>JAABUI010000045.1_pt1 | contig 210936 bp, 229 predicted proteins | sample 5559111 | NCBI WGS metagenome assembly JAABUI01 (sample SAMN10711870, study PRJNA513365) | rock metagenome | isolation source: Antarctica rocks | place: Antarctica: Victoria Land, Buttleship Promontory | reverse complement strand
CTGCAAAATAAATCGACAATATCGTTCTGCAGTTGTTTGCTTGTTGGCGAACTCATGCTAAGTTCGTCTCATAGATCTGTTTCAATCTCTAACGTTGACTTTTTGATTTCTATCGTCGACGTTTTGAATTCTGACGCTGAGCTATTGCTTCTGCTGAGTTTCGCGTTACCATTCGCGAAACGAGGCGAGAAAGAGCGCATAAAGCGACTCTTTATATTTCTTTTCATAGAGGGTTTTTTCGAGTTTCAAGCTTCGAGCTTCTAGAAAAATCACTTGACATCACTTAAATATCTCTTTAATCTTTTATTCAGAGCGTTTCATGTAGACAGTAACTCTAGTGTAGAGATTTCTCAATTTCTATCTCGAAATCTGCAATAGATCGTCTTCTATTACCGACTTATGCCAGGCGAAAATGATATAAATCTAGTCTGCAAGAGTTTAGATTACTCTTTTTGATAGAAAATGCTTGATGCAATTGCTTTATATTTCGTGTATCAAAGTAGTTGTGTTATCTCGCTCAGAATAGTAACGACTGATCTCGACTTATTGTCTTGCACATCAAGAAAAGGTAAAACAGATAGTGATTTGATAAGAAACGCTGTACTTCTCTGAAACAACGTTGTTCTCTGTGCGATCTTCAAGCACAAAAGAGTTCGATTTCGATTTTTGCGTCAGTACGTAGTCTTCTGTGCTGTTCTGAAGTCGATTGATGACTTGTTCTTTTCGTGTGAGTTTGCTCTTTGATTTATCAATCAAATTACTGTCTGAATTGATGATTCTTTCTTCTGCGTTAATGAGATTTGACTGAGTCATAACATCAGATACAAGATGATTCTCTTAAGTAGTTGATGTAGCATGTTTATCATCATTGTCTTGTGAATATTGACAAACATATGTGATCATGCAAAGTTTTTCATTGAATGTATTCAAGCAAAGTCATTCTTGATCATATTGTTCTTTCTTTGTTGTTTCTATTGATTTTTAATGAACACATGTGTTTGAATTGATCATGTCTTGTTTAGATTTTCACGCTCATGAGATGACACTTAATAAATAAAGCATTGTTAATTCATCTTGATATCTGTGATTATACTTGTTTCTTGTAGTTCATCATGAACTTGATGATTATTGAATAACATTGTCTTATTTTATTGTTTGCACAAAGAACAGAAATGTCATTTCTGAACATAGCTTCAACGATTGTTACGTGTGAGATCATGTATTAATGCATGATGATACATGTTTAACGTACGCTTGAGTATGATTGATAATGTCATGTGTCAAATCTTTGACTTGATATCATCATCATCATTGTTAACTATGAGAAGAAATTTCAAAAGAATCAATCTTGATCGTTTTTAAGCATGTCTTGTGCATCGATTTAAATTTCTATCGTTAGATATATAAATTATGCAGATAGATTGCTTCAATGCTCAATCAAGACTGTCTTATTGATGAAAATTAACAGTGATATCATGATAGCATCATCAGAAAGCTTCTTCTGCGTTTTTCATCATCAATCAGCAATATGCATCTTGTCGTAAACTTGAAAGTTGTCAACATTATAATGTTAAATGAGTGCGTAAATCAGCTTGTCTTAAAATAATGAATGATTCAACAAGAATCAAAGTGTTTCAATGATGTTGCAATACAAAATGCAGTATTGCTCTTCTTGAACTTCTTCGTAACTGAATTTGACTGTGAATGTTCAAGAATGTCACTTATCGTTTTCAACATCATATAAAATCTGATGTAGAAATGTCAATCACTTATTCGCGTCATGAAAGCTGACATGTTAATGTAAGACTCGTAAGCGTAAATCTTGAAAAATTTGATTAACACTGTCTTTGATAATCTTTGTTTAATGAAGTTAGTGAGCAAACACGTAATTTGCTTTGCATTGAAATGAATAGCATTGATTATTGTTTATGTTCTTGATCATTTAAGAATTCAAGCTCAACGATTTTGATACTTTCTTTAACACGTTGACTGTTGTTTCAACATCATGATCAGTTGTCTTGATGAAGATTTCAACTCGCAACGCTGATAATGTGAAGAGAATTTCAGTCTGAAGTTGTATTGTTTCAATTCTTGATAATATATGTTTTATATTCTGATTCAAATCAGCGTTATTCATCTTAGTGTTCATGTGCTCTTCTGCAAAATCATTTATTAACATATATTCTTGATTTTCGTCTTCAATGTTCATCTGAACACTCTCATCGTAAGAATCATTCAAGTTTGAATCTCATTCTGCAGTCTCATGATCACGTCAGATGAGCTGCATTGAATTGCATGATGATGATTCTGATGATGATGATAATTTTCATCAGAAAATCTTTTGCAATCGATCATGCAAGCAAACATGATAGTGATGAAGATGATGTTCAAGCTCGCTGATGTTGTTTATCTTCATTTCACATGAAGAGCATACGCGTTGCATTATTTGTAAATCTTCGATTAGTGTTTTTATATAACTTGTACAAAGCAATGATGAATTGTAATAATTCTTTACGCTTGACTGTTTATCTGTGCATGAAATGTCAGTAATGAGATGAATTGAAAAATTTCAATCACAAAGTCAATGAATCACGTTTGTTCAAAAGTTATTGACTTCAATTTAAACTCAATAGTTAAGATATGTAAATTATATAAACTATATTTAGCTAAATCATAAAGAGAACGAAATCAATCACTTGAACAAATATCATCACTATTCTCATGATTTAACTATTGTCGCTCAAGATGCGATCATCTAAATCTCTTATGAGATGATTGCTAAAGTGTTATATATTTCAAGTTGAAGCAATCTTCAGAGTTTACAAACTTTATCTTGTCATCATCATTTATCTTGCTTTTATCATGACTTGATGAGCAACTTAAAAGATATATGATTATGCATCTATCTTCTTCATCTTCATTTGAAACTCTTTGATAGCATGTCAATTACGCTTAAACTCATTATTGCTTCTTCTGAGCTTATCATAAGTGCAAAGCTGCTTAGATTTTATAGTTGTTGCTATCTGATGTACAATGAAGACTGAGAAGATTTAAGTATCAAAGATTAAAGACTTGAACTTAGATGAAAAGATTAGCTGATTAACAAACATAGAAATGAACTCATCAATCAAATAAGTGATAATAACGAGCAAAGATGATTGTTGATGATGAGATGGTATTGAAGATGATGTAGTTTTGTTTTGAAGAGTTTCTCATTTGATGATTCTTCATATGACGTTGACTGCTTGTTTGAATGACATCAAGAATTTTGATGCATTTGACAATACATCTTGATTGAACTCATTTATTGCTACTGTCAATAGTTAAATCATGAGTTCAATTACAATGAACATATTAATGAATCAGATATTATTGCATACATTGACTTTGATGAGAATGTACTTGATGATGTCACACTATAAACAATGTTTGCAATGAACTGATTGCTTAATGAAGACTTTGATTTCATCAATGAATCTTCATTTCTTGAGAATGAATGAAGTCATTCAATGACTAGACTGAATGAAGAGTTGTTGCAGTCAATCTCTTCGTCATCTTTCGCGATTGCTGTTGCTCAATATCATATCATCTTTGACTCTATCGCTTCATGAGAATGATCTATATTTCGATGATAACAGATGCAAGTGAAGTTTTTACACTGCTCATGATAACATCATCAATGAGTAAGAAGATCAAGTATGTATGACTCGTCTCTCTGCAAATGCTTCTTACATTTGTTCTTTAAATACTTTGCACAAGTGCTGTTGCTGATCTGAATGAAAGCAATCAGTTAACTGATACACAGAAGAAGCAACTCAAAATGATAATTAAGATTTCATTTCTTGACACTTGTATCTTTCTGTCTTTTCTTGATATTTTGAGCTTGAGAGAAGTTTCATTATTTGTGATATAATCATTGAGATCTTTGCAAATTCATGAACTGATCAATTTGATGATGAACTCTCTCTTGTTGCTATTCTGCAAATGAAACAGTATATTCTTCAGATTTCTTCAGTCATTACATCTCTTCAACATCTTTGTCATCTCAATTAATTAATCAAAGCAATGAACAATAGTCTGATTGCAAAGTGAAAAATGCATATAGTTTCAGTTGATACATCAGTTAAAGATCAAACAAGATTGATTATTACATCAAAGCTCAAAGTCAAACTCGCTTGCATGATTAAATACTTTTATATCTGAGTCGTGTAAAATCTCTTTATCATCAAGTATGATTATTCAGTTTACAACGTAAGACAGATCATATAAATCTGAATCATCATCATAAAAGTCTACAGACTTTTCAATCATGTTCTCATTTGTTTCTTCATCATATATTTTAAAATCAACTTTGTTCTTTCAACTATTATCATTGACACTCAAGATCTGCTTGAATCAATGCTGTGTATCATGTTTAAATCATGAGTTCAGATCAGTAAATAAGACAGTATCTTTAAAAAGATACTTGATATCTTTCAAATTAAACTGTTTATCTTACGACTTTGTTTTATTTGTTTACTTTGAAACATTTCATATTTTCTTTACAACTGCTTTTTTGATAGATTTGAAAGATGAATAAAGTTCAAAAGTAGTATTTCTTCGTCTTTTAACATGTTAAGTAGTGAAAGCTTATCTAGCACTAGTCATGATGTTTTGTATGCATTCAATCAACACTATCTTCATGATAGTGTTATTTGATGTCTATTAAGTCACAAGTAATGTAAAGAGTAATTAAGAAGAAAGTGAAATTATGCAATACGTTTGAAAAATTGAAGTGCATGAGATTCAATGAACTTGAATAATGATTCTTTAAATTTGCTTTAATTTAAGAATATCATTCTTTAACATCTTGACTTGAAGAAAATTTCTTGACTTTCTTTGCTGTTGAATCGACAACGACATCATATTTCAGTGACTTTATGATGATCATCATCTCATCTTTCAATCATGTGAACTATGATTTGCATCATCAAATGCTTGAATATAATCTTCACAACAAAATGTTAAAGCTATGCTACTCATGAAAGACTTCGAACAAAGTGTTTATTTTCATGATTGTATTCAGAAAGTAATTGATAGTAATGTGAAAGTTATGCAATCATCAAATAAATAGATGCAATACATCTTGATTGAATTACATGATTGATCTGCTCACTGACAATAAATGAATCGCTGTGATTTGTAACACTTTTATGAAAGCACTTGCTATTACATCTTCATGAATTGCAACAGTGAGAGTGATAGACAGATTCGCTCAAAAGCATTATGACTTGCAATGCAATACTGATTTTGTTAACAAATGTCATGATGCTAGAAGATGATCAGTTATGCTTTCTAAGCAAAGAAAATCTCAATTCAATATAAATGACCGATTATATTGACAGATTCTGATCGAATTATGAAGATACATATTGTATTTTCACTATGAATTGATTTATTCGTCTTGAAGAACGTTCTCAGTATAGTCATGAAAGTCGACAAATGATCATTGCAGAAAGACTCAACATGAAGAATATGCAAATCAATGAAGATGTGACTGAGATGTTTATGATGCAGCTTGTTTGCTCATGTCTCAGAGCAAAACATGATAAGCGATAAAAATGCAAACAATATTCACTGTATCATTTCTTTTATATCATTAGCTTGAATATAGTGAAGAATACAGTGTAAATAAACATGATTCAATAAAAGATGAATAACAACTTTGTTGTTTTATGAATGAAAGATAATCATCATATCAAAATTGAGATCAACACTTTTATCATTTTAGTTATATTCAATAGAAGAATACAATTCATCAATGAGATTTTACTCACTTTATTCAAGTGTGTGCTTTTTTAAGAAACTTAACTTTCGAGACATTATAACAGTTAAATCAGAATCATTCTCATCTTAGAGACTTTTTATCTTTCATCACAATCAGATAACAATCTCAATTCAAGCTGCAATTATCAAGATCAATCTTTCAGCTTCAACTCACATCAGTCTAGAATTTTACATTCTGCAACATTATTTTACTTTTTATCTTTCATCATAATCAGATAACAACTTCAATTTGAGCTGCAACTGTCAAGATCAATCATTCAGTTTAGATTCACATCAGTTTAGAATTTAACATTCTGCAATCTCATTGTACATTCTACAATCTCACTGCTTCTTATTACTTCTTCACATTCAACAACTTAACATTATTTCACATTATTACTTTACATCTTTTGACAAACATCTCATCATGATGTTCAAAGAGAAGTTCAAAGCGACATCAATAGATAAAGATGCAGCGACTAACGTCATGTATCACACATTTCAAGTAATGAAGCTTGAGAATGATAATTGCACTATTCTCATTTCAGATGATGAGAAGATGACGCAGAAAGCAGATTTAGCTGAACATCAAAGCATCATCAGAACGCAAGCGAAAATCAAGTAACAAATCTCTCAGAAGAGTAAGAGCATCATCAGAACATGAATGAAACTTCTGCAGCAAACTTTCTAGAAAAGCAAGAGCATCATCAAAATGTGAACGAAGCTTCTGCAGCAAATCTCGCAGAAAAGCAAGAGCATCATTGAGATGCAAGCAAAGATCAAGCAACAAACTTCGCAGAAAAGCAAGCATTGCAAAAGAATAAATCTGATCAAGAAACAGTATTCATTGATTGATAAACATGTTTCACAAAAGATGACATTCTTTTTCGAAGTTTAAATTCTTTATCTGCTGCTAGTTCAAGTCTGTCAAAAAGATTAAGACACTGATCACTGTGTAATATACACTGAAATACAGACATAACAACTTGCAAATACAATACACTTCAATCAACAATAAATTAGCTTATTCTTTAAGTTGTTATGCGCATCATATGAGTGCAGATCTTCAACATGAACTAAAGTAAATTCACTATGTTTCAACTTCTACAATATCACATTCGTTGCATGTACTTAACACAACTTGATCTTTCATTCATTTGCTCATCATACTTAATGTGAGTCTTTCAAGTTGCTTTCATAATCACATAAGATCATGATTTAATCATGTGTCTCTTTCAATGAGCATCATCATCAAGATCAAGATATATTCATTGAATTTAATTTCAGTTGATTGAATCTGCATATTTAACATCAGTTGAGTACGCGTCTAGTTTATCACGTCAACTCATCTCACATAGTTAGATAGCAATACTCATATTTCATCATCATCATTTATTTTATTAAACTGATTTTATTAACTCATCATAATGACTAGCTTACGTTTCAAAAAGAATATCACTATCAGATATCAGAATTTTCAACTTGATGATGAGTGTTTGACTTTCAAAAACATAACAGAGATTCTTAAAATTTTAAACATTGATAAATATCAGCTGAAGAATTTAACAAATCAAGCTGAGCAATGACTTGAAAAGCACACGTCTACACTCAAGCACATCAGATTTCACAAGAAGTCAACTATCATTAAGAAGAAATTAACATCATTTCTGTACAACGTCAACTTGCTTATGTTCAATGACTTTAAAGCAAATCATATTATAGTTCAATGATTGCTCTTTAACAAAAGATGCTTTAAACAAAGATACATTGAAAAGATCAACACATCTTTCACTCATACACAAACTAGTTTTACATCATCTTCAAATGATTAATCACTCATCATCACATGCAAGATTGTAAAGATTCAATGAGCATCATCTGCATCTGAGTTTTCACAGTCATAAAAAGTCATGTCATTCATCAGAACACTTGAAGACGTTGAACTTCATGCAATGATGAGTTCATACTTGAATCTGATTACTTCAAGAAAAATCTTGAAAATGAGCTTAACTTTAATCAAAGATGTACTTGATCATGATGACAAAGATTGATTTTATAATGTTTCGTTTCAGATGTAAATTGACATTCTCAAAGATGACATGAGCTACATTAAGATGAATACTATCATTTACATTACAGATGACGAGATTTCAAAAATAAATTCAGACAGAACTTTTCAAGCTGTCTTACGCGATGTCTCAAATTGATTTAATCATGCTGCTCGCTTTAATGTGACTTACGCTACATCATATTCTGATAGATCAGAAACACATGTATGTAAATAATGAACTAATGATCAATGCAGAACTCACAGACAATGTTTCATCAATCTCAACTTCTCATCAAGAGCACATAAGATTCATTGATGTTAATGAAAGCGAAAAGATTAACAAAGTGATAACTCAAAGAAATGAGATCAACACATTATCAATCAATTATGAAATGACAATTGATAATTTGATAAATCATGTATATCAATAAAGATTGACAAGAACTTTAAATTTCATAAAGCAGAATTGAATAAACTCTACTCATGTTCAGAAGCAGTCAGCAATCATTAACATGAAAGAAAGTGATGTGAATAACACAGCTGTTCTGAGTACAATGAAGAATAACGTTGACTCAATTAACAATGCAACGTCTACTCATGTTCAGAAGCAGTCAACAATCATTAACATGAAAGAAAGTGATGCGAATGACACAGCTGTTCTGAGTACAATGAAGAATAACGTTGACTCAGCAAACAATGCAGCGTCTACTCATGTTCAGAAGCAGTCAGCAGTCATTAACATGAAAGAAAATGATGCAAATAATACAGCTGTTCTGAGTACAATGAAGAATAATGTCAACTCAGCAGACAATGCAGCAAGATCTGATAAATTTGTAAAGAGTGTACATTCACAGCGAAATGACAAGAGTGAAAATTTCATGAACAAAACTCACACGCTCTTATATTTTTCTTGAAAGCGATCAAGATTCAATCATTCAAAGAAAGATACAACAAGCATCACATTAACTGATCAAACATTGCATTATAATAAGTCATTGAAGTATGTGTATGAATGACAAATTAATGATAAGTAATTTTTACAAAGAATGATGAAAGTTTTGAATCATCACATTCAAAGCAACGAAAGTTGAATGATAAGATGCAAACTCAAGAAAATGACATGTCAACATCAACTTCAAATAAGTTTTACATTTCAGCTTCAACTTTTGATAACTCAATAACAGTATCAAGTTTCAAATCAAAGAATGATAATTCTTCATTGAATGAAAACAATATCATCAATTCACATTGAGATTTGACAAGTTAAGTCAAACAACATGAAGTAACGGTACAATCTTCATTTTAGCAGATGAAATCTCAACAGAACATGATGATCTTTGACACTTCATTTAAAGAAGATATTGCAAGAAAGTCAAAACATGTATAATCACATGTGAATCTCAATGATGTTGAAGATAGTGAGAAGACTTTAAAGAAGCATTACACAAGATGATTGAAATATCAAAGTCAATCTTGTTTCTTGATTAACAAGATTGAACAGACTCATGATGAAAATATTATTGATTGTTACAAAGCATCTTCATGAAGAAGACAGATGACGAAATTATGCTTAATTGTTTCTGCATGACTTTAATCATGTTGAATCTCAGTCACGCATACATTTGCAAAGAATGATCACGTCACTTTTTTATATCAGACTTTTGAGATTTTTGTAATGTTTAAGATGAAAATGTTCATGAAAGAAGAATACAATGTCGATGATATGAGTCTTGAAAAGATAAACATGAATGTCAGCAAAATTAAGAATAAAGCATGCTAATTTATTGATAAAACAATAAAGATGCATGAATTGATTTGTCTGAATCATTTATTGCACATAACACATGACGAGATTAATGATGCTCATGACAAGAAGAAGTTCAATGAACATTTGAAAGAAGACACTCTCAATACTTTTCAGTCTAAAGATGCAAAGTGCTCTTCTGATAATAGATTAAGAATTAAGTGTTCATGTGTGAATGCAAACTCATTTGCATGTCTCATATCATCGAAATTTGTCAATCTAGTTATCATTTCATCAGTCTTGATCATCAATTGACTAAAGAAGATTCAAATTCATTTCAACAAGAGCAATGATTTATTATGTTAACAAATTCATCATGTATATTGTGATGTCAAAATGAACATGCTGATCATCAGATTAAGACAAACAGATATATATCTTCTATCAGAAGAAGAGTAAGTTAATTCTAGTTTTATATATGTAATCATGATAAACATGTACAAGACTTGCGTTGCAGAATTGATAAGAAGTTTACATTATTCTTAAAAAGCAAGTTCTAGAGTAAGATAATCACAGTTGATATGAAAGCTCTGAAATATGAGATGAGATCAATTAATTATGAATGAAATGCATAAAAAGATGATTCAGATGTTCAAAATCATCAATCTATTTAAGATCATGAATAAAAAATCTTGTAAGTGATTTGTTACAAATACATTTTTCAAATGATCTTTCTTTTAAATGATGACATAAGTGAACATGCTGATGATAGACTCAATAATGAATCAACATGAATGAATATGAAAAGAAAAAGAAGCTCATTGAGTCAATTTGAAATACTGTATATATCAAAATTTGAAAAACATGAACAAAATACATATGAAAATCATCAAGATTCAAGAGACAAATTCTCAAGTTATTCAGAAGTACATCAAACAGTTAAAGACTGTGTGCAACATATTATGATTATGATATGATATTAATCAATTGATGTTTTTCAACTTTTCTCTTACAAATGTAAAATTAAATGAGCATTAAAATATTGATTGCAATCTTTCATTAAAATTCAACAAACTTGTCAATTTCTTAATGATAATAATCATTGATCAACTTTGAAAAAACATGAATAACAAAAAGCAAGATTGAATTAACAATCATTGCATTGAAATTGAGTCTCAATTCAACATCAACAATTGAATGATGAAAGTTCATTGATTCAAAGTACTTAGCACATTTTCGCGTCTTGAACAACTTTCAGAGACATAGTCACTTGTGTTCTTTGAAGTAGAAGACTGAAATAAAAAGTATGTTCACTTTGAAACAGATCATCTTTATGACTTGAAGAGAGTCAAGTCTTTTTACAAAAAGCACATTCTCAAGATTATCTTCAAGATGAACTGTATCAAGATCAAAGCAATCAATGAACTCATCAATTATGTTTGAAACAAGAATGAGAAGACTGTATTCTGTATCATGAGTTCTATGAATGCATTTATTCTTTATTGAGTAAGTGACAAAGTCTTTACTTTCTGTTAATGTCGTTCTTAAAAGTTATCACATGCATAGCAAGAAGAAACATGTTCAACATGATTGTTAATGTTTAATTATGTAGTACTTTTGACTTGTGTTTAAAGTCTTTGTGACTTTGATAACTTCAAAATTGATCAAATCTAGAATGATGAACATAGTTTGATTATTTCAAAAAGATTTGAAAAAACTGCAGAAGTATTCAAATGAAAAGTCATCATGCTTTATTATTGACATTATTAAATTAATCGATGTTGATTACAATCTACACAAGATCAAGAAACTAGTTCAGATTAATTCAAAATAAATGTAAAGAAATCAAGCACAGATCAAGAAGAGAGTCAATTATTTTAAACAACATGAGAAGACTATCACTTATGACTTGCGTTGTATAGATTCAAGAATCGAAATACTGATATATAATAAACAGAATCATTGAATGTGTATAATGAAGTTGACATTGAAGCTCAAAATCTTTGAAGATGATGATGTAATCAAAGATGTCGAGAATGATGATGATGACAAAGCGAACGACATTGAAGTCAATAACAAGATGAAAGATGACAACTGCGTCTAGATCACACAGTTTCATACATGTGCAAGAATGCACAGTGTGTTACTAGTTTATCAGTCTGTATTATAGATAGTTGTATTCATTCTTTCTTCTTTGACATTCATTGATATATTCATCAAAACTTATTGAGATCATGAGAAAATTTATAAAATCAACACTAAGCTTTGTGATTCTTGATGATGTTGCAGACACTGTTTCAATGATGCAACAAATCTTCAACGACACATGCAACATTGTTTGAGCATAATCACAGATTCTCATTTTCAATATCTTGAATAGATTCAATTGAATAACTCATTAAAGAAATCATAACTATTTAATTGACATTATGTCTGAATGTGTGCAGACTGACAAAGATTTGAAGAAGCAGACGCAGTATCATTTCATAAATCAACAACAATGTTCATCAGTATTGATCTCAGCTACAATCGTTCTGCATTTATGAAACACAGCAAAGTATAGAAAAATTCACTCATTGATGTAATGAGAATATCTATCAAACGTCAGCAATCTCACAATTTGAAATCATGATGCTTTGAATGAGTGAGCAACATTCATCTCACTTTTATCACATTACTACTATCAATCATGAAAAGAAATAAATGAAAGACTACAAGTAAGAAAAGTGCATTCTTCTCAAAAATCATGAGCATTAAAGTTCAAGTCATCTACATGAAAATTGACACTCAAAAAGTCTCTTCATACTTATCAGATGTTCACACATTGCAGATGATGTAAATGTGAACGCAATTGATGAAGATCTGAAGTACAAGAATGTAAGAATATTTTCTTAGAAAAAAGAAGAAGCATCGTTGATGTATGCAAAGAACATGTGATACTTCATTTATATTATTCTTTGACTCAAACATTGACTTGACTTCTAATGTTTAAAACTTGATTATCAGCTCGCTCATTTGCAAATTTGCATTGACACAGATAATTCATGTTCTATGATGACAACTCATTAAAAACTCATCATCATGAATGCAGAAATTACAATCTGCAAGATTTAAATTCATGAAAGTCATTTGCAAAGATTCTGACTTGAAAAGTGTACTGATTACAATCATTGCAGCTGATTATCAACAAGATTGATGATGCAGTTGCTTAATTAAATGAGACACAGATGCACTTTGCATCATCATGGTCACAATAGTTAAGTTTTATGATCTTTAAATGATTGTCATTAAGATATTAAATACGATTGAGAATACTAAACTTGATGACTTTTATACATCTTAAAGATTACATGTTTCATGACATCAAAGCAAACATCATCAATTCAATGAATTTGTCTCACAGTTTAATTAATCTGTCTTGCAGTTCAATGAATCATACATCAGTCAAACTTGCAAAAACGACGAATTGACTTTCAAATCTCATCTCATTCAAAGTTATGACTTGAACTCAATCATCAAAGTTGCACGTCAGAAGATGAAATGCTTTCTTTGTTTATTATTATATATATAGCTAGAATCATGACTATATACAGCTCATTAAAACATATGAGATGTTATCACTTGTATTTGAGTAGCTGTCTTGCTCTGCTTGTCATCAACAGAAAGTCTTATCAATTGATCTTACGCTTCATCATCAATCATGCATTAAGTTCATTAATGTGATGAATCAACTCAATGAGATCATTCTGATCATGTTTTTCAATATCTTCATGATCACGCATGTCTAAACTTTGCAAGAATGTTTTCTTCATATTTCTTATGTGAAATGAGATATGCAAATCAGAATTATCATATTCTAACAAAGTTGCAAAGTATCTGTCTGCAAAAGAAATTATCTTTTGCAAGATTTTAAAGCTACTTTTGTTGTAAATTGTAGAAAGTCTGAATATTCTTGTCTCTTCAAAGATAGCAAATAAATATTTGATATGATTGAAGATCTTGAATGTTTATGTCATGCTGATCAATGAACTTTGACATTCTGCTCAACATCATCAACTCATAAACATGAGAAAAACTTTCTATCGCTGAATACATTGCATTTATTCAAGAACTTGCAAATTGCAATATTAAATTCTTAACAGTGATTACATTGAATGAAAAGAGAGAATTTGCAAGACAATGACATTATATAATCATGAAAGTGAGATCTTTCTATCTGCTTTTCATATAGAGCACACGACTCGTTTTCTTCACTGCAAAATGCGATGTTCACAATCTCTTCATATATACTGAGTGTGTCTTGATCTTCGATCTTGCAAGTCAACAAAGATTCTCAATTTCGAAGATTATATTCAATGTGTCTTTGCAATTCAAGTATTATGACAGTTTAATCAATCAAGTCAGTCTTTGACATTTTGTCAATGTGCTCAAAAAGTAGCAGCGTATCTGCTTTAAAATCAGTCAAGCACATGCAGTTGATTTAACTCAAGATCAAAGATCATGAAATGTCAGCTCACAAAATCTTTCTAGCAACTGTGTCAGACTATTGCAAAGCTCAATTCTTAAATAAGTGAGATCATTTACTTGCACATCAAGCAAAAACATGAGTCAAACAGATGATATTCACGACGCGTTTGTAAATGATTGATTTCGCTTACATTGATATAGTCAACTGATTTCAGATTCATGATTTCAAAAATAATGATAAAATCACGAAAAAGCTAAATGAGTTATTGAATCTGCTGCAAATGATAAATATGTGATTACTCAAGATTTTGCACACTATGACTCAGAACAAGATCATTGAAAATGCAACAACTTAAATCAGATTAGATAATGTAAAATTGATTCAAAATATTGCAAAGAATGTTAACATGTCGAGTTTAATCAATCATTGCAATGCATTCATAATGAATAATTTGAGCTTTGTGAAGACTGCAAGAAATCAAAAGTAGTGATGAGAATGATGAAATCAATAGAAGAAAAGTTTGAGCTGTTGTTGATATAATGTTGAAGAATGAAAGAATGAGTCATCATTGAAAATCTAGAGTGAATACAACAATGACATTCATTGTAGCGATGCTTCATACTATAATCTGTTTATAAATAAGTCTCTGTAAATATATATAATATACATAGATAAAAGAATCAACATATGTGACATAAGCGATGAAAGTGAGATTCATTTCAGCGCATATGAACAAATGCAGATTATATTGAAATGCAGTTCAGAAACATATGAATGAACGCAGATTTTATCGACAAAAGCAGAACTCAGTCAGGTGAGCTCAGCTTAAATCTCGATTTTATTCAGCTTTAAGCGACAAATGTCTTTTTCGCTAAACTCTAAAATTTAGTTCACTTTACAAACTGCAAATTCATGAGTCAATTTATCATGACAAGTTATTACATTCTTATCTCAATGATTTCTTATTAAAACAACAGTCAGAATCATTTAAATTTCTCACTATTAAAAATGATGAGCATTGAAAGATAAATGACATTTTGAACTTTAAATGCTATTAAGATTAAATACAATACAAAGTCAAATGAATGAAACTAGATCGAGATAATAAATGATACTATGTCAATAAAGAAGAATTCAAAAGCTTGAAAGAAGTTTTAGTTGAATTTCATAAACTTTATTCAGACAAGTCACACTAAATTAAAAATAGTGGAAATTTTTGCATTTCATTTGTTTTATTCATGTAAACATGAATTTTCAAAAAGAAGAATAATGTTATAAATGCATCAAAATTGAATAAGATCAAAGATTTAATTCTAATTATTATACAATTAACATTAGTGAGATGATTGCATATTAATTAAAACTAGTCAAGATCTAGTTAAGATCTGATTTAAATCTGATTCAAATTTGATTGATTGATTCAGATATGACTCAGCATCTTTTCTCTTCTTTAACATTTTCTAATCAACTTCTATTGTTTTTTAAATAAACACACTTCTTTGTATTATGAATAGTTAACAGATGTTTATGACAAATACATCTCTTTATGTCACAAACATTTTTCAAATCAACATCTTTCTTATGTTTCAACATATTCTCTTTGAGACTAACGTTGAATCTGAGTAACTACTATATAAAGCGTGTTCTTCTTATCTTTTATATTTTCTTTCTTCTGTATTCTTAAAGTTTAGTTATAGCTATCTTTATAGATCAAACATTCTACTCAGCTACGCATTACATCACGACAGTGTGATTAGTTTCTAAATATGATCTCAATACTCAATGAGTAAAACTCACTCTTGATTATCATCTTAAATCATTATTGATAGTTGCTTTCTGAAACATATGACTCTGCACTTACTCATTATTCTCATGATGAAGTTTTTTTCATTCATGTTGTAGATGTCTGAAGATTGTAAATCATAGTTTTCAAGAATCTTAGTATATAAATCAAATCAATCATTGATCAGCTCTTCATTATGCGTAGCAGCACGCTCTTTATTTGATGCTTGACTAAACATGAAAGTCAACTTTGTATGATGTTGTAGAAATCTTTGTATTCAATTGATATTCAAATCATCATTCTGTTGACTACTTCAAAGCAACTTTATTGTCATGAATTGAATCTGATTGACTTGTGATAATCAGTCTCAGAAGATCATAAGTAGTATTCAATCAGTCAAAGTCTTCTTTACTTCAAAGATGAGTCGCTGATATTGCTGATGAGAGATCTTAGAAGATTCAGCATCGTTGATACGTCTTCGAAGTGTAGATTTCGCAATGTCATGCTGACGAGCAATCTTTCAAAGTGAAAGCTTGAATACATTATTCTGATAAACTGTAATAGCTAATTGAACACGCTCTTGCCTGGTCGACTTCAAATGTTTCTTCATGATGATGTGATTGACGTTGAAAATGATGAAGCATCTGAATTTTTTAAAAAAAATCCGCTTTATCTATTCTGTACTAGCGTGCGCGGAAACCCCGTTTGCGCAGGAACCTCGTTTATACGAGTAGTAAAAGATGCATGCTCTTGAAAGTTATTTTGAACGTTTGCTATTTATTTACTAGTAAATTACCAGATATTTACGATACAATGCCGTCATGTCTAGAAAGTAGGTACATGCTAAGGTAAAGCGTGGACGAATTACCTACATTTTACCTTACAAATCGCATAGTACCTTACCTTACTTTAGGTACCTTAAGGTACTTACGCATGACATCTCTTACGACGTGTTGATGAACCAACAATTCGCTGCTGCGAACTCCAATTTGTACCATTAGGAGCTCTGAAATGCTCGATCTGACGGTTCAAGAGGCTATTTCCGGTGTTCTTGGGTCTATTTCTCTGGCATCGTGGGTCTTCTTACTTGTACTGTAGCGTTTGATTCTCCCCATCTGGGCATCAACTAAAATCATGTACTACAGATACCCCAGTTGGTTGAGAATTATCAGTCACAGAGCGCAGAGGGTATTTCACTCTCGTTCCTTGCTGTGTGGTTTGTTGGAGATCTTTCGAATCTATTTGGCGCCATTTGGGCTGGTTTGGTACCGACAGTCATTGCCCTAGCTCTGTACTTCTGCTTAGCAGACACTATATTGATTGTCCAATGTCTATATTACAACAACATCAATGCTCGGAATAAGAAATCAGAGGTTTCTATTTCTTCGGATCCAGAAAACCTAACTCAACCGTTACTCCACCAGACGATCAGCGACATCGGCCTACCAGGATCGAGGCGACGCTCTTCTGCATCCCAAGGACGCCGTAACTCTAGCCTAAGGAGTTCTGTGCTCCCTATTGCCCTAAAGGAAAGCGGCGTTCGTAGGCCCTGGGTCAAGAACGCTGTTTGGATACTCCTGGTATGCGCTGGGGGTGCTGCGGGCTGGGCTATTGCATGGGCATCTGGCCTCTGGAATCCTGAAGCTGGTGGCAGTGCCAATGACGCCGCCGTTGGTGCAGAGGTCCTGGGTTATCTGTCAGCAGTGGCCTATCTGGGGTGGGTCAATCTGATGGTACTACATGGAACTGTTGCTTATAGATCATCTATGCAGGGCTCGAATTCCCCAGATAATGAAAAACCACCGAGAGCGTTCGTGTGAGGGTAGGTAACCCATAATCAGTTTGCAAAGTTGCCAATACATCTTCTGAGACTACTTCTCAGGGCTGTCGCTCCTGTTCTTCATTCTTTCGCTCGTGGGGAATGCAACATATGGTGGCAGTGTGAGTGGAAAAGAGTGACACTCCCAAAGATGGAACTTTTGCTCATATTTGTATCCTAGATCCTTTTTCACTCTACTGCAAAGCCGTACATCCTTATCAATCTTCCGTGGCTTATTGGTTCGCTGGGTCAGTTTGTCTTTATGCTGATTAGACTTCTATCAAGGCTGATCTCAATTAGGAACTATGGGCGAGGATACTTTGATATTCATACAATTCCATTCGTATGCCAAGTCCGCTGACTTGGCGGATGATCCGGCAACAGGATAGGGCGGTTATACCTCATCTAATTATACGTAGACGTCTTGAACACTATGCGAGGTGAAGGTTAATAACACGCAGGAGTACTGGAGGTGGATTGATTACTTCTACATGGTCCTGCATATCAATCATTTGTATGCATTGAGTTTGTGGATTTTGGGACTATCTCAATTTTCTTTCACATAGACATAAACATTAGACTATCACTAGGAACGATCCTTGAGACTGAGTATTTCGGATTTGGGTTCCATTGAGGTAACCACGGAGTATCACAAACCACGCCAGCTATGCTCGTCACCATATCAATGGTTCGCCCAAGTGAACATCCCCAACGATAGAAGAAAGATGCTCCCACAGAGTTCAGTCGAAGAGACCGAAGCCCATATCCTCGTCTGAATCCTCCTTTTCTGTGAGGCCACTCTGGTCAGTATGTGAAAGCACAAAGGCATTAAAAAGACATTGTTGATGCGGCAAGACTTGCCTTCCTCCTTCTTTTCCTCCTTGACTTCTTCGGCTGGAGTATCAGCAGCGGTAGCTCCCCCAGCTCCTCCTGAGGGCGCCGCAGCCGCTCCGCCACCGGATCCCACGTTCAACAACATATCTTTGACATTTTTGCCTTCAAGCGCCTGCAATATTAAGTCAATCTTGAATCTTTCTATCGGATGCTTGACGTAACGGCAGCGACTACCTTTGCAAAAAGAGTTGTCCATATTGATTCGACGTCTTCGACGTTTGCGGCTTTGATAAGAGTTTGGAGTTTATCGGGCTGTATAACTGTAAGGGCAACGGACATGCGAATTTACAAGAAAACCTCAGACACTTACAGTGATATCGACGTCGTCATCCGCAAGGATGAGAGCAGCATAAGATGTCGCAAGCTCGGAGTGAGACATTGTACAAACCTTGCAGATGCTATGTGGATGTTTATTCAAGGCCAAAGGATTTGATTTGAATGTTCGCAGTTCAATGTGCGATTCTTCGCTTGCAGTAGTGCAGGATCGGAGCCCCGCTAGTAGGGTACTATCGTGATCATTAAGGTATGTACTGTACCTTACCTTACCTAGCTAGGTACCTAACCTTAGAAATTACGGTACACTAGCCTGTTTATCATTTTGGGTACGTCACATTGCGTTAAGATGCTACCTACGTCTTCTATCACCTCTCTCCCACCTTAATCAGAGATACCACGGCACATACCTTAATTCACCACGCTCGACGGTTTCAAATACAGTTTACAAGAACACTGAATATGACTGACTCCCCAGCGGTGCAAATTCCCCTAGATCCGAAGGAACAACCTATTCTCGACCATATTTTCAATATTCGTAATAAGCTCTCATTGTTGAAGCGGGACAAATCAACGTACATCAAATCCCATGACGTTCTTGCTTTATACGAACAGATAATTGAGCAAGTGCATCTCCTCAATGTTATACGGAAAGAGCATAGTAAGCCACGGGAGCAGAACAGAGGTTGGTGGTCCTGTGTGGTAGTTCAAATGGACCCTTTACATTTCCAATCAATCCATAGCTCTAACCCTTCGCTCCCACAGTTGACAGTGTCTTGGAGGACTGTTTTCAGCTCATTTCGCTTTTTTTTTTGACTATCGGGCGCAACAATGAGGCCCCTGCAGTGTAAGCATTTTTGATTCCAGAGCACAACGCAATCAACTGACAATACCTCCCAACTTGCGCAGCTATTCGATGACTTCGACAATCAGAGTATGTTTCTCCACATCCGCAATGAATCTTGCTTCGATCTCACCATGTCTAGCGTCTCCTCGATCATTTGAAAGAAGCTGCGTTCTACTCTGCAAAGGATCTCGACTCCGTCAGTCATACTTTAGATACTATGCGCGAAACTCTAAGACGCGGGAAAGAGACGTATTCGCCACACTTGTTGACCTTGTTGGAAAATCGACTGGACACTTGCCGGAACATTCTTGCCGATTTGCAAGCCGCTCTAGCAGATTTATCTCCGGAACTTACGCCGATCCATGAGAGACTGATATCCGTCCTTCGCTCGATATCTGCAGCGAATACCAGGCCTAAGGTAGAATGTTCCTTCCCTTGGTGATTCACTAGCTCATAGCAACTTCAGTTTCCAGCAGCAGAAGTACAGGGTTTTCGTAATCAACTTCAGGACATTCAGGATAAAATGGTTAATGGTAAATTTTTGGCCGAGGACGGTAAAATCCCGGCGGGGCAGGCCATTGTTGTAGAACTCTTGAACCGCTGCTTCAGATGGTCTGAAATAGTCCTCACCAGGTAGATTTTCACAATGACATTTTGTGTCTCATGCCAGAAGCTAATAGATATCCAGGCAAGGCAAAATTGGTGAGCGATTCAAGACAACCTACGACAAGCTGTGTGATATCCGAAACCAGCTAGAGAAACTTTCGCTGACGCAGGCTTGGTCGTTGCGAGAGACTGATCTCTACGACTATCAGCGTCAGCTTGATAGCATCGACGAGTCACGTACCAACGGCAACTTTGAAGACGAGTTTGGAGTCAACGCAGACCTCCATGCACAAAGAGTAAGCTTGACCGCTTTGTAGCTTAGACAATCAACTGACAGCAGCGGTAGACTTTATTGTATCTTCTCCGACGCAGCTATGCGTACATTTACAGTCTCATTATATCTTCTGAGCCGGTTTCTGAGGCTCTATTGCCAGTCTTCAACCAATTGCAAACACTTCGGCGATGTCTGCTCGAGGTTAGACGGTCAGGCGGTGTGTCATCGCCACGGGAATTGTACCCTTACAGTATGAAGGTATGTATATGGTAGATGCGGGTTTGGGCTTCTCTTAGTATCTTGAAGCTAACGCTCACAGTTGAACTCCATCGACAATATGCGGATAGATGGAAAGTTTATGGTGGGGTCGGATATTCCAGAAGGTCAAGCGAGTGTAAACTCATTGCTTGCCGAGTGTTTTGATCTCTGCTACGATTTAAGAGTTGAAGCAGAAGAAAATTCGCAGTCAGAATTAACTATTTAGTTCTTTAGCATAGCGTTTGCTGAGACCTGAGAATTCTCAACTATATTATACAAGACTTGTGTACAAAATGTAATAATATTAGTGAGATGAAAACTGGTTAGTTGTATTTTTTGATTAAATATGAAAACCAATATTTGCACACTCAGTTTCCATAGTAGAATTTTATATGATGTGTCACTTTTAGTACTATTCTATATATCAGATGAAATGACTATACAAAAATCTTAGAAGATGGTACAATAATTTATTAATGATTTAAGCTACGATGAGGGGTACTCTGTATACAGTACTCTACGAGTACAGTATAAGCACAGCATAGTGCTCTGTTGCTAGAATCAAATTTATTTATCCTCGACGTTTAATCGGGACCGCTTATGGTACTTTGGGTTCAGAAAGCAAGGCAAACGCCGATTCGAGTTACTGTGCTAGTAAATCATGTGGTGAACTGGTGATAATCCGTATTCTAGTATTCTACTGTACTTAGCAAGTAACCGCCTTTCCACGGGGGACAACCGCCCGCCCCAACTCCCACCATCCCACCGATATTCTACATATAAGCGCATCAATCGCTTTGGCGCATACATGGGATATACGGAGGCATTACCTTCGGAATGCGGGCTGTAACTGAGATCTATGAAGGAGTTTCAGTGCCAGTCCGCCATCTTGCGCTTTCCCTTGCCTATGAATTACCACGTTGTACACCGTACACCGTCATGTCCATCGTCCTTCCTTGCACATCCCACGCATCCGCCATTCCAAGTCTCACTCCCCACCCTATGCGCAGCGAGAACCTCCGATGCATTACTTCCATTGCGCTGATCATTACACCAAGCTAACGCGCTTGCCCCCCACAATATTCACTCAGCCCCTTCCTGTAAGTCTGTTACATCCTGTCCCGCAGCCACCTGGAGTTCTTGACAGAAGAGTCAGTGAGTTTCATACCTTTTGCGATCCAATTGTTTCACCCCACGCAGATCTCACTTCCAAGAACCTTCTGCCCCCCCCTAAAATTTAGCAGGTATATCCTACAAGCCCCTCCCCCCCCCGCATTAATTTTCGTGAGTCGCCCATATGAATTTTCTATCGAGTTTGTCAAGGTCCATCATACTTCCTTCACATCCCTTCGACTACTTTGATGATTCGTAGCATCATGCGGCGGTTTTCATTCACTTGCTTGGTCGTTGTAGCCTTGACTGCTGTTTCATCGACTACTGCTTCACCAATCTCAACCCTCAGCCATTACTTCCGATCTCCTACACTGGGAGAGGGACATACCTTGAGGAAAAGGCAACGGGTCAATTGCTATAATGTTAGATCGGCTTTCGATAGCTCATGTTGGGGAGTCCTTGATCTGAGCGACTGGCTCAATAATCCAACGACAGGATGGAATCATACGCATCCGCCATGTGATATGACGCAAGATTCTTCGCAATGCTGCGTTGCTGGTGAACCATGGACGACATGTTTCCTACGTCTTGGGCACGGGACAGGGGGAAGCGATTGTTCTCAGATCAATGTACAGACCTGTTCGTTGGACTTGCATCAGAGTGTCAACGACACTGTCGCGGTGCAGTATCATTATGTCATGAAGACAATATATAGTATTAAAACCCTGACCTGCCAAACATTTGAGATAGAATGATCTTACTGACTATAAGGTAGGCATCAACAATTTCTTTACAACATATTGGACCGCTCTTCAATACGCTGCTAGCCAGGCCCAGCTCGTAATACAGCCAATTATTGAAGAACTCGATGTGAAGGCACAAACTAAGTTCCCGTGGGTCATAATTCTCAGTCTTCTCTCAATTGGACTGGCATTCGTTGGAGCGCCCAGTGTCGCAGTGGGCATGTTGCTTCTTTCGCCTTCGCTAAAATACGGCAGTCAGGCGCTAGCCATCAGTGCAATGCAAGCCCCAGGCTTTACTAAAGCGATGTGGCCTGCAGGAACCGATGACTCGAAGTCTGTGCAGATCGGCGACTTGGACAAAGAGCTCGCCAATGCAACTCAAGAGATGGCGGACAGGATCAACACTGGTGTTCAGCTTCTCATGACTGACATGCCGACATTTGTCGCTTTTGCCGAAAGCGGAAGGTTCTCTGGCAGCGAAACACTCTCGCTCCCGGCCAAAACGGACGGGCTTGATTACGCCCTCACCACGTACATGCTTTCCGAGGCAATGGCAAAGAACGGCTGGTACATTGTCCCACACCTTGGGCCGTATAATAGCGCCGCCGAAGTGGCGAATGGCCCGTTCGGGTGCACGATGGGCCCCAACAATGTCTGCACTGTCGACGATCAAGCCAGTTTCTGGAGTGAAAGCAGTCGGCGCGTCTATACTCTCACCAACGCGGAACACAACGACAACAAAAAGACTCCACTTCAGCTTACACAAGACATTATCAGCAACGGATGGGCCGCTCTGAACGTCCTGTTCGACGGCGCCTTCAACTGTACCGCCGAAGGCAAAGCAGGTAGTGCAGCGGTCAACTTTAATTGGGATGGGACTCTGGACATTGCTTGCGTATCCCAACTGTCGGTCTACATTGCTTGCGGGGCGCCATGTCCGGCCCCTCTCATCAACGGAAAATGCCCATTTGGATGGGTCCCCATGTCGCAGTGCAAGTTGTAGCTCCCGGATCCCAAGGACGTTCTATGCTTTACGAGAGGTGCCCCGACACATTTCATTTTTGTATATACCGTTTTATTTTCGCTTGCATTTGCATTCTGGGCGTTTTTGCTTGCACAGCATCAAGCCATCGGCGTTGTATGCTTGCTTTGCTTTTGTTGCCGTTCGGCGTCGTTTCTTCAGGACGGAAATTCGATTTGCAGCGAATTCAGCTGAGTAGATACGTGTATAAACTCAGAAAGCACAGAGTGTAAGCATTAGATCTAATATGTCCAGAAACATTTCTGATATACAATATATATTTTCATAGTTCTAATCTCTGTCTCTGTTCAATTCGTGACACGAGCACACCTTTGCAGATGATTAGAGCTTAGTCATACACATTGCTTTAATATCATTCGTATCTCCTCCGAGCGCAATTGTTTCAGCCTTCGCTGCTTATTTGTCTTCGCGATATCGAATCACAAGGTCATGCGCTCTGCCGCCATCACGTATCTTGGATATCCCGGCGTGAGCGGAAGCCCATCCCCACTGAAACTAGGCATGTCGTCCACATTGATGTTCCCAGCATTGAAACGCGAATTCGTCCCACACTTCTCGACAATCGCACCGAAAATGTTCTCCTCGCACTGTGCTTTCGATGGAATTCGACCTGGCATCGGCTCGGCGGGCAAGTAATAGCCCAGAGCGCAGCCGGGCATTTCTATCCATATCCATTTATCGCGGACTAGACGTTCTGGCTGAGGAAAATTCAATTTACCGCAGGCGATTGGGACGGCGGCCTCACACATTGTGGGGTTAAGACCAATCTGTGGAGGTTCGGTGATTTTGACGCATTCGACATGGTAGCCATTCTCGGTGAGATTGAAAGGCCTGATACGATTTCCGACGGTCAGTAAATTAAGCGGACGAGTAGTGAGGGCGGAAGAGGGGACGGCGAGGAGTTGGAGCAATAGAGGTAGCAGAATCACAGAGGCACACATGGTGAGCCGAAAATTCTGGGCTTGAGGAAGTTGTCGATTGTGATATCTTGTAAAGGGCGGAAATTGTGGAGAGAGAACAGCCAAAGTAGAAGAGAGGGGAGCGTGGATATATGTGGATGGTTGTACCGCAGCTGCATGGTTTTTCGCAAAATCGCGTATATCCCATTGTTAGACTCGCTGTAGGCATCTGCGGACGGAGAATCCCGCATGCGCTCTCTTCGCCCCAAACAGAGATATATATGTTGTATTATCCGCTTCGTTTCGCAAATTTGTGTGGGTGATAGGAAATGAGGCGAGACAGTAGATGAAGACGGTCTGCTTATCTGGCAATGAAAACGACAGGGATACTAACGATTTACGCATCACGGTTCAACAGACCAACAGTCCTCTTTCCTAGCCTAATACCCTCAAAGACGACACCAAACACTTCGCTTTGTTATGGGCTCCAACAACCTTGACTAACCGTGTCTTGATTCCAACGAGGCCGTATACGTGTGCTGCGAGCTCCTTTCTAATGGAAGGAAAGATTAATTCTCCTGCGTCTCAAGCCATCAAGCAAGCAATGTAAAGAGCAAACAATCGAATATCAGGTCAAGCAGCTTCCTAGCTACTCTGGGGTACTGAGGCTAACAATGATCTGGGATGTGGCGTCTAAGGACATTCTTAAAGTCGGATGTTCATCAATGCCGTGAGCGTTCAGGGCTTTGCTAAAGATCCAATGCGCGTCAATTTTCAAGGTGATCCTTTCGCCATGGTTATGGAGACAACTCTTGGCCCAGGCAATCCAAGCACTTTCGATCTAGATATTGAGGGTTTGCTCCTCCTGAAAAAGGATGATACACAGCTACTATTTTCTATACCCCCGCCGCCAGTCCAGCCGACCAAGGCGCCAATAGCAAACAGTAGTGATTCCCTAATTCAACATGACCCGATCCTTACCCATCTGGATTAATGATACGTTCACAGCTCTGTGTGAAGTGGGAGCAGTACCAGGTACTTGACAGCCGCCGAGACAGTTGCCGGTAGCGAGGCGAAAAACTTGATCCGCCGCGGGTCCACCGGTATGGGACTTATCTGCACAGTGCCGCAGTTGTAACACTCATCCCTGCCGTTTTGCAACGGGTAAAAGCTGTTCCGAATATTAGGGCCAGTATGGTAAGATGAAGATGAAGATGAAGAAGATGAAGATGAAGATGAAGAAGATGAAGAAGAAGAAGAAGAAGATCTAGCATACCTTGCTTGGATCCCCTGATCTGGAGGTTTCACACCGTCTGCCTCAATCGTTAGATCCTTTGCGAAAACGCTTGTGTGATTTTCCGACCCTGTTAAAACGGCCGCCATGCCATACTGCCCGGTGGCCAAGGCACTTCTCTGCCTAGGATCGAGATTCATCTGAGGTACGATAGAACTAGCTTTAGTACTTCTATTTTCGACATAGACCTGAGCGATTTTGAAGAAGTATTCATATTCTACACACTATGCTCACGTTTTTAGGTCCAATGTGTCCGGATTAGCTGGGCGATCCAGTCGAACACAGATTTAATTGGGGTCGCATTCTTGGTTGATAAGTTGAGCTCGCATACCGGGGTTCGAAATGCAGAAAACCGAAAAGGCCTGAGGCGAATGTTTGTAGCGGCAGCGAGACGAGGTCAATTCGAGTCCTGCCGGACATTGAGCAGGATGGAATACCATGGTCCGCTTCCCTTTTAGGTTCCGGGAGGACTTAAGCTATAGGTGTCAAAAACAGAGATGCGAGACTTGACAGCGAGGCCATCGGAGTGGAGGGTGGTAGCAATGAGCTGTGATACAGGTCTGATATGAACGTCGATATGTCAGGATGAGCTCGATAACTATGTGAAAGACCAAACAGGCGAGTGCATAATAAGCAACGTTGGGTGTAGAGCACATCAAATTGGATAAGTGAGAGAATACTTGGCTGATACATGACATCGAGAGCTCGGAAGAATCTATGCCGAGAGATAGACAGCGAGAGCTGCATAAACCTACAAGGTATCGTTAGATGTACCATCCCCACCTCTAGACTCTAGCGACCATGTAGGAATGAATGAGGCGGATGCGCTGATAAGAAGCTCTGATAGCAGGGCGAAGACGACGTAGAATATATTCATGGTTATGTGCGAAAAGGCCGATGGTCAATGTGTCGTGTCAGTCCTGAGGACGAAAGATGTATTTTATCAACGCATAATCTCGACCATGAGCATCCTGGATAGGATTGAGATCTGGGATTTAGCTGACTTATGTTGGCATAAAAGTCATAGCCGGCAAGCAATCTGTATTCGGGCCCATTGTGGTAGATGTTGGATTATCCATCGATATGCAATCCGAAACTGCTGTAAGCGCAATCAAGAACCAAACTTGACATACCTGGCTTACATACTGCGGCTATCGCTTTCTAGACAGGTTCGACGTTGCAAAGATGTTCTTGAGAGTCTAGTAATGGAGACGAAATATATATCAGACAGCCACAGGTGAGAGGAGTAAGCCGCAGTGTATCCCTACATCTGGTTCTCATAATCCCATTACCCTTTTGAGCTTCAATTATTTGTCCTCCCGCGTATCGCAAACTCACAATCGATCTTGGTTGATTATCTGGAACGCCACATGAAACGTAGTGAACCCACCAGGAGCAAGAGCATGGGATTACCAAGGATGAGAGCGCACAGGGATGCTTTCAGGGCCAGTAAAGGCTTGACCCGTTGGTAGGTAATGAGGATAAGAACGCGCCATCTCTAATAAGAAATGTCCGTCTGGAAAACCGCAGAGAAGATAAAAATCTTTGGTCAGGAGTGACGCTACAACAGATATATAGACATAGACCGAGATTTTAATTATACCAAACTCGTCTGACACAGAACGTTGCTCTTCGTTACAGCGTTCAGACTCGAGCAATATATTTATATAGCGCCGGCCTAAGAGAAGATCCTATCTTGGAGTTCCTTAGGATAGTAAAGCGACTTGGTCTGCAAGATCCGCAGTCAGAACAACGATCAGAAGGGCCGGGCGCGAGTACTGTCTGACAACGTCAATCATTTGCGTGGCATAACTTATGATCGATAGATCTATATCTGCACATAAGATCCCTTCGTCACCAGGCGGAAGCGGCTCAACGAATGGAGTACGACCAGGCCGGTATATCATCGCAAACCCTCCCCTGCTTTTCCCACAAAATTAGCGTTTCCAGCCTCGTCTACTCTTTGTTCGCCGCCGTCAACGTTTGGGCTGCTACGAGTAGAAAGGTTGCACACTTCATAGCCATGAGCTGCCAAGCCTGCGATTCTGCTTGTGCCGCGACATGGTAAGGCCAGGGCATACTCTCGGGTTTCTTGGAGGAGGGCCAGTGTGCAACATGTATCTCGTTGTCTTGAGAGTATCGTAGTACCCCAGGGGGTCTGGAGATGTTCCTAGCTGTTAGGGGGAAAGCGGTCCGCCAATCGAGTGCGCACAATAGCCAGCCATTCGATCAAGGAAGGTTTTGGAATCTATATATCCATACCAGTTAAGACCGCCAACCTTGCCAAACGGGGTGTCAATCACACAGTTCCAGAATTCAGCCTGCCCGTCATCCCAAAGCGATAGCCCACATGCGTAAGCTTAATCTTGCGGCCATGGCAAAGGATATCGCCTTGGGTGTTAATGCAGGACTATATCATGACGCTTCGTGAGAACAGCGCAATGCAAGGTTGCTTGAAATGTGATAAGGGTTCAGATATACCTGTGCAATACATATGCTCCCCCAGCTCTTTCGCTATGTCCCAGGACTATAAATATCCTTGTTTACTTGATAGCTTTCTAGATCCTCCTCACTTCCAAAGATCTTTTGACAAGGGAATTTGGGACGTATTTGTGAATCATTTGGACGTTGTTGAAGACGCTTTCGGTCCAGATGGTCCCTACGTATCCTGGGATGAAACCCTCTGGGAAGCTATTGAATCTCAAGACGGTAGATGATGTGGGGGCCCATATTCAATACCACTCTAGAATATTGGCACCCCTTGTTCTCCCGCACCTTGGAACAACGAGATAGTCTTGCCCACAGAAGCTTGAAGATCCAGCCAGCCAGGCTCCACCTCCGCCGTACCAACCTTTACTTGCATTGCCGTTTTGATGGGCTTTTGTGGAAACTGCTGATGTCTACTTGACGGATTGGGTTTTCGTGAGGAGCAGCAACAGGCTATGGCCTAATGCAGATTGCGAGTTGAAGTGACAGTGTTCTTCTCTACTGGTATTTGGGGCTGCTAGAAGTCCGCGGGGTTACTCTCGAGTGCTGGAGGAGAAGCGATTTACCGCATTATTTAGTATATAAGATGTGGCTCTAGTATAAGAGTTATGTGCCTAAAAAGATACCTTTGTTTGGTAGAAAACGTCACTTGTTACAATGTACATTTGTTACTACTGTAGCTCGTTGAAAACTGTTAAGTCACTAACAGAAAGCTGTTAAGTCACTAACAACCCAAATTACCCGTTATTTCGTGTTTCAGCACCTCGGCTTGTCATGCATTCAGCTATGATAGAAGTTCGGATAAGAGATGGTCTTGATGAGGCCAAATCCAACACGAGCCGTGATTGCAGTGTTATATACCAAATAATAATCTATCTTCTAACACACACGCTAATACAGGGACTACCGACGTTGAGCTTTCTGCCCTAATTTATTTCTCATCTGCGATTTGCCCATGAACTCGTGGAGACCCCTAAGAGATCTTCCAACTATGCGTCCCATGGTATGATTTATGTCAGCATCCTGAAGGTACTCGTTCCAACAGCCCTCTTCCGTGACGTTCATGCTATGTTTGGTCCTGCTTCAAACCTCTACAACCGGGCAATTTCCTATGATATATGGTTTGGTCCTCAATCACGCAGATTGGTGTGCTGCTGTCACTGGTTCAGTGTATCGACGTTCGTTGTTAAAGTTCGAAAGCAACAGTGATAATTTGGTAGGAGAATTTGGATAGCTATCGGTAATAACTAATTAACTACCAAACTGTGACTTCCTGCATTTGCTTGCATTTCAGCTGGTCAATGTAGAGTCTGAAAGGATACGTACACGTTGACTGAACTAAATCCCCTTGGTTCATCGTTAAAGTGTACGACAGTACGAGGGGAATGTACCTTGAGGTAACAAAGTAAGGCTTACAAATCAGTCTGAAATCTGAATGACGGGAGATCCATGAACCCCAATGACCTATTACGTAGTATAACCATGTTTCAACAGCGTCTGTACTGTCTGCAAAGTCGTATAAGACTCTCTCAAAAATCTATTTCACTTTCTAGATCACTAAACCACACTATGTCTTCCAATACCGCAGCCTCGAAGCGCGAATGGCTGATAATACTTCCAGACCACCCGGGTGCATCGGAGGAAAGGCTGAAGGTTCGTCGGTAGGGTTTGGTCTTTCATCCACGCTTTCGGATTCGACTGTAACAGGCATAGTGACCACCTCAAGTCCATGACAGAAAAGGCAGAGAAGGGGCTTTGCACCTTTGGAGGCATGTGATGCCCGCCTAGCCCACATTGCTTCCAAATACAACACTCTCTGAGTCTATGGCTTACCAGTGCTTATGGCTTCGTTAGGCGCCATGTTAGATGAGCAACCCCGGGAAGGGGAAACTCCGAAAATGAAAGGCAGCGTGCTGGTTGCGGTGGCTGAGTCAAGGGAAGAGGCGCTGCAGTTTGTGAAGGAAGATGTGTACTCTACTCAAGGGGTGTGGGACCTAGAGAAGGTACAGATCTATCCGGTACGAGTCATCTGATCGATGGTGTTGCTGGGAAGCCTATAACGGAATACGAGCTGATTGTGATTCAGTTCAAGACAGCTATTAGGCAGCCTTTATGAGCTTTGCCCTAGATTTCAAAAGGAAATTGAGTCTTGAAATCTTAGAAACGCACTACCCGTCGTAAACAAAGTAGCAAACATCTTGATGTACTCTTCTCGACAATGTGCCAAGAGACACCAAGAATCAGTGTTATGATGTTACTTTAGGCAGCTTCCCCGGACATACTACTAACATATAAGTCTATTCCTGCATTCCATAAGGTATGGACTTCTAAGAGGACTTGATCCAGAAAGAGCGAATGGAGTAAGAGAGAAGTGCTCGGTATGCGCAAGTAGTACAATGGAAAGAAAAAGCGAGCTAAGATCATCCTCACACTAGAGCTTTGCCTTTGGCTTTTGCTGCTTGAGCATCGCGGCTGCCACTTGTCTCCTTTGGACCTTACCAGTGGCTGTCTTCGGTATTATATCGGTAAAGAAGATCTGAGCGATTAGTAATTGCATGGGCTGGACGTTATGGCAAGTTACCTGCTTTGGGACTTTGTATTTGGTAGCCTTGGTAGCAATCCACTTGCGCATTTCATCTTCGGAGACTGTCTTACTACCTCTTAGAACGACGGCTAGACCTATGTCTTGGCCGTACATCTCATCCTCAATAGCGAAGGACACAGCTTCTCCAATGGCTGGATTCTGAGCTACAACATTATCCAGTTCAACGGGGCTGATTTTCTCGCCTCCCTTGTTAATTAGTTCCTTGATTCTTCCTGTGATTATAACATATCCGCTTCCGGCCTTTTTGCCTTGGTCGCCTGTTCTAAAAAACCCTTCATTTGTGAAAGATGTCCTGTTGGCTTCGGGGTTGTTAAGGTAGCCTTTGGTGACATTCTCGCCGCGTATGCAAATCTCTGCCTCAGAGCCCTGAGAGACCTCTTGTCCTGCTTGATCAAGGATTCTCACCTCAACCCCTTGGCCTATGCCAACGCTACCCGGATACCGTTTGGCAGGTGGCAGTGGGTTGCTGGTCATTTGATGCGCAGCCTCGGTCATTGCATATGCTTCCAGTACTGGAGCACCAAACGCTTCCTCCAGCTCATGAAAGGTCTTTGGTGACAACGGAGACGAGCATGATCGTATAAATCGAATGTTTGGTTTTGTTTTTGGAGGTGGATTCCGAAGCAGAATTTGGTGAATGGTCGGAACCTACAAGACTTCGGAGTCAGTATCGCTCTTTTAGGATAGAGTCTATTGAGGTATGAGACATGTTTGCAGAGTCTCAAAACTCATGATTAGATTAAGATTTTTGCAAGATAGACTCCAAAAACATGCTTACAGCAGTGTACCAGTTAGCCTTGAGACGGATGAAATTGTCCCAGAATTCAGAGGCCGAGAAGCGTACAGGCACGATGACAGATCCCCCAGAGAAAATGGGAGCCAGAAATCCAGCGAGTAAGCCGTGGACATGAAAGAGTGGCATGACTAGGAGGGTGCGGTCCTGTGAAGTCAGCTGATAGGTAGCCTGAATGTTTTCTGCATATGTCAATATATCATACGGCTGCAAACACAATCAAGGCCTACAAACTCATGGTCCTGGTGAGGTTTCGATGCGTCAACGGTACCTGCTGCTTGTTAGCCTCTTGCCCTTCGTTTGGACTAACTTGCGGTCAGTAACATACGGCCTTGGGTCTCCCAGTGGTACCGCTCGTATGCAAAACAAGTGCAATATCTTCCGGCTGAGCATTCTGCACAGACTGGATGCCTTTCTCCGCCAGCTTTCCCATGTCCTTCACGTCCAGTATAACTTCTTGGCCATCCCAGTAACATTCGGCAATCGCAGCTTTGTATTTGCGAGCCGCACGCACGGCCGGACCATCTTGGCCGAAAGAACCTTTAGGTACCAACGCCAAAGCCGAGCTGAGATCATCGATGTAGAATTCGAACTCATCCTGTTTGTAGGCTGGATTGAGTGGAGCTGCTATAGCACGCTGCCAGGAAGCTGCCAGGAAGGCAGTGATGAATTCATACGAGTTTGGCAAGGCAATTGAGACGGCCGCCTGAGGGGTGATCCCCACATTGGCGAGTTTCTTCTGGAACAAAGTCACCTGGGCCTTCAGTTGTTCATACGAAACGGTCAGAGGCTGAAGTTTGCCGGGAATGATAATCGCAGCCCCTTGCCCTTGGAACTGAATAGATGTCGCCAAAGTTGCCATTGCTGCAACGAATAATGGATAGAATACCAATGATGCTGTTTACCAAATGAGCGTAGGGGCCCCCTCTCCAAGCTGATAGCATAGAGCACGCGAGCATAGCGCAGTGGCGCCATTCCTCCAATGAGGAGACCCAAGAAATCGAAGAGAGTCAGGTTACGTGATTGTTACGTCGATAGCTCCATGTTACGGTAAATATTACGTAGTACAGTAATATCACAGCTCTGTAATTTACGTAAATTAGAGTATCCTAATGAAGCTTGGCAGCTTGGGTCTAAATCAACTTCCAATGCCAAGACTTTGGTTCACTGTCTACACTATGGCCCTCATCTTCTAACTTGTACTGTCATTGATAAACACCATGGCACCCGAAGCCTCTTCCAATGTTCCAAAGGCCGGCCTCTCACTCTACGCTAATCTCCTCGACCCTTCATCGTCATCTACAACTACACCTGGGACCATATCACGGGCGCCTGTGGTCTTCAAGCAATCTCACGGTGAAGACTCGCGACCAGATGAAGGACCTGCCCAAAAACAGCAGATAAGTGCCGGTAGATATAAATCTGCCCCCTGTGTGAGGTCATAGTTTGTGCGAAGCGGATTGGCTCACGGTTCCTCTGCGCTTTCTTTGCATTGAATAGCTTCCTTAAGGTTTCAGCCGACCAAGCGGCCGCAGATATCCATACAAAAACCGAAATCGAAGTCATCGGTGCAGAAAGCTATTCCACCAAGAGCATTTGACGTTAATCAGGAGTCCGTCTCTGTGAATACGAAGACTGCAACACCGAAACCGGTTACGAAAGTCACGCTTGCGGACTGGACAGCAGACGGCGATGACGAAGATGTCAACGGGTTCTTCGGGGGCGAGAAACGCCAACGTGGTGGCCGTAAGAAGCGAAAGAAGAACAAGGAAGAATCATCGACTGTTGTGCAAAATTGGGATGACATATACGACCCATCAAGGCCCAATAGCTATGAAGAGTACAAGAACAGCGATGAAAAGATCTTGGAGTTGAGAGAGTGGAAGGACAAGCTTTACGCTCATCATGTGGCTAGGCGGCGAACCAGTGATACGGATGACAGCGAGGCGAAGCACTTTGTATATCAAAAGAGTAGGTCTCCATCTTTGGGAACATGACATGCGCTTACTCTGGAGCAGATCGAACTGAGTTCGCACCCCCTCCGGGCTTATCCTTTGCGCCGCCAACTCGGTTCGATGACATAGATGTCCCACCTCCTCACACTATAAGCATTTCAGACGATCCAACCGGTGAAGATGCCTACGCTCGGCGCATAAGACTTTCACAAGCGGCCTATCAACCCGTAATCACCACGCCAGTACCGGGATCCCCTCAGGGATCTATACCGCCACCACCAACACCGGCTTCTCGGCCACTAGATGTACCACATATACGGACGCCACCCGCCCCGCCAACTGCCGCCGGTATCACCATACCCTCCATCTCTAGGGCACCAGTCCGCTACAATCTCCCTCCCGCGCCATCAGAGATCCCGGAATCCGAAGCTGAACTTGCTAATGCACTGCAAGCAGATGAGCCAGAAGAAGAGTCGACTTCCGAACCCACCGCGCGCTCCCTCCGTCCCGGCCAAAAAGGTTTCGCCGAACGCCTTATGTCCAAGTACGGCTGGACCAAAGGTTCCGGCCTGGGCGCTGATGGCGCTGGTATCGTCAATCCTTTGCGAGTGCAAGTCGAAAAGCAAAAGAAAAAGCCTGACTCCGAAGGCGGTGGGTTCGTCGCTCCAGGAGGGAGGGGCAAGATTCTTGGAGGGAAGAAGCAGGGAAAGTCTGAGACAACGGGCAAGTTTGGAGCTATGAGTGAGGTTGTAGCACTATACGGGATGGTCGATGGTATGGATTTGGATGCTGAGTTGGAGGGACTTGGGGATGGAGGTATCATGCAGGAGATTGGCGAGGAGTGCGGGGAGAAATATGGGAGGGTGGAGAGGGTTTTTATCGATCGAAGTAACCCGTCGAAAGCCCCCGTGTTTGTCAAGTTCACGAGCCAATTGTCGGCATTGAGGGTTTGTGCTATTCTGCCGCATGTACTCCGGAAGAGGCTAATGTGACACAGGCTGTCAATGCGCTTGAGGGAAGGATTTTCAATGGTAATACAATTACCGCGCGGTTTTTCGATATTGAGAAATTTGAGAACGGGGTATATGCTTAGAGTTCAGTGGCTCGTCTACAAGAGCCCTTGGGAACAAGCATTGGTCGGCCTTTGTCGGTGGGGTTTGACTTTGGCAAGCCAGATAATATCGCTATATTCAATATACCCAGTCGGATGCCGCCCCCAAGTAAATATTTGGACGGCTCCGCGCAGATTCCCTCGTTGACTTGTTTGGCCTATCCTGCTGAGAGTGGATGGGTAGCCTGCACGTATGAACATATGCAGAGGAGCTTGGAACAGGCACATGTAACGTAGTGGCGCGTCGTGCTCTTAACACCATAGATCCTACTCCGTACAGCCACCATCTCTCACGTGAATGTTCACCCGGAAAAGCCCGGAATTGTTTTGGTGAGTCTGGGCGCAGCTGTGAAGTTTTTCTTTTCGTGGCCAGGAATATTGGGATAGGCCACGAAACACCAAGACAGACAAATTCTTAACGAGTTCCAGTATGACCCTCTACCGGAAACCAGGGCGGTATAGGTGCATCAGTGGGATTTGGAGTTCTCATTACTCTTTTTCTTGATGGCAGTGATGGAGTAGGGCCATGCGCGGGCTTGAGTTCCGAGGCTGCCATGTCTTTTATCTCGCTCATGGCCACTAGATGACGAGGAGCTTCTAATAGGCCGCACGGTAAGATTTCCGAACGACACGGTACCAGAGAGCTGCGGCTGATGATCCATTCTCGCGGCCCTGTTGAAAAACAATAGAGCTGACCAAGGCTGTACGGTACAGAACAGCATTGATCGAAAGCAACTGGCATTCAACATTGCTGCGTGCATGCGAGGTAGGAAGATGACTCGCCAAGCTTCGAACCACTTAAAAAAATCCTTTAAAAGATTAGGAGCAAATATAAAGCTTATACACCACAACGAATTAGATTGGTGAAGAACCAAAAATGTGATTAGAAGCACTTGATCGTGGTGCTGCTGCTGTATGTGTATCTTACTCCAGGCCAGAAGATGAGCTAGGCCATGTAAACGCCAGAAAACGCCGCCCTAGCGGCCAGATGGGGAAGCTATCCTGTACACAAGGTAGGAAGACAAGCTTTCCGCAACGCCTATTGAAAAAACATGAATGAGTACGTCGCCCACATGAAACCTATATGGGACCTCCGAGCCGAATCGGTCTCCGTCGTTTTGGTCCTCCTCCCAATGTTATTAGTTTGTTTAGTGCTCGGCTCGGCAGACAAGGGTATTGGTTTCTATGATGATCGTCATCGATGATTCTCCTTACTTCGGGCTGTCCGCAGACATATTCACCACTGTTGCTGAAATCTAATATGCTGGCCGACTTCCCAAGTTACCCTTTTTCTCTTGTGTATCGATGTGCCACACAACATAGTTTGGCAGCCCTACTACCTGATACCCAGCTCTTTTGGCCATCTTGGCGAACCCTTCTGTTTCGGCCTGATTCTCGAAAGAGTAGGATGGGAAATTGATCCCTAAAATCTTGATTAGTATTAACCACAAAACATTTCTCTAGGGTGAGGTGCACTGACCTGATCTGTGCACATCGGCTTTTACTAGTATATTCACACCGCCAATACCGTCAAGCTCTACCTCCTCGTCTTTATTGTTTCTCCAGTCACCCATTTTGGCAAGGTATTCTCTTCCGGTGTTATACTCCTTGTATCCTTCCGCCAATATGACATCCTTTTTTAGAGACGCTGCAAGCTTGAGTCCTTTTTCAGACTCCTGCCACGAATTGTAGTCAACTGCGGTATCCTTCAGCACAGCTTGAAGACGATGAGCTAGGATCTGGAACTTACATTTACCCTCGATATCCCGTCCGTTTTCGTACCGGTGAAACCAGATATCTGAGCTGTTAGTTCATGTAGTCAATATACGTAAAAAATTGGTCGTGACACATACTCGGAACTAATATGTCCTTATTATGATCCATGAAATCTTCGAGAATCTTGCTTGGACTGTCTTGGATATCCACATCTCGCCAATATACCCAAGAGTGATTTGGCTTCAGAGCTGTGTACAACAGGTAGTTTCTGGCCCTTCCAATAGCCTTTCGCCGAGGTCCCTGAGCCTCGAAGCTGTGTCTTTCGTGCACATCTTGCCCAACTATTGTGCCAAAGTCCTTCTCCACTATCAGCGCGTTGTGAAATGGTATCTTATCTGTCCGCTTCTGTACTCTGTCGAGCTCGGCCGATAATACAGCTAGGGTATCATCAGACGAGTCTCCAACTAGGAAAGCCAAATCGATCAAGTCATGAGGATACGTAAGCTCTGAGAGCAAGTCAAAGTATTTGCTCAGATAGGGGGCGGCGTCTCGCAAAGGCGTGAGTATAAGTACTCTTTCTTCGTTTACCACCGCCCTCGGAGTGGACTCGATTGTGTTTAGGTCAACACGCTGTATCGTGGTAGAGTCTACCTCTATGGGCGCGTGGTGGTTGAAAAGTACTGGAGTCTGAAGGTGGGCATGCCATTGCGCTTGCTCGTTCGTCGTCATTTCCATGGGTGGTTTGGCAGGGCCCCAACAGTAAAATCTGAAAACGATCGTCCCATAGTCAGTGCGATCGTTGCCAAGGATGAGTATAGATCTATCACCTTTGCATCTCTGATGCGGATGTGCTTATGCCACGCCATAGTATAAGGACCACGCCAGCGAGTGTAAGGAAGAGGGGGAATCGGGAGCGTGTGAGAAAGTGTACTATCGCTCTGGAAGGTGGTAGGCGTGCCTTTGTGGACTTCCAAGTCACACCACCCTTGGGAAGTAGCATGGTGTGGGGACAGCACTTGACCAGCCGTCGTGAGAGCGGCGACCGCGGGACAGTATAGACCCCCCAGAATACTGATAGGGAAGCTTTCCCTTCCCTCAACGCTTCCTCCCAAGAATGGCAGAAATTGGGGGAATGGCGGGCAATCGGTTTATGATTGACAGTGGACTTTGAAGATTTGATGATCGACCTGTCCGCTCTCTCTCTCCCCCCCCTGCGCATCTGCCAAGCCAAAAGTTTGCCTCAGGACCTCAGACGTGTTTCCGTAGCTAAGCCCCTTTGGGTTAGCGACACTCTGGATGACTTCGCAGCCTACGGGTAAAGGCAACTTACCTATTAAGGTACTAAAGTAAGGTACCTACGATACATAGTACGAGTAGAATAGTAAGCAAGGCAGCTAACCCAAAGGGGCTTAGCTGTATTTCACACGCCTGAGGTCCTGACTCTCCTGAGGGCTGAGGCAATCAGTCTTCGCCGAGACAACGATTCCCCGCGTTGTACCACGACTTTCTGCACTCACTGGTAGACAGAACCTTGAGGTAAGGTAGCCTTGGATATTTCCTCACGCCCTTCTAGGGTACGCATCACCAACTCTACTCTAACCAACCGTTTTACCCGCTGAGAACGCTACGACTCTGCTAGCAGATACTCTGACACTAAGGTACAATACGTTACTAGGGGTGTTTGATGCTGACAAGACCACTAATATTCACGAATACGTCGGAAACAATCAAACCCATCACCAGCATTCCCGTCTCGTGTTCGAGTTGGACAATGTTGGGGAATCTCCCCCGAGAAAGGCCCTTCAATATCATCCGACCCAACAGATAGTCTATCTCTGAAGAGCATATGTTGGTTTAGCTTGTGGTTGATCCATGTAACCATGTTCCATGTTCTACCATTTCCGAGTCCTCGGCGGACATTGCAACAATGGCACGTGGAGAGATCTCACTCATGACCCCAAGCGTCCGACACCGACACCACCACTGCCTGGCGTTCAGATGCCTTTTAGCATCATGATTCTGAGTACCTCCTGGTGGTTCCCAAAGTTGAGTTATGTACATAGCGTGCGGCATGTCGGGTTTGACAAGCGCAATATAACCACCGTCCTCGACATGGCCGGATCCGACACTCCACTTTTCCTCGACTTCCCCCGATGTCTTAATCGTGTCATATCTACTGTCATGTGTATCATCAGCATTATTGGAAACAGAGGTCCTAGACATCCAATGTTACGCTAATTTCATTTGGTACGCCGTCAATCCAACTGCAGAGAGGCTGTCGGACGAATGTATCACTTACTGGATCCACCTACATATTTGATAGATGTGATGAATTCTCGGCTACAACAGTTCCACCTAAAGGTCCCCTTGGACATAGGAAGGTAGCTTCGTTGACATGCTCTGTTCTCCAACAGCGACGTCTATACAAATTGGTTTGGAGACTAAAGTAATTATGACTCTGGTGTCCCTCGAATAATCGAACGCCACAAGGTATCCTGCGGAGTGCCTTGCAGCGGAGGTAAGGTATAGTCAGGTCTCAAATTCAAGTGGAGGGATCTAAAGTAAAGCCGCATGCGCCTTCGTACATGCATGCATGTCTCATCTAGACTTGTACCTTCGCTGGTTGACCGGGAGCTCGTGCCTTGGAAACCGCTACGAATTCATGGAGGCCCATTCTTAAACGACTAGAATACCATTTAGACACCTCAACTTTTCCAAGGCAGAATATGTCAGTTTGTATATAATACCTAATGCTATCTTTTGACTGGCCGTCCCCAATAATCCGTAGACCGCCATTTCGCCCTCGGCCCACAATGAAACGACCCATTCCACTAGGTAACAAAACGGAGTAAATGATATAACATGACAAAAGCACCTCACCCTGGGCGCCTTTCTCGACCGATTATATGACCGGGTAGGATCTGCCAATGATGTCCATAGAGACGATCCAACGATGCTCAGCTTTGCCTGGGCGGTGGATGTTTCTATATATTATCGTAGCAATATCCCGAAAGGGTTCCTTGATTCATCGAAGAATAAGTAGGCTCTGGCTGTCTCATACTTGGCTTCACACCCAGTAACCCGCTACTATCCCCAGTGGTTGTGAGCCACACGCCTTTTGCTTGGAGGCCGGTATATCGAGCAGAAGCCGGAGACTCCAACCCTCTTGTAGTACGCGCAGAAGTTCCGCTGCTTGCCGTTGGGGTTTGGGTAAAACCGGTCCGCACGTCGTCGAAGAGATCGTCGTCGCCCATTTTTCGTGTATCTCCTCCAATTATTTCGGGATAATTAGTACTCGGATCGGTAGGCTGGGCGCGCAGCGTAACCTCGTAATCGTCTTGCCTACCCTGCTCAATGCAGATGTACTTGCATGCCAGTTGGTAGATAATTTTCTTTGGAAGGTTTGGCTTTCCGTTCTTTGCTTTCACTTCCGGATCTGACTTCAATGCGCCGGGAAGTAGCTCCTCGAGGAAAAGGGTCCAGTGCTTGATCAAGTCTCGACGGTCGTGTTCGATCTTCTTGTGTATTTGTTGTTTTTCTGAATTTTCTCGCTCGACGTTCTGCCTTTGAGCGTGAGACCTTTTGTTTATTTTAGGCAATTTCAATGCCGGACCAATGTTTCTTCTGGCTTCCGGTGCTTTGATTTGGCGCCGCATGTGATTGGTCGAGACATCAGATGCTCGCGCTGAGTGTGCTTGGCTTGGAGTGGAGTGGCATGGGCCAGTACTGATCCGTTTTGCCGGCGGAGATGGCTCAGAAATCGTGGGATAGTCGACAAGGTTTTCGAAGTCATTGGGTCTGCGTGCCGGCGTGATAACGTGGTCGAAGCTTCGCACGGCACCATCAGTGACTGGGTAAGACTGGCATACACTCGTTCTTTTTGGTCTGGCTCGGCCTATTGGAGCTGCGGACTTTGGCGAGAGTTGTTCGACGCTAGCTAGCAGCTGAGAACAAGAAGGTAATCTCTGGTAAGAACCTGAAGGTAGACGCCTTCGTGGCCGTAACTTAGCGCGAATCCGTACCCAGAAAAGTGAAAACTTACTGGTTACTCGTAATACACGGACTCAGAGATGTTTCTGCCACGATGTTGTGGTAATGCAGCACCATGGCAAGCATGTATATTTCGGTATGATGTTAGACAAACCAACCGCCGTATGCCAATCCAGGGCAATCGTTACAAGCGATTGGAAGACAAGGAGGACGTCGCAGTATGGCCATATATTTAAATATTTATGGTAATCAATAGCTTAGTTAGTGCCTCACTTCTAAACATGAGGAGCCCGATGCATGCAAAAAAGGGGGTTTGATGCAGGAAGCAAAAGTGATAGAAGCACAGAACCACGTGTAGGACTAACAGTATCCCCACTGTACCCGCCGGTGCCCTAAACAGACAAACGACCACTCGTTTGCATCTCGAGATGATGTAGTTCCATTAGGCTGTTAGGCCCTTCTTTGCTTCTGCATAGGAAATCTGGGGATTCGTGAAATTCCTAGACGACGATTGGTGCAGAGGTATTAGCGGTCTCTGGGCCTGCAGGTCGTGCTATAGTGTGTCAGGCCTGCAAGGTAGATTCATGATTTGATGTTAGCCTATTCATGGCCACCCACAAGGAGGTCCGAGGTAGAGATGCCCATTGGAGTTGAGCATTGAACGATAATTTAAACGAAATGACAAAGTTGCTGAATTTCTAGTCATTCACAGCATGCCAAAGTAAGATTCCAAGAAAGGTTGATTTATAAGGTTTGTATTATGTTTGTCTAACGTGTATGGGAAGACAAAGACTCGTGGTGTAACATACAAAAGCACAAAGCAATATGGAACATGAAACAGCACACAACTCCGAAGGGTAAAACACATCTGTGAGCTCATGCTGCTTTTGGTCTACCTTAAAGTGGACTAGGACTGCCAGAGTGCAATTAGCTGCCAGAGAGAATCGCCATCGTTTCATATATCAGTGGTGTACCGTGCACCAACAAAGCACCGCTAAGTGCTTAGTAGTAGACCGTGCCATTCTGGCAACACATGTATACAACTGACATCTAACTCAAAGTCTGGACAGGTTGCACTGGTGCACGAGATTGGCGGATGATGCTGAAAGCTTGCCGTGCAGAAGGAAACAGCCACAATCAGGTCTGTCCTAAAGGAAGAGATGCAGGAGCCCCGCAACGAAAGAGCTTGCGCCAATCACTGCTGGGAGGTTCATTTCGTATCGACCAGCTGAGCTAGTGGATGATGCTGACGAACTGCTGCTGGTACCTGAACTTGAGCTTCCGGCGGTTCCAGGCTTGGTTTGGCTGCCTGCACAATTGTAGTGTCCTTTGATGACTTTGTTGTCATGGTCCTTCGCGAAAGCCGAACAGTCGAATTGACCGGAGGTCTGAATGTTGAAAGCACCCTGAATCTGGGTCAAACCCGGTAGCTCAACGCTGTGGGAAGTTAGCAGATACATTTGTGGTAGTCGCTCTATTCAGGGCAGATCAGACATACTCGGTGAAATTCCCGCTGAAATCCAATGCACCCGTGACGATTGACAATTTCGTGAAGCCGTTGATCTGCTTCAATTGAGTGTTGTTGGCAATCTGGTACGTCCCGTTGATCGAGGTGAGTTGAGGTATAGAGATATTGGTTAGCTGAGTGTTGTCAACGAAGACAAGACCACCAGCAGTCGTAAGATTGGGTGCGGCAAAAGATGTAAACGCGTTGCCATAAAAGCCGAGGTCTAAGGTGACATTGGCAAGAGCTGGAAGTTGAACGTCGCTGCAATTCCGGAAAGTCATATTTTGCGCAGTTTGAAGCATGGGGAAAGAGGTCGATAGTCCCGAGATAAAACCATCATTAGCCTCGATATCCAAGGACTTCTTGATGCTGGTGACCTGTAAACTGATATTTGTCAAGGCTTGGTTGTTGTTGACATTGAAGGTGTCAACCTGTTGTAGGGTGCTGATACCCGACAAAGAACTAAGACCCGTGTTGGTGATGAGCACACTAGTGGACTTGGTAAGCCCAGTTGTGAAACCAAGTTGCTGAAGCGCTGGCAGAGCCGTAAAGTTCAGCGTGTCAACTTGTGTCAATTGCGGTGCACTGAGAGTGGACAAGACTGTTAGGTCGCCAAGTTCGAAGCCACCCAGCTGGACAAGGGAGCCAAGTGTAAGACTCGACAGGTTGATAACATTGGTAACGGTGAGATTGCCAGTAATTTTCTTGACACCATCGATGGAAAGAGATTCATGGCCGTCAGGACCTGCGGGAACCGAAAAGCTTGACGGGATAGAGACGGAACCGCTGTATGTGGTGCAGGAAGCCAAAGCAGAGGCATCAGCCGTGCCAGTGACAGTCAGGGTCCCGGAAGTGCTACATTGAGCTGCGCCCAGAGATATTAGCGCTATGATCTGGGCTGTCTGCATGTTTCATGGTGCCTTGTGGGTAGTACGAATAAGCTCGACGACGGAAGATTTCCTACTTACCTAGAGCAGTGGTTGTAAAGGCAAGAGCCGGAAGAAGGTACTTGGTAGGTGCCATTGCTGATAATGTTGTTTGGATACGATAACTGGTGATGGAGAGAATTAGCTCTCGAGTCAATGGATGAGAGGGTGGCAAGGTGAGGGGTTGGTAATGCGGTGCGATAGCAAACGTGTCCGCGTCGATGATTGCTCAGTATCTGAACTGGTGGATGTGAAAGACTTACTCGAAGCAACTGGTTAAGACGTGTAGAGTCAAGGACAAAGATAATGTATCGCCGATGCAATAGTATCGGTAGATGGAAAAATTGTCGGGGGGTGTGTTGTCGGAATGGATCGAGTGAATGTAGAGAAACAGAGGAGGGAAGAAGACCGAAGTGACTTGAATTAATTACGAGCTAGCCTACGTGAAGTTGCGAAACTCCAGAGGAAGGCGTGGCCGTGGATGAAAGTGAGTTGATTAAGGTAATGATGAAAACGACAGGAAGGGTTGGGGAGTGTGAAGTAGAAGGTGTTGTTGGTTGGTGTTGATGGGGGGATTAAAGAATTAAAGAATTTTTCGGGAAGGAAAGGAAAGGAGGAGATGGGCGGCGGGCAGTTGGAAACCCTTTGCAGGACCCTTGCACTTGCCCCCGGACGCGCATCTCTTTGCTGTCGACTTAACGAACCTTTAGTTGTTTTCTATTTTGTGATTATCATCACTACCTACCTGCCTAGTACCTACCTTAGGTATTATCATTTGCTTTGGCCTACTTTCTATGGGGGGAGCCATTGGCTCTAACTACAATCAGAGATTGATCCTGTTATTCTTCGATTCTTGCAACCCCCAAGCTCCGGCACCATTTCATCCATTTCTCCATTTCTCCTATCAAGCATGTCTGATTGGCTCGATAAAGTCGAAGCCATTCCAGATCAACACAAGTACTCCGTACCGTACGCGTACGGTATCCTCTAGGGACTATGAGTCCATCCTCCTTTCTCGTCGGTGCCAGCTCTTTCCTCCATTTGTTTACAATTTACAACGCTCTGTAACTGATAGAACTATGGGGTTATGCGCGTGCTCGTGTCTGTGAGTCCAACATCAAGTGACTGGTATATGCGGCAAGCCTGTATCATCCTAATACGTTGATCGATTTAGAGTAACAAGAACCCCTGCGAATCGAATCTGCCTGTAACATTGCATGAACCATATTTCACCTTGGCGGTTTCGATGCTACCAACCATGGATAACAGCAGCTGCTACCGTTGAACCGCCGAAGATAACGATCCAGTACCGTGTACTCCGTACCATTGAGTATTTGGGCTTGTAGGGAGCAAACGGTCGAGGCTTCAGCATAGAGGTCAATATATACCTTAGTAATGCGCATTGTTGTCAGTCATATCCTAGGGGAATGAAATCCTAGACACTACAGCACTATTGTTATTTCCGTTAAGCTGCTGTCGATCATTATACGGTACGTGTAAGAACCGTCTGCTAGTTTAGTAGTTACAAGCCTCAACCGTACAAAGATAATCTCCTCTGTGGGACCTTCAATAAGTAAACCATTCCTGTGGCGAAGCTTGCCGATCACCGACACTGTGATCCCAGTTCTATCAGCAACTCGGTAATTCGGTATATAACAACGTTTCATTAGCTCCGCTTAGGGAGGCGTGGAAGGATTACGTGGTTTGCAGTCTGGTACTGTATCCTTGGACTTGTCGATTTACCTTCCTCCATACCGTGCATACGTACCAAAGGTACCTACTGCCAGCCCTGAGACATGTATGGATGACTCGTAAGTTCGTGAAACACAGGGTGACCCAAAATGGCTTTATGAATCCAATACATAGGTACTTTTCTAGCTCCATCTGGGCTGAGAATTGAAAGTGTCCCCCGTCTACGAGGAAGCTGAAGTATCTAGACTCTGTTACCAGCCACAAGTCCCGCTGACAGCAGTTTTCTGGTTTGACGTCTCGAGAACCTCTGAAACTTTTGGCATCTCAAACGCTGACGCCGCTTCTTGATCACCGCAATCTGTAATTGAAGAATAATGTCCTTGAGGCGGGCTCTGCGGAGCAGCATGAATGCTGTCCCCGAAAGCTCCAAATCTCAAATAATAGGCAGCAGTAGCAATCAGGTTAGCAAGAATTCGAGGAAACAGAAAAAGCGGATCATAGCACTTGACGAAAAGAACGAACACGTGGTTTCAGAACCCGAAGTCCATGCGTCTGATGAACCGTGCTCTCCACCTCCCAAGAGGATAAAGCTTCGTTCGCCGAGGACGCCGCGGAAGACGAGCACGCAAGTACAGACTGGATTCGAAAAGGCTGTGTCTCAAATTGGAGTTGAAAAGACTGATCTTGTACCATTCGACCGACCGGCAGGGCCACACAGGACGAATGCCCCATTAAAGACTCCACGAGGATCTCGCCTCATAACATATCCCAAGGAAACTACCGATTTATCTCCGTCTAAGACAGGTCTCCCACGACCGACAACTACGACTGGACATATCTTGGAAGAAGGATGTGCTCACCTCATTAGAGCAGATGCAAGATTGAAACCGCTTATTGAGAAACATCATTGCCGCACCTTCTCTTCTGAAGGCTTGGCAGAAGAGATTGACCCATTTCACAGCCTGTGCAGTGGGATCATGGCCCAGCAAGTTTCTGGAGCAGCGGCCAAAGCAATCAAGAACAGATTCATAGGACTTTTTCAGCAAGCGCAAGCGCAAGTAGAAGGCGAAGGGCGCGAGGAAGGGCCATTCCCCACGCCAGCCCAAGTAGCGGCATGCGAGGTCCCCTTCTTACGCCAAGCTGGACTCTCAGGGCGAAAATCCGAATACATCAAAGGACTTGCTGAGAAATTCGCCAGTGGCGAGCTGAGCGCAGCAATGTTGATCAAAGCCAGTGATGAAGAGGTCCTAGAAAAGTTGACTGCCGTAAGAGGGTTGGGAAGATGGTCCGTGGAAATGTTCGCTTGCTTCGGATTGAAAAGGATGGACGTTCTTTCAACTGGCGACCTTGGAGTGCAGTAAGGGGTCTATCCCTTCACTATCGCCGGGTTAACCTTCTCTAGACGGGGCATCGCTGCCTTCTTGGGCAAAGACGTGAAGAAGTTGAAAGCTAAGGGAGGAGGTAAATGGAAGTACATGTCCGAGCAGGAAATGCTAGACCACTCGGCGAAATTTTCTCCCTATCGGTAAGCTTTCAGCATGGTCGTCTATTCGTTGACTTCGAGTCCTAACCTGTTACAGGAGTCTCTTTATGTGGTACATGTGGAGGATCGGAGATGTTGATACAGATGCCGTAGAGAATGGTTGAACTAACCGATTGAATTGATGTCGGAAGCACAAGAGCCAATTGCCCGATTTCCGGATGATGGTCATAGAGTTAGCACTATGTAAGAAGCTCGTCATGTAGTAGAACAAAAGTCTGCAATCAATTGCCAAAGAAGACCTCCAAGAGGCTGGCTATTGACACAAAAGTTTCACATATTGCTTTGCTTCTATAGGATCTCCCGAGGATCCAGCGGAAGGATCTATGACAGATCCAGGACCCTGAGTCAAAGTAGAGATATGCTGTTCTATGTACAGTAGAGTACAGTTTACCATGCCATGAACTACGCCTTCGGCCTACACAAGAAGGCAATAGTAGATTGATCTTGGCCCACATCACTCCTACAGGTTCTTTCTCTTCTCGACGACCATAGCTTCTAAGTCACCGCGTTCCCTCGACTCTGCCTCAATTTCCTGGATGATGGGCGACAGATACGGATAGTCCTGTTGAATCCTTTAGCTACTGATCTTAAGACCGTCATTATAAGAACATAGGGGGGCTATACTTCGTTTGGCTTTGTCTGTTGGTCTTTAGGAAGTAATTGATGGGCAAGGGAACACTGAGGTATGTCAGCTGACTTTTCTTGCCTTGATAAGGTAGGAACCTCGTTTGGCAGTAGAACGAACTTGAAAGGCTCTCCTCAGTCGAAAGACTCTGTCATATGCCTCCTTCGGTGGTAAACGCTTCAGAGCCAAAAGGACAGTATTGGACTCTTCTGGGATCAGATCATCGGCTCTACGTTGGGTCAAGTATAAGCAAAACATTTGTCAAGATGTACCTCCGGTCCTTCGGTTAAGTGTTACAGCAGTATACACTACTTATCTACCAGCTCCATGGGTGGGAGCTCGAGGATTATGTACCTTAACCCAAGCTTTCTATACCCAGCGGCGTCTGCGTACCACTTCGCCAATGGTGTCATCCATCTCTTTAACCAGGGCCGCTTGATGATGAACTTCGTAATAGAAGGTGCCGACATGATTGCACGCCGGCAACGAGAGACCAGGTCTGATCAAAGATTATGTTGAGATAGTGCGCTCTCAATCGAACGGACAAACATCACTACCACACTACCTGGTATTCAGTACGGAGTACTGTACCTCATCACCGGTAATTACAGAAGCGAATACCACTAGCGGCTTACAAGAGAAGCTAGTTGCTGTACGCTTTCATCCGATTGTGCGAAGGCCCGAAGTGTTTGGAACACACTCTCATAACCATTATCCCTTAACAGTAACATCAGCGGCTAAGTTGGGTATCAGACACCGTTTTGAGACGTCCTATGGTCCTCCTCTGCTTTTGATAGGATGAAGATGCTCAATCGTTGACAAGACTTTCCTCAGAAGTGCTGCGGGGTACTTCTTAGCACACTGGGGACACCGGTGAAGACACCAATCCAGCTCCAACGAGCTTTCTGCAGTTAAGCTCATTGCAAATGATATTGTAGCAAAGAGCCGTAGTCTCGATCGGAACAGAAATGTCCTTCGACCGAAAGCCAACATCTCCAATTCCCCCCAAACACGCCGCTGTCTCTCGGATTGACCAGGATGGAAGATTAATTCCCCCAATCTCTCAAGTCGAACTCTGGGCTGTCAGAGTCCCTGAAGTGTATGTGGTGCCGGTGTCTGGAGGTATTGCGGGAGCTGTTTCCGGCCTGATAAGCTGTCCGCTTGATGTCATAAAGACGAAGCTCCAAGCTCAAGGAGGATTCAAAATACCAAAAGACGCAGTCAAGCTCAGCACCGCGGCATATCGAGGCGTTCTAGGTACCGCTGAAACAATATGGAGGGAAGAGGGTGTGAGGGGGATGTATAGGGGCCTAGGGCCAATGCTGCTAGGCTACGTCCCTACATGGGCAGTTTACCTGACTGTATACAACAAAGCTCAGGCCTATTTTAGAACTAGGACAGGTAAGTCAATAGATCTGCCTAACTCGACATGATATGGCTAAAGAAATTCATATAGACAACTGGTTCCTTGCAAACGTATACGCCTCGCTCGCTGGAGGAGCTTGCTCGACTATGGCAACGAACCCTATCTGGGTTATAAAGACAAGGTTAATGTCGCAGTCCAGCTCACGATTTAAAGTCAATCATTCGCGGCCTCCATGGCACTACCGCAACACTCTCGATGCAGCCCGGAAGATGTACCGAACTGAGGGGATGCTCTCGTTCTATTCCGGCCTTACCCCGGCATTGCTAGGCCTCACCCATGTGGCCATACAGTTCCCTCTATATGAGGTCTTTAAACAAAAGTTCACCGGTATCGATACCGGAAGAAAAGAGACCGACGAGGATAGGAACCACCATTTCTATGGTCTGTCGCTGGCTGTGTTTTTAAGCAAAGTCTGTGCAAGCACGGCAACTTACCCCCACGAGGTTGTGCGGACTCGCTTGCAAACACAGCAACGATCGGCATATCACCAGTCCTCTGAAGGAATTGCGTTCAGAGGGGAGCTAGGGAACCCAGGGAACAACGCCCGAGCTCCTGGTGGTGCATCGTCTGATGGCATGGTCAATACATTACGTTATAGAGGTACGGTGCAGACCTGCAAGACAATTTTGCTAGAGGAAGGATGGCGTGGCTTCTACGCCGGCCTTGGCACAAACCTTATAAGAGCAGTCCCGTCTGCCATGACTACAATACTTACTTTTGAATACTTGAAGAAAACAATGTTTCAGCTACGACGCGAAGGAGAGGCCAAGCTTGATCTTGCAGGGCCATCTGCAGTATAATCGTTGTGTGATAAGCATAAGCAGCATTTAGCGTTTCCTATTCCTCCCTCTTATCTATTTCCGAAGTCGGTGGCCTTTATTTGTTGGCGTGTGCTTTGGTTATTCTGGAAGGTATATGTTGGGGTTTTGGAGGTATTCGGTGTTACCAGGGCATTGCTTGCGGTGCTAGGCGTTGACATCCAGAGGATTTTTCTAAGATCTGGAAACCAATGCTCGCTTCTACGAAGATGTTGGAAGGCTTGTCTACAGGTCTGAAACCAGTAGCTTATCAGACCTGTCAGATCAGCTGTATTCTGACGTACTTGCTAACAACGGCGCTAAAACCTCCTATGTCCCCATTGTCTTCCACGTAGCAGTAGCCCTCACATCTTTAACATGGGAGTGTATGTCTCGTTCGACTTATCCTTCTCTTTAGGGTAGATTTGGGATGTGGATCCAGACACTGGTCGCTCCATTGCTCGCTCAAACCGCTGGCACTCGTTGCTCTTACGTACCGTCCCCAGGATCCGTAAAAGATGTCGTAGGAGCTTGGCTTGCCCATGTAGGCTTTCTCAATTGTGAAATTGTGATTCACACTTTTCCCCACTTTCCGCTCACTACCCCATCACTATTTTTCTCTCCAAGTCGCCTTCATTGCCCTGAGTCTCTCTTCCTCCTCGGACCTGCTTTCAATTTTTCCACCCTGCTTCTCCGCCTTGCTTTTCGCACCTGCCACCAATTGTTTGAGCGTGTCTTGTTCTTCGGGCCTCTCCAACACGCCATGCCGCCTCAGGCTTTCGTTGCGCCAACTGATCTGGCCCCCATCGGCCGTCCGAGTGCGCTCAGCATTCCTTTTGGCAGCTCTGATAGATGAGCGGCTGTACACATAGAGCAGCCCTGCCATGGTGATGGCCGCAATCGGCGCAACAATGGTGTTGGAGTTGATGTTGAAATTCCTTGCCATATTGGCTGAAGGACCAGAGACACGATTCGCTCGAAGTACTTTCGAGAATTTGACAGCGGCCTCACTAGCTCACTGATATTATGACTATCAGCGAGCTTCAGGGACTCAGAAAATTGAAGTTCTGGGTCGAAAAGTTGGTTTATAGTTGAGCTCACTGGCAAATTTGACAGTTGACCTCCTGAAGATTCCACGGCACGGGTACAGCCGGCACTAAGGTAGAACTAAAGCACCTAGTGTTTGCTTAGCATAATCTTGCGTTTATCATTTTTATGGAAGTGCGATGAGGTCAAGCAGAACAGAAGAGGATGAGAAAGTTTGGAGTGGTGGCTGCAGTCGCTCCGAAAGCTTCGTGGATATGCTCGAAATGCGTACGGGGCCAACGACTATCTACTCTCCTGCTTGCCAACTACGCAACAAAGGCCAGGAAAGTGCGTACTCGAAAGGGCCCAAGGCGCACTCTTCTACTGGCGACAGCAGGTGGAACACTGGGAGTAGGGACCCTATTGGCGTTTTCAGATGACATCAAACATGGATACGGTGCGGCCCAAAGAACAGGACGAGTCGTTACTACGCTGCTGCTCTGTATGAACGAGTGGGTACTGAAATCTGGGAACTACACCACATGAACCAGTCGCTGACCTGTGCCGTGTATAGCTACCGCAAGACACTGAATAACAAAGCAAAAAGCGAAGAAAAACATTCCTCCATGCTCAAGGCTTGTCACAAACGCTGCGCTGAACGTACGCTTCGTGTCCTCGAACAAAATGGGTCCATATTTATCAAACTTGGCCAGCACCTGAGCAGCATGAATTACTTGTTGCCTCTTGAGTGGACAACGACGTTTATTCCACTGCAAGACAAATGCCCAGTATCCTCATACGAATCAATAGAGCAAATGTTCATCAAAGATACTGGGTTTTCCATTGCCAGTCACTTCGATCAGTTTGAAAAAGATCCAATTGGGGCAGCTTCGCTTGCCCAAGTCCATTTGGCAAAATTGAAAGGCAGTGACAACGATGTAGCTGTCAAGGTGCAGCATCCAACTTTAGAAGAATGGGTACCGCTCGACCTCGCTCTGACACGATTCACGTTCTCGACGCTGAAGAGATTTTTCCCGGAGTATGATCTGGAATGGCTATCCAAAGAGATGGAATCGTCGCTCCCCCAAGAACTAGACTTTGCTCTTGAGGCGCAAAATGCAATGCGCACCAAGAGGCATTTCCAGAGAATACCTGGCTCGCCGTTGGTTGTACCAAACGTAGAGTGGGGCCTGAAACGGATACTGGTAATGGAATACATTTCCGGTCATCGAACCGATGATCTAAACTATATCGACACTAATGGCATAGATCGTGACGAGGTTTCCGCGGCCTTGGCTCATATCTTCAATGAGATGATCTTTGGAGATACCCCTCTTCACTGCGATCCTCATGGTGGTAATATTGCTATAAGAAAGAATCCATTGAGGCGAAAGCCCAATTTTGACATCGTTCTGTACGATCATGGGCTCTACAGAGATATATCGAAGCAATTACGGCGAGACTACGCAAAGCTGTGGCTTGCGGTCATCGATGCTGACGAGCAGAGGATGCGCAAAAGTGCCTTTGACGTTGCAGGAATCACAGATGATCAATTTGCTCTTTTTGCGAGTGCCATCACAGGAAGGGATTACATGGCAGCGACGAAATCGGTGGTCTCGACCAGAACGGATAAGGAGAAGGAAGTGATTTCCGACGCTCTGGCCGACGGCATGCTCACCCAGCTGGTCCAGCTTCTTGGAAAGGTGCCTAGCATTATCTTGTTAATCTTGAAGACCAACGATCTAAGTATGTTCCCTGCCATCCAATCTATTCGAAAGTCACTGACCGTACACAGCCCGCAGCTTGGACGAGAACCTCCACACTCGAGAAGGTCCGGTCCGAAATTTCCTTATCCTTGCTCGTTATTGCAGCAGGATAGTCTTCCAAGAGCAAATGGAGCTGACTGGCCTTCGGGGGAGCATATTGTGGCCAAAAAACATCTTACGACTCCTCAGCGCTTGGGGATCATACATGAGGGTCGAGCTAAAGCTCTCCTTGTATGAATACTATATGTCCTTTCGGCGTCTGGCACGACTTTCTCCGATATCTCCGATCTAGCATGGCGTACCTGGCTGAGATGTGGCATGAACGGCGGATAGAGCATAGACACTATTGACGCATGTAGATCTTGCTGGGAGACCCTTAGGAATCTGTTACTCCCCCTTTCTACAGTTCGGATTCTATGATATTCGACCCTGCTCTAGAAAGAAGGGCTTTTTGTTTAGTTGTTCACATGCGGTCAAATCTTTACATGATCCCAACAGTTCGCTCGGCATGGGATATCTCTGAATTCTTAATTTCTTTTCAATCATCCGAGATCACATGCGAACAAGCTAGAACTGTTCCTATTATAGCTATTTCTTTGATTTCTATACTTCTATGGATTGTATTGCGATGGGAGTTTTTCAGATCCTATTACAGATCTGAGTCCTCACTCTGTATGGCCTCGAGCCGTAATTGATTAGTGGTAACTACTCAAATCTCAATACGTGTCTCTTCAATCCACATCGCAGCGCGTTTTCAATGCCCTCGAACCTTTCTGTGCCGTTTCTTCCCCAACATTAAAAGTTGGATTCTGGAAGGAGCTGGGATTAAGGTACTTTGCTTTTGCAAGGATCATCGACGGTCCGATTGCGGGGCCTCGAGGTTCTTGAAGACAAGCTTGCAACTTTAGTGAACATACCAGCGCAGCACTTCCAGCGCAGCATATAGTTCGAACCATGGAGGAACAGGTGAATAGACTGACCAACAAGGTCTGGGGTGAGCACAGCATCAAAGGATTTATTGAAGCTCTTTCGTGACTTCTCAGAAGACAAGTACAAGCAGACGCCTGCCTCTCAGCGTATCCTGATAGCCGTATCTGGCATCCCAGGCTCAGGTACCCCCTTCCACATATCGCACAGGATTCCCACTTACAGTTTCCTAGGCAAAACCACTCTGGCCTCACTCATCTCCCAACGCCTCAACTCCCTCCACAACCTCCAATGCCCTGCCCAAACCTCCTCCTTGGTCGCCGCTTTCGTCCCAATGGACGGTTACCACCTCTCCCGCGCCCAACTTTCTGCCCTCCCCGACCCCACCACTGCGCACGCCCGCCGGGGGGCCGCCTTCACCTTCGACTCCACATCATTTCTAACACTGGCACTAAAGTTGCGTGAACCGTTGTTGCCGGAGAGCAAAACGATATACGCCCCGAGTTTTGATCATGCAGTGAAGGATCCGGTGGAGGACGATATTACGATACCGCCTACAGCGCGCATCGTTATCCTCGAGGGCAACTACCTCAGCCTGAACAAAGGACTATGGAAAGAGGCGGCGGGGCTGATGGATGAGTTGTGGTTTGTTGAGGTGGGGTGGGAGACTGCGAGAAGACGGTTGGTTGGGAGGCATGTGGCTGCGGGGATTGCGAGGGATGAGGAAGAGGCACGGAGGAGGGTGGAAGAAAACGATTTCCTGAACGGAAAGGAGATTGTGGAGGATAGACTTGCGGTGCAGGAAGTTATTGTTAGCAGGGAGGATGAGGGGTGGATGGGGATGGGTGGTGCATGATTTAGAAAAGAGGGTGGAGGCGCTCTGGGATACTCTGCCACATCTTTACTGTGCTGGTTAGATCAGCGTTACAATCAAGTCCATGGTAATTGAAGATCCAATGGTGCTTTGGCATCTAACCGGCAGCTCTACTGAAACTAATTACAATTCTGGAAAGATTTCTATTCCACAAAACCGCCTCTAGACATGATGCTCGGTACTGGACTCATACCAAGCGCCTGCGGTTGAATCTTAGAGGGTATATGAACCTATGGAGAAGCTTTATAGTGGTGGATTCGCCATATAATATAATTACAGAGCATGCAGTTGCCACTTAGATCGTCTTATAAGTAAATCTTTCCTTGCGATAGCAGCAGCATGGCGAAAGCGAAGCATGCGAAAGGAAAATTGTGGAGCGCCCAAGCTATAATCGACCTTCGCAGTCGTAAGCGTGTAACTCATACCATGAGCCTTGAGCTTATGGCGTGTCGGCCCCAAGCTCATAGCCTTTCCCTCCCCGGACGTGCCCCAGTCGCTCGCTCCCAGCCAGCGGTAGCCCACCAATCCTCCGGACCCTGTCTCTGCAATCGATCTAGATTAGCTTGGGTCTGACGGAGTTCCTCCTCACGCTCTAGTATCCGTCTCTGTCTCACAAGTTGCTCAGCGCGATCGAATTCCAGGGCCCTCATGCGGACGCGATGACGAAGGTTGGCAGCGACGCTGATATCGTCTTCTGAGGGATCTAGGAATCGGCGTTCCGTTGCTACGTAATCCACATCGTCCGAGCCAGAATCGTCAGAATCACTGTTGTCGCAAATGGTTGGGTAGGCGTCTAGAGTTTCGGCGGATGAAGGGACGGTAGCAAGGGTGCCGTAGGAGGATGCAGAGTCTAACGATAGCGAAGAGGCGGAGGCTGTCGCAGAGGTGAATGATGAATTAACACTCGGCAGACGGTCATCTGGGGTGATGGTTGTTAGAAGAGTCTCCCAAGAATCGTCCTCAGGGCTGAAGCTTCGACGTCGGTCTCCAAGGCCGTCTACAGCATATCGGTGGGGAGAAATGCGTTGGCCGCTATAACGAGGGCGATCTCGATTGGCCATACGGCGCAATGGAGGGAGGCCGTCTAAGTCTTGGTCTGTTGGCACGTCTAGATTATGCCGAGCGACGTATTCGCGGAAGGCAGCTTCGGCTGTTTCGGTGTACCTATGCGCAGGAGCAAATCGTGGCGTGAACGATGCAGTTCCTAGGGTCGGCGTGGTATTGGATGTAGTTGACTGGTTCGATGCGTTTCCAGATGTGTATGGTGGGGTTGGCATATACTCCGGTGGTGGGGATCTCACTTCCGTGGCGACAGGTTGAGGTGATGAGCCATCAATATTCGCAATCGTAGACCCAGATCTGGAATCTGAATAATAAGGGAGACCTTGAACAGTAAAACCAAGATGACGAGAGTTCGCGGATGCTTGCATAGGGGGGCGATGGTGGTGGTGAGGATGGTGATGGTGATGGTGATGGTGGTTATGCGGCCGTATGCGCCGACCCGGACGCTCGTAGCTGAGGGCATCGCGAAGAAGTGCTCGTCCGCTCTCGAGTCGCCTCCGCTGACTTGCCTCAGCGTGCGCAAGATCGGCCTCCATCTCCACATCAACAAGTTCATCCTCATTGGCGCGAGTTGAAGCAACAGCCGAGTCTCCACGTCTAATTGCCTCGAGTAGAGAGTGCCGATCTACATCTCGCGTATTACTGATGGATTGCGTACGTGACGAAGCTGGGCGATTGCGAATATGCGGGCTGTATCTGACAGTGCGCTGACGACGAATGGCCGATCGTGCGGGCGCCGAAGGGTCTGCTTTGGCGGTGACCTTGGACTCGGTAACCTCAGGCTCAACAAACATTCTGCATTATCATCCATCAGCATCAGATCGTCGCCTGAGGATTGTGATTGCATAGCGAGCATAATAAGGCTGCCAGAAACGCGAACGAGCGGCGGGCGCATACTAGATCACAACAAACACCCAAGAGCTGAACTTACGGTAAACCCATCTTTGATGGTGTGAAGTTTGGTGGTTAGGAGTCGAAAAGGTATGGGTACGCGTTGGTATCGTTTTCCAAATCCAGACAAGAATATATTGTAATAGTGTGAGGCTGGGACAATCTGAGGCAGGTAAGTTTTGCGACAAACACCTCATGCAGGGGGGTTTTCTAGGCGAGTTCTAGTAGTAGGTTGCCGACGGCAAATCGTAGGGCTGGCGCTTGATAGTAAGCGATTCCTCTTCGGATCTAGCGTTACTCAGAGAATGATCTTCTATTCTCTTCTGCATGAGGTGTGTACCTGATCGATATCCACTCCATCCCCAAGACCATGTCGCCTTCAAAGCTGAGGCCAGTGGTCCTCTTGACTGATCCCAAGGGCATTATTTCCATGTGGAGATCTCTTTGTCAGATTGTCTGCGAAAGCTAAGAATTGTGTCAATGTTGCCATGATCGAGCTGGGTCTGGGGCGAATTGCCCGTCTCTTGGAGCACAATCTTCTACCATGGCATGCAGTTCATGTTGCAGGAACCAATGGCAAAGGTTCGGTATGCGCGTATGCTTCTGCGATGTTGAATGCTGCTAGGATCAAGTGTGGTCGGTTTACCTCTCCGCATTTGGTGGATCGGTGGGATTGTATACAAGTTGACGGGAAGACAATTGACGAGTCACTCTTCCGTGAAGCGGAAGCAAAAGTGAAAGCCAAAGACAAGGTCGGAGATATTAGAGCCTCAGAGTTTGAACTGCTAACCGCTACAGCATTTGAAATTTTTGCAAAGGAAAAAGTAGAAGTTGGCGTTATTGAGGTTGGCATGGGAGGAAAGCTTGATGCCACCAACATTATCAAGGATCCTTTGGTCACCGTGATTACAAAGATCGGGCTGGATCATCAGGCGTTCCTAGGGAATACTCTGGAGACTATTGCGCACCAAAAGGCAGGCATTATGAAGCCTGGTGCGCCTTGCATTGTGGATGGGACAAATGCCGGGGAGGTAGTTGAGATTCTGAGAGCTAGCGCCGAGGGAATTGGGGCAATGCCCTTTATCTGCAATCCCCAGGATATGTGCGATGAGGACAGCTTGTTATGGAGCACATTACGGAAGGAAGATTTTGAAATCCACCAACAGAACAACATCAACCTTGCCTTTGAAGCCGTCAAACAAGCTGTCTCTCGATTGCGTCCTTCAGTGGAGCCACAACGTCTTCTGTACACAATTCTAGACACGGCGCTGCCCGGTCGACTGCAAATGTTAAGCATGGAACCTATCACTGGTCGTCAAGAGAAGGTCTTACTCGATGGAGCTCACAATATCCAGTCTGCCGAGGTTCTTTACTCCTATGTCAGCCACAAAATACGCAGGGAAAGATTCCCCGTGACCTGGGTTGTGGCCTTCTCAAAAGGGAAAGATGTGCAGCAGATATTATCCTCGATGGTCAAATCACACGATAATATGGTTGCTGTTGAATTCGGTGCTGTCGATGGGATGCCATGGGTGCAGGCAGCAGCCGCGGATGAGATTCTACGAGTGGCAAGAAGCATTGGTGTACATGGTCAAATTCACAATGCATTAAACGATTTGGAACTTGCTCTCCGATTGGCTACGGGGGAATCTATGGGTGGTCCATTGGTGGTCGCGGGAAGTCTTTATTTAGTTTCAGATTTTCTACGTATGCTGGGAAGGTATTCAAAGTCTTAGATTTAAAGCTCCCATCGACTTACTGCCAGAGCCAAATAGATTCCTTTGAAGAAACAAATACGAATGGTTGGACTGCCCTTGTAATTTGGATTATCGGTTCCCAATGTTGCAGTGAACTGTACACAGATTGCCAAGCATTTTCATACAAACCAAGTATAACTCTCCACTGTGTTGACAAAAACTGCGCTAGCAGGGCCGGGCAACAAATACACAAAGGTATGAGACAGGATTTCAATTGGCGATATGGAATGTCTGACCATGAAAAGGCCGCAGAAAGCGTCGAATGTGTGCCGAGGAAGAATACCGAACAGCAGCTGAGTCCTTGTGGATAGTAGGGAGTACCGGGCCTGGATGCGCCCCTTGAGAGTTATATACAAGTTCCCAATGAGTGATCTCGCCCTGCCATGAATACCGTTACGGGCTGGCAGGACACGAACCCTACGAATTCCAACCAACCTGAGGGTTTGCACCATGGGTTCCAGAACCCTTCAACATGGGGAGGCTGTTGGAGATTCACGCCATGGCAATGGGATGCATATACAAAGCAAGACAGTGCTGAGGGAGGTCCAAAATGGAACACAGGGAACCGCAAGTCCGCGGCAGCTCAAGAAAGAGGGAAATTCCCAATTAGCAGCTCAGGATGTTGCAGAGCTCAAAGACTACGTAGGCATTCCTTTGAGTCCTCGAGATAGTGTGTCATTCGCTCCGAGTCTAACATGGTGCTAGCAACTCGGAGACTGCCTTGGGAAAGGTGCCTTCGGCTCGGTTTTCAGAGCACTTAACATGGGCACTGGGGAAACTGTCGCTGTCAAACAAGTCAAGCTAGCGGACTTGCCAAAGAGCGAGCTGAGGGTCATCACTGTAGGAGATTTGTCTGGCAGATGAAGAAGTATGAGTACTAAGGTTGGCCGTCTAGCTCGAAATTGATCTTCTCAAAAACCTAGATGTAGGGCATGGACTAGAAGCTTTAAAGATTTCTGTATACTAACCGCACCTAGCATCCCAATATCGTCAAATATCGCGGTTTCGTCAAATCCGCAGAGTCACTGAATATCATCCTAGAGTGTGAAGTCCTAGACTTCGCCTACCCTTGTCATGGCTAACGGTGATCAGGTACTGCGAGAACGGGTCCCTCCACTCAATCTCGAAAAACTTCGGCAAATTCCCCGAGAATCTAGTCGGCCTTTACATGTCGCAAGTGCTACACGGACTACTCTATCTCCATGAGCAGGGTGTTATACACAGGGATATTAAAGGTGCCAATATACTCACGACCAAGCAAGGACTCGTCAAGCTTGCCGATTTCGGTGTTGCAACTCGAACTACGACACTCCATGAGTCTAGCGTGGTGGGGACTCCCTATTGGATGGCCCCGGAAGTAATTGAGCTGTCCGGTGCTACTACAGCCTCGGATATCTGGAGCTTAGGCTGTACGGTAATCGAACTTTTGGATGGAAAACCCCCGTATCATAAGTTGCAGCCTATGCATGCCCTTTTCCGAATTGTTAACGATGACCATCCTCCGCTCCCAGAGGGAGCTTCTCCGGTTGGTCCTCTGGGGGGCACAAGGGTTGTCGAAGGAAGCTGACCAATACCCAGATTGTTCGAGACTTCTTAATGCAGTGCTTTCAGAAAGATCCTAATTTGAGAGTCTCTGCACGTAAGTTGTTGAAACATCCTTGGATTGTCAATGCCCGCAGATCAGATTCTGTGGTGCCGAAGAAGCCCACAGAGTATGACGAGGCGGTTAAAAGTGTACAACAATGGAACGAGGCCCTTAAATCGCCCAACGCAGGATCTTTGCGAAGGATATCACGGCCTATGTCTTCTAGCCCAATTCCCGGACGGCGCGACCAAACCCCTGTGCTTGCAATCCCAGCCAAGGGCCCTTTGAATCTAGCAAAGCCTCGTATACAAGCCGAGCAGTTCAGATCTCCTCAAAGTACGGCCGACGACAATTGGGACGATGATTTCGCATCGGCTATATCACCCAGCGCACTGAAACTCCCCCACCTTAGGCCTCAAGACAACTTTGGTGGCTTGTTGTCATCCGAAAAGCTCAAAGCTTATGCATCCTTTGAGACTGTGACCGAGGAGACCAATTGGGATGACAATTTTGAGGGAGATCTTACTGTGAGAAGTCCGTTGCAGTTGACAGAGTCAGACCCTTTACAGACTATTCGACCATATTATCCGAAGCGTGCAAACACAAGTCAGATCAAATACACAGCACCCACCAAGTCTCCAGATCCGAAGTCAATTCGCGCCGCAGGTCGTCGGAACGCAACTCCACCGACCTTACATCAGAGACACTCATCGTCCAAGCCATGCGCAGCATTACCGTCAGCCCGATCCTACGGAGAGGACTCGGCGGAAGATTTTTCAGATTCGGTGGTAGGGCATGATTCAGCTTTTGATGGAAAGCTATTCCTAGAAAAGGTAGGTCTTGCTGGCATTGAAAAGTTAGGATGGTGTAGCTCATTGTACTTCAGAAGAACGATGAGCAATCTCCACGAATCCTCCACCCTTCTGACCTGAAAAGCTTGGCACAATCGATGCAACCGTCGAAAACAGGGGGAAGCCTGCGACGCCAGCCCATCCAATCAATACAGCCTTTGATGCGAAGAACAAGGTCGTCCGTTGAAATCCAAAGATATGCAGAGGATGAGCATGACGAAGATTTCTCAGATATCTTTGGAAAAGCTAATGCTATGCTCAACAAGCCCGAAAGCGAACAAGGATCCGAAAATGGGACCCTCATGCTGAACTCGAAGCTGTCGAACAATTCATGGCTGGGCGATGACGACGACGATGATGACCCTTTCGCCCAGTTGGAAGAGGGTTTTGACGAAATGGACCTTGAAGCAAACGTTGCTCGGGATAAATATGCAAGGTTGTGTACGCAGGTCGAAGGTCTGGTTGGCTCGCTCAAAATTTCTCAGGAAGATGACATGCTTGCGGACCTTTCTGAGCAGCTGCTCGACGTTCTGTCCGACTTACCTGAAACCAAGAGCGTAATTATCAGTGCTCATGGCATGCTTCCCATTTTGGAAATTCTAGAAACATGTCGGCATCGTGACGTTATCTACCATCTTCTCAAAATCGTTAACATGATAATATTCAACGACGTTGACGTCCAAGAGAATCTCTGCTTCGTGGGAGGCATACCCATGATCACGAAATATGCCTCTAAGAAATACTCGAGTGAGATACGACTTGAGGCGGCAGCTTTCGTTCGTCAAATGTTCCAGACATCGACCTTGACCTTGCAGATGTTTGTCAGCGCAGGTGGCCTTAAGGTTCTTGTCGAGTTTCTTGAGGAAGACTACGAAGAGGAGCGTGATCTTGTCCTCGTTGGCGTCAATGGGGTGTGGAGTGTGTTTGAATTGCAGGGCCCGACACCAAAGAACGACTTCTGTCGCATACTCTCGCGAAACTCTGTCCTTGATCCTCTGTCGTTGGTCCTAAGTAGGGTCCTCGACGAAGAAGGAGAGCTGGCGGAGCTGTGCGAAGGCCGCATTGCAAACATTTTCTTTCTCTTCTCGCAAGCCGAAAACCATGTGAAGGAGCTAGTTGCAGATCGTACGGTACTGCATCGTAAGCAAAACCCACCTCGTCCTGGTTATTTCAATGCTAACCTCCAAAAACAGGGGTTCTCAAAGAGTTGAAGAGGATGTCACCCAATCATCAGATTACCATGTTGAAGTTCATCAAGAACCTGTCCATGCTCTCCACCACACTTGACTCGTTGCAGAATTCGAACGCGATTGATGTGCTTACAGAATTGCTGCGCAATAGCTCTAAAGAAGCACACTTCAGAGAGATATCAAATCAGGTCTTGAATACAATTTACAATCTATGCCGTCTGAACAAGTCTAGGCAGGAGGACGCTGCATTGAATGGTATAATCCCGGTGTTGCAACGCATAATCAAGACCGAAAGACCACTGAAGGAATTCGCACTTCCAATCCTGTGCGATATGGCGCATTCAGGTAAGGTTGGACGACGTGAGTTATGGCGGAACAAGGGGCTCCAATTCTACATATCGCTTCTTGCGGATCCCTACTGGCAGGTGACAGCTTTAGATGCTGTTTTCATTTGGTAAGTAGCCCTTCCGACAGTACACGGAAAAATCGCTAAATTTTCAAGGCTCCAGGAAGAAACGGCTAAAGTGGAGGAGCATCTGCTCGACGGGTCATTTACCAAAGCCATCATCAAATGCTTCACAACTTCGAAGGCAAATGCATTTGAGAATCTACTTGAACCCTTACAGAAACTGTTACGCCTAAGCCCACCCATAGCGCTGAGCTTGGCTCATCCGGACCTCTTCTCGCGCATATTGCAGAAACTGCAATCTAACAAAGCTGTGGTTCGGCTTAATCTCCTTCGAATAGTTCGCAGTATCTGCGATGCAAGTGACGAGCAAGGAGGCCTTATCAACCGATACGGCCTTGTTGATACCATCCAACGGCTTGCGGAAGTCGATGGGGCTGTCCTGGTTCGGAACATGGCTGGCGAATTGGTCAAATCGAGCGAGAGCAATGATAGATTAGGGATGAGTGGCGGTAAGCGCAGACCAGGGCGACGCTCAAGCTCATCAACTACACCACCCGGCTTATCAGCAAGCCGGTCAATGCCACCCACACCAACCGGCAATCGATCGATGCATTCAGGCGCTTACTTCCTTGATCGAGATATCAGACAGAAGAGCAGCATCAACGGACCCATTGCATTCCGACCCGCTAGTAGAGATGGGAGTGGCATGACTAGCGTGGTCAATGGGTCTGGAGCAGCCGCCAAGAGCCGACTACCACGAACGACGTCGACTCGATCTGGAAGGCAATCGGCTTTATCGTCGCCGAAGAAGGACGAGAACATGATGCCGGCTACGTCAGCGCACGAAGCAAGTCCAATGCCAGCACCCAACTCTCGACGACGGAGGCAAGTCAGTGGCGAGGGGCGATGGTCATGAGCTAAACCGGGAAGTCAGGTCATCAGTCACGATGTACGGGTACATGACAATACGCAAGCATGTTGAACGGATTTGGCATGGGGGATAAAAACGGACATTGGCTGGAGATTATGACGACAGCTTACGAGGCTCCAGGCATTGTGTATGTCAACGCTGAAGGGCACAACGCTGACGATCGTCTTACGTTCTGGTTTCTGTATTGCTTGCAAAGGGGAGCATGGACTATAATGTAGTGACTGTAGAGTACAGTGTTTTATTCCCCACAATATCTCAACGCGGAAGGTTTGATAGGGGAATTGTGGGATCTATAAGAGTGGTAGGCTCAAGACCCTCACAGGTGCTACGAGATCTCGCATCGAAACATTCGTATCACGACTTCTGCACGGGAAATCGCCAAAGTACAAGGTACCTTAACAGTTGAAGATGTAGTACGGAATAGTAGGTATAATTGTCCACCCAAAGCCATCAGTCCCGTGATCCCGCTCCTCGACCGGGGCGATTGATAAGGTACGGAGGTACATGGTACTTGCCTTGCCCGTTCCTTGGTTTTTTCCGTGCGGAATAAAATTACCACGCTAACTGTCTGCAATTGCGGGATGCTGTCATAATGTCATTGACCAAACAGAATCCGGCTCTAGCGCCAAAATCTCAAAACCAACATCATTGCTCTTACTCGTACTCATCTTCTCTAAATATTTTCACACTACCAGAATCACTCATCACAAACCTGCAAAACCCAACCACCCACATTGAATCCATCTATCACAATGGCAACTCTCAGCTGTAAGTCACCTTGTGTCTCCTTCTGTTAGTGATGGTTCATGAGGGAACTGGTGGTCTCCGGGTGGAAGGTGACGACATTGGCGTTCGCGTTCAACCACAATTCACCATGAGCATCAAACACCACAGCTCTTGACTATGCTCATCGGGAGTCTGAATGTTCACGTATTCGAACAGATGATGGAGCTCCCAAGCCGCTAACAATATACATTTTGCGAGATCGGTGCTAACTTGAGCTCCTCACAGACCTCCCCCCTGTCAAGCCCTCGGCGATCGCCCTCGGCACAATCTTCAACCACGCCGCCTCGCTCGCCATCCTCGCCCCTGTCTTCGGTGACACTTACAACCGCGCTCAGGCGGCCAACTCCAAGGAGGAGTTCTTCAAATCCAAGGAGGCTGCCAGTGCCGCCGCCGCTTGGGGCTCTTCTTTGATCGGAAGTGCCGTTCAATCCTATGGAGTTGGAGCGTTAATCAATGCCACGGGCACTCTGAGTTACAAGGGTGCAGCCTACTTGGGAAGTCTGATTTTCATGGCTAGCTCGGCACCAAGTGTAAGATTCTCTTACTATTGGATCATGTTTCGAAATACTGACTTGATCCCAGTTCATCTCTCAAGTCTTCACCGAGAAGCGTCCTCTCGACACCGTTGCCGTCGGAGCCCTTGCCCGCGTCTTTGAGACAGTTGGCCTCAGCATGTTCCTTACATACTGGGGAACCCGCACCAACCCTTTCGACTAAGCATCTCGCTTGTGTAGGCTCAGATTGGCAATTCAGCAGATGGAGAGGTGGAAATCGGCGGTGGTACCAGTGCTAGATGGGTTTGTAGTGGTAGTGCAACAGTTTTGATGTATCAATAGTAATTTGACTTTTGAATGACAACTCGAATTCATTGAAGCTAGTCCAGTCCACTTGAAAAAAACAACGCTTGATCGATCATTGCCAAAGACATTTGGTTAGTTTCCTCATCCATCGACCAACTTTCCACCTAGACAAATAAGAAAAGGCCCCCTGATATTTGAATGAACTGGCCGAAGAACAAACGAAAATACCACAAGGAAAACCCTCCTAACGACGAGCAGCTCGCCGGTTGGACGCAGGCCGAAGAAAGCTAGGGATAAAAGAGTAGGCGTTGGAAAACGCCGGCCTCGTCGAGGGTAGCCGAGGATTAGATTCCACATAGGTAGGTGGATGCTCCGCCGGCTGATGCGGCCAGCTCGCGTAGACGGGGGGTGTCCTAGCAGTATATAGAGGTAGAGTGTCCACTGACGTTGAGGCGGCGAAGTAGGGGCTGACGGCGCCGTTGCGGCTTGGCGACCTGGAGCTACCGAGTGGGACACGGTGGCGATTCGCTATGGGAGTCCGGCGGCGGTTGGCGCTGCTGCGAATGTTGCTGGAGATGCCAGTGGTGCGACGAACAGGCGAACGACCCCTGGCTGGGGTGCGCGGAGGAAATAGGCTGATTCTTGGTGGCCGGCTTGGTGAGATATCCGCAGTGCTTGATGAGCGAGACAGAGAAAGGCGCTGCGCTCGTAGTTCATCCAATTCACCGTCCGTATGTACTACGTGAGGTTCTCGGCGAGATGGCAAGCGAGTAATTTGCGGGGACTCGTAGTTTGGCAATACGAAGCGATGGAGGAAGTTCTCGGTATCTAGTGGTTGAGAAGGAGCGCTCTCGTTGTGATGTTGGTGGCCAAGATGGTTGCTCGGGTTTCGACGTGCAGGACTGGTGTTGCTGTGTGAGGCTCTCCCACCTGTATGTATTGCATTTTGCTGTTCCAAGATCGTAGAGGACGGCCTATTGCTGCTACGTAATCGAGTTGAATCTTGTGTCCTGAAAGGTTGCTCCAAGCGGGATGGCCGTGCTCCAGGCTCAGAACGTTCGACAGGCCATCGGAAGCTATGGCCTAAACCGTGTTCAAGTGCTTGGTGTTCAGAGTCGAGTCGAGCCTGTCCGCTCAACTTGTTGAAAGAGGACCATGCGCCCAAGCGATCAGGAGTATCTATGGTTGCAGCGCTGACCGTACGCTCTGCTGGAGTGTTCACAGGCCGAGTACTGGACGTTGAAGTCGTTAAATGTGTCGCTCTGAAAGAAAAACCTTGCATCCCATGTGAAGGATTGGTGAGAAGCGGCGGCATAGCAGTTGAAGGGGCTGGTTGTGACGTTGTCCAAGAGCCATTCAAAGAAGACGTTCCTTGCTCTTCAGATCCATGTATTTCAGGAGCTCGTGCGTTCGAGACTGGTGGTATACTTGAGATGGATTCTGGTGACTCTGGCACGTTGTTGAAGTCGCTCATTGGTCTGGACTGAAAATGGCTGTTGGATACGCCTGTAGCCGCAGAGCGAATGGTTCCTGTGGTTCGCCGAGGCCTAATTGGTGGTGGTGGCATCAAGTCTCTACTGTGTACTCGCTGTATCTGTACGTCGTTATGCTCGTATCCTTGCTGCACTTCCTCGCCGCTGGTTGAGAGGATTCGTCTTCGCTTTGGGGGCGATTCATCAGGCTCGATTGGCGCTCTTGCCGGCTGAGGATAGAATCCCTGACCCTGAGCCTCTGGGGTTTGGAAACTACGTCTCGGCCTTCCTAGGTCAATGGCTGTATCTTGAGCCAAGCAAGATGCGCCTGTCGTGCCGTGATGAGACTGTGTGAACATCCTGTCATTGGGATTCCAACGCAACTGCTGGTTCGGCATTGCTTCGTCTGCCTCACTAGGATGTGCAGGCTCCAACACAGCATCGATGAAAGCCACGTCTCTGCCTAAGCTTAATAGCTGCTCTCTTGCTCTTCTGAGTGCCCTAGAGGTACGGACAATGTGTTAAGTAAAGTTGGAGTTCGATATGTCGTTAAGAGTTGCTTACTCCGTAGTCGATTCAAGGATCTCCATATGTCGATCAAGGTGAAGCCTACGACTTTCCTGAACGCGGTGTGTGATCCCACGAGCCATCGGCTTGTCTTGCTCACTCATGATGTAGCGTAGGGGTTTGCTATATCTGAACTACGATTCGTTGAACTCTTGAACGAGGCAGCGAAAGGAGGTTGTGGCTTACTTGCGTTGCCGCGTCTCGTTCGCCTGACGCATCATAAAGATCGGGACAAATCTCGAAATAGGGTTTCGGAATTTGCTTGCTGTACTCGCCTTCTGAATAGCCATGAACCCAATATAGGCTCTTTTCAGTCATGTCTGCGTAACGGTGTTTACAGAACGGACAGACAGCTCGCGGCAGCCTACCCTGAGGATGAAATGGAGCGCCTGTTTGATTGTAAGCCAGAATCATATCTGCACCATAAGAAGCTACTTCATGCTTACCTCCTCCCTCAAGATGCTTACTACAAACGAAGTGTCTACACTCGGTAAACCACAGCTTCGTGATCTTCCAATCTTCTTCATCCCCACCTTGCCGGAGACCTCGGCAGTCATCGTTGCTATCTCGATATATTTCCGCCAGTGTAGAACCACAACAGGAACACTTCGCGAAAGTGCTTACTTCTGATGTGCGGGGGATCAAAGTTTCAGCCATGAGAGCGGCCGTTTCTTACGCAGATGTTCACCAGCTCGAACAAAGAGTTTACCTCAGACCAGCGAGCTGACTACCTGGTTTAGCGAGAGCATCTAGGATTTCAAGAGAGGAAGTCATCCACGTGACCTAATTTCAGCAGCGGGGACGACAAACGGATGAACTTCGAAGGGGAGTTCACAAAGAGAAGCCGGTACAGTTGCTTCAGTCTTTATTGAGACCGCTGTACGGACAGTTGCTAAATTGCAATACATCGGAAGAGATTTCAATTGCACGGAAAGGAGGAGCTGCATTACCTAGTGCTTGATTGCCGGTATTATTCAGACTGAATATCAAGTACTGGGAGGAAAAGGAGAATGGAGAATGGGAATAAGTACGTCAGAAAATTTTGCTAAACCTTCTCGATTAGCTGGTTACCGTCTCTGCCACATAAGCAGCCTTCAATACCAATATTCATGGTTTAGCTATACGAAAGTTCGGCAAGGATACCTGAATGGAAGAAAGCGTTAGCAGCCTAACAGTCGGTTGGCAGCAATGAGACGTACTCTTCGGGATAACCCTCTTCTCCGTCAGCGCCCATGACGTACTTCCTTCCTCCTTCCGGGGATACTCTACTCATTCCGGTAGGAAATGGCGGCAGGCCATTAGGCCCAAAGATAGTCGCCGTGGTTTTCTTTTCCCTCTCAAATAACGCTGCAAGTCCTTTCTCTTCTCCATCCTGCTTCAACTGCACCAATTGCTTCGTACCTGCATCTCCAATTTGAAGTATGTCCTCCTTTGGCTTTGCTCTGCTTCCCACTGTCAACAAGCCGACTACGTCCGACTGCTTGACCACACTAAGGCGAGGATAGCTGCGGCGTATGTCTCGTTTGTAATAGGGATTCTCTGCAATGTCTCCAGCTGGCAAAGTTATTGGATCGTCATAGGCTTCCGGCGGATTAGATCCAGGGGGCGGATTGCGATATAGAGGATTTAACGGTATCCCAGTGGAGCGATCTGGATCAACTGCGAGGGCTCTTCTTATACGATCCCATATGCCGGTAGACTGGACTGTGTATTTCTTCTCGAACTCAGCACTGGCGTGAGATATAAACATCTTATCACCCTTACCTTCCACACTGCTGTGGCTCCCCTGGCAGACTTCAGCTGACGGGCAGCTCCCGCTTTGGCGTTGGTCGCCATGCGTGCAATGGACTATAGCGTTTTAGGAGTCGGACGACCAGGAACGATAGACACGAAACATCCAAGTATGTGATGAATGCAGACAGACTAGGTATTCACTAGATGGTCTGCCTTCCCTTGGATTAAAGAGCGCGTGTGTAGGTTCTTGAGGTAAGGCACGTCACCTTCGGTTGCCATTCATCCAGCTTAACCACAGAATACGATACCGGAACGGCGAAACGTATCTCCGATCGGTATGAGAACCAGGGGTGAAGACTATTGGCATTCATGCCACCAAGACTGATTTAATTACTACGATTATCTATCTGTATAGTCGGCAGGTGCGACGAAAGATTGTCAAGCAAATGACAACTCGAAAGATTTCGATTTGAGAAGTTCTGATAGAGACCAGGAGCGATCTCAAGACAGCTTCAATGCGCAACATGGCGGATCAGTACAAAATGAACTTGTGCTTTTAATACGGGACTGGAGATTATTTCTCCAGGAAGCCAGCGCCACTCTCTAGAAAGTTGAAAAAGTGCACCAAGCCTTGAATAACCCGAGCTCCACGCATTACAGCAAATAGTCAACTTATGCTTCGACGCCCGCATCAAGCTTCTGGGCAGAGTCGGCAACCTCAGCTGCAACATTAGCCTTGGCTTCATCTCCGTTTGCTGCTGCAGCTTCCTCGGTCTTCTGAACATTGGCCTTGTCGTCATCAACTTCAAGATCCATCTTTGCGGCACCATCATTTCTATTCGCAGCAGCATTCTCACCCCGAACAAGTTTACGGACAATTTCAACAGTAGCTGCAGGACCCTAATTGCTGAATCAGTGTCTGACTGGAAATTTGGTTGGTGGTAGACCTACGCCAGCTTCAGCAGCCAATACTTTACCGTCCTTACTGACGACGAATACACCACGGGTGGTACCTTTTGGAGCTTTCTTCATGCCAATCGCAGCAATGAGAGTTGCTGAAGGATCGCAAAGCAGTGTATATGGGAGATGCTGCTTCGTCTTGAAGGTTGTGTTGGATTTCGGCGAGTCAGTGGACAGCCCATAGATAGAGAACCCCGTCCCGGTCAATGGCTTGTATTCGTCTCTAAAAAGGCAAGCCTGAGTGGTGCCTATTGGAAGTCAATCTCGAAATGACCGTTGAACTGCCAAAATAATTCAAAGGTACAGAATGGAGCGCAGGAATACGAGCAATAGTGGGCCTACATCCAGGGGTTGACGCTTTAGGATATGTAAAGAGCACAACTCCACTCTTACTGTCCTCAACCAGCTTCTTGAACGTTGTTTTCTCTCCCTCATCGGTTTCTACCTCACCACCGAAATCATGAAAATCAATGGCATCACCAATAGTAACTTTCGAGCCAGAAGATGCGCCATTGGCAGGAGCCTTGTTTTTTTCTGTGGCTACAGCTTTGCCTTTGGAGGATTTCACCGAACTGGGCCTCTTCGTTAAGGGTGGGGCCGCTGGAGCTTCAGCAGCCTTGCGTTTGCGCAGCTCGACCATACTCGCAGTTGCCGATAAGGTATTGGGGCAAGGGAATATCAAGAACCGAGGTGCGACTTAATCCACGAAAACCAATTGATTCTATTCCATATATTATTCGCAGAATGAGGGGAAGTATTTATCAATAATGCGTTCCTCCGACGCAAATTCGAAGCTTGATGTTCACCTGTACTATCAGGGTCTTGAGTCTCGACGCTCCTGTCTGCAGACTGCAGTATGCACTCTCCCGCCCGCCCCCTGTCGGTTGGCCTTGGCACCGCCTGGCTGATGGCGTCCGAGTCCACAGCAACACCCTCTTAATCACATCGAAAGCAACCACTGTGTAGACATTTCAGTCGCTCCATCTTGACTTTCGATGAAGAGGAATGTCGAAATGTCGAAATGTCGAAAAGCTTAGCTGCTAATATCGACAACAAATTTCACCCTTGTGACATAATTGGTACACGTGCCCCCTTAATGAGCTAATCTAACCTGTTCCTCTATCTCGTGGGTGGTTTTATCTGTACTCTCCTTGATTCGTACTGTCTGTTGTACAATGCATTGTCCCTGGAACTTGTACTGTTCCCAAAAGTAGATATCCTAAGCTGCCATTTCAATCATGTTGCCCCCAATAGTGGACCGCGAACACAGACTACGGTACAACATCAAAGACACTGTAAGCCAGCCGGATCTCCTGCTCGATGGCTTTCGGGACGTCAGTCAAAGCTGGCTGGATACAGACTCTCAGGAAGGCTTCTCGCACACGCTGAGCTAATGGAGCCTACAATTGAGTCAATCGATACGACTTATAACGCAATTTGTAAATCAGCGGATCTGAAAAGAGGTATCCGCCTTTCCACGACATGGCTACCTTACTCCTTCGAAGAGCCCTCCACCAGAGTTGGAGTCTTTGCAGGTTTTATATTCAACGACACTGGCATGCTTGAAGTAAGACGCCCATCTGTAAGACAAGAAAAATAGACAAATGAAAAAGTGAGTAAAGCAATACATCGGACAAAGAGCCGATGACGAGCTCTGTATATGGTACTCCGTACACATGGGTTACTGTAATGTCTATTCCGTAATCACCAAGGTACTATGGCATAGATTGTGTATTATTCCAATATCCTGGAGGCTGGATCTTACCTTACCTAAGGTATCTTACTCCGTATCGTTCCACTATTCTACTTCCGTTGTTATTACCGAACTGCAAGATGATGAATGAGGCTTATCTGAAAGGGACTAGCTCCGGGATATCCCGATTTATTCCGACATTTGCCTCCGATGTAGGAAAATCAATCTCTTTGACCAACCAAGCACTTGACTTGTACAATCTCCTCGAGAAGATATAGATAGACACCCTCCACCTACGAAAACACGCAGCATCAGCCTTATTGGCTCTGTTTTGACAACGAGTTAGATTGCGCGCAACTTCTTCACGGTCCTTAGCCTTAGCCACACTCGCACTATACCACAGCAATGAAAGTTTTCTCCTCAAATCACACATATGAATACTCTTGGGAAGAGGTGTCGACCGCAAATTGGAGAAAGTACGGTAGCCCATGGAACGACAAGACCGACCATGTCATTGCCGTCGATACACTTTCTCGCCATGTGGACCTGGACACCGGCATTGTACGTCAATTCCTCCTCTCTTGAATTCAACAACTCATAATCTGTTCATAGTTGCGCTCCGAACGCCTCATAACTTGCCATCAATCAGCCCCGGCATGGGTCGTCACTCTTCTCGGCGGCTCCACCACCTCCCAGATCTACGAAACCTCCTACGTTTCCCCTACCCTAAAACGCGTTACAATGTGTTCTACGAACCTCACCTGGGCCGATCTCCTCACCGTGCGTGAAACGGTAGTCTACCAACACGACCCTAGCTTATCAACGCTGGGCCATGAGAGAACAAATTTTGAGCAGAATGCGAAGATCACGGCGCTTTGTGGAGGTTGGCAGAAGATCAAAACGAAGATTGAAGAGGCGAGTGTGGAGCGATTCAAACAAAATGCGCAGAAGGGAAGGGAGGGTTTTGAGGCGGTGCTGGAGATGAGTAGGAGGGTTTGGGGTGAGGAGAGGGAAAGGGAGAGGAGGGAGAAGATGGCACAATGAATGGACAAAAATATGCAGGCATGATGGTGCTCTCAGGGGCTTGAAAATCGAAATCGGTTTGGTGCTCGACATTAGCGAGTCTGCGGTGCATTTACACAGGAATACCATGGGAAAGCATCATTGTCGACTGGCGTTTGGAAAAGAAAAAATGGGTCAGATGGCGACCCGGCTACACTCTTGATCCCAAGTAGAGATTTCAAGCCATAGAAATAGACGATAAAATCTTCCATACCAACTGCCATGTGAAAGTTTGCCTTCTGCTCTAATGAGCAGCCGTAAGCCTAGAGAGTCGAGAAATTTGTACATTGATTCGTGGGCCACGGGTTTCTCATAGCTACACGAGATCTAGTAGCGTCACGTATACACGTATACATTGTATACCATGATACGGGTCCTATGCATCGCTATCCTATGCTCCAAGGGTATCGTTCTATCTATTCCCCGCCCTCTCCTCCTCCAAAGCCTTCGCCTCCCTCTCCATCTCTTCTCTCCTCTTCACCGCGTCTTCCCCGGCTGCTTTCTCCCCCTTCGCTCTCTGCCTCGCCTCATACATCTCCCTACTCCTCAAAATCCTCTGCACGATCTCCCCTGCATTAACATTTTGAAACGCGTGTTCCCCAATCTCCTCGTAAATCCCTAGTTCCTTCGCGGCAAGATACGGATCATATGTCAGCGGCATAAAAGCCGTAGGACCGTGATACACGGCGTCTGGCAAACGACCGAAGGGGAAATTAGTGAGGTATGCTTTCGACGGCGTAAACGGCGCGGAGACAATGAGCGCGTTGATATAGCGGCATTGCAGGACGCAGAGGCCACGTTCAAATATGTTCATGATAGGGTAGTTGATACCTTTCCAGTGGTTGATGACTTCGTCGTCGTGGACGCCTGCGACGACGTAGGCGGGCCCGGAATTATTTTTGCGGCCAATCTCGTCTTCGAAGAGCACGACTTGGCGGAGGAATTCGATGTGGCCCGAGGAGAAGAGGTCGAATCCGCCGTCGACGTAAACGATGCGCTGGCCTGATTTGGGGCCTGTGCCAGGGACCATGGTAGTGTAAGAGCCTGCTTCTTCAGCCATAGAGTCTTCCATGGCTGATTTCGAGGCAGCCCAACTCAGGACCTGAGGGCCAGGTTGCAGACCAGACTCGTCTGTGGCGTAGTCCTTGATCCTTTGGACCATCTCCTCACCCAGTCTTTGACGCTCTTCCACGCTTCCTGGGCCCTCATCACCAGTGAGGACTCTGCGCAAGGACTTGATGAAATGGTTCTTTGTACATAGCAGCATACGTCCAACCAAGTCTGTAGTCGATATCCCTGGTGTCCTCTTGACCACCATAAAGCGCCCAGCTGCCTTGACGTATCTGTAGCAGTCCTCCCCGCCGCTGTCGGATGTGATATCATCGCCATGCACCACGTAGTAACAGCCGTAGTGAGATATCCAAGGCAGCGAAGTAACGTACGGCGCACAGGGAATCGAGCGAGAAGCCCATCGACAGGCATCAACCGCCGACACGCTGCCATTAGGCGTAAGCTATCTCCGTGGCTCCGCGCTGCAAGGGAACGAACCGTTCCTTCAGCGTCATGACTGTGGGGCCTTTGTTGTCCATGATCTCTTCGTCTGAATGGACTCCTACCAGTAGCTCTTTACCCAGCCGCCGGGCTTGTAGCATGGCTCCAGCATGTCCTGAACTATCAGTCAACTCCTAGTCCTTACGATGTCTCGATCTGGCGTACCATGATGACTGAAATCAAAGCATCCGTCAACCCAGATTCGATCTTTCGAGATTTCGATATCTTCCTGGGGTTCTACGGGCCATTCACCCTTGGCTGGTACGTTGGAAGAAAGATCTTTGTTCATGTCCCGCGCCTTTGACAACATTGGGAACGATATGAATTGGCTTCTCGAAGAGTGTGCCGTGACTCATGAGAGCAATTGGGTCTACTACGGTAACCACTCAACTAAACAGGGCCCAATTGAACATTCCCAGTGTATCATACATGCATGTCAGGACTAGAGATGATTGAGGAACGATAACTCCGAATCTTGGTTAGGGTTTTGCACGTGGCGATCTAATCTTATCTTCTTTGTGACTGACATGTGACAGGAGAGTCCTCTTCGAGGGCCAGTGAGCGCTCGAGTGTTGCTCTGGAAATACGACAGAATCGGGATACGGTCTTGAATTGACTGCTCTTTGTAAAGGGGTGTCCTATCAGCATTTCGGTGGAGTATTGGTCAGTCGCTGTTGCAGCGGGAACCATACACCCATACCCACCCCCCCTTGGTGGCACCATAACCCCAATAATCCTGGCATTCCTCCATTTCGACTCCACGTTCAGAGCTTTACAATACGCCTCCAAGCAGATGTATTAGAGCTACACCGTAACCCGGGCGGCTTATACAGGAGGGCGAGCGTGTTGTCTTGCATAGACCGACAACCACAAGGCTCCTACAAGCAGGCTACCTCCATACCCAATCACAGTTATCTCTTCGTCCGTTAACCAGATCCGGCACAATGATTGCCAACTTTCGGTCTGAGCTTGGTAAACCTCCAAACGGAACATACTCCAATGGGAATTTCGGGCAGGGGGGAAGCGCTGCACCACTGCCGAATCCTGCCTTTCCATCTGCTCCTGCTGGAGGTCTGCAGAATCCAAGCTTGGTATATCAGCACATTCATGATATGTCGTCAAAACGAATATCGACCTTAGACTACTTGAGAAAGGCGTGAGTTTGCTTGCAGCGATTCCTCAGCCGGCGCCGTGTTCGTGCGTTGGGCAATACTGAACCCTATCGCAGACATGAAGGCCGAATATACTGGTTCAACACGCTTCTCTTTAGTAAAGGCGATCTGGCTAAAATGCCATACTTTGAGGCGAGGAAGCTTGCCCGCCGAGCAACAAATTACCTTCTACTTGGTCTGTCTCTTCCTACCATACTCGATTTAAACGCTTCGAATCCTTTGGAGTACCTTCGCGCCCTCAACGCGCTTCTGCTCGAATTCGAGTCGTATCAACAGATCCACCCTCCAGAAGGCTCATCTGCATCGTCCTTGACACGCGCACGGATACCGCAAATGTTCAAGCGCGCAACTCATGTAAGCACAAAAGGGCGGCGGACGAGCTCGGCCACGGAAATCGGATTTCCAATGAGCTCAAGTGACCCTGCAGAATTAAAATCTATGGTTGGCGGTGGGGCAGGGGGAGGTTCTTCCTCTGCATCCTCGTTCCCTGTAAGTGAGCAGGAGCTGCTGCCGGGCGAGGAATACACCCATCTGCTTACGCCGTCACTTCCATTTGACCCGGACTTCTTCGAGACGTTTGCCACGTTGTGTGATGTCTTGATCGACTGCTATACCCGGATCATGAGTCTTGTCTCTTCACCTACGATGTGTGTTCCTGGAGTTGGGGAGATATTCGCCAAAGCAGATGCAAGACTTCGAAAAGTCATCGTTGTGGGAATCGTTAAAGAATTCGAAGATGCCAGCAGGAGCGGAGCCAAAGGGGAAATGGCTGGCATAGGCAAAGTCATCCTAGGAGGCCTCATGTAAAAACTCCATCTCGCTGAAGTCCATTCTGGTTAAGCTTCGTGACAACAAATTTATGGTATTCGAGGTCCACACCGGTCCAGACGCACCCGGGCTAAAGTAAGGAAGATTACGAATCCCCTCAATTTACGTGATGGGTCAATCCTTAGGTTAGGCCCGCCCAACTTTTCGCGTTTCTGCTTAGTCTCAGATGCTTAGAGTCTTCGTATAAGCTCCTGGGTGCTGTTGAGGCTGCATCTAGAAGTATCTTAGGCAAGGATAAAGGAAGGAATTCTTCGACGGCAACAAAAGCTTACTAGAGCACTATAGAAGGATGACCCCGGGGCACGTCTGGCAGTCAAATATCGCAAGGCCAGCGTAATTACGTTCTTCAAGCAACTCCGAAGACATATCACTCCTGGCGTCACATCGAGGAGCATATGATGCGCCATGCGGATGCAGTCTATGCCAATGACCTCGAATGGCCACGGTTTTGATACTTGCTATCTCGAGGGCTGAGCACATAAGGAGAACTCGTGAGGGTTAAGAATTTCCAAAGCTGTCCGAGTTACTCCTTTGGCATCGCTTGTCACAGAAGTGTACCTGGGGGGTCAAAAGTCAGCACATAATAACCGACACCCTACACAGCTAGACCGACCATCGAACTAAGTGGCAGTCTGGGAATGGAGAGTGATCAATTCCATGCATCTCTTTCCTGACTTCTTTATCTCACCAGGTTTGCAACTGAATTCGAGCTAACAATTGTACTATGGTAAGAGAATTTAGTCGATTTATTTATCTATTCGGAATGTCTCTACGAGACCAGTCATTGTTTCCCGACTTGCTCTACCCTGATGGTACAAAGAAAAAGGGTTCTAGGTGTATCAAGTTCCGTCTCGATCAAACCAAGAAATCAAAATTCTGTATTTGCTTCCTCAACCACGACACCCCATTTGTGGCGCTCTTTTCCATACATTATATTCTTCAGCCACGTCTTGATGACAGTGGCATACTTGCCCCCAGTGCCCTCTGAGAGCGGTATATTAAGGTCCTTTCCTCGGAAATGGATCAAGGATACTGGTGCAATGAAGAACTAGCAGTTCCATTAGTACAGCCCCACCCGCAAACGCAACTAACGTACCGCCGTCCCAGCTGCAAACGCTTCCACCAACCTCCCTTCCTCAAGTGCCTCCTCAATCTCACCCATCGAGTACTTTCTTTCAACAACGTTCAGCCCCCCTAGATCTCCCCAGGTTCCGCTCAACCTCTCTCTCACTAAATCTACGACACTCCTTCTCGTGACTCCATCCAGAATAATCTTATCTTCCAACGGTGCAGTCACAAGCTGAAGCTGCCCGTTTCTCGTTCTCCACACAACGAAGAAGTTACTCGCTCCCACTTCCGTGACATCGCACTGCGGCCCGAACAACCATAATATCTGGTCGAAACCTCGCTGTTTTGCCTCCGCCTGCGCTATCAGACTCGGTCCATAATTCGCCCCAAGCTTCGCATATCCAAAGCCACCTGGCCACGCCCGAAACATATCTTCTCTACTCGCCAGGAGCTTCAATCCTGGCTTCGCTGCCTGTGTCGCGCAATTGCCATCCGCATTAACAACCTGCGTCGGATCCACCTTCTGCGTTCCGCCCGGCCCATCAAAGGCCGGGAAACAGCACGCAATGATGTACAACAACGCCTCCCTCGGCTTCTGTACCCCTAACGCCGCCCCATTCGCAATCATCGTCGGCCGCAAATACAAAAATTGCCCTGGTCTCTCCTTTGGCAGCCATCTCCCGCCATCCACGCTAACAAGTTTCTCAATCAATTTCTGCAGCTCATTCGGATCGAACGCCGGCAGGGCGATACGCGCGGCACTACCCAGCATACGCTTACAGTTGCGATCAGGGCGAAAGAGGCGAAGACGCCCGTCGTAGCCACGGTAGAATTTCATGCCCTCAAAGCACTCGGTTGCGTAGTGCAGGACAGAGGCGGTGGGCATGAGCGATAGCGGGCCATACGGGCGGAGTTCAGGGGCGGACCAGCCGATTTGGGAGGTCCAGGAGACGGTCACCATATGGTCGGTGCACCTAGAGGTCGAGCGTTAGGGATTAATGAGATGAAAAGCCGAGAGCGGGAGTGGGACGTACACGTTTTGCGCCCACACTTCTGGAGAATTGGGTTCTGGAACGGGTCCGGGGTTGGGATTCCGGGTGAAGATCAGTTGGGAGGCGTCGAGCTCTTGAAGCGTGGAGGTGCCATTGGCGGTTATTGAGGGCGCGGTATGCTCTATTGTATGGACGATGCCTGCGGTTGTGAGCTCGGAGGTGTTCTGGGGTGAGGTTAGAGCTGAGGGAGACATTGTTCGGACTGTCGCTGTCGGTATTTGCTTGTAGCAACTCTGTAGTGGTCAATGGACGGGAAGAGAGAAGGATATTTAATAGCGTATTTTGTCGATTGGAAGGAAAGAAAGCAGTGAACGACAGCTATATACCTTACTTTAGGTTTGTACCTGTATAGTATGTCTACTAGACTGCATTTGACTCATTTCCTCTCCCGCGCGGCACAACGGCACAAACTGTGCTCTACCTGTCAAAATCTTATTATCCATTGATTCTACAGAGGCTAACAGGCCTAGCAAAGAGTTTACAGTAGCAACGAGGAGACGCCCGCAGGGGCCCGATGCCGCAGGGCTGTTGATAAGGCCCTGACAGTGACGTTGCATGGCCGGTGCAAGCCGTCGGTAACCACCCAAGGGCGCCCCAGATATCAAAATGATTGATTTCGAGAAAATCTACTGTGGCCACCGTTGAGAGGCGACTGAAGACGCCGTGAGGCTCTCTCGCAGGTTGCGGGAAAGCCTGGTATTCATGAGTGCGTATAACGCTACAAGCAGAAGTACACGGGTCTGGAGCGCCAGATGCATATAGCGCTGATCTAGGTGGATACGATGAATAGGTAGCTAGCTCCTGATGGCAGATGGTGGCTACTTGAGATGAAAGAGCAATACTGCAAGCAAACAAAAGGCCAAATTGCGCCGACAGCAAATGTGCCAACGACGGTCGCCAACATGTGCCTAATCGTCATCGGTGAACAAGTCGATTAATCTTCTCTTCTGTTTGTTCTCATGGATCTTCATCTCCTACCAGCAACCCATCAGTAAACTCCCCAGGACACGGTACACAGCAGCAATGGCGTACCTTCTCCCCCTCCCTCACCCCTTCCACTGCCTCGGCACTCAGCCTTCCCACCTCCTCCAAGAATCTCTTCTTCAACCCTTCAACCTCCTCCGCCCTCTTTTCCTGCTCCATGGTCATCATCCCCTCCTGCAACCCACCATCCATCAGCTCTTCAAGCCCCTTAGCTCCAAGCATCTCCCCTGCAATAGCCATGATCTCCTTTTGCACATCCATCCACTCCCTGCGCAAAGACTCTAGTATTTTTTCTTCAGCGGCGACAACTTTGCGGAACTGGGTCATACGGTCGCCGAGGACGACTGTGCCAGCGGAGCGGCCATCGTGGGTTTGGAATTTGAGTTCTTCATCTTGGAGTGGTATGAGGAGCTTGTTCCCTGACTCCGAGGTAGCTTGAAGCTGCTCCTCGAAGTGCTTGCTGACGTTAATGACGCGTGAAGAGAGATCGTGGCCGATGGAGGCTAGGGAGGATGTAGCTTGTTGCTTGATGTGTTCGCGGGAGTGGGAGATGCTTTCTGAAACATATGTGATTAGCTGGTATCTCAGGTGTGCTGGGGCACAGATTTGACCTGAGAAGGCGGTAGCTAGTGGGTGCTCCGGTGTGCGTTTGTTTTTGGACTTCTTGAGGAAATTGGAATCTTGGAGCATCGTCCAGACAACTGGCTGCGCTCGGGGAGCAGGGAGGACTTTAGCTTTCTTGAAGATTGCAGATGTTGAGATCGACTTGGGCTTCTTGTCCACAGCCTTGTTGGCCGGCTGCTTTTTCGCCATGACGAATCAAAGAACAGCAACGTTAGAATCGAGGTTCGGAGGGATATGAAGGAAGCTGTTCCATTACTCGGTTATTACAAATGGAGGTTTGGCTAAATCGACCATCTTCATCATAAAGAAGAACAACTAGTATGGGTAACGGTAGCTGTAGAATTCTGCAAATAATTATGGAATTTTTGGAATCTCCTTGTAAGAAGACCGAACCCTGCGAGGATTTGACAAGCCTACAATCCACGAGGAAAACGTTGAATCTTACAAGGGGCATTGAAGGAGAGCTACACAGGAAATCTGCAATATCCTCCACATGGGTATTGTAGCTGTTGGTACAATATGTAGATTGCCCTACCTAATTATGACCCTGCCGGTGCCTCTGGGGGTGGATCGGCGGCGACGAGGACATCCTTGTCCTCAAATATCTTCGCCAATTCTCCGTTTTGATGCATCGTCATCAGAATATCGCAGCCTCCAACAAATTCTTTATCTACATAGAGCTGAGGTATCGTAGGCCAATCTGAGTACTCCTTCAGACCTGAGAACAGATATATTAGCCTCTCATCCTTATTCTCAGTGCCGATGACATCAAGAGCGTACCTACCTTGCCTCAGCTCTTCATCCTCTAAGACATTAAATGCCGAGAATTTATTCGGATCTACACCCTGCAAACCTAGGATTTGTATGCTTGCCCTTGAGAATCCACATTGCGGTGTTTCTGGTGTTCCCTTCATAAAAAGTATCACTGGTTTGGATGCCACTGCCTGATCTATGGCAGTTCTTGTCTGAGCTGACAGTAGTCGGATTTGAGAGGGTGTAAGGCGAATGGTTTGCGGCTTCAAATGCGCCACTGGCCGGGAAACAAGCCGTGGCGCCTGTTCAGTTCAAGTCCGTTAGCACGTCTTCGATAGTATTTGCTCTTGAACTTACCGACGAAAGTACTCTACTGGACCACATGTTTGTTAGGAAAATGAAAATTCAGAGAAGAGACAAAGTTTGGGATTGCCAAAGCTAAAGTATCACTTCTGGAGCTCTAGCGATGATGTCGATGCCAAGCCTCGGATGTTTACAAATCGTAACATCAATACTCGTATCACTGTACATCACAGAATAAAGATTCTCACCATAACTCTTGATAGTCGATGAAGAAGAGTGTTAATTTCATATCAATCAACAGTCGTGAATAGAATTTGAAGCTTGTCATTACCTAGACCAGATATCTTAGAACACTTTGTGCGCACTTGATTTATTTTTTCAATTTTATACTGATGTGTAAGTAGAAGTTCTTTGATGAGCTAGATTTTGGTGTGCCACGACTTCTTCTGCCAATCCTCGTTCTCTTTCCAACTCAGGTGATCCTGCCCTTCATATAAAAGTGAATATGCGGCTTGGACATTCTTCCAAATAGCTGTTTTCTTTTGTATCATGCTTTTCAGACCTTTCCCCACGACTTAACCATTCCTCTTCCAAGATATTTAGTCTTTCCGTAACTTTCAATGAAGAGAATATACGCAAGAAACAGAAGAAAATCCTCTAGTTAAGCACCATGCCACAGATGATACCCACTGATGCCCATCCGAACTCAGTCACCCCGAAGGCTTTTCAACCCCTCCGATGGCTAGGGACTACGCAACGACGGCAAGCAGCATCTCCTACTAGCTACAAGTGGGAGTGTAGCAACAATAAAGGAACATTGTGAAGGTACTGGGGAAATACTTGAATCTTTCCATTCGTATCGTCCTGACGAAGTCCGCTGGGAACATTTTAGCTGGCCAAAGCTCGGAGCAACCGTTCCTGGATAATTTAATTGAATACGACAACGTTGACGGGATCTACCACGATGATGACGAATGGGATCGGCCATGGATCCGAAAGGGAGAGATACTTCATATTGAGCTATGACATTGGTTATATCCTAGCAATCGCACCTTTGTCCGCGAACTCCATGGCGAAGATGACAACCGGCCTGGCAGATAATCTATTGTTATCCGTGGTTCGAACATGGGATACTACAGGGCAGATTGATACTAGCATCAAGCATTACATGAAAAAGCCGATTGTTGTTGCTGCGGCTATGAACACAGCCATGTGGAAGCATCCTATCACGAAAAATCAGATCAAGGTCCTTGAAAACGATTGGGGCATCAACGGAAGCCCTGGGTAGAAGTTCTGAGACAAATTGAGAAGACTTTAGCTTGCGGTGATACCGGTGACTGTGCTATGCACGAGTGGCAGGATATCGCGACTGTTATCGAAGCCCGATTAAGACTCGATGTCCGAAGGATATCCGCTTGAGCCACAATTCGCTAACCTGAATCCTAGAAGCGGCCAAAGTACAAAGAGCCCGGGAATCCTTTGCACCTGTCTACGATGTAGTAACAGTCCCGTGCCTTGATGAGTAGCATGAACGGAGATAGCATTACGCTTAACGTTCATTTCAATTACCCACGAGGGATTATGTTCTCTCAACTCAACCCTCCTTGCTATAGAGTGATCCCACTTGCCAAGAGAACCGTTCAATCTCAATCCAACCTACAAAGGGGAAAAGAACAGCTAAGAAAGCAAGCTTCTGAGTGAGGTCTTCACAGCTAAATAGTCTCATGTCATCACTGCCGAGATTAAGATCTCCAACCTTGTGCGTGTATAGCTAGTGCGGAGAAGAAGCACATTGAATAAAACAGTTCGCGTTCATGTGCTACACAGCTGCCTACATGTATGACTTTAGCCGTGAACGCATAGCAATTACTTTACTGTGTAGCTGTTTCCACTCGCCATTCTCGTGCATAGTACGAATGGGAACTAGTCTTACTCATCCCAAGTATCAAGACGGATAAGACTATCATCTCCATCTCAACCCACATATCACGTATGTTGACTTTGGGAGATAGCAAGGTCCGTCACCCTGTATAGTCGGTTTCGGCACCTCCATCACCACTTCCAAAATCTTGGTCCTTTTTAACCGTTATCCTTTACACAATCAAACCTTCCTGCCTTTCGTTCAATGATCTCGAACCTGATTCCCCTGTATCCCCGCCATCTGACCATTCTCATATTCTCTACTGCCGAGGGTGCCCCGTTTATCTCCCTGGTGACTCGATAGAAATTTCAGACGATTAGGCCCCACACCAGACGCTTATAATTTACTGAAACGCCATTAGGACTCATACTTGTAGCGTATAAAACTTTATCGGTTGCGAGCTGTACCTGTCAATTCGGTCAATTCGATCCGCTTGTCCGCAAGTGACGTGGATTTGAGCACGGTGATTCGGAGAAAAGGATGACAGCGATGCTCTACAGCGAAACCAGGTTGAAGGACGAGATGGAACAGGACTGAGAAAGGCTAAAGAGTGTCGCGAAGTCCGGGCACTGAACTTGACGAACAATCCGTCTGGAAAGAGGGAGAATCTTTCCGGGAGGGTGCCTGCGGGATGAGCAGAGAAAGAGGTAGGACATCAGGCAAACGCTTCAGAGAACCATGCGAGATAAGGGTATCATTGATAATGCTCCAGTATGGTCAGGTGGGTATCCTCGGATCGGTAGTGATCTGAGACTATCCGATACAAGTATGACGGAGCATGTCCACCCCTATAATTCAAAGTCAGCATCATCGGTGTTAATTCCCTCCGCATGCAGTGTACCCACAAATTTGTAATGTAAAGATCTACTAAATCAGCCGGCACATAATCAAAGAGCGGATTCTCCACATCAACCTTATCCACCAGATCCCCATCTTCATACCCAAAAACTTTACCCGCATCGCCGTACTCAATCAATGCATCAAAATCGAATGGATGTACGGGGCTGAGCTTGTAGACTCCTGTAAGCACGACAACCGGCGTACGATGCATCCGTGCAGCCATAGCGATTGCCTTTGCGCCTGCAGAGGTGACTAGACCTCCGTTTGCGAGCACGACGTGTGTGTCAAGGATGACTTTGTTGACTCGGGACATGAGAGCAAACACGGCGGAGTCCGGGATTAGGATGACGGTAATGCCGGCTGCTGTCAGAGATTTCGTAAAGATTTCCGGCCCCAATTCATCATCGGGATTAGCTTTTAAATTGCCTGTTACTGTAGCGTGTACAGATTCGTGGTGGTTGGGAAATGCTTCGGCATGGATGACTGTGAATTTCCTTTTGGCGGCTGCTTTTAAAAGGAACTTTTGGACGGTCACGGAGGATGCGTGAGTGAGGATCATTTCGTTGGAGTGGATATGATCAAGGGCATATCCGGCGATTTGATCATCTGCTTGGTCCAACTCATCGATGATTTCTTCGATGCCTTTAATGACTTCGTCTTTGAGCTCTTTGGCGGCGTTCAAAGTTGCCATAGCGTGGGTTGCAAGGGGTGTGTGGCTTCCGGAGGGTGGCGTGCTAGGCGTTGGGCTTTGGGACACTCCACCAGAGACCGGATGAGATAATAGGCTAAACATTGAGGTCATCATGGACGTTGTGCTGGTGTATGAGGCATGGGATGTGAGAGGTGGAGGGCGGAATGAGGACTCGCCCTCATCTGTTACGAATGATTCAGAGAGCGTACTCATGCTAGATTTTGGTGACTCTGGAGCTTCAATGCCGCCATGCCGTAGCGGGCTGAAAGCTGATATACTCGAAACAAATCCTGGCCTCTGAGGGCCTCGTATTTCGTTTTCCCGTGGTGTATGTGGCCGACTATCAGTGCCTGCGTCGCTCATTCCACTTATCTCTCCGTCGCGATCCTCTTCTGCCTCATCCCGTATGACACCCAGGACTCGACGCACAATGTTCCCCACTGCCATCTCTTTTGGCTGAGCTGCCGTGAGCTTTTGGCCCACCTGCTGTATTCTTTCAATAAGCCGCGCATAGTCAATAATCTTGAAAGATCCAACCACTCGGCGCATGAGATGTGCAGTCGCTATTGCGCAAGATCTTGACTCGCAAATTTGGCGGCGCTTCAAGAGGCTGCCCAGGTCAGTGTTGAGCTTCGGTCATAGCTCCTACTCCAAGGCCTTACGATATAAGATTCTCTATGGAAGACTCGACTGGACTACTACGCACAGACTGTAAGAAGGTTTCAAGACCTGGGGTCACAGCCCCAGCAGAAGACGGCATATTGTTTGGTTTCTTAATTCTTCAATATCAGACCTCGTCCAATGTAAAAGTGAGGTTCTTCAGAAATGATAAGTATAGCATCCAATTAGATCTGCATTGATCTGCTCTGATCTGACACAAGCGCACAAGGAGACTAAAGTTGTGGTCTTAAACGGAATAGCGGATTAAGTACCATTGACAATCTTCAACGTTCTCTCGCATGGGTGAATCATAGCTGCAGATGTAGAAACGTGGGTGCGGGATGCAAGGATCCGAGCGCCCCAACCTCTCCCCACTTCGTCTGTATATCGAGACCTCATGCACTCCGTTTCATCCTCTCAAAATCATTTGAGCGCCGCCATGCAAGGACTGGAGCCCAAGAAGGACGAATTGGGCTTTTGAAGAGGGTCACCATCTATCCGCTTTAGAAAGCGGCAAGCTCTCTTGCGTAAGCGGCTGCGCCCAGCTTCGAGCGGCAGGCTGATACCCAGGGTAAGCTACATTCCAAGTGTACATTATTCACAGGCGGGATTGATCTGACACACATCGTTCATAGGTCTTGTGGGTGCTGCAGAGAGCTTCATGGCTTTGGCTGGACCATGAACTCCCTGAATATCTTGTCTGCACGCGTCATCGGCCAAACACCACCAGAGTCTCTACCAAGCCCTCGGGCACGATCTCTCAGCGAGGGCAGCATACACAAAGGGAATGTAGATTCTCCACCAAGGCGAAGTGCTAGTCAGCATGTGAAGGGAGGCGTCTCTGACCCTTCGGGAGAGAAAGAGTTGCAGCTTACAGATGAGGAGACGGAAAAGCACGGGAGTGGTAAACCAAGCCCTAGTGCAACCGACGAGAAGGCCCCTTTACTGGAAGAACTCAAGCCAGTCTTGAAACCGCATGATAAGCGCAGCAAACTTCGCCTCTTTGCAAAGAAGCTTGTAGATGCCCTGGCTGAGTCTCTCGAATGGCTCCTGTGTACATTAAGCGCGCCGGGAGTCTACTTTATAACATGTCTCTACGATGATAAAGGAAAGTTTGCACCGTTCAGTCCAGTACGAAAACTTGGTCGAGTCCTGCCAAAGCGGAGTGGTAGCAAGTCTACGACCCGAGCCGTTGGCCTTTCAGGGGCTCCAGATCGGGAAACTTCAACCACATTGAACGGAGACAATCGGAACGGGCGTCGGAAAGCAACCGCCAAATCGATACGGCGCCGACTAGTTACCACCAGCTCTTTCTCTTCCTTAACCTCTGACTCCGAGCTGGATACTGGGAAAAAAGAGAAAGTGAACGAGAAACTACCCCATAATAAAGCGAGATCCCAAGGATCGTCTTCATCTGATGACACTACGCCAGCCAGACGTTCTATCCGTATAAAGCTTTACAACGAAGACACAGCTCGACGGCGTAAACAGAGGAAGGCAGAGGGTACCAAAGCTGAAAGCACTGGCACTGACCGCAACCAGCAAGCTGCACTTACCGTTGCGAACCTAAAATCTCCTACATCACCGCCATCATCATTGCGCATGACCAAATATCCTCGAGCACCAGCCCCCCCTCATCCTCTAATACCCAGGCGGCAGCCATCATATTCTACGCAATCAGCCTTGCGCTCCTCTAGACTCGCACAGAAGACGCTGGTAATAGACTTAGATGAGACACTAATCCATAGCCTTGCAAAGGGCGGAAGAATGAGCAGTGGACACATGGTAGAAGTTAAACTGAACAGCACCGTTGGCTATGGCGGAGCCACACTCGGACCGCAACATCCTATTCTTTACTACGTGCACAAACGTCCTCATTGCGACGATTTTCTCCGAAAAGTCTCTAAGTGGTACAACCTTGTTGTTTTCACGGCTTCGGTACAAGAATATGCGGATCCTGTCATTGATTGGCTAGAGCAAGAGCGGAAGTATTTCTCGGGGCGCTACTATCGTCAGCACTGTACTTTCAGAAACGGGGCATATATTAAAGATCTCAGCTCTGTGGAGCCAGATCTGAGCAAGGTCATGATACTGGACAACAGCCCTTTGAGCTATATTTTCCACGAAGGTAAAGAGCTCCCGCAGAATTTGAGGATTCGATCTGACACTTTGAACGCAGATAATGCAATACCCATCGAAGGCTGGATCAATGATCCCACTGACAACGACCTCTTACATCTAATACCGATGCTAGAAGCTCTGCAATATGTGACCGATGTTCGGGCCCTTCTGGCCCTACGAAGAGGGGAATCGGAAGCCTCGCACTAAATCGTGTTCATTACCTGCTTTTTGTTTATGGTATTTTTCGAGGAGCAGCGTCTTTTGTAAGTCGTTGGGATCTGGCCCTGAGAGCACTTGTGTACAAAAGTCTGTGGGTTTCACTCTAGTTTTAAGCATTGTTGGGCGTGATGGGACAAATGGGCGTATCAATTCGGCCAACCGGGGAGTTGGCACCGCAGTCGGCTCGCTGCCATAAAGCTGTGTCGGAGTGATGGAGAACAATTGCAGGTATTAGGGAGACGGTATAAGGAGTGAGGAAAGTGATGGTGGACTGATTTTAGCGTGTTGCGGGATCAACGTATTTATCTTTATGCTGATCATCAGGGTCATGCACCTCAAGTCGAGGATACAAGAAAAGAACGATTCATAGCACGCCAGATGCACCACCGAATCTGACCCGAACTATAGAATCTGCACCTGATTTCAGGAATGAAAAAGTACAACTCAAAATGAGTCATACGACCCGCAAGGTCGCTCCTGATAATACGAGTTGCCCTATGGTTCGCTCGATTAGCCCTGGACATTCATTCTTGGACACTAAGATATATAACCCTGCGGATAAGGGGTAGGAAAGCGTAGGTAATGGTGATGTCTCAGGTCTTTTCAGTTCTCTTAAAAGTCTTCAGTCTGCTATCTTGCCGGGGTTCTCTATCCCCAACCAGCACCTATGAAGCGGAACCCACGACCATCGCAGCCACAATCCATATTGTAGTTGTTACATGGGAACACTGGTCCTGTACGCCACTGCCATTGACGACAACTCATGAGGAGCAAGGTAGAATTGCAGTCCCATGTAAGTGGAGCTATCTTAGAAGATGCGAATGTACATTTCGGATTTAGCGATCGCCTACCCAACGACTGGAAGTAGACTATACCACTATCCAAATTGCCAACCAATGAGGAGAGTGGTGCAGGCTAGGGTTCAAACCACTTGCGTTGATGCTGGTAGGCAAGAGGGGATGAGAACCGCAAGAAGATAAAGCGCAGTCGGACCTTTTACCGTTGAATCATCATTGACATTGGGTCGACTGAGAGAAAGTCATATGAGGGAGGGTAGGATGAAATACGAACATCCAGGGAGTTTGATGTGAAGACAAATAGGAAGCTCTCTCGAATATGAAATCTTGTGACCTACCGTTTAACAAGGGGTTGTCGGTACGACTCGGTCCACTCGCAGGCCAAACTTCGTGTGCATAGAGTTCAAGGATAGGTAGATTAGAGAAGTGCCTGAATAGGCAATACTTATCGAGTCGCAAATGAAATTGGCAGAGGACGAATGTTGGCTTGATTCTTGAAGATGTGCTGTAATCGTGTAATATTGGTCCCTAGCCTGGTAATTAACTCGACCTCAATCACACGAATCCAATTTGGCTGACACAAGGCCTTTTCTATCATGGACTTCTTTAAATCGGCGGTGGCCTCCGCCATATCGAAGGGGCCCCCGTTTCCCTACAGTTTTGGTGACAAAGTGACCCTGGGAAGTTCTGTCTGGACGTTATACAATGGCACAAAGAGAGTATGTGTACTGTGCAATATTCGTGATCGAAGGCTAATCTGAATGGATCAGGAAGATAATTCTGAGTGCAGTATATTCTCCTTCAACGTTGTTGCAGACAAAGCCCGTTTACCACTCGCTCGAAATGCCGTTCGGAAGATGCGAACCCTGAGGCATCCAGGAGTGATAAAGGTGCTGGATACCGTTGAGGTACTTCAGGACTTGAAGAGAGTACTTCATCAATAGAAGGTCTGATCTGACGCGCAGACGGAATCGTATATCTATGTGGCGACAGAGCGTGTCGTGCCTTTAGAATGGCCCGTCCGAAGGAACAGTTTAAGTGAAGAGACCTTAAAATGGGGCCTATATACAATCGCGGTATGTTCTACCTAACATGGACGGGCCTCATACTGAAACATCATATAGAACACTTTGTCCTTCATTAGCGACGAAGCTAAGTCGATCCATGGCAGTTTAAGGCTCAGTTCCGTTTTCATCAGCCAGAGTGGAGAATGGAGATTAGCTGGCTTCGAGATCCTGAGTTCCATGACGGATGATGAAGCTATTATATATGTCAGAAAAACTTCACTGCTAATGATCTGGATATCATTTATTGACTTTTTCGAAGACATTTGGAAGTCTCGTTCCTGACTCTGGTCGCTATGCTCCCCCTGAGATTGCTAAATCAGACTGGCACACGGTTAAGCGCCAACCCGTACCAGCCGTTGATTCGTATAACTACGGACTACTACTCTTTGAAATTTTCAATGGGGGCGCCTTCACCCCTGACCAGATCGGCCAAACTAAAAACATACCCCCTAGTATGCAACAAAGCTACAAGAAGCTTCTGAACCCAAACCCGAAAGCACGCCTGAGCGTATCCCATTTCCGAGACCAAGGGCGTAGAAGTGGAGGTTTTTTTGAGACACCCTTGATCAAGCTATCTGAAGGTATTGAAAGTCTTGGTTTGAAGAGTGATAACGAAAAAGAAGAATTCTTGAGGTAGTTGACAGCAAGGCCCACAAAGTTGCAACGTACTAATCCACGATAGCGAACTCGATGAGGTCGAAGACGATTTCCCTGAGGAATACTTCAGTGTCAAAGTTCTACCTGAGCTTCTCAAAGCCGTCGAATATGGTGGTGGCGGGCCCAAGGTGTTCACTTCTGTGATGAAGATTGGAGCGAAGCTATCAGACGAGGACTACAATACGAGAGTCACTCCGGTTATCGTCAGGCTCTTCTCAAATCCAGACCGAGCCATACGCGTGTGTTTGCTAGAGAGCTTACCAAGCATGATCGATCGATTGTCTCAGAAAATCGTTACTGGCAAGATCTTTCCTCAAATTGTCACAGGTTTCACTGATCTCGCACCTCTCGTTCGCGAGCAGACAGTCAAGGCAGTCTTAACGATTATCACGAAATTATCTGATCCTGTCATCAATGGGGACCTTTTAAAGCATCTTGCGAAAACATCCAATGATGAACAGCCCGGGATTCGTACCAACACGACCATATGCCTTGGGAAGATAGCACGGAATCTTAGAGCCAACACCAGACAGAAAGTCCTCGTTGCAGCCTTTTCGCGCTCGTTGCGGGACCCTTTTATACACGCACGAAACGCATCTTTGCAAGCACTCGCGGCAACATCAGATCTTTTCAGTGACGAAGATTGCGCACTCAAGATCCTGCCAGTTTTGTGCTCGTCTTTGATAGACAAGGAGAAACTCGTCCGTGACCAAGCCAACAAGACTTTCGATATCTACGTCCAACGGACTCGCAAGTATGGAGCTTCCCTACCAGATACCGCCTTACCACCAGCAAGCACTGGCCCGGCCAATGGCGTCCCTCGCATGGGTACGCCGCAAAACGACACCTCATGGGCTGGCTGGGCAATCTCATCGTTCACCAATAAACTTGCCACGGCAAGTGGTGAGATGCAATCCAAGCCCATCCCTCAAGCCCCTCGCATCATCTCGACGAACGGCCGCCCCTCTTCGGTTCCCCCAGTCGCCGATACCATCCGTCCCGCCTTCACCGCTTCCTCTGCCTCGAATCTCCATAAACAAGCCCTCTCCAGACCCTCCGCCCCTATACTGACTCGCACGTCAACCGACCAATTCTTCAACGATGCTCAGGATGAAGATGATGAGGTGGATGACGCATGGGGCGATATGGCCGAAGAGTCATTCTTCGACGCCCCCACTGAGACCGCCAAGCCCGCACCTACACCCTTCGATGATGGCGGTGAGCCGGATTTTGAGGGCTGGCTGAATGCGCAGGCGAATGCGAAGTCGAAACCCAGAGGACCATTACCCAAAGGATTAGCGAAACCTTCCCCAGCAACGGGTAACGGGAGGCCGCCAGCGGTCAAGAGCAAAACGACCGGCAGTGTTGGCCCAGGAGCCGGCACAAAGAAATTGGCGACACCTGTGATAAAGCCGAAGGTGGTGCCGTCAAAAGTTATTGATACAAAGCCCAAGGAAGAGGACGTCGGGGATGAATGGGGGGATGCTTGGGAGTAAGGTGGCCGAGGTTGTTTATCACTTGTGAATCTTTTGGCGTTGTGGCATTACGCATAACTCAAGCGGCATGGCATGGAAGGCGTTCCGCCGAGTGAAATTTTCTGATTAAGATATCCACAAAGCTTGGGGGGCCAGCGCGACATCAGTGGAGGATGATTTGGACCTACAGGTGATTCCGCGGACCAAGCATCGATAGTACTTCTTATCCATTCATCAAGATCATACGGAATGCCAAGCATTCATTAACTCGTTAAACGATCTCCTAGACAATCGAATATCCCCCTCCCAGCGCCAATGCTAACCCAATTCCATAAATCGCGTATCCCAAGGAAGTCCTTTCACACCCCTGCCTCCACGATTCATCTCGTCTCCGAATAATCGTTCAATGCCACACAGACCGCACCCCTGTGATGCCCGTTGTACTGCCTAATAACCGCCTGCGTACTCAACTCCCACAACCGCGCATAATGATCACTGCACGCCGTTACCAAGTACGCCGAATCCGCACTAAACGCGCAATCCCACACCCATCTCTGATGCTGGTCCAAACTCGTCTCTAACGGGAATGCGCCCGGTTTCCGCTCAAGGGGCAAGTTCTCAGTCCCTTTGATGTTGTGTGGGGCGCTCGGGTCGACGGACCAGATGCGGGCGTTGTGATCGGCGCTGCAGGTGGCGAGGTGGCGGACGTCGGGGGAGAGGAGCACGCGGGTTATGTAGGCTGTGTGGGCTTGGAAGGAGGTTACGGCGATGAGGGAGGTGATGTCGCGGTCTTGGAGCATGCGCCACACGTAGACGTTGCCCTGGTGTGAATCGTTAGCTAGCTGGCTTTGATGAGGAGCGCAGTCTGAGAGGTTCAGGAGAAGGGGCGGGGGGCTGTTTCTGGTTGCGAAGGGGTTGGGGGGTTGATTGGAGGGTCTAATGGACGGGAAGAGATTGTCGGCGCGTACGGTATTGTTTCCAGCACAAAGAAGAGTGCCATCGCTAGCGACTGTAACGCTGGCAATTGAAACGTCTTCTTCTGGGACAAGCTGATGGGTGCATTTATTCTCGCCTAAGTCCCAAACTCGGACATTCCCGCCGCGGTCACAGGAAATCAACTCCCCTTGGTTGGGGTGGATAACTACATCGTTGACAGGCACTTTGTGGTCGTAGTTGCGCTGTATGCTCCCTGTCCTTGTATCCCAGATCTTAATTGTGCCATCCTCGGAGCTGGTAACCATCCATTTACCCTCGCAGTGGAAGGCTACGCCTGTGACGTTGCCGGTGTGGCCATCGAAGGTGAGCACAGGGCTCGGGTTCGTCGAGCGTATGTCGTAGAGCTTGACATTGTGGTTGCCGGCTGCGGCAAGGAGACGCTTGTCGGGGGAGATGCAGAGGCGGTTTACTTGGGAGTCGGGGTGTTGGATGGTGCGGGAGCAGATGCCAGAGAGAGCTTCCCAGAAGCGGATCGTGTGGTCATAGCCAGCTGCACCAGTTGTTAGCCTCTTAATAAGGCCAGATGTATTATTGTTTCATATTCCGCAATTGTACCTGTGCAGAGAATCACACTCATGGCGGCATACGGGGCATGAATAGCTTGAGGATTCTATTGATGAGTTGCCATTGCAAAGCACTGACAGAGATGTCCTCATTCAAAAACACACCAACTAAACCATTACGGGAAGACTTTTCAAGAAACCGAACGTTGGGGACCGCTTGACGAAGGTCCAGATATCACTACGTAGTTCAAGACTCACTGAACCCTGACCAGTGACCACGGAGCTGCAAAAATACCAGGAGAAACTACGCTAAGGTCCCATGCCCTAACCCTCTCGAATCTCGATCAGAACAGGTTTAGTACGCATGTCAATCAATCGAGGGCTACGACTGCCAAGGCCATGGACAACAAGAATGACGACTGCAGGGCCTTATACCTGGATCTCTCTTCATCTCTCTCTCCAAGATTCAGTTATTGAGGGATAGTATTTGTAGAATGGAATGATCTTCTGAGGATTCGACCCCGGTCTCGGTTGAAGCAGCACCAGTATTAAACCGAATGGGGTGTATCGCATGTAGATCCGCCTAAATCCAACGACATGCTTCACCTCAGAGCAAAAGTATTGATGGTTAAGGGTAATCAATTATATGAATGACTATCCGTAACCCGATCTTGAGTTCTGACACTCACCACCAATCCTCATGAAGTCCTTCGTTATGGAATGTTGGCATTCATTTGCCTTGCCAACCCACTGTGATTTATTTTAGACCAGACTGCCATCTGAGTGAAGACCAGTCGAGAATATGGCTTCCCCGTCGCTCAAGAAGACGGGGAAAGCTGGGAAGGTGGAAGAAGGTAACTATGCTTCTTCAGACAACCCTGTCAACAGTAGGGTTCATAATCATGGTCTGGGGCTTACACTTCTCCCCGGGTCACAGGTACCGCAAGGTGGGACAGAGACCTCGAAGGCCGCCGGGAGTGACCAGCCAGAAGCATGTATCAAGCGAAGTAGAGGGCAAAGGCAAAAGGTTAACTCTCTTGGTCATACTAAGGATGGGCCTAAAGCACATTTCATAACGTCACCGGGTGGGGAAAATTTGAAGCCTCCGTATCTCCAAGCTGCCACTGGGACTCCATACGCAACACGATCATCGAAACGATGGATTTCCAGCGTCGAGTATGGAAGTTTACTGTTTGACGATGACTCTATAGCCGAGCATATCAACGTATGTGGCTCTGACATCTGTTATTCCCAGAATCCCAGCTCTTCTCTCGCGTACGGAATCGGTTCGCAAGATGGTTTGCTTGGTGTCGGGGATGTCGAGGTTGAGGGTAGCGATGGGTCGCGAGACATGCATCATCCAATTTATGCAAGGAAAAGGAGAAAGGTTGAGGTTGATAACACCTCTAGTCGAATTTCGAAATCTCCTGTGAGCAGTTTACCCAAAGTACTGGAAAGGGTAGATCAGGACAGGTACTTTCAAGATTACCAGCCCAAGATGAGCGGCAGAGACGCAACTTTAAGAAAGCCTGCGCCCCAGCTTGGTTCTGCTTCATCCCAGCCCCATCATCATAAACCATCTAGCCGTTACCAACGTAAGACTGGGACCGAGAATACCTCTGCTCCAGATTCAAACGATACCAAGCTCGCGCAGAAGACTGGGTTGAGAGACGTGTGCGAAACACCAAAAGCAATTACACCGTCAGTGACCACAATAAAGCCGGGGCTACTCGAAAATCCGGATCGAACTTTCCTGCCGCTAGTAAATGATCATACCGGTGGTCGAGGGAATGCCACAAAGGATGGCCTTGTGCTAAGTCCATCGGCTAAACACCAGAATCGTGTGAATTCGCAGTCAACACAACCAATCAAGTATCGCAGCAGATCAGAACCTCTGCGTTCCTTGTACGCCAAATTTGATATACCGTTGTTATCGTCACTCGAAGCTTCCATCGGAGATGATGAAAGCTTAGCTCGGGTCAAACCTGATGTTCCGAGCTTCTTGGTTAGCCCATTATCAACTTTACCTAGCTTGGAGTGTTACTCTAGCGCGCAATCTCTGCAATTTTTGGGTGTTAAGAATGCCCATATCCCAGAACACCACTTCCAACACAAAAACTTTGTGAACACCCATTCATCCAGCGCTTCTGCTTCCTCTTCCACCGCTTCCACTTTACACAGCAGCACTTGCAACTCGTTTCTATCTTCAAGCCTCAAGCTTCGAAGGTCCGCCAGCAGCTGTTTAGTCTTGCCAGCAACCTCTTTAACTATCGACATCATAGCACTTCGGCTTCGAAAACGGTCGAGCTCAGTGCCCATCCTGAGATCCAGTTTCCCAGAATCCAGCATGAACAATCCTTATACGTTCCAGCAGCACGGACTTTCCGCTCCAGAGAAGAGCCCTCCGAAGCGGCAGATATGCACGCCGGATACATTTAGCTACTATCAGACTCACGGCACAAATGTATCCAAAATAAATCCTCAACGCTCAGCCTTCAACATGGCCACTGGTATGCCGTCTACCCTCACTGGCGATTCCGCGGCCGGACCTTACATCCGCGAGGAGAGGACTGATATTATGGGTCCCTTTTCCCACAAGAAAGAGCACTCCATGAACATGATGAACCAAGCTGCACAGGGGTATGCACTCCAGCAGCCAGGAGCTTCGTTTACAACGCCCTCGCAGGCGCAAGACTTCCTGCACAACGCTAAGCATAACAAGCACAACGGCTTCGCGGAGTCTCCTAACGAAATTTCTTCGGGGCTCCAAGGCATTGCATCAGCTCTTGCTCAACGAGGCCCGACGAAAGATTCTGTTTATCGAACATTGGCATTCGTCAACGCTCTTCCCATTCCTGGTGCAATGCAGTACCAGATGCCTCTAGATGAAGGCTACATCCAGGCTCGGAAAGAGAGTGAGGCTCTCAAAGTGCGTCTCTTGGACATGCAGAAGCGATACGCGGCGCTTGAGGAGTTGTGTCGTTACAATGATCGCTCATACAAAGCGCATTCGCGAACTTTGGAGGCAGGATTGGCCAACAAAGTTAACGAAGTGCAAACGCGGTATATGTCACTTCAGGAAAAGTTTCATCGGAACAACCAGTCTTATACAGAGCAGTTGCATTTTTTGAAGGGTGAATCGGCTGGCAAATCTAACGAAATTAAGAAGCTAAGCGACAGCGTTGATCACTGGAAGAATTTTGCTCAGCAACTCTGTCGACTGTTGAAGAACCCTCCAGCAAAGTCTCTTTCTAGCGAAACGCTCTACAACCGTGTGGTACAAGGCAACGCTACTGTCGGAGGTTCAGTACCACCATCAAACCTACATACAATGGCAACAAGCACTGCAACTAGCCCACAGATCCCTTACGCCGCCGAGGCTCTATCGACATCACCAACGCCAGGTGTCGCTGTCGCAACTTTCGGAGTCCGTCCAGCCCGCGAAAGCAGCGCGTACTCTTCGGCCACGTCAGCAGCTATCGATCTAACCGTTGAGGATACCTCATCAGAAGGCACCACATCGTTCTTTGATACCTCGGCCCCTATGTCTCGTGAATCTTCATCGCAGAGCCATGGTTCACAAGCGTTGGAACAATTCACCCAGAATCTGGCCCAAAAGCCCCTCAATTGGATAAACAATCATCCACTGAAGGCACCCGAGAACCCTTATCGTGCCAACACGCAACAGGTCATGCAATCAATCATCGATGTCGATGCACAGCCGGACCCATTTGTCTTCAACCCTACCGATGAAGGATTGCAAGCGGCTGAGGCTAGAAAGAACAACGCTTCGTATGCTAGTTACCAAAAGACGACTCGCGTAACCAAGAATACCAAGGAGCCAAAACTCACCAAGGCCAAACAGCGACAATTGGAGAAAGGTCATGCTCCAGCTCCAAAAGCACCTATAAAGAAGGCGAAGAAGCCACGTATGAGGGGGCCCCGTGAGACTCGGGACGAGAAGCTGGCGAGGCTCGAGAGCGAGCGGAAGGAGGAGATTCAGAAAGGGCAGGACCAAGCCGAGCAGTTCCGAGTAGACGCATTGGAGCGTGGGGCCCGTGAGGAGGCCCAAGAGAAGCAGTGGGCGGAGGAGATGGAGAGAGACATCGAGGCTTTGATGGGCGACGGTGATGAAGACGATAAAGAGCCTACCGCTGCAGGGGACACGGAGCCTAAAGTGGCAGAGGCTGCCAAGGATTCTTCGCATAGCCTCTCCGAAGATAGCGCCATGTTCGATACGAACGGCTCTGTCGAGGAACCCACGGCCGGAGCGAGCCAGGAGCAAGCCGCGGTGGAGGCCGAAGATCATTCGCTGGATCACTTTTTCGAAGACGATGGCATCGTGTCCGATTTCAACGAGGACAGCGAAGTCGCCGCAGGAGAGAAACAACCTGAGATCACGCAAGCTTCGACTGTACCTACCGATGCGTCACAGAATATCAGCGCTCCAGTCTCGACCGAGCAACCTGAGGCCACGGGCCCCTCCAAAGCCGATTGGGAAGACTTCCCCGATCTTTCACCCATCCGTGAAGAATATGGCGTGTACGCTGCGGGGACCGATTATCACTCATTTATAATGAGACAGCTTGAGATGGACGTTGATGATCCGTACGAGTACTTTCTGAATGGAGACGCCACCGGGGATACTGGAGTAGCTCAGGCTGGAACTGAAGCTCAATCCAACGCCGCTGCTGCCGAGGAGAGCGAGGAGAGCGAGGAGGAGTAAAGGACTACGGTCCCGTGATATAGGAGGGATTCAGATTGCCAGACATAGCGATGAAGGGGTATGGTGGGTATCAGATTGTCTTGCTTTCACTCGGTGTTTACATTTCTCTCATCTTTCCTTGCTTACACCTACACATCCGCCCCTGGCCCCAAACAAAAGCGGAGAAAACAACAAAATCCCAAAAACATTGCTACAGCTATTCGGTTTTAGACGGCAGGAAGGATGGTCGCACCTGCTGCGTTGGCATTATGGTGGAACATGGGAAGCCACCACTCACACACACTCATTATGTATAGCTTACACGCCCACAAAGATAGTGCATCAGGGCTTGTTAGAATCATTTATGGAGTTAGGGTTAGCAATCATCAGTCTTTACAGTATACAGTACATGGAACGATTGTGATTGTGATAATATGCTATACTGAATTTCTAATGCCGATGTACGGAGGTGCTCTATCCCAAAGTTTTTCGCCCATTTCCGGATCAAAGTCTGTTACATGTCTACAATCCCAGATCAAGTATACAGGTCAATTTCCCCTTTTCTAACCAGGCATCCCTCATGTAGGGCCTCCATGAATTAGGTAGGGGCCATGATTATCTGCCCTAGGCCCTAAACCCTAACCCCATTCCCCAACCCTCCAACCTCCTGCCCCTCTAATCCACACCGAATTTTCAAACAAAGAAAATGTTTCCTACTAGCGTGTGACGGTGTGAGTCATTAAACTAAACTCCACCAGCGAGTCACCCCTCTAATTCACAACTTGCAGAAAATCCATGGCAAGACCTTCCTTCGACACGCCAAGGGGTTTAATAGTATTATTGGAGATAACGAGAAATAAAATTTGACTTCATGGAAGGAAGGGCGAGTCATGGCTTTAGCCCTATTCTATAACAGCAATGTGAGATTATGCGAAAGGCAAAAGGGGGGGAACATTTTCATGGCTCTCAACTCTAGCTAATGGCGAAAGCGTGACAGAGGCTGTGGTTGGGAATTTCTAGGATAATAAGGTCGTCGTCCGGATGAGATCGTAGGCGTGAGATAGATAGAGCGCTGTCGGGTTCGAACAGTCGCCGGAGAATACTTGATTCAACGTGGAAACCGGAGTTTAAGAGAGAATTTCGAGGACGAGGTCAGACGAGAGGGTTGGGGCAGCAGTAGTTGCTAGGTCGAACCAATTGTCGCACGGGTCAGGTGGTGATTGCCATCTCGATAGACACCTTTTCAACTTGGCATAGTTAGAGCAGACAGCATTGCTAGCAATTTCACCTCCGCTATCGACCACAGTCGAGGCACGCTTCCTACAGACCTTTTTTCCGGATTCGTAGGACCCATCCACCGATCCCATGCCGTCTCTATTCGGACCTATAAGCCCGCTTGCGTCCTCGTTACCAAGCACGCACCGACGCACGGGAGATGGCATCGAAGCAGAGCCGCAAGGCGTAGTAAGGAGCTCCTGCGCGTACCGTGGCCTCACCGGTATGGCCGTGTGATACAGAGGGTCGTAGGAATGTGCAGGAGGCCTGGAGAGCTTAGGGTTAACTGCTGCAGGTCGATAATTCAATCAAGGGGAAAGGGGTGCTTCTCCACCTACGCTGACAGCTACGTTAATAGTCTCGTGATCATGAAGAGTAGGAGGTGGATCAGCACATCCTGCTCGTACAACAATTCGTGTGGATACCAATACATCAGCAATGAGAGCTGAGGGCAAGGCAAAATTGATAAGAGGAAATCTCGACGATGGTATGTGAATCGAGAATACGTCCGCTACTCGTATGCACCGATTATAGAGCAGAACCTGATTATAACAACCATGAACTTCGTTTCCAAAATGTCATTTGCGCCGCCCCAATGCTTAGACATGCATATGCTCGCTTTATGGATTCCGATCACTGGCCCTATTTCGCCTTCCGTCCCCATCTCCTCCTCACCCTCGGCTTCTCTTCTATCGCATGGCCTCCATTTGCGTAAGCTCTTTTATCCCCCTTCTTCACACCCCTCCTTACATCCCTCCTACTCGCACAGCAACAACACATCCCCATCTGCACAAGCCACCCTAAAATACTACACGCACTCGCAACCCACATGAATGCAAACATCTTTGTCCCGATGGTTGCCCCTATATTGACATCCGCCGCTGCCCCTCTAATCACGTTCCGGAAGATGATAAACATGGCTGTGGCGATAACGGAGGCAGCGGTGGTGAAGAGCGCGGATAAGAAGGTGAAGATGGCGATGGGGAGGGTGAGCCAGCGGGTAAAGGTTGAGAGGGGAGAGAGGGAAATAGAGAGGAAGGATGTGCAGGCGGATGTGAGAAAGAGTGCAAACATCCAGTGGGAGGCAAGGCGGATGAGGGTAAGGGCTTGGACGATGTTGGAAGGGAGGGCGACTTGTGGAAATGATTAGCTAAGGATGGAGGCAGCGACGAGAAGGGGAGAGACGTACTTGAAGCGCCAGCCAAGAGCTCGTTAAGTAGGATTTCGATGGGGTTGAACCAGTAAAGTGTTCGTGGAGTGCTACATTCCGTAATAGCATCGGGATTGGAATAATAGCCCTCGCAGAAATTCCACAGCCCGACCTGGTAAAAATCGTGCAAGCCCAGCGTGCGGGCTATGCTGTTGATTAAGAAGGCGTTGGGGGCGGAACTGGCTATGACATGGCTGAGGTCGAGCTTGAGGAAGAAGATTGTGCCAACGACCGGAAGGGTTGGCGAAATATTTCCAACCTCGACGAGGATGAGGAAGACGAGGGAGATCAGGAAGAGGAAGGAGCTGATCAGGGTCCATCGGTAGCGGGTGTGGGTTGCGTGTTTGACAAAGGACGTGGTGGGAGCCAGGTCGTAGGGGGAGGGAGCATTGTCTTGCTGGAAATCAGAGGGAGAGGTCTTGTTAGGATGTCGGCGGGTGGAGATGAAGTTGGGAAGAGCCATTGAAGGAAGAAAGATGAGGGCCGAAGGGAACAGTGATACGAGAACGAGAGTGGGTAGATACACGTGCACGACGTGGTTGCTATGATTGAGGGTACATGAAGTGGATCAACTCCCCAGATTCAGGTCAATGAAGTATGAGGCTTGTGTACTTGGGTTGTGAGCCTTTTGAAGCCCAGTCGGCAAAGTGGTAAAGGATATGCCTGTACCCATCCGTGATATCCTGGCGAGCTCTCTTTGGAAGTACTGTGGTGTATTCCAGTTGAAGGAGAAGAGGAAAGTGTTAGCCGTGCGTACCGCGGGGGGCGGATACAGAGAGAGTCCTTGGCGATTGTGCGTCATCCGTTATCGAAGGGAAATATTGACATTGACATTGGCGAGGCTTTGCTTTGCATGTTCACCTTACCTTTGACTGGTCAACAGCTTGAGATGATACCCAGAATAGGCAAAACAACTCCTTCTAGCACTCGTTACCAACCATTTCTTCCAAAGCCCCTGGGATGTTCCCATCTTAAACTTCCCTTCTCACTTTCCTTGTCAGCATTTCCCGATTTCACATGCTTCTCTCTTCTTCGCTCAGCCTGCTTCTGGCCATTGGAACTTATGCGCAGTCCAGCGACACCACCCTTTCGGGGTCGACCTCAACGTCAGGCTCGACCTCTAGTTCGGCGTCAAGCTCAGCGTCGTCGATAGCAAATCTTGGGGGAGACCTCGTCCCCACCGGCTCTCGAGCGACCTACTACACCTACACGTCGACGAGCACCATCATCAGTGGAACCCGAAGCGGTTCAATATCGCTGCTAGCCACTACATTCGCCGCAGCCAATGGATCCTCCTTCCCGACCTCATCACCATCCAGCACATCCCACTCCATAACACTCCTCCAAGGCTCTGCCCGCACCTCTCCTCTCAATAGCACGGCAACTTCCAACTCCACGGCCACCGTCTCAGCATCTACCTCCGCCGCCCCCACAAACACCCAGCCTTGCAACAACTACCCCGAATTTTGCACCCGCAAATACAGCAACATCACCTATATCGGCGCCCACAACTCCCCCTTTGTCAACCCCAACAGCGCCGCCGCAAACCAAGCCCTGCGCGTCACCAAACAACTCAACGACGGCATCCGGTTGCTGCAAGGCCAAACCCACTGGGTCAACAACACAATCTTCTACTGCCACACCTCCTGCGACCTCCTCAACGCCGGCACCGCGCAAGAATACTTCGCAAACATCTCCCGCTGGATCTCCACACATCCCTACGACGTCGTCACCCTCCTCATCGGCAACGCCGACTTCATCGGCGTAGGCAACTACACCCAACCCCTCGAAGCGTCCGGCCTTGCAAAATGGGCCTACACCCCGTCCCAAATCCCCATGGCCATCGACGACTGGCCGACCCTCTCCGGGCTGATCCTAACCCAGAAACGCGCCGTCATCTTTATGGACTACAACGCCAACCAGACCCAAGTCCCATACATCCTGGACGAGTTCAGCCAGATGTGGGAGACGCCGTTCAGCCCCACCAACGACAGTTTCCCCTGCACGCAGCAAAGGCCGCCGAACTTGAAGAGGCCGGATGCGGAGCAGAGGATGTATCTGGCGAATCATAACCTCAATACTGAAATCTCATTTGCCGGCACCAGTCTCCTGGTCCCCACAACCGTTTTGCTCAACCAGACTAATGCCGTTAATGGATCTGGGAGTTTGGGGCGTATGGCTGATGATTGCGCTGGTAACCCTCCCTCCTGCCCCTGTTCCTCCCCTGTCCCCAATGCCGCATACACCACAAACAGCAACTAACGCCCCCCTTCCCCCTTACGCAGCACTATGGCCCCGCCCCCCAAACTTCCTCCTTGTAGACTACTACAACCAAGGCTCCTTCCCCGGCTCGGTTTTCGAAGTCGCGGCGCTGCATAACAATGTCACCTACTCGCGGCCTTGCTGTGGGATTGTGCCGTCGGGTGCGAGCACCGTACGAGTGAGTGGGGGTGTTTTACTGCTGGCGGGAGCGGTGGTTGTAGCGTTTGTGAGAGGAGTCTGGTGAGGGGTCGAGAGAAGGCGTTGGGGCATGGTGGGTAGGGTTGCTGGGCGCCGTTGTTTGGTTAGGTATTAGATATGGAGGTATTGTATCTCTTGTAGACACGGTCGACGAGAATCATCCAAAGTACTTGTGCTTCATGAGTATTGTATTTGGAGACCTTGATTCTCCTGCAGAAAAAGATTATCAACCTCATTCTTCAGACTCGTGAACGGCACACAAATATTTTCCAACTGTTTTTGGCTTTTTCTATTTTCACACAACCATCCGTCTAAAATCACAACCCCCTGCTCTCGCTCCCTCCCCACAATAATAAACTGCCACCAAATCACAAACCCCCAATCCCCGTCGTCCCCTCCCGCCCTTTCTCCCTTCCCTCCACTCCCCCTCTCCCCGCTTTTTCTCTTCCCACTCATTCCTTCTCCGCTCCCACAATCTCCCCCAAACGCTCCAATCCGGGACATATAAGTCAGTCGACTGGATGAGACAAAGCCTGAGGGCAGGGTAATGGGTAGCGTGAATTTCCGTTTGTTGATAACAAGCTGTGCTGAGGTCCGGGACATAGCCTAGGGCAGTCGAGACTGGATGGGTGTTGCTTGAGCTTGGAAATGGAAATCGTCATGTGGTGAGGTATGGCTAGATGAGAAGGAAGCGGTGATTCGGTTGGGTGTATAGTTTGGTCGGTTGAGTGGTCGAGGTGGTTGTATATATTGGGTAATTGGAGACCGTGGATTGATGGGTCGAAGGGTAGGCTGACATGACTATTTCAAATCGTGACGTACTGACGATTGGTCGGTTCGACGGGGTGTGAGAAGGGACGCGGTCTAAAAATCGGAAAAGAAATTGCTAAAATCACTCGGTCGCTGCTGATAAAAGGCCTTTGCTGCTCATATGTAGGCACTTTGGCCGCGTCTGTGAAGGTAGGTCGCTCGTGCTGAGCTAGATGAAACCAATGTGATGATGAAAAAAAAGGTGCCTCGCTCGCTGATGCATGGTGGACTCGATGGGGTATCTCCGCTGTTGTAAATGCCTAACCGGGGCATAGCTGAAACAGTCACGTCTGCCGTGGCAGTGTGGGGGTATCATTCAAACCAAACTCCAAAACGCTCTAAATGACAATCCTCGGCTATGCACTCAGAGTTCTTCTTGTTCGATGGTCTTTACCACGGCAACATTGATATTCTCGACTACATTCCCTTCGTCGTGTTTGATGGTCTTGACCACCGTGGTAACAACATCTTCCACCAGGGTCTCTTCATCATCGTACCCATCGTCGTCTCCAATTTCCTGTGCTTGCTCCGCGGAAACACAAGCTGCTTTGGCAAGAGCCAGATTCTCTCCGTGCTTGAGGGAGCCCTTCTGGATTACCGCTGGATTAGAATTGGAGTCAGGTAGGTCATTAAGCGCGTCCTGAACTACGTTAACGTTCGTAGCGTCCCCGTCTACATCGTGACTGTCATGACTCTGAGCTTCATCGCTGCTGGAGTACCCATAAGATAAGCCGAGATTGTGAGGAGAGAACCCCATGATCTGGGTGTTCGGAGGCAGCCGAGTCTCTTCATCAGAATCAGAGTCGCCCAAGTCAATTGCGTTGTCTTTGGATGAGCCACGAAAGTCACCTATCTGTGACGTGTGGAATGTCTCAGAAGCTCTGGTTCCCACATTCTCATTTTCGCTCTCATCATAAACATCGTACTCTTGTTCTTCTTCGCTCTCATCGTTAGAATCGTATTCTTGCTCTGACGCGCCACTAGAGTCGTCACCACTGGAGTCGTCGGCTGACGGTGGATAGACCTCTGAGGATTTGACGCGGATGTTAAAGTCAGCCTCTCCAGTCTCATAGTACCCTTCTTTATACATATCACTAGAGTCATCGACCTGTGACGGATAGAAGGTCTCTTTGATAGCGATGTTAACGTTCTCTCCGTACCATTCCTCAGAGTCGTCGCTAAGTTCATCCGCCCGTTGAGAATCGTCACCGAGGTCCTCCCAATGGTCCTCTGGAAGGGCTTGCTCATCGTTCGTGAAAATGACTTCATCCTTGACTAGGTTGTCGTCATCCGGAGCGTCACTGTCGTCGACGAATGCGCCTGCAAGAAATTGCTGATTGATACGCTTTGACAAGCTTGTTGACATGCCGTGGTTATCAGAATCATCGTTCTCACTATCCAACTCGTGACGATTTCGCTCGAATGCTCTATGTGTGGAGTCGTTTACGGGCTTCAGCCGTGACTCACCCAGAACATGTGTGGTAGCACCGCCATTATCTTCGCGGGCGCCTTGTATGTTGCGGCCACCATTGCTAGGTCCATGGCTAGCCAGGCGAGAACGCTTCATGCCATGATAGGCGCCAGAATTTGGTCGCGCTCCAGTGGACCCTTCTTCATCGTCAAAGTTGGACTCGTACTGCCCATTGAACCTCGCCTCATCCCGATCAAAATAGTGACTATCGTGCTGTATGTTTGTGTGGCGGAAGTGTTTGGTGCCGGCATGAGCGTACGGAAACGACTCATGATCAAATTCCTCTTCCATCGGAGGCCAGGTAGTGTAGCGCTCTCCTTCGAGTTTACGCTTTTTCTCCTCTACGTTTTCTTGACGCTCGAGAGCATTGCCGCCCTCTGAATCCGAAAGATCGGGTTCACTGACAAATGGCGATTCATCTTTCACGTCGACCTCGGGAAGAGATGGCTTCAATCCCTCACGCAACGCTTCAGCATCGTACAACTCTGCTCTCACCTCTATCTTAACCGCCTCGATAATGCCTGGCTTGAGCGTGGACCTCAACTCTTCGGCGATTTCTGGCTCGAGCTTGGTCCTAAGCGCCTCAATAATCTCTGGTTCAAGCTTGGCTTTGAGCTCGGCCTTGAGCAATGGAGGGTAATCCTTCTCCACGCGTTCTTTTACTAGCCTTCTATATTCTGCTATCTCCTCAGCATATTTTGAGGGGAGCTCTTTCTGGATATCCGCTCGGAGCCTTTGCCTCAACTCCTCTTTGACCTCATTAGTGAGATCCTTTGCCAATTGCTGGCGCATCTCCCGTTTGACATCATCGGCCTTAGCCCAGGCCTCCGCCTTCACCTCTTGATCGTACAACTCCCGCAGCTCTTCCTGAACATTGATCGTTAATTTCTCATAGAGTTTCTGATGTTCCTTCTGTACTTCTAGCTTTCTGGCCTCAACTGCTGTCACAACATGTTGCTTTGCCTCGGCTTGCTCTCGCATCTTCTGTCGAAGTTGTGCCTGCTGTTCTTCGTTCACACTGGCTTTGTTGTTCGCAAGTGCGATCTGTATCTCCTGCGTGGCAGCAGTGATTCGTGGGCCAAGTGCGTTGGTTTGCCCAAAACGATATCTGCTCGTTGTTCTGCCAAAAGCTCTGGCTCCGCTCGAGGGGGAAGCTGTGAGATCACCGAGAGGATCATGTTCGGGCATCTTGTCGTGATCTCCTAAAGGAGCAGCTTGAACGTGGTGTAGCAATGAGACAGGTAGATACTCTGCAGAAGCTGTTCATGTGTAAGCTCGTGTCCCAACATCAGGTTTGCACACATGCGCAAATTGTGTTGGAGGCTGCACCCACGGAGCAAAATGGGAATGGTTTGGGGCGTAGCAATGGAGATGAACTTTTATGGAAAGCCTGTACTTATGAGAATGGTTTTGGCAGAGGGGTAAGCACACATATAACATACGCCGTGCGTGACTCTGGTTGGTCTGTAGTGTACTTTGCGGCGCGTTAGGTGGAACTGAGGGGCTGAGGCGTATTCGTGTTAGCTGACAGTCTGCACAGTTTCTGTAGGTACGTCTTGATATAGCAGATTGAGTAGATCGAACAGGCAAAGCATAAGCTGTAGGTTCTTCCTGTTCTGTCGAATTGATCTTCGGTGTTGTCAATCATGAAGTGAGAGGAACGCGATTGTAATAAATTTATGGCTGGGCATTACCCTACACGCTTAGCTCCAACGCTAAGATATATTCATTACCTGTGGTACAACACCAAAGCCTTCAGGTGAATGAACGAACCTCTAACACACCCTAACACAATCACACAGGAATGTTTCTTTTTGACCGCTTGTTTTGATACTGTGACACGCACCGCCCTGCTCTCTCAATGGATATTCGAGTCCTGCGTCCTTCTGATATTCCCCATGTACAATCGACGAATATTACGAATCTTCCAGAGAATTACTTTCTAAAGTACTATTTGTATCACGCTCTATCATGGCCACAGCTCTCATACGTTGCAGTCGACACATCTCGTCCCAAGCGTACGCCTTATGACCCTCCAAAAATTGTTGGTTATGTTCTCGCAAAAATGGAAGAAGAGCCAGTGAATGGCGTACAGCATGGGCACATCACAAGCTTGAGCGTTATGAGGACGCATCGGAGGCTAGGCTTGGCAGAGAAGTTAATGAGACAGAGCCGTACGTAGATGTCTCTTAGTGTTGGAATTGCAGATGTCTTTTGCCAAAGCTCAAGCGGGATCTGAAGGGCAATCTTCTGTTGCGAGAGATGTTCGATCGTGTTTCAAGAACTAACATTCAACACTCATATAGAAAGAGCCATGGTTGAGACTTTCGGGGCACAGTACGTCTCTTTGCACGTGCGCGTGTCAAATATTGCTGCCCTGCGGCTATACCGTGATACTTTAGGGTTCCAAGTGGAGAAGGTCGAAGCGAAATACTATGCCGATCAAGAAGATGCATACAGTATGAAGATGGACCTGGGTTCTATAAGAGAGCAAACCCTGGATGCGGATCCAGATGAGGGGGAGGAGGTTGGGGACGTCGGAAAAAGGGAAGATGCGGAGAAGGACGGAGGCAAGGTAAAAGGGAAGAAGAGAAAAGTCAAGGTTGGGAGGGTTTTGGGAGTGGGGGATTTGGTAGAACGGAATGAGAGTAAGGCCTAGAAAGGAATATTGATAGGTGCACAGACCAGACCCTTAGCATGTACACCACACCACACAGCATCTGAGATTTATTTCATGTCAATCAAGATGGACCTGCACTCCGTTTTGTATATCTTGGAATCCTCCGCATCGCGCTCACATCACTCCTCAAACGAGTGAATCTTGTCCTTCCAGTCTGTCGAGGTAGATTTCTCGAGCTCTGCGCGCAGGTAGTCTGCTCGGTTGTTGGGCGTGTCTGCGAAGCTATGACCTAGTCACTCCGACAAAAGCAACAGGATTCCTGCGAACAGACAAATGAAGTATATCACAGAGTTTAGAATACAGAGCTCTAAGAATCAGTCGATTTGGTACACTGGTTTCGAAATAAGACGATCAAGGTATGGTAAGATACAAATAAGCACGAATAACGCGATAACATGTGATAGACAGGGGTAGCTTTGTGATGGCGGATCAGAAATCGTTGGTTAGGTATTGAACTGGAAATGGTTCACCCACTCTACTTGGGTCTGTTCGAATGGATAACCAGCCTCTCCGACTTCTAGAAATGTACGATCATTTACTCGAAAGCAACCTTAGAATGAATTGACCATGAAACGACATTGAGAGGACTCGAAGAACAAATTTAGCCAACGGATCATCCTGGGGAAAATCTGCACCTATCCTGGTCGCCGTTAATATGTAGCATAAGGTCTGTTATGGGTTTAGCGTGTCCGAAAGAATATCAATCTACCTATGCAATCGTGATTAGCCTGGGTAGCCTCCCAATGTGCGCCCCGAGTTACGAGTACCTCGATTGCGGTCTGAAGGGGTGCCTTTATGCAGTGAAACAAGCTCAGCTTGGCTCCCGTCTTCAGATCATGACTATGCATGAACAGATCCAGGGATGACTGATTACTAACATGAGTATGTACACTCACTACGTTGCCTGGAGCGTCCTTTGCTCGAGGATTCTATTCCTGAGAATTACTTGAAGCCCGTATAACGTCTAAAGATTCACTCCATCCAAGGCTTACCCATGGCTTCTACGCCAACAGCCACTGGCGAAAGCTTACACATCGGCCCTCAGCACAATGGCAAACGACTAAGGAAGCTCTTGAAGCCGAACGGAAGAAGAGTACATGTTGCGGGTTCGCCCGAAGAACACAGAAGACTTCAAAGAACACTGAGTACAACTGAGCCGGACGAGCATTTTGATGTCTACATTCACGGTTCTCCGGAGCATGTGAGTTGTCCTGCTGTTCACAACTAGCTGTTTTCTAATGAAACTTAGCCTGATGCAGTACGTGAGATTCACGCTCACCACGATCAAAGGCGGAATGATCTGCGCCAAAAACACGGAGACTTGTATGACGATTTTGAGGACGTTCACTTACAGCTTGATATACTTTCAAAAGAGCTTCATATGTTGACTGAGCATGGCGTTTCCCTGGATGTGAATTTCTCCAAGTTCGGCTACGCCGCCCATTTGAGTACGTGACAATATGTACTTTCTTCACCGTAGTTCCCTGGGAGCTGATGCGAATTAACATAGGAACACGAGAGCCGGATTCGTCTGCGAGCTCTGTTACCTTCGATCATTCCTCGGCTCACGAAAGACGCGATTGGGATGCCGAACGTCGAAAAGGCACTGCCTTGCGGTTCTGGAAGAGGCCAGTAGTGCGGCAATACTTCCATAAGGGCCTAATCTGGCGAGCTGCAGAGATCGAAGAGGTAGCTTCATTCGAGCTTTTCATGGACCTCCTCTATGTCGGCATCATAGCCATCGTGGGAGACAATGCCTCCGCGAATCCCAATGGCATTGGCTTGCTTAGGTTTGCCATTACATTCATTCTGGGCTGGAAAATGTGGAGTGATCTCACCCTGATTGTGAGCTGGTTTGGTACGCTACTTGTGATACGTACATCGGCGGCCACTGCTAACTTCTAGCTCCGTCCAGAGACAGGTGCCTGCTAACTTGGTTGTTGTTTTCAACAGTACCACTGCTAACTGTTCTTAGACGACATATTCCAGCGCATCTGTGTCTTATTCGTGATGATCTCCCTTTTTGGATATACTTTGAATATTAGTGAAGCCTTCAATACCACATACGCTCGGCTAATATCGTTCTATGTGAGTAATTATAGTCTTGTCTCCATAGAAATTCTGTTCGATGAGTAGACGAATTGGGATCCTGGACGTTTTCGGCAATGCAGATGATACGAGGATTTTCACTTTGGATGCATAGGCTTCATCGGCAACTATTCAAGGCTACGCTAATAGTAGACATCTTATACTAGCTCGCCCAGAGACTCTTCTCTGGAGTCTCTTACATTTGGATGGCATATTTGATACCCATGGTGCGTGGCTACATGATCGGGAATGCTATCATCGTAGCCATCCCCAGTGTATTGTGGATCGCAAGCGTTCACCTCGACTATCCTAATCGATTAGCCATAATCTGGATTGCTATACTTTTAGGTAAGATTACGGCAGACCCTCTCGGCGTGCTTTCATGAAAGCCAGTCACAGCTGACTGTCAAGTAGATCTGTTTGGCGCGCTCTGGCTCATGTTCATTACAATGAGTCCTCGCCTGGTGCATCCCAAGCTCCAGAGGAGAATCCGAAAATTCTTTGACTTTGTTCCTGGTGAGCTATGCTATACCGAAGGAAAGTGCTTGAGACTGATCCTACTATAGCTGTCAATATAGAGCATAAGAGTATGCAGATTCGCCTGGTGAAGGACGTTCTCTAACGAACCATAGCTGAACGGACGAACGCATTTGTGACTCTTGTCTTCGGATACTCAGTAGTGAATCTCCTCTACCAAAACAAAGCGCCATATGGCGTCAATGCGTATGATATGCACCTGTGTCCACAGCAGCTCCAGTCTTGCTGATTAACTCAGTTTCTTTGGTAAAGCGGCCCTTGGCTTGATTCAAGCCTTTTGCTTCAATTGGCTATATTTTGATATTGGTAAAACCGTCAAGCACGTCTTTTCATGGTCAGAACTGATCCGATTCCAGACGGATATAATCTACACACCCACGCGATTCGCCGGCATGTAATATCTTGTAAGATATTTTCCACCTTCATATCATCAACAACCCGTTGAAAATTGTACCCAGCTACAATCTGGGTATCTGCTCATCTACCATTCATCATGAGCTACGTCCTTGCGGGGGCCTCATTATCCAAACTAGTTCTTGCCAGCGACTGCATCAACACCGACAAAGAAACGTTAGGCGAAGCCTACATCGGCCGTTCCGAATCAGAGATCGCCCCCGGGTTACGGTGGTTCTATTGTGCTGGACTGGGAATCGCCCTGGGATGCATGGGTAATTTCCCATCCCCCAGCTGGCCTGATACCCCTGTTTCCCGTCTCCCTCAAGCAGCTTACTTTCGTCAGGCATCATCTCCCTAACCCACGCCCACAAAGAAATTGAAGGCCAACGCGTTACAAAATGCTTCCGCTTAATCTTCCGCGCAGCCATCTCAATCGTTCTCATATGCCTACCATTAGCCCATTCTCTCACCTCCCTGGGCCTAATATCAACGACGACGGGACTTGTTGTTCTGACCTTGTGTGTGGACCTGTACGGCTCGACATGTGTGCATGATCCGTTTTGGAGAGAAAAGACGAAATGTAAGTACATGGCAGATTGCCAAGTTAAGAGAAAGGCAATCGAAAGAGCTTTGAAGGAAGGGGTCGCAATTAATGTGGAGGAGGAAGCAAGAGGTACGAGGGGTGAGAAAGGCTTCTACGAGTTGAGCTGATGATGGGTTTGGCTCATGAGATGATTACGTAAGATATCATCGTGCGATTGGCAGGACGTACCACAGTAGAGATATCACATCGCTCTTTTTTAGGGAGATTTGATCAGTAAAGCACCTAAAAAACGATTCCTGTCTCTCTTTGCTTTCCCCCTCTGGAATCAGTACCAGTTGCTCTCTATAGCCATCAGGACTCGAGCAACACTGGACATGCTCGGACTATTCTTGCGTACCCTCTGTAGTACCTTAAAGTAATCGGTGATGCCTCAGCCCCCTAACCAAATCACTTTAAGACTCGAGACGGAGTCGAGAGTAACTCATTTGAGCGACACATCTTTCGGCTGTGGACGTAAGCTGGCCGCGTAACTCATGCAAGCCTCAGACAAACTCATTATCATTGGATCAAGATTTTCATCGAGTCCTCGGCCGTCGGTTTTGTGCTTGTTGCCTGATTTCCCTGTTTTTCCTGTACAATCATAGCGGGGTTAATCTTTTGTTACTGTAACCTTCAACATCTATTCCATCGAAGCTACGGAGTATATGATACAGCAGTTCAGCAGTCTCGTTGATTTCACCTTTTCAATCCTTGACATCTAAAGTACGCTTTTACCTGCTATCTAGATATCGAAAGCAATCATGCGTGTTTTATCTCCTTCTAATCTTGAAGACCTCCCTCCTCCACCATACAGCTCAGAAGACCCTCACACATCGACGTCGCCAACAGCAGGATTAGAGCTGCCTTCCTCCACTACAGCTGCAGCGGAGTTACCTGCTTTCGAGCGGAATACTACAAGTCTGCCCATTAGGACATCTCTTAGAGGTGGATACACTCGGCCCATTCCACCACCGGAAGAACCAGCCTTGTCATCTGCCGCAGCATATTTTGAAGAGCGGCCATGCACTGGCCAGTACCCCAACTTTGTCCTTAGACACCAGATAATACTGGACTCTGAAGTGACTCGAGAAGACCTTAGCTTCCCGCAGCCTGTAGAGAGATATCGTGCCAGAGACGTCAGTGATGCTGACTGGAGCACGTTTGTGAATTACATTCTACCCGAGCATCACCTTAGTCCACTGGACGAGGCGACCAAGCACGATGACAACAAGAGGAGGCACCGTGTTGCTGAAGTCAATACCCCCGAGCGCCAAGAGCAGATTGAACTGGTCGTTGGAGAATGGAACTCGGGCTTCTTTGGCCCACGAGGCATCCACGTGTACCCTGAATTCCCTACATCTGCGATTTCAGGAGTGTCTAGGGCGATATCAGCCCAACCTACGTCTTATGGTGCTTCGATATCTCCACAACCTCTTTACCCGCCTATACCTGATAGCTTTTCTAATCCTCCACCACCATCGATGCCATTTCCACCACACATGCCCTACGGTATCCCAATGCCTCCTGTACCACCTGTACCCTACCCCCAAACCTTCATGCAGAACGGAGAACCACCCGCCTGGAATTCCCAGAACATCTCTATCCAACAACCACACCCTACCCATCAACGCTCTCGTTCGTCCTCATCCTCATCATCCTCGTCCTCCTCTTCCATCCCCTCAATCTCTACCACCGACCTTGGAGGCACAACCGCCGCCGGCGTGTCCGCCTCCCCCAACAAATTCCGCGCCTCTCCCGCAACACTAGCTCACCTAGCCTCCTCCGTCCGCCAACTGCGCGAAGACCTGCGCTCTCAGCGTCGTCCGCTCTCAAAGCAGGAGCGCAAGCAACAGAGCAAAGAGGTCAAGGACCAGATGAAGACGCAGAAGAAAGAGATTAAGCGGGAGGTGAAGAGCGCAGTGAAAGAGGTCAAGGCGATAAAAAAGGAAGAAAAAAGATTGAGAGGCTGGAAAGCCGGAAGAAGGGACGGCGAAGTTGGCACTGGCCCAAGATCCCACTCCTGCCGAGGCGAAGCACACCGGCCCGAAGCGGCCCGCCAACCTTCCTGGCGCGAAGTCGTCGCCAACGCCACAAACCTCGCCCGCCAACAATCCCTCGACACCTCCGCCCGCGCCCGTGAAGCCAGCGCCCGAGGCCTCCAGCATGGCCTCGATGTTAGCGCTAGGGCCCGCGAGCAAGCGCTCGACGCCCATCGGCGAGCTAGCGAAACAGCTGCGGCGGCGACGCAGAGATCGGTCGCGGTTGCTGCGGATGCGCAGGCGAGAGCGAGGGCGCAGGCAGCGGGGGCGGGGTTGAGGGCGAGGGAGGCGGCGGCGAGAGCGACAGGGAGGACGAGGGAGGCGGGGAGGGGAAGGCAGCAGGTTGGGATTGTGAGGGTGGAGAGTTTTGATTAAGTGGGTTTGCTTTTCTGTTTGCGTGTGATGGAGATGCGTAGTGGATGACTGTCATGACTCATGAGAACAAGACGGAGCGAATTTCCCCCATGCAAAACGACGGAGATCACAAGGACAGTTTCCGTTTCCGCACACCCTTTTCCTCATCCTCTTTCCTGCCTGCCTAGAGGACTAAAGAGGTTTGATGGACTTTTTTCTTTTTTTTCCTCGGATGGTTTACGAGTATATATACCTTATGACACCAAGCCGAGTCGGATATTTAAACAAAGTAACATGATGATATCTCGAACACGTTTACATGTGCAACCACGAAAACAACATCCGACATACCGGTGTAAGTACGTTCTTTCCACATTGCTTTTGCCCAAGAGTCTTGAGCGCGGATGATGAATACTCGGGGGAGGGAGTAGAAGGGCGGATGGCTGAGTGACGGGATAGTGATCTATGTATAGAGATTATCTTACATCTGAGCTCCCTTCTCCTTCTCCATCTCATTTCCCTATTTTCCTATTTTCCTCTGTTCTTCCGTGTGAACTCACCTCGAACACGACAGCGATTGAGTGCTCCCTCCAACCTGGATGGATGGAATTTGGTTGTACACGTGCGTGCGTGCGTGCGTGTGTCCTCGTCCCTATATCTCCTTCTCCTTCTCCTTCTCCTTCTCCTTCTCCTTCTCCTTCTCCTTCTCCTTCTCCTTCTCCTTCTCCTTCTCCTTCTCCTTCTCCTTCTCTTCCTTGCCATGCCATGCCCATCCCTGTAATCACAACCATGAATCCCATCCCTGTAATCACAACCACGAACCCACAACCCCGAACCCCCCCCCTTTTCCTCCACCGAAGAGGAGGGGTAGTTTGTTGTTGGCTGTGCGCGGGGGATTTCTGTAGCGTGACTTGATGGATCTTTGAGGCTTGTGGGAGTTTGGGGGCTTGAAGGGAGGGAGGGAGGGAGGGAGCGCATGGGTGAGTTGGAGAGGAGAGGAGAGGATGGAGATTTTGTTTAGAGAGGGAGGGAGGGTGGTGGGTGAAAGGGAAGGGGATGGGAGGGAGGGTGGGAGGATGAGATGGGTGTTGACGTTGCACGGAACCCTGTCACAGCAACAAATCTTGATTCAACCTCAGGGATGTTCCAGATGCAATTTTTGTATTTCATCGAGTTCCTCCCTGAGAGAGAGAGACCCAAGTATGTACAAAGATGTCCGTTCCTTAAAGTTGCTTCCCGTCATGTCAGAAGAAAAACACGCCATTTCTATATTTGCTCCAGGCACACAAGATCCCAGATCCCAGATCTCTTTTTTTCGTTAATCCCAAAAGTTTGCCATACGGGCGATCATGCATCTAGACTCTGGCTAGCAGACATCTGATCTTCTGAGAACGCTGTTCCCGAGGCAGTCACAAAGCTCCTTCTCCTCGCTAAAGAGATGTCTAGGACGAGAAATGCCATTCGACGTTGTGGTAACGTCCAGTGCTGACATCGGCGCCCAAAGCAGCGAAGAGGTGGTCGGACAGATCGATGGATTGGCCTTGGCAGGCGCCGCACTTGTCGACGAGTTTGCCGGTGGCGCTCTTGCCATTCAGGGTGATCGTGGCCATGCGGCCGCAGTACGGGTTGCCGTTGGATTGAGTGCCCATCATTTCTGGAAGGAATGGTTAGCAGGGGTTTACCAGAATAATGGGTCACAGGGGGTGAATTAAGAGACTCACCATGAGCGAGAGCAAAGACGTCCTCCGAGGTACCGTTGTTGAGCCAGCCGCAAGCACCAAACCCAGAGGTCTTGAATACTTCAGGAGTAAGCCCGGCAGTGGTGTCGTACACGGTAATGTCACCGGAGCATGGGCCACCGTCCTTGCAGGAACCACCACTGGTCGTTCCCGAAGAGCTGGAGGATTGAGCTGGGGCGGCGGCGCTTGATGCAGAAACAGCAGGAGCGACGGAGGATGGGACGGTGGACGAGGGGGAGGGAGGGGGAGGAGGAGGTGGGGTTGTAGATGTGGACGTGGTTGTCGGGGCTTGGTATGCGGCAATTGGCGCGGGCGTGGAGGTTGTCGTGGGTGATGGGAGAGGAGTCGTCGAAGTGCTGGTGGTTGAAGGAGCAGCAACCGGCTTCGGGGCCTGCTGGTTGTCGGCCTGCTTTTGCGCAACAGCGGCATAAGTTGGAGTCTGTCCCGGTGAAACCCAGACGGTTGTGGTGGCGTCGACGGTCTTGACAACCTTTTCGACGACAGTCTCCACGACCATGTCTTTCTTCTCCAAAGGAAGGGCCGAGACGAGGGCCAGGACGGAGGCGAAGACGCCGATGCTGAAGGACTTCATTGTTGCTAATGACTGTCGGTAATGAGTGTTGCGGGATCGAGATGTGTATCCAATCAATGGATGTGTTAAAATCGACTTGCGACTGGCGACCTGGTGTTTCGTGATGGTTCTTGTCGGGTTTATAAGTGCAAGCACACACTCGGCCTCGAATCTTGGATGGAAGGAATGTGGAATTCTAGTTGTTCAAAGAATGAATGAATGGAAGCTGTTCACTAGGAGCAGCAATTCTGAAAAAGGACAGTGATGCCTGAAGGATAGGCGACGTGAAAGATGTAAAGAAGAGTCGTGAGTGAGGTTGGAAAGAAGGAAGGAAGGGAAAGCAAGCGAGGGGGACGGGCAATAATGCTTCATATTGGGTCCGCACAAAGAAAACCAGCAAACGGGGCGTAGGTGCACGCTAAAACGCGAGCATTCAGGGGTAGGACCTGAAGCAGTTTAGCTGATGTGACAGGGGGGCACGATTCTTTGTTCATCCAATCAAATTCTCTATTTATGGCATGGGGGCTATTCTATGTCCAGCGCTGTCTTAATGTTTTTGGTTCCTGGCTTGTGGGCGCTGATTCGATGGCCTACCAAAGTGTGCAACACCTCCTCTTGTACTCCGTACCTTGGATCCAGCCGTGGTATGCACCACGGAATTGGTACACGTCAGCCATACAACATAACAACATGATTCCGACTCTCTCTCTCTCTCTCTCTCTCTCTGCATCAGATCTTACTGAGGAGGCACAAGCTCAAGGAAGGGCAAGGATTATGACAACTTATTCGGTTGCACTGTATTCCGTAATAACCGTGGAGAGAGCTATCTCGGATCCCGCCGACAATCCTGCTCCACTCCTCCCTACAAACAATTCAGGACCCCAATCACAACTTTTCGTACACAGCCCACTGCGCCCGGACTTACTACATTCATACTCGGATCCCCCCCGTTCACCAAGTTTGCATTTAGGACCCATCATCACCTATAAATTCACAAGACCCAATGTTGGATGTTTGACTCTTTGTTCGAAAAGAAAAGCAACCCGGAGTGTGTGGTGATTGAATCCTCGAGTGTGCGCGACACGTGAGTGGTTACTGCGCACAAAAGAAACATCCGCCGTTAAGCAAGGGTAATTAATGAATGGGTTTGCTGGCTGTGAATCCAAGGTTTTTGGGGATAACATAAATATTTCATCATGACTCGATTGCCTGCCCGGTAGCTGCATTGCAAAAAGCAAAGCCTTTTTACTCGTTCCATGTCAATCTACTCATGAGGCCTTATGAACCCCCCACTATGTACATGTTCAGCGTGAACTGATCGATTTCTCCGTGGGTTTCGGAAGCTATCGATTAAGACTGAGCAGCCCTTCAATGTACTGCCTGGCGTCAATGCCGATTCCCTCTGCCAACTTGCCCGGTCCCCACCCGCTGCTTGCGCTCGAAGCACTAACGTTGCGGCCAAACCTTGACGTGGATTTCTTGGCGGGAGGTGGAACGTAATCGCTGGCTTTCCGGATGAGAAAAGCCTCACGGAACATACTGCTGTGCCGGGGCTCGGTGATCGAAGGATGGGGCAGGCGCATCCATACCACCCACCAGCCTCGGTTGGTTTTGCTCGTTCTTTCAAGCTCAGCCGTGTACCGGCGAGTCGAGATGTATGTATTGAGGATTTGCGAGTGTACAGTAAGTGCCTCCACCTTAGTCCAAGGAGCTGCCGCTGTTTCTTCCGCAGTAAGGCCTGGCTCAGGGATGTTGGGGATCGTGGTATGCACCGTCAAGTTCGAGGGGTCATAGACAAGATCGCAGATCGGTTGCGAACTCTTGGTGGAAGCGGTACTCTTGGGTGCCGCTGCCTCCCAGAGGCGCTCAGACACCTTGCCCGAAGAAGTCGATGCCAACAGAGGTCGCTGCAAAGGTCCTAGTTGATGGTGAAGAGAGCGATAGAAAGAAGGAAAGGCAAGCGGAACGACATGGAGCTCGAAAAGGAAGGTGAAGATAAAAGGTTGTTGCTAGACAGAGATCAATATGTAACATCGTACCACATAGCCATCATACATACTACGTAGACAACGACCCGCAACCGGGCGTCATAAGTCTCGGCCGCTGCTTCTTCGTCTGCATAAACCGTCAGTATCCGGTCTGGCAAAGGGAATGAAACACTTACAACTACTGGTTGATATTCCACTTGATCTGACAATTTTCGCAGAAGTGCGCTCAACGTGTACCGTCCTTCGCATAGTACGGTTGGTCAAGCTTTGAGTTTCATTGATCCTGTCAGGATCTGTACCAATATATGTGTCGGGCTCTTCATCGTCGCCGATAATGTCTTGCTCCAGGTCACCTTGTAGTCCAATCATGAAGTAACCGTGAGATGTTTCTTGGACCTTCGAAGAGCTGATGTTGCTCGCTGCCGCTGGCTGTCCTTTGTTGTCTGCTCCACGGTTCTCCTGGTTTGAGTCTTGGCGCTGAATAATGGATCGTTTCAGCGGAATTCCCCATTGAGACCCATAGACTCCGAGGGTCAGATACTTCATCAAGGTCTCTGTACTAGAAGTAGACTGGTCCTCCAGTCCACTGGCGGATATCCCAGATTGCTTTTTCGACGCGTCGTTGTCTCGTGACTTTGCGGAGAGAGTAGCTTTGACAGGGTGTGGCCTCACTGGTGCAACAATAGGGGGAGGTATACCAACGGGTGTATCCAAGTGCTTCTGGTACTCACTAGACGCGTGGTCTTCTGAGGACTGTCGAGGCTGAGACCTTTGTCGCTGCAAATTTTCACCTGTGAGATTGGAGCCGGCCTTCATAATAGATGACGGAGACTTCTTCCGCTTGCGACGGAAGGTGGAAGAAGGGTTGTCTCGCATGCCATAAGCACCCTCACCGTACTTGAAAATCATTTCCACCCAACTGGAGATATCTCTGACTGAAGACCTATTGATGGCACCGATGCCCGAGAATATGACGCCATCTGACGGTCTTGGATCCTGAGTGAGTCCCTGCCACTCTTTCCTTGTCCTTTGTGCTCTAGTAGGCGCATCTGTGGGCGTAGAGTTCTCGTCTGGCTTGTTCCCTACTTGGGGCGCATCTCCAAACCTCGAAACGACCAGATCCACAAGGCCATCGGTCCTCTCAATGAATCCTTCCAGTACTTCTCGCTCCCCACTACCCCATTCCTCTTCTCCCACACCTATACCAAGCTCTCCGCCCGCAGCGAGCTTGAGACCATTGAATACATCCACCGCAGGATTTCCATGTAACAATACGTCCCAGTTCCAGACAAATGTATCCCAGAAGGCTTTGAGAACGCCGCAGAACTTAGGGCGTGCTAAGCTTCCATGAAGCTCGGTAATTGTAGGTGAGTGATGAAGGAGAAAGACGCGATGGGCTCTAAGGATCTGCTGTAAAAGCAGAGGTGGCGGACAAACTTCTCGAGCTGAGTACTCGACTGTGGGTTCAGTTTTACCAAGCGTCTGAGTCGCAGTAGACTTATCAGAAGAACTTGCGATGCGAGTTAGATCGATAGACTATTACAAGGATCAGATATGTGCAGATATTGCAAGGAAGATGTATTCACTGCTAGAATCCACCAACTCGGCTCAAGCTCATGCAGAATGATCCTTGATTTTTCAGTCTCAATGGAGTCTACCGCTTCGCCATCGGAAAAGCTCCTGCTCCTTGTACTCAGTCCTAAACGTCGCTGTTGTGCCCCAGCATGGAATGACTACTTTGCGAATTCGACCATGCCTTGGGCCAAGCCAATCTGTCGCAACCTTTCATTCTTTTCTTCGCGTGTATCTTCGTTTTCGGCGTTACTTCCAGCCTTGTGGCTCGATTTTATATCGTGTGAATTCGAATGGTAATATACAATCTGGTCATGAAGGGTTTCATCACTGCGACTGAGGGAAGGATTGTAGATTGCTAAAAAGGAGAGGCTTGCAGGAACTACGCCTGCATTCTTGGTGGAACTGGACATCACATGATCAGGACAATATAAAGCTTTTAAGAGAAGGGAAGGCTCAAGACTCAAAGAGTCGAAAGTGATTTGATCTGCAGCGAATGTGGTAATTTACAGTAGCTCTTGTTTTAGTGCGGTATTTGTCGTGAAGCTTCGAAGGGAGAGCTTAACTGAAGTTTCAATGAGTGACCCTTTAAGTCACTTTTCTGGTCTTTCATCTAACTAATTCATACATAATCCAATATCAATGTAGACAACCCTACGAGAAATTGTTCACATCCCAATCTTCAATATCCTTCAAGTCTATCACGGCATATACAGCTTTTCAAAGGCCACTGAGCGCGCTTCTACCCACGTGAAAGAAAGCTGCTTCAGAAAGATCAGGATGTCTGACAATGGCACTGCTGTGGATGATGAGCAAGTCAAACGCGAGGATGGCGGAGACGATGAAGTAAGAGCTTGGTCCTTTCGTTAGCATCCGCCATAACGTCTCGCGCACGTCGCAATGGTTTCGGCGCGAGAAGTCAGGGATTGAGGCTTATTAAGACACATGTCAAGAAAAGAGCGCTGATGACATGGTGTGCAGGAAGAGATATCAGCAATGAAGAGACGGGTGGCTGAGATGGAAGCCGAGGCGGCAAAGCTGCGAGAAATGCAAGCGTCGCTCGACCAGGAAACCCATGACCTTCGAGAAGATAAGGAGGATATCGATGCGCGTAGTATATTTGTTGGGAATGTCGATTATGGCGCATCGCCAGAGGAGATTCAGGCGCATTTTCAGAGTTGTGGCTCGATCAATCGAGTCACTATTCTCTTGGACAAGTTTACTGGACATCCAAAAGGGTTGGTCTCTCCACAACGGGTACTGCCGTGTCGCATGCCCTCATCTCGACTCCAAAATGCCATCTCCTAAATTATCTCGCTGCCTGGCAAGAGATGGACCGCTAATGGTATGATGCAGGTATGCGTACGTGGAATTTACGGAACCTAATCTTGTTGCTCAAGCTTTGGTTCTTAACGAGAGCATGTTTAGGGGTAGAAATCTAAAGGTTTGTCACATATATCCTCCATCTCTTCTGGACATAAGCTGCTGGTTACTGATCAACATCTACTTAGGTCGTACCCAAGCGCACCAATTTGCCAGGCCTGACCCGTGGCCGCGGTGGAGGGCGTGGAGGGCCTCGCGGTGGACGAGGTGGCTTTGGGCGAGGCGGCTTTGATCGAGGTGGATATGATCGAGGTGGGTATCCTCCTCGAGGTGGGTATCGTGGAGGTTACAGGGGCAGGGCCAGGGGGTATGCGCCATACTAAAGGTTGCAACTGTGTCGTATGGCCGTGTACTGGTACTGCGAGATTCTAAGAAAACATCTAGAGGGAGTTCTAGGGTTTACTTGGGCGCCCGGCTTCCTTTTACCGGGCCCTCTGTACGCTGATAGAAGGAAGAGTGTCTGGTCAAAAAGCATTGAGGGTATGGCCGATTTAGTTGCCATAGAATGAGCTACTAAGGCCTTTAGGACTTCCATAAAACGTGACTCCGTCCCTTAAACTACTCTTCATCGATCGATCATGAAACATACGGTGCATTTCCAGTAGTTTCATATTCTCAAACACACTTCATTGAAAGCAACTGACTAAGCGTGTATAACGCGATTTTCTATATTGGGAGAAGCAGCCTTCAACTAGCGGGGTCAGATCTCTTTACAACGGGAAGTACTAAATTCATAAGGTAGATCCGGATTTCTGCTGCCATCTCAATCTAGCTGCCAGGAGCTCTTTACTCTACGTTTTGCATGATTGAAATGTTCTGACACTTGGAACTCAAACTGTGACAAGCCTGAGGCTGGGAAATCCTGCACAGCCTCAATCAACCCCCGGAGCAGCGCTTTAGCCCGCTTGGCTTGCACGGTCGACACCACAGGTCTTCGAGACGTGACCGCATGTTCATGGTCAACAACAGCTTGCGGTGAAGAGCAATACCATATAGGAGGGTCTTGGGCCGTGCCATTGCGGAGGATGGATTCCGATCTGCCACAGTATGTCGCTCTGCAAGCCATTCATGATCGCTGAATACTGATACTTTTCTGACAGGGCTCCGAATCTGAGAGTGACGAGTGAGGTCCCATACTGATTGACAGCTTCTCCCTGAAATCTAGCTCACGTATTACAGTCATAGCTGCAGATGGTCTATATAAGCGCGATGTCTTCAGTAAGTAGAGTAACTCTCTTTGGGCATTTTGTACGCTGGCTGACACGTTGATCCAAAGGATTTCCGGATCCTTTTGCCGTTGCTACGATAGGGGGAGAACAGACACGAACCACCTCAGTGATCAAGAAGACGCTGAACCCGTACTGGAACGAGAGCTTCGATATGTTTGGAAGCCCTGCCGTACAGTTAACCTCTTAAGCTGACTCGTCGACAGGCGAGCATCAGAAGAGAGTATCCTAGCTATCCAGATATTTGACCAGAAGAAATTCAAGAAAAAGGACCAAGGGTTTCTAGGAGTCATCAATGTCCGCATTGGCTCTGTCATCGATTTGGAAATGGGCGGTGACGGTACGTTCACTTTACCGACTCAGAAATACAAATACAATCGCTAAGCAAGGATCTACAGAGATGCTTACAAGAGATCTTAAAAAGTCGAACGACAATTTAATTGTCCATGGAAAGCTCATCGTTAACTTATCTACCACTCTCACACCAGCCATCAACAATCAGCCACAAACCCCTGGTCCCGCCGGTTCATCGTTGAATGTTACAAACGGCAGTGCTTCATCAACAGTCAACGGAGGGCCTCCCAGATCCCCGATTTCTCCTGTTGGACCTAGTAGCGAAATTCCTCAAGACCTCCCACCCCCCCACACTCCTAGTCCCTCGCAAGGCCCAAGCTCCATGCCTTCAGGCGGAGCCGCTGGCACGTCCGCGCCGGTCAACGGTGGTCACCAACCCATAGGTCCTAGTGGCACTAGGAATCACAGCTCCTTCGCTGACAACCAAGGGAGGCTTCCTGCAGGTTGGGAAAGGCGAGAGGATAACCTTGGTAGGACGTACTATGTCGATCATAATACGAGAACCACAACATGGACGAGGCCGTCAACTACCTACAACGAAAGAGATCAGCGAACTGCCTTAGAGGCAAACACTCAGCTAGAGCGACGAGCCCACCAAAATCGCATGCTCCCAGAAGATCGCACAGGAGCGAATTCGCCAAGTATAGCAGAATCACCGCCAAACAGTGGGAATAGTGCAAGTGCTGCTAGCAATGCAAATGCGGTTTCTATGATGGCTACTGGTGCGACGACTGCAGGAACTGGAGAGCTTCCTGCAGGTTGGGAGCAGCGGCATACTCCGGAAGGCAGATCTTACTTTGTTGATCACAACACACGGACTACGACCTGGGTGGATCCTCGTCGCCAGCAGTACATTCGAATGTACGGCCAGAATCCGAATGGCAACAACACAACTATCCAGACCCAGCCTGTTTCACAACTCGGTGCACTACCAAGCGGATGGGAAATGCGGCTTACAAACACCGCCAGAGTGTATTTCGTGGATCATAATACCAAAACCACAACCTGGGATGACCCGCGATTACCCTCATCCTTGGATCAAAATGTGCCGCAGTACAAGCGGGACTTCCGGCGCAAACTTATATACTTCAGGTCCCAGCCAGCTCTGCGTATCTTATCCGGCCAATGCCATGTCAAAGTACGAAGAGATCACATCTTCGAAGACTCGTATTCCGACATAATGAGACAAAACCCTAATGAGCTAAAGAAGCGCTTAATGATCAAGTTTGACGGTGAGGACGGTCTTGATTACGGCGGTCTCTCACGGTAAGCTTCTGTTCCAGCCACTGGCTGTAGACCGGAGACTAACTGTACGGCAGAGAATTCTTCTTCCTGTTATCACACGAAATGTTTAATCCGTTCTATTGCCTTTTTGAATACTCCGCCCATGACAACTACACACTACAAATAAACCCTCATTCTGGTATTAATCCGGAGCACTTGAATTATTTCAAATTCATTGGTAGAGTTGTGGGATTAGCTATCTTCCATCGACGATTCTTAGACGCATTCTTCATTGGTGCCTTCTATAAAATGATTCTGCGGAAGAAGGTCAATCTGGCGGACTTGGAGGGTGTTGATGCTGAATTCCACAAAAGCTTGACCTGGACCTTGTAAGCCGCTCCTGTACGGTCCGACTGACCTTTTCTAACAGAACATCAGGGAAAATGATATCACGGGAATCCTGGATCTCACCTTTTCGGTCCCTGACGAAAGGTTTGGCGAAACCTTCGATGTTGATTTGAAGCCTGACGGCCACAACATTGAAGTGACTAATGAAACCAAGAAAGAATATATTGAGTACGTCTTGCATTTTGAATGACATCCTCATTGGTCCTGCTAATCGTATTAGTCTTGTCACCGAGTGGAGAATCCAGAAGCGAGTCGAGGCGCAATTCAACGCATTTGTGACTGGCTTCAACGAGCTCATACCGCCGGATCTTGTCAATGTATTTGATGAGAGGGAGTTGGAACTTCTCATCGGTGGCATTGCAGACATTGATGTGGAGGACTGGAAGAAGCACACAGATTACAGGGGTTACACAGAACAGGATGAGGTCATAAGAAATTTCTGGACCGTCAGTACATTCTAAGCCTAGATCTGTGTTAAAGGATGCTAACGAGGTGCTGTAGTGTATCCGAAGCTGGGACGCAGAGCAGAAGTCACGATTACTCCAGTTTGCAACCGGCACATCTCGAATTCCCGTCAACGGATTCAAAGACCTTCAAGGAAGTGATGGGCCCAGAAGGTTCACTATTGAGAAGTCTGGATCCGATAAAGCGCTGCCGAAATCACATACCTGGTATAGCCCCCTTTATTCCTTTTGGCGAAGAAGATATATACTGACCTGGGTCATTAGTTTCAACCGCCTAGACCTCCCAGACTACAAGTCCTACGACGCCCTATCCAGCAAGCTTACGACCGCGGTAGAGGAAACTGTTGGGTTCGGACAGGAGTAGAACATGGTAAGGTGCTGTGTGTTTGAAATGGCTGGAGTTCGATGTGGGACATTGTACAGTCCGTTCAGGGTGTTAGAGAACCGCTGTTTCGTAACTGGGTTGGGCGGGCATCACTCTCGTTTAGGGCTGTAGGCAGTTAGGACTACAAATACAACATCATCGAGAGCTGATGCGCTTGCAGTGCATTTGCTTTTGATTTGGTCTTGTTGGGGTATCGTTTGTCGTTGGATTTGGAGCTTTTGGTTTGTAGGCCTCACAACCCATCATCCGTGTCAATGTTTTCCGTTCCGACGCCCATACTCTGCCATCTCCAACATGACTCAACAACCGCCTCATTATATTCATCATGCCGCAGCCGTCCGAAGAATACCCACCACCATCTCCCACTCACTCACTCACTCACTTATCCAAACCTCTCTCTCCCCTCCGCCACAACCAAACACCAAGCCTCCGCATCTCGCCAAAACCTCGCCTTGCTCCTACAGTACATACCTGCAGTGCACCAGCCAGCCAGCCAGTCAGCCACTAAAGTACCGTACCTTAACCTAAGGGATCGTCAAAAAATATGTACGCCCCCCAAAAGTCCAAAAAGTGCTCACCCACCCTCTTCTTCTTCTTCTTCTTCTTCTTCTTCTTCTTCTTCCAACATACATTGCATACATACATACATACAGTATATGTATATGTACATGTATATACATGAAAAAAACCTCCGGACTACTGGTACCTCACTTCACCTCGGAAAAAAAAAACACTTTTCTGGGCTTTTAGGGAATATTAGATAGTTGAGCGGGTTGGTTAGTGCGCCCCCAAAACAAATCACCCATTCCTGCCCATCACCCCCCCTTTTTTCCACCATCACTTCTCAACTACATCGGCTATAATACGGCGATTCGGTAAGTAATTCGCTTGTGTGAGGAAGAAATTAGGGCAGGGTTAAGGGAGAAATGGAGAAAGGGAGAAAAAAGGGGGGGGAATAGGAAATATGTTATATGTATGGAGAAGATGTTGGGGTTAGGGAGGTAGAGGAGTGAGAGTCGGTATGGGTGGGTGGGGAGCACAACGCACAAGGGGGTTATCGTTGGCGTTGCAGTTTTGATCCGCTCTGATAGGACTGTCGCTGCATCACCACGATCGGAAGAAGATATCGTAGCAGCATTCAGCTACAGCTACAGCTACAGTTACACCGCCCCCGTCCTCCGTCCTCTTCCCGCCCTTCTTCCCCAATGCTTCCCCTACCATATGCCAATCTAAAGCCTGCAACGTTCTCGTATCCAGAACAGCAGCCCTCCACACTTTCTCAAAAACTTAAAAAGCCGTCGTTGTCCCGCAACAGAAGAAAAGAAGCGAGGTGATGCCACCCCCAAACGCCTACGCTCGACAGGAATAAGATACAAGTAGTGACAATGGGGGGTTTCCATTCTATAACGACATGATGTGAAGCGGGAAAGAACATGCTGAGCTCAAGGACAAACCTCAGGCTGTGTGGTGATTGGAAAAATGTAGAAGATGCGGGTGATTCATCTCCTCAAACGTATTGGTGTTCAAGACGACAAAAGATCTCATTTCATCCCCTTCCTCCTAGGTCTCCTACCAGGAACCGGGAGTCTGACGGGTTGATCATTCGGATCCTGGTCTTGTAGCGGCGCTGAAGTCCTCGTGGTCGACGATCTCCTCGCAATCCGTGCAGTGGGCGGATGAGCTTTCCCCAGCCCTAGGTCTGCAGCGGCAGAGCTGCTCCCTCCGAGTCCGATCTCTTCGTCGTGATCCTCAACCTCGACGCCCAGGTAGCGGTCCTCTTCATCGTCACCTTCAGCTGAGCTGGGGCCTTCAGACTCGGAGTGGGCGTTCTCGTAGTCGCCGTCATCCGAGACCAAGCTTGGAGCTGGATGTGATTCGATGGTGTTGGGAGAGAGGTTTAGAACAGGTCCTACGTCTTCGGTTGGAGAAGCTTGCTGTTGTTGTTGCGTAGGTGTTCCAGTGTAAGAAGATGAGTAGCTTGAAAGGGGAATGATGTTGCTCAAGAACTCAGGCTTCCGTAATCCGTTGTCGACGCCTTTGCCGCTCGGTGTGCGTTCTAGCGGAGCTGGAGACATGCCAGCGCGGGCGGGGAGGCGACCGCCACGTATGGCAGTACGTGGGTTAAGGTTCTGTGGGTCATTTGCGGTCTCGGATGTATCTTCCATGTCTTGGTCCTGGTCTTCGTCCTCACTTAAGAGATGAGCGTCGGCATCAGCGTCGACCTTGACCTTGGCTTCCGCTACCATTTCATCTAGGTCTCCTCCCCAACCTGTTTTGGCGAACAGGGCCGAGAGATGAGGAGTCTGGGACGAGGGTGTGAAGGGTGCCAGAAGCGGCGTTCCCAAACCGCTCGCGTGGCCAGGACGCTGCCATACTGGAGTAGCTGAAGTGTTCGCCTTGAATCCCGAAGGATTACTCGGTGTGTGACCAGCAGCAGATTGTGGCTGTGATTTCCTACGTCTGGATGCTGTTGTAGTTGTAGGTGTTTGTCTTGTCATCTGGGCAGAGCGAACGAGTGGATGCACTAGTCCCACGCTAGCGCCGCTCGTGCTGGTGACTCCAGTCGATTCTCCAGAAACACCAACACCGACTGCTGGGTTGTAATCAATCTCTTCACCACAGGCTTGAGCAGCTGCATCGTGACTAGCGAAGCCTCGGTTATGCGCAATACGACAGTGATTGATGAATCCTTGAGCACTATTAAAATTGTCCCGTCGGCAGTCTATGCATACTAGCTTGACCCATTGGCCGTCGGTTGATCGCTTGAGAATCATCGGTCCTTTTTCTTCTTTGGGTTCTGGATAGCCATGCGGAAGTGCTTGAAGACGTGCGCTGGCCGAACCTCTTTGAGAGCGAGATTTGTGCCCGATGTTACTCTTCTCGGCGACAGATCCCCGCGTCGTCCGTTCTGGCACAGTCTTACCACCTGTACGTGGTGCCTGTGGGCTTTCTGCTATGCTGCCATCGAAGGCTGAGTCCGGAATGAGCCATTTCTGGTAATGTCGAGTATATGGACCATCAGTGACACCCCACGGCGGCGGATATTGCACATGATCATCGAACGTGGGTCCTGACCCACCACTGACCGCTTGCATATCCTCAAGTCTGGATGACATGGCTGGGTAAGGAATAATCTGACAGCGGCGGAGTTGCTCCAGGGCTATTTGACATTTTGCAATTTCTTGGTCAACTAATCGCAGTTCCCGATGTTTAAGAAGTATCTCGAGACTGAACTGCGATTCAATAACCTGTTGGACTGTTGTCATAGCTGTAGCGTCGGTTTTGCCGTTTTGAAGATCAATCTTCTCCCCTTCTTGCTTTCTCTGCTTTAATATGCCATGACTAACAGATTTCTCTTGACTGCCGTTGCCTTCCGGCAATTTCCATAACTCCGGCTGTTCCCGATCGAAGCTGCCTGCGACAGCTAGATTTGTTTGGTTTGCGCTGCCTTCTTGCGATTTTCCTCTGTCCATCTTTGGTGTTTGTGTTTTGGACGGTGTTTCAGAGCAAGTAGCGGACGTGTATTCACTGGTTTGCTGGACGTGATTTGGCGTATTCATGGGAGTTGGAGGACGTGGCAGCGCAACATGACTCAAGTGCTCAATCTTCCTCTTGACCGGACTTTGTTCCGGCCCAGCGCTATCTCCTCGCTTTCGCTTCATTTTGTTCAACAACGAGATTTGAGGCACCGGCGACTTTGGCCGTGACGTCATTGTGAAGTTTGGATTCTCCATCACCACCTTCTCGTTCCGAATTCCGGTGGTCCATGGAAGCAGAAACATGCCATGCGACGCAGTCAACACTGCGCGTTCGTGGCTCCTGGTATTTACGGTGAACGTGCGTGTTGCAGAAATCGCCAAGGGAAACGGCCTTTCACAGGTTATGCGGCAACAATTCGGACAGGGTTGCCTTGGCGCAACGGTAGGGTTGGGCCAAAATCCGTGGTAAGAGAAATAAATAAATCAAAGGCGCATTTTCGTGTCGTGTTCGAATTATCGTCCGGACGAATAATTGGTCGAAAAGGCTAAGTTAGAGAGAGTGGTGAAGCAAAAACGTGCGGGCGCAATGTCCTTGTAATGGGGAAAAAGCGACCGAGCGACAGAAGGCGAGAACAAGTGGTGAAGGGCGGAAGATTGATTACAAATCAACTAGAAAGCGACGGCGAAATATCGCTCGATAATTTAAAAATCCGGTATTAGACTGGGGGTATTCAGTGGGACTGTTGGAAATGGGAGAAAGTGGTGATGTATCGGTTCTCTTAGGGTTGACGTCTACAAGAGCACAAGAGGGGAGGAGGAGAACACTTTAGGGAAAGTGCAGCTTGGGGTTGGACTTTCCCCGCGCATATGGATATATCATCATATGGGAAGGGAAGGGGAGGGAAAGGGACTCTGTGAGTGTGTGTGTACCAAGGGAGTAAGGCAGCCTGAAGTTATGCGCTAATGCAACGTTCTCTGGAATCGGAAACAGGGAGAGAATTAAAGAGAATGCCCGGCGCCGAACAAGCAGACGCACGTGATTGGGTGTGCGGTACAGAGTGACAAGGGGGGGGAGATGGTGATGATTACGTGCCACGGCCCACGGACGTCGGACGATTACACTGAGTACATTCGTACCTTACCATGCTTACCTACTGCCAGTAGTACAGTATCATCTAAAGTAGCAGCAGGTCAGGTAAGGTAGGAACTTGATTGATTTAGGTTTTATCATCATTATCATTGTGCGTCAGAATAAAAGCCAAACAGAAAGAAAGCATCACGAGGCAAACACCAAGGACGACATTCCCATGCATTGATTACCTACATCGCACAATGCCACGGTAGATCTAGGTGCCTGCGGTACTCTCATATTAACAATAATATTATTATTAGTAGTATTAGTAGTAGACGGACTTCTAATGAGGCATTCCATGATTCCATCATCCCACCCATTCTAGAGAGTCCTGCTCTCTTGATCATGCCACGATTGCATTACAGTACTCCGTAGAAAGTATGTATTATTAGTTCGGCTCGGCCATGTTTGATAGTCTTAGCGCCGGGAGCTTAAACTCTATCACGTCGATCTGACACTGTGCGTCCGAGGGTCCCCGCTCTCTCTCCCCAAGACCCCTCAACGATGATCGTCAAATGTTGAAGGCCCAGGAAAGGTGGTGTGGCCGCGTTAAGATACCGTGTGCTCGGCATGGAAGCAACCCCAATATGGGCATATGGGCAAGAACTGATTGTACAGAGAGGTTCTATGTTCTAAAGCATCAGTAACAGTGCAAATCTGTAACTCGTGTTGACTCGGTCTCTTCGTTTTCTAGACACACTTGCCCCTAAGTTCTCGAATAGGTTGCCCGAATTATTAATTAGTTCCAACCCAGTCTCTTTCGCACGAGACTGAGTCGCACTCTACGCTTGTCGAGATGGCCGGGAAAAAGACTCGGAAAGCAGCTGCAACGAAGCGAGGGGAAGGTACTAAGAAGCTTTATACCAACACAAACACTTCACAGGCCCCCCAGCCTCAAATTCAAGTTCGGAGCACGATGCATCCAACGACAATCGCAATCAGTATGCATGGTATGGATGATCATACCGAATCCGACATGCGTCCTAGCAAAAGGTTGAAGCCGACCATCACAGAGGGGCCAACCCATATCATATCCCAGAGTGCGAGAGCAGATCTGCCTAAAGAAAATGCAGCATCCGTCGAAGAGGAGTCTTCGGCTTCAAAAGCCGCCCAAACTCTCCCCCCGGAGCTTCAGCAACTCCAATCCAGCTATGAATTTACTTCCGTGTTCATCATCCCTTCGTCTAAGATAGAAAAAAGCGTTCGAAAACTTCTGCTCACTCTTGAGAAGTTTAGTTTCGCCGATCTGAAATCCAAGCCCGGTGTCGTGGTATTGAGCGCTAAAGCGGCCGGAGCAGCCAAGATGGTCAGTATTGTTGAAATTGCCAAGGGGGCCATTGAGAAAGACCGTGGTAAATGGTATCAATACTCAAGACTGCATGGCGAGGTTACTCCGCTAAATCAGAAACCCTCGAAGCGAACGGATCGGGGTAAGGCTCTTAGCGACTGGCAGACAGAGCAGAAGCGGCCAAGGGAGGAAAGCTCAGCATCCTCTACGATGCAAGAGGTCGAAGAGACTAAGCTGGGTGGAGAGGGTGACAACGAGGCCGAAGACGCTTTCGAAACCATGGGATTCGCCAGAGCACGAGAGCCAAACATGACTACGGAGGACCACGAAGCTCGAAGTAAAGTTAGGGCCGTCCCGATAATGACGATCTACATGTCAAGAGTCCCGGTACCAGGCTTGAAGGATGTTTTTGGGTATGTAAACATACGATATCTGTTCTTTGAAGCGTCTGCTTACCGACTGCCACAGCGAACAGACAAATGCTTGACATTTCAAGCCACTAGTACAGAGTTACATTATCTCCCATGGGTGAGTCAAGCCAAGGTCCCCTACTATGTACAATGGACCATGGCTGAGACACCTCAAGGGTGTAGATATACAGTATCTACCATGAATGTCTTGGCTTCCATAGCCAGGCGCTGCAATTAGGTGTGAAAGCTACGATGCACATCAAAACGAACGTGGCAGCCACATGCATGTGGCTGCATGTAAACAGTGTAGCAAAAGATCGGAGTTTTCTCGTGGGGTTGCTGGTGTAGTACGGTTACGACGCGGATTTTGATACCCAAATAGCGAGCAGCTTTGCGCCGGATAAATGGCAACACCCTCCCAGTTCCGCCTTCGTCCTTTCTTCTTTTCTTGTATAGTAAGCTCTACGGAAAGAGGCAGATCAGAATCTTGTGGTTCACCCACCAAACTTCCATCCCATATCGCAAATTCCCATTATGTACCCCACTTCCCCCAAAAATCCCCGTCACCCCCTTATCCTCAACACAAAATTCACCACCACCGCCGCCAACAGCGCCATCGCCAGCACACTAGGCCCTAACCTATCATCGAACCCCCCCTGTCCCCTCATCCGTATACTCCGTGCCCGCCAATGATACGTCACAAGCGCATACAGCATCGTCGCCATCGCCACAACCGTAAACAGCGCAGCGGATATGCGACCGACGCTGTCGCCAAAGTTCAGAAGACCGATGGCGAGGCCGCCAAGGATGACGGTGAAGTTGAGCCAGGAGAGGAAGGTGCGCTCGTTGGCGAAGAAGACTTTGGGCTCGACGCGGGTGGGGAGGGCGATACGTTTGCCTGTGGAAGGGCGTGGGGTTTAGTAGGGGCAGCAATTAAGTAAGGTGGGGACGAGCTCAGGAAGGAGGCAAGTAAGTACCTTGGGGGGCTTGTAGGAGGGGTTGGGCGGACATTCCACGATGTCAAGCTAGAGGAGAGGTGATGAAGTGGGGGATTTAAGATGGGGGGGAGTGAAGAAGGAACTTGATGTCGCTTGTATGCAGGCTGAGTGGGCAAAGGCTATCGCAGAAGGGTATCTAAGTATATACAGACAGAAACAAAGTTGATTGACAGTGATGATACGGTTAATTGAATGTGAGTAGAGCAATTGAGAGTTGGAGAGTCTCTTGATGAGCTACTCGGCAGCCAATGGCGGGGTTGCTTTTTGGACTTTTAGCTTCTGCCTGCGATCGACGGCGCTGCTGCTGTACCCTAACACCTAAGTCCGAGCCCGTTCTTGAGCCTCAAACAATTACTACGTACTGTAAGGTAAGGTAGGTAGGTACCTTAACTAGTAAAGATTGGATACGCCGAAATCCATCTGCTGCTCCTTCGTGCTTCGTGCAATTCATATCGCTGTATCTTGCATTCATTCTCCAATCATGGCATCAGAAGAATCACTCCAGACTTGGTCAACAGCAGTATGCAATCCGGGACATCCGTAACAAAACGCTGTTCTAATATCCCAAGATAGCCTCTTCCAAAAACACGCTTGAATGAGATTGTCAACGATGTGAGCTTTACACTAGAAGGGAGTTGCCCGTTGTCTATCTTGCTGACTCCTTACCAGGTCTGCGACTCCACCTTCCAATTCGTTGATAGGTACGACCACAGCCGTACCCCATCCTGGAACACCCACATCATCGTAATAACCCCAATTATCTTCCACTCTTGACGTCCTTAATGCTTTAACAGAACACAACTCTCTCATCGCTACTCTCCGAAGCCACAACATCCCACCAATCTTCCCCCTTCAAATTCGTTGTCACGAGCACAATAATCCAACACAACCCCGCTCCTCACTCACAATTAGCTCAATCACAAGAACCCACCCAAAGCATCTCCCCAACTCCAGAGGACGGTGCAGGCAATGAGAATAAAGGTACAGGAATCGCGGTCGCAAAGAGAGGCATGCACTCGGCGACAGGGGCCTATTGGAACAAGCAGCAGGACGGGATGTGGAGTCTCAAGTATGAGAAGCAGGAATCAAAAGGGTTTGATGTTATCGTCAACGTGATTTGGATATCAATTGCTTGAACAGTGGATCTATTGTACAAGGTGCTAAACCTAACTACAATAGCTACGTTCAGTTGATCTCATATGCTAAACTTGTCCAACACTTTGAACCATTCACTTCGATATCTTGAGGTCCCCACGATAATTGCTTATGCACAGCTTGACAATGAAAATTTCTTCTAGCTCCAACACTTATACTAACCACCATCCTCAGAAGCCTGCTATCGTCCCAACCTTTTCAACTCCTCACCTTGTTATCTTACCCACAAAAGATGTTTGTGCACTGCTTATGAAGTCGCAGAAAACCCTTTGTTTTCTAACAATCATACATTAACACCATCTTTAGACGCTTGCGCCAGTCGCAGCGTTCTCAGTACCTACAAAATCCTGAAGGGTGAAAATTGAGCCGGTCTCAATACCAGAAAGCCCACCATATATCCAAAACAGCTTTAACTCGTCGACACAAGATGACCCCAAAGCCAAGATCTTCACAGAAACCAGCAATGGCAAAATATCACGCAACGCGCTATAAGATAAGGACCCGAAAGGACGATCCGTTCCGAGTGCTCCCAGACAACGTTGTGGGCCTGATTGTCCAGGAACTACCTGCAGTTGATACGGAGACGATCCGACGGGTTTCAAAGACCTGGAAGGCAACCTCGGAGTTCTTCAACGCCAATCTGGCTCTAAGGACACACTTCCCGATGGCTACGACCAAAATGCTTGTGGCGCCGAATGAACCGAATCTGGAATTCCGAAGATTATGTAAGTATAATCCTTCACCGTGTCAAAGCTTTGTATTTCGCGCTTTGGTTATCAGTTAGGCTTGTACGACTTTTCGAAGGATCATATTCCACATGCCTAGTATTGGTTCGTGCGTACCTCTTGCGCATTCACTCTGTAGCTGCACTCTTGTTCATGTACTTCAATTGCACTGCTTGAATTAACAACCCAGAGACGTCAGGTATACTAATTGCCTCTATATAGTATACCAACAAGAGAGTCTAAGAAGAGGAAATGTGAAGAGTTTTCTCTATACAAGAGGATTGATGTTCTGGCATATAAACAATTTTCGACTAGCTCTTGCCGATAAACGGGGCTACTTACAGGTTTACCAACTCAGGAATCAAGGTAATGTCGCCATGGAGGTTGAACATAGCTTGAATGTATCTGAGATCCATCCGGACTTGAAGCCCACTGACATAGTTGGGTTTTGGATCCTTGAAGACGGGGATATTCTGGTACAAACGTACTCAACGAGAGACACGACTTCTGCTTCTTCCTCGTCGAGACCGAAACTAGCGGCAAATCCCGGATTACTCACTAGATTGACACCATCTGTACCGGGTTTGATCGTATGGGCATTATCTGATCAATCTAACTTCTGCGGCAACGTATGTACCCATGACAGTTCGAAAGGAGATGCCCATGCCAGACCAATTTATGCGGTAGGAAAGACAGAAATTTACGAAATAAGGCATGAAAGACAGCATGAATCTCAGAGTTTTCGTTGGGTATCCACATTGATCGTCCGGCGTCTCGATCAACCCTTCCAAGGATGTACGATCCGACGATACGAGCACTGGGGCTACCGGAACTGGAATGACTGTCACATAACTCTGACTGGCGACGAAAAGTTTCTAATCTTGAAGAATAGGAAGGGTGTTCTTGGTACAGTCTCAACCGTGAACGGTTACGCCCAAACTATCGGCGGCAACTTCTGGACCCAGGCATCAGTCAAGATCGCGACAAGCTGTATTGTCGGCACCAGTTCCTCCGGATTTTGCGAGTATCGATCCCGTTTTCGATCAACGCCAGGGCAATTCGCTTGCTCCGTGTTCAAATATGATTATGATGTGCCATCGGCCTCGTTTGTACGAAAAGAAATCTATAAAAAGCACAAGCCCAACGCTGACTTGGATGGGATTCATGACTGCGATCGGGGGATCACCTTTTCTTCAAAGAGACGGGTTTTTGACAACTGTAAGGACGTAAAGCGAAATGGCGAATACATGAGCTTTAGGGTACACGAAACAAGAGACAACCAACCGATCTCTGGAGCAGTGTCACCCGGTGTCAGAGATATGAATTTAAAAGCGCCTAAGGATGGAAGGAGAAGATACTTCCGTTTGCGAAGCCCTGAGAAGCTTCGTGACTTACCACTTACGAATTCCCAAAGTTCCGGACCAGTTTCATGCTCAGATAGCTTTATGGGCATGATTGATGGATACTTCATTAACTATAACTGTACTCTTGGCGATATCGCGGTTTTCGGTTTCTGGCCATCTTGGTAATTTTTCTATTGTCCGTGGTCCGACAAGACCAACCGCCGCTCAGGTCTGCCGCAAAAGTCAATCGTTAGCATCTACCACCTACTGTCGTTCACAATCTTGCGCATTGCCTCCTCTAGAATGGTTCCCAGTCTGTCTGAAACATGGCAGGAATGGAAGGCAGGAAGGTCACAAAATGTGGAACCCTCTGAAGAATATCATTCTCTTACCATATTTCCACAGAACACCTCACACCAAGCCCTACATTCCGGAATCGGCTGTCTGAGCGCACAGAATTCGCTACTGCGTACTGTCTCACCATATGTGACTCGATTCAGTCAAGCAAAGACGCCATATGTACGTTTGTCCTTAGTGGAGGTGTTTGGTTCCAGGATTCCCACCCCGAAAGACTTTAGTGTCTACGAGCAACTTACCACATGGATAGTGGATAAACAAAAAACTTCCCCAGCAGTTGTTGTTGAGCGCCTAGAGGGCGTCTTAAGAAGCCAAGCAGTGGGGTTGGTAGGAGCGGGTGGTACAGATTGTCGGGTCTTGGAAGAAACGAAAATTTGGTGCGAATCTGGGGCAGAAAGTGGCAGTGATTTCTGGTATTTAGTCCTCGGATGATATTAGCAGATTGAAGATATGAGACAGGGGGGGAACATCGAGCATGAGTAGCAATCATTTCCATTTTTCGAATAAAAACTCTTGCCATAGCGTCCATCCTCAATCGCGCCCACATCTGCCATATAAAAGAAACCCTTGCTCACCCCCCACTTAATCCTCGACCCCCAAACACACTCTCCCTCCCCACCACCCTAAACCTCTCCCCCACCTCCTTCATATCAGCATCCCCATCAACGCTCTTCAGCAACTCCCCCCCACCTCAACCCAATTAATTCTCTCTTCCCGCGATATAAACAAGATTACTTCGTCAAATTGAAACCAAAATTTATTGTTATCTAGCGGGTTATACATATCACAATAAAAAGCTAGGATGACAAACCATTAAGGTGCGCAGTGCTAAAGAAAAACATTTTATTATCTAGTGAGTGATTGATATTAGAATAACACCGTTCAGTTTATCAAGGCAGATAGATGGTCAGATCAATCTAGCGCACAGTGTCATTGGAAGTCTGACCTTCGAACCTTGGTTAGAGGCGTGATATTCACTGCATTGTGTCGGGGAAATTATTCTTTTGACTTTTTTGGTTGAGAGTTCAATTCTCGTCGAAGCTGTTTATGTTTGTTGTTTTTCAAAGCTACTTTTGAGGGCTCTTCGGGATGGCTATATTGGAAGCTGTGATATTATGGGGAAGAGTTCGAGCGGTTCATAAGAAGTTCGATCGGCAAATGTCGCTTACAAGTATCGTTATCGCAGCCGCCTCTGCCGCAGGATAGCGATCACCTCAGGCACCACAGGCCGCTTAGAAATCACTTGCAGAATTTATGAATCACCACACTTGTGCAAACACTATACAAAGTGTCAGACGTTGCTGATTATACCTATATTGCTTGTCTACTACCAAGCTTCCTTTCAAAACTCTACATCTACTGAACAACGTCAGATCCTCCCGATTATTTTGCAGTCATCATGGCGCCCTCGGTGATCTTAGACACAACCCCAGACTTCGCCATGCCTCAGAGGAAGTCAGTCAACAATACGTCTACTACAAGAACTCTTATACTCTCACCGCCCTCACTATCTTCCCATCCGGAGAAATTGGACAAAGTTGTCGTAGCACACGACCGCACCGCCACCGACATCCAAATGCTCGACCGACTTTCTCTTTCGCTAGTCTCTCTTCCTGATTCTACCTATGATATTATCCTTATCCTCGCTGACGCCGATAACACCCACTCCGAATCACATAAATTACTCAACCGCGATGTACTATCGAGAATAGCAAAAGCCCTAAAGCCTGGCGGAAAACTTCGGAGTCAAGACGGGAAGTTTGCTATTGAAGATGGAGAAGAGCGTAGAGAGGCTATATTCGCTGGTCTGGTGGTCGAAGGCGCCGATATGGTGAAGCCGAAGTACGAAGCAACGCAATCTGTACCCCTACGATTCGGCAAGAAGAAGGACGAAGGTGGTGCGGCAGCCGTGACAAGCCCAGCAGGCACGGGTGCTGTGTCGTTAAATCTTAACGGGAAGAGAAAGAACGGACCGCCGGATAATACTCAGCCAGCGGGTGTAGGATTCGTGGATTTTAGCGACGATTTTGGTGACCCAGAGGAGGAGGACGATGACGACTTGATTGACGAAGACACGCTACTGGACGAAGAAGACCTCGCCCGCCCAGTTGTTCAGCGTAAGCCCCTCTAATCTTCTCAATTTTCCTCTCTTACCCCCCCCCCGGCCCATTCTGTTCTCCCATATTCCATCCACTAACCACTCCCTAGCACCCCAATGCCGTCCCAAAACCGGAAAACGCCGCCGCGCCTGCAAAGACTGCACCTGCGGCCTCGCCCAGCGCCTCGAAGCCGAAGACGCCGGCAAACGCTCGACCGCCGACCAAACCCTCGCGAAACTCAAGACCGACGAGCTGGCCGAAGTCGACTTTACCGTGCAGGGCAAGGTGGGCAGCTGTGGGAACTGTGCGCTGGGGGATGCGTTTCGGTGCGATGGGTGTCCGTATGTGGGATTGCCGGCATTTAAGCCGGGGGAGGAGGTGAGGCTGGTTAATGATGAGGTGCAGCTGTAGGTGGTAAGGGGGGGGGGGGGGGGTTTGTTAAAGGGTTATGAGGGATGAAAGGCGTCCTGGGAGTGGGAAAAGGGGGCGGAATTAATGGTGTAAAATAGATGCATATCTGCGTGACCGTCTGTTAAATTAGAGTTGATCAAATATCAGAGCATTGCACATATGCTGAAGTTTTCCTCAACACACTGTCAGTGGATCAGTCAACCATACATTGCAGCTTTGAGAGGGGACAACAGCGATTCAGAACTTCCACCATCAACGTTCGAATTTCAAGACTTGCGTGGTCTCGGTAGAAATTCTCTTCTTTTCAACATAGAGCTTTTTAATTTCCGCGTAAAATTAATCATTCAGAACACTGTCGCCTCATGGAAAAAGGGGGCCCCCTATTCCGAAAATACCAATGTCCTCCTCAGCCTTCTGCGCAAAAAGGTCAATAATCTCCTTGATTGAGAAAGAGCACGCTCTTTCGCACTGTAGCAGGCTGTAAGAATCGTCAGAGGTCGCTGTCGTTGGGGAGACTGTCGGCGTGGAACCAGGAAAACAATCACTGCCCCATTCGTGTCGAAATGGGTTGAATTGGTGCCTGAAAAGGAGTTATACCCACGCTCAAGTACTCAGGACGGTCTTCGATATTCGCACACAAGTGCGAAACATTCTAAGCCGAGAGAAAGGAAAGGTTGGTCCGAAAGGAGTTTTGTAAGCTTTGCTCTTCGGTCAGACTGGAAGCCGCACGGCCCGCACGAATAATCACTCGACACCCGCCGGAGGAGCGACCGCTTGCGTCGACGGATCCCACACATAATACAGCTCCATGTTCTCCTCATAAGGTGTCTTCTCCCCCGGCAACCTAGTAGGGACCCGTGCGATGAAGCCATTGAGAACAAGTCTCACAAATACAGCCGGATATTGGCTCTGCGCGTCAAGGACATAGTTCAGCCTACAATCGTAGGTGTACAGATGCACGAGATATGTCCTAAGAGGAGATCCCTCGACGGTGTTTTCCCAGACGTGGCAGATATCGTAGGGGGAATACAGCGTCCTGATGTCATTGAAGCGCTGGTACAAGAGATCAAGACAGGCGTTCTGGAACTCGCATGCCTGTATCTTGTTGGCGAAGATGAAAAGGTCAATGGAGAATCTGTACTGGTTCTTCTGCTCGTCATCAAGTATCATTTTTTGCGTGTAGAGCCAGGCTTCGAAGACTTTGAAGTTGTCGGTGCGGTCGTCTGGGAGGTTGACCGTGCCAGTCTCTGATTCGAGCCAGGAGCCGCGGGTGCAGGAGCGAAAGAAGGCAGAATAGTGGCTTATGAGTTCTTTGTGAATGACAAAGGTTTCTAAAGCGGGCTCTTTGCCGACCTTGATTGTGATAACGGACCTGTGGAGGTCTCTGTCTTTGCGTTAGATCGATAGACGAGGTGCTTGGGTAATTTTCGGACGGACCGTATTGCTGGCCTCTCGGGCTTCCTGCCGGGTATAATCACGGTGGCTGCTAAAGCGAGTTCCCTGCCGGGAGTCAGCTCCTATGATCATAGTAAACGGATATGCATGAAGGTAATGTCATACTCCTCGGCCTTCTTTCTAGCCGCTTTCACGGCAACAGACATCGTAGCTTGAATCCTAGACAACGGCTGACTGATAAGATGGTTGATAAGCTCTAGTATATCTTTGATCAGCAATGCGGTACTGAGATGGCTTGAGAAATGTTGCTATTGATCAGATAGAAGGGAGCTGCAGCATCACAACTTATGCCATGCAGTACAAATGCTGTAGTGAGCTTCTGGAGTGTTAATCTAGCGTGATCTCGTGACCATGGGCCTATAATTGGCCGGTGTTGTGCGCTGGCCAAAATATATCGGGCGACCCAGTTGATCATTCTCCAACTTTCATAGAAAAGCTGGTCCGATATCATGTCTCGCGTCCTCCTAAGGGGGTCTCCGGTATGAACAATATCACGTATCAGGTTCCTTGACTCCTGTAAGGTCTTCTTATTTCATATCTGAATACTTCTCGACTTCCTCCAAGAATAACGCTTGAATTTTAGCGTTACACCTAGGACTGGATCGTGGATCTTTCCGTCTCTGGACATAGAGGAGACAAGAGGTATTCTTTCCAAGGTGGCCTTGTCCGGACCAGGACTGTTTCTATAACGATATATTTCCAATATGGTTGTTTTCTCTCCTCGATCTATTGTAGAGAACACTTGTCAAGAAGTGGTCACGGTTGTTTGTATGAATGATATGGACTCCGTTGACTCTCAATCACTACCGCGGGCAGTATAAGTCGAGACAGATCCATCCTGGCTGATGTTGTACGAGATCTTGCTGACGCCCTTGTGCCGGGTGATACTCCTTATTTCAATCTTTCCGATTTGATCAGTGTCACGGATGTGAGTGCCACCACAAGGATAAGCTCCAGTACCTTGGATGTTAACAACCCGTAGGCCTTCGCCTTCCGGAATACGCAAGTTGTCCGGCACAACTCCACCGTTTTCTCTTAACCTCTGTTCGTCCCACTTGTCAATTTTGACAGGTAACCCTTTCTAGACGAGGTCATTGGACTGGGTCTGTATTGCTGCTTTACACTTGCCGTCAATAAAGCCACGAAATTCGACAAAGGCCGCATCAGGGTACTGCTGTGCTTTAAGCTCTGTCACATCTGGGATCAGCTATACGAGATGACGCACGGTAAGGCCGACAATATGGCCAGCGGTGTGAAGACGACAATTCAGATCATGTTTCTCAATATCAATGGCTTGCTGTACGGTATCACCTGGGCTAAAACCCAAGGCATCTAAGGGACTGAAGCGACCCAGGTGGAGAATGCGACCTAGAGACCCAGTACGGACGTTAAGAACTTCGAAGGGCGCAGCGTCGTCCGACATTGCGGATGTCATAGTGCCTGAGTCACTTGGCTGACCACCTCCTTGAGGGTAAAGACTGTCTCAGTGGTGATGACAATGCGATTCTCATCCGAAGCTTGCTTAAAGAGTGCATGATCTACTTCAGAGAGACTGGAGATAGGCTCGACTGCGATGATCGTAGTAGTAATCGAAGTCGATTTTTCCTCATGCAGGCGCAAAGCTAGCGAAACCAGAGAGTTGGCCATGGTGTTCTGTAATCTAGCTATACCCCGAACTTAGGGTTAGCAGATGTTGTTTGAACTCCAGGAAATACCTTAATCAGGCAGGAGCACCAGAGCGGAGGACCACTTTCTGGCCGGACTTCGGCTGTAGTCGCCCGTTGTGTACCTTCAATATCGGAGTGCTACTTTTGTGCTTCTAATATATGTGCATTCTGCTAACAAGTCGGTTACGTAGAACCGAAGCATGTTATCGTATCAAAGCCATTCACTTAGGACTAATTTCGAGGCTGCAAACTCAGATGAAGCCTCCTTGGCCTCTTACTAATACTCCAATGATGCTGATTATATCCGTTTCCCCTTCTGTTATGTATGACATGAGCAGCGTTGCCGCTTAATGCATCTTACGCCAACCTTGTGACGTATCCAATGGTTTGTGTGTGCAGTATGGTTCACCAGCTGAATAGTTTGGTTGGAGGTTCTTTATCAGAAGCTCAAGCAAGCACGTCCGAATATTGCAGACCGCCATGATTCATGTGTAGAGTTTCTTCACGCTGCCATGCTACATCATCATAAGCGGGACGATTTGCCCATTCGCAACGCCGGGAGAAGCGAGTTCGAAGGTCCTATCGAAATCTCCGGAGATTAATCGCTCATCAATTGTTCACGACCCCCACAACTCAAGCTCGGAGACGCTACAAAGTCTGCGAACATATCTCCCGGAAGATCAGAGTTTCAGTGGCATGGCAAATCAAAATTGCGAGATTGGTGGCAACTTCCCCATCAACGAGACCGTGATCGCCGGTAAGTGAATCCCCTTCAACAAGCTAAAAGTAATGGCGGAGCTGAAATAAGGTACTTTTAACGTAGTGCTGTCGTCAGGAACAAAAGTGCTGTCCGCTGACAGCTATGGCTACTCTACCTGGTCCGTCACCGCGTGTATCGACGCCGAAAACTTGAACGGATCTTCGCTTTGTCTTTTATGAAGGTGAGGACTTCCAGATCCACGACGTTGTAACATGTATCATGCCAATCCTCTGGTGCATCAGCGATGACCGTGGTAGACCGCAGATGGAGGGCGAATTCTTGGCAATGTCCGAAACCTATAAAACAATGCCTAGGCTGGTCTCAAAGCTATACGGCTGCTGCAAATAGATGAGAAATCGTCTTCGACGTACTTCTTCATTTCCGAATTTCTCAACATTAGCGACCGACCCCTAGACCCAGTGCAACCCGGTGCTTGCATCGCGGAGTTGCACAAGAAAAGTGTTTCCCCCACTGGCAAGTTTGGTTTCCGTATCCCAACCTACGACGGGGATTAACTCCAGGTTACAGCTTGGGACAGCAGCTGGCCTTATTTTTCGGAAAATTGGTTAAAGGGGTGGTAGATCTTTGACATTCAGACGGATGGCCATTGGAAAGAGCTTGAGAAAGTAGTGCATCGAACCGTTACCCATGTGGTCCCCAAGATTGCTTGGAGCTTTGGATGCCGATGGAAGCAAGATCAGGCCAAGCTTGATATACGGTGATCTCTGGTAGTCAAACATCGGCAGTGGTACCGAAACAGGTGACACCTATGTATATGATGCTTCGGCGTATTACGCACACAACGAGATGGAGATGGGGATATGGAGGGTAGACCACTATTGTATGAAAGCGGAAGCGTATCGACGAGAGTACTTGCGGCACTACGAACCAAGCGAGCCTGTGGATGAAAGGGGGCGACCAAAATCGGCTATATAGTACAAAGACAACGCTGATCAACTCTGCGGCTTCTCCTGGCACGAGCGTCAGACTCACGTCAGTAACTCGCTGAGTATGCCATCTTAGAAAGACGGCTAACCCTATTCGAGTAGGGCATACGAAGATATTTGGTACCTCGTTAACAAATTTTCGCCATGGTCGGGAAACAAAGCGGACGATGCTGTACTAAGACTTGAAGGTGACCAGATTCGATAAGTGGCGACCAAGAATTAGCATATGAAGAAGACATAGTGGTCTATGAAAGAAGAGCAGCGGTCGATTAGAAGGCTAATGAAACCTTCTTATTCCAGCATCCTGTAGAGTTCACTCAGACAGAGTTTGAACAGAGTACTAGCACATAAGGCTCTAATTCCTGCGACTCCTGATCACCTGGTGAAGCCTCTTCTGCGTTCAAGCGCCAGTAGTGAACCATCCTTTCCTCATCTAGCTGCTGTAGATCGGCTGGAATCTCACTTCAGGGTGACATATCTTCCTGTGAAGAAAAAAATCGGAATCTCTTTCTTTAATCGAAAGTAACGAATCGGCAGCTCCACGGCCAACAAATATGATATGGTGTTGAAGTGAAGTTCTAACAGACGGTTACAGGGAGACGCTGCTTAACTACGCCGGCCCGCCTATTTAGACGCCTTTACACCTTAACCGTCCCTGCCACATTTGCTGCTCATTCATTCCCTTTTGCAAGTACACTTGACCTATCGATACTTCTCCAGTTGTTCCTATATATTTTAACCACTCTTTCAAAATGTCCAGACCGAGCTACCAGCGGGCCTCGTCCACAAACCTGAAAGGAGCTACAATGATACGCCCGCTAGAAGGAAAACTCGCCGTTATAACGGGTGGCTCCAGAGGTGTGCTCAACACCCGTCTTCCACCAAACAGAGTAGGAGATTAATATAGATTCGTTTGAACAACCGTCCAGGCATTGGCGCCGCCATCGCCGAAAATCTCGCCAACAAAGGTGCTTCGGTCGTTCTGAATTACACCTCCGACTCCTCGACCAAGCCTACAGAAGACCTTGCCAATTACCTCCAATCTACACATAATATCAATGCCCTCCCCGTCCAAGCCGACATGGCTCATCCTACTGGTGCCGCCTACCTGATCAACACTGCCAAGAACCACTTCTCTCACCCTCGAACTGGTAACTTCCAAATCGACATCATCATCAACAATGCCGCAATAGCCGAGAATTCGCCGCTGCAAGACGTTACGCCTGAGCTCTTCACAAAAATGTATACTGTCAATGTTTTGGGGCCGATATTGCTCATGCAAGCCGCGCTTCCCTATCTCCCGCACGACCGCTCAGGGCGCATCGTGAATCTCTCTTCGGTCTCCGCATCTATGGGTTTCAAAGACCAAACCATATACGGCGGCACAAAGGCCGCTCTGGAAGCCATGACGCGGACCTGGAGTCGGGAACTGGCCGAACGAGCGACCGTCAACGCCATAAACCCCGGTCCTGTAGCGACAGAGATGTATGATTTGGTGGGGGAGGACTTTCGAGCGCAAATGAAGCCGTTTATGTTGAATGCGCCGCTGCAGGCTGTTCGGGAGGGAATAGATGAGGAGAGGTTTGTGAAGGATGCGGAGAAGGCAGGCGGTAGGCCAGCATATTCAGGAGAAATTGCCGGCGTAGTAGCGATGCTTTGCTCGGAGGACTCGGGATGGTGCACTGGGAGCGTAGTTTGTGCTAACGGCGGGCTCAAATTCAGTTATTAGGTTCGGAAGAAGGGAATTACTACCCTTAAGTCGTCCAATAATACATCCAGACAAGAGCAAAGGAGTACAGTCGTGGCGGTAGGCTTAGATACCTGGAACAAGAGGCGTAAAGAGACCGACTTAGAAAGAACTAAAGATACGCTATGGAAAACTGACAACTGTTTCTAAAGAAATCTATGGAAGCACGTAAGTATCATCTACTACCATGTTATCGAACAACGAACGGGGCCCTGCAATACCGTAAAATTATAGAAAGCATGGCCTAAACAGCCTGCCTTTACTCTTCGTAGAGAATATAAGATGGTCCATCTCATTGAGCTACAGAGTGCTTCCTGGTCCAACATTCAGTACTGGACTACCCGTCGCGATCGAGAAATCAATTGCTCCAGAGTTAATGGATCCTTCCTTGCAGGCTCGCCAGACATTTCTGGCATCCGGGAGGCACCACACGTCTCTACAGCAAGCAGGAGGATGACGATATGCTCCATTTGATGCGTCCTCCTGCCATGCCCGAGAATCACATTGCTTAGCACCAGGGCATATTCCCCAGTTGAGAGTCAGTGGATGGGTGCCTTGCAGTTGTGGTGGCTCGAAGCTGTCAGTGCTTCCATGACTCGGTGACTGTCTCAAGGTAGACATAAATACTGTGTAACCAGATGTGGGATGATTGGTCGGTCGGGGGACGTTTTAAGCTTTCAGGAGCAAACCCCGGTAGCCAGTGAGCTATATCATACAAGGCTTAGTACCTCCGTAAAGCCGCGCTAACCCCCGCATCGAACGTCGACAAGCGTGCGAGTTGAGCTCCCCTTGTCCTCACTACCGTGGTCGCGTGATGCAGTAGCCCAAGGTCCCATCAGCTCAATAGAGCAAGCAATCGCACACTCTTGTAGTCTTGAATAGACTGAGATTTGCATGATGTCCCAAGTAATATTCTCGTAGTGGAGAGACGCGTAACAGATACTTGTAAGAACAAAGGTTGGTATGGGTTTACCCCCCCTTGCAAAGCTTAGGGTTGATGTGCATGTTTATTCGTCATCTTTGGTCAAAGCTTCCATCGCGGCCCTTGTTTGACCTTACTTCATAGACAGCAACAACATCGACTTCCAAGTACAATAATCGATCCACAAACACAACCAATCCAATTCGATACAAATACTAGATAGTAAGTAAATGTTTAGGTGACACATCTTTCGTCTGTTCTCAAACGATGCATTACTTGCCCGCTCACATCCGCTTCGAGGGTAGCTGGACGGCTAATCAACAACCCCGTTAGTGACTCGCTCGCACAAGCAGAACGATCGTGATCATGTAGCCATCGCCGAAGGCAACATGACTGCTGAAGATAGACTTCCTAGGTACGCTGGGGACCATTCATCCAGCCCAAAGGCCCCTCTCCTACGGTCGTTGACTCTGATACAACCAGATATTTTGCTAAGAATGGCCACATCGACGAAGACCCAAAGAAGGTGAAGAAGGAAGGCGGTGGCAAGGGGAATTGGTAAGCCATGGATCCAATTCTCGATCTCATCTCCCAAGGCTTATGATTTAAATCACTAGGGGTATGCCTGGTGATGAGCAGCAGGACTTGGGCTACAACTTTAACAATGCTCGCCGCCGCTCCAACAGCAGCTCTCATAGTCATGCCATCGGAGACTTCAAGACCAAGTTCGAAACCGTCGAGACCGATCCGGTCTTTCAGGAGGAATATCATGGGGCTCAAGACGTTGAGGAGGAGGAGCATCACGGCCTCGAGAAGGCAGACACCGTGGATAGCAATAGCAGTGCGAGCATTGACGAGGAGGAACACGTCAAGAAGGTCTAGATGACTCTCACAATGGAGGTACGCTCGTCGGAGCGCTGGTATCTATTGGCTTATGCTAGCGTATCAATGTTCCTGTAACAAAATCAGCTTAGCAATTGTCGGCTTTTTACCTAGCGACAAATCAAATGGAATATTCTCCTGGATTTATGAAGTACTGCTAAATGCGTCCGGCTAGGTATGCACATCAAGACAGGAGGAACAGACAGGATCCTCGTTGTAAAGCATGACCGTAAAATCCATGTGCGGCTATCTTTCTTAGAATGTGTATTATCCAAATGGGGCCGGATATCGCACAAGAGCAGCGGTTTAAGTAGGCGCTAGGACCTTGTGATCTGCACAATCCCCCATATACCTTGCGTAGCTTGAGGTGAATCTGTAGTAGAAACGTTCCTGGGGGAAATGGGTTGGTAAAAAAATTGAGTACGGCGCTGTTGTGTTGGCGGCAGCTTGGGCAGCCAATTTTTTTTATATTACCTAGATAAGCGCGACTCTGTTTTGGCACTAGCAATTTACGGAACGCCGTATAATGTCAACAGAATAACAGATGCATAACCCTCCTTGCACGAAGCCTACTGAGTATCACCTTGAATCCTACGAATCCTACATTTTCCATAACTCGATAATGCGGACCTCCTGATCATGTTTTCCCCGGACGCAACAGTCCATCCCAGCGTCGGTACTCGCAACCCTCGGAGACGCCAGCGGACAAGCTCAGAAGATTCCGTTGCCATTAAACACAATCCAAAGCGACTTAGGCGATCGGGTCTCACTCAAGAAACATTTCAACCACCTCCCAGCAAGCAAGTCAATGGTTATGTAGACCATGTCGAGGATCCTCCAGCTGCCAACGGTCATGCAACGCATCCCACAGGCCAACGGCATGCGAGTGTGGACACCACAAGTTTAGCTATCAGGAATAGAGGTATCAAGAAAGCAGATAGGGAGAAGAGGAGCAGTAAGACTGATGGAAGTATCGAACTGGTATATTTGTTTGAATTCGGCAACTGTGATCCATTGGTGCTGACCATGGCCCTTTAGACCAGGAATGCCAGCTACGTTATTACACAGCTCCCTACCACCCCAGAGAGGCTCCAGGAACACCAAAATACTGGTAAGCTTGATGTTGTTCTGCGCGGTCAGACTTCTAGCTGACCTGTCACAGAGATATGGCGTGGAAACATATCCACCGGTCTTGGCTACGCTGTAGCGATGACCCAGACTCAAGCATTAGTCTGGCATTATATCCAGGGCGCAAGTGCCGCCGACGCTTCAAAGCCACTGGCCATTAGACTGCCGCATCCTTCAATCAATAATCGCCATCCCTTGCCCTTTGGTGTCATCGTCCCTACGTCTGCAGAACCCGCTTTCCTTGTTGTAATGCCTACAAGTGGGAAAATCACATATTGGGAAAGCCTTTCTAGTGCGGCGAGTGTCGATCTCAACCGGCAAAAGCAACAAGGAATTCAAGGGTCACTGGGTGGAATGCTCTCTGGCGAGATCATTACTAAAGTGACGGAAGGGGAGCCACATGGCTTCGTTCTGACACTCAGTTCGGGCAGAGTTGCACACTTGACAGTCAGCGATCCCCAAGGTAAACCTTTAATCGGTGTCCAATTTCTGCGGAACAACGGCGCCCATAGTGGTGGGCTCTTTGGGAGTCTAAGAAGTGCCTTCAGCAGTGCAGGTTGGAGAAGGGATGTTGCAGCAGTAAGAGCGGGAATTTCGTGGCAGAGAGGACAAAGGTGTGTAGTTATCGCAACAACCAAGGGGTCATTCCAAGTCTGGGACCTGAACTGGAATGGAGCACATTCACTTTTACATGAGATTGAGGCCAAACAAGACTTGCTCAAAGCCATCGCGGAAGGCGGCAGTGTATTTGAGGACCAGAACGAACACCTTTTTGAGGTCTTGGATTTCACGTTCTTACCGAACCGCCGGACGGGCAAGGAGGTTGCAAAGTCCAGTGCGCGAGGGGACTGCAAACTGCTAGTTTTGACTGTCCTCTCAGGAAAAGAGTCATCGAGATATGCATTGCTGGGTCTCAACATTACCGACGGGTCTGTCGACATCGAAATCGTCCACCCAATTTCTTGTTACACAACACTGCTACCGACAGATTCACATTTCAAACCTCAGGTTCTTGTACCGGAGCCGGGCCACACAGCCTTTGTGGTATTCGAAAAGAGTGTGGCCCTGGTTTCTCTTGTAGAAATCGAGGTCTCCCCAAATTCTCAGCTTCAGATAGAGGCACGCGCGCTACCGGATCCTTTTCAGGACGCAATTGATTTTCGGAGAACAAAGAACTATCGAGTTGTTGGGTGTGCTTCTGAGGGGCAAGACCGAGACCATAGTCATTCGTCTTGCGTTTTGATGGTGCATGGCTTTGGACTAATTAGAGTAACGGCTCTACCCATGGAGAGAGGTCAATCCGTCTCAGACAGAGCCAAAGTTACCGCAAAGACCAAGCTTGAACAGGCGGTGTTCTTTGGTAGCCTACAGCAAGATTTGTTGGACTTTTCCGGCCGCCCAGAGATCAGTTTTGCTATGGAAGAAGTAGAAGCCGCCGCCTTGGAAATTAGTGACTCAATCATGAGATCAACGTCAACATATGTAAATGCCGTAGCTCCATCTGTGGAACATCAACTTCTGCAGCGAGCTACTGCTTTGGCGGATTTGATCAAGCACCTGAGGTTGCACTATCGGCCATTGAGCCGTCTAATTCGATGGAAATTGCTGTGGAATGCAGAGAAGATGGCTGCTGCCAGAGCGGTCTGGCGTTCCTACAACATAGCCATTAGGACCAAGCATCAAAATGAAAATAATGTCTTAGCCGAACTTTTGGATTATCTGCACGAAGACTACAAGAAAGAGAATAAGCCTGAGCAGTATGAAACCGATCAAGTCCGGCATTGGTTCATTCACGATATCTGGCGTCTGGAATACATCGTACCTTGGACTCATGAGATTATCGAACAGCTCATTGCGGAAAGTATCGAGGGCAACACTGAATATGACAATGCTGCGCGGGCCCGGTCCATAAGCGAGGCTGTCGATATTCAGCTTGCCTCGTTGGAGACGGCATACCAATTCCGCGAAGCCAATGCCGCGCTCTATGGCCTCGACAAAGAGCCCATGGTTGACGGTGTTTTGCAAGGCGCTTACGAGGACTTGCCTGAGATATGGACATCTGGATTGAGCATCGTTGAGAATGCCAAGTTGCTGACCGATGTCGCAAGAGAATTCACACTTGGTCATTCAAAGGGGGAAGACGGGGTGGGTGAGCCACCTATGCACCTAATTGAGATGCTTGCAGAGAAAAACCCACGTCAGGTTCAAGTATGCTGCCAGGTTTACATTGAGAGTTCCCAATGGCTCAAGTCACGAACGGATCCGCAATTGAAGGCCTGTGGCGAGGATCTTCAACGGGCTTATCTCGCGGTCAGGCAAATCCTGTTTGCGGAGCTTTCCGATATTGGACAGGGTGAGGCTGGTATAGCGTTGGCCGAAAAATATCGTGACATGCAAGCACTCGCTAACATCATCGATATCGAAATGGGGGAGGCACTGGAAGGGGCTCGAGGACAAGATAGCGATGGTGAGGACATAAACCCCGAAGTTCGACTTCTCGAGGAACTAATAGATTCCTACTTTGTCAAATACGGCACGGCCTGGGCAACCGCCTACTTCACGAAACATATCAGGCGCGGTAGGGTAGTAGACGTACTCAAATACGGTGCAAACCATCAGAAGCATCTAAATCTCTTTCTGCGATGTCACCCCGAGTATGTGAAGCTGAGCTGGATTAATGAGATTACGGCGGAGCAACACTACGCAGCGGCAGCGGAGAACCTAAGAACATCGGCAGCGCAGGAGACGAACCTTTGGAGCAAAAAGATTGAGTTAAGCCTGGGTAAGCTATCAACCATGGCAGCCCAAGCAAAGAAGCAAGTCAAAGACGACAGCGCAAAGATTGCAATTCGGAAAATTGATCGTGCTATGGTCGCCGTTGCTGTCCAGGAATCTCTGCACAAGTACATTAAACCATCTATTCAAGGCCTCCTTGACAAAGACGCAGAAGTCCAGTCTGCCGTGGAGAATTGCGGCAAGCACCTTGTCGAGAGCAAGCCAGCGTTACATGAAGCAATGAGGCAGAACATGACTAGACTTGTGGCCAGGGATGCTCTCGACGTGGAAGATCTCGTCGATACTCTGACGCTGATGGACAACATCCCGGACGCAAAAGCTGACAACGAATTAATGGATATGAGATATTTTTCTGCTCTCAAGCTCTTAAGGCTAAGTACAACCGCTGGGGAAGGGAGGCAGCTGCACGAGAAGATCATCTGGAGACGGTGTATGATCCAGGATGACTGGGAATCGATCAACCGCACGGAGCTAAAGGATGATACACAGGTTGAGGTGGAGACGGGGGCGACGGCTCTGTTCAAGACTTTGAGGGAGGGCTATAGGACCGGTAAGTGCTCTCTTCGCAGCTCCTTTTCAATACATGAACGTCAACACTGACATGCGACAAGGCTTCTGGGACAAAACACCCCTCCCTTCCCCCAGCACCCTCCTCACTCCCGAAATTTCCCCAGAGTCCCCTTCGCCCCTCCGCTCTCTCTCCCACTACTCTAACCTCCCCGACTCCATCTTAACCCTCATCGCCAAAGACCTCGAAATCGAGCAATCCATCCTAGAAACCTACATCGAAAAGGGCCGCCTGGAAGAGTGGTGGAAAGGCGTTGTGGATGCCGCCCGGAGCAGTGTCAGACAAGAGAAAGATCGGCAGGGGGAGGACATGAAGGAGAGGCGGAGAAGAGAGAAGGAGGTCAAAGGGAAGTGGAGGAGGAGGGATGAGGAATTTTATGGGGGAGGAGGGGATGTGGAGAGGGATGGGGAAGGGGATGTTGTTATGGGGGATTGAAGGAAAGCGGAAGGCTGTACTATTATGGTTGCGCATCATGACGGCGTTCTGGGTATCTGCAAAGCGGGCGCACGCATGTACAGAGATGGAAAAGAGACGGAAAGGGAAAGCTCTTTTCACCATCCCTGGTCGGGGTGGAATGACTGGCCCACGGCCTCGGCGTACAAGAAAGTACTCTGTGGTTTCGTGAAAAGCAAATGGACCCGGGCGGTCCGAATACCATCACCTGTCTTGAGAGTTTCACGCAATTGAATACCCACATGACATTGCGTTCAACAAGGTATCTAATCTCGCCCTCAATCTCTCCCACACGCGAACCCACACCACTGTACAAGTAGTTACACCGAACCTCCCACGAAAACTCTCGCACACTCAGTCAGTCCCTTGTTTCCCCCATACAACATACACATACACATACAACCCCAATTATTAGCCAGCCCCCCCTTCTAATACTTGACGAAACTTCCATCTCCATCTCCATCTCCATCTCCATCTCCCTTCCCTTCCCTTCCCTTCCCTTCCCTTCCCTTCCCTTCCCTTCCCTTCCCCCCCTTCCCTACCCTTCCCTTCCCTTCCCTCCCCCCTCCCCCCTCCCCCCTTCCCCCATCCACCACCCCCCCCATAGCCCGCCAAAACCAAAGATCCATCGCGCCTAACTAAACACGTCTAGACAACTGAAAGAAAGAAAAAAAACAGAAGAGAAGGAAAAGAAAAAGAAAAAAGGGGATATTTGTTACATGTATGTATCTCCGACAGTAGAAACGACAAGATAAGTAGCGAGGTTGGGTCGTGAGGTTGGGGTCTAGGGGTTAGGGTTGCGCTGGAGAGGAGGTTGTGAAGGCTCGAGGGCGTTGGAGGTTTTTGTGGGATGAGGCGGGGAGGGGCGCTTTTTGTTTCTGGGAATGGATCGGCTTGGTGGGGATTGGAGAGGTTGGTGTGATGAGGAAAGGAGTCAGGAAGGATTTTACCTAGTTTCATCACAAGAAACACCTTGTCATCTTTAAATGTCCTTGTCAATTGTATTACTATCACACATTCCCTTTTTAAAACCCCCTGTCCTACCCATTCCATCAATGCTCCTGCGCTCAAAAGAGGAAACAAAGGAAAAAGAGAAAAATGCAGTAGTCATGAACTCATCTTCTCGCAATATATTGGGGTGTCCTTCTTTGTGGTGATCAAGACGATTAGGAAAAACGGTCCAAGACGAAGACGGGTGATCCGGTGGGCGAGAATGGTGGGCACAATGCCGAGTATGGTGGGTCGAGGACAGGATCTCGCGGTTCAATTTCCGAGTTTCCGGTTTGATTCGAGAGACGCCGACGGACGGTGAGGAAGCCAGACCCGGATGTAGGTGGAGAATGGGCGTGATGGTATAAATAGTAGAACGACAAAGCCAAATGGGAACAAGAGAGAGTCTAGAAGCGATTGAAATAGCTAGGATGCCGATGTGGGGGCAATTCGTCTCCAAAGAGGGTGCCAGCGCCTATACAGGAAAAACGCCCTTCTCCTGGTCCGAGAGATTTTCGCACCCGCCTATATACGAAGAGGACGATGGACGTCCGGTGTCAGAGGAAGTTCGGAAGTTGTCAGATGGCATCTATACATCGTTCATCCTAGAAAGGTATCAGCTTAGTACTACATTTGATTCCACAGAACAAGTCCTATACGCACCAGCACGAAGATCACCTACCGCAACAAAGCGTCTTCATGATTTTCTGAAACGTCGAAGGTTGCTGCTCCTGAGTCTGCTGTCGCGAGCTCTGCTGCACTGTGGCTTGCTGGTTCATATTCGGGTTGATCTGGCTCATCCTTTGGGGTAGATTCGCCGTAGAGCTCTGAAATTGCGCCTGAGTCGACACCGCCGGTGTCGCAATGTCTGTGAGCCCCCCCGCCGCTCCGCTTTGACGCTTTGGTAGCGCTGCGCCAGAGGCGCCTGGCCGTTCGCGCGTTTTGCCCACTCCCGGTTTCGCGGGAGATGGGGGCAGGGGCTGCGCGGCGTTTAAACGGGCGGGAGTGAGTCCCGGTGTCTGAGGTCCTCGAGGTGTGTCAGTTCCGCCGCCGACCAGTGCTCTTGCTGATGCGTTGGGTGCTACATTCGCGGCGTGGAGGTGGCTGTGTGAACCGTGCTGTTTCATGGCTTCCCATCCCTTTCCGTTGTTCAGCTTCATCCAATCGTATTCTCCATCCTCGACTTCTCCTGTATTCTTGAGAGCTTGGGTGAACAGATCCCGAAGGTAGTCGTAGTCCGGTGTATCCTCGAAACCGAGGTTCCGCACGTAGCTCAGGTATTTGTTGAACTCCTCTGCAACTAGGGTTCAGTTTAACATCGTCCTGCCACTACTTTCCAAGAGCACTTACCCGGCAATCCATCACACAAATCCTTGATGGCTGTGGTCTGCTTTTTCTCACCAATTTTCTCGTACTTTTGCTTGTTCGTTGCGGCCTTGAGCCCTTGCCAAGGAAGACCACCCCGTAGAAAGTACATGAAAACATGCCCTAGCGCTTCTAGATCATCCCTTCGTGACTGTTCTCGACCCAAGTGTGTATTGATACTCATGTATCGCGCAGTGCCCGACAACGATTTTCGCTCTCGGTATGGTATGTGTTGCTTCGTCTTTGGATCTCTATACTGCTTGGCCATGCCAAAGTCTACCACGTGAATGACATTGGCCGACTTCGAACCTGGCCTCCCTATCAGAAAGTTGTCTGGCTTGATATCTCGATATATCAGGTTCTTCTCATGTATTGTCTGGACTCGTGATAACTATGGGGATGTGAGTCCAACCATCTCGTAGCAAAGGTATGCCAACGATTCATACCATCTGTTTTGCAACCATGACTACCGTTTTTGCAGAAAACTTTCTATTGCAGTGGTCGAACAAATCTTCAAGCGAGGGCCCAAGGAGGTCGATGACGAGGATGTTGTGAAGGCCTTCTTGGCCGAAATAGTAGACATTAGGTATGCCGGCTGGAATTGGTTAGCAACTTTGGACCTCTCAGCGCTGGTGTTTACATACGGCATCCGACGAGTATTTTGTAGGTTCGGTACTCGTCTCTCAGCTGGGGTGCATCGCTCTTCCTTGGTTCCTGTTGCTACTTAGTACCCGTTCGGCAAGAAATGTTCGCTGTGCATACGAATTTGATCGCAACTTGTTGATTATTGAGCAGATTTGTCCCTTCAAAGATCACGCCAAACGACCCCTCACCAATCTTCTTCCCCACCCGGTAATGCACACCTACGACATTCGAAGATGAAGACGCCATCGAGGTCGTAGTAGAGCGTTATGGAGGATTTATGTCTATTGATGGTGTGCAGAGAGGAGGGAGCTGTGATTGAGCAGGGTTGCCGTTGAATGCGAAGCCTCAACTGTAGCCGCACAGACAACAGAGCTAGGTTTTATATTAACTACAACTTGAACAGTTCATCAACTTGAATTGACATCTGTAGCGCAAAATGAAAGCTGAAGCAGGGCGCTCTGCGTGTAATGTTGGACGTACTCACCACGCTCACGAGACAAGCTCACTCCGATGTTCGCTCTTCCGCACTCTCGACACCCACTGCGCTGCCCACGAAGGCCCGCAACACCTTGGACTTGACGATGTCTATGATTGTCGATGTCTTTGATGACTAGTCCATGTATTTGTACCACTGGAAAGGCGTAGAGGCCGCGCGACGCGGTGGGGAGGTCGATGGAGGACTGGTGGTTGGTGGTTGAGGAAAGGAGGGACGACTGACTCGCTTCGAGCTGCCTGACGCTACCAGGGACCTTCGACAGGAACGGGCTAGCTGGAGGAATTCCGGGTACAAGGGCCCAGATACCAGTAACCCGACCGTTGAAGGAATGGCAAATACAAGAGGTGGTCAAGCAGCGCTCAACAAATAATAATACTAATTAACTGTCGGTGTAGGTTCGTAGCGGTGGAAAAGGCAATGCTAGAGACTAGAGTTCAAGAGGCGACCGGAGCGGGACATGGCCCTGAGGCTGTTGCAGGGTCAGGGTACTCGTACTGTAGAGCCTAGAGGCTAGAGACTCGGGTATGATAGTTCTAGCATGGTTCTATGCGGCATTTCTGGCATTTCTCTGGCTTTGACATGTTGACACACTTTGCATACACTCCAGATGTAAGTACGGTGGTGGATTGAAATACGGAAAGGGTGAAAAAGCGATTTCAATAAATATCATGGTCTTCTTTACATAGGGAGTACTCGTACAACTACCTAGAATACTGATATTTGATAACGGGATTGTACAGTCTGTACTTGGACGATTGATTCACTTGAATCAATTCTAGTAGGTACCTAAGTTTGCCGTGCTCAGAACATCTCGTGCATGCATGCAAGAGAACGGTCACAAGTCCCGTTCAAGACCTGTAATTTCCACAATTCGTGTCGAGATCAACCGAATGATTCTCAAGTCCTCCTTCGGTAATCTTGGGCTTGGTCTTCTCGCGCTCAACGATCTTCTGTTGTAGAACATTACTTTGAAGTGGATTCTCTGAAAAGGCGCCTGTCTTTTTCCTTCACCTCCATGTAGATACCTATGAGCAAGGCCATTTTTGAATATAAACGACTCACGTTGATCGTTGTAGCCTACGCCCGCCGACCAGCCGCTGTGCTTTTCTTCTTGTAATAATTCCATACAGTAGATTAAATAATGCTTGGAGATTCTTGACTTGTCTGGTCACTGCAATCGGACAGGAATTGCCGAGGTGCATGTCCCCGCAGGTGGGGAATCCCTACCTGATGCCCTGTGAATTGGAATGAAACAGATATCGACATTGCACATTTGTGCAGCAGCTCCAGAATACGCACTGACAGAAAATCCATCATGCCTTACAGTCTCAAAGGGAGGAACGTTTTAATCACTGGAGGTTCAAGGTGCGCAAGCCTCCATCCTTGACCGAGCGCAGAACACAGGGCTGACCCGATCGTTTGGAATCTCCATAGAGGATTGGGTGCAGTTGTGGCTCAGAAGTTCGCTGCTGAAGGCTGCAATATAGCCATCAACTACGTCGGGAATCATGATCGAGCCAAGCAAACAGCCCAGAAGCTTGAGAAGGAATACGGTACAAAGATGGTGGTCATTCAAGGTGTATGCTTCTCGTCGGCTGAAACGTCTCTATTGGCTAGGCCTAATATTCTTGCAAGGACGTGGGGGTACTGGCAGACTGTGAGCGGACCGTCCAGGAGAGCATAGATGGGCTAGGAGGCTTGGACATCATCATATCCAATGCTGTAGGTTTCCCCCCAAACAGTTCCGACTTGATAGCTCGAGAGCAATAAGATATCCCATCTCGCTGATTATGAGACAGGGTTGGACCAAATTTACCAAATTCGACAATCTCGACGCTCTCTCTGAGGCTGAATGGGACAAGGTGCGGATTTTCAGCGGCCTATGGAATCCTCGGTCCGGCTCACTAATTCGGGATTCAGTGCTGGGCTGTCAATTGCAAAGGAAACATGCATCTCTTCCGAAAAGCATTGCCGACTCTCAAATCGAACCATGATGGTGGAGTGTTCTTGATCACCTCCTCAATCGCGGGGATCTCCCCGGGTGGGAGCAGTATGGCATACTCTGTCTCGAAAGCTGCAGGTCAGCCTTCACATGCCCTAATGGAACGGGTAGCGTGTACTGATGACACCTTGGTAGGCCTCCAATTGATGAAATGTCTCGCCGCAACCCAGGGACCCGAAATACGAGTTAACGCAGTGCTCCCGGGCCTCCTCTTGACCGAATGGGTATGAGCCGGAAGATTCGATCATGAGAGCTTGTCGAGGTGCTGACCATTGGATAGGGAGCTCAATTTACCCCGGAGCAGATCAAAATGCACAACGAAAAAGCGGTACTAAAGAAAGAGGCCAGTTATAGAGCTTCCAGATTAGGCACTGACTTTCACTGACCGTGGCGTAGACTGATCTCGAAGATTGTGCGGATGCATTTGTAGCTGCGGCCAAGAACTCATCTATGACCGGGCAGAACATCCAGATAGGTAGGACCACCATACTCTAAAATTCTAGCCGATTCTAAAGGCTGACTAGACTCGGGTCGTGTGATGATGAGATAGCAAGCACGCGAGGCGATGCCTAATGCAGTCTCTTCACGGTGCTGATAGAATTATGGGCACGATGAGCAGAATAGATCTCCTCGCCTCTTTGCATAATTATTATAGAGCGGTACTAGTGTCATAAATGCTATTCCAGACGACTTCGAAAAAATGAAGAGCCTTGGGGGAGATTTTCTAAGATGTCAAGTAGTCCGATCATGCCAGCGCGTTTACATGCTACTGAGGCATTCTCAACCCTACCACCCTCAATTTTTACCTCGTCGGTCTGCAGAGTAAAGCCGTCACAAGTCCGTATGAGCAAGCCGTGAGGATTCTCAGCTGGAAAATCTGGGCTTTTCAGAATTGGGTGGCCGGGGCGTAGGATATCCTCATCACTGTGCGGTAGTTTACTGAACCCTGATGGCCAAATAATCCTCTGTGTACGAATTTTACCTGCGGCCGAACTCTGAGCAAAGTTCCAAAGCGGCCCGATGACTTGATGTCTCCGCAGAATTTCCTCGGCGGTCCATTTCCCCCAGTCTATGTGACGGTCTTCAGGGGTAATCTTTGGTGCGTGCCGCAACTCCGTCAACTGCGGATCGTCCTCGTGCCATCCAACATCATGCAAAGGAGGGACAAAGATTCGATCTCTGATACCCTGTACGAGCATCTCTGCTGCCTTCGGTATTATCAGAGCTTCCAATTGGTTTACGTTTGTCGCCTCATGGGAAAATCCAGGGTATGGTGTTTGGGCTAGAATGGTTCCACGGTCAAAGTCTTTTGGATGTAGGGTCTGCAACGTAACTCCAGTAGTCTTGCAGCCAGATAACAAAGTGTGATGCAATGGAGCCGGTCCACGGAAGCTATGTGTGTCAGCAGTAATTCCGAGAAGTGGCAGAGCGCCGCCGGCAGATTCTCGTACTCAGGCAACATTGACGGGTGAACGTTCAAGCCTCCATATTTAGCTCCATCGAGTATTCTCCAGGGTACGAGAAGTCCAAATGATACAGCAATGACCAAATTGATGTCTTTGCCCTGAGGCGTTGGTGGCTAGTTGTGGATTAGGCTTGCTCTTCTTTTATACTTGTGGTGTCTCATACCTTCCATCCTTTGAATGTATCAATCTGGTGCAGAGGCAAGGACAGTGCCTTCGCGGTAGATGATATGGGTACTTGAAAGTCTCTTAATCATTCAAAAGATAAACCTAATGCGTTGTATCTTACCTTCGCGAACATTTTTCAAATCCCGACCGACACGTTTTGCTGACTTACAAACAACATCAATTGAAGCTATTGAATCTGCGTCCTTCTGGCGCTCATCATTCAGGCTTCGCAGAGAGCCGATGCTGAAGTTATTTGAACCACAAAACAGGATGCGTAAGGGGTCAGACGATTTTGTGGACACAGATTGCTGGAAATGAATTGTATGCGACGTAGACCATAGTACACTGGGCTTCCGCAATTGAGACCGCCATAGTAACCTCATTGCCCAGTGATTATACCAAACCAAACCAAACCAAAAATCGTAGCCGGAGAATGCCGCTGCTGGCTGCAACTAAGGTCCACTCGCTTGGCAGGGTATGGAAAAAGCTTGGACCAACCTCGAATATCCCATCATCTGACAGCTGATACCTTTGCACACTCTGATTTGTTACCAAGTCATAACCGACCTGGAACATGATTGAACCTGCTTGAGCCTTTCGTCTTCAAGTCTTTACACTTCGAAACATTTCGGACCTGGTGTCATTTCCACAGGGTCGCGACCATGTCCGCGTCACAAATCTCGGATTAGATGGCTGTTTCTTGGTTGATTGGCATGCACGATGAGCATTAGTGATACGCAGCCTCTTCTCAGGGGGAGTCGTCGGGTAAGGCGGGCCTCCATTACCGACAACGCTTTCGACCGTATCTTGTTGCGATCTTCGACTACCCAAGAACGCTACCTTCACCCAGCGCGCAAGCAGGTTCAGCGTTTCCTTACCTCCAAATATGGACATTACTCCGTGCTCGCTCTTGTTTCTCTCGATGTGAGCTGCATCTTTGCCGATTTCTTGATAAGTTTGTATGTGTGCGAGCATTCGTGCGGTAATGGCAGTCATGTTAGCAAGGGAATATTGGACACGCAAACGGCTTTGGGGATTGTGAGTTTCGTGTTCAGCTGCCTGTTCATGGTCGAACTGCTTGCGAGCATATGGGCATTTGGTTTCAGGTAAGTCCATTCAGTTACCCTAGCGCCACCATTGACTCGATCGTTGCTGATGCTGGGGCAGATACTTCAAAACTAGATTCCATTGCTTCGATGCTCTTGTAATAGTTGCAGGATTCATCATCGATGTTTGTCTGAAGGGCGTCCTGGAAGAAGCTGGGTAAGATTGTTTTCGAAGTTCACTCTTTCCTACTTGAACACCTAGAAGAGACCCAAAACACATTGAAAGAACAAAAGCTCTGTAGACGTGCATCAACGCTCGAAGTTCTGTCTTAGTAGATAAACGCTAACGCCGAGATTCCCAAGGTCTATTATCATAGTACTACGGCTTTGGCGGGTCTTCAAGATCATCGAAGAATTCTCTTCAGGGGCTGAGGAGCAGGTGAGCGTTAACCAAGACCGCAATCGAGCATTACTAAAGCTTATTTAGATGGATACGCTTTCCGAGCGTGCAGAGGAGTTGGAGAGGGAAAACGAGGCCCTGAAGAAAGAATTACGGGCCACAAGGAGCAGTATTAGCAGCAATCAAGGTGCTTCTTGAATCGTTCATCCCTATAGCGCATGTAAAGCAACCATGATTTCTAGGAGTCTTCGTTCTGAGCAAGGCTAGCCTTGGCGTGAGAATGAAGAAAAGCAACGAAAGCACCTATACACAACATGGTTGATTCTATGTTTCCATGTGTACATCCAATACAAGAACTCTCCATGATAGGTGGATATGGCGTCTGTTGCTATCTGTCAATTTGTAGTTTAGCTTTGTTTTGTAGAGCCTGGGGGGCGATCGGCCCTTTCCTTCCGGATTTGGTCTGCATGCAATTATGACCAACCTTGCACCACAAGTCTCTGCACTTCCACAATCATTCACTCTCACGCGACAGGCCTCGACCACGTACCAAATCTATCAGGCCTTAGCAGGCATATAATATCTTTTTCTTGTTCTCGGACACAGGTATTCTAGAACCAGACCGACCAAGGGTTCAATTGGGATTTCTGCGTCAGCGCCTGTGCATTTTTTCTCACGACCAACAATCCCGTGTGAACCAGACCTTTCGTTGCCCGTTGCGCAGACTAGGAACTTATGATACGGAGAAAGCGGTGATTAGAGTAGTTTTTCCTCGCTGTCGCAATCATGGGACAGACTTTATCGGAGCCCGTGGTTGAGAAGGTGCGTGAGCTTTCTGCGTTCTGGAAGTCCGAGGCACCACATCTAGCTTGACATTGTCGCTTGGCGTTCACTGTTTAAGACCATTCAGAGACCCTGTGACCTTATATGGAGTCATTGCTGATGTTCTTTTGATTAGATATCTGACGATGGTCAAGATGACCGAATCGCTTTCGGAGTCTCCGCAATGCAAGGGTGGCGTATTAGCATGGAGGATGCCCATGCAGCGGTATTAGATCTACAAGCCGAAGACGCAACGAAAGAGTTCCAAGCAGCACCACCGGAGAACCGACTCAGCTTTTTCGGAGTGTATGATGGACATGGCGGGGATAAAGTTGCGTTATTTGCAGGCGAGAACATACACAAGATCATCGCAAAACAAGAGGCCTTTAAGAATGGAGATTATGAGCAAGCGTTAAAAGATGGATTCCTAGCAACAGATCGGGCTATTTTGAACAGTAGGCTTAGTTGCCTAACATGGGGCGACTTCATATCTAATACAAGGCCCAGACCCAAAATACGAAGAGGAAGTATCTGGATGTACCGCATCTGTTGGTCTACTATCAAAGTCACAGATCTATGTGGTACGTTGTAGTTCCTGTCAGATGTACAGGACAAACATAGCTGACGGTTTGAAGGCAAATGCTGGTGATTCACGGTCTGTGCTTGGTGTCAAGGGCCGGGCAAAGCCTCTTTCTTTTGACCATAAGCCTCAAAACGAGGGTAGGTTGCCTTTCCGTTTAACAGCTCGACTAAGCTAAAATAAACATCAGGAGAGAAAGCGCGGATCTGCGCTGCAGGCGGTTTTGTTGACTTCGGTCGTGTCAATGGCAACCTTGCACTTTCACGTGCTATTGGCGACTTTGAATTCAAGAAGAGCGCGGAACTCTCACCGGAACAACAAATCGTTACTGCGTTTCCTGACGTGATTACACATTCCATCTCCGATGATGATGAGTTCCTCGTCATTGCTTGTGATGGTATGTTAATTGATTCAACATTCAAGGCTGTGCTAATCCAACTTTACTCGGCTTAGGTATCTGGGATTGTCAATCTTCGCAAGCCGTCGTTGAATTCGTCAGACGTGGCATTGCCGCAAAGCAACAGCTCTCAAAAATCTGTGAGAACATGATGGATAACTGTCTGGCATCAAACAGTGAGACTGGAGGTGTTGGTTGCGATAACATGACAATGGTGGTCATCGCGCTGTTGAAGGGTAAGACCAAGGAGGAGTGGTATAAGGAGGTGGCAGAGCGTGTCGCAAAAGGTGACGGTCCTTGTGCTCCGCCGGAATATGGTGGGATTCCCTCGAAACCCGCAGCATAGTGTAGATACTAAAAAAAGTTCAGCGGAATTGCGTGGCCCTGGGGCTCGTGGGCGTTTCCAAGACAGTGAAGATGATTACAGCCTTGACCTCGATCAACATACTCGTGGAATAGGTGGTCGATCAGGCCGAATCATTCTTCTTGGAAACGGAACTGAAGTGTTGACTGATAGTGACGATACCGAGATGTTCGATCATGATGCGGAAGATAAAGATCTCGAGTCTCAGGTCACCAAAGGCCAGAAGCAATCGATTACCGACCAGGCGGAACGAAGAAATGAGCGTGAGGAAACCCCAGCACCTCAGCCTAAGGAGGCCAATGAGTTGCAGCAGACTCTTGAAAATGCGGAGTCAGGAAACCCCTTTGATACACCTTCGTCGACTACATCCGAGAAATCCGAACCAACAGAGATGGCTCCAATCCCGGCAAAGAAGGTCAATGACAGTGCTATACCTTCAAAGTTGGCAAACCCGCCTCAGTCTACGGAAAACTGAAACATTGATAGTAGCAGACCTCGGTCTTGCATCTGCAATGCCATCCCGTTGAGTGGCTCGTGCAAAGGTTGACGAGCTATGAAATTACATGTTTGGTAGGGCTTTCCATCAGCCTCTCCAAACCAGCGATGATTTATTGATTTACGCTACTCACGGCGATTCCTCGTTCTAGAGCGATTGAGTTGAGTGTTATCGAGGACCGCTATTCCACGTGTGTCAATTACGAAGGCGACGATGGTTGTCGTTATGGGTGGATATATGCTGGGGTCTCTGCACAACACAAGGCAGGAGATCATGTCTGTCCTCCAAGCGCAAGCATGTCTTCCTCCTATATCCATGCCAAGAGCACTGCCCTTTCCTTTCAAATTTGCACCCTCGGCACGCCTTTTTTCCAATCCAAGGTCATCTGTCGAGGACGATCATAGGTGCGATACGCTAGATATATTTGCCTCGTTGGTCCAAACCTGTACCACTACCTTACCATCGAAGTAAAGAATGCAGGTTATACAAGCTCATAATTGCTTTCAGAAGGTCAACTTAGTATAGGTCAGATCCTAACTGTCTGCCCTTTCAGCGACTGAGCTCGACGTCCAATCAGTGAGATTCCTCAGTTTCCACCGAGTGCCTCCATCACTGGAGATATACTGGGATTGTCACATTCTCATATTGATTGTGAGAGATAATTGCACGGCCTGCCATTGGCAAGTTGAACTGCTGGAGTGGTGCGATGACGAGCACGACGAGGTTGACGCTAGCCCCAGAAACAAGAAATTTGTTTGGAACAAGCGCGACTTCCAATCCCAAAAAGCTGCAGTCGTACTCGTAGAAAAGTTGACCGTAGACATTCATCACGATCCTTCTTAGAGTCCCTGCCAATTGCCTCTCTTCCGTGTAGTGGTCAATATCTTTCCCACTTCAATAAATATATATGCTAGCACCCTATTCTGTGATAAGGAAGAAGAACGCAATTCAACCCTAACGGCTCCCGGTTCTCAACTGTCGACCTTCCCGTGCTTCCCATTACTTCTTCTCCTCCACCATTCAGCATAAGTGCGTGGTTACTGCTTCGCAATGTCATCCCCATCGTCCTCAGGCTCTGGAAAAAGAAAGCGCACTTCAAATTTTCATCCTTTGATTAAGCAATCTTCGACCGCAGACCTACTCCAGCCATCTTCACGCGATGCCTCTGGCGAGGACGCGGCAGATTCAACGCCACACATCGGCACGAGCAATAAGCACAGAAAGTCAGTTGCCTCCACCGACTCGACGAGTCAGCCTCACAAACGGCCCAGAACAAGATCCAACGCTGCTGCTACAGAGACCCCCCCTAGCAATGGTACCGTAATAGGGGACGAGAATGAGGATAATGTGGAGGGCGCGGGTCGGCCAAAGCGAAGGACAAAAAGTTCTTCACATAAGGAACAGCCGGACGGGCACAATGACGATAGTAGGGCAATGCCGCCGCCAAAAAAGGGAGGTTTGCAAGATCCAGTCGGATTTCATACCAATCCACCGCCAGAAGGTCGTCCGGTGCGCGTTTACGCCGACGGAGTCTTTGATCTGTTCCATCTTGGGTAAGTTTGTTGATGTTCTTTGAAATATATTACCCACGTTGACCGAGAGGGCAGACACATGCGCCAGCTTGAGCAAGCCAAGACCGCCTTCCCGGATGTCTATCTCATTGTCGGAGTTACCGGAGATGCTGAGACCCATAAACGTAAGGGCTTAACCGTCCTCACCGGCGACCAGCGGGCAGAGACGGTTCGCCACTGCAAGTGGGTGGATGAAGTCATCCCCAATTGCCCTTGGATTGTCACGCCAGATTTTCTTGAGAAACACAAATTGGACTACGTGGCGCATGATGATCTCCCATATGGCGCTGATGAAGGCGATGACATCTACACACCCATTAAGAAGCAGGGCAAGTTCTTGGTTACACAGAGAACCGAGGGCGTTAGCACAACGGGCATTATTACGAAGTAAGTAACAGCTCTGTTGGCTCCAGAGTAATTCATAGCGCTGACTGGTTCCTACCAGGATTGTGAGAGACTACGAGCAATACATCGATCGTCAACTCAAGCGCGGAACGTCCCGCAAAGAACTCAATGTTTCTTGGTTCAAGAAAAACGAGCTTGACCTCAAACGTCACGTCTTTGAGCTGCGTGATAACGTCCGTAACAATTGGTCCACGACCGGCCAAGAGCTCACAAAAGAGCTACGTCAATTCTGGCAGAACAGCAGACCTACTAGTCCCGCGAGAGGCGTGAGCAGAAGCGTCACAGATATTGGAAATGATCAGGGAGGATCTATTCAGAGTCCCGGGGCCCTTGCTCATCTGCCGCATCTTGACGTCCCGAGGCAGGAGAGCCCTGGACCTTCTGGGGGCAAAGCGAGCAGCGACTTTGCTGCTGGGTATAGCCTGGGACTAATTGGGGGAGTGAGATCTTGGGTAAGCCTCTTATATCTTTTACCGCACGCATCACAAATCGCTAACAGTCAGCCTAGATGACTAAGAGTCGTCGGTCACTGCGGGATAGCCAGCCTGGCAGTCCTGACAGCGGTGATGACAGCTCTGATACCAAGAGCCCAAAGGACGAGAAAACTCCATCAAGAGGCAGGCGCGGAGAGCATGCGGACGCTGAAGCCGCTGATGCCGCTGATGCCATGGACACGAAGGCCTAGGCTTCTGTTGATTCAATGCTTGTCGGACTTCTATTCGCTGTGCTTTTGATATCTACATTAGAACGTGCGGCACTGCTGCCCGCAACCTTCGATTTCTGTAATCATAGCTTGCCCGTAACTAGCGTTAGTAACAGTTGTCAACTAATTTGAAGTGTTCAGCCCATCACAAAGCTCTGCAACAGTCTCCTAAGAACGTAATTCACGTAGCATATTGCCCGAGCAAACTGTCGGTGATTTGCATAGCTAGCCTAAGTATTCAGCCAGCATTGCCACAGCACATTGCCCCCTGAACCACCGCCTTTCTCATCCCCAAGCACACCCCCAGAGCTCTACGATCTCGGCTTCTCCTTCTTCTCTTTCCACAGCGCCATCAATCCCACTCCCGACACCTTCACAACCTTGAATCGCACACCGGGAATATCACCCTTGGCCTTGCCTTTTCGCCCGAATCCGGAGAGCAGGACCTCGTCGTTCTCGTCTACGAAGTTGAGACAGCCGTCGTTGGGGACTGTGTGTGGCAAGGGAGATTAGCTATATTTCCCATGCCTTATGTGCAGCTCAAGCCTGCACTGAGATTATGACCCACCGAAAGCAGTAACCTTCTTCCCATTCTTAATCAACTGCACCCTCACACATTTCCTAATAGCACTATTCGGCTGCTTGGCCTCCACGCCAACCTTCTCCAACACTATGCCCTTGGCGTGCGAGGATCCTCCGAAGGGCGAGGATTTGTAGGCGGTACCGAGGAGGCGCTTTTTGAAGGCTAGGTCGGCCCAACGACCTTCGCGGCGATGGGTGCGGAGTTTGCGGGCGGCGTTGAGGCCACGGGGTTTGCCTTTACCCATGGTTGCTGGTGGGGGTTAGTCTTATGGTTGGGGAGGAAAGGCTCGGTGAAGAAGTGGACGATTGAGGCAGAGGTTGTGTGACTTTTAGAGCTGGGAGAGCTTACCGACTGATGTGTGATCGCTAAATGGGGTTGGAAGTGGACGATGTAGGTCGTCGTTAGTGAGGTTCGAACTGGTTTTTTGGTGATGGAGCTAAGCGAGTTGTGCGGAGCCCTAGTGCAGATCTTTGTTTGAATTGAACTAACGTCAATCACAGATGTTAGCTGGATATCTAGACATGGATAACCAAGTTACTGAACTATTTACTGCGTGTGCCATAGGCTTCTATCATTAACGTTGCCACACCATCCTTCCCTCCACCATGTCCACCCTCTCCCCATCCTCCGCAAACCCGTCCTCCTCCACCCACCCTCAACGTCCCCCGCCTCCCTCCCTCTTCCTGGGTCCTCCATCGCGCAATGCCTCCAACATCTCTCTTAACCCACCTGCACCTAGCGCCTCCACCCAATCTCGCCCCACTGCATCCCGTTCTACACGCGGCGCTCCAGACCCCACCCCCCTCGGCCGCTCTCGTCCACCACTCGCTCAAAGCCAAACCGAAGGCGACCGTACCGAAACCCTCTGGGCAGAGATGCAGGCTACATTGGCAGAAGTGGAGCTTAGTGCCTCCAGCAGTACGCACGTGTTTGGCGCCGAACACTCGGCTGCAATGGAAGAGTTGAGGGAGGCGCAGATTGCGCTCGCTAGAGCTTGGGAAAGGAGCGAGGAGGTTGATGCTGCTGATACGGACGGCGAGATTAAAGGCGGAGAAAAGGAGGGAAAGGGAAAGGATGCAGCTGAAGAGGAAAAGGAGACCGAGGAAGCGGATATTCTCGTGGCGAGAAAGAGGAGGGAGGCGAACGAGAGATTCTTTGCTAGGGTGGCTGAGGGTGTACAGGATGTGGTTGGGAAGTTGGAGGGTGTGGCGGGGGCGATGGGGAGGGTGGAGAGGGAGAGTAGGGATGTTTGGAGTGGGAGTGAGAGTTTGGGAACGACGGGAACGGGGAGCGGGTCGGTGGGGAGCTGAGGTGCTGCAGCACAAACCAGATCCTCCACAACCGCTTCAGTGGAGACATCCAGAAGCTACTGAACGTGCTGCGGACGATCCGGAAAGAGCAAACGGGAGGTTGTAGAGTGAGAGGGAGCGTTTGGGGATAAAGCCTTAGATCAATGAGGGCTCAAGTATCATAGTAAGTCTATTGCCTCCCAATTTTTTCGTCATCGTTTAAACTCCATGTATTCGTCCAAGGGTAGTTTGAGAAAGGCGTGGTTCAATAACACTTTAGGATGCGCCAACTATGAAAACTAACCCAAGAAGATATTCATTTAGCCCTCGCAGGCACGGAAGCATGATGGCCGAAGTCTTGTATCACTGCAGCGATTCACCACTGCGATGATTCTAACATAAGCTTTGGTAGCTCCACCGTTTGCTACCTCGACAGTATAATTATCAACTTGGCTCTCCATTCTAGTCTTTATCGAGGCTCTCCTGGTGAAATCTTGTATCTACCGTGGGCATATTCTGCACAGCGTTAGCTTCACCTTGCAGCCTCTGGTTCATTCGATTAAAAGATCTTACGTTGGCCCTCACCAATAATTTCCTATACGGGATACAAGAACGCTATGGCAACAAATAAACAAATTGACAACGGACATATCGCCAAGAAGGGTCGGATCAATAGGTTCATACGAGACATCTAAATACTATCATCTTGTTCTTATTGACGCCAATGCAGAGATTCCTTCGGTAGCATGGTCCAAGTCAAGCTCGGTCCTGACAAAGAAGTATTCACCGTCCACAAAAATCTTCTCTGCAACACCGCACCCTACTTCAAAGCAGCGCTCAATGGGAGCTTCAAAGAGGCTCGGGAGGAGTCGATCGAAATGCCGGAAGACGATCCTACAATGTTTGAGTGCTTCCAAGTCTGGATCTACACCGGATCCATCGTGGGGGCGAACGAGACGGAGAACGATGTTGAAACTTTGACCCTCGTTAAGGTTTACACGTTTGCAGAGCGCCTCAATATCATCGACCTTCAGAATGTCGCCATGCATCTCCTCATCGACCGAGTCTTGGACCGCAGAGAACTTCCTACCGAGCAAATCCCCTTCATGTACGAGCACACTTGCGAAAATTCTGCGCTTCGGAGGATGATCGTCGATATTTCTGCTCATTGCGGGACACTTGATCGTCCTGGCTGGTTTGAAGAGTCTAAACGCCCAATGTATCCTAATGATTTTCTTTGCGATTTGATCTTGAGGCTCTACCACTCAAAAAAGAACAGCCAAATACCTTTCGAATTCGTACGCTCAAGCTACCTGGTCAAGGCCCCGGTCGACCCTGCTCAGAGCGGCACCAAAGAGTAGAGTCGCATTTGATGTTCTGAGCTCGGTCATGTACTGTGTATCTACTTTAGTGATCTCTACCTACGCAGAATCACTTTCCATAAGGTATTGAAAGAAATATCGGTTTCTGGGAAAGGACCTTCTTATAGGTTGTAGAGCCGGACAAACTCTTGATGAGGTATAGTTGATATTGTTGCGCCATTACTCGAAATCTATGTGCGGATTATGAGTATATTGGCAAATCCGTTCTTCGTTTCCATTGATTGTGTCAGATTTGAAACGGGTAATGATTCTGCGCTTCACGATAGCTAACCAAATAGATTCTCTGGAGGCAAAATCCATCAACCGTCTCATCGCCAAAGAATGACGCCTGAAACCTTAGCCTAGCTGAAGATTCTTCACTGTAGTAAGTCACTGTCATGCGTTTTCCTGATACCTACGTAAGACTCACCTAGCGCACATTCCATCAATTCTCAAATTTGTAGATGTATGGTGTCTAACACTTTGAGCTCCTAGACGACCACAGTCATAGTGAACCGACAACAACTTTCTTAGTTGCGCAACTCAATCCGTCCACCATTTCGACCTTAATGTTTAGCTTGTACTTCCACTACCTCAAGTCTGGTAGCTACCAGGATCCACATCAGTAGGAGTTGTCTTCCTTCTAAACTTCATTTCTCCCGCCCACAACAGCTAGCCTCAATCTACGCCGAATATCCGACCTGCCAACGAATGCCCTTTAGTACTACCCCATCCTTATTGTGACGACGATACATATACACCATGGCTTTCAAGTCCCAAGAGACCTACACTCAGGTATCGAAGAAGAGCCGTTTCCACAGGTATGTGACAAGACATATATATCACCAAGCTTGTTTCTTCTCCTCATGCTGAGGTATAAAAAACAGGGACTCGCTTGACAGCATGGTCAAAATCATTGTTGGTCCTTCGAAACAAGAGTTCAGCATGCACAAAGGACTCCTTTGCAACATTGCACCATATTTTGAAGCGGCTCTTAAGGGTAGCTTCAAGGAAGCCGAAGAGCAGAGGATTGAGATGCCTGAGGAGGACGCGGAAGTCTTCAAGTATTTCCAACTCTGGGCCTACACGGACTGCATCCTCACGGAATCCGAGACCGAGAATGACATATTACCAATACTGCTGATCAAACTATACATCTTTGCGGAGGCTCGTTGCATGCCCAGACTTCAGAATGCTGTGATTGATCTCTTTATCGATAAAATGGTAAATTCCAACTCAATGCCCTTTAAGCACCTAAATTTCATCTACGCCAACACAGCCGATGGTTCCTTACTGCGGCGGTTGTTCGTCGATCTATGCGCCTCTACCATTTCCCTATCCAAAAGTACTGTGGTGATGGAACGGTTTAAAAGCTTGGACAGTACAGAGTTCCTTTTCGACCTCATCTTAGCTCAGTCAGAGAGACTGGCAAGTAGCAAGGTTAGCATAGGCTATTTCAGACAGATTCGCTCTCAATACTATGCTAAAACTCCGGTCAACTCTCCAAAAGACGCCCAGGTAAACAGCAATGCACCAGGTTCCTGATATTAGACGCCTACTGGTATTGAAACTGATCAGATCCGCTGGCGCAAAGGATGTAGGATGGCACATTTGAAAGGATGGTGAGCCGAGGACACTGGGAAACATAAGAAAGTAGGATGTAATTTTATTCGCACTTCATAACTCTAAGGTGGTTCAAAACACGTGCAGCAGTGTCTTAGGCCTCGAAAATGACCATGTGTTCTACTTTGCGATTAACCCTTTGTCGCCCTTCACTTCGACGCGCGAAGCCCTTCTTCTTATACAACTAACCACAATATCGTATTGCCAGGACATGCGTTTTGGCCTTCACCCACCTAATTTGAGCCAAACAGAATCCAATTCTCTACATCCTCGGACCGTTGAAAAGTCTTTTGTGCTGTCTGTCCTACGCCATCTGCAAGCTCTCACTTCGGCAATCTGACCGCTCCGGATCTTCGCACACGCCTAGTTCATTAAGAGATCGCTCATTTCGACATCGAGTTGGTGGAACAACATCGTTTCTGTCTTACAACTGAGTACCGGTAGTTCAACACTTTCTGCTTGCACAATGTTCGATCCTACCTCCACAACCCAAGGATTTGTCAATACAGCTATCTCAAGCTACTATCCCAGTTTCCCACACGTTTCGTATTCTAGAGCTTTATACCAGCAACCATCGAATCCGCCTTCCTACTATTTCGGTTAGTATGGCTATTACCGTTGTCCTATAGGTACTCATCCTAATAAGAACATAGTCCAAGATGTCGACAATTGAGTAGATGGGCTGTTCTAAGATTCATGACGCGTAAGAGATTCCCAAATGAGATCATTGGGATCTGGAACTAATTACAACCTAGACATCTCTATGACACCATTATCTTTATCAAAGTGGGACCTGATCAAGTCACCTTTGGAATCCATAAAAGCCTGCTATGCAACGTTTCGTCTTACTTCAACGCCGCATTGAATGGAAATTACATCGAAGCCACCGAAAGCGTTATCGTTCTTTTGGAAGAAAAGCCCAAGGTCTTTAGGCGCTTTAACGAATGGCTATACACCCATGAAGTGCTACAAGGAGTACTGTCAGTAAATGGAAAGACTGACAATTGGTCGGTTTTGTTCGATTTTTTACATCTTTGCGGAGAAGAGAGGCATTCTCCGTCTACAGAAAGCAGTCGCCGATGCCGTTATCGTCACCAGTAGGGTTGTACATGCTATGCCAGCCTGTCAGTTGATTGCACGTCTGTGGGAAAACATACCTGAGAAATCGTGACTTCATCGCATTGTAGTAGACTTCTATCTACGACTTGGGTCCTCTACAGCGTTTGCAACCCAGAAAAAGCGAACCCAGTACCCCAACGATTTTCTCGTTGAGGTCATTCTCATGTTCTACAAAGCGAGCGGAGACGATTCGATCAACAAGGAATTCAACTTTTGGTAGAAGCAGTGCAAATACCACACCCATCAACCAGACGACCCACCGTGCAAGGGCCCGATGCCGCTTGCGGCCTGACAGACAAGAGGATGCTGCCCCCGGGGTTTCATATCCGTACTACAGAAAGATCTTCTTACTTCGAATAGATGCAGGAGCCCAGGATTGAAAGGCGGATCTGGTATGGATATCAGCCCAAGCACAGGCTGATCTATCTCAGATGAGATTATCTAGTGGGACAGTGAGCCTATTCATCACTGCACCAGAAGCGCTTTACTTCTATAGGAATCGAAAAATTGGCCGTATTCCACAAGACTTTCCTAGCAGTGTCCACATGACAGCATGGTTGCATGACTCTTTCCCCAGTGGAGCGTCTATTCGTTGGAATCTTTAGATAATATATCCTGCTTGGCTGAAACGCTGAACGATCCTTTTCCAAAGGAAGCCTATTCTCATCGAAATTTTCAATCTCGACTAATTGACCAAACGCTCACATGCCCTTTCTTCTAAGAGGAGCCCCTATCCCTGGGAGTCTTTTAGACAATTCACTGCTTGACTGAATTAGTTGAATGACCCCACAAACGTGAGAAATCGTTGTAGCATCGCAACAGGGCCAAAGCTTGGCAAAGCAGATCAAAACGATATTGACACACTAGTGAGAGCCTTGGGAAAAGATGTTCGCATTCAGTATCTGCGAGCGCTGAATCTCATCCGCATAAGCTTTTGTATGACCATCTCACGAATAAACAAATAACGTTAACTCCACCTCCCGTAACGCGCCCGCAAATGCACACGCACCCCTCCCAACAAACCCCTATCCCCCGAAACGCCTCGCTATGCGCCCCCCCCCGCCCCCCACTTCCCCACATCTCCAACCCCCACCACACCCTCACCCCCCCTCCCCGTCCCCTTTCCTCTTCCTCCCCCTCTCCAACCCCACTTTCCCCTCCTCAGTACTAAACTGCTTCCGCGCCTCCCGAAGCTCCTTCTCCATAACCAACAACTCCCTCACCCTGCCCAACATCCTCTCATCCCCCCTAACCGCCCAGTTGAAATCCTCGACTTTGATTTTCTGCCGGCGCGAGACGGAGGCGGAGCGGGCGGCGCTGTGGCAGGTTTCGATGATGAAGTCCGTGACGATTTCGTCCAGGGTGCGGATGGTTTCGGGGAGAGGAGGGGGTTGGTCGCCGAAGGCGTGGAGAGCGGATTTTACTGTTGGGGGGTTTAGATTCTGGTGGGGCTGGGTGTTGGGGGAGGAGGGGAGAGGGGAAGGGAGAGTCACGTTCGGTTTGGAAATTCAGCTGGCCCTTATGGCGGGCAGCGCGAGCGCGTGGCTCCGTCATTCTTCTGCGACGTTTCGGAGATGGCCCTTCCTCGTCTTCTTCCGAAACAGAACGCAGGCGCTGATGGCGCTGGGGGCCTATGTAGTCGTCGGATCCTGCTTCATCGCTGGAAGGGAAGGGGAGGTTGAAGGAGACGCGCTTGCGTACGTTGAAGGGGTCAGATTTGGTGGCCATAATTGGTTGGGGTAGGCGCGGCGCGCGGGTGACGGGAGAATGATGGTCCGGCGGTTATTTCCTATGGAAGACAGGTTGTGAGAACACGGTTCCTTTTTGGTTAGAAAGGAGTATGTGAGCCGGATTTTGAGGACTCACTGCGCAAAGTGCAAAAATGGTGAGCTTGCTACTTAGACCGGGTCCGAGAAGATGTGATGAGCTGACTGGTGAAACAGTCCGCCCTCTTCAACTTTCAATCGCTCCTCCTAGTCCTCTTGCTTCTCATCTGCACCAGTGCATACGCTCACTACGTCTTCCCTGGAATCATGGATCGGAATAGGGATGGGTGTGTAGTTTTTTCAAGGTTTTGGTTTGAGATGTGAGACCAAAGCTGACATCATATGCGACAGTGTCTTTGGTGTTTTCTGGAAATGCGCTAGGATTGGGGAGCGGTTGAGTCCGTATGTCAGTATTTGCTGTGTTGTTATGGCTGTGAGTGTTGCTTTGATAATTTGTGTTGTGGGCGAGGGTTGACACTTTTTGTTATAGGCATCTTTGATGGCGAGTTCATGATTGCGGTAGCAACTTATCAGATGCATCTTGGATGGCGTTGAGATGCTGCCTAGGTTACTGCGAAGTATTGCAAAATACCAACCAAAGATGTTTTCTACTCTAGATCAGATACTGTTTTCAATCTCACTGCTTCCAATGATCTTGATTTGACGCTACATCTCACCAAACACTGCACCCGCGAGGCCTTTCCTTGTTCATCATAGCTCGCTAAAAAGTCATTCGGGTGTTGTTGATACTTAAGGACTGTAATCTTGCTTACTTTGTTGATTGGAGTGAATGTAACTTCACATAAATCCATGAGCCCACACAGCCTAGCTTCTGGCCTTATGAAGTAATCTGTTCTCTTCAGAACCCAAACTTCTTTGCATCAGAGGTTAACGAACCTTCTATGCGGCCAGCGAACCTATCTTTGCAGATTCGAGAAACGTGTACCTTGATTGCAGCGGTCTAGGCAAAACCAACTGCACAATGTCAACTGTCCTACCTGCAAATGATCCGAGAACATTTCGGTTTCTGGACTTACCGGCTGAGCTTCGAAACAAGATCTGCACTAAGCTCTTGACACGAGACCCGACAAAGATGCGTGGGGCGCATCCTCAGATTCTTGCGACATGCCGAAAAATCCACAACGAGGCATTCGGCTTGCTTTATTCGCTGAACCGGATCGACGTATATGTGCATCACGATACCATCACATGGCACGGATCGAGCTATCGAGGTTCAGGGGCGATCCACTGGCTATTGCCCTTCAAAAAACCTCATTCGTGGTATAGACCTTCGTTTCGCTTCCTGGGAATGGCCGAAAACCTAACAATACATATAATCCATCATCCACACCCAAACTGCGTTCGATTCCCAAACCGGCGACTCCTTCATCTGTCCCTGGAGTCGAACAGGATATTTAAACTGCTTGAGAACCTCAGATGGCTTGCTCGGCAGATCAGCAAGGAGAACCACCGGTTGAAAAATCTGCATATTCAGTTGCAACTCGACAACGGTTGCTACTTGCACCCACAGAAGCTTCATGTGGTAGAGGGATTCATGCTTTCCCCTTTCAGGAACATACGGGGTGTTGGAAATCTGACAATCAGCCCTTTATGGAATGTACCCAACGCGTTAAGAATCTGTGGCCGCATAACACAAGCGCTTGCTGAGGAGTATGTTTCTATTTCCAATTTCTCAACAGGATAAGCGGCTAACTGGAGCGTCTGTTTAGTGAAGAAGAATATGTGCCCTTGAGACTAAAAACATCTCTTACAGAGATCGGAAAGTCCTCTAGATGAGGTTGCGTTTATGAGGGAAAAGACTGCTGGTTACGGGATTCGTGAAGAGTGGAGAATTGTTGACACAGCTGTTCTGTAGGGCAGCACGATTTGTCGAGTTGAAGTTGACCTTTTGCCGTTTCGGTCCTTTCTATAGTAAAGTTGTCGTCAAGCGTTCTTGGTCAAGTCGTTACTCTTACATTACATGATCGAAACCCGTACCTTAGATGTAGAAGTTCAAGTCTACGTCATCCTAACGACAAAATTGCCAGAAGCGAAGATTTCTCATCTTTGATTCCACATTTCTATGAGCCCACCTATACTGGTAATAACTTCTCAAGAACAACTCCCGTCCGCTTTCGCCATACACGGCCGAGAAGCTCATTTCCCATCAAGCAACGCCACTGGCAATCAGCAGCACACTCTATGTGTAGCTTGAACTGTGACATGCAACTCATATCAAATGTCTCGCCTAAAAAAATGAAGCTCGGTGTCTTCCCCAAGTTTCCCACTATAGTTCAGTTATAAGCACCATAAAATAGAAGCGGTAGCATTGACCGATTGTTACCACCAATGTTTTTGAACATCTGGGCTGTGGAAAGCTCGCCCGTGTTCTGGGTAATGGCGTAGGAGCGATGTGTGGCATCGCTGTACCAAACAATACCGCCGCACATTTCACCCTTCCTTCTACAGTCCAGATTCATTTTAGCCACCTGTTCTTTGCTGACGTTAGCGTGCGTTGTGCCATCCGTTTGCAGTCATGGCGTGGGAAAGTATGAAGTACGGAGGCCCCGTGTCCGGACCAGCTGTTTCCTTTTGGAGGGAGAGAGATTAAATACCTAAAAAGTACCCAATTGACACGCCCAGACCTGCAATGATAGTGTAACGTCACCAATTTGTATGATTCTCGAGCTCTTGGGTCCGGCTGGCCAGATCCCCCAATTCTCTGGCCACGTGTGTCGTTTCTCGGAAGTCCCTTGGAAGAAGTAGGGCCTTCTGTTCAGTTTGAACTGCAGCAGAATCAAGCGGACTTCTCTGACCATTTATCTAGGAAGATGTCTCACATTTCTGACTCTAGATAATTGAGGGTGGTGATTCTTCTTTGTCACCAGGCTTATCCAAAAGTCTTCATTGTATACGCAGTCATCAAGGCTTATCTCACTTCAGCCGGTAGATTCGAAAGCTCAGCAGCATGCTTATGTCCCGCTTGTACTGGATGTCTCTTCCAAGGGGTGGGTCGATTCCTGGAATCCACCACGAATGGAGGACTGAGCTGATTTCCTAGAAGAGCTCCTGGTTCCCTTCATTTCCACATGGAGCTTGGATCATGTTCGAAATTCTGATATCAGCAAAATTCCTCCTGATCCGAACACAAGGGTATGCGCAATTCGACCTCCTAAATTCGCAACGTATGCGCCGCATGAGTGATGAAGTAATCAATTCAACTAGAGTGGTTGAGGAGCTGTTCATGATCGAAAAGATGTATTCGGGTGTTTAATATCATGGCGTCAGTGTCTGTATTCGGCTTTCTAGATTCCAAAAATTAAGGCGCGCATTCTTTGGCATGTGGAGTTGCGAATAGAAAGGAAACCAAAATGGCTATGCCTGTACCACGTCACAGTTATTTAGCTACTCGAATGAAAGCTGGTAGAGGAAGGCATGCACCTAGTCAATTGAAAAGTGGAAGTGTGCTAAAGAAAAAAGAGCTTATGAGAGACATAAGTCGTGGGTGAATCATGGTAGGGTGACCTGTAAAGATGACTGGGATTGTATCCAGCTTGTAATATGGGAGTTGAACATAATTGATAGGGTAATAGTCCCTAGACACCTTTACCCTGAGACGCTTGATACCTTGATGGGTCCAGTGATAGAAAGTCCTATGGCAGATTTCTATGGAGGTCGGTCCAGCGTTGTCATTCAATCACAATTGCCAGAATGGTCAATTCGTTAAGTCCCAATCGATACGAAATCTCACTGATTGGTAGAAGGGTCTAGTCATGATCAAGTATCTAAAGGCGATAAGAAGAGTTGGAAGAATGATTCTGGGGTATATTTAAATGCTGAAGAGAACTGCACTCAGTTTGTTTGTCGGTCTGGCGCATATGCTACTGCCGTAGAGTCATCTTTGAAATTATTTTCGTGGTACTCGTTTTCGGATCCCGTCCTTATAGCCTTCTTCAGGGCCTCAAGCATAAGGGCCCGATCCTTAACCCATCCCAAGGCTTTCATCGTGTAGGCATTAACTTCGAAACCTGCTGTCTCCATTCCCTTCACAGCCTCTACGGCATTATCGATATCTTGTAACTGGGAGTATCCGCGGATAATGATGTTCCAAGTGATATCATTTGGCGCCATCCCTCTAGCCTCCATCATCTTAATAACTTTTTCAGCGGCTAGTTTTTGCCCGTGTCGAAGATATGCTTGGGCGAGAATCGTCCATGTTTGTACGGTAGGAATGGCTTTTATGGCGGGTTTGACACCATTCACTTCTTTTAAAGGCTCTAACATATGCTTAATCACAAGTACGCATGACTCGAGAGATTGACGGCTTCGACCCAAGGCCATAATAAAAGCGTTGGAGATATAATCTAATTGTGCGGTGGGTGCAATAATCGGGTGATTTTCCTCGAGCAGCGTGTGGTATCGCATGTACCGGTGTATCAAGAGATCTGAGTCCTGGTATTGCTTGGTGTATGCTATGATCATGAGGCCTACGGTCCAGGAAGATGGAGGTTGCACCTCATGTTTCAGACCGGACGGAGTGTCGACGCTGTCGAGCACCAAGCCTAGGTCTCGAAGAGGACCGATATCACAATAGCGAGTATAAATTGGAAGAAGGGCCTTGAAGACTGACATCTGACTTTTAACCAATTCCGATGCGAAAAGAGCGTCGAGAACGTCCCTGACAAGTCTTTCATCCCGTGGTAGGTTGCCATCTTCCTCAGCGTCGCGGATGATGTGTTCGACAAGTTCGGTATCCAAATTCTGTTTTGCGCCTTTCATCATGATTGAGTATGTGAACGCATCGGGTTCAAGACCGTTCTCCCTCGCCACTTTGTACATATCCCAAGCAGTTTGGTAGTCGGCAGCTTCGATAGCGTTGAGGATGATAACATTGTACATGTGAATCTTTGGGCGTATGCCAATCTCGAGCATTTGGGTAAGAATGCTCGATTGGATGTTGTACCTGTGCTGTACGGGGAAGGAGCCCCTTAAGAGATGGACGCATCCACTCTGAACATTACTTGTAGAGACATCGCATCCAGAGATAACAAGACTGCGTAATATTTCTAACGGCAGCGAGATTCTCCCCATGTTGATGAATCTTTCGAGGAAATGCAACAATGTGTTCATATGTATTTTCATGTTCTGCCTACGCAACGTCTCAAACAGAATTTCAACCTGATGATCATCGCAGTGCGTCAGAAGCCAAAAAACAGCGTGTTGGTTAAGTGTGAAGTCGTGCCCTGGAATGGGCACAGTTACTTCTGCAAAATTGCAAATGATGCGGAGGAGTGTGTCGATCTTCAGTGGATCTGGTTGTTTTCCTCCCGCAAGATAGAAATGACAGAGGTAGGTTATACAATCCTCCACGATATGTCTCGAGGGTCTAAGCGCGGGTGTAGTGACAGAAGCGTCAAGCAGCTTCAATGCCCGCCGTGGACTATTTTGCAGTGCCCAGAGCATCATTCCATGCCAGTGAATTTCGCGGTTTGGCCGTTGAAACATCATCCATGCTTTGATGATAGAGTTTCTATTATTGTGAAGACTGAGCAAACGTAGGATGTGTTCTGGCCTGTAGCCACAAAAAATTATGTTTTTACTCCCCTTCGATATAATGGCAAATCTTCTGAACCAACTTTTCGACAATGAATCAACGCGAAGTGGAATTCCCTCGCTCCTCCGCATGCTTTTCCAGGGCATCAGCGAATAGACTTTCAGGTCCTTAGGGAGCAGTTTGGGCAGTTTTTTCTGTCTGTCTATGATCGCATCCATCTGTTGCTTTGACCAAGGTTTGAGATTCCTTGCTATTAATGTAGTCTCCGGCCCTGGTAACTTCCATGTTAAATGAGCATATGGATGCCGGGAACCTCGTCGAGAACGAACTGCTCTTATCCTGTTGTGAGATGTTGCAGGGGTTCCATACGTCCTGCCCACCGGTAGTTTAATGCCTTTGCTAATCCGTAAGTTCAAGCGTTCTGCTGCGGATTGTGCTTGAGGAACGATGCCAGATTCTCCCAAGCCCTGCAGCATTCCTGTTTCGGGATGTAACTCGACCACGGGGTAGTCCGCAACTTCACGTCTGTGAGGTTGTTTGCCGCCGGGTTCTTCGCCGCGGCATTGTTGTCGAACGAACGGTTTGACTTTGTAACGACGGAGTGGAGCAGACTTCGTACGTCGCGGCACTGGGGCCGCATCGCTGGGGTGTCGAAAGCTTCTTAGACATTGTAGTACATGTTGAATCCGAGAGACCATGGGAAAATAATTTTATTCACCGGAACATTGCTTTCATGATGCTGCTTGGATGACAGGAGCTGAAACTGATTTCCAAGCTGTTGGAAGATTTTGCTCATTGAGATGTTGATGTGGCCCGTGCGCCAGCTTCAAATATTTTATGCAATTTCCCAATTTCAACAGGCATGGAAAGACACGTCAAAAGTATTCCTTGAAGAGGCTGATATTGTATTGTTCATGTATAAGCCCTCATATCTTTCTGCACAGCAATGGCTTCCGTCCATATCTCCCTTGACGCCGCCGCAACAGAGCGCAAACTCCGCCTTGCAAAGCTCAAATCGCTGAAACGTAAACAACCCGATAGCTACTCTGAAATCGATTCCCCGGCAGCATCTACCGACTCACCACAGGCCTTTAAGTCCTCAAATATCTCTACACAAACTCTAACAGAACTCTCCGAGTCGCCGCCAGTAACTACAACCTATCTTTCCGGCCGCAACTACGACCCCGCTACGCGGGGCCCAAAACTTGGATTCGAAGCCGCCCCTACCGAGGACCAGGAAACGCTCGAAGATCGTGCAGCGCAAATCGCAGAAGAGACGCATGTTTTAGCGGAGCAGGCAGAGCGGGATGAGAAGCCAATTGATTTGTTCAAGCTACAGCCCAAGAAACCCAACTGGGATCTGAAGCGGGATATGGAGAGAAAATTAGAGAGGCTAAATACGAGGACTGACAATGCTATTGCAAGAATGGTCAGGGATAGGATAGAAGCGGCGCAGAAGAAGGCGGAGGCTGAGAGGGGCGGGGCGGGGGAGGTAGTGGGAATGAAGGGAGAGGAATTAGTGGAAGGCGTGCATGTCCGAGAGAGGGAAGAGCAAGAACAGGAGAGGAAGGAGAGGGAGGAGGACGAGGAATTAATTTGATCGCCTCATGGTGTCTTTACGCTTCAAGTGTATACTGGAAATGCCTTACAACTCACCCAAAAGTGTGGGAGCAGGGCTGCTGCATTTGCTACGTTTCAGCGTGGAGTTCGGAATACCATGGCTTGACCTGTTTTATACGGTGACTAAACTTTAAAGACACCTATTGATAGAATTGGGATCCTATGCTTTACTATGCCAGCTTTGCAGTCTAAACACGGACCCCAACCCATTTCCGTCCATCATGAAACTCTTTAGGATAATTCGAAAGACACGAAGAAGCGTCGGCCATTCCTTACCGATGGATAATCCTACGACCGGCCAAACCCAGAACAGAAGGATAGAAGAATACCACCATCCCCAGTAACAACAGTTCCATAAGAAGAATCTCCTTGCACGCCAAACCTTAGGGTACACTAGTCAACGTCCCATATTCATTGCCTGAGTAAGTGCCAGGCGTTTGCTGAAGGGGCTCAAACTTCTTTCTCTCCGCGGTGGAGGTGATGATAGAGGTCTGTTGCGCCTGAAATCGTCAGTGTTCCCATCTCTAAAGCTACTTCCATAGCGATCGTCATCGTTCGAAAAGCGGCGGTCACCGTCCTTTAGCGGCTGATGGCCTTGAGTTCCGGTACCTTTTCGGTTCCTGTCCTTCGCCCCATTCGAGGTGGCTCCAGGAGTCATGGATTGTCGGTTCCGAGCAACTTGACTTCGGTCCATGCTATTACTTCGGCTCCTTGTCCTCCGAATAGATCTTCCATCATGACCTCTATCTCTTCCACGGCGCTCAGGACTGATTAAAGATCGCCGGCGTCTTGTATTTCGATGTTCATTCATAGAAACTTCTCTCCGTCTACCTTCGTGAGATGAAACCGAGGTGCACGATAAGGAAGAAGATGAGGAACTTCGTCTGCGCTTGCGAGTAACGCTCCGCGGACGGCTCATCATCCTGGGATCTCGTTCTCCCCTACGGGGATCCGGACTAGAAGATGAATGCCTATGATGACCTTCATTTCTGGAACGGTGGTTGCGTCTTCGATCAACCAATGACTCCGATGCATACGATGTTGTTGACATGCTTGAGCTCCTCCTTCTCTTATGGACCGTATCTTGGGAAAAAACCGCTTGACTGTGTCTGCCTGAACCATGGTACCCTCTGGTAGCATGTCTACTAGTATGTCTTGGCGTGGGTGAGCGTGAGAGATTGGTGGAAATGGTAGATACTGATGTTGAAGAGGAGGATGATATAGACCTAGAACGCTTCCGCGAAACGTGGAGGTTGCTACATTCGCCTGCTCTGCGCATTCGGCCGCGTTTCGCTTCTTTCTTGGCAAGCTCCTCGTCAGCTACACCCTTCCTAAGAGCCGTCAGTATACCTTCGACCAAATGTAGGTGTGCATAAAGCCCACTTCCGGAGCAGATCATTCGGAACGTCACTGGTCAGTTTCGGTACAAGCTTAGGGTTTGCCAGCTGTTGCGTTCGGGAAGGTCTCGAGGCATAGGGCCTATCTTGCGCAGTTGCTTTGCATTCGAAACTGTAGTGCCGTAGAAAATCTCAGCTTAGGGATCATATTTCTTAGGTCTCGGGGCACTTATCTCGTTTCAAGCACTTTTGGCAAAGCGTCTGCGGTGTAGCTTTCGACTGTCCAATAGCAGTAGGTCCGCGATAGCGGTTCATTTGATTCTTCAAGTGAAACGGTGGAATATGTGATGGATATCTTGTTGCGTGGCTGAGGAAGGTATAATTACTTAACCTACGTGGTTAGAAACAGAGGTACAGCAAGTGTGTTGTGTAAGAGCTACCAGAACGGAATAGAGCAAGCAATTGAGTACGTAGTAATTGGGAGAACTCAGCCCACGTGAAAAGAAGCTTGAGTGAGCCGTAAGGCTGTGACTAAGCGAGCCACAGCCGGCACGCCTTAACCTAGTTTGTTTTAGTGCGCCTTGAGGGAAGAGGCTTAGCGGTGGTACCAGGAAGTGAATCCCCACTACATATCTTGAGGCTCATACTTTGGCAACTTCTTACTCAGGCTTGTCTTGAGGGATTAACCACCTCCACCGCTGCCAACGTGGAACCATACCATAGGTCCTTACAATAATCAGCTTGACACTTTGAAGCATCCTCCGAGGCATAGCAGCCTCACATCTGGAGTGAACACGGTGCCTTTGTGACACCGAGAGCAATCACCACGCATAGCTCAAAAGTGTTACTAGTGGGAAAGCTCGGTCAAACTACATGGCGAGCCTCCATAATGTCAAAGGTTCCCTTCTCGGTGCTGTCAGAAATCTTTGATATGCCTTCTTCTCCTTGACCTAGTGCATTCTACTTACACCAACTTTTACACTCCTTTGGTTCGAGATCTTTGGAAAGACCAGTCTTCGTGCGATATCATTCACTTGTTTACGCTGTCCCATTTCGGGCGCAAAATGGCAACAAAAAACTCCACGATGACTGGTCTGAAGCCGTCTTTTGCAAGTGTATGCATGTCCTTACCTAGCCACTCATTCGGACGCAAATAGCTAACAGCGACTCTAGATTGCGGCAATGGCGCCTCCTGCACACAATAGACAGGTAGGGAGCTCAGTAAAGCCTTTAGACATATCGTCTACAGTGTCGCCGTCAAAACAAACACCCGCTATAGCCGAAAGCCCCTCTGCCAAACAGTTGCACCAGGAGCTTCAGACCTCGATGTCACGATTGACAGTCAAAGAACTTCCTTCGGTCTGCAATACTACACTTGACCAAGGGAACAGTGTTGCAGTCAAAGTTGGACTCAGGTTCGATGATGATCAAACACAGGTGTCTTCCTCCTCCACCAAGCCTGCCAGCCTCGACGGCAAGAGCGCCACATCTGGGACCACATTTGCGTTAGATGAGAAAGAATCACTTCGACCGGATGACAGTGCCAGCGTAAAAGCCGCGGAAGACGAGGACTTCTATTCGGGACCTGTGTCTGGGGCAGCGAATTCCAGAGTCGGATCCGAGGCCGGAAGTAGAGCTTTCCGAGACCAATTCTACGAAATCTCTGAGAGGATGGGTCCCGGTGCTCATCGCTCCCATGCCATTAGCCGGCGAGGTATACCAGGAATTCAGGAGGAGGGCCAGCAAATGTCACTCGCTCCTCTCATACCTACATTACCGGCACCGGACACTGTATCTGGACCGGAAAGTATTGCTACGAATGGTTCATGTTTTGGTTATACATACCTAGAGCCCGATGAGAAATTATTCGAGGCTCTTGAATCACAAAAGGATCGCCTTTTTCTTCTGCAGCTGGAGGAGACTATAATCAAGTTCGTTCGAGATTCAACGTAAATCTGCCAGGCCTCGTACTACTGTCAAAGCTAACAGCAAGCCCAGAGAACCAATTCTTGATCTGCCCTCTTGTCATTCATTTTACAGACTGCTTACACACAAGCTAGCTGATTATTATGCATTGACCCATTTTGTCGATAATGCTGTGAGCGCTGTGCGGCTGTATCGGACTCCGTACTGTCGGCTGTGAGTATAGACCATCCATAAATGACTGCTTCACCAATTAACACCCCAAAAAGGCCTAGCCCTCTAAGCGCCATACCAAGGCTTCCTGCCTCTACCAACCCCACTCCAGTATCTCAGCCAGCCGTAAAGATCATGCGTCGTGCAGGATTAGGAAAAGATGGTCAGGCTAACGAGTCGGGAGCTGTCACTAATGATAGCTCCAAATTTCCGTCTAAGTCAGGTTCTGAAGCTGAAGACGGAAGTCAGCAAGGTACGGGTGTTGCGTCGCCAACCGACTCTAATAATGCAAAAGACAAGGCGTCCATGACTCGTGAGGAAAGAGAGGCAAAGTATAAGGAGACTCGAGAACGGATATTCAAGGGGTTTGAAAATAATGACAATGCTGACGGAGATGCCACTGCTGGGATCCTGCCTTCAAACGAAGTATCACGTACCGGTTCAGCAAATGAGAAGAAAAAGACAAAGAAGCACAGAAACAATGATGATGGATTTCATGCACGATCACAATACAATGCATATTATCCCGCCATGCAGTATCCTGTTTCTACATTCGATCAAGCTGGGACTTCGGCCGCCTACTTCAGTCCTTACGGACTACAACAGATTAATGCAATCGGTCCGTCCGGCAACCTGAGCCCTCCCATGCTTCAACAGGGATACAACCAAGGATACCATTCTATGCCTAGTACACCAGCTTATCCGATGGCCATGCAACAAAGTCCAGTGACGAGCGGGTCCAACATGAATGGACAGATCAACGGTCTTGGAGTGTACAATCAGCAAATCCCACAACAATATTACCAACCGATGCAACAAACGATGATTGGTCATCATTCCCCAGCTATGTCGTCACCGGCCTTAAGCACCCATGCTCAGTTATCAAGGCCTCAGCCTCAAATGCCGGATCAGCCATGGTCGCAAAATGGCTTGCCATACTCCTACCAGCTGTCAAGAAATCAACAACCAATGTATCCTCCTCAGATGCACGACCGCCCCCCTGTTGGTATACCTGCAGTACCTTATCAGTATGGACAACTGCCATATCAGCCAAATGCACCTGGAGGGAAGGCGCCCCATCCTCTCCCGGGAAGCTACAATCGACAAGCATTCAACCCGCAAACTAGAGCCTTTGTACCGAGCACCGGATTCGTTCCTTTACCAAACGCAGCTTATGGCGGCAGAACTTTGTCCAATGGCAGTCAAACTCAGCCCTATAGTCAACAGCCAGGTACTTATCTACATCCTTCCTCAACGCCCAGTATGCCTTTCGCGTCACCCATGCCTGGACTTGGATCGTTTGTTCCAGGCCATGATTCCAAATCCTACGGAACGCGAAAGAATTCATCCCAGACAATTGACTCACAGTCGCCTGGCCAGAGTTCCCTATCAAAATGGGGAACACCAGCTAACCTTCCGCCCAAGCCACCACCGCTAGATGTGCCCAGCATGCCCGACACTCAACATTCTCTGCCTATGAACATCCATGCCAATATGAACATACATGCCATGGGCAATGGGCAATCCATGCCAAGCTTTCAAAACGGTGTCTACTCGATGCCCGGCCAGGCAGGCGTCTAGCGGATAGGCTTAGTCTGCAAAGGGCCTTGTTATGGTGTTTGGGTTAGCAATACATTGGTAGGATACAAAAATATAGGGCACCCATCTGCCTGGGCGTTGACAATGGTATCTGTGTGATGTTGGGCGCGGGTAACTTTGTGCGGGCTGGCTTGTTGCTGCAAGCCATGCTGTTTATTCTTTGGGTAAAGTCATGCATCAGAGGTGAAGAGCCACATTGGCTGTTTGACGGGGGGGAAGGGAATGCATTTTATGGCGCTCTTATTTTTTGTCGACATGGATGCATGGACATGTCTTAGTGTGAAATGTAATGTTTGCGAAATCGATTTCGATAAGAGGCAGAAATGAGACCCACAGTCAAAAGTATTGAATATTCGCTCATGCCTGATACCTGAGATCACACTCCTCGCAAAACCTCCCAAGGCCTTTCTCATCTACCTCCGAAGCACAACTATACCGTAACCTCACCTCCCCTCCCCTCTCCCATCACCTCCCCTCCACCCCCCGCTCATCCCCCTTCCCCCCCACCAACCCCCTCCTCGTCTCCATCCTCCGAACCGCCTTTTCCAACTCCTCCACCCCCCCCTCCCGAAACCGCGTCACCTTCCCCACATTCCTGGCCGTAATCTCCCTGACCCCCCCCTCCGTCGCGCGCTCGCGCATCAGCGTCTTCGCCGTCATCGCAAACCGCATGTCCCTGGGCCCGTCGACGAGCTCCAGGATCGCGCTGGGCGCTTGGTCGTGGTGCCGGTTTAGGGGCTCGGTGCGTAGGACGCGCGTGTAGCCGCCGGGGCGGTGGAGGTAGCGGAGGCGGAGGGTGGTGAAGAGGCGGGGGAGGTGGGTGTATGGTTCCTGTTGGGGTTAGTGGGGTTAGTTGTTTGGGGGTGGTGGGTTTTTGGGGGGGGGGGGATGGGTAAGCGTACGTAGAAGATGGCTTCGGCCTTGCGCTTGGCGGCGTCGGTGTTTTTCTTGCCCAGCGTGATTAGCTTCTCGGCCAGCCGCTGGGCTTCTTTGGCTTTGGGCCAGGTCGTGCTGATGGATTCGTGGGTGAAGAGTGAGGTTACGAGGTTGCGGAGGAGGGCTTGGCGGTGGGAGGATTTGCGGTCGAGGTGGCGGTATTTGAGGGCGCCGCCGGCCATGGTGGGTTAGATGATGGGGAGGTGGAGGTGGAGGGAGGGTTGTGGTGGCGAGGGAGAGGAGCGTTGGGTAGGATGGTGGTGCGGAGGGAGGTGGAGAGGGAGGTGGAGGTAAGCGGGTAAGATGGTTCTCTGGGAGGTTCGTGGTGTGCCAATAGTGTAGGAGAGCAAGCCAATCGAGAATTGGCACTGTGCTCCCGACTTCACTCTTCCTGCAACTCCTTGGCGTTGATAATAATTATACGAATAAGTTTGTCTAGTCCATCGGATGGTTTCGTGGCGCAATTGGCCTCCGTAATCTTGAGCTTGCACGGGCAACCTCGCCAAGACCGAAGCTCTCGATGCTGCCCTCGTTTTTTCCTTTCCCTATTCTTCAAATCTCGTAGATGATATAGTCCAGACGATAATGTAGCATGATCCTACTGAGAGGTCTTCGGAAGCTGTAGCGTTTATGTAACCTTGGTATACATAGAACCCAGCTTTTCGCAGCCATGCTCACGCCTTTTACCCCGATAACCATAAAATACAAGCACGGCCTCAAGACCATGGCCTCCTCAAACCCTTCCCAAACCCTCTCGCCCTGCACCACCTGCCCTCCTGCCCCCCTAGATCCTCCTCCCCCCCTCCCCCCACTCCCTCCCCCTCCCCTCCACCCCCTCCCTCACCCACCCCCACCTCACCCCCTGCACCCCCCTCACCAACCCCTCCACCTCCCGATTCCAGCCATCCTTCCACCTCTCCACCCATCCAGCGTCTCTAACCTGCCACTGCGCTTCTGGAAAGTTTGTTGCTGTAGGTGGAGATGTCGATGTAGGGGAGGAGTGGGAGTCGAGCAGGAGCGCGGATTCGTGGAGGAGGGATGCTTGATGGGCGCGTGAGCGCTGATGCGTGAGGAGGGAGAGGTAGAGGGCGGTGGAGGTGAGAGTGAAGCCGGCGATTAGGGAGGTGATGGGGGGCATGGTGGTGGTTGAGTGGTGGGGAGGGGGTGGTTGAGGGTGTGTGGGGCGAGAGGTGGTAGGGTTTGAGGATTATGGTTGGGGGGTTTGGGTGACGGTTGTTGCGGGATGGGGAATTTGAGTGTCCACGATGAAATTTTTCGGTTTGGCTGGTTCGTTGTAGCCAGGAGATGGGGCGGGCGGGCGGAAATGCAAGATGGCGCGGAAAGACGGCGGAGATGCGCCCGGCTCAGTCGCTTTCCTGAATCTTGCCGCTTTTAGCGAGGAAGCTGGGTGAGCGGCGCCGGCGGCGGTGCGGCACCTTTGCTCAGACAATAAACGCTCCCAGCTCGATATTATATAACTTTCGAGAGCTCAGAACATCGCGCGCTTTCGCAAATGGTCTTCGAGATACGATGCGAAACGAGCTTTCTTGGGTAGATTACGACCAAGAGTTTTCTTTAAACTTGTGTTTTAAAGTGACGCATGCACAGCATGGTAACCAGATTCTGGAGATCTTTACATATGTGCTTGATGTTATGTAGTCAGTCCAACAATAGTCTAACATTTTGCTTATACCATTGTTATATAAGCTTAGCAAGCTTGGTCGGTTTCAGTTGACTGCTTACTACTTTATCTACTACGCAATGCAGTATAACCCGTGCAGTACAAATGCTCAGAGCTTCAAAAACCCAGCACCCCTTCCCACGCCATCCTTCTCCTTCACCTCTCTGCCCTCCACATCTCTCAGCTCTCCTTTCCTCCCAATCACTCTCACGCCCGCCTTTTTCAAATCTCCAATGACCTCTTTCTTTTTAGCCTTCCTCCCAACGCCCGTACCAGCCCTTTTACTGTCCGCTGGGGTTTCAACAGTCCCACCAGCCTTTCTGATCCTCTCTTTGGCCCTTCTTCGCCTCCGTAACTTCTCTTCTCTAGTCATCTCCTCCCTTCCTACCGGCATCCCACTCTTCAGTACCACCTCCTTGCTCTTGTCTACACCCGCATCCCCTGGCTTGTATACCTCCTGCGGCGCAAGCATGCTCGCTCCGCCCACATCGCCGCCGGCACTGGGCCGTGCATCTTCCATGCTGATGGTGGGCACGTCGGCTACGACGTTGATGCTTGCTTGAGGGGGTTTGGGCTTGTAGTGCCAACTGCTGAGTGCGTCAAGTTTGGCGCTGACGTCTTTCCAGAGGCGCTCGATGGTTGCTTCTTCGGCCTTGAGTTTCTCGTCGTTTTGGTCCACGTACCCTTCTGGATCTGCTTTTTTGAGGTGGTCGGCTTCGTATACCTCAGCTAGACTCTGCTGCGGTTTGGCGTCGTCGAGCTCGATGCGGCCGCGTCGGACATCCTTGCCATCACCGGTAGCTAGATTTCCCGGCCGTCGCCGAATCACCTCGTCAAAATCTCGGGCTAGGATACGCCGCTTGATGAGGGTTTCTATGTCCTCGCTTACTTCATTCGTGATGACAGGAATGGGTTTACCCGCACGCTCGAATTCGAGGTCTTCTTCAAGCAGGGAGTTAATAGGACGGTCGGCAGCGCGGGCTTCCCCCGACAGAGTCCAGTCGCGTTTAGCAATGCTGGCAGCTTCAAGGCGGCGGATCTCAGAGGCGAGGGCGGCTTGGCGTTTTTGGTGGTTGGAGCGACGGGAGTGCGGGTCGGTGCCGGCATCGGGGTCAGGAGAGGCGTCTTCATCAGGGGTGAGATCGTCGTCGAAGATGTCACGGCGGACGGCGGAAATAGTGCGCTGGAGGTCTTCTTCCGTTTCGGGGCCGGCAGGTGGAGGTTGGGTTTTGGGAAGGGCGCGGCGGTGAGATTTGGTGGCTTTGCGGGGTGGGGGTTCGAAGAAGTCAGCGTATTGGATCGCGTTGGTGTTGGCCATGGAGCTAATGTCTTCCATGGGAACTCCCGCATCGGAGGCGTCGGGGTCGGAATCGGCGGCATCAAGGTCAGCGTTGCCGAAAGTTGGGCCGTCACCGTCCTCGTCCCGATCTTCTTCTATTCCACCGTCTGATGATCCCCTGCCATTGCCTTTTGCTAGTGCTAGTGTTTGGGGATCCGCATCCCAATCGACTTCCTCTTCGTCACTTGGGGCATCTGGCTCTCCTCGAGCATCTTGCTCTTCTAGAAACTCAGACTGCCTGTTAAAATCCTCGATGGAGAAGAAGCCATCGTTCAAGCCGTTCTTGTCCGGGACGAAAACCTCGCTTGGCCGATCTTCGCGGTCAGATTCCTCTGCTCCAGGATCTATATCGCTGGCTAGGTCCTCTTCATCCATCATCTCGGAGTTGTCCTCGTCTTCGCCAGAGAGCAGACCCTCTGAATGCTCATCAAGTGCGTCTCCTGCGACCTCATCCTTCGTATCAGCGTGACGTGAGTCAACATCGATGTCTCCGTCTAATTCGTCTACCTCAAGGTCGTCCTCGTCAAATCTCAGCGTCTTTGCCCCTTCCTCTGTAGCAGTCCGTCCATTTGCGGATTCATGTAACAAATCCTCGCCGTTTCTTTTAGGTAGAATATCTGGCAGATGCCTTTCCACCTCCTGTCGGCTGGCATCTAAAACTCTCCTCGCCTGCTCCCAGATTTGTTCGATAGCAAATCCCTCCAAGTGCACTTGCTTCATCCGTAGCATGCGCAGGGAGTCATTTGCTTCAGCTTCACCCCTCTTCCGCTTTCTCCTCGCATCCCTCTGTCGCTGCGCCTGGGCTTCACTGGTAGATGTGGCGAGAGGGTCGAGGAAGCGTTTGGCGAGTACCAGGGTAGCGGCATGTAGGCTCGGCGATGGTTGTAAGAAGGCGTGGGGCGATGATGAAAGCGTTGTGAATAGGGCTTGATCTGACGACGGGTGGGGATCTGCTGCCATTGGGTGTGGTATGGGTGCTCGAGAGGAGGGGCTTGCGGGCGATGTTAGTAACCCGGGTGCCATGACGGTCAATGAATTGTGCTCCGCAGATGGATGAGTGGTAATAATCGAAGGTGGATGGGTTGCTCAAACATGCAATGTTACCTCGCAGCCTGACACTAATGCATGCATAAGAATGGAATATTTTAATACGGGATGCGGTTATTTGAGCGATGGTACCTAAAGTACCTACCTACAGTAGGTTACAGTATAAGCGATTCGTTTGGTAGATGCAGGCTTGACAGACTACTGCAGTTGACCCCTCAATCTCACAATTTGTCTTCTTAATACCACTGCTCGCGTGCTCCATAGATTGACTGGATATTTATTGTCATTCAAAGTGTGTAGTAGTAGTTTCCTTTCTTGGCCAAAGAATTCGCATATATCATGCAGTTGAATAATAACATCGGAAACGATCTACCTACTTCTGATCTAGAATACAGTTGTCAGTATCCCATCCGCCTTCTACCTTAGCTCTGACGTATCATATTTAAACTTTCGAGCCTCTCGAAAAGTTTCCATCCAACTTAATTTGTCAACTTCCTCCATTTAATACTTTACGAGTTTGGAGTTGTATTGCACATCAAATTCATCTATTCTTACCTTAAGTTGTTGGGCGAGCTGCACACGCTTGTGATAGGGAAACGAATCGTTCTCTAGACCCCAATTGATATCTTGTTAGGCGTTTCTTCTCTAGTAAGCATTGCTATCTTATATGTAGTGCAAGTCCCAGGGTAGCTTATCAGTCGAACTCTTATGACCTGCACCATTCATGCACCTTCCTGCACCCTCGGGTCGTTGAACTGACTCCCACGTCTTCTATTAACAAGTCTTCAGCCCACATTCTTTTCGTTTTCTGTTGTAGCACAAACCGAGGATATGAAATACGGTGACACGCTACGGCAAAGGTCAATACCATTGTGGGCAACATGTGAGCGCTCCTCTCTCGGAGCTTGGATGACTCGTTGTTGACGAGGCATCTCTAGATAACATTGATTACAATGAAATTAAGCATCTAATCAAAGTTCGCACCACAAAAGACCAGGCGCAATCGATTACAGTTCCTGGCCATGAGAACGAAGCGAGAGCCCTTCAAGACTTTGAGGATGAATTGTACAACGAGCTGCGCCAGCAGCATCAAAGAATTGACTTGTTCGTACAGAGCAAGTCGGGCGAAATCGCCAGAAGGCTGAGTGTGTTCCTCTCCCAAGACTTGAGCATGGACTTGGCTTACATGGGCTACCAACAGCGCACCTTGATAAGCAAGTTGCTCAATTGAAACAGCGCAATGTCTTTTCAGAACAAGCGAAGATATCAGTGAGACGCCTAGAGAGGTTTTCCAAAGCTGAAGATGCTATTCTAAAGTACGTCACATCATCACACATCATAGACGGTTCCGCTAACATTGTACCAAGGGTGGGAGAAGACATCCAAGCCTTGTCAAGATTTGTCGGAGCCCAACGTTTGGCTTTTCAGAAGCTCCTAAAAAAGTACAAGAAATGGACGGGCTCCTCAGATCTCGGAAAACGATTCCGAAGGGAGGTGCTTGACCAGCTCACGAGTTTCACAAGAATGGATTTTGAGCCTCTCTTGGCGCAGTGGGCCGAGGTTCTGGCAGCAGTCCGTGCCCCGTTCAAGGCCGGAACTAATTGGCAGTCCAGGTCGGCAGAGAAGATAAAAGGTTCGGTAGAAGCAGACCAATCTGGGAATAAGGTCATACCAAATTCGAAGCCCAGCCAAGGTCCCAATCCCCACGGACCGCTTCAAGATGACAAAGATTCTACATCAAGCGCAGAGGACATACATTCAATGTGCGAAAACGGATCTAACCTTGATTTCGACACAGCCCTTGCTGTGCTACCGCTTGGCCGTATAGCCGGTAAAGCAGTCTACTGGGTTCATCCAGACAATTTGATCCAAGTCCATGTAATTCTATTACAGCACACTAGGCTCCATAAGACAAGCAATACTACACCATCACCACCTAATGCATCCAGTCAAAGATCATCTCGTAGTGGCTCCATAAACAGCCACTGGAGTACGGCCGCTAGTCGGGCCGATGAAGAAACAGGTGTTATTATCTGCGATGATTTAGAGCAGTTTGCTAAACGTCAAAGCAGTACTACCATTAGCGATTCTGAGAATTTACCGGGAAGCGCGTCCGAGAAGGCTGCTGCGAGTATCAGATACTGTTCGACTGGTGAAGCAGTTGCCGTCGTAAGCATATTGTCTGAACCAACAGACCGATCTATACGTAAGAAAAATATATTTGAAAGAGCAAGGTTGAAGAAAAAGGCTGTCCGCCAACTTTTCAGCACAGATCCTTCACTCTCATTCAAGCGAAGGCAGTCCTCTCAGTCCGTGGCAGCGAATGGTGTTGCAGGTAAGGAGCTAGATACTGGTCAAGATCATGAGATGATACGCGCATGGTTTTCTGCCCATAGTAAGGTTCAGCCGCTGGTACAGTTGTATATGAGGCGTACACGCTTCGTTGGCCTTAGTAATAGCGATGCAGGTGGTCTTTGGGTCACTGTAGACAAAGATATCTCAGTGAAAAGATGCACTGAAGAAGACTTGACAAGCGACGCTGGTCCTTTCACGTTTATCGAAGAAGGGGAAACTGGCTTTGAGAAATTTCCATACGCGTTAATGGAGATCAGGCGTGAAGGCCAAACTTCTACAGATCTTATAGCTTCACTTGATGAGAGCCACCTAGTAAGAAATTGTCAGTACCGTTCCCTACATCAACACTAACAGCCAAATAGACGGAGAGGGTCCGAGGGTTTTCGTTAGAGACACATGCGGTGGCGACCTTGTATAAACCGCAAGGCATGCCTGCTCCATTCTGGGTAGGTTTCAACTGGGTACTGTTTAGTCTCTGCTAACCTCCCTGCAGCTTCCAGCCTTAAAACTGGACATACGGAAAGTGCCGGCATCCGCCAAGAATACGAGGCCAAAGACAGCCACCACTCTAATTAGTCCTGAATCTGCAAGGACCCAGAGAACCTCAACTTCCGCAACGTCTGTTGGCGAAGGGCCGTCGGGTAGCGGCTTCTCCGCTCCACCGTCAGCATCTCTGCCAACGTCCGTGCCAGATATGCTTGAGTCCCCTCCGTTAAGCGCTTTTAAGAAGAAGCGGCGGTTACGCAGAAGGTATGCAGTTAGCGATCAGATTATTCAGGCGTCAAGGCCTCCACAACGACGTTATTGGAATGAATTCGACGACGGTGATGAAGGGTCTGAGGAAGAAGTGTACACTATATTCGTGGACCCAAATAAGTCGAACATTTTCCCCGGCGCCGCAATGATATCCAAGCTTGCCACTTCGATTGCCTCGCGCGTAAAGGAATCTTCGCAAAGAGTAAGATCATGGCTGAGTTCGGAACCAAAGCCAGCGCCAAATGAACAAGACCCACTTCTAAATGACTACTTCAGCCATCTAGCTTCAGTAGAATATGACACGGACCTCGACGATGACCTGTCACCAGAATCAGGAATCAAAGACCCAAGACACCATTATTCTACATTTTCAAACAGGCATAACGAAAATGTCTACAGATCCCGTGAAACCCTCCTATTCCGGTTCTGCATTGCTTCATTCGGTGCCTCTTTCGTCCTCCTCGGACTTGCGGCCACCCTCACATCGACAGGACGTAGGAAAAGCGCCCTGGCCTTGAACCTAGGGGTGATGGTTGGCGTGATCTGTAGCTTGATTTTTGCCATGGTGGGCATAGGGACCATGCTAGCGAGGACGAACAATCTGGGCTGGATGCATCGGGCAGCGGTATTACTTATTCTTGCAATTGTTTGTGTAGGAAACGGGGTATTGCTGGCGATTTCGCACGACAGTTGACATCGGCTATTTGAAATTATCGGAGGGGTTGGATTACTGGATGGAGTGTACGATCAAGATGGACTGAGTGCCTCGGACGCTTTAAGTACTTCCTTTCGCCGCTATATTGTGATAGAATGAGCTCATCCCCAGCGATCGATGATGTCCAGGGGCTCGTATAGGCGGTTGATTTACGCAAGAAACATTCGAGCAAGCCCACTATCACCTCTACACGGTTTTACGTATGAAATAACAACGCTATAAATCCTCAGTAGCACGACACTCTGCCGCCGGAAATGGCTGCTCGAAGAAATAACCCCGCGCGGAGATGTGACTCTACCCATGCCATATGAATTATCGTCCTCCTGAATGTGCCATGGGAATCTAGATCTTCAAACATGTCCACATCTTAGAAATTCGGATTTGTTACGATCTGAAAGGGGTAGCTGATGTGATAATACCTAGGGTAAAGGTATATCATTCGTCACTTCTCAATCCGGAAGGTTTGATTGACTAGGATAGTTGAAGGTGAATTACTCGACACGGACTCGAGTCTATCATACCATGAAGGCTGGTTATCTAGATTGTTAAAAAATGGTATCATGATGAAATTTTAGCCTCTTTTACGCTTTCTGTGCGAGCTTTTCGAATACAGGGGAATTTGTTTCTTTCTGGGAAGTTAACTTTTGTGGTCAACCTTCTGGGCAATGGAAGGGTGCATGGTGATTGCGGAGGCTGGGTATTGCAGTGCCTCTGCAAGATATGAAAGCAGTGGCTCTGATGATAGCTCCAGGATGCAGTTAGTCTCGGCTTGCTGCAGGCGTAGCGAAAGCAAGATGATCTGGCCGGTACTTGAGGTTGCACGCCCTGAGGAGTGCACTGCCTCACAGCAGCCTTGCGATGTGCAAAAGACCAAATGTTGCTTCAGCGCGCTTGTGGCCTCTGCGTCTGTAAATACCCCAGAAGCTTTTCGAACTGTTACAAGATGTCAACCTAGCTTTACTCTGAACGTGCGAATAGGCTCAGAACCTATCATCGAAGAGCCTGCACGGACAGCCCTGTTGGGAAGGGTTTCGAACTCCTCGGAGAAAAGACCCGTCTCTGCAATAATTCCCTCGTCCCTTCGATCTGTCAAGTCATCGTTCCATCACATCTTTTGCTTGCTCACTCCCCACCTCATCAACGTGTCGAGATCTTAGAGGTCTATCACTATTCTCGCCGACAGGTGTAGATATTCCACACTGGTTTAGTTAAGTTCAGAACTCTCCACTATCTGTACAGTCATACTATATCGAAAGCAGGATGTCTGCAGGGTTTGGCTTCTCCGCTGGCGACTTTGTCAAAGCGCTTGAGCTGGTTGGGATCGTTATCAAGGCCCTTCAAGAGAGCGGCGGAGCGGGGTCGGATTTTCGTGAACTAGTTCAAGAGCTCTATACCCTCGAATCTGCCCTTCTTCGCGTCAAGAGGGTCGAGCTTGATGAGGATCAGAAGTCGGAAGGTACTGCACTACAGCAAGCGGCTTCACAATGCCAACGCACGATCGATAATTTCTATCAGAAAATACAGAAATACCAGCCATATCTAGGAATGGATGGATCTGGATCGAGGGTCAAGAATGGCTGGATGAAGATTAGATGGGCTGTGTACAAGCAAGATGATGTTGCTAATTTCAAAGCCAGTCTTAGGGCTCATACAAGCTCTATCGAGATATTGATCGCAACTATTCAAATGTACGTTCCAGCCACATAAGCTTATAAGATACATTAGCTGATATTGGTTCCTTCAGGAACAATACTTCTATGCAAGGCCGCAAAAATGACCACCATCACAATACACTGGCTGGCATGGTCCAAGAATCGTCTCTTCAATACATAGGAAAACTTGCAACACTCACACACCTTGTTACTGGGTATGTATAGTACTCCGAAAATTGGATCGTCACACATCAACATGGCCCTAACGTTTATGTAGTGGAGTTCATCAGGGGATGAATTTACTAGAAATGACAGCACAGATTATGTAGGGTCATACCTCGTAGATCTTTTTACACCGGACTGACTGGCTCCTAGGCGTACGAATGTTCAAATCTTCCAGGTGGTACGCAAGCTTCAAGGAACAGATACGCACATTCCAGCGCAGATCAATCGACAACAGCCGGTTTACATGATCGATGCGTTAGGGAAGGCGACGCCTTTCCATCTTGAATTCATCCAGTCTGCCGAGGTAAAATCTATTCCGGTTGTTGATATTTTAGTGACTAACCGTCCGTGCAGGCGCTGACTGCAGTGCTCAAATCTAACATGAGAAAAACAAAAATAGGACCTAGAAAGATTGACAGAGGCGAATTTGTCATACAGGAAACCAGTACGAAACGAGACATTGACCTTGCAAGCGATTGGGACTTGTGTTTTCTACCAGGGCAGAGGGTTGAAATGAGTATGATCTTTCAACATCCCGGGCATTACTATAGAACCTGTCCCAGTTGCCATACTACCACCAGTGGCTCTGGAGTTGAAGACGTAGACTGTCAGGCATGCGGAATAAATTTCAGAAGGGTAACAGAGGTTTATCCTGATATTGATCCGTCTACAAAAGATCAGCCTATGGTCGTTCATGCTTCCCACCCTCTACCACGTACAGCCGGAGATCAGTTTTCGCTCACGCGCAAACGCTTTGAGGTTAAGGATGAAGAGACAAGATTATTTCGTCGGGTTCGAATATCTTGCATGTCTTTCACGTCTGCAACACTCTACGAGGTACGGAATAATGAACGGCACGAGTTAGGAAGTGGATTCTACACCGTTCGTATAAGCATGGTAGACCTCACATATCTGATGAGTACAGCACTGGCTTGCCACCGACCATTTCAATGGTCCGCTAGTGCTACATTGTTAACGCTGACTTATTTTCAGAGCAAAACATACCTTCTCTTCATAGATAAGAACAAAGACCATGAGGTTATATATGAGACGCACATTGAACAAGAACATGGGTTTCAGAAACATCAAGGTGAGCGTTTAGCACTCACTGAACAGCGTCCGACGCTAACAGCTAATCAGATTCACTCATTGTCTGGACCTCACTGTGTGGGGATCGTTTCGAGCTCAGCTTTCCGAACGCAAATGCCTGTACAAGGATCTGGTCTGTCTAATGCAATCTTATGGACTGGTGAAAGAACAAAGCTAATTGAAAATGTTTCTTAGGCAACGAATTCAGAAGGAACGTGAAAAGGATCGATCCTGGCATTTCAATTGAGACCTAGAGAGACCGGTTGTCTACGACCAACGTGCAGGCATTATTCAGACTATAAGACTCTTCCACGCATTGATTGAACTGGTCGAACCACCATCGAAGACCATTTCAGCAACTCTCACACAGGATGGTGGTGGACTAGGATCTGTTTGCCATTATGCAATCTGCAGGCTTCAACGAGGGCAAGTCTGATGGTCCGCCACGTGACTGCCATCTTTTGCGCGACTTGACTAGAACTTCCACGCAAACGACTTTGAGATAGGCCCAGTGGAATGGGTACCCTTGCAAAGCATTTTCTGAAGATTGAGCACATGTGCGAGATTGTTTCGCAGAGGATGCCTGGTGGAATAAATGGAAATTTTCCCATAATGTTCTCGAGTGAGGATCGACGAAAAACTATTCTCACTCGAGCGAAAGCACAAGCGATTGACCCGTGAAAAGATGTTACTCGAAATAGACACAAGATTGCGAAGATCTGCACAAGCCCCTGAACATGCTTCAAGAACTCAACAGCACTGAAAAGCCAACCCCCCATTCCCCCTCGCAAACAAACACACCTACTGAGTTTGCTATATCCTACACTTGACTTGAAACACAGCCCATCCACCAAATCTTCAAAAATCGCAACAAAAGCACACTCCCCAACTCCCCCCCCCCAACCACCTCAATCCACCCCTTTATCTCCCTCAACTCCTCCCACATTTCCCTCACGCTTATCCCTCCACCCCGCCGACTCCGCCCTAAAGCCACCTACTACCTACCTCCCCCATCCTCAATCCCTCGCACCCAGGCAAATTCGACCCCTCAAAACCGTGATTCTCACATTCCTGCACGACCCTAACCCTAGCCCTAACCCTCAGTCGTATCCGCCCAATACTTGCACAGCCCCCCCCCAAATCTTCAAACGAAGCACGCAAGCTCTCTACACCCACCACGACCGGCATTGCTAAATGTAAACGGAAAAGAACTGGACAGAAACAGAGACAGGGGAATAGCAATAGCTAGCGGGGTTACTGGGGTTTTTTCCGAGATCGAATTCGAGGGCGTGGGTGAGACGGCGGATAGATCCCGGGGGGGGGAAGATGACGAAAGGAGGGGGTTGGGTTATTGGTTTGAGAGGTGGTGGAAGGGGGGGTGGAGTAAGGGAGGGGTGAAGTAAGAGATGAGATATTTTTTTCTTTTTTTTTGGTGGGGGGCGTTGGTGGTGAAGCATGATTTTATTTCAGGAGTTTGATTAACTACGGTACAGTATTCTCGAAGACGAGAAGAAGAAAAAAATGGGGGCCGGTGGGGGGCTGAGAGATGGGATATCGTTTTATCATTTCTCACAACCATATTGATCTCGAAAACCTAATGCTTCGACCCACACACACGCACCACTGCTCTCCCGTTCAAATCGATTTACTGATTCAGGAATTGGAAAAATTGTGAAGGGGGGGAGAAGAAGACTGTTGTGTGTGTGTGGGGGGGTAGGGGGGGGGGGGTATTCCTGAGGATATGGAAATGAAGTTATGTGGATTGGACGTTGTCGTTTCAGCCAATTTGGGTGGGGTGTCTGGATTTCTTGAGATTTGGGGTTGAAGAAGTAAGTGAGTGAGTGAGTGGGCCTCACACATACATCCTATGAAAACTCGGGAGTTGATAGATTTCACTTTCCTTTTTTCTTCTGATTTACTGAGAAACCCCCTGGCACGCTAGTTTAATTACGCTAGTAGGCTAGTATTACTTTGGTACGAGGTGATGCAATAAAGTATTCGAAATGGCCATCGTACAACGTAGAGAGCCAACGTAAAATCAACGTAGCTCATTACATAGACCTTTATATTTATCTTTATGCGCGCTCGATCGTATTTGTTAGGGGCCAGCATAGAGCGAGTCATATAAGTGTCATTTAACTAATAGATAAATGCTAAGAAAGGAAAGTATCTACAGGAAAGAACTCGGTTCTTATATGTGTGTTTCTCAGCCCTGTGCTAGGCCCGATTGGATTGACGCCTTACACATATGATGCAGAGTCTCAATGACATCACCCCTAGCTCGAATGCTCACTAGGCTCGATTAGAATGAAACCAAGGCGAAGGCTAGAAAGAATAGGCGAAGGCTAGAATCGTAACATTATTCCCCCCTCTTGACTATTCATGTTCGCATGAATGTTATTTCTTAGTGCGCTTTTGTTGAATATTTGATATGAAAGTCGTCAATCATCTCTTGAGCGTTCATAAATTCGTCGTCGTCAGCGTTATATCAGTTGAGATCGTTGTCATAGCTCTTTCATTTAACTCGATATTGAAGTCGTCTTTGATATCATCGAAAGTTCAATATATCATCAATCTCTCATTCGTTCTCATCGTTTATCACTATCGATCTCGAGAATTCATTCTTCTGATCAGACAAAGAGTCATTAACGACAGAACGAAGAAGTTCTGAATGAAATACATCATGTATATGCATAGTGTCTGATAGTTTCAATTTATAGAAGAAGTCAACAGAGTCTGTGATCTTGAATGAATCAAGCATCTTGTCATCTAGCTTTTTGAAGAGTTTCGCTGTAATGATGTTTCTTTCGTTCAAAAACATCTTTGATTCGATCTTGTAATTGATCTCTTTTCTATGCTTGTTAGCTTGTTTCATCATTTGTTTTCGTGTTTTGATCAAAGCTTCGCAAGCGAAGATTAATGTCTTGTTCATGTGATCAAATATATCTTTGACTCTGATGATCTGCAAGTGCTCGCGAATGCTTTCATACTCGATGATGTCAGAATTGAAGCTCATATGAGAATAAAAGTTCTTATTCATGAAGAAGAAGATTAAGAAGATGATTGAAAACAAGATGTTATTGTCGACAAACTTGATCATAAGCAATCACTTGAATCAGTCATTCTGCATGTACAAACAGAAGAAACGAAGATATCTTTTGACATTCTGATTGACTTGTTCGCTTTGATCATCGATCTGAAAGTGATAGATGATGAACAATCGAAGAGAAATGCTCAGTCGTTTGTAAAAAGACTTTCAGAAAATGAAAATGAATTGAGAATCTCAATTGAACACAATGAAGTTTGATAGATCGTGAGTTTAATATACTCATTGAAGCAACATTTCAGCTGTTTTTTCGACTGTGATATCTTTATCATCAATGATGCAAGAAATATAATGTCTTTCTTTTGACAATTTGCAGATGACAGTCAGAATAGCGTTGTAGTCGTATGAATCAGATAAATTAATAATGAAGTTCATGACTATGTTCTGTCATTGCTGTTCGAGTATTGATAGAAATTGAAGCAAGTCATTTGATTTATCTTTAGATGTCTTTGAATGTTGACAAACATAGCAGTTTTGAATATATTGATCTACTGTCTTTCACATGAATGATTAATAGTAATTTCGTTTTATGATTTTCACAGTTCTAAGAATATCAGAATGATTCATTGATGACTGATCATGTATTTCACGAATCAGATTCATTTGTAGAAGTTCATTGAACGAGACTCATAACTGATTATCATGATACAAGATTTCATTCTGAACACGACAATTCTTCAATTTGATATTTTCACATTGTGTCTCATCTCTTGCTATTACTTCGCGAAGTAGCGTACAATTCTCGTCGATTCTATTAATCTCAAGAATCTGTTTATAAATTGATTCGCTGATGTTCTTCTTTAAATCAGCAATCTTCATTCGATTCAACGTCAAAATAGTGATTCATTAATAATGAACGCGCTCATCATCAAGATCTCTGAGCACGACGTCAACTCAACGAGTTAATGCATCGATCTTGATGTTTTGTTTGCTCAATCAATACATTATCTTGAAGTTAAAGTCAGCGAGCTTTTGTATTCAACGCATTTATCATCTGCTTAGCTCTTTGTCTTTAATCAATGAGATAAGCGCTTGATGATTGATGAACATCTTGATAGAAATGTCAGTTAACTTCAGTTTGAATCATCAATGTTCAAATGCTCAAATGATGATCAGCAGTTCTTTATCATATATCTCGTAGTTGCATTCAGCAAAGAACATGTTCTTGCTATAGAAAGCAATTGAATGTAGAATTTCTTCGTCGTCATATTGAGACAGAACTTCATCATTGACGTAGTTGAATGAGTTAATTTCAAGAATAGTCTTATGAGTCTGATCAAAGTGACGAAGTATCAAAGTCTCGATCATACGTCTCTTCATATGATTGAATGTCGTCTGACAGGTTTCATTTCATTCAAATATGATTTTCTTTTGAGTAAGTTGAATCATAAAATGAACAATCTTCGAAAAGTTCTTGATGAAGCGTCGATAGAAATTGCAAAAGTCAATGAAGAACTGCATCTGAGTGAGATTATTGAGTGTAGATCAATCAACGACTGCTTGCATCTTTCGCGAGTTCATCTTCAATTCTTCAATTGATATCAAGAGTTCTAGAAAGATAGTTTTCTGAAGATGAAACTTGCACTTGTTGATGTTTATCTGTAGATTGATCTCTCGTAGTTGATGCAAGATCAATCATACATGTTGCTTGTGTTTCTTCAGAGTTTTGCTGTAGATGATAATATCATTTAGATAAATCTGACAAAACTGATGTAGATATTTAAACAACACGTCGTTCATATAGTGTTAATAGAACGTCGATTCATTTGTTAATTTGAAGAGCATTACATGATATTTGTATGAGTCAAAGAAGATAATAAAGATAGTCAAATCTTCGCTATCTGAATGCATACGAAGTTTATTGAATGCAACAATAATGTTCAATCGAGTCAGATACTTGCTTTCTTGTATATGAGCGAAAGTCTCATCTATCAATGACAAAGAATAATGATTTCGTTTGATCAAAGCATTGAGCTTTCTGTAATCAACGCAGAAACGCAGACTTTCGTCTTTCTTTTCAATGAACAAGATGAGCGAGACGTGTTACGATCCTAGCTACGCACCTATGTTGGTAGCTATGTTGGTGGCTATGTTGATGACTATCGCCGGCCGCTCGCCGCTAGGCTATAGGGTTGTTCCGAGGCCAACCCTATTCAGGGTTAGCTTATGTTCTCCTGAGTCATATAGATAGCCGGCTCTTCCCTTCTAGATACTTTCCTTCCTTAGCATTTATATACTCGTTACATTACACCCATATGACTCGCTCTATGCTGGCCCCTAACAAGACGTATGATGCGAAGTTGAAGAAAATGAACTCTTTGTTTAAATGATTGATCAGATATTTCTTTATCTTCTGAAGTTTGTGATTGAACATCTAATAAAGTCTGCTTCTAGAAGACATTTCTTCATTGATCAACTCAATTTTATGATCATAGAAACGATGAGATGATAGCTGATTAATCATAGCTCGATCGAACACGTCTAAATAGTCATGATACTTGAAGAGAAGCTTGACTTTGATCTTCTCAAAAGTCTCAACGTGTGAAAGCTCATGCAGATTCACTTCTTTAGACTTATTTTCGACTGTAGTTATGAGTCGATCAATTTTTAAGATGATAACAGCAAAAATCTTCACATCTGATCATTTGACTAACATTCTATAAGTTGCAGCTTCAATCATGACAATGTTCAATGAATCTGACGTTGATTTAAAGATTTTGACGTTAGTTAAAGTCGCGTCACGCGATTTTAACTGTTCAATTAGTTTAACTGACTTTTCATTGAACTGACTGAAAGAGAGTGATTTCAGACTAGAAGAGAATGATTTCAGACTGAGTTGAGATGTAGTGAAAGATCTCTTCAGTATATGAGTAGAAGTCAAACTCTTTTGTTTCGTGATTATCTTGTTGCTTGAGAGTAGAATAATTGATTTCTGACTAAAAGTGAAATTCGAAAATCAAAGAAAATCGATTTGCATATCTATCACTAGATTGATTTTGTTCATTCATGTTTTTTCAAGAATCATTTGATGTTGATTTAATTGAGTGATCAACATAGAAGCAATGTCAATTATATGATCTTGAACAGTCAGGTTTGAATAGATGACATGAGTAATGAGTTTCTTAGCATAATGATCATCGAATTCTCGAATTGACTTCGCTTTGATCAAAGTCAAGAACTCAATTTGCAACTGATCATAAACAATCTGCGCGATCACTTCATCAATGAACGAATAGTCAGCAGCTTCGATGTCAATCAATGACTTCAATGAGTAACTAATTTCATTGCTAGAAAGTACATATTCAGTAGTCAAAGATTCAGAAGCAAAAGAATCATCTGACATGCTTGTCGTTGAAGAAATTAACACATCTTTCATCGCGTCTTTGATGAAAGTCTCTAGTTTTTTGCCTCGCTATCATCGAAAGATATTTTCTCATTCTCTTTATTCTTTGAAATGACGATCTCATGTAGACGAGAAGTGAATGCATGAGATGCAGAAGTATTAATCTTGTTCAGCTGAAAGCAATTCTTGAACAAATGATCAAAAGTCTTGCAGATGTAGCAGATAATTGACGATCTCGCTGACTCAGAGATAGAAGAGATAGTTGACTTAACATAATTGATTATCGAAGTTGTTACTGACAGAAAAGTAGCGCGTTTATCAGATACAACAGTGACTTTGACAATAACAGTGCAACGTTTGCTGCGAAGCTGATAATTGACTCGTTGTTTACTATTCACATCTTGAAGAAAGATTCTTAAGCGAGTGAGCGAAGTAAAGTTCTTTGAACAGATTGATAGAACGTTCTGCAAGCGATTATTGATTTTATTCTGAAGATCGTTCATCAGAGTGCAATCGTCGTAATTGAAATAACTGAATAGCTTCATAAAGTCAAAGTAAAAGACATTGAAAGACTTGTCTGCTTGTCTCAGAGCGTTGTACTCATGATGACACTTTCGATTCTTATTCAGTTCATTGTATATTTCTTTCAGATGCTCAAATAGCTCGTTGATCGAGATGTATGAATGCAAAGCATCATGTTGACATCGAGCGAAGATGTGCTCAGCAGCATCATCTTCTAGTCTAAATATCACATAGACAATACAGATATTCTCATTATCAAAGTGATCAACATTTATCTGAAGCTTGTCATTTATCTTGACTCTTCAGCTGTCTTATGTTGATTCATCTTCATCAGTGAATATAAATGAGTTCAAAAACTTGAAGAACTTGTGATGATCATTGTTGAATAAAGTGAACAACTTTTGTCGAGTATGATTCTTGATAAAAGCTCGAGACTTCGTAGACTGTCAAGATTGAAGCTAATTCGCTGAACGCTGTCTCTTTTTGAGATTCAATACTTTCTCTCATAGTTCAACAATAGTCTTTTCTTGAATGTCTATTGTCGTTTGATTGATCTCTAGCTCATTAAGTCTCTTGATGTGATCGACTTGTAGATTGATTCATTGCTTGTTGAGTTTCAAAGTCATGTCTCATTGATCTTTTAACTTGATCAGCATCTTGATGATTTCATCTGACTGATTGATAGCTCATTGACGAAGTTGTTGACTTGTGTTGATGTTTCATGAGATAGCAACATTCTGAGATTTCGCTGAAGCATTGAAAGAAATAAGAAAAACTCGTCTACTAGCAATGCTTCTAAACAGATGAGCTGTTCGTGACTCGACTGATTCAGAATCGCGTGTCATTGTGAGAAAGATAAAGATAGATAGATAGATTTGATTGTGATAAGATTGAGTGTTTGATTTAATAAATTTGAATGTGTGTTTTAATGAAAGTAATTCAAAGAATTTCTTGCGAATTTTCTGAATGAACGAAGTAGATTATTTCGTATCATCTACACGTCGATAGCAGAGTAGTTGATTGACATTTATCTACTGTTAGAGATCAGCATAAAGCGAGTCATATGAATGTCATTTAACTAATAAATAAATGCTAAGAAAGAAAAGTATCTACAGAAAAGAACTCGATTCTTATATGTGTGTTTCTCAGCTCTGTGCTAGACTCGATTGAATTGATGTCTTACACATATGATGCAGAGTTTCAATGACATCACTTCTAGCTTGAATGCTCACTAAACTCGATTAGAATGAAATCAAGATGAAGATTAGAAAGAATAGATGAAGACTAGAATCATAACAGTATTCGATTTTTTTTTAATTCATTAAAAAGATTTAGTTCAGAACTATAACTGAAGTGATTGACAACAAGATTCATCTATACATGATGTTGACTACGAATCTTTTGATTCTATTCTGTGTTTGAATAGAAGTCAGAAGAGTCAAGAGATCTCAATTCGACGCAGTTCAAATGATGTTAGAACGTTGCATGATCAGAAAAGTCATCATGCAGAGTTTTCATTCATGTGACAACATCTTCTCTAACAGTCACAATCAATCTACGAAGAAGATTAATGACATGTCAATGTCAGTAAGAGATAAAAAGATACTGCTAGTGAAAAAAACAATTCAGATGAAGAGTCTGCAAATTGTGACTACAAGTGATTGAAGAATTTGCGATTCATTGACTGCGTCGATATCAAAACGTCTTCATTACATCGACAATGTCATCAAGTAATTGATGAAAAGATATCAGATAAAATATTCATTTCAGATGATGAGTTTGAGAATCATGATTACAATGCTTGAAGAAGTAGTGACTCGTCAATCATGCTGATTGTCATGATGTCAGATCATCAACTCAATTTAGAACATAAATCGTCAATGTTTTAAATAATCTCGATTCATTGAATCTGTTTTGCAGTTCAATGAATCAAGTTATCAATTTAATCATCATCATCTTAATTTAGTCTCAGCAATTCTGTTTCAATCATTTCAGTTGTATGCATAAATCTTTGCAATCTTAAGTCATAAAACTATTGTCTAGTCTTAATTCTACTCAATTCATGTATATAAAAGTTGAGCTTTCGTTCTTTTCTTTCACTCTTTGTCTTTCATCTTGTACATTATCTGATGTATTATTTTGTATCTAGATTTTATCAAAGTAATAATAATATCAGTCTTTTATATTGATAGTATCTTTAGTTTAGTTCAGTTTCTGACATTATGAAAGATCTACACTTTTTGCAACGTTTTCATATGTTGAAATCTCGTCTAGTTATTCTTTTACTCAAATGAAGTCATCTCACAATTTCTCGATCGACGATGAGCGTGCTGTCAAACAGTTTGCTTAAAGTATGATCGAAAATTCAGTTGAGATCTTTCACGTAATGCAAGAGCTTCAAAATCAAGTTCGACAACATGATGTTATCATTTCATTTTTATTCATCATTTTCAGTTCTTCAATTTATATAAAATTGAATTCTCAGTTTCTTGCAATGATAGCTCAAATCATTGCACAAATCTTGAACAATCAATCTCTCATTATCATTCATCTTTTTGCAAATTCTGTCGCTGTCTTCATCGTTTCTAAATTCAAGAAGCTTCTCAACATATCTGAATATGAGAAGAACAAAGATCAATTAAATGCATGAGAGCAGAGTCTGATACAGTGCATGAACGTGAACAACGATCATTACTTTTTTCATTGAGTCAAGATCATTTATATCGAGTCACGACTCATCATAGATAAGAAGATTCACAATCTAATGAATCAATGTCGAGTCAATGATCTTTGCATCATTTTCATCTTTGCAGATTGATGACATAAGTTGCATCATTGCTGCGACAATTCTTTCAAGACAGAAGATGCTTATTTATATTTTCGCAAAACTTTAAAGCAAGACATGAATAACTTTGTTGACTATTACAATCTCTTTTATCAAAAGAAAGAATATTCTTTGATGAAAGAGTTTTCATTGATTGACTGTCTGAAGTGCAATGTCAATTATTTCACTTAAGTCATCATCTTCTTCTGACGAAATCTTGATGAAACTCAATCATTCATCTTTCATTAATGAATTTAAGCATTCTTTGATATCAATGAAGAGCTTCAGCAGCTTAAGCATCATCAATCTCGCTTTGTCTTCATTATTGTTTTGTTCATCAAAGTCAAGAGCATCTCTGCATCAATCAGTAATTCTTTGAATTCAAAGATCATCATTTTTGTGATTGTTGTTTTGACAGTATCTTCATTTCTCTCTCTCTTGTTTCTCGATGAGTCAATGAATTTAAGCTTCGTCATTATCATCATTCAAGATAAGACTCTGATCGTTTCTGAGATCAAGAAAATCTGCAACAAGTAAAAGCTGTGCTACTACTGCAAATTGCAACATTTGAGCAAAATCATTAAAGAATGTTCAAGAAAGAAATTCTTCACTCTGTGTATCATGAACATCTACGACAGTGATGTCATCAATATAGATGAAGAAGTCTCGTTGTCTGCAAGAAAAGTTTAGTTTCTGAGCTAAGTCACGCTCAGAGATTTGTATACATATTATTTTGTTTACTAGTCTCAATCTTTTCACTCTTACTTCAATCATATAGAAAGTTTTCTGCTAAATCTGTCTTGAAACTCTTTGAATTTAATTCAACATTCAAAAATAATCACATGATAGTATTCTATATTTTACATCAAGCTCAATTTAAAGTTCTCGCTCTCACTTTGATTGATAGTGAAGTCTTGACTTATGTCTTTATGAATAAATTCTTCACGCAACAACATCATCTTTTCTTGCATCAATTAACTCACTTTTGCAGACTTTGAGAATTTGATGATCAAGTCGCTTTAATCAATGACATTACTCATGTCGTTGAAATCACAATGATTCTCGATGAACACATTGAAAGACTATTCTTCTATGTCATTGAATTAAGTCAATATTTCATCATCATGAGTTTATCATGACTTCATCATTACATCATTGATGTCAATTTTGAACACAATATTCTCATCTTGTCTTTCTTCTTCTGTTTTAATCATTGTTGTCAATTTCTCGTCAAGATCTATGATTTTAATCAATAAGAAGAAAATTTCTCGCTTGAAGTTAACAAAGTAACTTTCTTTCAGTCTTGCTTTCAATTTACTCACAAGAAGCAACTCAGTTCATGAATTGCTCACAAGAAGCAATTCAGTTTACAGATTGCTCACAAGAAGCAATTCAGTCTACAGATTGCTCACAAGAAGCAATTCAACATTCAGTTTGCTTGCAAGAAGTAATTTAGTTTCTCATTTGCTTGAAAGAAGCAACTCAGTTTTCAGTTCGCTTGCAAGAAGCAATCTAGTTTCTCATTCATTTAAAAGAAGCAACTCAGTTTCTCGTCTGCTCACAAGAAGCAACATAATCTTTCATTCACTTATGAGAAGTTAACTAATATTCAGCTCATTTATAAGAAACAAATTTCGTTCAGTCTTGTCTCTCATCTGAAACAAGAAACTTCTAGTCATATTCTTCAAGTCATTTAAAAAGAATACTCATCAAAAATTAAGTGTCAAAATTCTTTCTTCTTTAGAACTTCTGTTGTTCTTCAAGCAGATCAATTCAATCAATCTTTTATACAACTTGACATAGTTGAGTTGAGAGTTTGAAGCTTTGATCATGCTGCTCATGTCAAAGACATTGAAGTGTTTAACGTCATTCTTAAGAAAATTGATGTCTTCTTGAATCTTGAGTCAATCTCGTCTTCTAGTTTAGACGAGTCAAAATCGCGTCATGCGACTTTGACTGTCTGTTCAAAGAACAGCTCAACTCTTGCTCAGTTCTCATCTCACTCTCAAGACAGTATGTATGATAAGAATCATCGTTTGAATCTTTATCAAATGAAAAAGAAATTTCATTTAACTGCATTCATGACACAAGAAGATCTTGAAGTCTATTAACAAAGTAAGAACGTCAATTCAGTCATAATTCTATCGTTCAAATATTTCAAGTTTCTAGATGTTTTCTTCAAGAAGAACGTCGATATCTTGTCTTTGCATTGAGTTCATGATCATGTCATACATCTTAAAGAAGATGCTCAATTCTCAGTCTTCGCTTTGTACAACATAAGTCGTGATGAAATTCTAGAACTTTGTTGTTATCTGAATGAGAATCTGAGCAAAGATTTCATTCAAGTCAATCACTTTCAGATGATTGCTTCTGTTCTCTTTATCAAGAAACTCAAAGAAGAACTTCACTTCTGCGTGAACTATCGAGATCTGAACGCTATCACAGTCAAGAATCGATATTCTCTGTCTCTGATCTCAGAAACGCTGAATTGTTTAAGTCAAGCTAAAATCTTTATCAAGCTGAATATCATCTCTGCATTCAATCGACTTTGAATCAAAGAAGAAGATGAAGCTTTCATTGTCTTTTGCACTCGATTTAAATTATTCAAGTATCTAGTCATGCTCTTTGATTTATGTAATGAATTTGTCTTGTTTCAGAAGTACATCAACAATACTCTTCATGAACATTTAGATAAGTTCTGTATAGCTTATCTGAATGACATCTTGATTTATTTTGACAATGAACTCAAGCATGAGATTCATGTCAAGCTCATTCTGTGAAAGCTGCAAGAAGCAAATCTTCAAATAAATATAATCAAATGCAAGTTTCACGTCACTTAAGTCTTGTATCTAAAATTGATAATCATCATCGAAGAGATTAAGATGAACTCTTCTAAGATAAACATCATTGTCAACTGACTCATCTTAATCAACATTAAAGACGTTCAAAGTTTTTTAGATTTTGCGAACTTCTATAGAAGATTCATCTATGACTATAGTAGAATAGCTATTTCGCTCACTTGTCTCATCAGAAAAGATGTACTCTTTGTCTGATCTCAGAAATGTCAGATTGCATTCAACATTCTTAAGAAAATCTTCACTTTCAAGATTATTCTTCGTCACTATAATTTAGATCACAAGATTGTGATAGAAATTAATGCTTTGAACTATGTGTTCAAAGATATTCTCTCTCAGTATGATGAGAATGAGATTCTTCATTCAGTCGCTTACTTTTCAAAGAAGCATAACTCAGTTGAGTGTAACTACGAGATCTACGATAAAGAACTCATGATTATTGTTTACACTTTCGAGAAATAATGATCAGAGCTTGAAGACTCTATTTATTCTGTTGAGATAATCACGAATCATCAAAATCTTGAGTATTTTATGTCAACTAAGCAGTTGAGTTATCATCAAGCTTGTTGAAGTGAGTTTCTGTTACGAGCGTATCAAGACTGATAAGACTGAACAAGACTGAAGCTCTAATCAATTCTCAGGTTTGACTCAAATATGACTCAGATATGACTCAACATTTTTTTTCTTTCTCAACACTCTTTTCTTTCATCAACATCTTGTTCATCTACATCACATTCTTTTCATGTCACAAACACATTTCTTTCGAGCTTAGCATAGTCTCTGAACATTATATAAATAAAAGCTTTTGTATCAATCTTCTTCTATATTCTTAATATTCAGTTATAGCTATTTCTAAAGATCAAGCACTATCAACTCTGATCTTCATTGATTGTATCATTTAGACATAATTCTGACATTATATTAAGAATTCGTTAATCACATGATACTGATCTCATTACTCATTCAACATACTAATCTAGACAGAACGAGTTTAAAGAAATTCATTTATCTGATGATCAATGATAATTGAAAGATAGAACAACATTAAAGAGTTGAATAGAATCAACGACAAGACTGTTTGAATTGCTAAACTACTTATTGCTCATTAAGTATGCAAAGTTCACTCAATTATGAGAATCACGATAAAGAATCTTCGTGAATTGCTCAAGAATCAAACAAATCTCATCTTTTTTGTTGAAGATTAAACATCACTCTATACGTCTTTCTTCTTCAATCGTTAAGCATCATCATTCGTTCAACTCTTCTTTCAAACAAATCTCATCATGTTTAGTTGTTCGTCTACTGAAGAGCGTTTCGAAGAATTTTGAAATCATTTCTCTCAAATCTCTGATGCTGATTCATTGAAATCACGAACGAAATCATCAAGTGCTGCATCATTCATTCATGAAGATGACGAATCATTTGCTGAAACGATAATATCTCTTGTGTTCTACGAAATCTGAAAGGCTCGAAGTCTAGCTCTTAATGAAGAAACAGATCAACTCTATGAGTTAAATAAACAACAAGAAGACGAAATCAAAGAGTTGAAGACTAGACTTCAAGCTAAAGAAAACACTTCTTTTGATTTCATCTATTCTGAGCGTTCTAGATCTCAAAAAATACCTGATTCTTCGCTGTTTACTGATGAAAAGAACTCTACTTGAAAGAACTGATACGGAAAAATTCAGAATAAACTAGAGATTAACGTCGATCTCTTTTCTAATGAATAAGTCAAATTGAGCTATATACATTCTAGATTATTCAATGATGCAGCTGAGATCATTCAGACTAGACGCGAACGTGATTATGTCAATCTTTATAAGATCATCAACGATCTTTTGAAAGAGTTAACTCAGTTGTTCAATGACTCAAATAAGAAAGTCAACTTTCGTAGAAAATACTACAACTTGATTCAAGAATTCAAGAAATTCAATGAATTCTATACTCAGTTTTAACGTCTATTCTTTTATCTAGACTATCACAAGAAGTAACTGATTGCTGATTTAAAAGATAAAATACACTTTCGTCTTCAATTTATTTGAGTAAATTAACTAGTTCAATCTGATTTTCTAAAAGAAATTCATTTCTATCTGATTCATTTGAATAATGATCAGTGTTACGATCCTAGCTACGCACCTATGTTGGTAGCTATGTTGGTGGCTATGTTGATGACTATCGCCGGCCGCTCGCCGCTAGGCTATAGGGTTGTTCCGAGGCCAACCCTATTCAGGGTTAGC
>JAABUI010000044.1_pt1 | contig 211686 bp, 213 predicted proteins | sample 5559111 | NCBI WGS metagenome assembly JAABUI01 (sample SAMN10711870, study PRJNA513365) | rock metagenome | isolation source: Antarctica rocks | place: Antarctica: Victoria Land, Buttleship Promontory | reverse complement strand
CCTTGTTGGGCTGCATATCACAATAGCATCTGAATAGCATCAATAAAATCAGTTCAGGGTGATATTCTATGGTTCCTATTGGTGGACTAAGCGAATACGCTAAAAGTGGCCTCCCGACAGCGGTTAATGGGATAGATTCGTCTGTCCAGGTACTTTACGAAGAAGCAAGACTGGTCGATGACAGGATGTGACAAGATGAGCGTTGATACCTTAGACCATGGAATGGAACTAAGCCTTTCAAGGCTTGTAAGGCAGACGGAATATAGATTTCCCCATCCCGAGCATAGACGCTTTGAACCGCAGACATGAGGGGCAGCATCTCTCATCATTGTGCGCCTATCCATCAATGCCGCATCTGCGATGCCTCCTCCCACCACAACAAGACGCCCTCCGCAAACGCTCCGGCAAGCCAAGAAAGCCTACCAAAAGACCGGACCACGCTTATCGGAAAGTGAGCTTCGGCGCATTGAGCGAACCGCGGAGCTTCAAGAGCGGGCAGCTCGCATGAGGGAAAGGGAAAACAAGAGGAAGGCTAATTTGAAGAAGAAGGTTGAAAGGGAGGAAAGAGAACGGGAGGCAAGGGCTAGGATGAATATACCTAGTCCAATCAAGGGGTTTTATGTTGGGCCGAGTCAAATAAGGCTATCCGGATTCTTGGGTACAGGTGTCAAAAGGAAGAGGGGAGAAGTGCAGCCGAGTACTGAGAATAAGGACAAAGAGACCCTTGAGATTGCGAAGAGCGAGGATCAGAAATTAGAAATAACGGAAAGGAAGGCACCCGAACCTGAAATGGCGACGACAGAAAAGCCCAAATCACAAAAGCCGGAGTGTACGAAACATTCTCTGCAACAAATGGCTCCACCGAATTCTCGAGCGCCTTTGCAGCCGCGATCAGCAAATCCAATCATCCCTCCTAAGCCTCTCTTCTTCGCAGAGCCTGCCAAACTATCAATTGCCATCGAGGACGACTGGGATTCATTCCTGGCAAGCAACACGCAAATTGAGCAAGAATTGGCAGGCCCGGATACTACAACAAAAGTCCCTACCGCCTCTCCTCCACCAGCCCGTCCTTTTCTTATACCAGTCAACGATACCACAGACATACTAGACATGATCTTAACGCAGGATCTAGACTATACGGACGATAACGTACCTGTCGAGCCCAGGGTTCCCAACCTGGAGTCTGATGCTGAATGCTACTCGAAGGCAGCATCGGTCTCCAGGGACGAAGTCAAGAAAGAATGTATCCATGGTCACGAAAACGAATGTCGCTATACAGTAGCACAAGCCAGGAAAGAACTAAGCTACGAAGGCTCGGGTAAGTCAGAATCTGATTATGGGGACGATGCTGGATACGAACTCGACCTTAAAGTCGAGAACATTGACGAAATTTGTTTGAGCAATGACCAACGCCTCGGAGTCAACCAGCCAGATAAGGAGCCTGGACTTGCAGATATGCTCCCAAACGACGACTACGGCAACGATAGCCCAACCCTTAGTCCCAATCCTCAAAACTCAGACTTCGACTTCGACGATGGGATCAAAGACTCCGAATTCCAGACTCTCATAGCTGACTACGAAACCAACCAACCTCACTCATCTCCCCCATCCGATACTCACACTCCACCCTGCCCAGCACCTCCGCACATATCAGGGCTGGAGAGGTCCGATTACGGAGATTTCGAGCTCTCAACGCAGGATATGCGGGAGCTGTTGACTTGATGATGCGGGCGAAGTGGTGTACTACTAATCTTGGGTATGGTGTAGATGGGGGTTGTGTAGATGCTTGTACAGTATGCATACTAGATATGCTGCTACTCAGAATTACCCGAATCAAGGACCCTATCCCGGCAATGCTCCGAGTGCGCTAAAGCTCTTGATTGCGTGCACTGAAATCCAGAACATCATCGACCAAACCTGTCCAGCACAACTCCATCTGCTTGAAAACCATAGTGTCCGCAAACTGCTCCCCACGTTGGACATCTTTACGAAACATACTCTAGGAAAATACAAGTCAGTGCCTTTCCCCTCCACCTTGTTGGTCCATTCGTGATGCTGACGTGTGCCAGGTATGGTATTGTTTTGGGAATGTTAGACATTGCTACTTTCAGTGCAGCTGATGGGGTGGGCTCAGATGGTTTTGCGGATACGAAGGCCAGCGTTATCGAACGAAGTTGGAAGGAGTAGGCGATGTTCAGTTCACAGACCATAAAGAGCAAGCCTCGTTCAATCATATCAAAGGACTAGCCAATATCTATCAGTAAATATCTAAACCAACTCCCCCCTTCTACAAACCTAAACCGCCTACCTCTAAACGCCCCTCCCCTCTATAAAACCCCCATCCAGAACACCCGCCCGCCCCGACCCCCACCTAGAACGTTGGCGCCCTCCTCAACCCAACACAGTATCTCACAAACAAGGTGTCCAAAAAGTGCTCATGCCTGATTCCCGGCGGTCTCTTCTCCTGAAACAGATCAATCGCCTGCTGCACACCGAACCCCTCTTTCTCGATCAGGTAAGCGCAGATGAAGAAGCCGGTGCGGTTAAAGCCGTAGTGGCAGTGGACGCCGATGAGCGGTGCCAGTGTTGATGTAAAGGGGGAAAGGGTTGAGGGGGTGGGTGGTGAAGAGGAAGGGGGCTTGGAGCGCAGACGGTCCACGAGCTTGATGAAGTCGCGGACTTCCTCGGCGGTTGGAGGGATTTTGGAGACGGTGGGAAATTTGTTATATTCGATGCCGCCCTGATCCAAAGCCTTAGGGTCATAGACGGGGCTTTCGTGGCTGATGTCAATGACGGCTTTGATCCTACCTCTCCAATTCTTGACAAAAATATCTGGAGAGTGGGTATCGTCAATCTCCCGGAGGGTTTTCATGGCTCGAAAGATGCCAGCGATGGGCTCGGATACGGGCCGCACCGCTTGCCACTTTGCGAGGTTCTTGACATCCCATTTTCCTTCGGTTGATAGGTGCTGGAGCTGCCATCCGAGGGAGAGCCGGCTGTCAACGTGCTCGTAGAGGAAGGTTTGGATGAGGCCAGCTAGGGTGCGGTAAGTGGCTGGATCGTAGAGGAGGGCGTGAGAGGCCGGGCTTGGCAGGATACTCGTTTTCAGAACTTGCCGTCGTTTGGTAAAAGTGGGCTGTCCATCCGTAATCTGGCCGTTTGGCTCTTCGCTGCCTCGTATAATTGTAGTTTCCGTGTTTGACGTACTTTGCTTCTGATCGTTATCTCCACTAGCTGGCTCTAATTTCCCGTCTCCGGTATCGCCAGGTGCACTTGTGCTGATTGCTAGTGTCTCCGTGGTACTATTTAACATACCCACTGGCGACTTGTCAATTCTGCCGAGCGCTCTACCGATCTTGGCAATTTCTTCCGGCTTGGTAATGTTGTCTGCCTCACCACCAACAAGAAAAAGCGGCATGGCAAGTCCAGCCCATACTTCCAGCCCAGGCAACCCTCCATGTGCCACTGTACCTGCCCTATATATCGGCAAAGCCCCCCAAGCCATTCTGCGCCAAACTGCTGTGCGACTCTGGGTATTGAACCTCTCTTGCAGCTTTTTGGTTTCGATATCTGCACTTAATCCAACAAACCGAGCAACGCTGACACTTTCCGGACCTCCTCTCCGGTCCCAGCTTCGCCAGATATCGAATATAGGAGTCGGTACACGTAGTAGTCGCTGATAAGTCGCAACTTGCTCCGCAGTTGGTGGCGCAGCCCGCGGGCATATGGCAATAAGGGCAAGGACGCCAATTCCCTTGGCTTGCACGCCGGAGGTTGAAGAAGCCAGAAGCGCCGAAAGCGAACAGCCCATGCTGTGTCCCACCAGTATCACCCCTTGCTTTGCTTCATTATCACAGTATTCTTCTATCACTTTGGCAAGCAACTCCACCAAAGCTTCCGCTGTGTAACAATTCCATGCGCTTGGCGAAAACTCAGAGAGACCGCAGCCGGGTAGGTCTATTCCAAGACATGGGGCGATGTTGACCAGACTGGTCAGGAGATGGTGGAACTGTGCCAGCGAACCTCCGATGCCATGTACGAATACGAGTAGAGGAAGGGGTGTTGGTTTGTTTGGGAGTTTATCGGCTTGAGGATGCGGCCTATAGAACGTTCGAATTGAGGGATAGGTTGCCGTTGACGTAGTATAAGACTTGATGCTGGAGTGCTTCCTCAGGAGACCCGGGTCGGTGTTTTCTGCATCTAACCCAGGATCAATGACACCGTTGAGCACCTGTGAACTTCACTACCGGCAATGTCGCAGACTCACCTGATTTTGAGCTTCTGTTGAGACTCTGTGATGATGCTCTTGTGCTGTCGAGACTCTTACGCGTATCACCTCCCAGCAACTTTGCCGCTCTGGAGTTTTCCTGCGGTACTTTCCGCCTCTGCTTCCAGAGCCTGAATGCCCCAATCAAGGTGCATGCTGCCATCAGCTGCACCATGTCCCACGCCCCTAGCTGACCACTGATTGCCCGTACATATAGTTCACGTGTCAAGGCTGCGAGTATTTGAACAGAGGAGCGAAAGCGCTGTTGAAGGTCGTTGAGCGTAAAGCTCGAGATCTTTCCTAGATGCTGTAAATTGAATGTCGGTGTAGCTCCTGTCAGTCTCACAGCGCCCAAGGATAGAAAGATGAATACATGAATAGTATGACGGTTTGCGATCAAGCAGGGAGGCCATATCGCCATGTCCCACGGCTGTAATATCATAGATTGTGCTTGAAGCGACCAGGTGTATCGATAAATCGATACGTCGGAGAGCCAATGATGAGCGCAGAAGCGCAGCTGCAGCGGTTGCTGGCTACAGATGGATCGCCAACGCTTCAAGCATTTTCACCTGAAGGAGGTCTCCCTGCTTGCGCTGAAGCGGGATTGTGTTCAGATAAAGCTGGAGGAGCCAGCCGTTGACGGAAACAATTATGCTTACTACGACCAATCGCCACTCCGCATTTGAAAAGACTGCCATCATTACGGAGGTACGGATTATACTGTGTACCTTACCTTACAATAACAATATAATCATACATCCAGACGATACTCAAACGGTACAGTACTTAGTTCCCTTCGGACGTTCTAGATTATTCGATTGGCTGCAGCAGAAGGTTAATCGTTAATCGTCTAGGGGAAGAAGATCAGTGCGTCACAAGTCTTTTTACTCTGTATGACGATTATTCTGATCTTTCAACGCATCCCCAATCACTCCTGGATCTTGATGCTGCCAAGAGAACAAGAAACAATCCGTCTACCGGCAGAGAACACGAAACTAATGAGTTGTTTGCTGCCAAGGTAGATGGATGGCTACTCTAGCTTACTTACAACCGTTTGGTCCCGCGGAACATTTCCCTCTTGTCGGATTAGCCAAACGGAAGGACATCTACTTTAGCCATGATTGATTGCCCGATTCATGGGTTGATGGATAGTCTAATGCATAGAAGTTGTGTTTTTTTTGCCACGAGGGACTTCTTTAGTTCTCCACAAGGTAGCCTACCTTGTTTCGGAGATGCCACCTTCGGCCTCGACTACTGTGTTACACCGCCAATTTTAATCATATCACCATTTCTTCAAACCTCGTGATCTCTATAACCGCATCAATCATGCCGGGCTGACCTTTCGCCAAGCTCTCTTTGAACTTTGTATTCTAGAACCTATGTACCAAACTACATATACTCTCTTCTCTTCTGGGTAAATACGCCTTTGATGTTCTATGATTGAGTAGCCTTCCGAGAATATATCCCCCGTGGTGTCTCTTTTTCTTCTGGGAAGTTGAACCTTGTTTTCGTTGGAGAACAATACAATGGACCCCTCGAATTTAGAAAAGCAGGACCTGCCTGAGGAACCGAGGTTCCTCGATTTCCCTCATCTGCCAGACAATGCCACAGACATAGATGGCAAGCTGAGACTCAACAAGTACTCTTCAACCATTACCAAAGACCATGACTTCCCAGGTGCCCAGGTAGGCCCTTTCAGCTTTTCACACGGGCTCCTGGTCAGGACCGAATGAAAACGATACTGACCGGACGTAGGCAATGTTATATGCTGCAGGCGTGCCAAATAAAGAGGCCATGAAGAACAGCCCTCATGTCGGGGTAGCTTCTGTGTGGTGGGAAGGGAATCCATGCAAGTAAGACGTCTCTTTAGTCCCGTGTATCTTTTACGTGCTGAACTCGGATACAGCATGCACCGTGAGTCTTAGATTGAAGATTGAAGTGAGCTTTGAGCCTGGAGCCTGACGTGATGGCCATCTCAGTACTGGATCTCGGCCGAACCGCCAAAGACGCCGTGCAGAAGCAGGGCATGCTAGCTTGGCAATACAACACCATCGGGGTCTCAGATGCCATCACCATGGGTGGTGAAGGTTTGTTTGATGGGCTAATAGATCTATAATTTCTGGACTAAGGCGTCCAGGTATGCGCTTCTCCCTTCAGACACGAGAGATCATCGCCGACAGTATCGAGACCGTCACATGCGCCCAACATCATGACGCCTGTATCACCCTACCAGGTTGTGACAAGAACATGCCAGGATGCGTTATGGCAATGGCCCGTCATAACAGACCCTCGTTGATGATCTATGGTGGCACAATCGCCGTGGGGTATAGTAAGCTCCTTCGAAAGCCAATCAACATCTCAACATGCTACGAAGCTTCCGGAGCATACATCTACAATAGTCTGGTCCAGCCCGAGGATGGTGGAGACACTAAGAAAACCAAGGACGAGATCATGGACGATATCGAGCAGCATGCTTGCCCAGGAGCCGGCGCCTGTGGAGGAATGTACACGGCTAACACCATGGCTACTGCCATTGAATCAATGGGTCTTACTTTACCTGGCTCTTCCTCAACCCCGGCCACTTCGCCTGCTAAAATGCGTGAATGTGTCAAAGCCGCCGATGCCATCAGGACCTGCATGGAAAAGAACATCAAACCGCGCGATCTCCTTACTAAAAAGTCATTTGAAAACGCAATGGTCATTACCATGGCTCTGGGCGGAAGCACCAACGGCGTTGTACATTTCCTCGCGATGGCAGCCACCGCGGGCGTCCCCCTGACTCTCGACGATATTCAGCGCGTCAGCAACAAAATCCCATTCATCGCCGACCTCGCCCCGTCCGGGAAGTATTACATGGCGGATCTGTACGACATCGGCGGAGTCCCTTCGGTCCAGAAGCTCCTAGTAGCGGCGGGTCTCCTTGACGGTTCCATTCCAACCGTAACAGGCAAAACTCTCGCCGAAAACATCGATTCTTTTCCCTCTCTAGCTCAAGACCAAGTCATCATTAGCCCGTTGTCCAATCCCATAAAATCCACTGGGCATCTCCAAATTCTGCGCGGCAATCTCGCTCCTGGTGGGGCCGTTGCGAAAATTACCGGAAAAGAGGGAACGAAATTCATAGGTAAGGCCCGCGTCTTCGATAAAGAAATTCAGCTCGATGCCGCCCTGAATTCAGGCTCAATAAAGCACGGCGAGAATCTCGTTCTTATCGTACGGTACGAGGGACCCAAAGGTGGCCCCGGCATGCCCGAGCAGCTCAAAGCGTCTGCAGCGCTTATGGGTGCGAAACTTACGAACGTGGCGTTGGTGACGGATGGTCGGTACAGTGGGGCGAGCCATGGGTTCATAGTGGGACATGTAGTGCCTGAAGCTGCGGTGGGTGGGCCGATTGCGGTTGTCCGGGATGGGGATATCATTACTATTAGCGCGGAGACGAACGAGATCAGTATGAATGTTAGTGACGAAGAAATCGCTGCACGAACGAGGGCGTGGAGGAAGCCGAGGAAGACAGTTACGAGGGGGGTGTTGGCTAAGTATGCGCATTTGGTGAGCGATGCAAGTCATGGAGCTGTAACAGATTTTTTCTGAGGTATACGGGAGAGAGAGAGGCTTGCCGAGACTGGTGGTGGTGCAGGACAAAGCCTGTCCAAGAAGGCATCGATTTGTAAAGATTGTATGAGCAATGACATGAAGGCTTCTATCGTATGTGCCTTATATATCACACGACGATTACACGATCGCGTGGCCTGCTAAGATGGCTGAAGCAAAGAGTGAAGAAGTAGGAATTTTGCTTCACAGTGCAGATGCGGTCTTCGCTGGGTAGAAGATGCTTTCGCAGAGAGATTCCGTCGAGATAACAACTGATAGCACAGGCTCGAAGTGGTTAGACTGATATTGGAGGGCTAAGCGAGCCTAAGCCCACATTTGGATTTCTCAAGCGCAACGCCGATATCTCATAACATCCCATGCACAATCGAGACTCCTAAGGTTCAAATAACACCGCAACCATGACCGGGGGTGTCAGTGTCCGTGATGTCGACGTAAGTGGAAACTCGGTCTACTATTCCAAGAGAAGGAAGACCGAAGAGGGGGCACCGAAGCAATATCGTACTGTTTATATGCTGGTTAATGAGAGTGGTGTCCGAAGGCTTTGACTACAGGGCAGAAAAAGAAATGCAGTGTGGTCATTTAGCTAACGAGACTTTGGGATATTCCAGGCGCAGCAATTCATCAACGCATACTCGGCCTTTTTGAAGAGACAAGGAAAACTCCCAATCCCAGGTTTGTCTTCCCAACGCCATTAAGCTCTCTCTATGGCAATACATTGGGTTGTGAGACATATTAAACGTGCTAACTTCTACTCTGTACGCCCCCAGGTTGGGTTGATACCGTCAAAACCTCCCCCTCAAAAGAACTTCCCCCCCAATCCATCGACTGGTACGCTCGTTTCCGTCCCTCCTCCGCTTTCTCACAATGGAACCCCCACCCATTTTTCGCTTCAACCCCAAAATGCACTCAACCAGCTAATCGGCCAAATATAGGTTCTACACCCGCGCCGCCTCCGTCGCTCGCCATGTTTACCTTCGCAAAACCGTCGGTGTGGGCCGTCTCCGAAAATACCACGGTAGCACCAAGAACCGCGGGTCTCGACCCTCGCACCATGTTGATGCGTCTGGCAGTGTGGATAGAAAGGTGATGCAGGCTTTAGAGAAGATTGGTGTGTTGGAGCAGGATGAGGAGAAGGGAGGAAGGAGGATCACGCAGAGTGGGCAGAGAGATTTGGACCGTGAGTACAGAGTTTTCATTGCCCTGGGGTTGGGGTGGTCGAGTTTCAGGTTTGGTGATACATGTGAAGGAGAGAAGGTGTAGAGGATGGCTGGGTCATATTTTGATACAAGAATAAAGAGCTGACTTTGCATCTACGTGTTACAGGAATCGCACAAACGACAATCGAGGAGAGCGAAGACGAGGACGAGGAGTAGGAGACGGTAAGCTGAGGATTCAAGTTAAGGCGATCATGCGGATGCTCACATGTCAAGGTGGTTAGAGATAAATTCTTCAAACATCTACGCCGCCTCTGTGAAACCCCATCGATTTGCACATTGGGCGATATCTTGCGAATTGCTTGCCGTAAACTCGAACGTGAAACTTGACGCTGACATTGCCTCTTATCGTCAGCCGCAACCTTCGACTAGCCTGCTCAATTGATCCTCCCGTAGTCTCTGCTCTTCCGGTTGTTGGCTCTCGGATATTTCAGACGATCTCTCAATCGCTGGCACAGGCCTGCGAAGCTGATGTATCGCTCCCGTTTCTCCATACCTGCACCCACTCTCACCCTGCACCATCTGGCAACACGGGTGCCCTCTTTGCGGTATCTCGTATCCTGAGAATCGTGGCTGGCGCATGACACTCGACGATAAAACTCCCCTTTGGACTTCAGCTGCGCCCTCCCCTCTCTTTCGGTTCTAGTGTTACCGGTATCTTCTTTTTGCTGTCTCGCCTTGAGATCATTGACGGCGTTTCAGCTAGTCATTACGAGTACCGTCGTCTGATGACATCTTTCACGATGTGGGACTTTGCATGTACGACCTACACCTTTTTATCTGCAGAGTTTCGACCCACCAATTACCACGGCCTCCAAGTCCCACAACATCTCGGACTCAAGACCCACCAATTCCAACCCTCAGTCTCTTAAACCCCAATCCATCAACCCATGCCATACTTTTCCAGCTTTCGTTTGATTTCTATCTTATGTCTCAACGATTCCCCTGTTTCAATACCTGGTGTGATCTGGTGCCGACTATGGGGTTCTGAAGCTGGAGAGGGGTGGTTTCGGATGTATTCGCCAAGCTGGAATTTGGCTTGTATTGAGTAGGCGGGGTGGAACTGGCTTTCTGTTGGATCGTTTTCCTGCTCTCCGTCCTTTTCTTTGCTCACTCCTGCTCTCCACAATCGCCTTGCCCTCTTCTCCCATCTCGCTCCCTGCCCCCAACCCTCCCGCAAAACTCCCCAACAACCGTATTGCCCTGCTCGTCCTCTTACCCTTGCCCTTCAACTACAACCGCCATTTTTCCTTATTGGCAGAGTGAGAGCACGAGAGTGTGAGATGCGCATACCCCATTTATCGATACCAAAACCCTCATCCCCCCAAAAACCCAGCATCTCTCCTCCCTTCCCTACACATACAAAGTTCAACTACCCACCTAACACGCCTCTCCCAAACCCCTCCCTCAAACCCCAAAACCCATCCTGACTACCCCGACAAGCCCGTTATGAAAATTATCACGGAAGTTATTTTTACCAGCATCGTCCACTCCTGTTTTTTTTCTAAGATACGCATGATTGCTACTTTCCGTCCTCGGCAGAAGCAAAGCGGGAAAAAATGTCACATTGCCTTTTTGATTACCACAATGGATAGGTACTCCATTACCCCAACGTATCCGATCCTTTTTTTTTCTTTTTCCAAAACATCTTTTGCAGAGACGGGCGAGATCGGCAATCCGCGGAAAATCAAATATCTGCAAGTCATGGGTTTTTTTTTGGTGTTGGCTTTTGATGAGAATGTGCAGAGGCTGGAGGTGGGGGGTTTGTGTGTGTGTGTGTGTGTGGTGCGGTGGCGGTGGATACGGAGGTTTGGTAGGAGGGTAGGAGGGTAGGAGGGTGGTGGGTAGATTTCTGGTGGTGGTGGTGGGGATGTGGGAATGGAAAACAAGAAAAAAGGAGCTTTTTGGGCATGCGTGAAGGGTTTGAGAGGGGGAGATTTTTTTTCGAACAGCGTTTTTGGGGGGGGGGCGGGGTTTGCTGGTGGATTTTTCTGGAGGGGGAAGATTTTTCTTTGGGTTTTAGTGCATGGTTTGGGTGGGGTGCGATGAGAGGAGGTGGTGGTGGTGATGGTGATGGTTGTTTTGAGAGATTCGGATGATTTCGGGGGGGTGGGGGAGGAAGAATTGGGAGAGAGATATGTACGTAGGAGAGAGCAGGGAGGGGATGGGAAAGAGGAGGTGGGTTTGAATGGCGTTGGTCTGAGATATGTAGCTGTGCCTCTACAGTATCCGGGCAAATGGCTGCAACAATTCTAACAAGCCCGTCGGAAACACCATTACTGCTCATTGCGTCAGAATCGGTTCCGTCGCAAGCTCAGGTAATATATATATATATATCGTAACATACATATTTCCAAACCGGCCGGCCCCTTAAAACCTAAGCTCAATATCTATACTGTTCAAGTCAGCCCAAGTCGCCCCCCAGCCAAGACCAAAGGGGGTCAACACTCACCCTAAACTCCCCATTCTCCCGATCCGTCAGATCCAAAAACTCCTGATTAACCTTATGCTCCACCCCCGCCCCCCTCCGCCCCCTCCTCCGGTTCTCCATCTGGTAAATGATCCTCAGAACAATCGTCAAACAGATCGCCACCGCCGTCGTAACAACAATCGTAATCTTCGCCGGCAAGTACTCCGGCGCATCCCCCTTCCGAAACGTTTCAGGCCCGATGATATTCCCCAAGCAGAAACTCATCAGCAGCACCGCGTTCATGACCACTTTTTTCGTGTGGCCCGCGTAATTCGCCGCGACCCAGCTGTATAGCAGGGGGAGGCTGGCGCCGATGCAGTTGGTCATGTAGTTACCGATGAGTTTGCCGGCTTTTGCGTGGGCGGGGAGGTAGGCCATGAGGATGGCGCCGAGCATGCCGGGGAGGAGGAGCATGCTAGAAGTAGGGTTGGAGTTAGTCTTGATGTACTACGTTGGAAAAATTGAGTTTGATGATGGATTAAGAGCAAGAAACGGGAAATAAAGCTGGATATTGATGCCGAATGCATCTTTTGAGACTCAAACGAGGGCGCACAAGAAAGCAACCTAAGCTTTGGAGAGACATACCAGATGCAGAAGGCGCGAGCGTTGAAGCGGCCGGCGATGTAAGTGGCGGAGACGATGGAGACGATGGAGACAGCACCGGAGGGGACGGAGAGGAGGGCGGTTTGTTTGGAGGTGTAGCCGAAGCTGTTGGAGGGGGGTTAGCGGTGATGGGATTGACGTGGGGGATGTAGAGCGAAATGGCTTACCCCTTAATGATGGTAGCTTGGAAACTACTAATAGCCCCATTAGGCACACTCGAGCTGATCGTGATCAAACTCAGCATCCACGTATGCGGATCCTTCAAGCACTCCACCGCTTGCATCATCTTCCAATGCTTGTTCTCGATGCCCGTTTGGTTCTCTCTCAGTCGTTCGATGGCCCATACTTTCTCATCGCGTGTGAGGCGGGATTTCATCGGGTTGTCAGGGAGGAAAAGGATGACGCAGGCGCCGACGACGATGGTGATGAGGCCCATGAGGAGGAAGAGGATCTGCCACGACTTAAAGGCTTTGGCGGTGTAGTGCTGGAAGCCGTAGCTGGCAAGGGCGCCAATAATGGTTCCGGTGCCGGTGCCAATGTACCAGAAGCCGACGCGGAGGGGTTGTTCTGACAAGTTAGAGCCTGTTCTTGAGAAGAGGAGGATGATATACCTTTCTTCTTGTACCACATGGAAGTAATCAATATTAGACTAGTAGCATGTCAGTACAAGACGCTTTAGAGGGACGGAGCATCCTACGCTGGGGCAACCGCTGATTCAAAGCATCCAAGAAGCACTCTGACTGTGATCAGTGATCCAAAGTTCTTGCAGACAGAGTTCATTGCCACACAGATGCCCCACAAGATTACTATCTCCCTATCAGCCTTCTCCCCTCTTTTTAAAATTGACAGGGAGAGCTACCATTCAACCCCAAGTACTTGGCAGTCGGCAGTCTTTGCATCAGATATCCTGTTGGTATTTCAAAGGCTAGGTATGTGACGTAAAAGACAAGTGCCAACAGAGCAAATTGGTCGGTGTTGATGTGTGTATCTTGGTAGAGGCCCATGACCGCAGCATAGTTGACTAGATAATGTCAGTCGCTATTTCAGACTTTCCCAGTCCGAGACTTGCTTACTCAATGTCTTGTCAAGGTATTGGAGGTTGTAGCAGCACCACATGAGCCTATATTTCATATTAATCCTGCGAGGTTGAAGTTGGCTATCGAGTATCTGACGGCACAATCATCCAGTCAATCTTCCGAACTAGCTTCTTCTCATCGATAGTACTCATAGCAGTCTTGTCTTCATGGTCAAGATATTCGAGGGCGGCATCTACATCCCCTCGGTCTACGAGGCTTTCTCTCTTGTCTTCGATGTCTGGTTGACCCATCTTGGCCTATGAAAGTAGTGAAAGGTTTGATAACGAACGGAGTGCTTAAAATATGTTCGAGACGACATAAAGAGAAAAAACCGGGAACCAGAGTTGTCAACATCTCTTCGCAGACGTGTATGGAATGCCAGTAAGGTCGCGCGGTAGCTAGCTTCATCAAGGTGTCAAGCTATCAGTGGATACGTGGTTATCTGCAGAGATGGAATTCTCTTATCCAGAGCTCTTATCAGGAAAAACATAAAGCGATCCGGAACATACTAATTGAGGCTATCAGGGATGCCCCCACTGACGTCGCCGATAGACGTTCCAGAAGCCGTATACTTGCCATACTGGGGTATACCAATTAGATGGGTTGTGGTTGGTGTACGGAATAGAGAAACGTCGATAGAGGTGTGGCGTTTCGTTGGCCGAAAGAGGCATCTCCGAAGCTCGGGCCACTCTCGGCTATTGCTCGGTTTCATGCTCAGCACACCCACTGGAAAATAAGTACAGGTACGTGAGAAGATTTTCATGTTTGAAATATAATAATAATTGGGTCATAAGGACAGACATGGTGGGTTCAAAGCAAAGTACCCTTCAACACCGAGATGGTTGCGCGAGTGCCATGCGTCTTTGGACATAAGGAGACTCGTAAGTGTGCCAGAAACCTCGTTTCAAGCTTGCCGGACGTGCAAGTAATAGCACTTACAGGCATAAGAGACTCCAATCCGACCAAAGAACAATATTCAAGAATAATACCTCTTATCTCATTTCGCAATCCTTCTGCTTCTTTTCCTGACTCGGGCTCCTCACTTCCTTATCTGCGGTAAGCAGGAAGGAAATTGGAAATGTTCCCTTGTCTGCACCAGGTGCCGAAACAGAGCTCCGGGGTGTATTGATGGGAGTAAACCCCTTTCTGTGGTCGGCCGCCACTGTAGCAGCAAGAACTCTAGGGATAGAAGCCGATTCAGAACTTTGAGGACTCGTACAAGGAGTTGGAGGAAGATTGCTTTGGACCACTCCTTGGGATTGGCGCCAAGCTTCTTCTAAAGTGGCCGGCGATAGGTTGCAGCCGTAGTTATGAGCAATCATTGACCAGAATGAAACCCGATGAGCATCGTAAACTCGGTTGAGCCTTGCCGTATCAATGACCTGCTTCTCTTTGAACTGCTTGATGTCTTTGGTAATTAGGCGAAGTGCCTTGGTCTGTTGAGCAGGCCTCTGGGAGGTTGGGTGAGGTTTAGGTAGAATTGGGATATGATTCTGAGGAGAGGTAGATTGGCTATTGCCGGTTGATCCGTAGGTCTCAGGTGTGCTAGGCACTGAAAATGTTGGGAGCTGCCGCTGTGGAGTCCCTTGCATACGATGATCTAGAGGAGATGCTGAAGACCACTCAATGGACCCAATAGTGGAGGTGGATGCTGCACGTCGGCGGTTTTTGTTGCCGTACGAGAGTTGGTGAAAGTGTAGTCGGCATGCTAGTTCTGTCTTCTTCAGATGAATAGCAATGTGCTTATATGGCATCTTCTGGTTACGTGTCTCGATGAGATAGGCTTCCTATAAGGCAATGTGAGCTAAGAGCATGTAAGACTGGCAGGCAAAGAATTATTACCTCTAGGTCGGACCATGCTCGTCCACCCCCTGTTGACGCCAACTTCCTATTTCGCTGGGGTGGGTCTTTGGCGTTGGACGAGTCAAAAACCGGCGATGGCTTCAACATGGGCGTCGCATCTGCCATGGGCGACTGCGCGGGTGTATACGACATCTTGTACTTTAATTGAGCTTTGGATGTCCTGATATTACTTCGAGTCTTGCTAGATGAAGAAAACACGTCGATGTATCTGGGATGTTGTAGGTTACCGTCAACAGTAACTGGCGAAAGAATGGATGGATCCGGCACGGAGCAATGCGGCAAGCTGAGTTATGTAGGACTCAATTATCAATATTAAAGAACGTAGGTAGCCCAGCCAGTGGGTACTAGAGAATTTAAGGGAGGCTGCTAAACATCAACAACCGAAAGTCCAGCGGTGATGTGGGAAGTGAATGTGAGGACGGTCGAGCGGCTATGTATACTCGGAGAGCAGCAGACCAGTGTCTCGTTACATGAGTTCGATAATCAACCTGATGTTCTTGACGTTTCCAACCCTACTTGGTCACACAATGGGCCGGCGGCTGGATCCTACTCAAGACTTGGAATATTGGTGGTTGCTATGGCGGCATCAGAATTAAAACGAACAAGAAGTAGGGTGCTAGCCAGGCGTGCGAAGAGTAAGCTGACGATCCGAGAGAAGGGTTTTGACACTATACGTTTGACGCTGTTTGTGGCGGTTGCATGAAGATGAGCTGAACTTTATGTGCATGAACGGAACTTTCGAGGGGCCGAATAGAGTCCCGCCGCAGCCCCCAATGGGAATGATTTACCAAGTCACCATACTATGGACGTATCAGGGAACATTGGAAACCCTACTCGGATATCACTCCTTGAACGAAGCACCATCTCAGCGCGGTCATTGTTGAATCAGGGGAAGGTTGTGTCTTGGTACGATACATGAGAGGTGAGATTCTCAGTTTCACGTGCCCGGAAGAAGTCAAATACCAGCGAGCTAGTACTTGAGACAGAGGAGAGTATAGATTTAGGTAATAATGTGGAAGGGACCGACGATTGATAAGAGCAATCAAGCAATGGAATGGAGAAGCGGCAAGTAGCATACGAGACAAACAGCCTACCGGCGAGAACAGAGGTCAACTTTCGGGCAATATCAAGCGCTTTGCCGAGTTGAAACAATAGGTGGTTGATACAGTATGTGCATGTTGCAGGCCTGTTTCAAGTCCACCCCTAGTATGAGGTGACCTTAATGAAGGCCCAAAGAGCCGACATGCTCATGCACCGTGCTGCAGACTCGCCTTGCAGAGTTATCGGCCATGTGGAAACACGTATGCACACCCTACCCGGATCATTCATGCAATTGGCTTTTTGATCGTTGTTCGTAGCATCTGAATGCTTTCCGCCTTCCGCGACTCGGCTCTCGGGCGATTACGCACTCGTGGGGGAGAGGACGGACCACCTTTAAGCGAACCGAGTACATAGTACATGTAACATACGGAATAATAAGAAACCGAAGAGCGAAGGGGGGCACTAGTGTATCGATCTAACCGTAAGTAGCTTAGCATGCCGTCTGGGGGCCATCTAGGCCCTCAATCCCAATCGAATATCGCCTCGGAGCACGGTAAGGTACGTACCTACCCACCTACCTTACTCCGTACTCCGTACTCGTACCAGTAACTACGCTGTACCTCACAAGTACTCTCTCTGGCTTCCACCAACGTCTCGAAAATGCCTTCAATCTAAACAATATTCAAGATCAGAGATGCGCCTGTGATCAGCTACAGCTGATCGACCCCAACCAGCTGCCGATCCGTTGTATCGGACGAGAATCCTCAATCGCCTGCCAATCACTACCCACGTCCGTCCGCTCCGCTGATCAGTGACAGAAGCAAGACTACGGGATGACATCGTATGCCCCTACTAGGAAGCCCCCGTGCCCTACAGATGGATGAATAATAATACACAGTCCGACTGCTTTAATGCCCGCTGAGCGAACCCCGCATTTCAGACAGGAAACGGTAGTAGCACAACCAGAAGTACTTGGACCTCCAAACGCCTTGGAAGGTTATACGCCATCCGTGTATTGCGACTGCTCTACTTTCTATCTCTGGGTGACTGGCGGTCTGTCCTTGTACCTGTAGTCGGCTCTGGCCCAGACATGTGTGAGGATCCCATTCCAATCCATCCTATTTTTACAGTAAATCATTTTCTGGATGCTGCATCCACTTGGTTGAGATCTCCATGTGGACTGTATGTCAATCAGTCGAGTGGAGTAAAAAGGTACTAGATAAATGACATCGATGGTCACTGATCGACCATGTTCAATCCAAACCATTCCCAACTTTATCTTCCAACCGTTTAATCCAAGGTTGCACTTATGACGCCAAATCTCACTCGCTTTCCAGACTATGCTTCCGCTGCATAACGCCACTACCATGTCGTGAGTGCCGAGACCTTCTTTGCCCGCTCTGCCTTTGATTCCGTTCTCACCCCAAGACACTTATCCCTCGACTCATCTCAGTTGCACATCGCTATCGCACTATGGTGAACATTGTACTCATGAGTCTAGCTCCTCGTCCTCCTCGAGGCGCGTTCCGAATCCAACCTCCTCGGCAACCTCACCTCCAATCATGACACAACCGCCTATATTCCCCCAGATGCCGTTCAACCCACAACAGGAGGAGTTCCTGCTAGCGCCTCAACCGCAAGCAAGCTCCCCTCCTTCACGGAAACGGAAGGCGCCTGGCACGGCAGCCATGACGGGACCGTTGTCAAGTCCGATGGCGGAACTTGTGGGGCAGGCCGGTGGAGGGGAGCAAAGTGTACCCTTTGCGAGTACGGGTGCGCCAGCATCAGCACCCAAAAAGAGCAGGACGAACACACCTTGGAGTCCGGCAGAGGAACAGCGACTGAAACAAATGAGAGACGCAGGGAGTAGTTGGGGGGAGATTGCCAAGGTAGGGTGGGTGGAGCCTAGTCAGCTAGACAACGCTGATCTACGTGGGAACACCCAGACCTTTCCGAATCGAACCGAAGGAAGCGTGAAAAAACACTGGTACAAGGATATGCACTACGCCGACTTTGCTGAGGACGAGGTAAAATTCCACTTGACCGTTGAGCACAACTGTGGTTGACGTATCAACTTAGAGCGCGGCTTTACTTGCGGCTATCAAGGAATACGAAGCGAGTAAGTGGAAGGTCATTGGTCAAAAGGTGGGCAAGCCTGCAAAGGTCAGTTATCAAGTTTTATGCTTTTCTCCTCACTTGACTAACGTCACAAGGCATGCGAGCAATATGCCAAGGAGCACTTTAGCGGCAGGCTTTGATTGATCGATGATATCCCATCCAATTCCTCTTCTTGATCAAATCCGGCGTAACACTTCAGCATTGCTGGAGAATCAGAACAGAACCTCGGTGTCGTTAGTTGGCGTTTCCACATTTTGAAGCGACATATTCGCGTAAGATTCGATGCAAAGATTTACGGCTCTCTTTCCGCTTGTAAGAACTTCGTTAGAGATTTGCGGCTCATACCACGGATCTAGGTTTCGTGTAGACAACAGCTCCTCAAGACCTCCTGATCTATCAAATCCTATAATCCTTTGTAACTGACTAGTATTGCAGCCAGTGTGATCGTACGTGATATTCTAACATGAGCAAATGTGGGTCTTAATCTCACCTGTCATCATGAAATTTCCATCTGGAGCTATCGAAAAGTTCCGAAGATGATGCCCACCTTGTCTACCGCTTCTTCGCTGTGAATGAAGATTTGAAAACCCGATTAACGGTTACATCATCCTCGTCGGAGTGAATCCTCGTTGAATGGATTGCAGACCAACACAGCTTTTCATCCAAGCTCAGCTCATGCTACACGATCTTCCAAAGACTCACAACTTCAGTGTGCAATTGCGGGTCCCGCTCATATTGCCCGAAGCTTTGAAAGCCTTCAAAACTACTACAACGGATATTTGATCTGTTTTAATTCGAACTTTAGCTTATACCACACAATTGTTTAAAACGATTTTAGAGAATCTCATTGTGCAAGTTCGAGCTCAGCTCATACTTCATGAATCTTTGAACGACCTCAGCCCGCGAAGGACCTCATGACCTCAGTGTGCAGTTCAAGCTCGATTCATACTACACAATCCTTCAAGGGACCTCACATTTTCATTGTGCATATTCGAGCACAGCATATCATGCGGCCCTTCAGAAGACCTTACAGTACCCAGTGTGTAATCCGAGCTCAGCTCATGCTATGCGTCCCTTTCCAAGGCCTCAAAACCTTAGTGCATTTTCATTTTCAAAGCCTGCGCAGTCTAGTCATTAGGCACAGATAGATGTAAGCTTCACTTGCATACGGGCTATCACGATTTGGTTAATGGTGGTTTCTTTGAAGAGCATTAGCAATGGCGACATCTCAAAAGGTCGACTATGCGACGAAGGAGCTCAAAGAGGCTATGGCACAGTATGTTGTTCTACGCAATCCCCTGCCGTAAGGTGCTAATCAGAAGTCTTCAGCCTCTACGAGACTAAAGAGGATGCAGATCTAGATATCGTTTGTGGAGAAACCACCTTTAAGGTCCATAGTCTGCTCTTCTGGCCTCGATGTAAATTCTTTGCAGCTGCTTGCAAAGGTGGCTTCAAGGTGACGTAGTTCGTACTCAGACAAGTCGAAAACAAACTTACGTTGTGTACAGGAAGCAGCATCCAAACGTATCGATCTGCCAGAAGATAAGCCATACATGGTGCGGAGGATGATAATATATTTCTATCTAGGGAACTATCCGGAATGCATGGGGGTTACCCTCACTATTGGTCCTGAGGCTTACGTTTCCTCTAGTAATGTGCATGCAGAAATGTATGCCTTGGCTGGGAAGTACGACATTAAAGGCCTGAAGAAGATTTCGGTACAACTAACCTAGAGCTGCTTAGAAAAGCGCGATTACCGGACCCTTCGTCTACGCTTGTTCTTGATATAGGAGGGCATAGGTATTGCTTACTGTGCCGTTCTTCGCAGTGCTGAGGTGATTTGTTGAATCTACCAGGACGCGGCTTGTGGCAGCATCAGGTGTCATGGCATGTCTTTACAGCCGCTTTTGCATTCATTGGGTGGATCTCTAGTTCCTGTGACTAATAAACGTGTATTCGAGGCATGAACGCATTCCTCCGCACTCTGCTCACTTCCTCTCCAAGACTGCACCAAGTAATAGACAAGAGGCCAATCTGTTTGCATTTCGCTTGTTGATAAACTTCAATTCGCCAACCCCAAGCAGGAGTTCCTGATATGGGTAATGTTTCATCTTCTTGATCTCTGAGGGAGCAAGTTAGCTAATTCCCATAGTAATGTTACCACCGCCCTCCGATAGGAATACGCCTTTACTTGTGCTGACATGAAGAGATACGATACTCGCATGGGTGCCATACAATATAGCTTGACTTTCAGACGGTACGAGAACGTAACAAAGAAAACCTTACAGAGAGATGCCGCCCGTTTGTTTCAATCGTATATTTTGGACAGGGTATATATGCCTTCTGTAGGCAGCTTATACGAGCAGATCCTGGGATCAAGATCGATCAGTATCTCACGGATTTGCAACGTCTTTAAGTAGCAGCTGACATTCTCATCCATGAGGTTGTCTAATCAATCTATTCTGGAATGGTCAATCCACAAGCTCTTAACGTTCAGTCAAGGATCTAGTTATCCAGGTCATCAGTTGATGGCACTGGAATATTTCTCACGCAATCACAATATATATTTCACATCATATCTATGAAGCATTATCGGATATAGTGAAACTGCGCCGAGTTCAGCTGCCTCAGGTTCAAATGGGTTTCACTCGAATACCACATGAATGGATCCGAATTTACGTATATTCATGTTCATATAGGAGAGAGAGATATATATACAATCTTTCATCAATTCCTTATCTAATTTCCCTTCAACTTCGTCAGAGCAAAGACTTATTGATTAAAGCATTTCCTTCTCCTCTTCTGTAAGGCTATTTAGTATAGTCGATACATCTACACTGATATTATTACGCTTCAAGCGAGCTAAAGCTCTCCAACTATGGCAGCCCAAAAGAAGCTCCCGAATCTGGTACAGTGGGATACACCATTGATATCGAAATTGGAGCCAGATTATGCTCGCTTGGAGCTTGTGGAAGTGTTCAGCGAGTACGTATTGATCAAGCAGATGAAGTTAGACGGAAGACTCCTGACTATTTCCCAGGCTTTTCAAAACCGGAGATCGCGCCGATATGATCATCGTATGTGGTTCTCATCGGTGGAAGTTCCATCAGTGCATCGTATGTCCGCGATCCAAATTCTTCGCCGCAGCTTGCAAAGATGTATTCAAGGTATGAGCCTTGAGTATAACTTGGATGCAGCAGCACAGAATTTAATGCAAGAATAGGAAGCAGAACTTGGTCAAATAGACCTCTCTGATGACGATCCAGAGATTGTCCGGAAAATGTTGGAATACTTCTACACCCTCAACTACACTACTAATTATCCAGACGCTTATGTTAGAATCGACATATATGCCCGAATGTACGCAATAGCAGACAAATACGAAATTAAAGCGCTCAAAACAGTTGCCGCCATGAATTTCCAGAGCGAATTTCCTCACGCGGTGGAACAGGCTGCGTGGCGCTCGAAGCTTCCACAGGAAATCGTATCAATCGCCGATACTGTGTACACAACAACTCCTGACTCTGATACAACCTTGCGCTGTACTGTTGCGACTTGTGTTTGGGAGAAAGTGTGCTTCTTATCGCTTTCACCGAACTTCAAGAAAACCTCAGAAATGTGAAAATATGGAGAAATGGTGAATAATGAGGTGGCAGGTGGAATGATGAAAAGCTGTTGGAGCTTTATAGCCGGACGTTTCATGACTGCAGCATAGTGGAATTAGGGGATGTAGTCTTGGGGTAGACTATACGATATATATATAGATAGCAAACGATTTTGAGATTGTAGGGGTAGTCGTCCAAGCCACTGTCGAAAAATTTACTGCTTGATGATTCGAACCATGGATGGTCCAGATGAAGCTAGCGGTCCTATTCGTAAGCATGTTCCTGATACGCATGACTGCGTCAGGGTGACAGCACCATCCCATGACATCTCAAGTATAACAAACACAAATGAGGCTTCAATTCGGAAAGCAAGCAGACTCTAATCCGTGAGCTGTCCGACAACATGGCCAGGGGCGATCAGCCGCTGCTGTCGCGGAACAGCAGAGCATCTTCAGACAACTCAGACGATCGTGTCGAGGAGGAGGATGCCCTTCTCATAGGTCACCAAAAACAACAAGAGAGCAAATATGGCTGGAAGTTCTGGCGAGAGGTCGGGGTGTTCGCTTGGGCTCTTATCGCCACCGCCCTGGTGATTGTGTTTGCTGTCATGTACCAGCACTCGCAAACGTCTCATTCGACGAGCGGTGGATGGAAGAATGGAAAGCCGAGTGGGAAGAGGAATATGATCTTTATGGTCTCGGATGGGATGGGACCAACTAGTCTATCGATGACGAGAAGCTTTAGACAAGCTGAGAGTGGACTACCGTTTGAGGATATCTTGGTACTGGATAAGCATCTTATCGGGTCTTCAAGAACAAGAAGCACGTCAAGTTTGATCACGGACTCTGCAGCCGGGGCTACGGCTTTCTCGTGCGGAATTAAGAGCTATAATGGTGCCATCTCCGTCCTTCCTGATCACTCGCCATGTGGGACAGTCCTCGAAGCAGCGAAGAAGGCGGGCTACATGACTGGTTTGGTTGTCACAACACGAATTACGGATGCTACACCTGCATGCTTTGCAGCGCATGTGAATGTGAGAAGCGAGGAAGATAGGATTGCTGAACAGGAGATTGGAGATTATCCCTTAGGACGAGTGGTAGACCTTCTGCTTGGTGGTGGAAGATGCCACTTCCTGCCTAATAACACGGACGGCTCATGTCGAAACGATGACAAGGACGTTGTGGCTATGGCAAAACAGAGCGGATTCAGCTACGTTGACGACCGTAAAAGCTTTGACGGGCTCAACTTTGGAAGTGCAGTGAAGCTTCCTCTTTTAGGCCTATTCGCGCGTACCGATATCCCCTATGAGGTAGACCGAAGGCAAATGAATGATGTCTACCCATCCCTCGACGAAATGGCACGCACCGCGCTAAAGGCGCTGAGTGAGGCGACAAGAGACAGTGATAAAGGGTTCTTCCTGATGATTGAAGGAAGCAGGATCGACCATGCAGGCCATGGCAACGACCCCGTCGCTCAAGTCCACGAAGTCCTAGCATACGACAAAGCCTTCACAAGCGTGCTGGATTTCCTAGACAAAGATACTACGGACGGCATCGTCGTAAGTACCAGCGACCACGAAACCGGAGGCCTAGCCGCTGCTCGCCAGCTTCACACGACCTACCCCGTTTACCGCTGGTTCCCCGAGATGCTCATCAACGCCACGCACTCGGCCGAAAACCTCGCTTACCAGCTCCGCGACCACCTCTCCGATCAGCCCAAACCAGTGAACAGAGACGACCTCACCACCTGGATCCGCGAGCACCTCCTCCAAGACGGCCTCGGCGTCCACGACGCCACCGACGAAGAAATTAACCACCTAATCGATGACTCAGACCCCTGGCCAGCGTCCTACACCTTCGCGGACATAATCAGCCGCCGCGCCCAAGTCGGCTGGAGCACCCATGGCCACTCAGGTTCGTTATCTCCCATCTTTCTCCCTCCCGATGAACACCACCCTCTACGTAAACTAACACATCCCTCCCCAACAGCCGTCGACGTAAACATCTACGCCTCCCACCCCACTCACGCCAAATCCCTCATCGGCAACCACGAAAACACCGAAATCGGCACCTTCATCCGCGACTATCTAGACGTCGACCTCGACGCCGTGACCAGAGAGTTGAAGGAGCAAGGCGCGCTGCTGAAGATGGGCGCGCCGGTGGGGGATGAGAGGGCGATGGCGGAGATGGATCATTATCATGGAGATTTTAAGAGGGGGTTGGAGGAGGGGCATTTGCATTAGATATTTGGGAGCAAGGTGGGACATGGGAATAGAGGCGTAGGTGTTTTTGTAATGTTTTTTTATTGTGGGGAATCTCATAGCTCGCGGTGCGCTAGCGGTCTGCTTCGATACCCATATGTTCTTTTATCTCCCTCAGCAACTAAATCAGATCTATTCTTCCATTTCCCCCAATTCCCAAACCGCCAACGCGCCTTCACCTATCCCTTCTCCTCCTCCCCCCATTTCCATTTCCACACTCGTTCTTCCCTTCCCTCCCCTTCACCCTTTTACTGTAGACCCTCACCTTTCCCCCAACTTCTGATTTTCCTCGATTTCTCTCAACGGACAAGCAACAGCAACCGCAATGCCAAAGCAGCACCACACAGATCCCCACCTCCAGAACACGCAGCTGGTTCCTCGAGGGAACTTCAGTCCCATCTATTCTCTCTCACAAAAATAATCTCGCAGCTGTTTCTGGTATCAGATCTTGTTCTTCTATCACACTTGTTCTGTTCTCTTCATCCCATCCCATCCAACCCATCCCAAGCTTCCCTTCTCTCAAATAATAACAACATACACGCCCCTCCCTGCCTTCTGCTGTTTTTCATCTAGGGGGGGATTCGTATTCCTTGGCGCCCCTTTTTTCATATATATATTTTTCATATCCGGGATTACGATTTGTTGAACTTTCATTACCTCTCGGTCTCTTTGAATTTTGAACCATTTCTTTGATTTTTTGTATATATATATATATATACACCCCGAACTTAGGATTGAGAATTGCCGTTTCCGTTCGGGAAAGGGAGCAAGGCCGCTTTAGAGGGAGCACCGAGGGAGCACCGAGGGAGCACGGGGGAGCACGGGGGAGCATCGAGGGAGCAGGGAGGCGCAGCAAGGGAGCAAGTTCAGCTTTTTGTGCAGGAAAGGGCACAGAATAAAGGGAGCTTGATTTGGCTGCCTAATATTCGGTTAAAATCACTTATGTTGTTGATTTCAACAAGTTCACCTAACCTGGCTCACTGCTTATAAAGGGTTGGTGGTAAGGTGCAACGAGATAGTAGAACAGAGTGACTGCACGGTAAAACTCCTAGGTGGTTTATGTGTTGTAGAAACTTGATTACCAAAAGTCGGTCTCTGGAGACTAGAGGTGTTAAAGATATTTGTAAATTGCAACACTGGCATTACAAGTAGCTGTTCACAACGTATCGGCCCCAATTTTCCTAATTAATGGCTTATATACCTATCCACATCCTCCGAATCGTACCCATCCTCAGTGTCGTCAGACCAGGAATGATCATTATGCTTGCTCGTTCTCTTCATAACGAATCTGTGAATGTGGGTTTCGCCTGTATCAGGATGTGTGAATGTGGACTCTCTTTCGTGCTTTAGATTCGGATCGTCGGAACTCTTAAAGGACATTGTGCAACTTTTTTTCACCGACTTGCCATCCGGAAAAGTGTGGGTATGGAAATGGGTGATTGATGTCATTGTCAATGGCAGAGGAAATCCTATTATTTCGGACTCTTAGCAAAAGTAATAGAAGCGAGGTGATTTGAACGTAACGTGAAACGGACGATACCTTTAACTTGTAATAGTTCAGTCCACGTATCGTATAGTATCTTGTGCTCAGTGTGATACTATCAATATCGATGAAAACTCTAAATATTGCTTTATGTCGAAGGAATGGCATGTTTTTATAGAGACCAAATCTACTTTACTGATAAGAGGGGTGCCAGATTTAGATCTTCTATTGGCCAGCATCTCCCCCACAATTAGTAAGCTCATGCATATGCCCGGCTTGCAAAGAACCAAGCGATAAGCATTCGCGGGGGGAAAGAAATCGGGCGTTTTTCACGACAGGTTGCAGATTTGGCGGACCTATAGAAAAGCCCGCAACCATTATTTGGCTACGATGGAAGCCCAGAATAATGATCTCTAGTGGGGGGTTTTTGTTAAAAAGCCAGCGAATCAGCGGAAACCTAAGAGCAGCAGGCTGAGCTAGGCAACACTGTTGAAGGACGTCGTCAATGTCCCAAGCAGCTATAGCCGGGTCCGAGGCAGCCAATTCAGGCTTCCCTGTGCTGTGCCTTTGTACTTCGCCGCGGTACTCCCTTGGTGCTCCCCGTGCTCCCCCCGTGCTCTCTTAGTGCTCTTTTGTGCCTCCCCGATGCTCCCTTGCTGCGCCCCTTTGCTCCCTCAGTTCTCCCTTTCTCGATCGAAAACAGCAATCTCAAATCCTAAGGTCAGGGTGTATATTATATATATATATATAGTATCCCCGAACCGAGGCCAGCTGCTGATGCTCGCGCGCTCTTGCCTTACGAGGTGGTGCAACAAAGTATTCGGAATGGCCACCGTACCGCAATTGCACTATACGCGAACGTCAACAAAGATGCAAATATTTACATATAAGGCAATAACGTCAAATACATATAGAAACGTTAAGTGATTGAAATTATGATATACATCTAATCATGAAAGTGACTGTCATCAATATTTTTAAGATATGATTCACTCGACGCTTCTGCAGTTAACGTGTTCGTTGAGTGACATGTTTTGATTGACCGTAGAACCCCTGCGTAAATTTAATCATCAAAACTTTGCAATCACACATAATAATCAATACTGAGTTAAACCTGATTATTAGCGACTTCAGCTATAGTTCTGAACTAAATCTTTTTAATGAATCAAAAGAAATCGAATACGATCGAGCGCGCATAAAGATAGATATAAAGGCCTATGTAATAAGCTACGTTGATTTTACGTTGGCCCCCTACGTTGTACGGTGGCCATTCCGAATACTTTATTGCATCACCTCGTAGTATACTACCAACTATTGACGCCAAAACATTTCTATCCAGCTTCACTGCAGTGGAAAGATTCCAGTCAAGGTTCCAACATATATATTACCATGTGAATAACTAGATACTAAGATGTAGAAGAAGGAGATGACAAAGTAAATAGGTGAACAAATAACGCTGGAATGTGTCCGGGGAACCCTGGGTCTAATTAGGCTGACACCGGCAGGCGGTATGGGGGAAAAAGTGGGAATGGGAAAATCTAATGTCTCTATTGCAAGATTTCTGCGTATATTGTCTTAAACTCGTCTAGCGTAAGTAATGAACTCGTCTTTATTTCCATCGCGAAATCGCGAGTCTAACACGATAGAGTTGTTATTGTGACGACGTTTGTTACTGTTTTCAACGACGATACGTTAGTCACTGAACGTTTAAATATATATATGAAGTCACATACCGCAGGTACCCTTGCCACTAGCAGAATAGGTGTTCGTGCTGGTACCTTGTGTAATGACGTCGCTTGGATTGGACAGCAGATTGGTCTGCACAGAGGTACCCGTGCCGCTGGCAGTGACGGTGTCTGTGCTTGTCACCTGTGCAAGGATGCTGCTTAGACTGGGCAGAAGATTGGTTTGTACGGGGATCGTCATTGATAGATTGGAATTCCCGGGTGTTGATATACTAGAATTCCCGGGTGTTGATGTACTGGAATTTCCTGGTGTCGATGAATTGTAGTTCCCCGTAGTTGATGCATTGCTATTCTGTGAAACCCGGAAGATGGGAAAGACACCAAAGACACGAACCATCTGGAGGGGAGTGAATTGCGTGGTGCTGAAATGGACATTAGCTGATGCAATTGAACGGGTCAATTTCGAAGGGCAGATATAGGACATGTCGTACCAATTATCCGCTGAGTAATCCATGAAGTTATGAAAGGGATCCTCGGGAGTGGGCGCAAACAGTATATTTGGACATGAAACGCGATGTTCAGGACAGCCTCGGGTCGAGTTCGTTTGCGGCCGGGTGTCTGCTATCAAGTCGCCGGGTCCATCACAGTTATCGCCTTGGAATGTGTGGAAAAGACCGAGCCAGTGACCGATTTCATGGATGGCAGTAAGTCCTTCCATTGCCTCTCCACTGTATTCTTGCCCCGGTAATGTAAAGCCTCCAATAGTGCAGCCATCTTTGGGGAGAAATTTTGAGGCATCGTCTGGGACTTCGTCGCCCCCGACGTCGGACGCTATACCGGGAATTTTGTCGAGTTGCGAGGGAAGGTGCATATACCCAACGTCGGTTCACCGAGTGAAGTGACGATATAGACATTGAGGGCCAAATAATCCCCTTTTCGTAAAGCTAACCCTCGGCCAAGAGTATCGTTAATTGTTGTTCCCCATTCTTCATTGACGGTGTGATCTACTCCTTTGTAGTGGAACATGATGTTGTACTTGCTGTACGTGTCCACAATTGTGTTGACCTATGCAGCGACTTAGCAAGACGGTACCCCCGGGGATTGCTTTCAACTGTCAAGGAGCTATCATACTTGTTTTTGTATCGCGTCGTCTTTAATGTCGCCTTTCTTCTGTTCAGATTCGACCACATGTATATGAAGGTCGATGTCGAGCCGTGGCGGGTTGTCTCTCGGCATCAGCGCCCTAGAAGGATCTTCTTGAGCTTTGAGCATATTATGCGCAGCGACGAGCTTCGCTGGTGGTTCTGGTGTGAGACATAGATTGTTCGCTGTACATTGCACGGTAGCAACTACGGAGATAAACGTTACGAACGAGGCAAAATGCATGTTGATTGAATAGAGCGCGAGTTTAATACTAGAAGAAGGTTGTGATGGACTCTTCAAGCACCAAGCAAAAAGAAGGGTAATTCAAGTATCGCTGAGAGTCCAGAGGGGTTTGTTGCTTCTCCTGTGATCATCTGAATCTATATAAGATCTTTGGGACTCACAGGCGTTCAACGTCATTTTAATCGGCCCTTAAGGCTCACATCGCAAGAGGCTGTAGATTTGTCTTGAAACAGACTGTCCAGGGGCACAGTGATAGCTCATTGGTCTGAGCTGATACTAAGGCCTCCCAATGAAAAGACGCCCCGGAGCTGAGGAAAGCACGGGGCCTGATAATGGAAGAAGTGGCCATTACAGGTCCTTCCTGCAGCGGGCTGAACATTGCATTAGCTCACCTGGCTAGCAAGGTACTACGCCTACTGAATTTAACCAATAATTCAACGAAATTTGATGCCTTAATCAGCGTCTAAATCGGGTAATTACTGACATTCGATTAGATGAGCTCGCTTAGTTCAGCACTCAGGCCAATACTCAGGCCACCCAGGCCCCCCATATTGTATCACTTCTCATCGCCACCAACCTCACTACCCTACTCACTACCCTACTGGTTTGGTAGCTGGGCTCGCCGATAACCTTCTTATTAGGCCCCTGCTCACAATGCTATCAAATCACAAGCTGCTATTGCTACTGAAGGAATTACATTACTCGATTGGCCCGGAAACAGTCCTGACCTCAATGTCATCGAGGGTGTTTGGGGCCTACTTAAGCTGCGAATCAATAAACTGCGCCCCCGACAATAATATATATATATATATTCAGGTGTTTTGATTACCTTTTTGTGAATCTAATCATAATCTCGTCCATCTCTTCGTATCTTCACTTTTATTATCTTTGGGGGAGGATACATGTATATTAATACAAATTTCCCACAACGCGTTCAATACATCCCTCTATCCCAATCTCATATTCTCATGAGCGCCCACATCCTCTAAATCAATCACGTATCCTGATTAGTTCAGCGCCTGGTATCGTGTAGGAAGATAGAACACCATCTATAAAAAAAAAGAAATCCATCAGAGAAGTTTTTTACCATTCTTGGTCTCCCCCTCCCTACCTCATCTCCCCAGATCTCATCTGACAAACCAATCCCCCACCAACCCCTCCACCCCCCCAGAATAATCCTCCCCCCTCTCCCTCGCCTGTGTGACGAACCACCCAAATATCTCGTCCCATTGCCGCCGCCGCTCCCAGCGCGCCCAGTCGAAGTCTTGCATCAGCGTTTCCGAGGCGGTGCTGTTGATGATTATGGGCCCGCGATGGCGGGGATGAGGGGTTTGGGGTGTGGACTGGGGGATTTGTTGCGGTTGGGGGGGCGGGGAGGGCATGGTGAAGGGGGCGGCGGTGGGGTTGAGGGGGGTGGGGGCGGTGGGACAGGGTGGCAGCTGAGAGCCATTCCAGGCTTCTGGTGGTTGATTTCCGGGCCACACTCCCATCGTTGAGGCGTTGGAATTGGGAAATGTTGGTGGTGTATCGGTCCAGACGGCTCGGTCTCCATTCCACGCTTCCATACTCTCCATGGCATATACCTGCGGCCACTGTCCCTCCAGTGGCGCTCTCGAAATTCCGTGGTTGAAGAAGTCCATCCCACCATCTCCATTTCCCTGCCCTCTCCACGCTTCCACTCTCCCCATAGCAAACATCCGCCGCTCCTCTTCCTCTTGCCTCATTCTCTCGCCCTCAGCCTCAGAGAGGCTTTCTGCGAGCCAAGGTACGCCTCCCGTCCAGAAAACGTCGGTTTGCGGAGTGGGGAGTTCGATTGGATAGCTTGCAGGGGCGCTGTTGAAGGATGCAAACATGCCCGGAAGTATCGCCGGCGAAGGGACGTTGGTTGGTTGGGCCGTCGACTGCGAAGAGAGAGGTGGCGAGAGGGTGCGGGCTGGGAGTGTAGGAGCTGCACGGTGTGGAGGTGCAAAGTCGGCAGCTGCGAAATTTGCGGCTGGGAAGTTGGAAGCTGGCGTATCGCTAGCTGGAAGCTCGCAGGCATGCAAGCCTCGAGGGGCTCCTGAAGCGTGACCCAGTGGAGCGTGAGCCAGCGGAGTCTGATATAGGAGTGTCGAATCGTTAACCTGAGTAGGACAACGATGCTCTTCGTTTTCCAGCCATCCGACACGACGAGAAACGTTTCCTCTCGTTCTGGCGGGTTCCAACGCCCTCTCTGTGCCTCCTTGCTCGTCAGCACCGCCCCAGGGATGCGACATCCGTGACCGCCCTCTTCCTCGCCGCCCCCGGCCTTGTCCTCTCCCTCGTTCTCGCTGGGATTCTGCATGGGCATCAAGGTTCCCTTGGATCTCCCATGAGGGGATTCGCCAACCTCTTATCTCTGGTGGCTCTTCACCTTCCCTAAGATCCCAGTCGATAGGGCATGCTTCTGGCATCCTCAAAGCTTCCGGGTTCTGTTCTGCCGTGCCAAGTATTTGTAATGGCTTGCGACAATGTTGCGAGTGGTAGTATTCGAGTGATCTGTTGACGTAGTTGCAGTGGGAGATGCTTGTGAGATAGGGGTTGCGGACGAGGAGGTTGGGGTTGTGGTAGAAGAAATGATGGATGCACATTTTGGCTACTTATATAGGGAAGGAGGAGGGAGGATGAAGTGATTGAGGGTGTGTTGTTGGGCAAGTGTTTGGAAGAGTGTTCGGTAGGTTGTGACGGATGATGTGATGGATAGTGATAGCCAGAGGAGGTGGTGAGAACAAATCTGGTATTGGTAAATCTGAGTATCTGGATCTCGTGTTCGTATGCGGATGGGAACTTCGTTGATCTGAGTTGGCTTAATGGGCTGATCCACTGTAGAGTTGTCCGTTGTCCTGAAGAACCAAAATTTTGATGATCACTGTTGTCGGAGTACTCTTCGTTCTCAAGCCTTTCCAGCGCGTGGGTTGCAAATCCGTCCACTTCCCTCAACACTGCCTTTTATATACCCCATAACCCCCCCTCCATTGCTGCCCAAGCTTGTGATTCTTTCTTTGCAAGACTCATCACACGGATACCTGCTTGCTGTTGCCTCTTCATTTCCCTCAAATCTAGATCTAATGACCTAGCTTAGATCTGGCAACGTAGCAAATAATTGGGTACCATCGCCGAAACGGGCTGAGCTGTGAATGTGTTGGGTATGTTTGCTCCGGGAGATCTGAGACAGGCATCTCAATCCGCGCATTATTAGATTAGCCTGCACGTAGGGCGGGAATAAGACGTGGTGGCGAGGGCTTGGGTGAATAGGGACGGTGGGAACGTGTCATGAGTTGGAGGCGGTAGGAGTCATAGCTCGTCATCGTGGGAGTTGTGCGTAGTAGATAATTGCGGCCCCGTGACTGGTCTAAGCTATGAATGCGATTTCCAAGGAAGCGATACATTCGATGGGCCCGGTAGTACTGGGTTGAGACTTGAATCTGCTGTGTGGAGTCATGATAGGCCTTTGGTTACTGGCAAGACACTTCGATCTAGCTCCATGGTCAGTGATAGTACTCGGGGAGCTTGGATGGTGAATCAACCTGAGCGTGTTCGCTTATCCAGAAAATAGGGTTATCTTTGGTGGAGATTTGGAGCTGGCTTTCTTGCTGATCTGGGAATTGGAATTGCCATCCATTCAACGCGTAGCCCTGATGCTAGAAGTAATTGCGTCGGGATTGATTTTGTGATCTATAAGAAACTTGTTATAGGGAGCTGGCAGTTGTATATAGTGTTTCAGCTTCATGAATGAATAAAGCATAAGATCAGTCATGGCCAGAAAGGAACCTTTCTGTCCCGAAGTCCACTCGTTTAGATATAAAATGTAAATGAAACGTCTCATGTTCCAAAGGCGAGAAAAGTATAGATCTCATGGTTACTTAAAGGGGCGTTTGCCTAGCGACGTGGCGGGTCGAGATCTAAATTCGTGGATGTAAAATTTGGTAGCAAACTTGTTTGCGTGTTATGACGTGGTCTAGCATGGTGGTAATCGAAAATCTTAAGGGAATAATTATGCTGTAAGGGTAATCTGTTGTCCTCATGGTCTGCGGTAAAAGACCAGACGGAATGTTAGACCGGACAGCCGTCATGGCGTTTTAAGCTTTCCGTTGAACAGATATACTGTTTGTGAGTATATATAACTGGATCTTGCCTATGATAGGTCAGGTGCTCGTGCAATATGGAGGCCATTATTGAGTGGAGACAGAGGGTAGAATAGCAGGCTAGGAACTCAAGGTTGGGAATATTAACCTCTGTCGAAGGATGATCAAGCGCAAACATCCGAGATGAAGCTTAGAAGAAAAAGAAGGATAGGGAAGGAAGACAACGATAGTAAGTAAAGAATAGAGCTAGAAAATATGATTGTTGATATAAGACATCGTTATGTAAGGCGACAAAGATCCGGGTAGGAAGCTATTCTCCTGATTACCACTTTCGTAGCCCGACAAACTGACAGGACCAGCGCATAGAAGAGCTCCAATCAAAATCCAGTATTCCAGTTACAACTCGCAGGCTCGCTGTCGCATGCTACGTTTAAGAAGTCCAAACAAAGATAAGCAAACAAGAGGTGCACCCGATTTCAAATATGGGCGAAGTGAGCTTGGACCTCATCCATTACGACGCAGTAGTGGACGAGGCAGTCTCATCTTTTAATCGTCGTACTTTCCAACCATTTGTAAGCTTCAGAAAATTGGTTATCGCATGCTCAACTAAGAAATCAATATGCAAGAGTGTATTGTATGCATACAGGAAAGACAAATATCCAGAGATCCCCCCAAACCTCGAAACGCATCCACACCCAACAAGATGTTTTAGTTATTCTGTCTCTGCTTCGGCGTCCATCATGTTGAATGTCCGTCTTATTGAAAGTTTTGATGTTAAGGTTCCTCGTCCTTGATTAGGTCCGCTTCCTTAGCAAGCCTCTCACACAGATGGTCGTCATAGACCGTCACGACATTGCTCCCAGGCGCGGATGGAAGGCATCTAGCTCCATAAACTTTGGCTGTATCACATAGACGATTGAATTTGGGCCCCTGGCACCCATGATGACAACCCAATGCGCATTTCTTCAACCGATAGAAACACATACTGGACACGGGGAGGAGGTGAACTTGTGACCAAAGTGTGTGAAGGAGGCGAAGCGATTATGATACTGGTGGCCTGAGCACTCGATTCAATGGTTGTGTAAAGCTGGAATCAACTTCCGATATCTCGGGACTGTGTTAAAGATGCTTTGTATTTGATAGCAGGATATTCTTTCTTTTGATGATGATCAGTTCAGGTCCTTACTTGCGGGAAAGCCTTGATACTTAAATGCAGCCGTTCGTTATGAGACGTGCAGTGTCTTGAGCTGGGTCTCTCTTACAGAGAAGCAAAGACTTTGAAAGATTTCAGAAGAAGGTTCGATGTCAATGTACCTTTGTTATCAAATGTCTCGACAGCGTTTACACGGATGATGACGGCCACCACTGTCGGAACCGGCAAGAGATGTGTCACTGGATCAGTAATGCCATGATAGACTAAGCCGTGGCCGATTGTGTTCCAAAAAAGTTAGAAATGTTAACATGATAATGATGATGATTATTGATGGAGGGACAGGCAAAAGACTTACGGGCGGAAAAGACAGCGTGCTTTGTAGCTTGGCTGGTGGACTATTGATGAGACCCAAGCATATGTAAATTAACGAGCGTTTTGTCGATTACCGGTAAGCCCTTACAATCTCTTCGCACCATTGCTATGTATGAGAGCCTGAGGTTAGGATAAAGTCACTCTATAGATAATTACGAGAATTGGGAAAATAGACAAGGGAGAGCAGCTGACAATCTGATACTTAAAGACAGGTTCTTGATAACGCGCAGAGTGTAAGCTTAAATTGATGGGCCTTACTCCAGATTTGGCTTGCTCTATTGATGACATTGGGGTGGAAGAAGGAAGAGGAAGAAATGCAGGAAGAAAGGAGCAAGCGTAGAGCAATACCGAACCAGATATAGATAGTATAATTCAGGTACTAGAAAACTCTTTTCCTACTCTTGATGTCGTGCAAAATGACTCTAAGAGCTCAAAGGCTAAGAGATTCAATTGGTTTTGCTTGCCAAGTCGTTTTGCCCCATTTGCTTCCTTCGAGAGCAGGGAAGTCAGAAGACTTTGTGTTCAGGAAGATGAAAGCTATTAACAACTGAGAGAGATGTTCCTTTCTCGCATGTTCTCAACAAAATCGCAGGAACCACACGACCACGAAGCCCACCAATAAGATTGCCCCTGATTTACACCACTTTTGACTCACTGTTCCGAACATTTGCAGTGTTCCGCAATGAAACTCGCCATCAAAGTATATGATATTGCTCATCATCATCAAGGCGAAAACCATAGTAGCAGTGCCGTTCGTGATAATCGTTGGGCGAGAAATATGGGGAAATATTAGTACCACGTTTAGCGCGTCCAAACGCCTAATCAATGCTCTGCTTTGCGTCAGCCTCCTGGCGCAACCGCCCCAAGTAGAAGAAGAGCAAATATCGAGCTACGGGAGCTGCTCGGGAGGGTAATGGATGTAGACTAACATGTGCCTTCATTACTCAGTTCGGTCCATCAGCTGGATTCAGTTTCCTCATGTCCAGTGCGAGCGTCTTGTTCCCCTAAATTGCCATCCAGGAACTTGACATCTGCTACACGCCTTCTCGTGTTGAATGATGTTGACGTTCTTGTCTAGCTGTGGCCTACAGCGTTCTGACAAATCGAAACAAAGTCCTCTTTCTCTGGGATCGTAAATTCGTACAAACTGTTGCCAGGTATTCGTGCAGTTGTACTTGTCTAGCACGCCGCTGTTGTGCCCGCAAGCGAAGAGAACAACATCAAAAGCGCACATGCTAGCAACGATATCGGGACGATTGTGTGACTGGTGAGGGCGCTAGGTAGGTAGTTGAGAAAGGTCAATAGCTAGGCTGAGATCCGAATGAGGATACAGGTCTCTATATGAACAGATGGGAAGACAGCTAGCAAGGGTTGAAGATGGAAAGATCAGGTGACTGCGAAGGAGGCTTCCAAATGGAAAGTACAAGATACAAAGGGTCATAATATAAATAAAGCTCTGCCAACAAATCCATGGCTGGCAGCAATCCGGTAGACCCACACAAGGATCAAGAAGTGAAAAATACATTGAAGTTACACAATTGGTGACTGATGCTGCTGGAATCGTGGCTTCTACTAGAATACCTAGACAGCTCCATTCTCAGGCATATATCTGCCGGCGGACATAGCCACTGTAGCTATCTTGAGGTGATACGAACACCTAGATTGCCACGGAACAACACAAGGTCACGAACACTAAGTCAGGTGAGTTCCAGTCACGAACTTGCTGTGTCTCTCTGGATGAAGCAAGCTCAGTCAACGCAAACAAGAGATCCAAAGCCAGTCACCATCGGCAGTCGATGAAAAAGAGATACTGTGACGCTGATCGGCCGGCAATCAAGTTTTGTAGGCTTTGGGCAAACCTAATAGGTTCTTCCTGATTCGTTTGGCGCGGGTCTCCGGAAACATCGTCAATGGCAACTTCATGTGGCAGTGCCGAAGTTGCAACGGACAACGGAAAAGGAACGGAATTGACAGGTAAATTCCTGGAGCCTACAACCGGGTGGTGAAGATCGCGAAGTTTCCCGAAGGGGAAGAGATGTATGAGGCTCGCATGCTTGCCGTCCCGCTCCTACCTTACTTTGATCAGGGTACCCACAGGCATGACACTCGCCAACGCACGAATCCGCTTTGCTGGTGGCCTGTGCATGACTCAATCGAGACCTCGTTGATACTATACAGGCACAACGTGTTCCTAGAGACGTCTTCAATTGAAGTGCCCTGAGGCTGAGCGAGAAAATTCCGATTCCGATTCCGATTCCACCATGTTATACTAGACTAATCACCACACCAAGCGCTCAACATGTACATTGTGATGGTTTGATTGACGCTAAATGCAGATAAAAGTATACAATCCAAAAGGACATTACTCCCCCATGATCCTTATCCGATCGAATAATTAAGGCAGTTTCAGATATTCCAAATATCGCAAACCCTAGATGTCACAATATCAGCATACCCACTAATGCCACCAAAGCGGCAAACATTGATCCTTGGAACACTCTTTCAGTTCTCGGCCCTGGACTGTCGCTCTTCTTGGTCTGGTCACCTTGCACAAAGCCTCCGACACCTGCCGTTGCCGTTGACCCAGCGGCAGTCGAAGCGCCACTTGCAGAAGACCCAGAGCCTGATCCTGATCCGGAGCTTCCGCTACCTCCATTGGTACCACTACCGCCACCATGGTTGTTGATGGCTGGTCCGGCACCAGTCAGGCCTGGTACCAGGGCGACGTCGCTCGATGCTGATGGAGAAGCAGAAGCAGTGCTTGTGCCAGAAGACGGGCTTGCACTTGGGAAGTCCTTATTGGGGTCTGTGCCTGATCCGAGAAGCGACTTCAAGACGGTATTCTGATCAGTCGTGGCAACAGAGGAATTGTCCCCCGACGGTGAAGTATAAATATATGAAGTCTTTCCGGTCACATTAGCGCCTGATGGCGCAGGGTAGCACTGGACATTGACGTCCTTGAACATAGCGTAGTAGTAGCCATTCTTCTGAACATCCTGGCTCTTCCAGTTGACCAAGCCGCCGGACCAGGCTATTGTACCTTGTCCATTCTTGCTTGACCCTGCGGGCCAGAGAGAAAGCTGCACACGTGCCGGTGTTTGTGGGTAGTGGTATTGGTTCGTTGTGGAGTTCCATGTGTCGCTCTTCTTCAACGTACGGTGAGGACTGTTGTCGACTGACCATGTGATCTGATCTGGGGTCCAGTCCAACTCGTACAGATGGTAATTATCAAAAGTGCTGTTGTCAACCTTGACGTCAATCTCGTTGTGATCTGTGGTATTTAGCATGAGATCCGTGATCATAACTGATAAAGAACTTACAGTCTGTGATCCCCTGGAAGTAGTAGTTAGATTGTGCGGTATCCAAATTTGTACCTACGAATTCAAAGTCGATTTCATCCTTTACATCTGATAGTAGGATGAATGCAGTGACAACACCCTGGCCTCGACTCGTCTTCAGCTGTGCAGACACTTTCCCGTACCAGACGTATGAGGTACTAGCCAGTAGAGTTCCAGACCCGCTCTGTCCAGTTTCTGACAAGGTGAGGAGGACTTGATCCTGGTAAATCTTGGGAGTTCCACTCGTTACCCAATTTGCTTTCGACGCATCGCCTAGATAGTCTGTATTTGCTTGCATGCCATCCAGCGAAGTCATTTGGTAATCCTGGCTCTTGCAGACTGGTGCCGGCATGCAGGATTCGAGCGAATGGGAGTGTATGGGATCGCAGCCTCCAAGACAATATGCTCCCGCCCCGCACTGTCCGTATTCTAGATGGGACCAGCGGTCAGTCTCCGTTTGTTCCGTCAAAACTTGATATACATACGGGAACAACAAGGTGAGTCTGATGGACAATTATTTCCTGGGCCACACTGAATTCCTCCGCTATTCGTTGAACCACCGCTAGCTTGACCAAGGACAGCGGAGGCCGAGAAAGCAGCCAAGGCTGCCGAAGCCAGGATGTGGACCATTGTGAGATGTTCTGATGAGGACCACGGATTAAATATATATGTATTGGAGGGTCACTTATATGGCGATTCGTCGATTGAAAACGAGGATTAAGACTGTGAAATGCGTTCAGATAGGATGAAGAGCCCGGTCCTTTGTCTTTGGGCTGAATAAATGATAGTGGATTCCTGGCGCACGAATCGAATAGCCCAAGAATCGAAGAAAAGCTAGATCTAACAATGCTGAGCGAAAGTAAAGGTCGGGTTGGCCGCCGCCGTGATAAATTGAAGAAGTAATGAATTTAATGGATGCATTTACTTCTTCATGATACGAGGCCCGCCTCCCCCTAGCAGTTTGGCTAAGCTTTTTATAGACTCAACTAGTGGCACATCGGAGTTGTCGGCGTCTTGCCCTATTAGCCAGGCCAGTACATAAAAGACTGGCAAAAACTATCTAAGTACTACTGATGAAAGTACAACAGCGACACTTATGCAGTCCTGCCACTGAATTAATTGTGTACATTCTCGAAAACGCTTCTACCGCAACTTTTAAAGCGGTAGACAGGGCTGGCAAACCCAATTTCCAGAGTGCTGACAAGTACGTACTGGAACCATCGCTCTATCACTACTCTTTTTCCCTATACGCTATGTAACTACCGTCGAGAGACCATGAAGAACTTGCTGACTTCTTCTAGGATACCTGGTCTATCAGCTATTCCATGGCGTGTGGATTTTATACCTCCATCTTGTTGCCCCTCGACACTCCTCTTGGCCAACAATGCTTCGAGCGGCCTAGAAGTTCATGTGCCTCCGCCATAGCGTTTCCAACATCATTCCAGCTTCTGGATTTACTCGACACTTGGTCGAAGACATATGCCTCTTGCCGTTCCAAGCTTTCTCTTGATGTTTAACTGGCGAACTCGCCATTTTGTACACACTAAAATGTTCACCTAGGCTCCTTCCATCCTATTGGAATTAACGCAGCAGCGACCTCACCAACACCCCGTTCTGTGGCAAGCAGATTAAATTGCGCGGCCGCATTTCTAGTATCTTGTATGTCAACTCGGATCCCTAGCGAATTGATGTAATTTCTCGTTTCTGGGGAAATGGGATGCACGTGAGGGCCTAATCCTAGAATGAGAAGATCTGTAATCGTGATATTAGCACTTCTATTTCCAAAAATTGAAGCCCTCGCCAGCAGGATTAATGGAGCGAGGCAAATTATCCTACCAGGCTTTGGCCACACAAGATCAAGTGTTCCCCAAGCTTCATTCTCAATATCCCACTGCCCTTTTTTGTTGATCATTCGCCCCTTTCTTGACCCTCTTCGTCCACCTCCCGCGTCCCAGGGTCTCCAACTGAACGCCTCCCCTCCCACTAATAGGCATCCGCTACCCCCACCAATCTTCAGTCCACTGTCGAAATGAAATCCATCATTTAGGCATGCATCAATAGCTGTAGTCGGTGCGGGGGTATTGCCCAGGACGTTCATAGAGCCGAAGTCGGTCTGAGTGTCCTCCTTGGACGGAGGACCGCGATCTGAAGTTTTGGGAGTCTGGGAGGATCGGTGTATCGTTGCTGAAGAAAAGGATCGCAAAGGACGCGTTGTATGGAGAGTAAACTTGGAGGGGCTGCCAGCTACTGCTGGAGAACATTTGGGAGGTGAGCAAGTTGCTCGCCGCGCTGCACATGTTGGAGCTGGACAGAATTCCGTAACCCTGAAAGCTCGAAGAAATTGGAGGCTTGGAGGTCGCATGGCTGGTCTAAATGCAGGCTGTTGACCATGAGTACCAAAATGAATTGTCCTTCAATCGTTCACGTCACTTTGGAAACTCGCGGTTAGTAAGCGTTCTCAGCCTTACCACCATACCTTTGCTCGCGGCGAAGCTGCTACTCATGCAGCACTGCAATTCTGATAATGGGGGCCGGAGTTTCATAAAGAAGCCTGATTAATGCAACACATATTGATGTTGACAACAAACGTAGCGTGGCGACAAGGAGTCAACACTACAGAATCACGCTATGGCCCCCACTTAAGTACAGCCCGTCCTGTGTCCGGAAAGGAGGTGGTCCAACCCTCGACCCCAATACTGTGGGTCTGGAGCCTTACCCGTATCCTATGAAAACACTGGGAAGGCGCGAAACACTTGATAGATCTAGGTTTAATCTCCTTCAAGAACACCTCGATATGATATATACTACTTGAGGTCTCTTTCCTTCTCTAATCCTTTTTCTATGTTGCCTCCCAGCCTAAGTGCGGTTTGTTCGGTTTGACTTGCTTATGCTGCAGTATCTTTTCAAAACTGTAAGCCTTTATTCTTGGATAGGTATCATTGTAAAATTTCTCGTCAAATCGCTTGAGATACAACGCACTTCCAGTCGCAGAGAAAAGCAAGGTTTGAAACAAGTGCTAAACACCTACATCGGAGTCCTGAAAGCAAGCAATGGATCCTCTTTCGGCGATTGGCGTCGCTGCTTCTATCGCTCAGTTTGTGAACCTTGGCTTCCAGGTCGCAGCACGCTTAAAGGAATACAATGCAGCTACAACTGATGTCCCCAAAGCACTGCAGCATATCTCAGCACAGCTGCCGCTCTTACTTAGGTCTCTCGAGCGGGTGAAGACCGGGATCGAAGTCGAAAAGGTTGACCTTGATACAAGATGCATTCTCAAAGGCGTAGTTGCTGGGTGTATGCAACAGGTGGAGAAAATTGACAGAATCATTGAGAAGGTGCTTCTCGTCCCGGGAGACTCTCTGGTGGCTAAAGTTCAGAAAGTGTTCGTGGGACTAAAGAACGACGAGAAGATACTGGCGATCCAGAAGAATCTGCAGACTTATATCTCGGTTCTGATCTTGCACCGTGTGATTCAAGGTTCAGACGCTTCTCTAGGTGTGAACGAGGATTCTTCGTATTTTGAAGTACGTGTAAAGAAGGTATCGCCTTTTCTTGAACGTGTTGAGACCATGCAGAACCTTGAAGCACAATTGTTTCCTGTGGCAACTGCACAAGTTCAAACACCAATTGTGGTTGCACTTGTCGGGCCAGAAAGAGCGGGCAAGACTCAGCTCGCTGTGGAGTATTGTCATCAGGCAAAAGACATTGGACAATTCCAAACCATATTTTGGGTAAATGCTGCCACGCCCGAAAATCTGTGTCGCAGTCTCGAAAATATCTCAGATATTGTTCGTCATACGAAAGAGGGTTTGAAGGACCGGAATGAGAAGATTGATTTTGTAAAGTCTTTTCTTGGTAATCGATGGCACCCATGGTTATTGGTCCTTGATAACTATGATCCCCCTGCTTTCAAGAACGTCATGGAGTTCTTTCCTTCCACGGGATCAGGCGCATTACTGTTTACCTCTCGTTACGACTTGTTGCCCGATGCAAGTCACGTTTTAAGAGTACCTAAGTTCCGGGATCCAGATGAGATCGAACGACTACGAAGTTCACTCACGTTTGCTGTTCATAATGATGATTTCGAGAAAGCCGAATCTTTGCTTGCCAACGGCGCCGATCCAGATTCTCGTGAGCTCTCTGGATGGCCTTGTCTACATCGCGCCGTAAACGATAAAAAGGAAGCTCTCGTAAAGCTCTTACTAGCAAACGGCGCGAACTCCAGGATTCAAGGCCCTCCGTATTGTGGAGCTGATGGTTATGTGACGGCCTTGTACTGGGCAGCATCAAGCGGCAGCGTCTCAATTACTAGACTACTGCTGGATCATGAAGACGCCGTTGGTCTCACTCCTCAAGCGCCTGGTAATAACGCCATACTTAGATATGCCGCTGAGAAGGGCCGCGAAGAAACCGTTCGCATAATGATCGAGCATGGCAGCGTGCATGTAGCGGGCAGGGGTGAGAAAAAGGAAACTGCTTTAGGGCTGGCGGCCAAGGAGGGTCATTCCGCTGTTGTCAAACTTCTGCTTGATTATGAAGCAGATCCAGAAGCCGAAAGCAATGGCGTAAGTCCTCTTCTTTTAGCCGCAACTGAAAATCACCTGGATACTGTGCAAGTATTGTGCTCGCAGGGGAAAGTTGACGTAAATACTGGCGATTACTATGGCCAATCGGCACTGGGATGTGCTTCTCAAAAGGCTGGTGGCACCGGAGATGAAATGGTAAAGTATCTGCTGGGGCAAGGAGCGGACCCTAACCGATGCGACAAGACTGCCACATCCCCATTATACGAGGCCGCGCGTCGTGGATCCGATAACATAGTGTCAATGCTTCTAGCGCACGGCGCCGACCCATTTCCCTCAAAACACTCAGGTTATTCGCCGGTCGCGGAGGCGGCACTGCTTGGGTACGACACCGTGGTAAACCTACTGCTGAAGTCAGAAGCTAAGGACTCGGCTGTCCGGAATAATCAGCTCGAAAAAGCACTGATTCTCGCCTCTATTAGAGGCCACAGAGACGTCATTCTAGCCCTCCTAGAAGCCGGCGTCAACATCAACTGCATTGGTAACAGAGGGGAAACCGCCCTCGTCTTCGCTATCCAAAACGCTCAGATCCCCTCCACTCGCCTTCTCATTCGCCGTGGAGCCCGGCAAGACCTCCCTGATGATGACGGCGGGCTCCCTCTCTTCCTCGCCGCCGAAAGTGGTTTTGATCCTGTAGTCAGCGAATTGATTGGCCGTCATGGCATCAAGAAGCCGGATGTACGGAATGCGAAGGGGGATACACCGTTTTGCCTAGCGGCGGCCAAGGGGCATGAAAAGGTGTGCCGGGTTTTGTTGGAGGGAGGTGCCAAGCTCGAGTTCACGAACAAGTACGGGGACACGCCACTGGATTTGGCGATGGAGGGGGGCCATAAGGAGATCATTACGATGATCGAGGATATGGGTCATCTTTGAAGCGCGAGCGGAGCCTGTTCTATTATTCTCTTACGCGTTGAACATTTTTTTAAAATCTAAACGTTCACAGCATCTAAGCGTCCTTGACACTCTCAAATGTAGATCGATAGGCCTTACGCAGTACTGCTTTCCTAGATCGACGAATTGTTTTGGTTGTGCATGTTAACTCGTCGAGCTTATCTCGCCATCGCTATCCTTGGGGGGAAGCATTAGGACATCACAAGATTCGATAATGTTGGGGGTTCGAGGAGTGGTCATTGAACAGCGCAGGTAGTGGTTATAGGTTTCCAGCTAGGGTTGTATCAGTAAACATGTGTATCAATGGGCCGACTCGTGGGGCCATGAAATACGATCTGCCTTTCATGGTTTTCGGGCCCTCTAACAGCAGGATGTATTTTAACAGAGTTGGGCCCTTTTCGCAGTATGATGTGAATCTGAAATCTTCGAGTATCTTTGGAAACGCGTTCAATAAGCACTCCCGATTAGTGCCAATACTTTGAGCATCCAAAGAAGTCAAACTGTTTGATTGTCCAGGGATGTAGTGTTTTGGTAGTGTGTGCTTAGCAGCCGATGTCGGTGCGTCATTGCCCACTGAATGGCTCATCCGTTTTCGTCGGATTGTCTCTTCTCAAGACACCGAATTTGCTTCATCCTTTCAACGTCGACTATATAGCTAAAGGATCGATATCGTGGGACGAGGTCTGCTAAGATAGGTACCTTACATATCTTCTTTATCTGTATCGATATTCAAGTCATTTTCTAGTGTTATGTAACCTCACCAAGCTTCGACGGTCAAGTATTGCTAAGCTTTGTTTTGTCACCAAATGTGTATCAATGATGATGAAGGCTGGCGTTCAAACTAACAACAATGGTACAGGAGCTGCGAGAACATGACAGAGCCCAAAGTCCAAGTACATCGCTCGACTCCATTTAGATAAGATGATGTCGACTAGCAACGAATTGATCAGTGATCAAGGTAACTGTATGATTAAACGCATGAAACCGGTGTTCGACATCTTTGTCATACTGCTGCATCCAACCCTCTTTTCTTGTCTATTCTCATCGACGTTTAAGACGGGAGATGCTGCAGATCTGATGAGCCGTCGTTCTGAGATCATACGGTCGAACTTGATCTGGATAATTCCAGCGAAAGAATCATGCTATCTTTCTCTGTCATCAGATTTACTGATTGAAGCAGGGCGGAATGTCCACTACTTCGTCCGATGTGGAGAGGGGGCTGCCTGTGGTGGGGAAGGAGGACGATTTGGGCGACCAGGCGCATAGAGCACCAGAAACTTCCGCTTCGTCATTACCACCACCGTCAAACTTCACTGAGAAGGTCAGTCGTTATACCAGAGATGTCGAGCAGCGCTTGGTCGAGTACAATCTTGAAGCGCGGGGAATCCAACGCGTAGAGCCTCATGAAACCCATGACCTATCTTGGAAGCGGTACCTGCAAGTATTTGTGCTCTGGTTTTCCATAAACCTTGCAGCAGTTAATATTACCCTTGGTATGCTAGCTCCTACGATTTACGCATTGAGTTTCAAGGATGCAGCATTAAGTGCAGTATTCGGATCCCTCATTGGCAGTTTAGCCGTGGCATACATTGCTACATGGGGCCCTGTATCTGGGAACCGTGCTATGGTCAGTTACCATAAGCAGAACGAGAGTATAAATCAATCTAACTTGATCCTTTAGATATTCGCACGATATACATTCGGATGGTGGCCGGCCAAGCTCATCGTACTCCTAAACATCATCGTCTTACTAGGGTACGCCCTTATTGGCTGCGTAGTCGCAGGACAGATCCTTTCGGCTGTCTCGTCCAATGGAAGCATGTCAGTAGTCGTCGGTATCATCGTCGTTGCCATAATTAGCTGGGTTGTCACGACCTTTGGCATCCAAATCTTTCACTCCTACGAACGCTACGCCTTCATCCCCCAACTCATCGTTCTCAGCATTCTGTACGGCGTTTCAGCCAAACATTTCGATCTTACTACTCCCTCTCAAGGTGACTCCCGCACCATTATAGGGAACAGAATCTCCTTCTTCTCCCTCTGCCTCTCAGCCGCTATAACCTATGCCGGCGGTGCCGCCGACTTCTTCGTCTACTACCCCCCCTCCACCTCGCGCGTCGCCCTCTTTGTCCTCTCCACTCTCGGGCTCGTCACATCCTTCACCTTTGCCCTTCTCGTCGGCATCGGTTTAGCCTCCGCCATCCCCTCCACCCCGTCCTTCAGCACCGCCTACGACACAAGCCAAGGCGCCCTTCTCGTCACTGGCTTTGCCTCCCTCAACGGCTTCGGCAAATTCTGCGGCGTCGTCATTGCCCTCGGTCTCGTTGCCAACATCGTCCCGCCAACCTATGTCTCCGGCATCAACTTTCAGATCCTCGGCCGTATCCCGGAGCGAATTCCTCGATTCATTTGGAACTCAATTGGGGTCATCATCTTTACTGTTTGCGCGTTGGCGGGCCGTGACCATCTAGCGGCGATATTCACGAATTTTTTGGCATTGATGGGGTATTGGGTGGCTATTTGGATCGCGATTACCCTGGAAGAACACCTGATCTTCCGGCGATCAAGGGGGTATGACTGGACTCAGTGGAATCATCAAAACAAGCTGCCTCTGGGTTTGTCAGCCCTTGTAGCATTCCTCGTCGGCTGGGCTGGAGCTATCCTGTGCATGGCGCAGAAGTGGTATATTGGACCTATCGCCAAATTGGTTGGGGAGTTCGGAGCCGATGTATGTTGTCCTTTTTTTTTAATTGTCACCAGGTTCCTTTCGCCCTTATCATCACCAGCTTCTCTCCACCCCCGCCCGTCACCTATTCCCAAGCACTTCGCTATCTCTCTCAATCTACGGGCCTAGACCCTCCTCGAACCCCTGGCCGCCACTTCCCCTTTTTCGCCCCTACCGTTTCCACACTCGTCAAAACTCCCTCGCCTCTAAACTGACAATCCCACAGATGGGCAGTTACGTTGGTTTCGCCTGGGCCGCCCTCGTCTACCCGCCGCTTCGATGGGTTGAGCTGCGAAAACTCGGGCGGTGAAAACCTCGCGCTACTCACAACCGGTAATCGAAAAATTCGTCGCTATGTAGTACATATGTCCCTCTTTAAGACAGAATTTCGCGCGTCTGCATGCCGAGCACTTTTTCCATATCACAGGGTTCGCTCTTCTACCCATTCATTAAGAACACGTCTGCGTAAATTTCCCCCTCCGTCCGTTGTTTGGGGCTATATCATTTCGTAGACAACCCTTGTGATTATGGCGGTGGGGGATACACAGAACCACCCTAAATGCTTGAATATTAATCACATCTTCAGCAACACACCAGATACTTTTACCAAAAACAACAACAAATCTGCCACCCTCACCTCATCCCCTCTCCTCTTCCTCTACCTTCTCCACCTTCCCCAAAGCCACTGCGGTCTCCCCTCTCTTGAACTCCAAAGCATCCCTCCCCCTCATTTCCCCTCATTTCCCCTCATCTCCACCCCTCCCCCCAATCCGCCAACCACAACCCCCATTCCGTTACAGAATCGGCCTCATAGCTTTTGTCTGCGGAACTTGTAAGAAGAAAGAAAGAAAGGAAGGAAGGAAGGAAGGAAGGAAGGAAGGAGGAACAAAAAGCAAGAAAATGTGAAGACGAGAAAGAAGAAATGAGAAACAATCCGAGAGGGTGAGAGATCGCAGGGGATAAATATCAATCTTCTAACTTCGTCTTTCGCGGACGGCGAAACGCTCCACCAATCTCCAAAAAAATCCTCCCCGATTATGCTCAAGGCATCGGGCCTCTCCCCCCTCCCATCTGGAGCCCCACCACACTCACGCCCACACCGCAAAACCGCACCTCGCACAAGAGCCGATCAGTAAGCCGGATCACGGTATTAAACAATCGGGAGGTTCCGAACCGCGAGGTGGAGAGAGAGTACATAGATGGTGGATTGGTGACGGGGAGGGAGATTGTTGGATATGTGGGGGAGAGGGAAGAGAGGATTAGAAGGGAGGAGATGCAACAAAAGACACGGCGAAAGGAGAAACGGAGAACAAAACAAAATAAATCCTATAGCACTCACGTATCCTCGCCTTGACCAAAAATAAAAATTTAAGATCTTCTTGAATCTCTCCTGTTTAGCATACGCCCCCCCATTCAAACATCTCACAAACCCACACAACAAAATCCAGGGGAAAACTCTGACATGTCTGATTTTAAGACTACACAGCCCAATCACTCCGTCATCGTAAAACTACCGTCTGCTTCTAACCCGATCGGTGTGAAAGTTACATTAATCATACACTGCGTTCAAAACATAAAGCCCCAATCCTAAAGAATGCAGAACACGCCAAGCCTGGCTGGGGTATTCGAAGAATGTCAAAAGGCCGGCCCAAAAGTTGAAGAATAGGGAAGCGGTCTTGGGGGGGGTGGAGGTGGGGGTGATGGTGAAGATGATGGGGTGGCTTTTGTCGAGTGATACTCGGTTGAATTGAAAAAAAGAAAGAGGATAGAGAAGGAGAAAACGAGAATTCTTTAAACCAGGAGGTTTGTCTTGCGCCTGTCAAGATCTTTCGAAATCCCCCGGCCCAAGTGGCTCCGCAAACGTGAAGTTGCTGTTCCAACCATCCCCATCCTCCTCATTGTCCCGGTCAACGGGGCCCTCTAATGTTTCATTATTTTTAGCAATTTGCTTCGGTGGCTGCTGATCCAGAATCCTATGCGACGGCCGATGCATAGGCGGCGATGGAGGAGGCAGATCATCATCCACAAGCAGGGCGCCAGGGCCATGCTTGATAGCTACGCCGACAGCAAGGACGATGGCGAGGGAGAATTGCCACCAGAGACGGAGAGTACGATGAGAGGACGGCTCGATGCATCTGTCGCAGGGGAAGACTTGGGACTCTTCTCTCGGTCTATGGTATGCGGTGGCGGATGATTGTCGCATGGTTCCAGGCTGTGGCGTTGCTTGTGGTAGTAGCTCGTAATTACTACCGTGGCTGCGCAAACAATGCTCAGCAGTCCTCCTCCGACTCGCTCTCGCCGAGTAGTGGTGCCAGTCGAAGTTGTTCTTCGGCGGTCCGTCAGCTATTACCCCGTCAGCCGCGCGTTTGCGTTTTCTCCAACAAGAACCGAAAAGCAGACCCATGAGCCACCATCCCATTCTGCCCAATCGTGCAGAGCCAAGTGTCCATGCATTATGGAGTATTCGTTGCGCTAGTGTGGAGGGGTCCTGCTTCGTCTGGCGGATAAGATTGGTAAGTCGTGAGAACATTGCGAACGCATTCCTTCTTGCGAAAGACGACGACTGGAAAACTTTGGATGACGGAAATGTAGCAGAGACGGGCCTAGGGTCTGGTCTGGGGGTTGTATCCGGTAGAGCGGGTGTATGTCGCTGGCGTAAACTTTGGTCGTGCGGAGTATGTGGTTGGAAAGAATCTAGTCCAATTGGGATCGTATCGAGCTCGGCGCCTTTATCCAAGTCTGCTGGTATAAGTCCATCCTCAAAGGAATACTCGGTAATTAAACCGGCCTGTTTGAGCTCTTCTTCGAGACTCCGTGGTCGGGCATGTCGTGGTCTCCGCGAATCCAATGGACTCTCGTAAACCGGTTTACGCTGCTCCTCGGGAATTGACAACGGCGAATCGGCAGATTCAGGCTGCCTACCTTTCCCTTCCAATGACCGCAAAGTCTGCTCTTGTGCCCCTGAAGCAGACTCCTGCCGGATTGGCTGCGTAGGAGTCGAGATTGGTGAACTGAAATCATGCCTCGATAAGAAAGCTGTGGTCGGATCTAAAGAAATGTCCGTAATGTTGCAGCTTGGCGTAGGAGAAGACGAGTATACAGGTGCCGAAGCTGGCAGAGACGGAATGGTGGCTGCGGTTGGTAGAATTAATGGCTTCAAAGAACATGACCCAGAAGGAAAACGGCGCATTCTCCGTTGACGGTTCATCGACTTGGCTTGGCTTTCAGTGTTGGGCGGCAACGGTAGCCCCCAAGAGGCAGTACCAAGCGAAGAAGCCGACTGAATGGACGTAGGCCTAGATGAAGAAGTTGGTCCAGAGCGAAAAAATGCAGACCCACCGGAGTCGAGGTCTACAGAACTGAAATGCCCGGAGTCATGGTTTGATCCCGGAGACAAAATTTCCTCCTCGTGCGTAGTCGTCGGATCCACTCCTTCAGGAGACTCTGAGATGCTCGAAGTCGATCCAAAGCTCCTGGAATGCCAGAACGCCGATTCCGATACAGTAGACAAGGACAACCGTACACCTCCAGGCGAGCAAGGAACTCTGGGAAGCATGGACCGTGGCCTTGGTGTTCTTCTGTGCGGGCTAGCCTTGCTTGGAGAAGAAGTCGCAGACGAGAGCTCAAGTTTTGTCGGTGACCGAACAAGGAGATTAGTCAAGACATCTATCCTTCTTTCCAAGTCTACGTTGACCGCTTCCAACCCCTCGACTTCTTTGGCTTTGGCTTGGATACTCTGGAGCTCGCATTCAAGCTCCCTTATCTTTGCGTCCTTAACTTCTGAATCATCCTCCAATTCTTGTAACCGTGTATTTAAGCCTGTCTCCACGTCCAACCGCTGCCCCATCTCTTCCTTTAGTCTTTGACCAAAATGGCATTCCCAGTCGGACACTTCTTGACGGAGTGAGCGTGACTCCGCTGTGAGGGCCCTAAGCTTTGCCGAGCGTGCTTTGCTTGTGCTTGGAGACGTGACGGCGTCTAACTTGGCGTTAACGGCACAAAGCTGGGCCTCAAGGTGTTCAATATATCTGGATGCCTCTGAGCTTGTAGATCGAGAACCAGGATGATTCTCATTGCGGCCCTTTACTTGTTTCGCCAAAGGCGAGCTTGGAATTTGAGATGTCTTTCCATTCAGAGATACTTCACACAACTTTGTCGCATTGACCGGCGTCATGTTCATCCCCATTGGGGAGCCACTATTACTTGCTTCGTTATACCAAGAACGTCCACCTCTCTCAATTGGTTCCGTCGCTGTATTATCTTCAAAGATTTGCCCAAATCCTGTTCGGGGCGAAACTCGTCTTCGCCGGTTCGAGTTATGGATCTCTTGCAGTATACTCACAGGGCTCGGTGGCAGGTCTTCGCCGTATAACACTCGCTTCTCGGAGCTTATAGGAGAGTTCTCACTGTTTGCTGGACGACTGAAAGGTTCAGACGCATGCTGGGAGGCGCCAAGGATTGGACTCATCCGTCGAGCTGGAAGGACTGGGCCTTTGAATCCTACATTGCGCAGCTGTAGCCGCCGGCTTTGTTGATTAAGGCGTGGAGGAGTCGCTGTAAAATTTATTGGAGACGTCGCCACGGACGCGGTCGTTGGAGGCAGCGAGCGCAGACCAGGTGAAATATATGGTCCATCCGACAACGGATGGGAATGCTCCATTGGTTCAGATGTGTTTCTATTTGAGGACTCTCCATTCCTTACTCTCAATGGAGAGCTAAGGCCAATGGAGCAGTCAAGCCGGGGAGTTTAATTGCGTGTGTTCTTTAACCGAGGTGTTGGTTCTGTTCGTGGGTAGAATAGCCTAGATATCAGCTATGTTATCATGTTTCGAGTACCGTGTGTACCGTGTATGCTGTTCTAAGCAATGGCAATAAGTGTTATTATGGGAAGGATCTCGAAGGATTCGTGTTTGTTTGTTTGGTTGTCCGGCGCAGCAGTTTGTTTAAGGGGTAGTGGGGCTCAAATTCCGGGTAGGACCCCACTAACAGAATTTATTCAACGTCCAGTAGTTTCCCATGAGGTGATGAGCTTTGTTTCACGCGAACATGACCATCCTGAAATACAGATATGTGAGCCAGTCGAGGTAAAGGAAATATCCACAGGAACTGCTCTGATTGCCAGACTGGATGCCAACATAACGCCATCCGCCGTATACCACCATGTGCGCTTCTCCATGTAGCTGAATCTCACTCTCAGTACAAGCAACTGGATATACTATATCATATGTCTTCTCGGGGGTACCAGCTCATTATTCTATAGCTGCACAGCTCCAAAGACGGAGACTACAACTGCACGAAAGTCAATCAACTCTGACAACCGTATCGGACAGGACTCCGCACGTTTCTACGGAGTAATCATAGCGAGGGCCATGCGAGGAAGACTACCGCAAGTAACGGCATGTATCATCTTGCCAGCAGCAACTTCCAACATTTCAGTTTATCTTACTGTGCCTAAACTCCATACGCCACAAAGGTTGTTAACTGATACTGGGAGATAGGCTGGGCTCTGCGGACGAACCTAAAATGGGTATCGATGCAATCGGGATCATCAATAAATCATTCAATTCTAGGCAGGGACCATATCCAAGCAAACTGACGAGAACGAATTGACCGTCAAGATTTGTTCCCCTGTCGCTGGATTTTCGAGAGAACCCAAAGGAACATTTCAGATGCTGGGATCATTCCCCAGGTAACAAGATCGTGAAGAGCTGTGGTATCTAATGCCACGTAGAAAATAGTATGAGCTGGTGCATATGTACGGCAGTTTGCTCTGCGACGCTACCTACGTTTTACAAGTACAGCTCACCGCATATCCTTCTCAGCACTCAAAACATTGAGTATGCTCCTTCTTTCTACCAATCTGTGTTACCGGCCTTTTCCACCGTAAAATACATCGCCTTCGTCGCAAGTGCTTAGGTACGACATCTCGAAGGCGTGGAAAGCAACTAGAGGTTTGTCAATAGATGAAGAAGCTATTGGCGATGTCCTCGCTGCCGCTTGTTTCTCTGCATTTGTATCCGTTGAAGTGCAACACGGACAACTCACCAAAACATCTCCACGGAGCGTAAACGACAACAAAACAAGCTAGTTCAGTCAATGGCTAATCATATCATTGCTACGATTGGCTGGCATCAGAATAACCACATCTGAGAGTCCCTCGATCTGCCTCCGTATGCCCGCTGGGTTGTATTTTTATACGGCTTCTGCGGATAAGGTAAATTAGGGTTTTGCAGTTTTCCATTTGGTGAGCAGGTAAAGTGTCACGGATTGGAAGTGAACAGACGGCAGTGTCTTAGATTCTTAGTCAGTCATGCTTCTGTGCTTTTCTTCTACGCCAATGACTTGCCCCTACCGTGTCTTGCACGCATTTCATGATTTGGTCCCCTACTTAAGGAAAGGGAGCTTTCAAGGGTAGTATTTACTATCACACTAAGTATTCGCCTACCAGGCACGTCTTCTCACGGGCAACATTCCAAGACAGGCGAATTTCGGTTGACCAGATGAGTGTAGTATCTGCCTTCTGCAGGTCCAATACCCCAAACGTTCACTGAGATGTCCCTATTCGGCTGCTCTCTAGATGACTTCTGTGGTAACGTACCACGGATAGGATACATCTGGTGCTTTTGCTGTCGTCAAGACGACCAAGTCACGAAAACTTGAGCGGTAAGATACCAATGGTCGAATAATATTGCTGATTTCTTGTCATTTGAGGCGCCATAGCTGTTGGGCATCAAAGTGATATTCACTTACTAGGCTGTGGCTTCGCCCTTTATTTGCAAACATATTTTGTTGGAACGGATTATTACCCTGGCCCACCAGAGAATGTAGAGCCGCTGTCAGTACGTGCAGCGAAAGATATAGCCGAAACAACATCCCTATTGTGCTCTGTCAGCGGCAAGCTTAGAAAAGTCGACATCAGCATCTAAAGGTCACGCGCTCAAAGTTCCGTTCAAGCGGCTATTGGGACTTCTAGCAGTCTCAAAAGCTCTCAGTATGCTCCCTGGTGTGACAATGATTGGAGGTGTCGGAGCTGGGAGGTTGGTGAACAGTGGCCAGATATGATTTCGCCACTGATATCGAAAGGCGCCTCACATCGGCCCAACTTTTTCCAAGCCGTGATATAAAGCACCCGACTATGAGGGGCATGCTTAGACTCTAGGCAGGATATCATGACTTCTGTTGAGCAGTACTGGCACTGTACCAAACCGGCACATTCAATGCATGAATGGCCTTGTTCATGTCCCATGGCGCAGCGAATCTTGCACGATAGGTAGGTCATTGTGATTCATGACGCAAGGCCAATGAGGGTAATCGTCAGGTCCTCGATTCCGAACTGCAATAAAGCCTTCATCATGACGAAGTGGAATGCGGTATTCAATTTTGACCAGAAGGTTGCCACTTGCAATACGTATGGAAGTATGAGTCAGTCAGAAATGCAAGTTTGCTCGAGGAGCTGCGCAAGCGCCGTCCAGCTAATCCTTTTCAAATGCTGGGGCCATGTCCCCAACAGTCTGCTCTGGGACGCTATGTTTCGCGAGTACAGCTCACCACATCCCTCTCCCTTCTCCGCACTCGTAATATGGAGTATGCTCAATTCTGGTTCGAGGATTCCTACCAGTCTGTCCTGCTGGCCTTTGTCAACTGGTAGAATATGTCGACTTCCTCGCAAGTGCGTAGGTACGACATCTCGAAGGTATAGGAATCAGTTGGAGGTATGTCTATTCCGTATGGACCAAGAAGCTATTGCCGCATTAGTATCCGCTAAAGTGCAACACGGACCACGCAACGTCACATCTCCATGGAGGGTAAATGACATCACCAGAAGCAATGCAAGAGAGTTCGGTCACATGACTTATCACATCATTGTCTCGATTCCATTATCTGACATCGGAACAAGCACAGCTGAGAACCCCTCGATCCACCTCAAGTACAGTATGCCTGCTGGGTTTGTACTGGCGAATAGCATAAGGTAGCTTTAGGGTTTCGCCTGCCGAGGCTGTCCATGCGGCGAACATGAAAACATGGAAGACAAGAACTTGAACAAAGGCACAACATTCATCGAAACAGCCAAGGTACGGATATCAACTACAACTGCTTTCAGATCTGGGCAAGAACTAAGATTGAGTTACATTTGAAGCCAGCCACTGATGGAAGTGGCTACTATAGCAGTGGATCTACAGCTGTGAACCGCAACGGCTCCCCTCGGGGAAGGAAGGACGGGGTCACGAGCCATGGCGGAGTTTTTCGTTTAGTGAGGAGGTCAGGAGTTTTACAAGACTGGAAAGAAAAGATCTTAGTGTCTTAGTGTCTTGCTTCTGTGCTTTCGCTCTAAGGTACGACCAACGACGTGTCCCTGCCGTGTCTTGTATGCCATACTCTTACATTTAGCGGCACACAGAACATCAGCTGATATGTATGGTACATTCTGTGCTCCCCGCAAGTATGACCGCCGCCAAGTGACATGGTCTTGTGTCAACCTCAGGCTGTGATGCTATGATTGGTGGTTGTGCAGCCAGTCAGATGGCGATGATGAAGGTTGAGCCAGACGGGTAGACCCGGAGGGTGAGCTTCCACTCGGCGTTCTGGAAGGGGCCGGCTCACCGTGTGTTTGTAGACCTGCGGTGAGCGTTGGTTTTGTTGGTTTGGAATGCTTACGCTGCATTTGTATACGGTTTCATCTGCCCGATAGATCTGGTACAAAAGACCATAGCGGCGGTACCCACAAGTAAGGTACTCATGGGCGTTCAAGGGCAGGATTGGGAGGTGTTTGCGGTTGAACCTGGAATTTGCGGCTAAGCGCTCGTGCTGAGTACTACCGCCGGTGCAGGGACGTTGTACATACATAGTAGTCTGTCTCAGCGGAGCAGGAAGAGTAGTAGTAGCGAGTAGTTCAAGATGGATGGTGCGATTGGTCAAAAGGCAGGTCATCCTACATAAGGTACATGATAGAAAGTAGATCGATACTAATCAAAAGCTTGGCATACGCCTACCCCGCAAAACAGCAAAATGGCGGCTTCTGGCGGCAGATCCAAGCATCCAAGCATCTAAGCATCTGAACGTCGCAAACCTCTCCCAGACCTCCACTAATCAAATCCACTCCTTTTGGGAAAGCCTGACTCACGACCACATGCCATTCTCAAACCGACATGGCACCCCGTAAGCCCCGGATCCTGCCCAACCAGAAGCACGATCAGATATGCGATCGATACCACCTCATCTAATCCGCACGAGGGGGCAGGGGGAGAGTACGTGGAGGCACCATACCCGGAGGAGATGGGTCTCAAGGCTCTAGCAGCAGGACAAAAGCTCTATTGGATCCCCCTCGCAGTCCTCGGTCATGGACCCTCCGTCGTACAACGCTTGCAGCCATCGCAAATACCGTCATATGGTACATCGGCTTTTGGATTCACGTTGCATTCCACTCTAAAATTTGTTTACACCGGTCACAATGCTGTTCGCGGGGCCCATACGGACAACCGAGGCCATTCCCGGATGGAAATGAAGAATTGGTGAGCGGTCTGCGCGTGCTTAATATCGCGAGATTCCCCAGCTTCATTCACTTCAAGTTTCACCAGTATCCCGCCCTTGATGAACACAATTACGTGAATGGCCTGTATCATCATCTACTCCCCATCTGTCTTCACGCCCATCTTCCAAGTATCACGCCACAGTGTACGAGCTTCACAATAACCAAGATGTTCACCCACAGCTTCATCCATGCGGCTACTGTTGCCCTTACCCTGTTGACTGCTACTCAAGCCGCGCCTGCATCGTCAGTATATCCTCCCTGCTTCACTCGAGGTTAACCGCTGACGGTTCAACCGCAGTTCCCTGGAACGCCGAGACAATTTCGATTACAATTCTCAAAAAGTCAGAGGAGTGAACCTTGGAGGTTGGTTCGTCCTTGAGCCGTGGATTACTCCCTCACTCTTCGATGAATGGTCTCAAAGCCAGACGGTCAAAGACGAGTACACGTTCTGTCAAGTCCTTGGCAGAGGTGAAGCCCAAAACCGTCTGTCAAATCATTGGAACACCTGGATCACCCAAGGCGACTTTGATCGAATTGCCCAAGCTGGTCTGAACCATGTTCGTATACCGATCGGGTACTGGGCTGTTGCACCTCTCGACGGAGACCCATATGTTCAAGGACAGTTGCAAGTTCTTGATCAAGCCATCGGGTGGGCAAGGAGTGCAGGCTTGAAGGTTATGCTTGACTTGCACGGAGGTATGATATTCATGGCGCAATACTTATCGTATTTGCTAACTCCATGTCAGCCCCCGGGTCACAAAATGGCTTTGACAACAGTGGTCGTTACGGGCCAATAAACTGGCTGCAGGGAGATACTGTTCACCAGACCCTCAATGCGATCCAAGGTCTTGCACAACGATACGCCAGCGCTACAGATGTTGTAGCCGCCATAGAGCTTCTGAACGAGCCTGCCGGGTGGGCAGTGAATCTCGATGGCGTCAAGGACTTCTACAACAGGGGCTATGACACTGTCCGCAACAACATAGGATCCAGCACGCTTGTGACGATTCATGATGCCTTCCAGGATTTTGAAACCTACTGGAACGGTTTTATGAACGGCCAATCAGGCCGATCTAACGTCATGATCGACACGCATCAGTACCAGATCTTCAGCCCAGATCAAGTCGCACAATCCCCATCCCAGCACGTCACAAAAGCATGTGCTCTTGGCAACAAGCTCAGAGGTACCGACAAGTGGGCTGTGGTCGGCGAGTGGACTGGTGCTCAGACAGAGTAAATAACTACTCGCTTCTACATTTGATCATGCCTCATGACTGACATGGAATAGTTGCGCTAAATGGCTCAACGGCCTCGGTAAAGGCGCACGCTACGACGGTACCTTTCCTAGCAGCTACCAAGTAGGCAGCTGCAATGGAAAGTACAGCGGCACAGTCGCCAATCTGTCCAACGACGACAAGTACAACCTCCGCCACTTCATCGAGGCTCAACTTGACGCGTACGAGGCACACACCGGCTGGTTCTTCTGGACCTGGAAGACCGAAGCCGCGCCTGAGTGGGACATGCAAGCTCTTCTGCAGAACGGAATCTTCCCCCAGCCATTGACGAACCGTCAGTACCCAGGACAGTGCGGTGCCACAGGCGGCTAGATCTCTGGATCAGCCGAATTCTCAGGCGGCAACAACGTGCTAGTTCAAGGCCTATAAACTACCGTACTACCACGATCGTTTAGCAAGATATCCTATTCTATGGCCAGCACGGTTACGATTTGATGAGCATATGCGGAGGTCCTGGTGTTGGGGCTTTCGCTATATAGGACAACAAGGTTTGGCATTTAGCGGGCATATCTTCTTTTATCTTTGTCGGCCAAGAAGCAGATGTATACTTGCGATACCCCTTCAGTCGTTCCAGCGAATACCCAAGCGATCTATGTTCCATTTCTCTCTGATCTAAAGCAACTCTATATAGTATATATATATCGACGTCTAAAAAGCTCCGACACCATCGGTATCATCTCATCTAGGCCGTGTTTTGCGAAACCCGCCGCATGTGGGACAGCGTACTCTGGCGATGCGATTCAACTGCAAGACCAATCACCTGGTACAGACAGATATGTCGCATGAGTAAGGTATACGCGAGGTTTTTCGCTCCAGTATCATCGAATCAGGGTTCCGCAGGATGAGGATTCAATGGAACGACGAATACATAGCGGTCGAGGATACGAGGTTCAGGTATGACATGCCGGAAAGGAACATCTCGCGGTGAGCGATTTGACGACGCCCAATCTCTAATTACTCGAGGACCCCTATCTTGTAATTATCATGATGAGTTGATTTATTCAACATACCACAGTAAGGTACCTTAGTTCTAGTTGTTTCGACGAGAGACACGGCCTGAAGCAAACCTTAGCGTGTAGACATGGGTGCTTATTATCGTAAATATTCGATGATTTACTAGTAAACGAATAGCGAACGTTCAAGATTAGCTTCAAGAGCATGCACCCTTTACTAAGTCCTGACGTATCGAATTTCGGAACGTGTAATCACTTTCAAACGTCAATTTTTTTTACGATTATTTATATTGACGTTTTAATTTCAATAGACATCATCAATTTACACAGTTAGAATTAATATATGTTACTGAATATTACGTAGACTTGAATTTTTCAAAGAAATACGATTAATTTAGCTTTATACGTTCATTTCATATCTTACTGTAGAAAGACAGTAAATTAAAAACTTTCGTGTAATTCGAATCTAACAAGAGTTACGCGTCTACTAATTTCTGCTACTGTGCTACTGTGCTACTACATTGAATGATTAATGCAGTTGACTATAAGAGTTGTATTTCTCAGTCTATTCAGTCGATAGATAAAGACGTTGTCGAGAAATAGAGAAACAGATGCGATATAGAGAGCTTCGTAGAAGCAACAGAGTGAGCATGAACACATGCAACGGTCGCTCTAGTAGATAGATAGATCTAGAAGATAGGCTAGATACAGATAGATAGGTAGATAGATGAATAAATAGGTAAAAAGTAAAGAGATAAAGATCTAGTAGAACATGAGTAAGTAGAGATAAAAAGGTGAAGAAGAAGAAAACTTCGCTCGGGAAACCTCTATAAATGATAGTCAATATCTTCATGAACCCTCAAGGTGCGGACCAATAGCTCTGCTCGGGAAACCCCTATAAGTAGTAGCCAATATCTTCGTGGATCCTGAAGGTGCGGCTGAGCTCTGCTAGGGAAACTCCTATCAGTAGTAGCCAACATCCCCATGGACCCTGAAGGTGCGGCCAGATCAATACTGTTCCATGAGTCTCTAAGATGCAAGGCTTCGCCTCACGACAACGTTATCAACAAGTAAGTAAGGTTCACACACACACAGAATACGGAATACGCAGTATCATAAGTAGTGGTGAAAGTCCGCATAAGAAGTAGGTGGTCAAGATGAGAATGCGAAGAACTACAAGCACTAAATCGTTTATGACTGTTTCGAAATCTTATTTCGACGTAAATCTACCGTAAATTAAGAAATTTACAGTGAGATACCTACTTCGTACGGCTGTCTATAACGTCATGATAGTTTACGATACTTGTACCGTTCAATTGAATTTTACGTGTATTATTAATAACGTTTTGCAATAATTCCGCTGTTACGAAATAAATAGTGATGGAATCGTAATGATTTAATATACCATGCATTCTCGACTATAGCCTACCAGATTACTTCGCTAAGGAACAACAGCGAGAAGTAGCGTTAGGGTTAGGGCTCCCCCTATACGCGCCGCTTACCGAGCCTTCATTCGGCCTAGCCCTACCTTAGTTTCTTGACGGCTCAGCTTCCGACGTTGCAGCAAGCCCCTGAATACTTTACTTGGAAATTGCTTCATTTGTTTCTGCCAATCAGAACATCGTGAGAACGCCCTCGATGCTTGTACCTAAGTCGGAGCTGGAAGAGGGGCGCAGAAATGTGAATGACTTCAACCGCTGCCCACCTTGACCATTCCTTTCCTTCCCCCACTTCCCACACGCTCCTTCGTACCTAATTGCTTTCTTACCTTAACTCCAGTCGCTCTTTAGCAATTCCATTAGAACTACCATTATTCGATCAGACACATCATTCTCTTTTTAAATTCCAGTCACTTTGTCGATCGCTTTAAATCCAGTAGCATAATACAGATACTCCCCTTACCCCAACCGCTCAATCCATCAAACATGCGTTTCGCCGTCGCAAGTCTCGTCGCCTTTGCTGGCATTGCCTCCGCAGCCTCTGGATGCTCTCAAGCACCAGTCGGTGACACCCCAAGCGGGAACCCCATCGCCGCGCCCGGCCTCGGTCAAATCGTCCCAGCCGGTACCCCATTCACAATCACCTGGAACGTGAGTAGTATTCCTTCCGATATTGTCGCCACTACCTTATGCTCCAATGTTATATACCTACTAATCCCCATCCGCGTAGCCCACTACCGCCGGCAGCGTCTCCGTCGTCCTTCTCCGCGGCCCGTCCACCAACGTTGTCCCCATCGGCTGCTTGGCCGACAATCTCCCCAATTCTGGGAAGTTCGTCTGGACCCCGTCCTCGAGCCTCACGCCTGATACTACCCACTACGGTCTGCAGATCATCGTCAGCGGTACCGGACAATACCAATACTCGACCCAGTTCGGCATCTCCAACCCCATCGGCTCAGTAACCTCGAAGGGCGCTACCGTCTCCCAGATTAGCGACGGCCAGATCCAAGCCCCTGGCAGCACCTCTGCTACAGGTTCAAGCTCCGCAGTATCGAAATCCGCCTCCGTAGTATCCACATCCGCCGCCGCAGTATCTACGTCCGCCGCCGCAGTAACAACATCTGCATCCGCCTCCAGCTCTGCCAACACGACTTCTGTTGTCTCTACTATTAAACTCCCGACAATCATCCCCTCGATTGCTCCCATCAACAGCGCCAACTCCACCAAAACCACCTCCATCCTCGTGTCAACAGTCACGCCCCAGTCGCAGCCTCCCGTCCCAGTCAGCACTGGAATCCTCCCCAACTCGAGCATCGTCCAACCGACCGGTTCCATGACCGTGCCCGCTACACTCTCTACGAGCGCGACCGCTGGGTCAACGTCTGCGAAAGCAAGCACACCGGCGGCGACAGGTGCGGGGACGAAGACTCTTGCAGGAGGTATGTTGGCCGGGCTGGGAATGGTTGCTGCGTTGGTGTTTTAGAGATAATTCTTTGAGCCGGGGGGTGTAATCTGGATTGGAGATGTAGGGGGGTTTCTCGTATAGTGGATTGGAGATTTAAGGGTTTAATGCAATATGATTCTAAATGTGAGCGGTATCTGATACCTTGAATAGGCAATTTAACAGCCATTTGGTCTCTCGCTTCATCATTGACAACAGAGTTCAGTTCCACAGTTTGCATGCACATGATCCAGTGCGGCTGCTCATATTCAACGGATCAAAAAACGATTTTTATTCTTGAATCATGCTAATAGTATGACTCTTTTTTTTCGCTGGAAAGTGTTGGAATTCGAGGTCATATGGGGCATTTAGTATATGGGGTTGAAGCTGGATTGAAGTCTATCTACGGAGGTAGGGTGGACGGTGAAAACTCTACTAGCGGCCCCCAGCCCTAGAATATAGGGCGGAGATTACCAACCAAATCACACCTGAAATTCCAACAGAAAGCTCCCTGAAACATGAGCTCTTCTGTTCTATTCTTTCATGATTAATTATGTCTGATTGATTTATCGTTGGTTTTGATATTTCTAATCACTTTCTGATAAAGAACGAGATGTTCAGCTACTGTGGCCGGTGATACGTACTGTACGAGCAGGTCCTTCCTGCAGCGGGCTGGACATTGCATTAGCAAAAAGCCTCTTAACATGGATTATTTGTATGAGAGCGTAAGCCAGCTATACCTGAAAAAGCCCGGCAACGCTTAAGCAATGTCCAGCCCGCTGCAGGGAGGACTGTAATGAGAAATTGCCGCATGGTTTGTATGCCATTGAATCGATGAATGAGAACGCCTCGGCAGATGGATGAAGGCCTGAATTAGCACTTTGTTCATGAGTGGGTTGGCCCATCAATGGGGGCTTCTATCCATGGGTTATCGTTCGGATGAGGGGAATCTGGATGGATTTTGCATATTCTAGTAGCGGGCCGCTCCCCTACCCCTCCCACGGGCTTCCCTATTTAAAACTGCTGACCTCAAGGATCTTGGTTCTCCAGAAGGGTTCATCCTCAAGGAGCTGAAGGCGAATTGCTGCTGAACACGCTGGTGATGCAAAAAGCATTCGCTTGTGGATGATTCTGTCATAGAATACAGGTTAAGGTAGGAGGAATACGATTCTCAAACTTGTTACTCAAGTATTATTATAAATTCATTATTGGCTAATTTTAATTGAACATTGGATCAGCGTCGCTTCTTTTCTGACTTGTTTTTATTTCCATCCCCTCTCGGCCTTTCACTGAGTCCATAAAGTATCTAAACTGAGTATTTAGAAAGGTGTCCGTGATTTTGAGCTACCAAGCCTTCCAATATGTCAAACAACGAGACTGAAATGGCCTCTAATGGCGTCAATGGCTCCTCCAAGCATACCGTTCCTATCCAAGTCGACGGAAAAGAAGTCGAGACAGAACACACCTTCGACGTCGTTAACCCAGCCACGGGCAAGGTAATCTGGGAAAGCTCGTCTGCCTCTAAAAAGGATGCCATCAGCGCCGTCGAAGCGGCCAAAGCTGCCTTTCCAGCATGGTCCAAAACCAAACCATCCGAGCGGAGAGACATTCTTCTGAAAGCCGCTGATATCGTCGACAGCCGTGCGGAAGAACTTGGAAGATACATGACTGATGAGACTGGCGCTGTTAAGGCTTATGCTACCGGCTTTAACGTGCCGAACAGCGCTGAACTGCTGCGGGACGTGGCTGGAAGAATCGTGACTGCAACCTCATATATGCCTGCCGTCGCCGAGGAGGGTAAGAGTGCTTTGGTTTTGAAGGAGCCTTATGGTGTCGTGCTTGGAATAGCACCATGGTATGATTAGTCGTAAAGCTAAAGGTTACGACTCCCTAATGGATATGGTTAGGAACGCGCCATATATTCTTGGCTTTCGAGCCGTAGCCTACGCTCTTGCAGGCGGCAATACTACCGTTCTGAAAGGTCCCGAGCTCGCTCCGCGCTGCTTCTGGGCCATTGGCGACATTTTCAAACAGGCTGGCCTCCCAGACGGTTGTCTCAACGTACTTTCAGTCCGGGCTCAAGATGCTGCTGAAGTCGTCACCGCAATGATTGAACATCCAGCAGTGAGGAAAATTAATTACACAGGTAGCACAGCTGTCGGCAGCATTATCGCCGCAACGGCAGGCAAAAATCTAAAGCCGGTTTTGATGGAGCTCGGAGGGAAAGCAAGCGCGATTGTTCTCGAGGATGCTGATCTAGAAAGGGCAGCAACTGGGTGTGCTAGGGGTGCTTTTGTCCACGTAAGTACACATGTACCCGCCGTCTCCATAATTCTCACATGATCTTAAACCTCAACCCTATCCATTCAGAGCGGCCAAGTCTGCATGTCCACAGAACGCATAATCGTCCACTCCTCCATCGCTGCGCCCTTCTCCAAAGCCCTCAAATCCGCCATCGAAGAGCTCTACTACTCCCCCGCCCCAGCACCTATCCTGGTTACCTCCACCGGCGTGCACAAGAATAAGAAGCTCGTAAATCAAGCAATTTCGAAAGGCGCCAAGATCGTCGCTGGAGACGTCAATGCCACGGAAGACTCCGAAACGAGAATGCGTCCTATTGTCGTCCAAGGCATTACAAAAGACATGGACCTCTTCTACGAAGAATCCTTCGGCCCCACCGTCTCCTTGATGGTTGTCGAGAGCGAAGAAGAAGCCATCGAATTAGCCAACGACACCGAATACGGCCTCAGTTCCGCTGTATTCACAAAAGATCTAGCATCCGGCTTGAGAGTCGCCAAGCAGATCGAATCAGGGTAATCATCCATCTCACTCAACCCTCTTCATTCAGCTGCAGAAACCACTTTGGGACTAATACCGTAACCCCAGAGCCGTCCACATCAACAACATGACCGTACACGACGAACCCGCGCTGCCGCATGGCGGGGTGGGGAAGAGCGGCTTTGGACGGTTCAATGGAAGTGCGGGGCTGGAGGAGTTTTTGAAGCTGAAAGTTGTAACTTGGATGGATTGAAAGGGTGTGATTGTCCTTGGGTAGGGAAAAAGTCTCGGTGGTCAGATTACCGACTTTATGGTGTAGAAATTGAATATTCTTTCTAAAAAATTGGGGAAATTATAAATAAGTAGAGCTTCAGTGGAAATTCACACCGTTCATTCTATCGAACTTTGCCGCTAAAAACTCTCTTGGATCAAAAACGCCATCCCACTCAAAAACCATGTTTCCGTAGTTACTTTTGTTTTCCCCCCTATCTTCGTCTCTGAACCCCTCTTTTCAATCTCCATCGGCAATCAGAATATTCCCTTGAAGGCGAAGTCTAAATTTTAAAAAAAAAGAGCGGCTGTGAGATTAGTACGAGAAAGTCTTAAAAGATAACGTGGTTTTTTGTATTTGTATTTTGAAGTAGATAGCAGAAATTTCTCGAGAAGCTGATTCAAATCTTTTTGAAGGTTTTTTTAGGTCTTTTAAAAGCGATGTTAGAGTTTTGTAAGGGGATTGGTGTGTGCGTGATAGTACTAAGTGGTATGGGAATGTAGGTTTTGAGGGTTTGATTGGTTGATGATGTCGTAGTAGTTGAATATATGGAAGATAGTTGAAATAATAGAAAGTAAGGATATATAAGTTTTTTTTGAAGTGGTATTGTTTGTGTTGTGCTCTTTTTTATATCTACTATTTTCATTTGTTATTGATAAGATTTGTCGGTTTATAAGAGTGATTTGTTACGATTTACTTCGCCTAGATTAGATACTGAAGCATGAGTGTGCTAGGTAGATAGGCTGATGTTGAAAAAGGCAAGGGAAAATGTGAAAAGATTCTTGTGCGAGGGCACAGACGAAGCTTGACCGCCAAACTGCCTTAAGTCTAGTTTATATCCCGTATATCAAGCCAGGGAAGGCTCAAGTCTTAGCTTAGCAAGCTCCGGAAACATGTCACATTTGAGTCGAGGCTGTCTGCGCTGCCGCACCCGCAGAGTCAAGGTACGAAAGGCCTCCCCTCTTTACCGATCTAGTGCTCAACCGTGGTCAGTGTGACGAGGGTCGTCCTTGTTGCCGGCGGTGTATCCTGCGCGGTGAGCTCTGCGCCGGTTACCGTGATGAATCGTCGCTTGTCTTTCGAAATTCGAACGATAAAGCCGCACGTCCATCCGTTCGTCGTCGTGCCTCTACCCAGAGCTTATCGAGGCCCAAGGTCTCAAGCCAAGCCTCCAGTGTATCTCTGGCTCCACAGGGAATACTAGGCGCACAAAGTCCATTCAATCTTTCGGCCGCAGATGTCTTCGTATCCAATATCTCTTCGCCATACCCATGGGCCAAGAATGTTCCTCAAGCTCCGGCATCATCCTCCGCAGAGGATCAAGCTGTCTCCCAGTTTTTCGAGAAATACATCATGTATCCATGCAACCACGGCTCGTCGCCTGGCTTCCTCGAACATCTTCCTCAATTGTTCAAGGACATTAACATCGAGGGTCGACTAGCTCTGCGCTGGGCTGTTCATGCGGCTGCATACGGCAACCTTTCTAACGATCATGGCAACGCAGCTTTCGCTAACAAGGCCTTGCAGTGCTATGGACGAGCATTATCTGCCCTTGGAGAGGCACTAACAGATCCAAAAACTGCTCCTGATGACTACGTCCTGATGACTGTAGTTGTTCTGGACCTATTCGAGGTTAATCTGCATTTCTGGTTCTTATATCTACATTAACGAATTGACATCGCCTAGTCCATCTATCTCCCGGACCCAGTCTCAAGAGGGTCCCACGCCGAGGGCATGGCCCAGCTCCTCCGCCTTCGAGGGCCCGATCAGATCTATGGGGCACGCGGCTGGAGCTTATTCCGCCTTTCGCACCACCGCCTGGTATGCCCGAACAACACTGCTTCGAACGAACTCATCACACAGCTAACCATTCTCACGCTCGTCCCAGCAAAAGCAACAACTAACATCCAGACAACCACCGCTTCCGGAATCAGAAGCCTGGCTCGACTCCCTAAACGAAACCCTCCCCTACATCCGCATCGAAAAAGACAACCACCAAATCACCAAAATCTGCGCCCGCGCCCGCGCCTTGCTCAAAAGCATCGACAACGACACCGACTTCTCCGCCGCCCAAACCCTAGCCATGGTTCAAGAAATGCACGACCTCGACCACACCTCCTCGACCTGGCGCCAAGGCCCCGACTGGGCCTACAAAACCCTGCACCGCTCCGAAATTACCACCCGGGATGCGTCGTCGCCGACCGAATCCAAGGCATTGCCCGAACACGTGCAGCTCCATCACGACGTCTGGATCGCCTACGAGTGGAACTACCACCGCACCGCGCGCATCATCCTGCACGAGCACCTCTTGGAGTGCCTCGATCGCCTCCACTCCCTCTACCCCTCTTCCCAGGACGAGGACACCGATCTAAGTAACTTGCATACCATCAACCAAGCATCTCTAACCAAAATCCACGCGCTTGTCGACGACGTGCTAGCCACCGTCCCCCAATCGCTCGGCGACATCGACCACGAAGGCCGTCTCACAGAGGACAAGGACACGGGCACGCCCAAGTGGAAAGGCGTCGGGGGGTATTTCCTTCTGTGGCCGATCAAAATGATCCTCTCGCTGCGGTCGCCGACGGCGGAGCAGAAGAGCGTTGCGCACGCGGTTTACGAAAGGATTAGGAAGTGCACGGGGATGAAATCGGCTTTGGGGGCGTTGAGTAGCGTCTAAAAATACCGCAAAGATTCATAATTCATACCTCGTCCCCCACCAAATTCCTCTTCTTCCCCCCCCCCCACTCCCTCTTAACACTCACCGCCCACCCTTCCCCCCACCGCCCTACACCTCCCCCAACACCGTCTCCGCCAACTCCCTCCCTCCCATCCCCCAGCACCACCTCCTCCGCTCCCACCATCACAACCAACCATCCCACAAACCCCGTCCCCCACAATTAACCCACTCATGACTAACCCCGCCCTGCACCACGCCACCCCCCTTTCCTTACCGTCCTCTCCTCGCCCCCCCCCCCCATCTAGCCTTAGCACAAATCTCCCCTCTCCACCACAACGATGTAGTCTAAGCTCTGCGTGCGGGTGCATCGGCGCGCTCTGGCCCGTGCGGGATGTCCGTGCTGCAGAAGAGCACGCCGCGGGAGGGGTTTGCGGCAGCGAGGGGGTGGTGGCTGGGCCGGCTGCAGAATTTCGTTGAAGGTGGAAGCTTAGGCAAGATATCTTCAAATAAGCTCAGATTGTTCGATTGATCTGCGGTTGTGAGAAAAGTCTTTTCAGATCGAGAGAAATTCCAACGAAGAATTGAGGCTCGAACGACGTTGTGCTATCTATCGATGAAAAGCTTCAGTGTCATGATCTCATCATCAAACAAGAGAACTGGAATAGTGGCAATGAACCGACTTCGACGCAAATTCACTGCCTTTTTTGCTTGGGCAACGGAAGCTTCAGTGCTCTATCACCATCGAGTCTATGAGTACTGTGTGTCAAACCTCATCCGATGATGAATGAGGTTGGGGAAGCACTTGAAGAGCTTTGCGCAAGAAGATTCAGTTGCCTGTCCGCATTCACGATGCAAGGCAGCAGGACTCATCTTGCCCAGTGTGATGGCCTTCAAGAATCACACGGCTATGGTGCACAAGATTTTTTTGCGTGCATAGCCTTTATTTGCAGTGGCACTTGTTCGATATCTCGGTTCTACGTTCATTTTCTATATCCCTTGTTCGCAGTGAAGATTCAAGCCTTGATTTAATAACGTCAACCAAGATTCAATTTCAAAGCATTACTTGTTCTCCTATCTACGGATTACTGCTCAGCGTCGGAAATTCGAGGTCAAAGCTCGACTGGGTCAGGAACAACTGACCAGATCAATTGAGCGAGATTTTCTTCCGAGGGAAGATTCAACACATTGGTCCCATATCTGAAGCATAGGCCGCCCCCCTCACTCCAATAGTAGGGACCGGAGTGGGACTTATCTCAGCTTAAATGTCCACAATCTTCGATAGAGAAATGAATGAAACCTTTTCCTCTCCCGACCCTACCCTACTAATCTACGAGCAGAAAAATTTATCTTTAACGCTCGCCCCAGAAGGATTCTCCTAGAAAAGATCGCCCAGGAGTGTCCAAATCACCAATGGCGAAGCACTAATGAACTTCCTGCCCCCGCACCGCCTCAATCCTCCCAGGCAACTTCACCCAGGAAAGTCTAGAGAACAGGTGGCGAGGCACTGAAGGCACTAACTGCGCCAATTCTCCTGGTACACTTCACCCAGGCAAAATCGGATGTTAGGTGTCAAAAGCGGAGCAGGGCGTCAAAACCGAGAGCAGGGTGTCAGACCTGGAGCAGGTACCAGAGCAGGGTATCAGTAATTACTCGTTACGAACAATAAATTGCTGGTATTCATATGATATCAGCACCTCTCAAACGGCAAAAGCGAACCTGGCGAACCTCCAGGATGTGGGAGAGAACGATGGCCGGGCTCCGGTACACCAGGTCTTTGAGGAGGGGACAGAACATTCCAGTGGCTTGCACTTCCGACGGTGAGCTGATCGCCTGCCCTATATCCCGCGGTGCAAGAAAGACGTGGTTGTTAGCAGCCCGAGCCACACCTACTCCAATTTTGGATCCCTTCAATTCTGGCTCCCACCGGCCAGTTTAGTGTAGATTTTATACACCATTTGGCCTCTAAATTTTATAAATCCTTGCTCATCTTCGTGATGTGTCTCTAAGGTGTCAAGGATCTCAGCCGCACGACACTAGGCGAAATGAAGTATGGACACGCGAGCATGCACAGCATGTGCGGACATCTACCTACCCAACAGTTGTGCAACCAGGCTCATTGTGGTGACCGATATTCCATTGACTCGGGACTGTGAAGCTCGCTGGCCAGTGAGCTGCTCACCAGCTCGGAAATGGCGCTGTCGATTGTGCATCCTCCGAAGGGATCTACAACAGCATCCACAATCGAGTAAGTGAATGTATCAGACCTGCTTCTCGCAATTCACACAGGCTGGCATCTTCTGACTTCGCTTGGTATTGTTCTAGCATCATCGCTGTGCATGGACTCGGAGGCGATTCCATCGAGTCCTGGACTCACCCAAAATCGGACGCGTTCTGGTTGAAAGACTTCCTACCCCAGCAGATTCCCGATGCTCGGATCATGACCTTCGGCTACAACGCCGCCGCAGCCTTCGGACAATCTACGTCAGACGTGATCGATCATGCGAAGAGCTTGCTTAGCAGCCTGGTGGACAAAAGAGAAGAGCCCGAAGTATTCCTCCGCCAACGTTCACCCCATACGGCACGCAAAGAATTGACAATATGGCAGGAAGAAGGCCGACCTCTTATATTTGTCGCCCACTCTCTCGGTGGGATTGTGGTGAAACAAGTCAGATAGCCTAGAATGCGCCATGGCGGAAATCGGCGACTGACCAGTTCAACAGGCATTGCTTCAAGCGCGCCTCGAGCCTCGATATTATTCCATTTGCGATGTCACCCTGGGACTCATCTTTTTCGGCACACCGCACCGTGGGAGCGAGAAGGCAACCTATAGCAAAGTTCTGGTGAACGTCGCGCATACCATGACCCATCAGCCCAGTTCTCGTCTCCTATCGGCTTTGCAAACAAACAGCGATGTTCTTCAGCGGTTGACATCAGACTTTCGATTTCAGTTGCCTCAATATCACATTGCCAGCTTCTACGAGCAGCGATCGATGAAATTTCTCTCAGGTCTGGTATGGTGGACAATACTCATCTCTTCGATTTAATCACTAACTATATCCAGATTGTCGAGAAAGACTCGGCCTTGCTCGACGTCGAGCATGAAGAACAAATACCGACCGACGCCAATCACAGTGCGATGTGTAAATTCGAGGCCGACAGTGATGATACCTTTGAGAAGGTTTATAAGAGAATCCGACGGATGAGAACAGATCCACGGCCCAGAGCGACCGGCCAGACGAGTACGTCGCGGTAATACGTTCGATTACTAAGACGTTCAAATTAATGTAGCCCCGTAATAGTCTCATATAATAAGCATTTTGAAGTATCACACCTCCTCAGCCCGGTCTTCACTGGGCACGAAGAAGTCTGCACGTGCCTTGAATTGTCCCTCAAACATACTAAGGCGCCTCGTCAGCAAGTCCAGCGACGTTTCGTCCTCTTCGGTCTTGGAGGCTCGGGCAAAACCCAGATCTGCCTTAGATATGCGCAAATGCATCGAGAGAGGTATGTGCATTATTGAGCGTGATCCATTTTGACGACAATCTGAAACGCTCTATAGGTATTGGGCCATCTTCTGGATCGATGCGAGTACCATCGACAGTATTCAGCGTTGCTTCGCACAAATCGCCCTTGAACTACAGATCGATAAAGATATTCACAACGTTAAGCGAGTGCTAGCCAATACACCGCAGTCGTGGCTTCTCGTGTTCGATAATGCGGATGATCCGAACTTATCTTTAACCCCTTATTTTCCGGCCGGTGATCGAGGCGACATCCTCATCACCAGTCGCAACCCTGGATGCTGCCAGTACAACACGGTCGGATGCAAGGAAATCGGGCCACTGTCAGCTGATGACTCCGTGTTGCTGCTTGTCAAAACTTCCTATGGCGATACGACTCTCGCTGACAACGATTATCAAGATGGCAATAAGATTGTCGAGGCTCTTGGACGTCTCGCGTTGGCAATCGCCCAAGCTGGCGCGTACATACGTGAGACGTCTTGCTCTCTGAAGGAGTACCTTGAACTCTTTAAGAGACGTCAGAAAGATTTACTGGGGTATTTTCCGAAGCATACAGGTACCGACTATGGATTCACGGTCTACACCACGTGGCAAGTATCGCTAGACATGATTGAATCTTTGCAAGATACGGCATCGAACCACGCTTTGGAGTTGCTGAAGATTCTCTGTTTTTACCATCACGATCAAGTTCCGATGAAAATGCTTTACAATGCCTGGCACAGCTTCGAGGAGGGTCCGATGGCCCTCGGTTCTTCGTTCTGGCCTGAAGCATTCTCAGACTTCTTTGAGTATCAACAATCAGTGCGAACTTCGGTGACACTGCTGGCTTCATTCTCTTTGATCAATAGAGATTCGGACGCGTTATTGTCATTCCATCCCCTTGTTCATGATTGGTGTCGCGATAGAATGTCTGAAGTTGATCAACAGTTGACTTTCCGAAGAGCAATATCGCTGCTTGCAAGATCTGTCAACTGGGACTTTAAAACAGAGGATTATACTTTCCGGAAGTCATTGGTATCTCATGCACATGCATGTCTTCGCTTTCACGATCACAGAAATAGGGACTTTAATGACAATAAATTGCATGAATGGTCTACGTTGGCCCTCATACTGGGAGAAAATGGTTGGACATGGGATGCTTTGAAGTTAACAGAGCGAGTGGTGCAACTGCGCAAGACCAAGCTGGGCGACGAGCATCCTGACACTTTGGGCTCGATGCAGAATCTGGCGAAATATTACCGCGAGGCAGGGCGACGATCGGAGGCCTTACAGCTGACGGAGCGAGTGATGCAACTGCACAAGACCAAGCTGGGCCATCCTGACACTTTGATCTCGATGCAGAGTCTGGCGAATCGTTATAGCGAGGCAGGGCGACGATCGGAGGCCTTACAGCTGACGGAGCGAGTGGTGCAACTGCGCAAGATCAAGCTGGGCGACGAGCATCCTGACACTTTGCGCTCGATGCACAATCTGGCGATTGATTATAGCGAGGCAGGGCGACGATCGGAGGCCTTACAGCTGACGGAGCAAGTGATGCAACTGCGCAAGAGCAAGCTGGGCGACGAGCATCCTGACACTTTGGACTCGATGCAGAATCTGGCGATTGATTATAGCGAGGCAGGGCGACGACCGGAGGCCTTACAGCTGACGGAGCGAGTGATGCAACTGCGCAAGACCAAGCTGGGCGACGAGCATCCTGACACTTTGGACTCGATGCAGAATCTGGCGATTGATTACCGCGAGGCAGGGCGACGATCGGAGGCCTTACAGCTGACGGAGCGAGTGATGCAACTGCGCAAGACCAAGCTGGGCGACGAGCATCCTGACACTTTGTACTCGATGCAGAATCTGGCGATTGATTATAGCGAGGCAGGGCGACGATCGGAGGCCTTACAGCTGACGAAGCAAGTGATGCAACTGCGCAAGATCAAGCTGGGCGACGAGCATCCTGACACTTTAATATCAACGGAGTGGCTGGCGTATCTTACTGAATATAGTAAAGGTTCGCGAAGTGTAAAAGCAGCTTCACAGTCACGACGTCGATTCTCTACGCTTTGGCAACTGATTCGTTCATGAGGTAGCTAAGCATCAAGAGATACGAAGATGACTTATGCTTCTATATAGTGATACAAACTGGTATCACTCAAACGGCGCAATATCCCCTATTTAAAATCGACTAATCTCGTTATATTCCAGAGATGCGCTATGTCACTACGATTCTATTCAGTATAGACTGTAAAGCTTATGGTAAAAATAAACTATCATACTAGGTTGCAACCTCGCATATCAGGTAAAGCGAGAGGAAATCTTATGTGGGCCGTGAAGATACTCCATGCCCTTTAGGCCTTTTACAACAGCGAGCGTTGACTTTCCAGTACTGGACGATCATCGTCTTCGACAACCACTTGGTGACCTCCAATAATGTCATTGACGATGTTGAGCTCTTCTTCAATGTCAAGGAGGCCCTCAATGTCTTGGTGGCTAATCAATTGGCTACGGGCCTGAACATCCATCCCCCTTTGTTCTGGGACGGTAATTGTCGCGAAAGTCGTTGAAGCTAGAGAGACCTGGCATCTCGTTAGGATGTCGATCAAGTCCTCGAATTTCGAGAAGAGCTTAAAGGTTTTGGGTGGGAAAGAAGCAATTTTAAAGAGGAATTTTTATAGTATGGAGGATGGCCAAGGCAGCGAAATCGAAGGGATCCGCGCATTGAATGCCGGAGTCTTTGTTGATGTCTTCGAAAATAGAGTCATGTATGTTGCTACCCTTTTCAATATCGTCTTGCTCCTTTAGGGGGACGAAATGTGATCACTGTTCGCTGCATCAAGGATCCACAACCAGAGGTCGGGAATGCTATAGCTCCATCTACCAAGGTCTCGTCTGCGGGTTCCGCAAATACCCACTTGACGGATTGGTTTGCAGAGTCTACGCTGTCGAACCGTGGGAGAGGATCGCGGGTGTAGAACGAGCCAAGGTTCGTCAAGCAAGAGCTTTGAATGAAGATTGGCATCTCCTCTTCTTCAGAGATCCTCCACAATACTTGCGGCACCAAGCCTGAATTTTTCGATGGCACGTGTATCCAATAAAACCGAGTGGTAGACGTCTGAGGTGAACTCGAGGCGGGGGGGTATTTGCGCATGACGAACTCGGTCTGCAATTCTCGTCGGTGCATCGATAAAGGATCCTTGGTTCTGAATTCTTTCGATCACACACTGGGTTGACTCTATTTCAAGGAAAATGTTCAAGCGAGGGATATGCTGATATGATCGCCATCGTGCCGACCTTGCCATGGAATTGGTGGATGTTAATTGTGATACCTGATTTGCGGGAATCATCAATTTCTTGGATCAATCTATGATCGTTATCATTGTCGACGGCTTCATTGTAGTCTGCTTCGGTCTCAAAGCCGCAAGGGGCTTCGGCTGCGATTGATTCCTTCGGTGGGATTTGTGCTGTGCGGCGGATGGACGTCGTGCGTTTCTCTTGCAACGAAAGGCTAGGGCTGCCGTTGTTTGTAGTCGCTGAGGCCGTCGCTGCTGAGTATGGTGGAGGGGACAAACCTCGAAGTTTGATTCGGTATCGATGCTCGCAGACGAGGGGGCGAGAGGAACTTTAGATTAATGACTGACTTGTCACCGATATGTTGCGATGGCAGGGGATTTGGAGATTTTATCACTTTTGGCGTCTCCTTTGTTAAGCCTTTCTCTTTCTGCCAACCGCTGAATAGTAGCAGCTTGCCTGATCCTTCTACTTTTCTCAGAGGACATCGAGATGGGCCATGTATCAAGCACAGCTTTGGCTTTCGGGTCTAGTCGTGCATATGAGTCACTTGTATTCAGATTCTCAACTGTCAATACGGTGTAGCTCATACGCAAGCCGATTCATTTAATAAGCTCAATATGCTGATCATGATATGCAATTACAGCCTGGCCTGATGAGACCCTATCGGCCGAACAGATGAGCCAGTGTAGAACCCTACCAAAAAATTCCGCCAATAAGTTTGTCTGTCTTCTCTACGTGAAAGGCACGCGAACTACTATCGCTGATCAGAAAGCGCCAGTCTTTAATCGCCCCCACCTCAGCTTGTGCAAGTTGCACGGGCTGCGGGAAATCCGAAACGTTCACAATGTTTATACAACCTCTCGTATGTGTTTCGATTACTCCTTACATCCCCGAACGATCGACTCAAATATCGAGACGGGGAGAAGCTTGGAAACCATGAGAAAATCGAACAACCAGTATCCGTAGGCCTCAGCAAGCCCGCGGTGGCTACCAGCGTTTTGTAGGTATCTAGATTCGCGGATAGATTCTTTTTGAAAGCGTCTTCCCCAATCGCAGCCTTGAACAGCTGCTGTACCTAGACGAGGGCCAGTTGGGATGTACGATTCCTTATAGTTGGGCAGACTGCTCGCAAGTCCCGCTGTCAAGGTGCCTATAAAGTAGATGGACATGAAAATGTTGTTCACTAGGACCAGATCACCCAATTTTGGCACCAATGATTCAAACAATGGGGTTGTTCGGCCCGCTTCCCCAGTGAAGAGGTTCGCTTCGATGTGTTTAGCAGCCGCCGTCAACGCCCTGGTCAGCGCATGCCCATCCACCAGGCCTGCCTGCTGCACAGAGCCTTGACCCGAACTCTTGAAGGACATAGTTGACTGTCTCGTACGCACGACGCTCACGTCTGACGTATCGATCACAAGGCCGTGTGGCATCTATATAAGGTTCAGAGGTGGTGCTCGAGTCCTTTTCCTCTGCCTCAAAAGAACCCTCTGGAGACATTGCCTAAAATGGAAATGTGATGTCAGGATTCTTGCTTGGTGTCTTGACAACGGTGATAGGATTTATCCGTCACGCGATTAGGCAGCAGCGAAGCTGATTGTGTCAAGCAACTACGAGGGTAGCTCAAGTCGATGTCGATAGAGCCATTTCAGGCTCCTACTGCTGCGCCCCTGCACTGACCCCTTATGCTCCCTCCTGCTCCCTCGTTGCTCCCCCCTGCTTTCCCCTACTTCCGTCGGTGCTCTCCCATGCTCCCTCGGTGCTCCCTCTAAAGCGGCCCTGCTCCCTTTCTTAACCCGAAATGGTAATTCGTAATCCTAAGTTCAGGGTGTATACAATATATATCTAGAACCCTTGAACTTATGGCTTCACGTGATTTCTTCCTGAACAAAATAACGCCGTTGTGTTCCCGCGCTAAAGACCATTTCGTCGTCCCGCTCTTTTATGCTCCCCTTCTGCTCCCCTATACTCCCCTCTTGCTCCACCCTTGCTTCCCCCATGCTCCCTTTTTGCTCCTTACTGCTCCCACTCCTCCCATCATTTTTACATCCAAACACCCTACGCTCTAACCTCATCCAATCATTTCCCCTCCTCCGCTGACAAGGATGCACTGCCAGCCTACTAAGAAGCGACAACATCTCACCCCAAGACTTCGGAGTTGAATCCAGCGTTTCTCTCGATCCGTTACGAGCCCACAGCAGTCGCAAAACTGGGGGTTCAGTCGATTACAAGGTTCGCGCTTTCCTGACGCCTGAAATAGCAATCAACTCATCTTACTGATTTGATTGTGGTATTATAACAATACCAATATAGGTTTTGTCCCTCTCTTCACTTGGTTCTTAACCGCGCACGCTACGCAAGTCTCCCGACCTCGCATGACAAGGGAGAACGCGCCTTCGTCGGTAGAATTGCAGAGATCGTCTAATTGCAGCCACCGGGCGTCGGGATTGTCGGAAACGTAAAAGTACCATACTTCCGTCGACAGGAGCGAGTCTGGTGAGTGAGGGATTGAAAGCTTGGGCGATTCTTCTGGAATGGTAGTGTAATGTCTGACTATAACTCTCTCGATTGAATTATTGCGGCCTTTTTTATCTTTGGGCCATTTAATCTCATAACTAGAATTTGCCAGTACATCGATAGATTTCTTCATTAGTGCTTTGTCTCCATTGCGCGACCCGTCGCTCAAACTATCTATCCAGGTGTCCACACCAACTCGATCGTTCTCGTCGTTGCTGGGATGTTGGCAAGGAGCAAGCCGCTCTGCCCTTCCACAAAGCTCCTGCATCTCTCGAAAGCCAAGCTTATGATGCTTATCTGTCTTGTTCATAGACTTCCAATTGAATGTCAGCGTGACTTGAAATGCATCTGCTTGATGACCAACAAGGATTTGTCCTCTTGTAGCGCTTCCAACGCCAGGGTAATATACGATACCCGGATCCTTTCTCAAAATTTCGCCAGTAGTGAACGACATCCTTATTTGTGTGGGTCCGTCGATGATTCGAGTTCTCCGAAGACCACGGCGGGTTGGCACGCCGTACACAACGCGCATGGCATCAGTTGAGACTTCTGCTGGATCTATTGCGTCAATGAATTCAAAGAAGATGCTCCAGCCCCAGGCGCTGACGAGAATTGCATCCTGGACGTAGTCCTCCGAGTACATGTGACCCAAAAGCAATCGCGATAGTACTTTGAATGAGCCTACAAGGTCCAAAGGTCGAGTGCGAGTACTGTTGGTGATAGTCTTGTCCATTCCATGATCGACCTTTTGCAACCCTTGATGCGCGTACAAAGACAGCGGCAGGGCAGTACATTTTTGGAGATCCTCGTTTCGTATTCTGGCAAATGTCACCAGGATAGCGACCAAGCCAGTCCAATTGACCTGGTTCATAGAGCGTGCCCTTTTTGGAGGTAAATTGATGCACGAATCTATGAGCTTGAAGTCTAACTTGTCCAGAGCGAATAGGAACTGTCCAGCTTGGATGATTCGCTCTCGGGAAGGATTCCCAGACTCAAGGGCGGGACTGCGCGAAGTGTCCCCGTTTGGGTGCGCTTTCGTAGATATGTGGCTGCTGCCAGGAGGGTCCTCTGAGATACTAGACAGAGCACGGGCAATGACCCAGTGCGAGCAGTATTGTCTTTCACCGTCGGGCACCTTCGTATATTTTAGTGCGGTCATACCGAAGCCGTAAGCCTCCGCTCGATTCTCGGAATGAACGGTTGGATTGCTTTCGTCGCTGGCCAAGGTGAACAGAGGCTCATATTGATCTGCTGGGTCCATCAGGGAAGCACCTGCATGGGCGATTTTACTTTCTTCAACGAGAACATTGGTTGTGCCTTTGCCAAAAGTGATCTCTGATCCCTGTAAAGAGACGCTCACGGTCAAACCTAGGACGTGGTGACACCAGACGACTACAGTACTAATCCCAGTATTACATCTAAGGTAAAGTAATCTGTGTTCAGGAAGGCTTTGCAATGATTGCAGCCACATTATCAATGACTGTAGTACAGGGAAAGGCAGAGCGCGGAGTGTGACACTTTCGAGGTTCGCTATCAACAATTTATTCACTTTTTGCCGCTTTGCTGTACATCTTGTTCGTTTTCCCTGCTCAGGTGTCTTAAGCGTGTCCTCTATTATTCGTTCGACCGATTCGTAGAGATCCGCCCATCGAAAGGCAGCCGTTTGCTGTTGACAAGCCCGTAAGGTACCCAGCAGCGAGACGTAATCCGGGACCATTTCTACCTTCGCTCCCGATTCTTTGACTATTCTCTCAATTGCCTCTACCATTGCGTTGGCCAGCGACTCGTCCTCGTGGGCAAAGGCCAGAGCGGAGAGCTGTATCACCATCGAGAAGAGAGCAGGGTTCTTCATGGCTTCTTGCACCGTAGGTCCTGACCCAGACTCCAGCAAAATATCAATGTACTTTGATATGACCGTCTGGTCTGCTTTCGCAACCATTGCTCGAAAGTGGAACTTGATGACTTCGTCGATACGGTGCCTTCCAATCAGAGAAGCTAATTTGATCTCCGTTATAACGTCTGATCCAGCTTTTTGAATGGCGCTGACCAGAGCCAAAGATCCGAGAGCTCCAATTGCCTGACTCAAGGGATTAACAATGTTCGTAAGTTCTAGACCCAGCTGGAATTGCGCAGGGAGCGGCATGATGAAGAAGCTTTCTTGCTTCTAATTCTTCTCTGGCGTAGTAAATTGACTTATGCTGCTGCTTCTTCAAAATCATTCGATGGGAATAGTAACGATACGATAGAAGACATCGTGTGATATTGAAGACGCGGCAACGTCTCGTTGCGTAGCCTTATTTACGGAAGCTCTGAATCGAGGTTAGGGCAAGTAGCGGTTTTAAAACCCAAAATCCGAAATTCAACCCTATGCACGGGGTTTCCGCTCATACCTACCTACGAGTAGTACTTTTAGTGCCCTTTTTAGCACGCTAAGCCTGGTACTACAATTACCATTATAGGTTAGAGTGCGCGGAAACCCCGTGCATCAGGCATATGAAATCCATTACGAGGTACATCCACCCTCACTAAGGTAGTGCAGCAGCAGAACCATCTCTTAAGGACTAGTATCTGTCTCCTCGACAAAAGGAAAAATTTGAACAATAAGTTGGTCCCTACGAGGATCGAACTCGCGACCTGATTATAATTAGATATTTACCCATCTAGGTGATGAATATGTCATACCTTGGCGTTAACAAATTTTATTAGCACCACGATCTAACCAACTGATCTAAGAGACCACAATAAATTTGCGCTATAATACGTATATAAAGCGGAAATTAAAGAGGCACCGTTATTCATACATTCTGCAATTACTGCCACTATTATCACTACTGCTATTTCTACGAATCACTGCCGCAACTACTTTTCTCTACAATCGCAATAGCTCTGAAGGTGCAATTGAGGGGGATTTGGGGCATACAGAAGGGGAATTTGAAGGAAATAGTTAGGCAGGATCTGAAAGGTTTCCTGTCTATCTTGAATTCGTCGTCTTCCTCATTTACTTTCTTAGCTTGTTCTTTTTCGTCAACGTAGTTTCAGGAGAACCGTATTGTCTTTTTATATTTGATTCAGCGCCGTTCGATTTCAAAGCAAATTATCAGGTTCAACATCGCTGGTTCTCATCACCCATCATCTCTGACATCGGAAGATAAGTCTTCAATTTCGGGTGACACATGTCTTCTGAATATCTGCCGCGGGCTTCAATTATACCGCTTCAGAAAAATCCGAGAAAGCTGCTACATGTGAAATGATCTGTCCTTGATCGTCCTTGACTCCAATCTCCGCTTCAGCTGAATGGTGCATTGCCGTCCGCCCTTCATAATTCTTCGCTTCAACACTCATCTTGCGCTTCAGTATTGAGTATCGTTTTCATTCTACCATTTCACTTACTGGTAAAATTGGGGAGAATATTGAATTTCTGGCTTTCGACTTGATTTTAGGCAGCACGCGGGATAAAGATAACGGGGGGAGCTCAAGCCAGCCGGTTTGGGCTCCTCCCTGCATGCTCCCCCATGCTCCCTTCGTGCTCCCACGTTGCCCCCTTCATGCTCCCTTGATGATCCCTCTAAAGCGGCCATGCCCCCTTCCAGTCCTAAGTTCGGGGTGTATAATGTATATATGTTTATAGATTGACGGTTTCGATAATCTCATATGCATCAAGGACGTGTGCGCCCATTGTACCTCCATCTCTCGGCTTGGGCGAAACAGTTGATTCACCCCAAGTCCAAAATCATGGATTTAGGTGTGGTTTTGGTAGTGCAAAATTGCTCAGGCGTCTTTTTGTTAGGAGTGCTTCCAGGCTGGACTTGACAGCGATCTAGCGTCAGTCCGTTCCCTCAAGTACTCGCTTGAAGTCCCAAATTAAGATACCGTCGAAATTGGTGAACAATGCTTGGCTGCATTCTATCATTGCAAAATTCACATCTAACCTCTGTTGATGGGTATGAACGTGACTGTGATCTTATTGTTAGCCCCTAGCGAGGCGCTTCGTTTTCGCTGCCTGAGCCTTCAAATTTTGCTCGAGCCCATTCCTGAGATTCGACCAGGCCGTCTGAGAGCAATCTTTCCCTTTTTCCATCACTTGGGTTGGCAAAATCACGATTCATGTTTTCCTCTCGAGCTTCCGTTTCGATTGCTGATTTTTGCTGCTTTCTCTGTTTATCTAGCTTATCCTCGTCGTCCGAAAAGCTAACCTTTTTCTTGGTCCCGGGTGGGGAAGTTTCTTCCAACACATCCCCAGCCCAAGGCCTACACTCTTTGACCAACTCTCCGCACCTGAGGCAGATCCACCCTTCCCCATCTTCCCCTTCCAGCCTTGTGGCAATACACACAAAGCAATAGACGCAACGGCAAGGGACAGTTTCATAGGGATTGGTGACATCTGTTTGTGCTGAGCCAATGACACCTCCAGACGCCCCGGAGACTACCAATATCTCGTTCTCGGACGTCGAAGTAGGATTCTGGTCCTGGTAGCAGATCGCACACGTTCGCTCGGGCAGGAAAGCTAACTCTCCTTTTACTATCGAATCATCGTCGTCTTCAGCGCCAGTCTTTCTGACTAGGGCTTTAGCTTTCCGCCATCCCCTTGATAGCCATCTACGCCATCGACTAATTCCTACGAGTGGAAGGAGGAAAAGCAGAAACTCGGTGAATGCGTGCCAGACTAGCTGCCGGTTCAGATACTCGAAGCTGACTTCTCGGCTGACTTGACTGGCGGGAGGAGCCAGTCGCAGACGTAATATGCGGTCTGTTAGTGTCCTGTAGCGGCCGTTGAGAAGGAAGACAAGGAAGGAAGCAAAAGCGGCGATTGAATGTGTAGTCGAAGCAAATGATGACATCCGCGAAAGTAGGCGGAAATTAGCGCTCGGCTTTGCAAAGTCAGTCTCCACTCTAAAAATATATCTTGATGCCCTGATACCTCTTCGTAGCCTCCTTCCTGATCAGCAAGCCAGTTCTCCCATTTTTCCCAGCCATAACGCCCACCGACAGTAAAGAGACCATAAAGTGCCTTTTGCCATTCAGATGGTGTAGTGGAGATTGGTCCCCGAAGGCGAGCATCTGTATACCGCAGGTTTTGGAGAGCGGCACCATAAGAGGCATTATGGTCCCAGATCGTCAACTTGAAGAGGATACCTCGAAGGCACAATAGTATCTCAGACGACCAATCATCCCTTATGTGCGACTATCAACTGTTAGCTTCGTGCGCGTTATGGTTTAGCGGTGGCCATACTCCAAAGTACTTCAAGGCCTCCCCAACTTGACCCTTGAAGAGCTCTAGAAGTTCTTCATCGAGTAGCTCTGCATCAACCTGGCCCACGCGGAAAGCAGGTTTTGTTCCCTCTCTGTCTTTGAGGATATCCCAGGTCTCTATGCCCTTCTTTCCAAAGCTATTAAGAGGGAAGGGCAGCCGATTGACAGCATTCGAAGCTTGCAAGCTTCGTTGCGATTGTAGACGCGTCTGTGCTTGGCTTGCAATAAGCCGACGGCGAGCTTCTACGCGTTGCTGCGCAGCAGCAAAGTCTATAGATGTCATCGCAGTCGTGTCATCGGTACTTTGCAAGGAGGAAGTGCTTCGGACTGAGATAGCAATCAGAAGTGCAGTATGCTCGAGATGTTGAAATATCGTAATGCCGAGGTATAGGGTATATTGGGACGGGAGCTAGTGAAATCCTAGCAGCACATCAGCTCTTACCAGATTCGGAAGAGACAGACCTTCAACACCCGCCATTGTAGGAATATGTGGAACTTCGTATCAAGGAGTAAATTCTTTAAGAATAGCATGTCATAGCCTCAAGACAACTTTACTTCATAACTTCCATCATGAATGGAGCCTTTGAGCTTTCTGGAGAAGCAAATCCGTTAACAATCCAAACACTATATCAAGTGCTAACATCAGCATCCTCAAACAATCAGCAGCAGGTGAAGACCGGGGCACAACAGCTACAGAACTGGGAGAAACAACCAGGGTTCTATAGTTCCTTGCAGGTCGGGACTATCATTGAAACGAGAGATCCTTGATCGATTTGGCAGCTAACGCGTTTAACAGTCCATATTTATTGATACTTCGCTTCCCGTCGAGGTCAGATACTTGTCCGCTATTCAGATCAAAAACGGCATAGACAGATATTGGCGAAAGACAGCTCAAAATGCAATTAGTAAGGAAGAGAAAGCTCTCATTCGATCACGCTCTCTCGAAAGTGGCGTCAATGAGCCAGACCATCGTCTTGCATTACAAAATGCCATAGTGGTGGCCAAAATCATAAGATTTGAGTATCCTCATGACTGGTAGGTTTTTTTGCTGTTTCCGTGATTTCCATTCCAATGACCCATCTTGTGCCTTAGGCCAGACGCAATAACTTCTATTGTCGACGATCTCCGTGCGGCTGCTAAAGCTCCTAGAAATCCTTCACATATATCCAGAACGCTCATGATTCTGCTATATACCGTCAAAGAGCTTGCAACCGGAAGGTTGCAGCGTACTAAGGCACACCTGCAGTCTGCGACACCGGAAATCCTTCAGGTCCTTGGGAGAATCTACGTTGACCGATATCACAAATGGAGAACATTTCTACGGGAAGGTGGCAATGATGAAGGTGGTGCTCTTGAAAGTATCGAGCAGAGTCTACTTGCTTTGCGTGTACTGAGAAGGTTGCTGATAGCGGGCTATGATTTTCCCAATCGTCACACCGAGATGCAAGAGTTTTGGAAGATTTTGACGACGCAGCTCGGAGATATGCTTTGGCTTATCATGCACGAAGCATCATTACTGGCTAATGTAAAACATTTGATCGAGCAACATCTTGTACAAATTGCGAAATTTCATTTGGAGATGGTCCGAAATCATCCGGCTGGCTATGCTCTACTTCCAAGCTCGACCGATCTTGCTCGTGCGTATTGGGGACTCATCTTCCAATTTGGCCAAACTTTTGGCTCCCAGACCCCTCTTCCATCTGCCCCAATTAGCAGTGGTGGAAATGCGGACGAAGAAGACATGCCAGTGATGGAGAAAATCGCCCTGAAGGGACTTTTATTACTACGAGCGTGTACCAAAATGGTCTTCAGCCCACAGCAGACTTTCAAGTATCAATACGCCGAGGACAAAGAGGAAAAGAAGCTTTCAACGGAGCTTATAAGAAATGATCTGCTTACCGAGAACTTTGTGCGTGGGATGATGGAAACGCTAGTGACTCGCTTCTTCGTATTTCGGCCACGAGATCTACGAGACTGGGAAGAAGAGCCTGAAGAGTGGGAAAGAAGAGAGGAGGGTGAAGGTGACTTTTGGGAATTTTCCATTAGATCATGCTCGGAGAAGCTCTTCTTAGACTTAGTGATCAATTACAAGGACTTACTTGTACAGCCACTCTTGCAGGTCTTTCAAAGCGTTGCTAGTAAGTTCAAATGAATCCGTACAATCACTCCTACTGACTGGTGCAGCCCCTAATAACACGGAAATTCTACACAAAGACTCGATTTACGCTGCAGTTGGTCTGGCAGCCCCTGTCTTGGAGCAGAAATTAGATTTCCAGGCATTTTTGACTTCAACAATATTATATGAGGTGCAATCACAGCAACCCGGCTACAATATACTTCGCCGACGCATTGCCATCATCCTCGGTCAATGGCTTCCAGTCAAGGAAGGACTTGATCGACCTCTAATTTACCAGATGTTCGGGCACCTCCTAGACAGGGAGGATCCGCTCAACGATCAAGTGGTTCGAATTACCGCTGGAAGGCAACTTAAGAACGTCGTTGACCCTTTTGAATTTGCTGCAGAGCCATTCATGCCCTACGCACCCGTCACTCTAGGCCGGATAATGGAGTTGATCAAGGAGGTTGAGCTTCCTGAGACTAAGATGGCGCTGCTGAACACTGTTAGTGTGATTGTGCTAAAGATGGAACGACACGTATATTCTTCTATTTACGGCTTTCATGAGGTTGGCTAACTTCCTACTAGATCTCTCCGTTTGCGGACCAAATCATGTCACTCCTCCCTCCTCTCTGGGATCAGGCTGGAGAAGAATATCTTATGAAACAAACAATTCTCTCCATCTTGACCGCCTTCGTAATAGCCATGAAAGAGGACTCCCGCCGCTACCATTCAATTATTCTACCCCTTATCCAGTCCTCAACCGACATCTTCTCCGAAACCCGCATCTACCTCCTCGAGGACGCTCTAGACCTCTGGTCCACTATCCTTACCCAGACGTCCTCCGACGCTTCCCCTCAAATCGCATCTTTAGCGGATAATCTCTTTCCAATGTTCGACGTCGCATCTGACACCCTTCGCAAAGCTCTCGAAATTACTGAATCTTACATCTTGCTCATACCAACCGAGATCCTCTCCAGCGCTACCCGCCTCATCACGCCCCTCGCTGCTCTGCTAGGGAACCTAAAACGCGAGGCCAATGGTATCATCACTCACCTAATCGAACTACTCATCCGCGAAGCCTCCATCATTGGCGGTATCGCAGCTGTCACTCAACTCACTGCCTCCATTCTCGATACGCACTTACTGACAACCATCCTCACCGCCCTCCAAGAAGCCCACACCGCCCACCAAACCACCGGACCAAATCGGGTTACAGCCTCCATCGACGGAATCGTAGAAACAGACTACCTCTCCGTCCTCGCGCGCCTAGCCCTGATCTCCCCTGGGCTTTTCGTCTCCGCCATAACCGCTACCGCCCGCAACTTAGGCGAAACATATGACATCACCATATCCTGGCTACTAACTGAGTGGTTCAGCCACTTCGACAACATCGGCAACCCTGACATAAAGAAATTACACTGCCTTGCCCTAACCGCTCTCCTTGAAACCAACGCCCCTTGGATCCTTTCCCGCCTCCAGGAACTCATGAGCATCTGGACCGACGTCATCACCGAACTCATTGACACTACCACCGGCGGCGATAGTCTTATCTTCTGGGATGAAAACGCGCTTAAGTCGGAATCGGAGTCGGCGGAGGATGAGCGGCGACGAAAATTGGATTTCGCGGATCCAGTAAGGAGAGTTGATGTTAAGGAGTTTGTGAGGGAGAGGTTGGAGGGAGCAGTGCAGAATGCTGGGGGAAGAGAGGCGTTCGAGGTGTGGGTGAAAAATGTAGATAAGGACGTTCTAAGGGGTTTTGGGGAGCTGGGTGTTGTTTGAGGGGGTATGGGTAGGGGGGAGAGGAGAGGTTTAATGAGGTAAGATTCGAGATGCAAGACGAATCCTAGGTCTCTAGCGAAATCCAAGGTCCGCATTGCTCAGCCAGCATACTACTTTAGATATCATGAAGAATTGACTAGCTATACCAACACTCGTTCAATCACACACCCTCCCTGTGGCCCTCACTTCAATGCAAAATGACACGGGGCACCGCGACGAACATACACCTGATCTTCCACACATATCTCAACGAGCATGAATTGCTGAATCGCTAAAGCATACACTCCCACAACCCAAGTTCTAGCCCATACAAGCAACGCTCCACCCATCCACCCATCCCCATCACCAGTGAGTGCCCAAAGTCATAGACTATAAGTGGCCGAGGCTTCCCACCTCACCAAAACATTAAGTTTGGCTATATATATATCGAAATATCACAATAAAAACCGACTTAATGAGCTTATCAGAAAGTTCAACTAAGCTTTTCGCATGGCCAGAACAAGACGCTGGCTCTAGCGCCGTATTTTCTCCTGCGGAATTTGAGATTTAGCTAAAATTAGTACGTTCGGAATGTTGCCGCTTGTATAGTAGTCCCATGGCTTTGTGCACCCACTGGTGCATCTCCGAATATAATTTGATGGTCTGGGAGAGTTTAGCATTCTATGAGTTGTGGGTTGGGTTTAGGTATCCGTTGTTTACTTCTAAACAAATCTCTCTACAAGCCCACAGACAGTTATTCTTCGGGCTTTGTTGCATTTGCAGCATTGTCTGTTAGACCAAAAGGTGAGTCAGAGAGACCCTTCTCATGTTCTGCAAAGGGGTCTGGCCTGTGACCGTTAGCTGACATCATCGAACACGTTCTCGGCGTGCGTACGCTTCGCCACCGGCTTCCTCAGAAAATGGTTTGTACCCACGGGCAAATGCTTTACCCTCGAACCAGAGTTGTAAGCCGAGCAAGTCAGGTGGTGTGGGTAGAGATGAACCCCTTTTGACATTGTTAATATTCCACCTTTTGGTCCACTCACGACGTCGTTCAACCCATTGGTCGTAACTTTAACATTGGGAATTGTCAGCAACGTAGTGCCTCACTTTCGAGCAATGGTTGCTTACGTAGCATGACGGTCAATGCCGTCGTGTGTCTTCAGGTATTGGAAAAGAACATCGAAATTCTCCTTCACATTTCGTAATGTGAAAAAGTCTAGGTGGTACCACTGGAAAAATTGCCTTCTGAAAGGCTCAAACATCTTTAGTTTTGTGGTTCTAGAACCCTCTTAATCTTTGAACACTTTAGTGTCTTGGGTCTGGGATTTAGCGGTTGTGGAAAGAGAAGCACGAGGCGGAGAAGTGCCAAGAGAATTATCGTCCATTTCGGGCACAGGTTGCGATGTTTCAAAATCTTTAACGGTACTAGGCGTTTCTGCGGTACATTGTTCGGCTTTTGTAGCTTCTCCCTCATCTTTTGAAATTGGGTCCGGAGAGACAGGTAGCGTCGAATCGACGGAGGGATGGCTTTTAAGCTTTGCCATGCTCCGGACTTTCGAACATTGTATGTGCACCAGATTTTCGACATAAGTCTGCTTATCAGGATGGCCGTCTGGTATGAGATCGACAGCCTGCTGGGCGTGAAATTTGGCTGCTTCGATCTCGATGTCTGACTCCGTGGCCTTGTGCTTATGAAGTAGCATTCTGCTAAGGTAGTAATGCTGTTCAGCTTTGAGAACTGAGTCGTAGGTATTGTCGAGGGCTTGCTGGCAGATAGTAACGGCTTGTTCGAGGTCAAAGATGTTTTCAGAGACGTTCTCATACTTAAGCATCAGTGCCCGGCTATGATTTCTGAAGTAGATTGCCCTAATATCTCGATGGACAGGTGTATCTATTTGTGGTACCTGATTACTGAGTTCCTCGCAGTACGACACGGCTCTTTCAATATCACGAGCTTCCCCGGTCTCATCACCTCTAAAAATTAGCATCTTACTCATCATGTCGATATACGCTGGTCTCATCATGTTGAAAAGATGCGGCAGATCTGTGAGCTCGATAGCTTGCTGGCAAAGAGACAAAGCCTCCTCTAGGTCTACGACGTTTCGGGTCAATCGATATCTCAATTGCAGCGCTTTGCTTAGATCGATGACACGCGCTGCTACCTCATGAGGAAAATGGGGGGGGATTTTCGAGCCGATTTGTTTCACATATGTCTGGCCACTGGAAATGGCTTGGTTGATATCTTGAAGAGCCTCCGTCTTTTGGCACTTGATGTAACAAAGAGACACCAAAATATCGATGCTACAGCGATCGGCTTTGTCGACGAGTTCTTGGTAGGCACTGATAGCTTCCTGAAGATGTTGAAGTTGTTCCGTCCTATCGTATCTATCTTTGTACATACCAGCCAGGCTATGAAGCCAGTCCTGTCTGCTTGAATTGTCAGAGCCTACCATCAGAAGAGCTTGCTGGAAATTTTCGATAGCATCATTTAGCTTTTCCATCGACCCATATCTTTCACACTTGAAATAAGAGATCTTTCCCAGATTGATGAGACGATTCACTTGTTTCAATCCGTCCTTGGGTTTTGCTTTGGTAGGATCTCGGTAATAACGACAGGCTTCTTCGAGCAAGTCAAGGTTTTCCCCAAGTTCCAGAAGCCTTACTTTTGACTCGAGATCAAATTTCGCTGTTTCTGTTGCATAACAGATTCGATAAGTGATCTCGTCGATAACTGGCTCCTCTGTGAGCCCAAATTCCACATCACCATTGCCGCTAGAAGCCTTCGAAATAACCTGCGCTGTTGTTGGGGCATAGTTAGTCCTCGTACATAGTATGATGGAGCTTCTACCTACACATAAGACTTGCCCCATAATCGATCTCCTCTTGACTGTCCTGGTTTTCTCTAATACCATTCTCAGGCTCCGTAGGTGACTGTGACAGTGGCAGTTTGAAAGGGTCAATTGAGGGATTCGACTTGGCATCGATTTCAAAGTATCGCCAGATTAATGACAGAAATGAATTAGCTCGCACTTTGCTATTGACACTCTCATTGCAGAACAGATCGTAAAAGCTCTGCTCAACATGAACAGGAATACTCGCTGTTTCTGGGGCGCCCTGAAAGACCATGAACATAAAGTGAACAAGGTTAGGCCCCGGCGCAAGAACATCTATGATATTTCTAGGGTCAATCTCATGGTCCGATTCGAGCTCACGAACGGCCGTAAGTATACTTAAAATATTCTCCATGTCTAGAGTCCGAGTAAGATTAGTGTTTCGAAGAGCCCGAAGAGAAGGAACGGGGTTATATTTCTTAAGCCCAGCTCCTGGTGGAAAGACTGCTTAGGAAGGGTGAGTAAGCCAAGTGATCAATCAAGTAGCTTGAGTGGCGATTCGGAACTTACAAGATACATTTTCACCTACTCTGCCAATGTTTATCAATAGGGCGATCATTCCAACATCGACTGCTAGTTTCCGATCAGTCAAGAGTAATACCTGAAGTCCATTGCCTATCTTGCTACTCTGCGCGAGAATATCAATGTAGATGTCAGCAAATGTGTGGTCTTTACTTCTATCGCGGGACCTGGTAAAAGCCCTTATTTCGTTTTCGAAAATAGCACGGAGCAGGTCGTGATGAATATCCTTCCTCCACATTGGTATACCATTATCTTTTGCCAACTGCGCGAACCTGTGTGTCGAACCTGGAGCTCGAAGCAGGATTACGTTCCGGTGATCGTCTTTCGATTCTTGCATTGATGCAACATGCGGACCCGCGACAGGCTCGTCCTTGCGAAGAAAGCTCCAAGAGCCGTCGTCTGTATCATGCATAGCTTGTAATGTTCCAGATTCTCCACCAACCCCGACTGATTGAGTTGGAGTATGCTTTTCTATTGCAGCTTCTTCAGACTGCCCTGATAGACTTTGAAGAGACAGATGTGACGATGATTCGGTGGAGGAATGCTTAGCAGGTTCTACCACTGCCACGTTGGAGGCTGTACTGTCATATGGATCTCCAAGCTTCCTCGGCAGTGCAAAAAGGGCTAATTGTTCCATGTGGCGTCCCACATGGCGTCTGAACTGGTTAGGTGTTACCACTAAGCTCTTTATTGGGACTAAGGGACCGGCCTCGTTTGCTTGGAGGGTAGAGTCCCATTCGTCACAAAAAGGGCACGCCAAAGCTGCGATTCTATCAAGGGGCCTCTCACACTGCTCAATAAGTGCAGGTAACTGAGTTGCAGAAAAAGTCAGAGGATGAAAACCTTGAACGTGTCGTGCAAAGGAATCCTTGGTTAAAAATGGGGGGCTATTGCAACGATCACAATGCCATTCTTTCCTGTGAGCTTGTAGCTCGTGATCAAACCATGAGCGCTGATCTGGAAACGCTTCAAAGGCACACGAGGAGAATGTGCATATATACGGCTGAAGATCTTCGAGAATGTGTTTCCTATCGAGACATCATTAATTCTGATCGCTATATGTTCTGTATATTTCTTACCGCCATGCGCTTGATTTCTTCATTGTCTGAATGGTAAAGCAATACGGACATTCAAATGGTGCACCATCAGAAGCGTCATCGGGAGGCTTCGGAATAGTCAAGTCGTTGTCATTATCGTCTACGACAGATGTAGCGAATGATGTCACAGACTGATCGGCATCGAACTCTTCGTTGAGATTCAATTCGTCTTTACCTGTGTACTCTGTAGCTTCAGTGTTCATTGTAGTTGTAGGCGTAGATGTCTGACTGAGATCAACTGTTGCCGGCTTAGTCTTGCCAAATTGTACAGTTTTCGTATTAGGAGCCGGGTTTTCTTCATACTCGGCTGTCTGATTAGATTTTAGCTCCTTTGATAGCTTTTCATGATGAAGTTCTTGGTAGCGAAAACATTGACGGCGTTTAGTATTCGCCTTCCCAAGACGCTCTATTAGCCAAGGGGTTTGTTTGTTTGTCTTTGGAAATTTATGACCGGCATGTTGTATGTCATATGAATGGTCAAATGGACTAAGGTTGTTGGATTTAGCGTACCGATCTCTTGGAACAGGTCGACGAATGAGCGCTGAAGCTTTGAGCAGGCTAGTGACAGCTGCAACAATGGCTAGATAGAGCTCTTGGATCTCGGAAGTCGAACGAGCTTCATCACCAGATGAGCTACTATCAGAATTATGACCTAATAAAGCCGAGCGGCCAGTGTCGGACACTGATTCGGATTCAGACTCTGTGTCTAGGCTACACTCATCTCTAACCTGGTTAGCCTTGACTCCAGAAGCTATGAGTGACGCTGTCTGGCATTAGCACAGACTTCTCCGTGTCGAAAGTGGGAGCAGACCTTCTGCAAGCGATGAGTCCAAGAACTGTAACGTCCGTCCGATCTGCGACCGTATATGTGAGGCTTCCCGTAAGCGGTAATCTAGGGAACTCCGGAACTCTTCACTCTGGAAAGCACCAATGTTGCCCGCCCATACACTAATACAGTCGTAAGTACTTTCCCTAGGCTCCTTGAGAACGGAATGATCAGACCGAAATCGACCAAATTGGTCATCAATTGCATTGGGTGATACTTGATCCATATACTGAGAATCCCGGAGCTGCACCGAGAGCTTGTTAAACGCTTGCTTGCAGCGGCGACTGCGAGCCGCAAGGCTAAGAGCTTCATTCACAGACATGCTCATCTATCCAGGAAAATATGTCAAAGGATGATTAGAGATGGCAGCACGACAGATAAGGACGAGTATGCGCTAGCTGGGGGTAGGACATTGCCACAAGGAGTGTACATCCGTATTGGCAGAAGCTAAGGGCAAAGAGCATGTCCGCTGATGCTTTCAAGATTTGCGGATAGTTTGCCACGTTGGGCTTAGCGTGCTCCACGAGGCTGAACCTCGAAGTTCTTTCTCGCATCTCCTTTGACCCTTGTGTTCATGTTCAGAGTACGGCATAGACGACGATACAAGGTTTAAGGCTGGCATAGGTGCTTATAGAGCTTCTTGAGATGGCCTGGTGAACCCGTAGGCTGAAGAGTCTAGAAATCCAATCGCCTCTGAGATCTCCAAAGGATGCTCACAGGTGTCGAAACGGCAGGCTTATGCCTCGCCGCTTTTCCCATTCTGGTTTCAGCCCTAGAGAATTACAGAGAAGGCTTTGAACCTCTGAAAGAATGGTGGATGTTTCGAACGGAATTCATAACTTTCATTGACGACCTTGATACTCAAAAAAATCTCTTCTACAACAACCTTGAGAAGCTTTTGATCCCGTTCATCGAGTCAGATAATGAGATGAATGATCTGCTCAATGACCCGACCGGAGCTTTGTGGCAAGGGCCGAGGCTTGAGGAGAGACTTCAAGCAAGGCTTTCAAATTCTTACGATAACTACATGCGAATCATTCAGAAAGTGCTAAGGATTACTGAAGAATTGAAAAGGCTACTAGGAATTGAAGGCCAGAACGTAGGTATAAAACCGAGAATTCAATTCGTTGTATTCAAAGAGAAATTCTAATGGGCTTACATAGGTTACTTGGCTTGGTAACGATACCGGTGGTTGGGACTACCAAATGAAGCGCATCAGAATAAGTTTCTCAAAAAAAAAGTTCAGACGAGTCAAGGTTCTGGCAGGGTATAATGATGACCTTGCAAAGCTACTGGGCTCTACTGATGAGATTTCCGTACTGAGAGAACGTCGGAAGAGCTCATCTCCTCCGATGACACTGTTTCAAAGAGTACAGGACTATGCACTCAGTCTTCATTTTGCATTAAAAACAAAATGGTGCTGTAACTGTCAAGGGGCCCATGATGTGAAGCTGCAGCTTAACAAACGGTTGGAAAGTGGTTGTTTTCCTACACCACATCTTCAAGCTCGCTTCGATTTAGGAGAAGCTTCACGTGGAACGCATACAAAACCTGCTCAAGATGTTGAAATCCGTGTCTGTGATGATTTCGACTTGCCTGAGAAGTTTGCAGAGTTGCCGAGCCACCCTGGCGACTATCTTTCTAACGCCCGGCAACAGTTCGAGCTTCAGCATAATATAGCTCCTGCGACAAATACGATTGATCTAACGAATAGGGTGGTAACCTCGAGTATAGCAAGTGCAACCGAAGCAAGTCACCACGTTTCCGAGAGCATACTCAAAAGGTATAATTACAAACTCATTACATCTATATACTCGTCGCATAATTAATTATGATTTCTTTGCTCTACTCTGGCTAAGTGATCGTGACTGACAGAACTTGAACATTCTTAGTGGATTTCCGTTCCGATCCGCGAAAGCAAAAAAGCAAACCCGATTCGAGGTCGCCATACACCCTAACCTACCATTTCTTTCTGTCTCTTCGACCATCACCAGCATACCCCATGAACCTAACGTACAGGAAATTTATGACATTTGCACATATCTGCAGAACTGGGGAACTCGGCAAGACGAACTTCACTACCTAATCGACGAACAGAAGCGCAAGCACGTGCTACATCCAATGAGCGACCAAAGACTGCCTGGTGAACCTTTCGAGACCGCGACACTAGAGAGTCTACTTAGACACAAGTCTGAAGATGGCAAACCTACCTCTACCGATGGACATGACACACTTACAAGGCAAGAACGACTCACGATCGCAGCTGTTTTGGCCTCATCTGTTTTACAGCTTCATTCAACCCCATGGCTCACAGACTCATGGACCAAACGAGATATTCTCTTCCTCAGAGCCAGCGATGAATCCCGACGTCCCCTCATCGAATATCCTTATATTTCCCAGAGCTTTCCATTGTTGGAAAGTAACGCGACACCTAGATCTTCGGATAGAAATCGATCCAACCCGACGGAGTACGACTGTAGGAAATACCTCTTTTCCCTCGGCGTCCTGCTCCTAGAGCTCTGCTTCGGCGAAGCCCTTGAAGACCAAAAATTCCGAAAAACCTATTATGGCCCCAATAACGAACCAAACGACCTAACCGATCATTGTACCGCTCTAGCTTGGCAGAAGAAAGTGCAGGGCGAGTGTGGAGACGGTTTGTCAGATGCTATTCGGCGTTGCATCGACTGCTCGTTTGGTCCGAAGCCAGATTTTGCGGATAAAAATTTCAGGGCTGCTGTGTTTGCTGGGGTGGTCGAGCCGGTAGAGGATTTGCTGAAGTGTTGGCCTGCTCCTGGTGCTTGATGGCTGCAAGGACATGACCAAACTCGGCTTCATTTCCAGGATATTTCCATAAGTGAAAGCGTGGAGTTGCTTCAATGGACTCAGACGCTTTTACAACGAATATGACTTAATAATCCATAACACGCAGATATGGAGTCTACCTGGGAGCTCCGGGACCACACAAAATGCAGACTACTCAATTTCTATTCATCACACTCGCTCACAGCTGTCACATATGCCACGGAAGTGGCCATCCCATCGATATCGTTCCCTCTAGACGAGAAGAGCCTTACTCCAACCACTACTAAGCGGACCCACAGACAGGAACCCAACACTTATTCCATTACCAACCCCCAACCATGGCAAGAAAAGAAGAAACAAGAAGCTCACCTTCCCTCCCGGAAAATCCCTTCACCTTATAAAAGCTCTTCCAATAAAGCCCAGACCCCTTCCACGCCTCCCAATTCATCTCCGGCCCCTCTCACGGACGCCAAGCTCAGAACAAGGCTTATAGGTATCTATCCTCGTCAAATTCTCGAGCGACCAAAACACCTTTTCACACAGTCGAACCATAATATGAACTTCCCCACCTTCACGGGTGTCTAGACGCCACCAAAAAAATAGCAATCGAACGCACCAGTCTTGAATGCACACCCGACGCCGCATAAAACGCGTATCATACCATCTCCGGCAATCCTGACTGAAGACAGAAGCTTTATATTCCAATCTCACACTCCCATCCACTTCCCCCACCTCATCTCATATACCCCTTTCCCCCCTTTCTTCCCACCAACAACTCCCTCGCATCCTACCTCCCCCCCCTCTCCCTCCTTCCTTGCCCACCACACCCTCCGTTCCTCCCCCAAATTAAAACATCCCCAAAAAACTCTAAATCACATCTCCATCCCCACAACAGCCTAAACGTTGGAAAAAAAATTGCCGTTTGTGTACGCATCTGGAAAGAAGATATCCTACCTAGGTTCAGAAAAGGGATTTTGGGGGCGAGTAGCCATTTGGTTGTTTTTGGAAAGGAGAAAAAGGGCCTTGGATGGCCGGGGAAAGGGGGGGGGGGGGGTTTGCGGAAAATTCGGGGAAGGAATCACATGCGGGTTCAGTGTATGTAGGTGTATATACAGTACATATGCATCATTAGGCCCTAGAACTACATACTGTAGAGGAGCCGGAGTTTGGTGCCTCGATAGCCTGCCCGTCCCCGTATGTGACAAGGGATTCCAGTTGTTAATTGTTAATGGTTTTGGGACTCGGGGAATGAAAAAAACTTGGTGTTGTTGACGTCTGAAAGCGGATGTAAAATGATACCGCTATCGAATACTGACTGCGGTTTTATGGGGGTCAATAAAACCGAAGGCTCCACATCCCTGGCACGTAAGAAACTCCCGTACGCCACTGAACACCAACCCACGATAATCGGGCCAATCACATCATCACGGTCATTTTCATGCAACATCAGCGCCTCCTCCAGGGGAATCCAGATACGGCTTCTCCGGCACAAACATCGGCTTCCCACTCGCATCCTCCAACATCTCATACCTCACCTTCGCCCGATGACTCTGCTCCTGCATTCCCTCAAACTCGCCCTGATTCTGATGCTCCAGCGCCGCAATAAATAGGTCCACGGTCGAACGATCACGAATCCCCGTCACCACCCCCAGTAGCGTCCGGAAAAGTACGACGATGCCGCCGATAATAGCAATCACGACGCCCATCTTCGACGTCTTATCGCTGAGCCCAAACGCCCAGACGTGCAGCGTGGCCCAGGTTTGGAAAAGCGGGTGGGTAGGGTCGTTAGTGGGGAGGGGGGGGGAGGTGTCGTTGTACCAGTGGTAGTTGACAAGGGACATGGCTTGGAAGTGGGCGTAGAAGTGGAGGAAGACGAATTCGGTTTGGTCAAGGGTGAGGGTGGTGTTTGCGGAGGCGTCGGCGGTGGTGTAGAACTCGGGGAGGACGCGGGAGAGTTCCTGTGCGATTTGGCGGTTGCCATCGACGGTGCCGTTTGAATCGACGGACCACTGCAAGATTCGGAATTAGCATTTCTCTTTTTTGGAAGACTCCTTGAGGTATGAAATAGGTTCGCGGGGTAGGTTACTCCAGAGACATGTCTCAAGACTCATGGTTAGGTTTGAATAGCAAAGATATATTCTGAAAATATGCTTACCGCGGCGAGGATCCAGCCGGGGTTTACGACGAGAGGTTCAGCGGCATGATCTAAGGTGAGACGGTCTAGTTGGACGAGGCTTTGGTCGTTGGAGCTTGGGGAGGTGTCTAATGAGTATGACGGGAAACTAAGATAGGCGACGGAGTCACACCAGACCCGAGCGTTTGGGTTTGGTGAGTTTGGGATTTCGTAGACGGTCATGCCGACGTTAGTGGAGGTGTTCTTCAGGTCGCCAGGTAGATCCGTGGAAAATATCTTTTCCCAGTCACAGGAAGGATTTGTGTTGTTTACGAGACATTGCTTGATACCGGAACCAAAGTCTGCGGTTTCGTTGAAGTAAGTGGCCTTATCCGAGAAGTAAATATCAACAGCCGTAATGTTGGCTGTGATTGTTGGGTCGGCATTGCCGAGCCAGAATCGATTTTGAGCGTTTTCGGGTTTACCCCAACCACTACCCACGTAGATACACTAAACGACCCACCATGTCAGCATGTTTATGACTCGACAGTATTGTTGTACGTACCTTGGTGTAGTAACTTATTGTGTCTATTGTCCAATTACTGTAGCAGCGGACTTCCTTGTTGGCAGCAACCGTAATAATGGACTGGTTTCCACCGTTGTAGCAATCTCCTTCCACGCCAATACTTGGTCCTTCCCGTTGCAATATAGTCTGTAGGGAGTTATTGAAAATCGGATCTGGCGCCACTGGTGGATCGTATTGGAGCATATATCCACTAGTTTTAAGATAGTCTTGCGAAAGACTACGCAAAACCTGCCGATTCGGGATCCACGTAAGACTGCCATTGGCTGTACCATTGAGTGTGAATTGCACCGCCCGTTCCTGAGAACCACTGGAGATAGTATACCCGAAGTACCTTGATTGCTTTGAAGACTCGATACCAGACGCGGCCCACGCATCTAAACTCGGACCGTAGAAATCCGAAGTACATGAGTAGTTTTCCGCCCGCAGGGTCGTGTTATCGCAGTCTATGAGCGAGTGGTCTGCAGGAGCCAAAGCTAGACCAGTCCCATTGAATCTTTGCGCCGGCATTTTTGTGGTATCTACCCATTGAAGGGTTGGCAGAATCAAAACAGCGGTAGCTGGGCCCATCATGTTGGTCAAGATCGTAAGGAAAGCGGCAAGAATGGCGAAAAGGTAAAGTTTGATCATCCGTGCACGGGACTCTGACCTGCCATTAGGGTGTGGAATAGGTGATGTCCATAGGAGTGGATTCAACAAATTGCGAATGTCGCCAAATTCCAAGTGTGTCAGCAAGAAGCCGACAGGAAGACCACGGCCTTTCCTTGCGAACAACATTGCGACATCGAACAATAGGCTTGTAGCTGCGATCATGAACCATATCTCCAAGGCTTTCGCCACGAATTGGAGCGCACCCAAGATATCATGGTCGTGTAGGTCCAATTCCTCCGCCCTGGCAATGGCATTGTCGCCGAAAGGATCGGCCGAACATTTCCCCTTTGGACACCAGACACTAGCACCAATGACATGTCTCTTGTAGTTGAGGACCAGCAGAGCGATGATGGGAGCGAGCCACAACAAGGCAAACAGATGGGAAAGGAAATGCCACGACCAGCGTCTGCGGCTTCTTGTGGAACGTTTTACTTCAGGCGACGACTTGGACAAGAATTCTATCGACGTTTCAATCGGCCTATCCTTTTCTTGTACCGGCGTGTATTCAGATTCCGTCGGTGCAGGTCTATGCCACATGATGGAAAAAAAAGAGTGGCGGTAGAATGGACATAGAAGACTTTCCAACAGTTACAGCCAAGTTTTGACTATCGCAATTTTCCGGCCAGAAGAAGGCGTTGGAAAGCTTAATGAGCACAAAGGAACGCGAAAAGCGCGTTGGAGATTTCTGCGAAGGTCGCAAGGAAGTAGAAAACAGAAACAGTATAGGGATACAAAACCAACATATAAGAGATTAAAGGTAGCCATCCAAAAACCGAAGCATTCAGCTAGCTGGATGGGCTTAGTCTAAGCTCGGCCTCACCGAAAGGTACCTTACCTGAGGAAGGTATTTAGATGGAGCCTGAGGCTATGTAGACCTATTGGCTAACAATCAGCTCTAGCAGTTAGGGAGCTGAGGGGTACGAGCGGAAACGGGCAGCTGAAAATGTCGTTCAGCGGCATCCAACACGGATAATGATTGAGCCCGGACTTAACCTCCAAACCCCCAGAAGCCCCAAGATTCAGGTTCATATCGCTGTTCGTACCCATTTAATTGGATGGGTAAGTCAATGGAGCTCACAAATCCACAATCAAGCAATGGACGTAGCCAAAGAGTCCCAGAGTGTCTGAACCGCCTGAAGACGTCCCTGGCGTCTAACAGTAAGGTACATACTGTACATACTCAGCCCTCACTAGCTCGGAGCTCTATTTTAGCGTTCATGATGGTTGAACGCCTAACGTTACAGTACAGTAAGCGAGTTTCAGAACTGTAGGCGCAGCACCTCGATGATTAAACCCACCTGTAAGCATCCTTATCTTAAGCATCCGATTACAGTGAGTCTGTGTGGAATCGTCGTTGATGGATGTGGAATATGGAGTGTGCTTGTTAGAAGGGACTGCTATGCAGCTTCGTTACAGCACCTCTTACCACGGCATTATATCTCGTCTTTCTACCTTGCACGGTCATTGAAGTTTGAATGCGATATGTATGGTGCCATGTGGGCTAGACACAACATCAGGCGTCCAAGGCGTCCAAGGCGTCCATCCCCGCTCCCCCAACCTTCTATCTTATTCCAGACTTCATGAGATCGAGGATGCGATGATGCACATGATAGAAAAGCTCGTTGATGATTGCAAGGTTTCGATCTGGTGAAGATAATAGGTTCTGTTCTTGTACCTAAAAATACTCGTTGTCTTCATGACCATCCAAATGACTCTCTGGACATAAGTCGTATTTTCAATTCAAGATTTCTGGATGCCAGACGGGCGCTGCAGTCTGTTAGTGATGTTAGAATCTGCATCCTGAGCCATGTAGAAATGTTATGAGCATTATCACCGCTGTATTTCCATTTACTTTGAGCTGCATCCAATCTGGCCAATGAATGAGAGTGGATCACCAGACGGCAAAGAGAGCAAAACACTCGCGAACATCTTACCGATGAAAGCCACCAAAGGGTCAGACACGGCAAAAAGTGAGTAGAATCCCGAAGACGGTACTCCTACAGACACTGCTATTAATGCTCGGAGAGTGCTCCAAAGTTATGAACATCATTGATATGCTTTAATCCTTTTCTAAGCGTACGGCGGGGTTGTTCTCTACGAAGTTCAGATCAACTTTATGTCCTAAGAGCTCTCTAATATTTCTGACGCCGTACCTAAACAACATGTTAGCATTTCATTGCGGTTACTCGGAAAAGACTTACTTGATCATGGTTGGTCTCTCTAAACTCAGCCCCCAGCCGTACACTCTCATACTCTTGGGCAACCCCATAGGTTCCAGCATTTCCGGCCTGAACATACCACTATTTCCGATCTCGACCCACTTGTCAAGCCCCTCATGAAACCCGAAGATTTCCATGCTGGGCTCTGTATAGGGGTTGTACGCAGGCTTGAAGCGGAGTTTATGGATTCCCATTTTGGCAAAGAAAACCTCCATAAATCCAATGAGCCCTCCCAAAGTCAGGCCAAAGTCGGCTATGACTCCTTCCACCTGATGAAACTCTGCAAGATGTGTGGCATCGACAGATTCATTTCTGAAAACCCTATCAATCGAGAAATACCGGGCAGGCCGAGGGTTTGCGGATAGTTTGTGCAGCATATAGGTCGAGATGGCGGTAGTATGTGTTCGTAAAACAAGTCGGAGTGACTCTTCGTCTTTGAAAGGGTATCGGTAACCTATTGATCCATACTTACCTTTCTCATGAACCTCCTTTACGTTATTCCAATATTTCTTGTAGTCTAGACCGGCACCGGGTTGCTTGTTATGACCAGATGTTGAGCCATTAAGTATGGCTTCAGGATTCTGTGGATCTGCGCCGGGTTTATCAGCAAGTGCTGGGTCGGAGATGTAGAAAGTGTCTTGGAGATCTCGTGCAGGATGTTGCTGGGGTACGAAAAGAGCGTCAAAGTTCCAGAAGCCGGTCTCTACGAAGCTGCAACATTGTCAGTGTCATGCAGATATCGATAGTAAACGCAGTACCGGTTTGTTGGCATTTCCTCAAATCCCATCTCAAAGAAGATTTGCCTAAACTCATGTCGAACTTTGTTTACTGCTCAAAGAGTTAGCGATATTATATTATTTACAAGAGCAGACTTTGCTAGGTGTACGTACAAGGGTGTAATGCTCCACTGGGCGTCACAGCTCCTTTGGCTTTGAAGTTGTAAGGTTTGAAATGCACGTTCTTCCATGCACCGCTAAGCGTTTCAGTAACATTTCCCACGTAGGTAGTTCTCGAGCAGTAAGTCTTACCTTGCCAACATATCCGCGGTTAGATCAGTTTCCTCTTTGACGAATTCCGTTGAAAACTTCGGGCCTTTGTTGAATTCGTAACTTATAACCTTTTGCATAGTGATCAACTTTCTCTTTCTCAGGTCGTTGATCACTTTTGCGTCTGGATGTGAGCGCGTCTTTTGTATGATTTGGAGTTGCTCTCTACTTGTATCGACAATCGAATCTGTCTATACTCATGTGTCAAAGCGTACGCCTGTATGGCTACGAAGACGATGCGTACGTTCGCCCTTAGCGTGTCCTTATCTTTCTTAATCCATCCCATTTTGAAAGCTTTGCCCTGTCCAACTTTTGCACTTTCCTTGCCCACAATTGCCTATCCTTCTTGTTAGTTACTCATCGTAGTCTCGCCAAATCTTCCCGTGCTGGCATACGACTGAGCCAACGTACTGGCAGGTCCCCGATTTTCAGCCCCTCAACAGCCTGCCGCACTGCCTCGAATACCTTTGCTTCGTGACTTCCATCTGCCGCTATACCTTCAGCTTCAAGCGTCAAGATAGCTTCTTCTCGGTCAATCGTCTTGTATGTAATCATTTCCCGGGACCCTAGTCTATCGAGCGCGCTCTTGACCGTTGATGAAGGAGTCGAAGCAAATGCTTCAGCGCTGAGTATTGGTCCATCGCTATGCGACAATGCGTCGAGCACTTGAGAAGCGAGGTCCGCAGCCATATTGTTAAACTACCAAGCTTCCCCAACGACTAATCGGTGCTGTGGTGCATTTTCAAGAGCGTAAAATCCTCGTGAATCTGGGATAAAATGGTCGTCGTTGAGTCAAAGAGCTCGACCCTCGGCGTAACTTTGTTGCGAGTCGACAACGCGCTAAGGTACTAACCGCCGGCGAATGCCATGGTGGCTTCATCGGACCTAACACGCTGATTCACCAGCTCCATTGTGTGACATAAAATCTTCTTCTGTAGATCTACGTCTGAGCTCTCAATGAAATGCTATCCTTACCCGGAACACACAGGTTCTATGTCCCGTACTTCTCCTTGCTTTTCCTGTAATGCCCCCAAGATGCCACATCCCGTTAGAGGTTCTCCACCAAACGAACTTCCAGGGTTCCTACTTGTGGTCATGCCTCCTGATACTCTTACTCTGGGTGGCCTGTGGCCAGGGCATGACATATACTCAAACCAAAGAGTTGAGGTCAGTGTTTGCACTTGCTTTGCGGCTTGCGACAACGACTAATTGATCGTATAGATTAGAAGCTGAGCATATGTTCTACCATGGGTACGACAACTATATGAAGCATGCTTTCCCTGAGGATGAACTACGGCCTATCTCGTGCAAGCCATTGACCAGAGACCGCGCCAATCCAGCACACATTGAGCTAAATGATGCCCTCGGAAACTATTCGTTGACTTTGATCGACAGTCTTTCAACGTTAGCTATTTTAGCTTCCTCTCCTACTACCGCAGGTGGTCAAAACAAAGCTCTGAAGTACTTTAAAACGAGTGTGGCGGCTTTAATAGAGCAATATGGAGATGGATCTGCAGGCCCTGAAGGGAAAGGACTACGCAGCAGAGGTTTTGATCTGGATAGTAAGGTCCAGGTTTTCGAGACGGTTATCCGAGGCGTTGGTGGGCTTTTAAGTGCGCATCTATTCGCTGTTGGGGATTTGCCAATAAGGGGATACAACCCAAGGCACCAGAGTGGCAACCGACCGGTGAACAGTGGTCGTGGAAGTGAGCGCATCCGATGGTCTAGGAGCTTCACATATGACGGACAATTATTACGACTTGCACAAGACCTTGCAAACCGCCTAGTCCCTGCTTTTCATACCGCGACTGGTTTGCCCTATCCCAGAGTAAACCTTCGCCATGGCATTCCTTTCTATCTGAATTCGCCGTTGAATAACAATGCCGAAGATGGCCAGTGCCAACCTATACAACAGCCGATTGGCGAACTAACCGAAACATGTAGCGCTGGGGCTGGTAGCCTTGTATTAGAATTTACTACGTTAAGTCGGCTTACAGGAGATTCGCGCTATGAGCAATTAGCCAAGAAAGCATTTTGGTCTGTCTGGGAACGAAGAAGCACTCTTGGACTCATCGGCTCCGGTATTGATGCTGAAACAGGATTGTGGACTAGTCCGTTCACAGGTATTGGTGCAGGAATTGACAGCTTTTATGAATATGCTGCAAAATCTTATGTTCTCTTGTCTGGATCCCCTTCACCTAGTGATTCTGATACATTCCATGCACCGGACTCTCCAACTTTGAGCTTCCTGCCAGCCCTTTCAAAGGAACAGCAGATGGCTGAGAGTTTTCTTGAAGTCTGGCAAACCTCGCACAGTGCAATAAACCACCATCTACGTCGTGGCAGTTCGTATATTCACCCTCATTACATCCAGGGTGATCTTTACACCGGTGCTGCTCGAGCATTTTGGTTTGATAGTTTGAGCGCCTTTTATCCAGGCCTTCTGGCTATGACTGGCGATCTTGAGGAAGCGACCGAAATACACCTTTTGTTCACAGCTATATGGACTCGCTATTCTGCATTACCAGAAAGATGGTCAACGTCATCTGGCAGTGTTGAAGGTGGTCTCGGTTGGTGGGGTGGTAGACCTGAGTTCATTGAGTCAACGTATCATCTGTATCGGGCGACTCGCGATCCATGGTACTTGCATGTTGGTGAAATGGTACTTCGAGACATCAAAAGGCGATGTTGGACAAAATGTGGGTGGGCCGGAATCCAGGATGTGCGGAGTGGCGAACGCAGCGACCGGATGGAAAGTTTCTTTCTTGGAGAGACCACGAAATACCTCTTCCTGCTGTTTGATACTGAACATCCTTTGAACAAGCTCGACGCACCTTTCGTCTTCAGCACCGAGGGACACCCGTTGATACTTCCCCGTAAAGACAAAACGCAGCGAAGTCGTCCGCAATCTGATCCGAGCAATTATTATACAGCCGAGGAAATGCAAGACATGATTAGTGAAGCTGACTGTCCTGTACCACCAGCAACGATACCGTTCAGCCTTTCTGCGACAGCTGCACGGAATAACATTTTCCACGCTGCTAATCTAGCCCGGCTGCACCTAATGCCGACACCTGAGAACCTGGAGTCTCCTATCGTCGAGTACTCTAGTGACCATCCGAGTATATCTCTGGCAGATGTGCGATCCCCTTCAAATTACACATACTTCCCGTGGACGTTGCCTCTAGAGTTAGTTCCCTACAATGGGGTTTCGTCAAAAATTGTTGCCAGGCCCACCTTTGACATCACATTTCCTCCTCTTCCAAATATGGTCAATCTGGGACCTGGTGTGTTGCAAAGAATCGGAAATGGAATATTGATTAACTCCATGGGCGGTGTACGCCTAGGCATGATCCAAGATGTGCCAATCGCTTCTGATGATGGCGCAAGTAGGGGTGATCTATTCCGAGTGCAAGCGATCAACAACGTCCTTTTGGGTAAAGATGAGCGAATTTTTCTCGCGAAAGACGTTGCTTCGAGCGTTGTCAACCCCTTGGACCCAAACTTCACGAGAGTTCGCGATGCTTCCATGCTAGATCTAGTTATCGACGTTGTCCCAGCTTTGACCAAGCAGATCAACACCACCAAGCCCGATACCCTTAGCTTCACCATGGACTCAAAGTCCCTTGCCAAACTTGAGCCTATCGCAGAACAGGAAGCTGATGCAGCATCCTCCATGCGCCTCGCCCTAAATTCCCTCATCCAGCATGTAACGTCCCTCCTCCACGACCCCCCAAGCCCGACCGCCCAGCCCCTCCACCGCCACTACGTCCCCGCCATCACCCCCACTGGTGCGGGTGCTGCTCCTCTCCCCGACATTGAAGAAGCTCTTGGTCCAGACATCAACGGCGGCCCTCAAGGCCCCCTGCTCTGGCACTCGATCCACGTTGCCGGCGAAAACTGCCACAAACGCCTCCCCGCGCACATCCCGCGAGAAAATCAAGTTCTGGTACTCAAACGCGGCGGCTGCAGTTTTAGCCAGAAACTCGAAAACATCCCAACTTTCGCCCCGTCAAAAACCAGTCTTCAACTCGTAATCGTGGTTTCCTACGAGGAAGACGAGGGTGACGTGCCGCAGGGGTGGCTGATCAGACCGCTGCTGGACAAGAAGCAAGAAACGAGTAGTGGGTTACCGCGGTATCGGCCGATTCCGATGGTTATGGTGGGGGGTGGGGAGGAGGTGTATGGTGGATTTGAGAGAGCGAGGGGGGTAGGGGTTAAGAGGAGGTATAGTGTGCAGGCGCAGGGGGTGCCGATTAGTAATTTGATTATTATCTAAGGTAGGGGTGCGGTGGTTTCTTGGGGCTTGAGGAGTAGTGGCGCTGTATATTGCTGATTTTGGATAGTGGTAGGGGGTGTGATAATTGTAGATTCTATGCATATGTTTTGTGTTCAATCTGTTGCGTGCCTTTGTCACCCTGCACCGTGTTTCTACATGGCGAAAAGAACAGAACTATCCTCCCAAATTCGACTACCATACCCCAAGAATGACCCAACTCTTTCAGCAACATAACCGCCACCATTCACCTCTTCAGCCCACTTCATCCAAGCCTAACACGCAGTTCTTACTTTCCCTGCCCAGACCAGACTTCCTACCTCCAAACTTCAACATCCGGGAAAGTTTGTGATTACAATACTTCGTCTCTTCGAGGCTTGGTATCGAGGGACCTGGGTCTAAAGAATGGGCATTCAGCGGAAGATATCAGGCCACATACATGATCTCGGTGATGCACACGCTACTAAGAAGATCGAATTTGTTCTCTCATATAAACGAACATCTTGTGGTTACGTCCTTGTGGGGCCGAAGCTCTATAGATGTCAGAAAAGAGTTGTCTCTGTTTAGGCTGGAAAGATTCAAGAATAAATTGTGGTGCGGAATTCAACGCTTATACTTCTTCACTTTATACGGAAATATTATTTTCCTTATCAATCAAACAACTTTTACATGGCAACTTCGCACCCCGAATAGTTATCTTGAAAAATCAAGGTTTCCGAAGGGTTCGAATTGAGAAACCAGGAACGGATGTGTAAATCCCATGATTAGGGAAGTTTCTCTACAAGTGACACCTATTGAAAGTAAGGAAACCTCAAGCTCTAAGAAAAAAGGTGCTCCAGCGGAGTAAGGACGAATTGTTCCAAGAAATCATAGTTGGCAAGGAGGTGCCTGGAGCACCGCTCATGACATACACAGAAGGCAAAGATATAGACTGAAGCATGACAAATCCCTTCCAACAGGGAGTGTACAGGCTTTGATGGCAAGTGTTCGGCTCAGACGATGCCTCCGTACGTGTCAATGCTTTCATGGTATGCGTCAGGTGGAGGTTGTACAGATCGGCAAGTATTGTATTGAAACATACGCAATGATGGGTTTAATCATATAGCGGTACCTGGTTCTTTGTACAAATGTACGTCATTTCGTATACCGGTAGAAGAATAATGAGCTAGGGTGACGATGAGGTACGACGGGAGTAATAGTAAGTATCATCATGCACAGGCCGAAACAAGTCGACAATTTAAATCAATTTCGTGTGTTAGTATCGTACTTACATGGAAGTAGAAGTGACATAGTAAGGTGAGTTCAGATAAGATCACATGATCGTTTCCTTATAGATCACGTGATATGTTATTATCTGGTGATGACTTCACATCTTGCGAGTCTCATGACTATGTTAATGAAGAGATTGATCGGAATGCAGCGTAAGGCGAAGAGGCCTTCGAAGAAGCCCCTGCTAAAGGGCCAAGGCAACCACGGGGAGGAAGTCAAGAGGACTCGGTGAAAACAAGGCATCCGGTGCGTAACCGAGCAAAAGTCTTGGCAGAATCCAACGATGTGCGGTAGAAACCAAAACGAACGAGGATGATGATGGATGTTTAAGGAAGTCAAACTGATAGCAAGGTAGGCATCTTCCATAAAAGGGTAGTCCTCGGCTGGATGTGAGATGACACGCCGTAGTCATAAACCCCTGTCCCATTGGCCGGTCTCGCTTACCCTAAGCCCCTAACGAACATCAAAACCTGCGTGTGCCCCCCTCTTTCTTCCTCTTTCTTACACTCTCCTCACTTACCGTCTAATTCTACCATCTCTTAGCCCTCGCAAAATAATCATCAACCACAACCATCGTCATCAAGTTCGTTGTTCCAAGCATCATCGTAACTCGCTTAAGACTTTCTTCTTTCTTATTTGTGTAGCACCCCACCTTTGATTGATAGTTTCTCGTAACACTCCGCTGCCATCCAACCATGCCGTCGTCAACCACGTCCGCTAGCATGTCGGCCAGCAGGTCGGTACACAAGCATCAAACATCACTGAAACAGATCGACAAGTCAAAGAAATGCAAGCAGGCGAAAGACGTAGTCATCCACCAGCCAGCACCATCGCCGCCAATGGAAGACTGGATATTGTTTCCCGAGGATGTAGTCATCGACAAGCATTCGAGTCTTAGAGAAAACCGGTCGCTTAAAGCAAGAAGGAACACGGAGACCAAAGGGCTGAGTAAACCATTGTCGGTTCCTAACGACAAGATGACAAAAACCATCGTAAACGCGCAAGAGTACATCAAATCACGAAACCAGAACAGAGATGTTAACAACTCGTGTTCACATTGGCCTATCGAAGCTTCGTCAAATGCTGCTCGCCAGAAGGTCATCTACAAACCATTTCGAGTTGAGTCACCGAAGCGCCTTCTTACACCAGATCTTTCGGACGTTGAGGAAGGTGACTTTTGGTCTTGTTGCGCGACCTCGGAAAGCAGTCTATGAGTGCCATCCGGATTTTTCGTTTACGTTTATGATATGTAAGTCGTGTAAATCCTTACTATCAAGTTCTAAGGCGAGGAAGACTGACATGAGGACTAGAAGATGAGAGAATTGAGTTTGTTGGCGTATATGACGGCTTAACTTTTATCGAAAAAGGAAACGTTGGTCCTGGGACAGGATCGTGACTGAGCTCTGATTTTTTGTCTTTGATTCTCGTTTGTTTCAGCTCGTACTTCGGCAGGTCTTGGAATTTGCTTGTCCAATGTGGTATCCACAATATTCGCCAGTAGTTGGTTTAGCTTTAGAAGGAAAGGGTTCTGTCATACCGCGATAAGCTTAGTTGTAGGTTTGTGGAAAAGGAAAATCCGCAGGCTCTGCAAGCTCAGGTTCAAGCGGTGATCAGACTAACTAATCCTGCGCATTGCCAAACTCACATTATGAACAAGTGGTAGGTAGGAACGAGGGTAAAGGACTGCAATGGATGAGGTGAGGTCGATGTGTTGAATCTAACCCCATAGGCTCTAGTACTTTTGCGACCGTGCTTTCTCAGAACGGGATAGCGTGAAATTCGCTTGCGCCCGGAGCCCACACATCGAAATTGAAGAGCACGACGAAATCGAAACTTATTGACGACAGCATCCACGACAAGTCATCGCATATAATCAACCAAGATGTCTAAGAGAGGGCAAGCTTCTCTTGATTCCAAATTAGGAAACCACAGCTGAGTGTGACACAGACGCGGTGGTGCCTCGGGCAACAAGCTCAAGATGACCCTCGGTCTCCCAGTGTGCGTTCACCTCCGACAGTCTCTACAGGCGCTTTTCGAGCTACTCTGAAGTAGTACTGATACTCATCTTCCAGCGGTGCCGTCATGAACTGCTGCGATAACTCCGGCGCCCGAAATCTCTACATTATCTCCGTCAAAGGCATCGGCGCTCGTCTTAACCGCCTCCCAGCTGCCGGTGTTGGTGATATGGTTATGGCTACAGTGAAGAAGGGAAAGCCCGAATTACGGAAAAAGGTCATGCCTGCGGTAGTAGTGAGGCAGAGCAAGCCGTGGAGAAGGGCGGATGGGGTGTATCTATATTTTGAGGATAATGCTGGTGTGGTGAGTTAGCACAAGTCAGAATGGCTGTTGGGCGTTGGGAAGATGCATTAGAGCGGAGGAGGCAGAGAATATAAGGTAGGAGATGTAGTGGCTGATTAAGTGGTGAATAGATTGTCAATCCGAAGGGAGAAATGAAGGGATCAGCTATTACGGGACCTGTCGGAAAGGAGGCTGCAGAGCTATGGCCGGTATGTCGTTTCCATCATCACTGCCGAAGAACCTGCATTAACAATCTTCAGCGTATTGCAAGCAATTCGGGCGTTGTGATGTAGGGTGATGACTATGGTTGTTCCCAATGGAGGATTCGCTTTCTTCATGCATGTCACATAGCTCAATTGTCAATCAAAGATGTTAACAGTCATTGCCTTGATCCACTGAAGATGCCTGTGATTGACTAGCACGCTCCATGACTGATATCCGACGCATCTACAGGATTTCTTGACGGATGCCGCTAGAATGTCACATGATGAGAAGCTGTGAAATGTTTTGTGGGTATTCCATCGAACCAGCGGGGTTTTTTCTCAAATTCTTTCAATACACCAGCAATATGACCGTTCTTTCCATCTAATACCGTCTCACCCCAGCCGTCTGTACTGCTTTCTCACGCCCACAGGTGCCATGACTTCTAAAAGTTGTTTCTTTAAATCCCAATACTCTTCCATCGCAAGTGTCTAAAACTAAATCTGCACTATTTCATGCAGCGAGCTACAAACCCCCACAAAGCGAGATCTGCAGTGAGGCCCACCGTCAAACCCGAGAAGATGGATATACATAGAAGCCTAGAGACAGCTGCAATTCGAGCAGAGGGTGGAAACCAGCATGCTGACAGAACTCTAACAACAAACTACCAGGATCCCCCAAATCAAAGCGTGGCAACAAATCTAACGTCACCATGTCAAATCGTAGATACAACGGCTTTTAGCCATCATCTGGACCTGCCCCCTGCCCGTGATCAAGCCTCTAGCGACTTCAACTTGGCAGAATATCTATCACAGCTCCCAATCCAACAGCCTCGATCTACCGCTGTCAGCGCCCAATTTATGCAATTATCATTATGCATTAACACCTACTTACTTCCACCTATCACCACAGCAATAGTTCAAACAGCTCAATCGTATTTGACTAACGAACCTTCTTCGCTGTCTATTCGGGGAAGGGGTATGGAAGAACGAATTGGAAGGGGGTAGGATGCTGATCAGATAAAATATCTGTCTTGTCCTACTTTAGACAATGCTGTATCTAAGATGCGAAATGTGCGGTAAGAAGATTTCCTTGGGCCCTCTTCATCAGACCTTCTGCAGACTTCATGCAGGGACATGCAAACGATGTTCAGTACAGGATCGGACCCCGTTCTGCATGGTAACTCTAATCCAAATGCAAATCCAATGGAGCGCCGAAAACAAAACTTGTGGAACATCCAACAATAAGATCGTAGATAAGCAGATGCGCGTTTGGTACGAGTAAATCCCCAGCAATCACGCATATTCAAAGCAGAGGCACTCTTCGCTGTCTAGATCTCCGGAAATCCCTCTTCTAAGATCACTCCAATCTTCGGCGTCGGCCTCTTAACCGTTAGATCAACTGTAGACGCCGTCAGACCTAACTATTTATCAATCCAGAATCGCTCCAGTTCCTCAACAAGCCCATCCCTTACCCCTGCCAAATCCAACTGAAGCAACCAATCGCTTGCACGCTAAAAACCCAGCTGATCCCACACATTGTTTAGCGCCTTGATAAGGTGCTCCTGAAACCTTTCGTGTAGCCCAGCGTTGGGGTGATGAGGAGGCAGCCTTCACGCACGGAGACTGTGGGGTAGCTTGTTGCTTGCACGTAGATTTGAGGGTGTGGTAAGAGCATAGGCCAGCATCGTCAACGAGCGCAGAGATGATGTGAGAAGGGTTTGGGACGACGAGGATGTTGATATTTATGAAGGCTGTTTTGATGGTGTGGGTGTGTTCTTTGTCATTGGTTATGGTCGCCTAGATGCTTCTTTTCATATTCGATTGCAGCATGGGCGCCGGCCATGACTGGCTATTGTGCTCTTCCGTGTTTTTCCCTTCGCGCACTATATAGATTCGGGGTTTCCTTTGTAGGATGTTCATTACTATAAGATCATGTTTATCTCTGTCTGAGACTGCGTTGCAAATCTCATTGGGGAATTTTAGAACTTTGCTCTCGTCACCCAACGTGGTATTAGAAAAGTCAGCCACGCCATTCGCCAACGAGGCCCGAAGTAGTTGGAAGTGTCAGAACACATCCAACGACACAGAAAATGAACCTCTAAACGGTGAACTCTCCGCGTAGATCCAGGATGTAGGCTTCTTTTTCTCTTCCTCAGTACCTAGTAAAGCACTTTTCCATACATTGTACATGTAATGCACTGATGCTCATTAGTTGAAGGGTGGTTTGTGGATACTTTCGGAGCATACCCAGCATACGATGAGGTAGATCTATTGAGTCACAAACCATCGCCCACATTCTCAGAATCGAGAAAATCGAAGGCTTTGTCCTCGGTACTATTGACGTTGTGACAAAGTCTCTATTTGGCGCAGGCCATTTTTATACACTACTCTTGCTCGGCAGTTCTCGCATTACCTTTGGCATAAGGGTACTGAGTCTTGCCTCCCAATACTGGCAAATGTTCCTGGCCCAAGGTTTCTGTGTCGGGATCGGAAGCGGATTGCTCTACGTACCAAGTTTGGAAGTCCTAATTTAGGAGTCCTAAGTTCCGCTTTCAGCACAAAGCGTGCTGTTGCAATTGTGATCGCATGTCTGCTTTCAGCTTAGGCGAGACTGGGACTATTCACGCCGTTTCCTTCGTCAGATTAACAATTTAGTCCATATGAAGTCACTGATCCGATGGTCTTTCGATGTCTGCACTCTCAGGTTGGATTTGCGTGAGCCATACACGTTGTAGGTTTTGTATCTATAGAACGTTTGCAACCGTCTTTGCCACTATGTGAGCTATCAAGAGGCAAGTGCCTCGTCAGATACTCGCTCCTTAATCGACACATGCGCGTTTAAAGACGTCTCATTCGTGATATACGCAATTATTCTCTTCTTTCCTTAGACTGGGTTTTCAGTGCCTTTATTCTACACATATTCGTATGCCAAAATGTCTCTGCACATTTTGGATGATTTGCCCTTTCATATGCTTGCTATAACCGACGCAGGCACCCTTTTCGGGTGAATGTTGCTAGCCTTGTTAATAAATTGTACGGTACCATTGAGGCTTTTCGATTTTTCCTCGGAGGGTGGGAATTACTTAGTGGTCTCACAGGCTGGCAATCACAACCTACGTGATTGGATAGTGTATTGCGTCCTTTACGAATTACTCGCTGGCATGATTACTACGCTCACAACAGTGATGGTTCCAGCACTGTCGCCTTCGCTCAACGTGGTAGGCACAGGACTCGGCATGGCATATGCATGCTCTTCAGTTTGGGTTCTGGTTGGCAGCCCCGTCGCCGTAGCGTTATCGAATGACCCTCAAGGAATCTTCCTCGGAGCCCAAGCTTGGAGTGGGACAATGCTTGTGCTGGGCGCAATACGTTTGGTGGACCCCTAGATATTTATCGCTCGAAAAAAGAGCTTGAGATGCACGGCGCTTTGGAAAGTAGACAATTCGGATTTGGGATTTAGCGGGAATGAAATCGTGACAACAAAAACCTCGTCGCGTTTCTCACTCAAATGGCGAGAGCGTTTTTTCTCCCTTCTTCATGAAGCGATGCTCGACCAACTGGCAGTTCCATCTCTACATACCTGACGATTTCTCTTGCGATAAAAGTGAGTGCAATCACTCCAGGCGTTAATCATCATCGTGCTCTTTCACTTCTTGGGACCTCTTCAAAAATGCAGCATGTTTTGGGTGCTAGCTGACAGTATGTTGCGTTGTGTCAGCCAAGCATGTGGGTGCTACGTGGTGGGTTTAATAGACACTTTAAACCTGATACTATCTGTAACTAACCTTTCTAGGTTAGAGCGCGCGGAAACCCAGTGTGCGCGGAAACCCCGTGCGTACGAGGAGCGCTAAAGACAGCGCTAATCAAAACTAAACGATGGAGTGGATTTCCCGCTCCGCGGCCCCACCCCGTTTCGATAATAAGGTACCTCCTCCTTTCCAAATCCGACGACGGATGTGTTATTGAGCGGCGTTCGTGCTCATTACATTTCTATTCTCGATGGTCTCGCACGGGAATAACGCACTGGGCCTGGCCATTAAGAATGAAGGGAGCACTGATACTCCGGACTTGACTAGCCCTATCAGCAGTCCCACAAGTGCAAAAACTGTAGGAGGTAAAAGTAGAAAGAGAACCCAGCACCATGTTGGGTTGGAGAGCTCTCCAGGAAGTGGGGAAGATGTTCGTGAAGCACACGAGGATAGAAGTAGACCACCTGGGCTAAAGAGAGCATGCAATGAGTGTCGGCAGCAAAAGGTGACTTGGGGGGCCCGCCTTCCTCTAGCTGCGTCTTCAAGACAACCCTTCAGTACTGATAAGTGGCAGTTACGGTGTAATGTTATCCAAGCCCCAACGTATATACCCTGTGAACGGTGCCGCCGTCTCAATCTTCAGTGTAGAATTGAGCAAAATTTCAAGCGGGTTGGGAAGCGCAGTAAGAATGCTGAGATGGAGCGTGAGATAATTGAGCTACGAAATCGAATTGCCAGCCAGCACTCATTACCAACAGCACCTTCAAACCCGCGAATGATAAGTACCGCTGCGAGCCCTAGTATATCACAATTATCGTCTACCCTAGACCAGTATATGGGCTCACAGGAAGCTGTTTCTACGCTGCTGGATCTGAGATCTGGGTTGGAAGGAGGTTCATTCATGAGAAGTCCAAATGGGCAAATCCTTCCATCGCGGCGATTGGAAGATGTACTTCTGACTCACGATCGTGTCCGAGACCTGTTTCAACAGTATGTGGTAATATCCTCGCTCTCAAATGAGGTCAAATTTGACCTTGTGGGACAGTTTCTTCGCCTTGTATCATCCTTTCCTGCCATTGCTAGATCCTGGGAAATCATCAGATGACTACTACGATGCATCTTCCCTCCTCTTTTGGACCATTGTCGCAGTTGCTGCTCGTCGATATAGTCATGATCCTCTCCTTTTAAACATTCTTTCTGGGCCAGTCACGCGTTTGCTTTGGGCAACCATAGCAGATGTACCTCAAAGCTACCTCGTGGTAAAAGCACTTTGCATACTCTGCACTTGGCCGTTACCTGTTAGTAGTACGTCTTCCGATCCCACGTTTTTACTGAGTGGTCTTATGACTCAACTGTCTCTCCAAATCGGGCTCCATCGGCCTTCTCATTCTCAGGACTTTACGAAATTTAAAATTGAGCTCAGAGAAGAGGAGTTGAAAGACCGAGTGAGAACTTGGGCTGCGTGTAATGCGGTCGCCCAACGGTAAGAAAACACTTCTTGGAATATTGGAATTTAGGTAGTAATTAGAAAACTCTTAAGTGTCGCAACTGGATATGGTCAACCTCCATCTACAGTCTACGATTGGACCCTCGCTCCGTCTGGCTTGAATGGATCCAGCTTTAAACTTCCTGAAGATACTGAAGCAGTACTCCTGATTGAGAAGTTTTGCAACAGGGTGAGTAAGGCTTTGTACAGCAACTACCTGAATCCTGTATGCCTAGTGGAAGACACCCAGAGAACGGTCTTGATGGCCTTTCTGGCAAAGGATTATCAGGATTTGGAGGAGAAGCTAAGACCCAATACACCGTGTACGTGTACCTTGTGGACATTTATTACTGATTTTTCAGGCTCGCCAGCATCTGGCGTTCAAGATGAAATGTCTATACCAATAATCATGGCTAACAATACCGGAGTTATAGCTATCAATCTTCTCTACCTGCGTGCAGCTGGTCTTCACCTACGCCTAGTCGCGTTGTTTGACTCAGCCACATCGAAAGAGTACAACACAGATCTGCTTGCACTCTTTCTCTCAACCTCTCTCTTCCTTGAGTGTGCCTTCGCTCTTGAGATTCCTGCGGGTGGTTTTCTCGCTTACGCTTCCAACTACATTCTACAGATGATTGTTGCTGCAGGATTTACACTATTGAAACTCTTAAACAGCTTCTTTGCTCGCCATATTGACATTGATTATGGAAAAACTTTGTTCAATCGTACCATACGGGCGATCAGAGCCATTAGTGTGGCTACTAACGACCTGCCCAGCCGGCTAGCTGAGGTTCTTGCCCAGTTGTGGAGAGGGGGTGGTGCTGGCTCTAAACTGCTACACAACGACAATGATGTTCTAGACAGCTCTCTACAGCTCAAGGTGAGGTGCCGGATGAGTATGAGTCTTGTGTACGATTCTGTGTGGCGATGGCGTGAAGAATTCCAAGCCAAGGGAAGAGGAAATTTAGAGTGTAAGCGTTGTTTCCCGATTCATCTTGCGTCGTTAGTATCTAAACGTACGCATCAGCTGCCATGAAGAACCCTACAAACCCTGACTCTGCCGTGGAAAGCTCAGCCAGCTCGGTTGCAGATCCCAGTCTTGTTCCCCCAAATATGGTCGGGGATGCTGCCACCCCGGGTGCGAGTAACAGCCTGGGCGAACCTAACTACGAGGTCTTCGATCCTCTGAACTGGATGCTCGACGGTTTGGTAGACTGGCCCTATAGCCTGTCCGAAGAGCAAGGTATGGTTTAGATTGGTACACTGTCACAGTGCCGATCAAGAACCAAAATCGGCTGAGGAAACGGGTTTATTTTCTAAGCTATGAAAACATGAGAAGCATGGCAAGCACAAGGTTTGAGAGTAAAGCAATCCTGCTGCCACATCTCGTATGAGCTTATAATCCTTTTCCTTTGACCGTGTCAAGGTCCATGTGCTGTGTCCAGCCGCGGCTGACAAGCCAGATCGTGCCTCGAATCTGATCCCACGTGGGAACCCATGCACGTAAACGGATTTGAAACTCTGTAGTTGGGAGATATATGATGGCTATAGACCCGAATGGCTGCTGCTGGTGTCTGTGTTAGGCATAATATTATAGAGGGCTTTGCTAGTAGGTACCGACCATATCATGGACTCTTAACATGCATAATTCGTCTGACGAGGTATCAACGGAGGACTGGTCGAGCTGTCATGAATTGTGCTTAGCCAGGCTACTGCCATCCACTACAAAGATTGGGGACGAACTTGTTGCACCGTCTCTTGGTTGTGGAGGCGGAAGAGGTGGACGAGTTGGAGGTGGACGAGCTGGAGGTGGGTCACCGTTGGTGGGCTTTGGTTGCTGTGAATAACAAGCGGATGGCTGAGTGAGATCTATGTCAAAATTTGACTGGATTGACATCTTAAGTATGATATAAATGGAGGGTTTGTCGTGATGGTAAAGCGAGGGCTAAGGTATTTAACAGCAGGTCATCGGAAGGGGGGTGGACCTGGAGTACATCACAAATCCACCTAGGCCAAGCTCATTACTTGCAACGCGTCGACTAGCTCGTCAACAATGGTGGAGTACTTTTTACTAAGTCATACATCCCTGTGGAAGAGTCGTGCGTCCTTGTCCTATAGAACTACTGCATATGCTGCTTGAGCTGTGGTCAATAACACAGGCTCGATTGGGTCTGATACTCCTGGTATCGCATCATTGATACCTCCTTAAAGCCAATGCCGCTTGGGGAGTCAAATAGAGCCAAGCGTTTTGTTGGAGAACGAGCGGAAGCTTGTACAAGTCCCAAGATGCATGGATCCTACCCTTACGGAATCCACGGGGCTCACATTTTCACATCCTGAGGATTGATTACTCTTACCCAAGGCTACAAGATACCATTGGATCGGACCAAACGGCCAAAGTCGACGCGTGAAAGTGAGCACAGGACCGTGTCCAAAGGTATGCATGCAATATCCAATAAAGTTAGTTCACTGTCCTTCCCATGCCGACTCTTCAAGTTAAAACATGCCCCCTAAAATTACTCGACCATAACTTCTACTGGCTACCTCCGTGATTGGATCCGGAACCTTGAGATAGGATGTTTGAGACTGATAGCGAACATATGATCTGCGACGTACATGCCACTGGCAATGGGATCAAGCGCGTTGTTCTTGACTATAGACGCGTATTATAGACCTATGAATGGTAAGCTAAAAGGCATGTCCAATGCAGCCACTGCAGCGGACAGGACGATGCACCGGAAAATATCCGCCTAAAGCCACTGGAGAAAGTCTTGAGAAGCCCAATAATAACCGGGCGTACTCTCAGAGGCTATGCCATGCTAGCTCAAGCATTTCTTAGCTACGGATCACGCATATGTCTTGTTCAGACCGCCATATTCCCTGCGATACGGTCCCACAACCTTACGCTACCCCTTTTGATAATCTTAGTTTTCAGTCAAGGATCAATGAGAGTTGATGAGCCCAAGCACGGCCCGAAAGCGATGACTCAGGCGCAATCTCGTAAAGCTCGTGTCGAAGTGTGACGCAAGTCCAGAAAACGAGCAATGTGTGGACCCAGTATCAAGGCGTGAGGCAGTGCGAGTCTGTAAGTTGCAAAATTCTATCAGATTCTGAGCGATGGCCGATCATTTCCTAAATTACGGGATACACCTGTGATCGCTCTTAGAGATATGTTTCCTTGCGTAACGTATTTAAACGAAGCCTCAGGGAAGATTGACTAAGAATCTTGTCTTTTCCAAGCATCCTGGTATTCTCGATTCAAATCTTCGATTCACGTAACAGCTCCATAAATGGGCCATGGCAAGATAAATGATATGGCGCGGATCCTTTTCTTGCCCTCCAACCGTAGCCGTATGAGGCGTCTTAGAATTGTGGGCCTACAAGTTTGTTGAAAGAGAATCACGTCTGCCATGTCATATTTAGCAGCGTGTATGCTCAAAGAAATCAGGATCGGCGCTGCGAAAGGGGGTTCCTGCAGAATACCGGAGGAATATTCGCCCTCCGTGCTCAAGTGCGCATGTGTCTGCTACAGCTAGCTTAGTCGTGTTGACTTTAGCAATGATCGGGGCTGCTCTAAAGACGAGCATTGTTCCACGTCCACAGTCGGCCAGTGAAGTGCATTAGCCTATCCTTGCACGGACGGCACATTACTCATAGGATAGTTACTCATAAGTCAAAAGGGGAAAAGGCGTTTGAATATTAAGTCGGCGACGCTCAAGCACGTTTTGAGGCTATTCATATTATCGATTATGAAGCTGCAATGCGTCATCACTCCAACAGTCCTTTGATATGCTGTTAACGGGACCGCTCTCCCTCCCCAGCTCCGTCGCCCGTCAATCAGTCTTTGTCGAAACTCACAAGCTAACCACAGGAGTCGAAGAAGACTCGAGCAGCCTCAGAGCCCAAAGCTCCCCCAAGGCCGACAAAGAATCGGAACGCCAGGTAGAAGGGCTTGCCGCTGCTACCTCTCTATCCCCACCTCCCTACCTCCCAGTCGCGGCTCCAGGCAAGCAGTACAAGCGGAAGCGAGCTAAAGCGGAGTAAGTAACGACCCTCCCACATGTCCCTTAGAAACAATTGATACGCTTTGTTGGTCCAGAAGTATCATCACAAACCGCTCCTTCAATAGGGCGTGTAGTGCGGCAACCAAGCGAGCCATTTGGACGAGAGAAAAGCCTGCCTGTTCTTCCATGTGCCCGTGACAGGAGTATCGACCTACTTCTTCTTATCTTTATTAGCACCGGAACATAAGGGCTGCTCAACAACTCCTTACCTCGGGTATGCCACCAGATAAGCTGCTGTTCTGCGCTCTCAGTATAAATCCTGGACTAAGGAGTGTCTTTTCCTCAGATTCTTGTCTTCAAGAGTCACACTATAGGACGTGTCGGTATTCTGACGGCCTCTCAAGAATTTGTCGTGATAAGACGTTGAAGACTACCTGGGGTCCCTCGTGGTGTCTCACCAGAGTGTCATCGTATGGTGGAAGCGGTAGGCTGGATCCTACCTCGAACGAGTTATGCCCTGAGAGTACGTTTTGATGAATCCCTTCAATTCTGTTGAACCAGCTTCTGGTGCTGCTGCCGCTGGTGGGAACGGTACAGGACATCGTTCGCACCAGCTTGAAATGTGCGCTGATGGAGAACGACGTACACTGTGCTCATGAGATCTCCCGGGGTGGTCACGTTTTCACCAACCTTGAAACTCCGGCGATTCGCATTGCCTGAGACGCTTGGAGAAAAAGACTGCTTGTTTGGTAGCGGTGAACTTTTCGGTCGCGATAGAATCTGTCTCTGGCGGAACGGATGCGCAAGCAATGCCAGCATACGGCGCCATAAGGTCGGGTGAAGGTAGCGTAGGGTAACATCGAGAGGAAACCATTAATTCTAACGTTCTTCGATAGCTCAATGATGGTGTACCTGTTGAACCGTCAGCCTCATCCTGGACCGCGTCGAGTACCAAGCCGCTATAGACAGGGGCTGTTACGAGTAGGTGCTCATAGCACTAAGGGTTTCCAATTACGTAATTCATGCCATGAAGGTTGAGACTCCCATTATAGGAAGCATCCGTTTGGTCGTGTTTTTGACATAGTGAAGCATTCTGTAAGGTGTGGAACGTATCGCCAAAGGATAATTCTTCGAGGCTGCGGAGTAGGAGCAAATATTAGCAAGTGACTCAAGCTTTCAGAAACATCAAGATTGGAGGTGACGCTGCATAAGGCTCTTGGGAATCTCAAAGACCAAAAGGCGTGGTGCTTTGTGATGCTTTGCTATTCCAAAAAAAATCTCGCTCAAGCACATCACGTGCCGGCAAGTGCAAGTTGTCGGCGTTGCCCTAACCAGCTGATAGCAGCGGCCTGAATGCCTATCGATTAAGTCTCATCGTGGAGCCTCCTCAAGCCTTCCCATTGACTAACACTCCAGGTCGATTGGCCCACGCAGCCTGCATCGTACACATGGTACAAGATACTGGACTTGACCTTAGATTGGCAAGGATTTGGTTTCAGATTTCCAAGGGGTTCGAGTTCTCGACATTTTTAGGACATGTGCCTTTCGTTCTCGTTGGCTGAGGCCTATTTCCCTATTCTCGTCCTGAGCTCTCCTGCATATCTAATTTTTCCCGACCGATCTGTCGATGCTTTTCAACCAACCGGTAAGGAGCCGACTTGTTGATGTGCAACGTAAAGCCTTAAAAAAGAATACAGGCATGCTACCCTGTGGGTGGGTGTTAGCCTGATTGCCTGATTTGTTCCGAGGAGGACCTTACGAGCCTCACAAAAAAGATAAGAACCACTTTAGGAAGATCTCGGGAAGAACTACCATACATGACTTCGGACCATGCTCTGGCTAATGACACTTTCACCCATTAGTGCGCATTTATCCGTTCATATGCTACGAGGGTGGCAGCTTTAAACTCGTTCATCAACGATCATCGGGCTGGCCTGGCATGGGGTCAGGGAAATTCGAATACTACTAGCTTACAACTCGTCTTCAATCTTCGACACCATAATTCAGTAAAGCTAAAAGTTTGGCGGTCTCGTAATCGAGCTCAAGGCTTCGTTTCGATGTTTGAGCCTGCCTGCATTGTGCCATACCAGCGCGTACGGGTTTTGAACGAGGGCTGTTCACCTCCCCACGACTTCCATCGGAATCTTCGAGAAACAATCCAAGAATAGTTTGTTCCAGGACACGACAGCGATTCCTAGAAGTAAAAAACCCTGTGCTCACGAAGAATTGTCAGTACTCCTTTGCAATTTCTCATACCAACCTTCCGGTCAATCCATGTACTGATAAATAAATGCTCTACCTAGTATACTGGTCACAAGTAACATCGGTCGCCAATCCTACTGCCTTGAACCGGTCGTTTACAAGCTAGACAGATCATTCAAACCCGCGACAGCGACATTCTGCGACTCCCACACCACGACCACGGTTCCATCGCTTCATCCCGATCGAAACAGGTCATCTTCGTTCACGACCGACAAGTCAGCCTACCAGGAACTGCTGTGCATACGTCTAAATCATCCGCCTACCAGATTCAAAGCAAGAAAGCACTCTGACATACACCGGGCCTCAAGCACCAGCAGGCAATAAAGGACCGGGAACAGTAAAATGACCCACACTCTCTACAGCGACTGGTTGTTCTCAACCGCCTTGTGTCATCCGCTGGTGTGAGGCTGAGACCACAGACATCCATCGTCATCGAATCTCCTGCTACTTCTTACTCGCCTCCCAAAGACGGCTTGAGATACAACAGGAACACAAGCGAAGAATGTGGATACCTGCATGGATATTCTGTGGTTACTCTCGATGCCTGCATCTACATAGTAGGCACACAGAGTCCAGGTCTTCTACTTCTGCGGTCACAGAATGAAAGCCTCGCACTGATCCCGAGCAGAATACCCTTGATCACCCGATGATACTTCGTTCACGAAATGGACCCTTGTTGATTACACAGCCGACCTCATGCCACAACGCTACGGAGCTTTGTATCGATATACTAATAGACTCGCAATCTCTGCAGCTACAACACTACATCATTTGTATTACGGCTCACGCCCCTCCCAGACTCTTACACCGAACCATTTCTGGGATTTTTAATAGTGCAGAATCATTACTTAGCAGCTTTTTTGTCTGAAACCCTGTCATACTATCATACTCGCACGCTACACAGGTTAAAATCTTCGACACCTCCACATTCTGAGTCTGTGGTGGATCCGGGCAACAATTAAAATATCTCAAGCCCTCGAGCGGAGGTCGAAAATGGGGATAACTATAGCTGGAGGGATAATGGCGCTCTCACTCGCGAAGAAGTGCACCAGGTGCATACAAAAGTACCATTAATTCCATGGGGCCAGGATTTTGAGCCTCCACCCGCATGCCATTCATAATAAAACCTGCCGATAGCGATTAGATACACAAGGAAGCTAAGCATGTGTCCGTATGCATCCTTGCCAACAAGCTTTCTCTTACTGGCGGCCTTTTTGTGGGATCTTTCGAGTAGACATCCATGTCAAACTCTCTCCATGCCACGTGTAGATCCTGGCATGCGGGCATTATGTAGGCGTTTCTACACAGATACAAGGGGGATATCTTTAGGGTGGAAAAACCGCCTGAACCAAAATGCATACAGGACCTAGGACCTTTCTGCTACGTAGTGGATTTGGCCAAGGTTTTGTGCTATCGGTGGGGGTGGACTGCGAGTCGATTGGGGGCCGTATGCACTCCTGAACGCGGGCCTGGCTCTCGGGTCGACCTGATGTGTCGCCAGCACCAGAGTGTCCGCATTACTCTTGTTTCAGCTACCAACGTTTACTATTCCGTAGATTATATTGGATGGTAGAGTATCATAGCGGAACAGCGGCCGTCAGAAGGATGATCTTTGGCGAAACCTAATCAAGCCGGCTCGAGATTGGGAATGCACCACCCAAGGAATGTTGGATTCCTCCTTTCTGCAGCATCGACAAGGGCAAGTAAGTGGAATTAATAGTTTCGTGATGAAGCAGTCCCCAAAGTTTCATTTCCGACTGCAATTGACCACCAGCGCATGAGATTGGCAAAATTACTGTGCCTTTGAGGCTGGAACCCTCGGTTTTAGCGTATGCAGAAAAGCTATGGAATCCTTGGCATCGCATTTGTCGCGCCCCCCCACCAAAAATACTACTGAATCCGGACATTTTTAATACTTCGGAACCTTCAAAGCCCACTTTCGCGTTAGAAACATCAATGAAGCTATTCAAAGTTCTTCAACTACTGACTTATGTTCTAAGCAGCTATGACTGATCCACTGGCTTCGGCCCTTCGCTCGAAGATACTATGTCTCCTGCTTCTACACTGGAAGCCTCAAGCCATCGCCGAGAAGGTTCACTGTCACCGTAAAACTGTTTATACTATGCAAGAGAACCTCTTCATGTATCACTCTTTCTTTAGACCGCAGTTTCATTCGAGAAAAGCTCTTCAAAAGATCCGAAGCAACAATCATGAGCTATGCAGAAAGAAATGATCTGATTCTTGTGAAAAGAGTGAGGTTACATGTGCATCAGTTCACGATATTCAAAATTCTGAAGAGAAGACGTTGAAGTGAAAAACAAGATCAGCGTGAAGAAATAGCATTCGTCTGTCGTTGAAGATCAATGACGTGAGTCTCATGTGTCTTCTTCGCTGCTATGAAATTATCAATGATATGTCTCTTGAAATTGCGAGAACAATTGACATTGACAACAGCGTCTACAATGATCTTAGCAGCGACGTCAGTCTTGACTTTGCGAGCAGCGTCTGCTTTGACTTTGACGACAGCATCTGTTTTGAATTTGTCAGAAGATGTCTTCGATCTTGATGAGATTCTCGATGAAATGAGAGAATGCTTCAGAGGTAGGTTCTGACTTCGACGTGACGACGGCATGAGAAGGGCTAGAAGAATATTAGTACCGTGAAAAGTTTGAATAATTTCATATTTACCTGTTGTATTAATTCTGATTTGAATCAGGCTTTGAAGGTTCCGAAGTATTAAAAATGTCTGAATTCAGTAGTAAATTCGGTGGGGGGCGCGACAAATGAGAATTCCATAGCTTTCTGTCTTCCCGCGGATTCCATGTCAACATCAACCGCATTTTCTCACTCTCTTCTCTCTGCCTTAACCCTGTATCAGTTCCACCATTTCTAATCCTGGCTCAAGGTACATGATTAGTCGACACGACTATCGTGATGGCTTAACATGACCGCTAGGCCGGCATGAGCTAGTGCCATAAATAGTTCACCAAAGTACCCGACATCCCATTTCCTACACCAATGGACGAGCGCACTGAGACGGCGGTGAGAGAATTCCAAATTACGCTCATGCCTATTTGGTCGACAGCCAGCAGTATCCGCCTCACCTTTCCTCCATGCTCTACAGTATCTGGTCTGCTTGGCCGTTTTTAAATTAATCGACATGGGGCTGGCAGGGCTGGACGCCGACAAGGCTAGTGTTTGGGTCAAGTAGATACCACGCCCATACCGGAATTTGTGCACAGTCCGGAAGATCATGGCTTTAATCACACCTCCACATCTATCCCTACCAGCCTACCCTTAATCGATTGGACCCAGCTCCCCGCAGAAAGGAAGGCATCGCAGGTGTATGGAAATTTACCAGGAAGAAACGCCACTTTGGAAGATGTCAATTTATCGTTTTCGTGATCATGTTCAGCCTGCTTATCATCTCACTCTTGAGATGTCACGGCTTGCAATGGAGCCACTGTTGGTTTTTCTCACAAACATCATCTGAATTATCTATTCATACTCCTATAAGATGACCAGCATGTCTCTTGGACGTTGTTCGTGGGTCAGGCACGCAAACAGCCTCGACTTTGCGGTGCTTCTCTTCCAACTGTCACGCTAGTCTTTCCGCAATGCATGTTCCTCGGACCGACGGCACGGAAAGGCTCAAGCCTTTCAGTAGGCAATTCTTTCAATGGCACTATATAGACTCGTACACCCTACGAACAGTAGAAGAGCTATTCCTCAGACTGTTTTTGTACTTGCTGATGTACGGTGATGGCATTTCTCGCCATGCAACGTGAGCTTTTGGCACAATGTCGTGACATGTTTCATTAATACTTATTCTGGCAGACTCAACCAATGGAGGGGTCGACGGCTTGAATGGAGGAAGAGATGGAATATCCCCGGTCGGAAGAGAGGTCCATCTCTGGCGACGCCACCCGACTTGCTCGGCTTTCAGCTGTGGTTCGAAGGTATAGAGTATGCTCAGGGATTTCAGCCATTGGTGACAACCGGTGGCGAAGTGTATGTAAAGAAGGGTCTATTTAAGAGTGCTAGCTAATGCTCATAGGCCAAATCCCTTCAAAATCACCGAATACAGCCTTCCTAAACCTCATCCTGTTGTAATGGATAATTCTATCAATAAAACACAAAAGGACTGGAATGCCGAGGAACTCCTTGGAACTCACAAGTATGGTCCCCAACCTTCTTTGTACTTCACAGTAGCAACTTGTAGTGTGAATTTACTAACGATGGATACAGTAAACTTTCCCCTGGGTGCCAATCGTTGAGTTCGCCCTCTCGGCTCGACGATCCGCTTTCAGGCCACTCCACGTACGTACACCAACTTCCAGATGCCAGCGCCACCTACCAATGCCCATCGAATCCAACATCAGAAGGCATGTATCCAGGAATATTTCCACCCATGCTACCCAACGCCCACCCTATGTCTGATGAGTATTGGTTCTTCCAACCATCTCTCTGGGATGCTACAACCACCACAGAGAGCAGCGAAAATTTCCAACCACATCCATCCCCTCTACTGCCAATGGAACCAGACAATCTCCGTGTGCCAATCGAGCCTGCCGTGGCTAGCTTTTATGCCTGTCTTCCACACCGTTCAAATGAGTCTCAAACTCAACCCCAAAACAATGATCTAGATCCAGCAATCAACACCCCTGTACTACCTCATAGCTACGACCCATGGTCTGGCCAGCTCTCTTATGACGGAGTGCTCCCCCACCATCGTCCTGACCATTAGAAGGGCGCACATTCTGCGCTCCTTACATACTGAATAATCTTTAGTCGATCACATCAACACTCGAAACACCTTTGGAATGCTCACAAGTTACCCTGGTTGATCGCATACAGGATCTTAGGACCTCGAGCTTTCTCTAAAAGTTTTATACACCTTTTATAGACATCATGCTGCCGTTTTGATATTTAATATAATCTACAAAGCTTCTCTATTCTATTTAGGACCTTAAAGCTTTACAACAAACACTATATGCCCCCTGCTTGCTAACATCGTCTATAGAAAGTAAGGTATGGAGCTATATTGAAGGAAAACCCCATCTGAACGACTCCCACGCCATGTTTCCAGACGAACAGAACACCCCCACCTACGAAAACCCCCCATTATCCCTTCCAAACCAAGCCAACGCAACTCTCACGCCACCTTCAACATCTCGCATCTTCCTCTTCCCGAAAACCATATCCCGCGCACCTTTCACTTCGTCGATCTGATTTATCTTTCCATTTCTCCACCAGTCTCATCAAAAAACAAACCCTTCAACACAGAGCTACAGTGGCGAAACCAACAAAGTTCAGGGCGAACCACAGACCTGGCGCCTGGGCGAGCAGAAATTCCTTCCCATCTTCGTCCCTTAAAGCGAAAGACTTTAGTCCCACGCATCCCGATCTGTCTCACCTCTTCTACCTCCCCGAAACCTCCACCCCAATCCGCAAACTCACCATCATCCCTCCGAAAGCGGAACACATAATCCCCCCCCCTTTCCAAACTCCACACCCTCCACCACCACTACCCCCGCCTCTCCTGTCCTCTCCTCTCCTCTCCACTCCACCTCCCCGCCCTAACCTCCCACCCCACCCTCCCCAAACCCCACTAATCCCCTCATCCAACACAACCCTACCCAGAAACCCCACCCCACCCCACCCCACCCCATCCCTATTCTCCCCTCCAAAAGCTCCAGCCCCCAAAACCTCACCCCAAAGAGAAAGAAAACCACCACACCATTGTACCAGCGCTGTTAGGAATCGAACCTAATATAATATAACTCTCCAACGACTACCCCTTTCCCTTCTAGAGGAAAACGATCACGTGCGCAATCAAGCACCTACCTAGGGCTAGATCCTCGCTTATCTCACCTTACCCTGGGTCTAACCCTAATTCAAGCTCAATGTCGCCAATCTCTCACCAAAACCTCAACGCCAAACTCCACTGACAATTCGCCCCCTTTGCCCAACCACCACCTTATCTCTTACACAACTGTTTCGCTCTCACCCTCCCAGGGCCTACGTTTCCTCCTTCTCTGCTATACGCCTTTACATCGCCATCGCCACCGCCATCGCCATCGCCATCGCCATCACCATAACCATCTCCCAGTAAATCGATATTGCTGTGCGCTGGTACTGGTACGGGCGCGGGAGTCTCTAAACGGGGAGGGAAGAGGAGGGGTGGGGTTCTCGGATGGGGGTTTAGCAAGGGGAGGGCCTGTTGCTAAACTTGGAAGAGGGGGGATTTGTTGGCATACGAGGGCGCATGGGGGCATATTGATATTTTGGTTGTTGCTGTTAGGAGGCTATCTAGGAGGTGGAAGGTGAAAACTCTACTGGCGGGCCCCAGCCCTACCAGCCCTATGAAGCGGAGGTTACCAACTCCCCTATCTCCAACACTCCCCCTTGGGAATCGGAGTCTCCATGGGCCAAAATTCGGACCTTCAAGCTCCCCTTTTTGAAGCTTTTTAGCCCCCCTCCGCTCCTACACGAAGCAATAGCATGACGCTGATCAGGCTTTCCCGGCCTCTAACACGAAGCAGTATATTCTGAAAGTTTCAAAGCTCTTCTGTCATCTGACGTGGCTTTTTGAAATTTCGGCTCTGAAGCTTCCTAGCTCTCGAATCCTGACAGATGACTTTCAAGTCTCTTGGCTTTTGTATATCGTTTATTCTTCGCAAAGATCTATTCACGATTTTCATTTGAAATCACCGCTACCCTCGCTTCGAAGACATTAGTTCACGGCTTAATCTGATTCATTCAGAACGACCTCGTTTCTGCGTCGTTTCCGGCATTCTAGTAGCCTCGTTTCTGGCTCGTTTCTGGCTCATCCGGACATAACCGATGCATCGCCTCATCTATCCACGATGACTGACTCTCTTCGGCTCAGTAACCACCGGCTACGTTGAACCTGACTCGACTGCATCGCTTCCCTTCACCGAAGGCACATACATATTCACGGTGTTTCTGAATTCTGATTGGCTCCATCGCGTAGAGGCTTTTGATTGATGACGACGATGGGACATGGACGATGATTTAACCGTACTCAGGAACGGAATAACAACTTAGGCAGCTTGCACTAACCCGGGCTCATAACCTGGTGGAGGATGAGGTCATATGGGGCATTTTGGTATGTAGGTTGAAGCTTGATAGGAGTCTATCTATGTAGGAGTGAGCAGGTAAAACTCTACTAGCGGGCCCCAGCCCTATCAGCCCTATGAAGGCGGAGATTACCATCTCCCCTATTTCCAACAGGATTTGCTTGGGTGGCGCGATTTTTATACTGGGGTTGGGATATAGTTGAATTCTTGATTTGGCAATGTGATTTGGGGGTATCATCTATCTCTAGCTACTTTTTGCCATGCTTTTCCTTTCGCTTTCGCTTGTCCTACTAGTATCCATCCCCTCCTTCTTGATTGATACCCCTTCCGCCCCGAAATCTTCCTCGTTCTGCCCCCGGCGCTCAGAAAAGAAGTCGAGCCCCTTGGAATCACCGTCTCCCCTTACACTTCCAACCATCTCCTAACATCCGACGGTATTAACAGCAATCTCAGCTATAAAATCCAATTCCCGAGTATAGCAGAGATCTCTCGCGACTTCCGCTGTCGAGCTGTTTGTGGATGGGGTTTGCGAGGTTTGGATTTTGATGGGGCTTAAGGGCCTAGCAATAGGAAAGAGCGGGGGAGTAGGGGTTGGGTGGCTGGGGGGGGGGTGCGGGGACTGTTGAGGGTATGAAGCATCGTTGTGGCAGTTGGAGGAGCGGAGAGAGCGGTGGTGGGATGGATGTGGTGGAATTGTAGGGCTTGGCAAAAATGAGTTTGTTTGCTTTTGTAGACCGAAAGCTTCAACCTTTAATACAAGGAAAGATACAGCGATACAGTATTCCTCTTATGCCTGCGACAGAGATATGCTTTTACCAAGAAATGCCATCGAGGACCCTAACCAGGCTCTTTGGTCTATGAGGGCATGATCGAGTTCCGCTCCTGATGTTTTATATCCAGCGCTCGACTCGAGACTATCGGTATTGCTGGGGCTTGGCCGAGAAATTTTGCAATCCATTAGGGCTGCAGGGTTGGAACCGCCCCGCCATCCCCTTGCGACACTGCAGTTGTATAAAGCGGTACCGGCAGACCGATTGAAGGTTGTACTGCTGCTACTGCTGCTACTGCTGCTGCTGGTCACTTAGCCTCCTGTAAGCTGACCTCAGCCATGAGTGCTCGCGTGCTTGGTGGGTTGGGTGGAAGAGTGAGTGGCTGACCATGGACCTGTTGATTTCTGGATGAAAAGCATCAGCGGTAGACCACGGACACAAGTCGGACAGGGAAAGATACGCAGAGGCATCCTGGATAGTAGAGTCGAGATATTGGAGTATAGGATGGGCGTGGATATCGGTATTCCTGGTACTTGAAGCGGAGCACTGAAGGAAACAACTTGAGAGGAGGGCATTGGACGAGTGTGTGTCGAAGCATGTTATCTGGTGAAGAGAAGGACTAGAATCTTGGCCCTGAACAACAACTGAACCATCCGAAGGGGTGTTCGAGTGTATTTTGGATTCCATGTGTATATGATATGTTAGAAGCGTACAGGATACCAAAGAGTAACAAGCGCTGCCTTGTCGGTTATCTATCAAGATAGAGCTTTCTCAATCGCGTGTGCGACAATCCACTCTCGTAGTTGATGCCGGCATTTTGTTGCTCCTAAGCAAGTGAGAGATAACATATCATCGAGTGGAGCGAAGTGAGCGATCCATAGGTTGCTTGGGAAAAGTGACCGATGCGTGTAGGCACAATCCTTGACTCCTGTAGAGTCCACAGCAGAATTGACTTTTGTTTGGCTCAAGATCGTTTGTGTGGCCTTTGAGCATGGGTTTTTCATGGCTGGATATAACCAGTCACAATATTCTGAGATACACGGTATTCGATGGATCAAAACCAGGAGACCTGACCAGGTCAGAAGAAAGTTATATCAGTAGCGAATCTTGTCACACCAGTGAGTGCAGAAAGTCGGGGTACAACAAGCGGCCAATCGTTGTCTCGGCAAAGCCGGTTATTGTACTCCGACTTTCTGCGTGTGGAGAACCATGGCGGGTTCGCCGTTTTCAACCCACTATGCAGGCAAGGGAGACTTTCAACAGGCATCGCCAGAGCAAAGGTCCAAAAAAAAGCTGTCATTGTGATAGAACCAGCCAACATGTCAGAATAGACCCGATGTGCTATTTTCGTACTCATTCTGATTGCGTGGCGTGGAGTTACCGTCCCGCCGTCCCTCAGGGTAAGAGTAGGCAATTAGCAATCGCTCCTAATGACTTGGCCTTCGAAACGCGGTAAATGTGACATGTTGTTGTGTGGTTGCTCTGGTCGAAAGGACCCGCCTTGATTGGATATGATGTGCTCTCTAGGATGTTTTGCTTCCGGCACGGATTGCGCCATGCGTTTCCGGAGTAAAGACAGCAGGCCCATGTGCAAGGGTAATTTAAGATAAACCCCTTGAGCACCCTGGACACCTGAGGTCGTCTATGCGCTTGCCACCAAAGCTGGAAGTCATAATTCAGTGCCAATGGACGACACTTCGCATACATGCAGGGCTATCCGCATTATGCTTCATCATTTCGGATCTGGCCCACATAGACAGTGCTGGAAGAAAGATGAGCTGTTGAAAATCTCCGGGCCTCTATTTGCCACTTCAGCGGACTTGTTTCTGTGGAGACGTACATTGCAGTCTGATGCGGGACGGTCCGAGCATAGATAAATGATGGATGCCTAGATGGTTTATTGTCAAGGGGAGAATGAGAGTGTCCTGCCCTGGAGAAGATCATAAAGGAAGGTTTGCGCTGTTGTAGAAGGAGTGCCTTAGGGTATTCGCCGGTCGTGCCTTACCCGGGGTAGCCAAGTCTTTCCTTCAACACTAAGACCGTAATGCACTAATCCGTCCCGAAGAGCTCTAGTTCTTCTTCCTTGAGAGTTGCCCTAAGGCAAGACATGTTGAATGTCAAAACGTCAACATGAGGTACATTTGATTTGATCGGTTTTTGCTAGTGGGCAGCTTTATAGTTGATATATCGTCAACGGGAATCCGGCCTGTATGTTGATTGTACCCCCTGTCTTTGTTACCTCGAGCAAAATATCGTGTAGAATCTGGGATATGTATTATAAGGTACCTTCAGAAAGAGAGACCTCGAGCAAGCAGATAGAAACGCTGTCACAAAAACCTTAACCGTCGGCAACCGAGGCTTTGCCCAATAAAAGGCGCATATTCCATGGTCCTTTGAGAGCGGGTTATAAGCAGGACAACCCCCATCGCCTGCCTCCTTGCATATGCTCCTAGTAAGATTGGGCATTTAATAGGGGCGGCAGTGGGTTGCTGGCCTGGACGTTGTAGCTGCAGGATAAGGAGGTTTCCTGCGTCATAGTGAGATGGTTGCGTCCAGGTTTTGCCCAATCATAGCCTCGTATCGGTCAGCCTTGTCAACAACGAAAAGAAGTCTTGCTCTTCCTAAGGTATCGGAAGTTTTCTCCTACACTTCATGCCTTCGCGACAATAGCAGACATCCAAACCCTCGACGCGAATGATCACTTCGCGCAGAGAAGTCAGATGGCGGGCCTTTTGCAGTGATAGACGTGTCAGGAGAGGAGAGTGTGAGTTCCGTTATGGACCATCGCAGTTGCTGGCAACAGCCTCATCCAACCCTTCGAAGAGCCTATGGTTTTCCTCAAAACAGCTCAAGCACCGTACCTTCCCCTCCATGGTGAGGATCGAATTTAGATGCTGCTTAAACTACTTTGACTTGGGCGCGTAGCATCTATCTGATCTCATCAGCTTCACAGCAACTCCTCCAAAGCTCCTTGGAACCATCGACAGCAATATCGAGACTCGAAATGACCGTAGACGAAGCGACGCCACATATAGACCACACTTTGCTTACCAACATCTCTCCCTATCTGCAACAAAATTCCAACCGCCGCCGATCTCAACGTTGGTGGCAAACAATTTCGGAGTACACAGTGAGCACGGACAACGGTATCTTCATGGCCATTCTAGTGCATGTTCACCGAATCTTTGGAAGAGCTATCGCGCCCTAGGTATCTCTTGACAAAAGCTCTGCCTATGTGAGAGCATCCTTCAAGTCTCGGCCATTTCGACATCCTTGACCAACTCTTCCAGACCCTACACTGAACAGTGTGGCAAATGGGACAATAGACAGCCCATAGCTAGGGCAATAAACCCCTGCGCAAACAAATAGTCAGAGACTAAGCAAGAAGGCAGTATCCAGGCAGGCTTTGGGCTCTCTCCACCTTTACCCTGTATCTGGACAGCAGAAGGACTAGCTTCTCACAAAATCCAATACAGTTCCAGTAGCCCGCGAGCCCACCCTTTTTCTAGGAAGATTACTGTTGAAACAATTGGGCACCGATGGTAGCATCTACAGTCTGCTTCCACCAAGCCGTGGCAGGGGCGTTGGAGTCTGCGATAACGAAGGGATGTGCGATCTATAATTGCCATAACAGGACTATTATATTAGTCTAGGCTTGAAGCGCCTCTATAAAGTAGTAAGTCCTTGGCCATGCTATTTTGATCCACACGTCAGCCTCCGTACCCAGAAATTTTACGGATACCCCATTCAGAATGACTAGACAACTTAGCGAAGCAGGGCCATCTCTTCTGTCACTCACCTTTGCAAGTCAGCGAATAAACTGCCTGGTATGTGTTTCCATCACGCTACGGCCCCTGATAGGACGCTGACGGCGGCATAGTTGGCAAATTTCCTTTTTTAAAAACCTGGGCGGCCTGTCCGTTTTCACCGCCACAAGTCTGGCCACTCACTCGGTATGGCTTATAATTGGTAATGATTTATCTTGCGGCAAGACGAGGATGATTCGACCGTGCAAAAGAGAGGCACGTGATAGTAGAGGTCGGTGACTATGGTATAGGAGATCTATTTCCGTTAATGGCTTGACGTAGCCCTCTCAACTCTGCCATGCTTCGAAACAGAGCTTACTCATCAAAGAAGATACGTCACAGAAACCAAGAGCCTCTATGGATTGCACTTACTATACCTTATTCGAGAACCAAGTGTCCCAATACCCACACAAAGCGTCGAGACGATCCGCACACATCGATCTCCAGATATTTCGTTGTATGGTCTTCATTGTCGCCCTTGTCTTATCTTCGAGGCACACTTATCAATACGGCAGCTTTAGCATTTAGCACAGATGAGGCGGTTCTACCAAGTAGATCGGACCCCAATCGCCCGCATAAACGCATTCAACAAAAAAATTGCATGGCAGTACATATATTTGTGAAGAATGTGGACTCGACGTTCCGGCCACAAGGTTTTATCGAAGTTAGAGTTCAGAAAGATCGGTAATGATTGAGTGATTCCTTTACACGCGGAAACAATGAGGGTTACATTCTGGTAATCAGCCATGGAGAATGGCGAGTAGTCCCGTGCCACATCAAGCCTGGTGCTAGTTCCAACTGTACTCTCTAAGGCGGACATGTTGTGGGTACTGAGGGTTTGGGCAGCCTTTGCCAAAGCACCCAAATCGAGCAAGTAAGTTCGTGCAAGGTATTGAACGCAACAACAGGATCCTGCATTTGCTGAGGCGACTATTATAATCTTGAGTGTAGGCTTCTAGATTCCCGATTTGCCTCTTTGAAATGAAGATCGAGCTGCTCGCTGCCAGACCGATATCCCGATGTCCTTCCATCGAAAACTCTCCTGACGATTTACTCTCTATTGAAATCGAATTTCCCATGTTAGTAACTTTGAACATTTTGGTTTTCTCAAGTCAATACCAACAAGCTGTCCGCTCGATCCTGATTTCCTCTATTGTGAACTCACACAGTAATGTTGGAGATCGTGGCTTTATGGCATGGTCTCAAGTGCTCTTTCCTCTTATGTTACACAATCGCGACTTACCAAAGCTCTCTCTAGCACTCCCCTTTATTTCCTACATATATATATTCCAAGAATGCGGATGAAACTCAAGTCTACTCGTTGGCCTAGGCGAATCCAATGATCGAGCAATATCGTACCCAGACGTCGGCTGACATCTAACGCATGGTCGGAAACCTTAGCTTTGGCGCTCTGCGTTGGCGCTCTGCAGGAGCTTGGTACATGGATTTGCGAACTATTACTACGCCTGGAGCGCGGTAGTGCACACACGATATCCTATTCTCGCTAATACATTCTTGGTAGCCTCTTTAGCTGCGGAATGTGATCGACAACGAAGCCAAAAGGCGTTAGAGATGTACTGGGGTCTTCTTCTTTGGACTGGTAGTGGTAGAGTCCATGTTTCAATTGCAGCCCTGTACCTTTCTTCTACGGAAGCGCCTAATTGCAGTACCTTAACCGCACAATCCTAGCAGGGAAATCTGGACGTCAAACGTCAGGTGTGAGGCACAGAATCCCTTTCGAAGGAGAGAAGGCTCAACTGACCAGTCTGCAGCGGGATAAAACGGCTAGGTTGACTCGATGAAATCTTGAGATGGAGTGCATAAGATACTGCGGAGCTGATCACTAAAGAGTTTAGAAACTGATAAGCTCAACCTGCCATACGCGCCCGGTACTCTTCGCCATACACAAGCGAACTGCCAACGAAACTCCTTGAAGGAGAATGCACATTATCTGCGCGAACAACCAGCCATCGAGCAGGCGTTCAATATCTCAGAGTCCGGACTCCATTCCTCGCTCTGTCCTGCCCGTCTAGCCCCAATCGAGTCTTTGCAACCGAGGAGATCTACAAACGGTGTTATCAGGAATCGAAAGCAAATCCCGGCGCTCGAGCGACGCTTCCTCAAACCCTCTACAACTACCATTTTGGGCACCTCCAGCAGCCAGAAAAAAATAATGAAAGGCGACAAAAATCGTGTGGAGGGATGGGGACTGAGGACACAATTTGCTAGAAAAGACGATCAAAGTTCGTTGAAGGTCAGAGCAGCCAAGTTGAACAATGCGGGGGAAAACAACACCAGTAATAATATGGCGAGCACAGTCGGCAAAGTGACTACTTTAATTAGGGTTTTAGGGTAAAGTATGCAGAATAAGCGCGGTTCTGTTCAACGGAAATTACTTTAACCTTAAGGTTTCTCAACATGAAAATAGACAATTTCCGTTGTCTGTGGCACACTCTATACGATGTTAGTGTGTGTTCACTTAAAGAACCTGTTGCCGTTGTCAATACGCAAGCAGGTCATGAAATACTTACCACATATGGTCTGAAGTCTCATTACGTTAATCGAGATCGATTATCCGATGGCCCAAGAGGCCTTCATTTTCGTAGCAAGCCCCACAATGCGTAGCAGAAATCTCGTCTTACTCATACACATGACATCGACATCCTTTCCATTTCTCAGCTTCAGGAGGTAAGCTTCCCAACTTGCAGTAGCAGTAACAAGCTTCAGTGAAGAGCTAGAGAGGGTTTTTTTAGAATTTCACATCTCATCTTACTTGCAGTGTGTATTCAGCAAGGCTTCTTCACAGACATTGCAGTCGCGTTGATTCTATTTCTCTTGTTGCTTAATCACGATCGACACTTGATGAACTCGCGTAAATACATGCTGCCTTGGGTTGACCGAGGGTGAGCTATACTTTTGTAACTTTTCGAAGTCTTTCGACGTCGGAACTGCCGGCATCGAGTATATTCCTCACCCTTCAAGATCACGAGATGTCGTGTTCACGTTTACTTCGTATATGGCAGTGTTAACCAGATGAGTATAATAATGCTCAGTCATCTGAACGACTTGTCGATGTCTTAGTGAAGAGCGAATAGCATTCCGCTTTACTTGTCGTAATACCTGTTTCGCTCGACCAAGAATGTTCCTTGCTAACAGTTCTTCAGCAACACAGACCAGGTGCGTTTCTTCTTTTTACCTAGACATCACTTATTGGCAAGACTAACACTAGCTCAGAGCGCTATGTGCACTTGTTTCACTTGATCAATGCGTCAAAGAGTCCCTCTGTCTTCTTGAACAGCATCGAAGCGACATCGAAATCCACAACTTCCAAGCTCTTCCGCCTCAGGTACTAGAATTAGACCTCGCCATTGCTCTATCGCAACGCACATACGACCGCGGCAACAATGGCAGGTTTCCTTCGATTTCATACACAGAATAGCTCTAAAGAAGAGAGCAAGCAGAAGATATATATCAGGGCCTTTCTTAACGCTATGGAAAAGAGTCGCGTAGGGCACGACGTGGAAACTGCCTTCTAGGCCTTCTTGGACCCCACCGGTTAGAATGGGAAACGATCTACGCTTAAGACAAGCTATGGTATCACCTCATCCTGACTCAAATGTGAAACACATACATCGGAAGCGTGTTTCCTTCGAGTAGGGAATTTCTTGTCAACAGCTTGAGCCTCAGCAATGAAGTCTGTGTGCGAGCTTTCATTCAGTCACGGCAGAAAAGATCTGTACGAGGCGAAGAATTGTACGATGGTGACATGCCAAGATAAGGTCTTCTCTCTGTTTTGGCGAGGCCTGTTCTGTCAAGTACCGTCCGATTGGTTCCGAGGCTTCAGGCCTCGTTGTACGTTGAATGCTCAAGACCAGCAAAAAGATGTCGGAGTGTTAGCAATATGAGACTGTTTACCATTCTCGATGTGGTTAATTGGTAAGTCACATCGAATGACCACTACATCTTACAGGGTTCTGATCATCTTGAATTCAGGCCGCCTTGAGACTATCTTGGGAACGTAGGTGGGTACATCCCTACCGAATACTGCTATATAAGGCCCTTCAGACGGTTTCCTGCTCAATCGTAGCACTGAAGCAACAAAAACATTATCGCTACAACTCTGGTTATCTGCTATTTCGCGAGCCTCAACTGACTTCTCTTATAATCCTTAGGCATACACCTAAGAGAAGTACTTACAAAGACTTGCATCACACGAATATATTTAGAAGGCCAAGTCTATAATCCGCCCTTATAAACTATACAACATCCCGTTGTATTCGTATAGTCTTATCAACGTTAGACAATTAAAGACCGTTGACTCATACTGTGAGAGGTTTCTTCTTCGATTCTCTTGCTCATTGAAGGTACGTCTGTTCCCGCGGCAGCTTAGGTTCGTTCGATCAAGCTATTCATGCTCAATCAATTCCGACCAACCGACAGGAAATGATATTTCTCGCCTATTACCTATATGATCAAAGGTATCTTAGGATGGTTTGAAAGTTCAATTGTGATGGTGTGATCTTTCAGTCATTCTCTGACCGGTGAGAAAGATGTTGCACTAATCAATGCTATGGTACGAGAATCATGAAAGATCAAAATGTATATGTGCTTTGATCATTGTTGTTACAGACGTCTAATCACAGAACTATGGCGCAACAACTTCGACATGTCTGGATCGAACATTGTACCTCAGGATGTTGATAATGCTCATTAGAAAGGTTCGAGCTCTGAGCTTCAAACCAAGACGATGTCCTTTAAGCTCAGATCGAGCAAGGAAAGCCTCAAATATCATTGTTGAATGGTCAGCATCTCCGGTTCACCATATCCATGCCACATGCAGCTTTGCATCATGAGCAGCATGCAACAAAATATTATCACGAGTAGCCGTGCTCGTTGCTGTCAGTCTCGCCAGCCATTGTTCTTCTCCAGAAAAGTTTTAATATTATTATATTATCTCTCTTAATCTTCTAGGTCTTGTTCGGTACGTACAGCGTGCATACTAAATCTCCATCATGTTACTCACTTGTAGTGTGTGTTGGAATCTCCATACCTATCTCGCCCCTTGGTTCCCCAGCGAGCAAGGTTTCTAAGACACAGAGATATAGAACAGTCTCAAAGGTCTTCCTGCGGCATCGATGAACATGTCTCTATTCAGAACAGTGACGTTCAAATACACTACTTAGCTAAACTAAATTCAGTATGCGTGCCGAGGAGATGCACGTTATCTACCTAGCACACAACAATATCAAGGTAATTGATTTACTGAACAGGCCACTCTTTCAGCACTGGAGATCGACGCTGTTCTTTGTACATGCGTGTTCTAGGCTTCTCAATCGCATGGCAGCTCTTCCTAGAGTGCTGTGACTGCCTGCTACGAGTTCGAGCGCATAGTGGTTCAGGTAGAGTCGCCGAATGAGTTGTTGGTGAAAACACTACTTTACTAAAGGTGAAATCCTCACGCCTCGATTACTTTCATCACATCATTTAACGCTTGTTGCCTCAGAATGTACCATCCTAAACCTGCATTGAAACCCTACCTTATGGAGAACAAGAATGGAGCCACTAGGGTTAGGGCTTTCAGGTAAACCTGGCTAGTCTTATCTACCGCAGCTTATCGTGTTCGGTCAACTTTCCACTTCAAGCAGCAGCGTACCTTCGCTTCTGATCGATTGTTTCCCTGGATTTCGATGGCGAAGATACCATCTAAAAAGACATGCAAATTTCTGTTCCCAGCCGAGTCGTTTAGCAATCAGTCTCGAACACTCACATCTCCAGACAATCTTCAACCCTTCAAAGTTTGCTTGCAATCCGGCGAAGTCCATCCTAGCCTCGGCCTTGAATCATCCCGCATGCAAGGAAAATAGCCAAACATTCTCAACTTACTCCAATGATCTCTAACCTCTACCGCAGCTGGTACACTTCGTGGTCTCACATCGAAACCAAGAGCAGGCACACGGAGAATGCTTTATCAGATAAGATGATCAAAGCCTAGCACAGGAATGATGGCGGAAAGAGGTGGATACATCATGGGACGATAGAAGTAACCGGGGTCGCTGGAACGTAACGGGGCCGGCGAATTCATGTGGGGACCACCGGGGATACAGATAAGCTTTATCTGGGGAAACCAAACCGTTGAGACCAGTGCAACCGTGCAACGTGATCTACAAATAATGGAGGATTGACAATGCATAAGCGCAAGACCTTTGCTGGCAGAACCAATCGATATCCCTAACCTGAAGGATGCAAGCGAGAACTAACAAAGCTATCTACTGCGGCCTTTCCACTCAGGCCGCACTCATCGACTCTGTTCAACACTTCCTCCGAAGGCCACGCTACTGAGTGGAAGAATATTACTCTTGACTGCCACAGTACCGACCGGATGTCTGCTGTATCGCTGATCTAGACCTCTCCACCGCTTCTGAAAATCTTTCGCATCCTAGCATTCCAAACAACATCAAACAGTGCGGCAGGCCAATCCCTCCATGCTATGTCCTCAGCGATCAACAGAAGCAATATACTCCTCCTTGCCAGACCAGATTTCAAAAATTGCCTACAAAGCCCACCACACACACCACAAGCTAATGAGCATACCATGTACCTAGATCACGTAGTCTACGGCCAATAGTCGCAACAACCACGTCGCGCGGCGAAAAATGGTTATTCGGTGTGTGGGGTTACCAGTCCACTGCTAGAAGTGTCTCAGAATATCGAAATCGTGTCTCCTACACCCAACAGTACCAGAATTCATTACGCGGCCAATCCACGTTATCCGGCGAGTTGAAGTGCTAATGTGATCTTGACAGCTGATAGCCATACTCTAGTGTCTACGAGTTGACTAAGACTTCGACAGTCGACTAGGTCTCTACACCACCTAATCCCTCAGACTGTATCCCGAAGTCATTGATAGAACAGCCTAACCATACTCTCTTCGCGAACGAAGTACTTGCCCAATTCGACGAGTCTTGCGTTATGGCGCAATTCCAATACGTGAAACGGGCATAATTAGAGGTTAGTAGACGAAATAAAAATCAAACCCCCTCTAGGCGGCCGGTAGTTGGTTTCCCAATCCGCGTGGCCGATAGTTGTGCGTAACGGCTCACTATCGAGTACAGAAGATTAATTAGCGTAATTGAAAGGTTGAATGTCGGATAGAATTGTTCGTGGAGGGAGATTAGTGGGGGAACCCACTGGGCCAACGGGGATGCTGGGGAGGAGATCGATCGGATGGAGAGTAAGAGGAAGTTCATGTGCGACTCCTCGACCTGTTCGATTTCCGCCTCGATTCAAAAGCATTACATAGTTTCCTTTCTTGAATGCGCAAGGTCGTTGTTAATTAGTATTGATTGAATTGAGAAGTTTAGTAGAAGATCATGATCGTGATTGGTCTGGTCAAGCTATGGTGGTGGATGGAGATGATTGAGATGCGTTATTTATGCTAGGCTGGAGTGGAAGCAATCAATGGGTCTGGCTCTCTGGTGAAGGGAATGCGAATGCAGGGAGTTCTTCCGGATTGAACAGAATAGATATTATACACATGGCAATCGATGCGACGTGTAACCTGATGAAGGAGACTCCCATTATCTATCGTCTCTGCCAGCACCGTCGGCTAAATACCCCACACATCTCCTACAGAGTGGCTAATCACCCCCCCTACCCCCCCCCTCCCTCCCCACAAACACCAGCGACTTTATTCCCCTCCCCCGGGCACACTAAGGCAACGCCATAAACACCGGCAACATCTTCGAGTAATTCGGCGTCCCCAGTCCCGTCACCGGATCCCACCCGCTCACCGCCGTAAAACCAGCCGTTCCACACCCCTGATTCCCGCCACTCGTGATGTCGTTCATCATGCTCGGGTTGCTATAAAGCGTCGGGTTGATGAACCCCACAGCGCCTTTTCCAGAGTTGGCGCGCTGCTCGTTGATGAGCGTAATGACGGAGCCGAAAGTGGGCGAGGAGGCCGAGGTGCCGTAGATGAGGCTGAGGGTGCCGTCGACCGCAACCACGTAGTTTGCCCCATTTGCGGACACGTCAGGATAGCCACGGACGGTTTGGGAGTTGTTATACTGTGTGGCGGTGTACGCGGGTTTGTGGTTGGCGTAGTAGGATTTGACGGCCGAGGATTGGTACGAGGGCTGGGCAAAAACATTGGAAAATCCACCTCCAGAGTAGATGACGGTTTCGCAGGCTTCTTCAGGAGCCGTGACGCTGGCACCGGGCACTATTTGCGTAGCGCCGACGGCAGTCACGTACGGGCAGGTGGCCGGAAAAGAGGGGTTGAAAGTCCCTGAGCCGCCGCCGTTGTAGGTACCGCCTGCGCATTTGGCTCTGGTGCAGCATGCGCCGCCGTTGCCAGCTACGCCATAATCGCCACTGGAGTAGAGAACGGTTACACCCTGCATCCCAAGTTTCATGTATTCGTTGCATTGGCGGACTTCGTAGGCAGGGGTGAGGTCCGCTTCGTTATAACCGTATGAGGTGGAGATGACAGCGGTGGGGGCGTATTTGCCGCAGTCTTTGCTTTTGTAGCCGCCGGAGTTGGGGTCTGGGTAGATGCTGTCGCTGTGGGGTGTTAGACGTTATTCTTCAGGTTTCGGAAACAGGATTTGCTTACTATGTTGGGTTGTCTCCACCGCCTGACGTGCAGTAGGAAGCGTCAATGCCTTCGATGAAGTTGTTGAAGGAGGCACCGATCACGAGATCACCAGTCTGATAGAGGGTCACTTTTTGAGGGTAGACCAATGCTATCGCGTACTGCAAGTCAAGATCTGACTCTCCGTTGTCGTTGAAGCTCTGGGTAGTGGTTTGGTCGACACCTCCATCAATAGAATCAAAGATTGGTCCATCTCCCGAGGGAATCTCGCGGGCCAAGTTGGCGTAGAATAGGTTGAGATCAGATTGAAGGTACGCTTGCGGTGTGTATTCCACGATACCGTACGAGGACTTCGCTAGGGTTCCATTACTGAAGCTATAGAGGGCTCGAAGACATTCGGGAGTGACATAAGTGTTGCAGTTGGAAAGCGTATAGGCGTCTGTAGCGGGAACGATATTAGGACCCGCAATTACTTTACCCTTTTTCGGCTTGAAGCCGATATTGTTGGGATCTCCAGGTTTGAGATTCGTCGGTAAATCGCGTTTAGTTCGTTCTTTGTCGGATTCTGAGATCTTCGTGTCAAAGTGAACAGTTGGCATGATGAAGTCAACGTGCTGTCTGACGGTCTCAGGAACGCTGTACTCGTCACAAGCAAGATGGCCTTGACCAGATTCGTGACCGTAGAATTTGTACTCTGTCCGCAGCAGAGCTTCTACTTCACCAATTGTGGCGTTGAGATTCAACCAATTCCTTCCCATGGATGGGACAATCCGCGACGTCTCGATTCCAGACGAAGTAAGCCAATCATGAACGGCATCCACTGATCCTTGCGTGGGTGCGAAAAATTCGGCAACCTGTTAAACTTAGCGTCTGTCGATCATTCGGTTGAGATCAAAGAGCATTATACTCACCTGCTGGGCATTCCAATGCTTTCCGTAGTTTTTGCTGTCAGGATGGGCAATATCCATGAGGATATCATGACCCTGATCAAGGTTGGTCTGTTTCAGACCTATGCGGACTGGCAACGTGATATGTTTGTCAGGTTTTGTATGCGAGACCTCAGACCAGCTAGCTTCATTTCCGCGCTTTTCGTGAACTACATAGCGAGTAGATGCGGGTAAGGCAGCGGCGCTCGCCGCAAAAGCACACAGAACTACAAGGGAGACGCGCATATTGAATACTGCGTCGATTTGCGGTCTCGAGAAAGCTAACGGAACAATGACAATGGAGGAGAAAGGAGCGTCTTATATAGCATAGCCAACACGAGGAAAGTCCGCATGAGGTTGCCAAGCCCGTACTCCAGGCTCCGGTAAATGATAAGAACATCAAGGTTGCAGAAAGGAGGCGATGGGTCCGAAGACGGTGTGCTAACAACTTGAAGCTTCACCACCATGTTGGTCCTGCGTGTAACTGCATAGATTCTGACTATTGCAGCGGATGTCCGCATTTGTGTCAAGACGGGACAGATAGCTCCATGGGGAGACACAAGTAGGCAACCATGGGAGGAAACGAGAGGTCAGGAGGCCATGCCAGCAGTCCCGCCGAGGCTCGACGCTATCTTAGCTCGTTGGTACATGGGAATACAATTACCATATATTGCATGTACATGGGTTGAAAAAGAAAAAGATGCGGACTGAAAGTAGCACCATGGCAGCGGTGGTGGTGAGCTATGAAGAAGTTGCATGTATTGGACAGAGGGATGTGTCTAGTAGACAGCACTGGTTTGACTGGATGGGATAGACAGGCATCTTTCCTGCAAAGAACGAAACCATCCTGCGAGGGGATTGCTACTGCGACCTGCCACCTCCGTAGGAACGTCTAGTGAATCAAGGTCGCGGTTGCTAAATACTCTTTATCTCGAGATAAGGCAAGACAGCTGCTACCATGTACGTGTAGGTGCTAACCTCGTACGGTAGGGTGCTATCACCATGAATAATCAATCGCCATGTCGTTGCTATAAGCATGAAGATAGCCTTGCGCCGTCGGCTTGCTGAGCTATCTCGCGGGGAAGCTCGACTATGAGGTATTCGTGACACTCTGGCTTCGGGTATCTATTGAGAACGTGACCATCTGACTGACTCAGTACCTTAGTTTGACTCTGCAGGAAGCAGCAAACACTCACCACTCACGCTCGAATGATGAATGCTCAACACAATTGATTTTTGTTGAACAAAGTAATGATGGCTAAGCCCGGCCAGCGGTGACGTCGTAAGTGCTCTGATAAAGTACCTTAGGTAGCACCGCATAGCCAGACAGATCTGGCAGGTGGTAGCAGTACTCTCTAGCTCTGAGAGGCTAGCTGTGATGATGCCTTGCAAGTCACAACCCACCCACACAATCTTGCAGAAGACATGGAGGAAAACAACAAGTAGACGAAGAGTACGAGGGAGAGAGAGGTCGGTTGCCGCAAACCTTCCCCTTCAGTACAAGGCCCGGATGATCTACTGATAACCCTGGGAAGCCCTAAAGTATCTCAAGGGTCAGACAGCGACATACGGTACCGAAGGTCCCCCTCGGTCGGATAACGGACCGCAACCTTCAGTACGACAATGGGCGTACGAGGAAAACGAACAACAACGTCCTGTTGTTGAGGCGCGTACTACCTTGAAGGCCCTTGCGTGGTTATATAACAACCTGCTAGTAAGTGGTGACTGGTGTACAAGTACCTATGCAAGCAATGACATCATTGATACCGATTGCGCCTACTGCAACCATACCTACCTATCTAAGCTTCAATCCAATTGGTCAAATGTCAACTAACGTGACTTCCCGTCCCGCAGTCAGGTGATCAAACATCAAAAACTTCAGTTTCGTACACGTCGTCACACGAGTTCTTTTCAATTTGCCTGTATGATTATACTGAATGATGCACTGGATGGAGCAAATATGGAGTACTGGGTGGAGCACTGGATGGAGCACTGGATGGAGCACTGAATGGAACACTGGATGGAACACTTGATGGAACACTGGATGAGGCAAACATGGAGCTCTGGGTGGAGCATATATGAAGCATATATGAAGCACTGGGTGAAGCACTGAATGAAAGATTTACCGTGTGGCGTAATACTAATATGGATTAGGATATTTTGGGAATTCTCACTCAATTTTGACGTGCATCTCAACTTGCGCCATCACCTTGGAACGTGTCGGTGGTATAGTCCATGATGCTCTCGAATCCTTGACCAGGGAATTCTATAGCGAGCTTCGCGTACGCAGGGCGGAAGATCTTTTGCTGAGCCGTGTAGTGAGTAATGTGTGGAACATCAGATGCTTTGAATACACCAGAAAAAATGCCTTGTTCGACGATAGGACGATGATTGCCGCAGTATCCACATTCATCCACGAGCCTGTAGTATTATCCTTGATCTCGTTATGGCCTCTAACATCTAGGTATCGATGAGGAAGGTCACTTGAAACTTCAGGGAATAGCTTCTTGAAGAAGTCTAAGAATATTAACGTCTTTGGATGGGAATCTGGGTGAGACGTGCATGGTGCATCTTTGATTTCTCCGCCGTAGAATAGTGGTGAGGACACGACGGAGATATTGGGAGGACCTTGACGCTGCAGATAAAGGCTTGCTGACTTCCAGTGGTTGGAACGAATGTACGTGATGACGGATTAACTAAGTTCTCTAGTACAACCGAATGGTCCAGACACTTGCGGAGCTGCCGGATCAAGTTGGTTATCATCACCAAAAATGATAAGATTATCGAAATCTACACTAGCGACTGTTAGTAGTACCTGGGCTAAGTCGACCACGCCTCCTTCATCGAGGATAACAAGCTTGAATTTGCCGAAGTTTGTACGAATGCTAGCACTGCCGAGGGCATTGATAGTGACTCCGACGGCATCGGCAAGACCTTTTGTAGTGCCAAGGAGAGTCTTGGTAATATCTTTGAATCTGTGTAAATCCTCTGGAAGCATGGTGGGACCCTCTTCGCTGTATCTCTCGAGCAATGATGAAAAGTCAGACCAAGTCACTGGGTTGTCGTAGGCATAATGGATAGCGCGGTTTACAATGCTGTACTCTGGCTGCGAGAATCGCCTTTCTCGAACCCCTGCAAAGGTTGGCCGAAGTTGACGGTTGGAGGTTTGAACCATCTCAATGGCGACGTTGTGTTCCTTCAATCCGGGAGGTACGGAAGGATGATTGAGATCTACAACACCACCTTCCAAGAGAGGACCGAAGAAACTCAATTCGTTGTCGGCGCCTTCGTGATCAGCTTCCTTTCCAACGACGTGTGAATGCGACGGCTGCGTACGATAACGATCCTCGGCCAATCTGATGATGTATGAGGATTCAGACTGGTCGGTATAAACTCGGACGGCAACACGATTTGCAAGAAGTTCCTGATATTTGGGGTTTGATGTCTTGGCTGTCTCGAGAGCAAAGTTGACTTTTCTAATCAAGACATTTGTGGGCTTGTTGGCGGCAGCTAAACAAAGGATGTGCTCGTCAGAATTTCCAAGAAAGCGGGCAACGATGATTGTGGCGGCGAAAAACGATTTACCCGAGCCTGCAAAGCCATTGACCAGGGCCAGGCAAAGCTTGTTGTAACTGACTGGAGCATTGTAAAGATATCTGATAACCTTGACATGGTCTTCGTCCGTCAAAAGGCTTAGGTATTCCTTGGAAATGGGCATTGGAAACAGATCGCGACTACCGGCTGTGCGAGCGTCGTGCATGAGCAAAAATTCAGCCCAATTCTTTGATCGAGTTGGATACTTCACGAGCTGGTGCACCACGTTTGCGTGCCTGAACCGGTCGAGAACCATGGACGACTGCATTCAGGCCTAAAATGATACGAGACTTCGACTTGTCCGAAGCTTGATAGGTAACTAAGCAGCGAACGGGCTTTGACCCCTCAAGATATGCGCGGGCCTCCTCGAGAGAATTAGCACGAGCTTTAGTGAAAGGAACTTTAGAATTCTAGTAAAGTCAGAATTGCGTCTTCTCAGCGGTAGTTGCATCAGGTGGGATTGGTTTGCGAGAACGTTTGAGGACGCCGACGATTTCACCTTGAAGACACCAGTTGAGTGGCTTGAGAACGACGAACTCCCAATCCTCATCAGTGATATTGTTTTCCAAGCGGAAATTGGTGGGAAGAGTGTCCCTAGGCATAATGCGAAATTCGGTCGTAAAGACGAGAAAGCCAAAATATTCGGCGTCTCCAGCACCCAAAGCCTCAAGAACACGGATCGTGGCAACCTTGGCTCTAGTACCTTGGCCTGTGTGTCTTCCAAGCCTTCCATCACAGCAACGTCAAGGCGGGTAGTCGTCTCAAAGACTGTTGAGCAGGAAGTTGGAGGATAGGTGGTCATCGATGGACGGTCGGCCTTTGGAGTGCCCGTATTGATGTTGTAGGGATCGTCAATTTTCCGTAAGCGCTGGGTGTAGAAGTACCGAAAGATATTACCCTCCTCAATCTCACGACAAAGAAGTCTGAAGGTGTTCTTGGCGGAATCTTAAGTCGATTCTTGTCCTCATCCCTAATGTAGACATCGAATTGAACAGCATCCCGCTCAAAGATAGCCCGGAGAGCTCCAACGGCACGGTCGGTAGATTCATCCCAGAGATCAAAGTCGTTAAATAAACTGTGCGAGACCATGGTGTGTTTGGTGTTGTCAAAGTTGACGGTGAACTTGCGAACTAACCCCCTCATCTCACCGAACTTTGGTGTTTGGCGAACGATGTAATGGGGCCTGGTATCAGAGTCGCACCTAGTACCATCATCGTTATAGACATCAAAGATCATTCCCGGGGTAAGAGCTTCGACGGGAGAGTTCTTGGCGTACAACATCACTTTGATGTTGAGACCGTCTTTGGTTCCGGGTTGAAGAGTGCGCCGATTGGCTTATTGTAAGGAAAGTGCAAGAATGTGAGGTCACGAGTGTCAAGGACAGCTCTGCACCAGCTGATCTTATCAGGACTGTCAGGCACGATGGCAGATTGCTCGTGGCATTAGGTGCAGATGTGCAGGGGTTCATGAGTATGTGCGATCGCTGATGTTGCAAAAGTAGATATGTGAATGGAAGATGGTTGAAGAGCTAAAGACTGGAAAAAGGAAGAAGAGTTGAATGGTGGAGGAAAGGGCGGAATAGTTGCAATACTCCGTAAGAGCAAATGGTAAATGACTTTCACCGTCTTTGCTTCAAGATGATATTTCCTTTCTGCTGAGCTCAAGTTTTAATGTAAAAGTGCTGGCATTTTTTCGGTTTAGCGCTATAAAATAGAAGTCTGTCTTTTCAACAGGGAACCTCGGGCACATCAAATTGGGCTCAAACCAGCCATAACTCTTGTTGAGAATCGGACGCATCAAGGTCCAACGATGTGTCTCTGTGTTCTATTACAGGAGCACTGTCTGTTTCCAGCAGTTTGTCGTTGGACACTGAAACATTGCTCAACGGCGAAGAGGCTTACGTTTACATCTCGTATCGTATACCTCGTTACACCCAAATACCTTGTGCACACTCATATCAGTTGCTAAACTGATATGTGATTCTTGTTGTCGAATCTATACGTATTGTAGAGACGATGCTGAGACGACTCCAATGATTCTGAGCACATCTGAGATTCAACAGTACGGGATTAAATTTTGCTGTGCGGGGCTGAATTTCGCAATTTTCAATTCACAAGTACGTAAATCATAATTTGCGAAAGGATTTAAGCATTCTTAAAGCTCATTGTTGAGCGAGATGCAATTATATGTGGTTTTAAGCATTCGCGCGATCGAAAAAAAAAGTTGTAAAAAAGTTTTTAAATTTGAACAGAACACGATGCGTAAAGGCATAATTCCAGTTGAACATGTAGCAAGGCGTAGGGGGTTTTCTTGCGCAGGTCTTATACGATCAGTACTCTATGCTCACTACGGTTCGCGGCCAATCTTGCCGTGTTCATTCTTGAAACTTGATAATATTGCTGTAATTTCCGTGTAGGAACACTGCTGCCTGCTCTCTATGCTGCGCGCCCCTGCTCATCGATGCCTCAGCACTGCGGTTAAAATCCTGCATCCTGCATCCTGCAGGATTATGAACCACTCATCCGCAAAGAACGCATCCTTGAGGATTACAAACAACTCGTGCGCAAGGGAGTTGAATTGCGGCGCAAGAAGGATGAAACCACATTTCCAATTCTCGCTGTGCGTGAAGCCTTCTGTTCATCATGGTTGCTTCTTTCCAAGACTCAAGTAATCCCTTCATGTCGAGGCATAATGAAGCTTTCTCGTTATCCAAATGTACATTATAAGATCTTGACGGAAAATCTACGCCCATGGCGTCGAGTACTCATTGTAATAACAAGGTTGCTCGGAGTAGCCTCTCTTTTGGCCTTTCTCTCAATCACCACTCTCCATCTCTACAGAGCTCGATCAGGGAAAAGGTTTGAGCCTGCAACTCTGAATGCCAAACCAGGAGAAGCATCTTTGGGACTAGTCCGAGGTCCCAAAATTGCTGTCCCGGAAATTCCCTCGTCCTTCAAGACTATAGGACTGATCTTCTACGGCAGACGATCGAGGGTCGAGATTTTGGACTGCTATTTGAAAGTGCGTTGCTCAGAGCTCATAGTGGAATAAACTTTCGTAGCCTGACCCACAGTGCGCAGCAAAATTTAGTGGAGAATGGTGGATCACTTGATCAATGTGCTCTTTGTCGTGAAAACCACTGATGTCGAAGATCTGAAATGGCTGGATCAGCTGGTCAATACTTCAGACAGCTACACAAGGTTCGATCTGCCAAACATCAACGTCAATTTTGGGCAGGTCTGGGACATATTCGAAAGAGGGATCATGTATGTCAAGATTGACGATGATGTGGTACGGATCAGCCCGCTGCGTTCGGTTTTGTTCGGTCCTAGAGTGCTAAGATTTGTCGTCTAGGTATTCATCGGTAACTCGACTGTTTCACGTCTAGTTGCTGCCAAGTCCAGCCACCCAGAGTACCTTCTCGTTTCTGCAAATGGTATCAACAATCCAGCACTTTCATGGGTTCACTACCATCTGGGTGCCATTCTTCCATACCTACCCGAGCTTATACCTCCGAAGCCATCGAAAGTAGCCTCATGGCGTGCTTCGGAACTGCCACTCTGGGATGGTGACCCATCGTTCGATCGCCTTGAATGGTTCGACCCTCCGTATGATAATCATCGCTGGCTTCCACTTGGGCCGGAATATACATTGGATGGAACACCGATAACCAAGACCACGTACGACAAGTCAGGCCCCGGGTGGTCAAATTGGGCTATTGCTTCACAAGAACACTACAGCTTTCTAGATAATCTGGAGAGGGACCGCTTAGAAAAGTACCATTTCGACACGTGGGATTATCAATACGAGCGATTGAGCATCAATATGATAGCCATCTGGGGCGACGACGTCGTTGACAACCGGCCGTTTCCAGAGGACGATGAGCAATGGCTGACTGTTGATCTTCCTCAGAAGCTTGGCAGACGTAAGTAATTATCCTTCCTACCTAGATCATATCAGGCTATACCCAGAGGTGACTGACACAAAATTCATTAGACGCCATGATGGACGGTAAAGCTGTTGCATCTCATTATGCGTTCCAGGCGCAGAAGATCGATGGCAGAGGGCTGGAATGGACAGATCTACTGTCTCGTTACAAGGCCTATGCTGATGAAAATGTCTGCAAATTGTTGTGATGACGAGGTCACCTGCTGCTTCTCAGTAGTTTTTCTCTGACCGCCGTCAACGTCACGGCTTTCAGTTGAAACTCTTCGCTCTTGCCACTCTCCTCAAAGCTCGGACAATCCGGCAGCCGACAGCTATCGAAAATGTCAAGATGGTTAGGCTGATTATGAGGTGATAAGATCTGTTTGATGGCTAAACCGTCTGGAACGGAAATGTAACACCATGACGTCAAGGCACGGCGTCTTGATGGCAATAGATAGAGAATATGGATGTGTAAGGGTTGTTGGATAGTGTATAACACCGAGATGACAAGGCCTCAGGCAAGGCCATATGCAAGAGATTGCCATGAGCTATTAAAAATGGGAGAATAAGGCACTAGTAGTGGCCCCAAGTTGGTACACTACTATAACCGATTTCTCGCAAGTTTTATCCAGTTTGAAGAATTGGGCAAAGGAACATATGAGACTGATCAATCTCGCCTTTCGATCCCAAATTGGTATTTAGTCCGATGGTCGGTAAGGACGTATCTGGCTTGCTGGGCCATGGATACCAGAGACTCAGGACCTCCAGGTTCCGAATGACTGTAGAACTTCCTCGTTTACAGTGCCTGATAAACGTAGTCAACCAGGGCATTTCCACATATCACGTTCGAAGTACGGTACGTAGCAAATGGAACTTCCGACTTGAAGCTTCCATAGCCATGGGGCTGTTCATCTAGGTCATCACACCACCCAGCTTAGTGCTCACTGGAGAGCAGTATTGTGTGCGGAGGAGTAAAGGATTCAGGATTCAGACATCGTTGGCTTGAGATGTTGTTATTTATAGACTGGACCATCGCTTGCGCTGGAAGCGTGATAGGCTGCGATCCTCTAGAAATGCGTTAGAAGGTTTGTCTGCGCACCGGTAGGGCCAACCCCACGAGATGATTGTGACGGCGGGTGCGACGTGGTGGGATTTGAATTGGCTCGAGTAGCAGAATCGCAAGGGACTTCAGCTTCAGGGCATCTTGATGGCTACTCCGCCGTAAGGCTCACTGTTCATGGTCATGATGACGATCGTTCCAAGGCTGGAGGAAGCACTGCCACCATGCTGACTGTCATTCCTAAGATATATATGAGTCTCCGCCCCTCGAACTTCTCTTCATCATTCCCAATGCCACACAGCGCGCATCAGTAATGGACGCAAAGACAAGGACTGGTGGTATGGCCACCGAAAAATACAATCTCGTTACACCCAAAAATCCATCGCCTCCACCAGCCTACGATATTGATCCACCAGATACCACCGCCGCCTTTTCGAGACTTAAGCTAGAGGAATCCGATAAGCCGACGACCGACCAGTGCATCGCTCACCTTAAGCTCCTCGAGGCCTTTCATCAGCTTCGCGAAGATATCGCCACCAATGATGGCTTGTTTGGGCTCCGAGATGGTTTCGTCCCACAAGGCTTGGATGAGCAGCAGCGTGCCGAGACGTTACTGAAGATTCGTGAGAAGCGATGGGCAATCTATGTAGCAAAGGCTGCTAGGCGCTTTGAAAAATGGTGGCAAGTCTCCGTCGAGCCAGGTGTGGAAATGTTGTCACAGAAAGCCATGGCCGCGGAACACTTTGACCATGACAGGCATCCCCTGTTCTTCAGCAAGGAGACATTGCCTCCGCTTGGTGAGACGCTGCGCTTATTATTGTTGTTCGGTACTGAACCTTTACGTAGATGTCATCATGGTCTGGCATTCCTATTTGCTAAATCCTCGGGACTTCCTCGAAGATTGCATTAGGCACCAAAAAATGAATTTCTGGAGAGAAGGACTACCTTTGGCGGCTATCAATGACTGCATCGATAATAGTTCCTTCGAGTACACCGCAAGCGACAAGGCCTGTCAGCTCTTCGAATCCGAGACAGGATATGCGTGGAACAGCCTTCATGATCCACCAAATCTCACTTTAGAGTGTCCAGGCTGCAGCCGGAGTCTGTCTGTCCCGTGGACCACTTGCACTGCTGGTTCAATATGGACGGACCGATCTGGAGTAACTGGGCAGGGGTTCTCTGAAAGACAATTCCGAGTACGATGTGCGTCTTGTAACGTCGCGGTCGACCACGAGCTTTTGAGGGCGCAGAAGTTCCGGAGAGATACTCAGAGGCTTCTTCTGAAAGATGTTCCGATGCCCGGTACAATATTGAGTATCGACGGTAAGAACGCCCGAGACTGTCCTTCAGAAATCCAAACACACACTGAATTTCACTTAGGACGGCCTGAACTCTCAAACCAAGATAAACATGAACCGAAGCTATTTCCAAATCGACTCATCAAGAACTGGCTCGCCAAAACCATTGTAGCTGAGACCGATCCACGTTTGAGCCCTTCAGCCACAGTCGACAATATTCGTAAGTTGATCGAGGAAGCCATAGCTGATCATTCAATCGTTCGAAAAGTCAACCAAAGTACGTTTCCAAATAGATTGCAACGAACAGAGAAAATAGCGACCCGACGGATGATGTCACGATACTGGGAGAACTCCTCGATCTTTGCTCTCGATCTCGTAGGGGCGGTCATTCGACAAAGCTCCTTCATCGAAAAGATGCATGCTATTGACTGGATCCATTCGCCTACGGTTTCTTCCACTATGAGTCGTCTCATTGCAAAGTACGAGCGGTACTTTCACATACTTGCAGTGTATCCAATGAGAGTTGCTGTCCCAACTCTTGACGTCGATCTAGCTTGGTGAGTAGTTATTTCGATGCTCACTATCATATTCCTATTTCACTCGAAATCTTGAGTATAAAACATTATCACGTGGGGTTCTTCACTTAGACGTATTCCATGCCTCGACACATCACGAGGCATGTCGCTAACAACCCTCCACAGGCACACTCACCAAGTCTCCCCAAAACACTACTTCGCCTACTCCCTCTCCAAAACCCAGAAATTCATCGACCATGACGACAAAATTGATGAAGTCAAGCTCTCCACCGCTTTCGAATGGACCTCCAAGACCTACCAAAGATTGTACTCGGCCGTCTACTCTGAATGTACCTGCTGGTACTGCGAAGCCGTCCGCGAATCCCACACATCCAGCATCTCCCGCCTTTTCAAATCAAACAGCAACATCGAAATGGATCTCGACCGCTTACACAGGTCCCCAACCGACACCAGTAACCCACATACAGCCCCTCACATCTCAGCGCATAACGCCATTAAGCCGACCGCTCCCAGAAGCACAACAGACGCCAACATCAAAGCGATAGAACTCGAGCGTAACTATAACAAATCCCGGAGGCAAGCCCTGAAGAAGGGAAGGGAGCCGCCTGCGAGAAGCGAGTATATGATGTACTACGGCTACGGCTACCCAATGTACATGCCCTACTACGCGCCGTACATGGGCGACCCGGGCGTCACGCAGGCAAATTACGCCGGCAATCCTGCATGCGCGAATTTTACACCCGGCGCTGTGGGCAACTGCTGTGCGGGGGCTTGTGGGGGTGGGGTCGCTGCTGGAGCTTGTGGGGGAATGGGTGGGGGTGGTTGTGGTGGGGGTGTTGCTGGAGGTTGCGGTGGTGGAGGTGGTGGTAGTGGCAGTGGAGGCTGTGGGGGAGGGGGAGGAGGAGGAGGGGGTTGTGGGGGAGGGGGTGGAGGATCTTGAGGGGATCTTGGAGAGGTCCGCGCGGGAGGGATTGTTAAATTCGATATTCCAAAGGTTCTAAGCGGCAACATTTGGATGGGGTTAATCGAGCTGCTAAACGACGGTTGCAGTGGAGGCGAATAGGAACGGTGGCTTAGGTATACCCTTTTACGATTTTGGCGCTTTTGGTATATGACTACTATGATGTATGAATTCGTACTCTACATCATACCTATTGTTTTAGCAATATATAACGAATTTCATCTCGAAAACGGATTTTCAACCATCAACGTCTATGACAATAGTCTGCCTTCACGCAAAATCACCATTCACCCCACCAACCCAAATCTCCGCAGCACCAGTTCCCCCATCACAGTAGCAGTTCCCACCAACAACCCCTGATCCCCAAACCACCCTCACCCACAACCCCCAAAATCGAAACCACAATACCACCAAAACTTCCTCGATCTCCATCCCACGCCAACCCCACGGAGTTAATAGCCCCTAACCCCACCAGCCCTAAAATTCTCGCCAAATCTTTTTGCCTCAGCAATCGAGTTGTGTTGATAAGGGATCGCTATACCTATAGAAAGAAGCAGAGACGGAGAAATCAATGGCGCAAGGCGCGATTAAGAAGGGGAAGGCGAGTGCTGGGGCAGGTGCGGGGAGGAAGTGAGTTTTGAAGATTTTTGTGATTATTGTAATGGCTTCTTATGTATAGGCTCTAAATAGGCCGTTTCATTCTCTGCTGTTTTCTCCATATCTCTATATTGCCATCCCTACCGCTTTCAGTTCGCAGCTATATGACTCCCTGTTAAGAGAGCGCGAGAGAGAGAGAGAGGGAGATTGAGACCTGATAATGAAATAGAACCCAACAGCCGAAAAAAGGCGCCCGCACCATTGCACCGAAGAGGAAGAGTCTGGTGGATCAGAAGAGGGTGACTAAGGTTTGTTTTTCTTGTTTTTTGCGTGGTTTGTGTTTTGTAGTGGGGGAAGGGTTTTAGGGGTGAAGGGGGTTTGTTGTCTTTGTTTTTTTGGCCTTTTTTTCCCACTCTGCTATGTTATGTCCCTCTCAGTCCCTCATCCCCTCTCCTTTCCCTTGCCCTACCACCATCCCCCCATTTTTGCAACCCTCTCGAAACCAGCACACGTCGATCCGATACTCGGGCACATGCGCTGATGAAAATTCAGAAATACACATCCGGCCTCACCGCCCGCACCGAGCGGAATCTAGCCGAGAAGGCTGGACACTTGGAGATGCTTGCGGGGGGAAAGGGGAGAAAGAAGGGGGGGGAGGGGAAGAAGGGGGAGGAGGGGAGATGATAGGAAGATGATAGGTAGGGGGAAGGGGTTGGGGAGCGCATGGCGGCGGCAATTTGAAGGGATCAAAACTCTGGGAAAGAGGATAATTTGATGTTCGTATGCTTCATGAAGACCCGAATACAAATCAGGATATGATACCCGCCTATGCTGCAAACCAATGCCGTTATGAGATTCTCCCAATGAACCTTTTCTTATTCAAAGACGTGCCATTGGGCTCTCATGCTCATATCTCAAGAATATTGAACATGGCGAATTTTGGAGTGAAGTCTGCTCATAGGAAATCATCACTCTTGATCAACCGCGTATTTGATTGTGTTGCTACGATACGCGAAAACGAGGATATCACGGCTCCGCTTCCTTGACAGCAACGCCCACAGAGCAAATGAAACGCCGCTCAACAACTACGCGCTAATAAATCAAACCGCTCTCGCGGCCTCCCCACCTCCCGACTCCAACACCTGCTGTCTCGCCTTCCCCCTTCCAATCCCTCCCTGCCCAACCCCCATCCTCCTTGCCACATACCTCTGCGCCACAACTCCCACCCCAAGAGTCAGTAACTCCTCCACCCATTCGGCCACCCATTCTCTCGGGTCCACGCCCCCAGTGTTAACAATCTCAGCAATCTCCTCTGGTAGATTCGATTCTGAGAAATCCGATGTGGGCGACGCGTCGAGCCACTCGACCCATTTGTGCGGGAGGGTTTGCGTGACGGTGTGGAATGTGATACCGTGGATAGGGTCATGCAGGTAGATGGCGAAGCAGAGGAGGTCTTCAGGGAAGTTTTCAGGGTCTACCACCCCCTCGTTTTTGTTGGCGTCTTGGGCGGGGCCGCCGAAGAGGTTAGAAGGGGAGGGGTGGGTGATTGCTTGGATGGAGAGGAAGATGTCGCTGCTGCGGACGGGGTTGCTCTCGCTCAAGTCTTCGGTGGCTTGCTTGGCTGCTTCTTCGAGTCCGCCTTGGGAGGCAAAGTAGTCATTTGCGTATGATTCGGCGCTCACTTTGGAGAGTTTGGTTCCCTCGACAAGTCCTTTGACTGCACCTAAGCTCCTTGTCTCGGCCGATTGCCGCCACCAGGGTCCGTCACTCCAGCCGCTGGTATTTGAACCTGTGTAGCCTGCGTTGGAGTCACGGCGAGGAGAGGATTCTTGGCCGCGTTGGATGACCATTAGGTCACCGCCTTCGACTTGCGCCATGACACGGGAGAAGGTTGCGTATATCAGCGGGTCGAGAGAGGGATAACCGACGATATCGTGGGTGATGTGGATTTGGAGCCGTTCGTGCGAAGAGATAGGAGGCGCGAGAGTATGGAGGATGTTAGTAAAGGTAGGTAGGGCGCGCGAGCGGAGTTCTCCTCCTAGGTAGCTGTTAGCATGTAGATCCAGGCACACTCGAGGCGCATTGCATACCAAATCCTCGTAGAGCTCCAACATTTCCCTTTACTTGCTCGGCCCATCGCTGAGCTTCTTCATTGTGCTGAATCTCCTTTGCCAGAGCTTCCGCCTGTTTTACCGCAGCACTTGCAGTCGCAAATATTCCACCCCACCAGCCACCTCCGCTACTCTGCTCCTTGGCTGGAGCTGGAGCACTCGACTGTTGCTTTTCTGGATCAAGCTCAATGTCAGTCTCTGTCGCTGGCGTGGTTATATTGAGTAATGACCGCGCACTCTCGGCAGATTTCCTTAGAGATGCCTTTTCTTCGCTAGTCCGAGTACCATCGTTGGATGTAGGCGTAGCAAACCCCGCGCGCTTCGGAGAAGCTCTGGGAGCTGTAGCGGGTGAATTGGATTGTACTCGTGGAGTAAGTGGTCTACTTGTAGGCTTTGAACGTTCTGGGATACCAAGCTCCGCTAGTAGGTCGGCTTCTGATTGCGGTTGCCCTTGAGCTGTCTTGGGGGCCTCCTTGGCTATCTCGTCACCATCGCCCAGAGCTCCAAGCTGAGCGAGAAGATCTTCATCTGTTGGTCGCTTCTTCTCTGCTGACATATTGTAAGAAAACTGCGGTTGGATTGCAGCGTTAGCTGGCCATCCTTCTGAGGTGCGAGATACGCGTCTAAATTGTGACAAGCGCTGGTTACGTAAGCCTCCTTTATCGAGTGTTATTGTTTGTTCGAGCTTATTGAGAACTTCATCGTGAGATGATGAAACGATACAACACCAATTCGTAAAGCAACACAAATATGCTATTGTACAGAGATTTTCAGGAGGTGTTACTGAACATGGCTCTGAACCGTAGGTGTTGGCTAGCCACAAATTTCTATAAATTCCTCACTTTCCTCACTTCTTAACTTCTTCTTCTTTCCTCTGCAACCAGACTCTTGATAAGCAACTATCCTGTTTCGCTACTTTACACAGCTACTCGGATAACTTCATACTTGCTTCTTCCATCAGCTTTGCCTGTGTCTGGCTACTTTTTTTTACCTAATCTACTGGTTCTACAAGATCACACTTTAATACCTCACTTTACAGTGTCTGACTACCTTTTTACCTGGTCAAAGATCACACTTTGTTATCACCACCTTACAGTATTCGACTACAGTCTTACCTGACCTACTTGTTCTACAAGATCACACTTTGTTACCTCACTTTACAGTGTCTGGCTACTCCTTTACCTGATCTGCTTACTCTACAAGATCATACTTTGTACCATCACTTCACAGTGTCTGACTACCTTTTTTACCTGGTCTACAAGATCACACTTCGTTATCACCACTTTACAGTGTTCGACTACCGTCTTACCTGACCTACTTGCTCGACAAGATCACACTTCGCTATCATCACTTTACAGTGTTTGACTACTCTTTTACCTCGTCATCTTGTACTACAAGTACGCAGTTCGCACTAAAGCACACACTGTGTGTCTGGAAAGTGTTTGAATTCTCTCCTACCTGCTCTCCTTACACCAACACATTCCGCATATCATCACCTGGAGTGTTTGATTCTCTCTACAAATCCGAAAGAAATAGCCAAGATGTCATCTCGACCGGCTACCATGTACCTCCCATCCATCGCCGCACACTCCCAGCTTGTTCCATCTGTCCAAGTGACAGCAACGGTATGGCTCTCCTTTCTTTACCCATCGAGTACACCTAATCAAGAGATTCACCCTACTGACAACTTCGCAGAACGATGACTTCGACGATCTTTACGATGCAACCGAAGAAGAAATCGAGCTACCAACGGCCTACGACTTCGACGCGCCTATCCAGGCCAATGGCTACGTACCTCTCACCAACGTCTCCGCATTCGTCGCTTCTCTCAAAGCACCAACCAAGAAATCTCTGAAAGCTCTCAACGCCGTCGCCGGAAATGCTGCTGAAGCATGCTTACAATGGCAAGACGAGTACTTGAAGCTGGAGTCCCAATTGAGAAAAGTCGACGAGGAGTTCACCAAGAAATCCGACCCCCGCAACCTAATGGGATTCAACGCCAACGGCGTAGACTTGTTCGAAGAATGGAAGGAGAAGACCACGCCAAAGTGGGGCTTTCATGAAGACCCTGGCTACACCGTACCAAAGGTCACCAAGAAACGCGAGCCAAGGGCCAAGCCTGCCGCCAAGCCAACCACCACGAACGATGGAACAAAGGCATTGCGTCCTACCGACAACCTCGCCATCGACACGAAGGAGACTCCAGCTGAAGGAGGGAGGGGGCAGCGGACCCGAAAGCCGCCGAAGCGATTCGGGGATGACGTTGGGCCAAAAGGGCCAGAGAAGACTCGGGCTACCTCGGAGCCCAAGGCTGCCGAGGAGCCAACGAAGAAGCGAAAGCGAAAGGTGGAAGAGCCTGCCGCCGCCACGTCGCCCCCGCCAGCCAAGCGCCCAACACGGGCAATGTCCGTGGTGAAGAAGGAGCCGACCCCCTCCCCACCACCATCACCGCCACCACCACCTCCACCTCCACCACCCCCACCTCCAATTGTGGCTCCGGCCATAGAGAAGAAGCGGAAGCGAGCGGAGGAGGACCTGGCGCCAACTCTTCCACCTGCCCCATTGGGGAGGTCGACTCGCTCCGCCTCTGCGGCGGCAACAGCACCGGCCAAGCCCTCCACCCAGGCAACCAGCCAAGCGAATAAGCGGGTCAAATTGACCCAACAATTCCTGGCCGTCCTACCAGCTGCCCTCCCAGCAGCACCGACCTCCTCCGCCGCTCCCCCACCCCCGACACCCGCCCTTCCTCCACCTCCCCCACCCGCCCCCAAGAAGCGCGGCCGGCCCGCCAAATCTTCGGCTACTCTAGAGCCGAAGATCGCCAAGAAGCGCGGCCGGCCGCGCAAGATCCGCTCCCCCAAGCCCGACGCCACCACCAACGAGGGCGGGCAGACCGTCGACCCGGTGCGAAGCAGCGCGATGGCGGGCGTGTGGGCCCGGCGGATCGCCGCTGGAACCAACGGGCGGAATGGCGGGGCGCCGAAGCCCAAGACGGTGAAGAAACGCGGCCAATTGGCCAAGAAGATGATGGAGGAAGAAGAAGAAGAGGAGAAAGCGAGGGAGGAGACGCCGGTGGAAGAGGCGGAGGATGAGGAGATGGGGGATGAAGAGGGTGGCAGCAGTGACGACGACGAGGAAGAGGGGCAAGCCGGCCAGATGGCCGTGGAGGTCTAGATTGGACGTGTTTTTTTTTTCTTTTTCGGCTGTTGGGATTTCCGGGTATCTTTTTCTCTTCCTGTTTTTCTGGCACTTTTCTGGCGCTTTTCTATCTTGTTACCCCAGCACCCCAGCACCATTCCCCCCCCCCCAACTTCCCCCAGCACTTGCCCCTCGCTTCCCCCCCCCAGCAAACACCCAGCACACCAGCACCATTCCCCCCCCCTGCCCCTTTCTCGCACTTCCCCTACCTCGACATTCAGCACAGCAGCACCAACTTTCTTCTTCCCCCCTCCTTGGTTTTTTTCTTTCTCGGGCGCTTTTACAACCGCTGAGATATCTCGAAAAGACGCACAGCACACGCCAGCGCCCTCACCAGCGCCAGCCACGACATCTAGCTCAGCCAGTGGACCGGTTGACGCTCGCCTCGCCCTCCTCTCTCTGCATGGCTGGACCGTCTCTTTACATCGGAATATCATACTTGGATATCTAGGCGGCAGTGGAGGCAAAAAGTGGGCATTAGCATAGTGATTTCTGACGTTTTCTTACTTGCAGTCTTGTCATTCTGGAACCTGTATTCTAGAATTCAAACATGGAGAAGATAGCTCTTTGCAATATGCGAGCTAAGATTAAAGAAGCGGCTCTTTCTATCCCATCTCAAGAGCCATCATGATCCCATATCCTTATCATACGCGAAAATATGCTAGCTAACATAACCATGCCAATGCATCCGTCCCTTCATCAGCCCACCAAACTACCTATTGCACAATCTGCTCCCGCAACTTACTCGGATCCTGCGGTCCCTTGCCCCTCCGCCCCAAGAGCGTCGCGTTATCTAGGCTTAGCTCAAACGCCCCCCGGTTCTTCCTCACCTGCTGCTTGGCCGCCGCCGCAACAGCAGGACTGTGCTGGCCATAGCCTCTCCCTCCATCCTGCTGCGCTGCTGCTTGTTTTGGTACTGCGGCTTGTCTTGCTTGAGCGGCAGCGCTGGGGACACCAAGGTTTGTGGAGCGCATTTTCTGTTCTACGCTGCTGACGCCATCGGAGATGGTGCCTTTGGGGACTTTGGAGGGAATGGTCTGGGTGCCTTGAGGTGCAAAAGTGTCGTCATCAGCATCGTCGTAGTCATCATCTTCATTCAGGGGGTTGAGGCCGTTCATGCCGGCCGCACCACGGTAACCTTGTTTGAAATTCTTGCGGCGCTTGCCTTCTTCTTCCTGACGGTGCACGGCGTAGCTAACGTCGAAAACTTCGCGCAGGTTCACGGCACCAGGAGATCGGAAATCCATGCGGCGTTGATGATCGCCCGGTGTTTCGAGGAACTGCGCCGACATTGGTTCTTGGTCTACGACTTTGGATGCGGATGGATTGAAGCCATATTCTTTCTGACGAGTGTAGAGAGGGGTGGCGAGGGGCGGGGCGTCAGCAGCGGCATAGGTTTCCTCGTTGGATTGTTTGATCCAGGGGTGATCGAGAAATTGCTCGATGGTGTAGCGTTTATCCGGATCAACTGTCAAGAGGTGGGAGACAAGATCTTGGGCGGATTTGGAAATGTCATCCCACCAGGGTGAGAGGAATGTGTATTGCCCTCTGGCAACTTTCTCAGTAAGGACTTGAATTGATTCATCGTAGAATGGGGGGAAGCCGCAGAGGAGGGTGTAGAGGACGCAGCCCATGGCCCACATGTCAACGGATTTGGAGTAGCGCTCGTCTTTGACAATTTCGGGCGCTGTGTAGCCTACTGTCCCGCAGGGGGTCATGGTTTGGCTGTCCCAGATGACCTTTGAAAGACCAAAGTCGGCGATCTTTATCTTGCCGATACCACCGGCTCCGATGCGTTTAACGAATTCACCCTCGTCTGCCTTGTCCTCATCCTCAGCAGACCTGGGCTTCGGATTCTTCGTTGGTATGAATGGTGCCGGGTAGAACAAGAGGTTCTCGGGCTTAATGTCACTGACCTCAAATTAGTATTCATGAAGACGCGGTAGACACCGTAGAACATACCGATGAACGACACCGCGGTCTTCATGTAGATACTCCAAGGCTTCCGCAACTTGCACGATGACATGGCGGCTCAGCTCCTCACTGAAGTAAGTCAATCTAACAATTTGGTGGAACAGCTCTCCTCCAGGGCAGAGCTCGAGGACTATGTAATAGTATTGGCGGGATTCGGAAAAATCGATAAGCTTGACGATATTAGGATGATCTAACTGTCGCATTATCTGGACCTCTTTGAGAATATTGGCTCTCTGTAGTAATCGTCGTTAAAGTCAGCGGCTTGTTACACCGTACAGAATACGTCTGTAACGCAGAACGCCAACGACATGGTACAGGATTTTGCACAGATGGAAAGCGTTTGCGCACCTCCACAACCTTTGGTTGCTTTTTGAAATCCGGATGAAGATGGTTGTCGCCCTAGTACGAAGTATTGGCACAGTTTCGCGGCTCACTTGGAGCTTTAGAAGAACAGCAATGGCGGATCGGGCACAGAAAACATATGACAATAAGCCCAAGGAAATGGCCACTTCCAGATGGCTAGACAAAGCTTACCTGGCTGGAGTTCATCTCGAACTTTCGGACGACCTTGATGGCTACCTCGCCTGCCTGGCCTGTACTGTCTCTGGCTCGGTATACATTGCTGAAGGCACCATCCCCCATTTTCTCGACCAAAGTCCATCGATCGAGCCCTGGGTACTTTGGCAGCTTCCCTTTGCTCTCTCTTTCCTCGGCAACTATTCGCTCGATTGTTGAGGGATCATAGTCTTGACTTCGCTCTGTCGATCCTTCATTCCCCACTCGTTGCTTGTCGCCAGCCGCCTTGGCGGCCACTCCGCCCGCTTGAGCAGCCACGTTTCTGTGGTCAATGTTCGCAGCAGAGAAATCTGCACCTGGTACATTTCCAGCTTGTAGTGGTTTGTGATCTAGGACATTCGGATCGCTTATTGCATAATGATTTTGTTGTGGTGGGGGGTTATGGCGTTGTTGCTGGGCGTTGACCGGCGAGATGTTTGTCGTTGGCTCGCCATGAGGAGAATTAGATGCTCGAGCTTGTTTACCATGTCGTATAAAATTCTTCAGGTTTTGAATGGTCGACATGGTGAACGGAGTGTGAGTTTGAGGTCGTTAATGGGGTAGGTAGCGATTTTTGGTTTGGTGTAGGGGTCTCGCGAAAGGTGCCGTTAGGAGGAGGAGCAGCAGCAAAGTTGACCTCACTGGAGCGTAGGTAGCATGAAATAGCGGGCAGTGGGAGAAGGAAGGTCGATGTCGGTACGAGTAGTAGTAACTGCTTTGGTTGGTATTAATAAAATATGATGAAAGAGTGAAGGTGCAGGCTGACGAAGGAAGATCGGCCGATGCGAAGATCACCGATGACGATGGGTCCTTCTTCTCGTATCTCAGGTATGAAAAGCGAGGTTATAGCAAGAATGTTGGGAGCTGTAGGATGATCGTGACTGATTTGTAGGAGTATTTGTTTTCTCAGCCTCCTCTATCATAGGTAGATATGACAGAAGCAGTGGCTGCAAGATGAGCTCGATCACAACAAACAAGAAAATCGTACGGATTATTTATTATTATTTATTACTGTATCTCCACTATGAATAACCGAAATCTCTTGTCGAATGTCCATCTTACCTTACTTGGCTTGTTGCCCTTGACGCGCCGATGGCGTAGGTGCATGCGCAATGACGTGGTAAAACGCAGGGATACCGATCGCCGTTTCCGATTTCTGGTCCAAGGCCAAGAAGCAAGATGGAAACTACTTGAAAGGTACCCTATCACGTGCCTAGGTACGTATCGTCCCCGGGCTTACTTGATCCACTGCTCTTCTCTTTGTCTTGATTTCTGAACAATCTTACCATCTATCTTAAACCTAACTGCACCAGCTTTATCTAAGTTGAACGGTGATATTCAAGAGTCAGTGCCTGGAGGCTTCCAACCCTTCCCCCCCCCACCTTAGTACATCCATAATACAGACAGCTATTACAGCGCCTGCCAGCCACCAATGATCAGGACTTCCCATTTCCTGACGGTCTAGTCAGTGGAGAATATTTCACTCCCCAAATCTCACCCAGTCGGAAACACCCTCTGATCTTCTAAATCTGTTATGAAAAACAGGGAGCCAATAGACGTACACTTTCTTTCTATAGCCGTACACCCCTTCTCTGTGGCCACATACCCCCTTATCAGGTATACATGATTAGGTACTTATTTCCACACTAAAAATAGGTGAGAGCACAGGTACTTTGAGAGCTCAATATTCGAAATTGTTAGTTTATCTCCGTTTGATGCAAATCCGAATCATCACTTTGACTCAGTCTTTACAACTACACCTATTGATTCAATGCCTCGCCAAATGAAATAACGAAGTACATATTGTGGGTATCCCGAAAGGACGTCGTTTGAAAGGCTTGTTACAAGTCTTCGAGCTCTCTCCCACTTGTTCTTCATATGTTCAATCAGATTTGATTATGAAGATCGGGAAATTATCGCCAAATCCAGGGTTGATGTGGCAAGCACATAGTTACTGTACCGTGCTGTGGAAACGACAATCTTCTTGATATTTCCCACAGGTCGTCCTTGTCTTGGCCTACCGAGTTGTGAAGCATGATAAGGTGGTCGAGGAAGGTTGAATGGATGCTATATGGATATTCTCGTACCCACCATCATGTGAAGCATCAACATAAAGGAGCAGGCAATAGATGATCTGCATGAGTATAGGCGAGCATGCTACGAGAGTATGGCGACATAAGATAGCTGTTCAAGTTCTTACATCTGGTTTCCAGAGAACGACCAAGACCACAGACGCAGAAGATTTGGACACTGGAGAATTATTACTCAATGCTCGGATGCTGTTGTTCACTGAACTTCACCTCATAGTGGCCGCACTTCTTCCTGCAGTCGCGTTTATGACATGAATCGCCAACATTGAAAATGATTTGCCAATCATCCGAGCCATTAGGAAGAGTCGATATATATATAATGATTATTATTGAGGCTTTGGTCAAATATGATCAAACACCTGCCGAAATTGACACATTCACCGTTAGAGTAGCTGCAGCTCATTCGACAATATGCACATCATCTGCTACCCAGTCCCAGTCCCAGTCCCAGTATCAGCAGAGCAGTTGCGACCTTTGATTTGACAAGGGATTATACAAGAGTACCCCTATCAACGATGATATGATGTAAAAGGACGTTCACGTCGCTACCTCAGATGCCCTCGAACATCCGCTTCTCGGGCAGGGATTGGTCGGCCTTCTCCCTTAGGCGGCTATTCTTAGCGTCGCAATATTACGACCGAGCACTTCATGCAGGTTTGAGACGACACGAGATCGCATACTCCGTACCCCTCAACATCCAACACGTCCGCCACAGTGCAGCACTCGCCTTTGACGACTCTCACACGTCGATGTCTGACTACAGTGATACTACAGACAGGCTGACAGCTCAAGGCGCACCGCGCGCCTTCGTCAACCCCCACAGTCAAGGATAGGTGCGCTACTCAAGGCTCTGTGCATACATCCTGGCCGTGGCTGCGTATTACGACGCAGCAGGCAGGAGACTCGGTCGAAGATCAATCCCAGCACCTCACGGCCAAGTCAGCTTAACGGCTCTCGGCAACTCTCAGGAACGACAGTTCTGCTCTTTGACCGAAGTGATAGAACTTATCACGTTGGCCGGTTCAAGCGCGGATTTGTCCTGGAGTCAAACGGACGGCAAAACACGAGTGATGAGTGCCATCTGTCCAGCATTACGTTGATATCAGGATAAATTTGATACACTCCATTCAAGACTCGCGATCCTTGCGCGCGAGCGGAGTGTCTCTCAGATCTACCTGTACTGAGCTGCCCGGCAAAAAGCTAAGAAACAAAATGGAGGTCCAACCGTCTTCGAACATCGCAACGTTGAAGTCTCACAAGGCGTTTCCCAGAAGAACGACCACGGCAGGCGCTTCAAATCCCAGGCATTCCGTAAAGCTTGAACGTAGTCTCGAACGTGTAAGCGATGCGTACAGCTACAGTTCCTCTGAGCGGATACGGTCCTGGATTCCAGAACCTTCACCAGTCCCGCTTGCTCCGGAGCGCGGTTTACCACTAACTCCACCCTCGAATTCTACCGAGAATGTAGACTCAAGTTGGATCGAAGATTCCCCGTCAAAAGACCGCGCATTCGCGACAACTTATACCAGCGGTAGTTCTGGAATCATCACACCTGTGGTCCAACGGAGCCCGCCCACTCCAGAGACAACTCCGCCAAGGGTGAACCACATTCTTTATACTTCAGTGGCACATTCGGCGTCTCGCAAAGTATCGAGTCGAGCAGAATCTTTCAAGACTGCTCGTGAGGAGCCCTCCTCTGATGACGAAGCTCGACAACAAGATCTACCATCAGTACATCCAGTTAAACAGCACTGGCTGAAGACTGCGGGTCATAAAAGATTAAGAGATATTGGGCTTGGGCTTGGGATGGAATCGGAAGAGGATGATCCGCCCTTAAGAGATCCAGCACCGAGGTTTCCATCAGAGACATATGATTTCGTTACGTTCGACGGCGCCTGGGGTGATAGTCGAGACGGTTTGGATAGTATAGGCGTGGATGAAAGCCAACACTTGCCACGAATTGGTTTGGTCAGGAGAAGGAAACGCCCACAGATTTCCAACCGTTCATCGCCAACATCACCAAAGGTTGTCCAGGAAGCACCAAACGCCTTAACAAAATCCCTGAGTCTACGCCAAAGAGTTGAGAGAAGTCGGCAGAGTCCGCCGAGTGCATCGACGGAGCGGTTCGCCGAGCAGATTCAATGGCCGTTGAGGGACGAGGGCCTAGATATTGATGCAAAGCTACGAGAGGTTGACAATCGACGACTTTCCCAAATGTCGGCGACTTCCACGGTTGTGGAAGCGATAGTGATCGACACTCCGCCTAGAAGGGAACGGACTCTTCGACACACCGGCAGAATCTGTACCCTCAATACGCTCGACAATTCCTCAAGCCATTCGAATCGCAGCTCCTTGATTTCCGCTGATCACTCACATCAACATCTACTTCGCCATACCAGGAGTCCAGAGGGAGGGCCAAAAAGAAGTTTCGTATCAGATAGTGCAACCAGTATGGCTTCGAGTATGGCCAAGGTGCGGCAAGATACTGTGCCGGTAATTGTGATCCCTGAACGCCGATCTTCTTTGAAGTCTTCTGCCCCAAGCAGCAGACGCCTTTCAAGGACTATATCGCTTACTTCTGCTCGCCAGCAATCATCAAGGCCGACTACCGCGCCCGACGAAACAGTTGGCTATTTCGACCTTCCCGGTCGAGAGCGCCGAACGATTTCCGCCATTGTACCCGAATTCACCCCGTCAAAGCCAGAAGCGAGGATTGCAAGAGAGACTCCACCAGCTCTCGTCGCCCAGAAATCCTCCCCATCCGCACCAACGAGTAGGAACTTCTCCCGTACTACCTCTGGAACATCAGCTAGCGTGATTGCACATGACGGCGAGGAGGGACAGTCCTCACAATCACAACCTATACTGCAGATTACAGAACCTAATGATACACAAACTACAGGCCTTGATCGATCTAGCACCGGGGACTGGTCAGCTACGCGGCCTCGCTCTGCGCTCGTCACTCCGTTCTCTTTACGCTCTGCCCGCTCTTCTACTCCTGGTACACTTGAAGTCGATGAAGCAACAGCGGTCAGTATCTACCCGCACACCAACAAATCCATACTTGTGGTCCAGCAGCTGCCCAGGCGTAACTCCCAACCTGCGGAGCATTCCACCTTTGTCGCCGGCAACGCCAATTTCGTGATCCCCGGGCCCACGAAACCTGCCATTATCCATCAGTCGCCTGTGACGCCAGAAGATCCTGTATTTGAAGAAAGACATCTGATCAATTCACCCCTCAAGAACCCTCGCGACCCACCGCAACCCCCCGACTTCAAGATCATTCCACCTACCCCTGCTAATAACACTCCGGTGGATGATCTAGACCGACACTCTGTTCAACCGCCTTCTTCTGGAAGCCCGAGGACCCGTGGTCCTCTCTCGATGATGAAGCGTGCTCTTAGTTCCCGTCGTTATTCCGAATCATTCGTCTCACCCCTCAGCCGATCCCTATCAAGACGAAGGACAATCAGCGCTCGCGCTCCAAGTGTGAGCGATACCCATGAGAACAAGTTGCATCCATTCTGGCGGCCGCGTGGCTTCTGGGATGACCTTTCCGACAGCGAGAGCGAATTTGGCAATTCAGGCGTTCTGGTTGGAAACTCGATCGGTATGCCGCAGCCCAAAACTACCACTCCGTCACGCACTTCATCGCTAAGCCAGCGGTTTGGGTCGCTGCGGCTTCGTGGGCGCCAGAGATTTGGTTGGTCGCAAGAGGGGCCCCGTGGAAGTGATCAGCGCAGAAGACAGAGCTACAGTGACACATATGATAACCAAAGTAATGACTACGAGTTTATACAGCCAGACAGAAGCGAAGAGAGACCACACGACGGGGTGGTCATACCTAGATTAGGGTACCAGGTGCAATTTGTCGGCTTCAGGGGATTGCAGGAGCGGATGGAAAAGAGGAAGGAAAGGCGCGAGGAGGGTAAAAGGGAAAGGATTAGAGAAAAGCTGAGAGGAAGTATCGGGGTCGTGCTTCCTGCCAGTGAGGGTCAAGTCGATGATTGGGGAAGGTAACGAGGGGGTTGAGACTGTACAAAAGAGCCTTGACGTTGCGACACATCAGTAACGGATATATGAAGGGAGGAATTGCGGCGCTCTCTGGCGCTTGGGAAAGATTGTCCGCAGGACCTGGATGTATGTCGGAATGCCCTGATGAATGTTATGAGAGCGGTATGAGACATGGATTTACGCATGTACATTTCATGAGATAGTTGAACTGCTTAGCTACGTAGATATGCAAAGGCAATGAAACTAAGATGATCTGTCCCCAATACGATCAGCCCTGATCCTTTTTCTCTCTCTCCGCACGCTGCTTCCTCCTCTGCCCCATCACCGCCGGGTTCAAAAACGGCCGCGGTAGTTTGCCCGAATCGAACGTAACCTCTTTTCGCACGCAGCAGCTTGTCAGCAAATCCAGAAAAACCAGACCATTCTGGTAAGAAAACCGGGTATGTACACCTTTTCCACCACTGTTCCTAGGCCTCTTTTCTAGCCATAGCTCTCCCCGCGCTATCGCGCGCTGCGAGTACGATGTTGGGGATGGGTTGGTTTGCTGTTTTGGGGGGTGGAGGGGGCCTTTGATCAGGGGTCGCGGAGAGAGCATTGCGGGATGGTGTAGAGGGAGGGGGGGGGGGTTGATGGGTTGGACTTCTGTTGGTGTGGGATAGATGTGTAAGGAGAAGATTTCCTGTAGTTTGTTTCGAGGAGGAAGGTACAGTATCAGCATTAGTGGTTAAGGTAGGGACCTCAGACGTGTGTGGCTAAGCCCCTTCGGGTTAGCTCTGCTTACTTCGCGAGGTGTTGTAATCGCAGCTTCCATAGAAAGCAAATCGCTAACCCGGTAGAGGCTTAGCGCGGGGAGCTAACCCGCAGGGGCTTAGCCCCACACGTCTGAGGTCCTGAGGCAATCTTGAAGCCCAGGAGTTAGTTTGGTATCGACTTTGCACGATTAACTTTGCATTGCTGTTCCCAGCTTTGCTTTGTCTCCATGCTCCCTCTCCTTATTCGAATACTCCTTATCCTCCTACCACTGTCATTGATTTCGACAACATATCTATACTTCTATCCAGCTTTCCATAGCTGCGCTTTTCCGTCCCCTGGCGTACCTGAAAACATCTCTTGGTGGAGCAGAGCCACGCAATTCTCGTATGGCTATGACTTGCCTGGACCAGACCCAGCACCCTTTCGTCTCCTTGCCTTAGGAGACCCACAACTAGAAGGCGACTCCTCGCTCCTTAATCCCGAGGATGGCTACTTTCCAAGTCTCCAAGCATTATGGCCGGATCTTCAGGATGCGAATAGTACAAATGATCGCCTCCAGGTGATCCAGCACATTACGCACAACCTTGTTGTTTCAGACGTACCCCGGATATTGCAATCATGGAGGAAGAGATTGGACCTCCTGGGCAACGACTACTACCTGGCCCACATATATCGCACGATGCACTGGTACACACAACCGACTCATGTGACGGTTCTCGGGGATCTAATAGGTAGCCAATGGGTCAGTGACGAGGAATTCGAGCGAAGAGGATGGCGATTCTGGCACAGAGTCTTCAAAGATGGGACAAGGGTAGAGGATGAAGTAACAGAGGGAAGACACGTTGGGACATTAGGCCAGGCTAGGAGCTGGGAGAGACGGATTGTCAACGTTGCGGGGAATCATGATGTTGGATATGCCGGTGATATGTCGCTAGAGAGAATTGAGAGATTCGAAAGAGTTTTTGGCCGGGCGAATTGGGAGACTCGGTTTGTCCTATCTCAAGATCAGGCGAATGACACAGACCGCCAGGATAGCGTGAATCAGCCTGAAATTAGGATCATAGTCATGAACTCGCTCAACCTTGACACCCCGGCCCTGGACACAGACCTTCAAGGAGACACGTACACATTTATCAATAATGCCATTGGTGCTTCTCGCCCGGTTGACGATCGAACTACAGCCACTATCCTTCTTACCCATTTACCACTACCAAAAAATGCAGGTATTTGCGTTGATGGTCCCCATTTTGACTTTTATTCCGATGAAGAAGGAGGAGGACTAAAGGAGCAGAATCATCTGAGCTACAACGCGGGTAAGGGGATACTGGAAGGTATCTTTGGTATGAGCGGCAACCCTGATACTCCTGGCAAGGGCCTTGGGCGTAACGGCATCATCTTGACGGGCCACGATCACGAAGGCTGTGATGTCTACCATTACCTGCCTAACGATGAAGAAAAGGGGTCTCGAGTATGGAAAGCCAAGAGATGGAGCGACGCGGATACACACATGAACGAAAGCGTTCCGGGTCTACGCGAAATAACAGTGCGCAGCATGATGGGCGAGTTTGGGGGCAATGCTGGGCTGTTAAGCGCTTGGTTCGATGACAACATTAAGGAATGGCGATTTTGTTACTCGACATGCTCACTTGGGATTCAACACGTTTGGTGGGCAGTGCACATACTGGACGTCATTGTTGTCGGGTTCCTATTAGCCGTCGCATGGTACGTGGCTGGACTTTCAGGATCTTCTGGCAGCAAGAACAAATTTGCTGAAGGTCATCGTGATGTTACAAGACCCCTGAAGGAGCGCGAATCCAATCGGTTAGACAAAGCCAATATCATAAATGGCTCTAATTATTTGGAAGACCTCTCAGTTGGGACGGCGAGGAGGAGAAGAGCGTGACAAGAAGGCAAATACAAGGCAAACACTTTAGGCAACGTTATGAGCCTCAAAATTCGATGCCGATTTCGAGGACCCGCAACCTAGTGTGACACGACAATCTGCTGACCGCTTCTTGCACCCTGGAGAGCGCGGTTTATTGCTGTGCCGTCTCATGCCTCACTTTATGTGAAAGGGGGCTGGCCATCATACCAGGCTGGATTTTTGACTTCTGCTGCGTGCTGACTGGGGCCGCTAATGTTCCGGGGTGCGGACCGCCGTGACTGATGAACCAATCGGCCTTGCTCCTGTCGTCCTCTCTGGGGGCACATGGGGACGTTCGGGGAGATTTCACATCATACCACCAGATAATGTCGTCCTTGGACCGTAGAGATTCCATAAGCTACATCCGGCCAGTTAGCGCAACCTCCAATCCATACTAGCCCGAGTGTGCATCTCTTTCTGCAAATCTCAATTTTGGGAACGTGGCGTGGCGCAAACTAGTCGGACGGCAGACGCAAAGGTTACATACGGTCGGGTCTCCATGTCTCAAATACCACAGTACTCTTTACATGGACCCGCAACCCATCTTCCTCATTGTCGCCGCTGAGCTGAACACCCTACCCCCATCCAGAGTCAAGCATACCGCACCGTTCACACGAACAATCATGGTCGACCCCATCCCTTCAGAGCACTGGGAGCAGCACAAGGAAGAGATCCTTCGTCTCTACATAGACGAAGATCTACCTCTGAGACACGTCATGAAACGCGTCTGCACTCGAGACTTCCACCCTGAGTACGGAATTGTTGCTGTACATGATATGCCAAACACTGAATGCGTTGTAGCGAGTCCCAATACCGCTCGAAGTTGAAGACATGGAGGCAACGGAAGGCGAGAAAATCCCACAAGGTTGCGAAAGGCCTCACAGTTGCAAAGAGCGCTCTCCACAGCACGGATGTTGCGTCACCTCCACCCAACATCAACCCGGAGTCTCGTGACTCGAAATCTCCAACGAAATTTGACTCCGAGTCAGTATTCAGCCTTTCAATCGCTGAGACCAGCTCTAACCTCTCCGTAGCCAGAATCTCAATTTCGCTCGGCTCCCAGGCACATGGGAAGAAAGGTCGGCCCATACTCCGGGATTCGCCTTCCATATAAGCTAATAATAGCCATTAGAGAGCTCCTACAAGATGTGCGGGATCCAGTTTTCAGCAGTTTCAATTTTACGGATTCAACCTGGGTGCCTGCACCCGGTTCTCTTCACCCATCCGGCATTATCGAATCGATAGCCACAGACCCACACGCCGAAGCTGCATCTGATCAGCAACACTTTGCCATGCGTAAGTCTGTTGCGGAGGCTTCCCAATGTGGTCCTGGTCAGCTGCGGGTCAAACGCGCAGCGCGTCAAAGGCCACCTAATCCTGTTGACAAAGGCCCGCCTTGGACACGCACACCGCATCCAAGTCTAGCTGGTTCAGGCTTTTCTGAACCTTTGAATTCGGTACCAGCCAGTCCTTTTGGGCATCACCCTCCTGTCCTGCAGTATCCACCAGCAGATCCCAACCTCGGTTTAGAGTGGTGGCAAGAACAAGGAGCATTCCCCCAAACACCACTTTAGTCTCCCACTGAATGGATTTGGTCTGTCAGACATGTTCGGCAACGTTTACGAGCTGGCTGTTCAAGTCATGCATTATAGATATTGCACGGGTATCCTAGGGACTGTGCATAAAGGAGGAATTTACAAGGATGATGAGAGCCAAGACTATATGTTTTTCGTAAAATATCCCTATAGAGTATACCATTGTAAATGAGGTTTTATCCTATCTCAGCAGGCACGATGGCGGTTGTAAAGTACCTGTTTCTCAACCTTCGTGTGACGTCAACCTAGACTACTACCTACTCCACAAGTACCACCGAACCCTCCGTCCCTCTGTACCCTATATAACACCATGAACGGTGTTCGGTCCTAGTAGACACTGTAATTGCTTCATTACCTTACCTAGAAAGATCCTCTTTCTCAACCGTTAGTTTCTAGTCGATTCTATTCCACCCGTCTCTTGCGTCCACAGTTATCTTCACTGCGATTTGCCGAATTTACAATATCTTGACCATCCCTCTTTTTACATACGTTGTAACTCAATTGGCCTCTGCCGCCAGCCATTCCGTACCTTTTACCTCTCTCGTACCGTTCGGAATCGCAAGATGGCCTCACATCCAAAAGACACCAAACATGTCAAATTTGGGCATCTTCCATTGTCTACATCAGGACCCGAAGAATGCGCTTTGACGGTATAGCCGAATTGCCGTCCATATAATTGCTGACATCTCGCCATGTGCAGCATCTACTGACCTCGACCAGGGGACGGCCTTGCTAGCATCCCCGTACCACAACAAGGGGTCAGCTTTCCCTTCCAATGAACGCAAAGAGTTCAAGCTGTACGGCTTACTTCCGCCAAATGTGCAAACGTTGGACGAACAAGTGCATCGAGCGTACGAGCAGTACAGCAGTCGACCTAATGATCTCGCGAAGAACACTTTCATGACGAGCATGAAGGAGCAGAATGAAGTTCTTTATTACAAGGTATCCTGTTGACTGACTTCAAATTGCGTTGCAATTGGATGCTGAAATGTTTGTAGCTCATTCAAGATCATCTGAAAGAGATGTTCAGCGTCATATATACGCCTACGGAGGGTGATGCGATTCAGAACTACTCTCGACTATTCCGGAAACCTGAGGGTTGCTTTCTGAATATTGATGATCAAGATAGAGTCTTCGACAACATCGCTCAATGGGGTATTCCGGAGGATGTTGACTACATTGTGGTGACTGATGGAGAAGAGGTATGTCGATCTTGAGGTTGAGAAGGATGACAGCGGCTAATTTATGACAGATACTAGGCATTGGTGATCAAGGGGTGGGAGGTATTCTGATATCTATCGCTAAGCTTGTCATCACGACCCTATGCGCGGGTATCCACCCTGCCAGGACGCTTCCAGTTGTACTGGACTGCGGTACAGACGTTCGTGGCTCCACCTTGATGACGTCCCTGAGCCTGTGCTGACCCAATCATAGAACAAGGATTTGTTGAAAGACGAGCTCTATCTTGGTCTTCGCAAGCCTCGGGTACGTGGTAAACGATATGATGAGTTTGTTGATACTTTCGTCCAAGCAGCACGTAAACATTACCCTCAAGCATATATCCACTTGTGAGTTTCTCGTCCAATCCCGCCTTAGTCTTCTCACTGCTTAATCTCCGGGTAGTGAGGACTTCGGCTTGCTCAACGCCAAAAGAATCCTAGACAAGTACAGCCCAGAAATCGCTTGCTTCAATGACGATGTCCAAGGGACCGGCTGCATTACGTTAGCTGCCATCATGGCGGGGTTGCATGTCAGCAAGCTATCTCTCACTGATATGAGGATGGTGGTATTTGGATCTGGATCTGCCGGCACTGGTATTGCAGATCAAGTAACAGGCGCTATCGCCGAAGAAAGTGGAAAGTCCAGGGAGGAGGCTGCGAAGCAGATATGGTAAGCTGTTACGTGTGACTGGGAGGGAAAGCTTCAAATGACTCTCTATTAGGTGTGTCGACAAGCCTGGACTCCTGCTTAAATCGCATGGAGATAAATTGACTCCAGGCCAAACACCTTATGCACGTGAAGACAAAGAATGGCAAGGGAGCGGCAAAGACCTTCTCGCAGTGATTAAAGAAGTAAAACCGCACGTACTGATTGGAACATCCACGAAACCGAGATCCTTTACAGAAGAGATCATAAGAGAAATGGCAAAACATGTTGACAAACCTATCATTATGCCCTTGAGTAATCCTACAAGGCTCCATGAGGCTATACCAGAGGATATCTTTAAGTGGACGAATGGAAAAGCTTTGATTGCGACGGGCAGCCCGTTCCCGCCAGTTGAGTATGAGGGAATACAGTATGAAGTCGGTAAGTCGATTTCTCCGTCTTGTTGTCAGGGTTAAGAGCGACTCGACCCGTGGAGTTTCGCTTCGACTCGTATCACGACGAAAGAGTTCAAGCAATTACTGATCTATCAAGCCGAATGCAACAATTCCACCGCATTCCCCGGGATCGGTCTCGGCACTGTGCTCTCTCGCAGCCGCCTCCTGACCCCTGCCATGCTCGTCGCAGCCGTTAGAGCCCTCTCCTCCCAGTCCCCCTGCCTTCATGACCCCTACGCCGGCCTTGTTCCCGACGTCACAAACGTCAGAGAAATAAGCGTTCAGATCGCCTCTGCGGTTATCAAGCAGGCTGTTGAGGAAGGGGTTGCAACGGAGAAGGGGATTCCTAAGGATAAAGGGGAGCTGGAAGAGTGGGTCAGGGAGCAGATGTGGGAGCCGAGGTATAGGCCATTGGTGAGGGTAGACAAGGCACAAGCAACCACGCACGGGAAGGGAGAGGCTGGGGTGAGGAGCGTCAAGAGGGAAGCGAAGTAAAGAATATGAACATGTAGGGCCGATTGGAGTCATGCCTATGTAGAGTTCTCGTACGAGCAAAAGGCATGAACTATGATAGCCCGGTTTTCATCTTGCAACACGTGAAAGCCCTGACGAAGCAGGGTTTCGTTCAACCTCCCGACAGCAGCAATGCATGACGCAGATACTGCTTAGGGAACTTCAGATGAAGACCTTGTGGATCCTCGAACGAGGTAAAGGAGCTGACTGTATGTTGCGGAAGAGGATTGCGAGGCTGGCAGAGGTGCCCAAATGCGAGAGATCACTGAGGTCCAATAACGAACGAACACTGGCACAAAGTCTTCTGAAACAGATCCAAGTCCACTTAGAAAAAGCCTAACTGGATAGATTTCTCATAGACAGACCTTTCTCAATAAGATCAAAAGCCCATAGAGAAAGTTTCCACACAGACAGATCTGCCTCAGTACATGAAAGTTCAACCCATCTCCACCATGGCGTAGCTCCATTGAATGCACCAAAAAGCCAAGTCTCCATGAAAGAAAGACTGCTAGACGAAGCCATGGCTAGATTGAAGAAAATACTCGTCATAACGGATGAGTGGACGGAAGGAAACTCCATCTTTTGAATCAAAGCATAGCCGTTTGATCTTGTAGTCTTATCGGACAGTTAATAATGAGGCCTATGGGTTATTTATGCCATTTATTCATGTAGAACGATCATATTTTTTAAAAAAGTGTGAAGTGAAAGTCGAAGAAAATTTTACACGGAAAAACGATGGTGCGGTCTCGAGTTTTGATGACTAACAGGCTTGGCAGAAACGGGAGTTCAACGACCGTTCCATTGCACGTTCAATCCTCATAAGGAGTTGACTTCTGAGTCTTATTACTTCAAGCTTGGCCTGCCCTCATTCTCCTCATACCATTCCGCTAGTTACAAGCCTCCGAAGCTATGGGCAACAAAAAGAAGAGGGGTCATCCCGATGTGGAAGAAATATTAGCAAGGCCGTGGTGTTACTACTGCGAGCGAGACTTTGATGACCTTAAAATATTAATCAACCATCAGAAAGCGAGGCATTTCAAGTGTGAGCGCTGTGGACGTCGATTAAACACAGCAGGCGGTAAGTCGCGTTCAAGAGGTATCCGTTTTGCCATCACAACTAACAGAGTAAAAGGTCTGTCCGTTCACATGACACAGGTTCATAAAGAGACGCTCACCACGATCGAAAATGCGTTGCCTAATCGCTCAGGTCTTGACGTCGAAATCTTTGGCATGGAGGGAATACCCGAAGATATCGTGACCAGCCATAAACAACGTATTCTTCACCAATTCGCTCAGGCTGAGGCCGACAGACGCGCTGCCACTGGCAACCATGGACCAGGTAATGCCGGACCTGGTGCGGCCAAAAAACCAAAATTTGAGCCTCCTTCTGAGCTGAAGAAGCGCCTGGCCGAGCACAAAGCGAAGAAAGCGGCGGAACAAGCGACGGGCATCAGTAGTGGGGACGTGACGCCAATTGGGGGGCATGGTAGTCAGAGTCCAGGTGTAAGCCAGAGTCCCGGCGCCTTTGTGGGTTGATGGTGCTTCTCATCAAGTTGACTATGACTGACCTTGTAATAAGCAGGCTGGCTCTCCAGGATACTCGCAGCCTCAAATGCAATTTGGAGGGCCTCCCAATAATTCAACTTACTCATCATATCCGCAACCCTATAGCCAACAGGGAACTCCGTTCCAGCAACAGCCATCACCGTTTGCTCCACCTCAACAATCGCAGTTCCCTCCGCAACAGCCTGGTTTCGAGCCACCTGGCATGCATAACCAAGCATTTGGACCACCCCAGCAGTATCAAGGTCCGCCTGGTGGGCAAGGCTTCTCACCTCCGTACCAGAACGGACCTCCACCATTCCAAGGTGGTCCGCCCCAATTTCAAAATGGTCCTCCTCAGTTTCAGGGTGGTCCGCCCCAATTCCAGAATGGACCACATCATTTCCAAAATGGGCCTCCCCCGTTCCAGAATGGCCCTCCCCAACCGTTCGGTCCTGGCTCTCCAGCAGTTCCTTTCCAACACGGTCAGTTTCAACCTCCGCGTACTCACACGCCTCCACAGAATGGACCTCTTCCGCTGCGCTCTGGAAACTTACCGCCAGCACCTGGCCTTCCTCAGCGACCTTCTTTTGGTGCGCCACCCGTCAATGCTTTCCAAATGCAACAGATGCATCAAGGTCAGCTTTCGGGGCCACCGAACCCGCCTGAGAATAGAACCTTCACTCAAAGTCCTCAGGGTGCGCCACCTGCTCATGTCGAAGCACAGTCCAGTCTGTCCAATGATGTTGACGATTTGCTCTATGGTGCTGCAAAGGACGCCGATAAAGCTGAGTTTATTGCTAACGGCAAATTGGAAGCTAAAGCTGAGGAGCCACAGGATGAAAAGAAAGGGAAGAAAGACAAGAATGCGAAACTTGTCTATTCAGATAATGAAATTAGTCCGGAAGAGAAGATGGCACAATTGCCCAGGTACGCATTCGTTCCCAGTGAAAAGGACGGCAATTTGTCAGGGGAAGCAACTACTTCAACAGCCTCGGTCACCCCTTCGGCGTAGAACCAGCGCCAGTATGTCTTCCTAGCATTCAGTTACAACACGTCAACTACTATTGGTCCACCACATCTGGGGTGGGCTCGTAGGAGCAAATGGAGCAAGTTCAGCTAAGTCATCGAGCCAACATTTCACCTCATTTTCGTCTTCCCGTTTTGATCAAGTACAGCGGCTACACAACCTGGGATAACAAGTACAAGATATCTAGATGGTGGAGAGCTTCCGGGGTGAGTGGGCTTGTTGTGGGGTTTGCTCTGGGCCTTGGCTGATAGCTGTCCATGTGGACTGCTAGCTGAATCGCGATGATTAATCACTTGAAGGCGAGTTGAGTGAGGTAGGAAGCAGCGTTTTGCGTACGAGCGACACTGCTTACTTGTAAGTGCACACATGGTCAGTCGTCTCAAATTCTTCTTAAGTTGGTATTCTTAGATAGTAAACGGTTGTTGTGACTCGAGCTAGCATGAAAGAAGAAACGGACCCATACATGGTATGTACATCTCTCTATCCCAAGAAGGACGCTGGACTATGACAGCCGTGAGTACTTATCATAGCGTCTCCCAAGCAACCTGCAAGAACCATCACTCTCGCAGCCATAAGTCTCTCACCTAGATTGGCGGTGTGTCAATCAATGGCTTCTGTTTCTCTTCTCTACTTTATCCGCTTGCCTCTCCTCGGGTCCGTAGACGCATCGTAGTTTCTTCGGGGGCGGATATCTCGCAACATAAGTTTGGAAGGTATCTCTGAACGTCAGCTTTTCTGCAGCATCAGCCATAGTATGATCTTAAACCGTGATATCAGACACTGTTCACAGATTAGTTACATGGTCAAATATCGTAAAGCGGTTTACCCAGCGTGACTGCTTCGCTAGCGTGACAGCGGAACACATTGATAATTTACAAAACATCCAATGCGCTCCGGTTTATCGAACCTCCAATTGCGCCCAATCCTCCCAACCTACCACCAAACACAGCCCCACTAACTCACTTCCTTCCTCTCTAAAACATCCCAACAATGGCCTCCACAGAAATGGACATTGACCCTCCCGCCAACGACGATCCCAAGATCGCCCTTCCGACAACCTCTGAAATCCGCACCTCCACCGGCGCCGTTGCCGTCCGCTCCATCGAAGGCTGGATCATTCTTGTGACAAATGTTCATGAAGAGGCGAGCGAAGAGGACCTGCAGGAGCTATTTGGGGAGTACGGCGAAATTAAGAACCTGCATATGAACCTGGATCGGAGAACAGGCTACGTCAAAGTACCTCCCACCCCGACTCACCACCACCTGTCTCTACAACTACCCTCTACCCCTCCCCTAACAAATCCATCACAGGCTGACCCGATATCACACGCAGGGCTACGTCCTAGTCGAATACCCCACCCAGCGCGAAGCCAAAGCCGCCATTGAAGGCGCCAACGGCGCAAAGCTGCTCGATCAGATCTTGACGGTGGATTTTGCGTTTGTAAGACCGCCGCCGAAGAAGGGGGATGCGCAGGGGGGAAGGGGCGGGAGGAAGGCGGAGAGGGGGAGGAGTAGGAGTCCGGGGGAGGAGGCGGTTAAGGGGGAATAGGAGGTGGAGAACGGGGAAAAATTATCTAGGGCTTGGATGGGATATTCGAGGGGGAGGATGTGAGTGTCCCAGAGTGGGTATGCTGAGATTTCTGACGCGGGATGCGCGGATTTACTCGGCTTGTGATGTAATCAAGTTGTGAGGTAGGTGGTTCTGTGGTGGTTTTGGGCTAGGAAATTTGCTAACAGCTGGATAGTGATATCAAGCAACCATAGCCGAGACGCTACGATCTCGTGCCTGGAAAGGGTGATTGGATGATGACAGGTTTTTGGAAACACATCTGTATTCAAGGACTTTGAATCAACTACTCCCATGTGTTCAAATGAACAATCAGTCTCGTTGATTTCCTGCACGCAGATTGACATTGGTTAGAACTCGGTTTGAGATAGCTGCGACAAGCATAGCTGCGGAAGGGAATACATGGGATAATCAACGGGGGTTAATCCTGACTCAGTCTGTCAATATTCGCAGCGGGGAGTCATGAAGCGCATATGGCATATACTCCTGAGTGGACCTTGGGATAAAGGAGTAGGCATCCATGAGGAAGGAAGGAGAAGGCGACCAGTAGGGCATTTGAGTGCACAGAAGCATAAGTATGAGATACCAAAAAAGCTGCTTTGGTGCTCAGCGGCTTTTCGAGTTCTCCTTTGTAGCGAACGCGAGGTCTTTCTTTTCGGTAAAAAGGAAACTGCTGTCCGGAACGATGAAGTCGGATCTTTTGAGGGAAATGAGATGGGGGGTTTCATAGACAAACCTTGAATATTACAGCACTCGTCTAACTGGTGGAATTTGTAGTTGTAACTCATGTACGCCAGGAAGGACTGGGAAAAACGACATGAGAGATAAAGAGACGGACAAGTTTTGACCTTGCTTCAAATCAACGATTAAAATTTTAAGCTAAGTATAAATATATATTTAGTGACCGATTTTGATTAAAGGCAACTTGGCCGAGTGGTTATGGCGCAGGTTTCAGGTATCGATCTGTGAGATTCGGCAAACCTACCTGTTCGAAAGAGCGCGAGTTCGAATCTCGCAGTTGTCAAATTTTTAGACATTCTGTTACCATCCCAAGTCGTTGTTGGGAGTGGCTTTTTGGTGTTTTTGAAATTTTATAGCAAAGGTCGTGGTTTGGGGGGAAAGATGGTGAATTTGGTGGTTTGATAAGCTTATTTTGAATCTATTGGTGTTCTTTACTCGTACTGTCATAAAACTCGGAAGTCAGCGTCGTTATGTGAGTCTGTGATGCTTCTCACCAACACTAGAAAGATATCTCAGTATCCAGATGTTACGGGGCATTTGAAGACTTACCGTTGTGCTGCGAGTGAGAATCATTTTCTTCTTTCACGTGCATGGCTTAGTACTTGGTACTGAACCTTGTCATCCTTTCTTGTCTCATGGTTGAGTCTGAACACTTTGTCAAGTGTAAGTGCAGTGTCTCTACGGTAAGCTTGTCGCAAACGCATCTGCTAATCTAACTTGAGCATGCATTTGGGGCGAGGATGGAATCATAAATTTAAACAGGCTCTATTAGTTTTATTGAAACGGAATATAGCCGAGGTATATGCTACTAGCGCTATGTTCCTTCTAACATATCTCATGAACCACATGTGTTGCCCGAAAAGAGTTTGAGTTGAAGGGTTTCGGTGACGGCAGAGTACCAGTCACGGGTTTGATTTGAGCGTATTCGGCTTTGGTGTGTTTGCGACCCGTCTCTTATCGATACGGATCTTGATCCTGAGATTCGTCGAAGAAGCTTCATTGTGTAAAGACTCTGATGCTGAAGTGCGGTATTGGAATTGTATGTAGAAAGCGTCAAGTCCTCTTGCCTTTCCCTATTTTTTCTTATTGATCGTTGCCAGAGTCGTCTTTTGCGCTGATGTAACGAGCACTTTACCTTGGAATACCTTCTTTGCTCTTGTCGCTTTCTCATTCAGCGATATCCCATCAACCGAGTTGTCCAATGGGTTCGACTGCATTCCCAGTTACGAAGCGTTAGTTATCTGTGTCAAGCTCGCTTTCAGAAGAGATTCGACTCTAGCTGACAATTTCGATTTCTTTGAAGCTGGTTCGGTTGCTGGTTGATTTCTTCAATCACTCATAATTGAGATGGATCGAAAGGTAGATTTTCAGATGTGTTAAAAATGCTGCGGACGATTTCGACTCATCGCTTCCAGGACAAGAAGGTTTCAGTTGAAAGAGATTAATGAAAACGGAATGACCGATAAGGAAAGACCGGAGCGGCTTAGGTGGTCGTCCTCGACGTCAATGACGTGCGCTGCATGATACCTGATCACTGCATGCGGTTGACTTACCCGTGCGGGAGTCATGAGGCAGGCGTGCCTGCGCGGACCCCAGGGGGCTGAGGGGGTTCCAGACATGACGGGACCGCAGCATTCAGTTCAACTGATGCTTCTCCGGGTTGTCCATCAGCATGTCTCTGACATGATTGGTCTGGGTTCAGATGAGCGCGGTCGAGCCTCGGATGACGACGGAATCACCGGTATCGCGGTCAAACGCATGCTTGATCATGGTAGAGGATAATTTATTCTATCAACAGACCTATTGCGTCTCTCAGGTTGATCTGACTGAACAGACTTCGCAAGCAGCTACGCGAAACGGCTTCCTCAGTGACTCTTGTCTCAGTCATATTTAGGCCGGCAAGATCTATACTATCATACGCCGTCAGCGCTTTCATCGAGGACGAGTTCATACTGTGATTGGCGAACCTTTTCGCCGTTTCCGTCCCTTGACTACGTCGAGTCTCCATTATCGCTGTGCATCGCCATGAGTACATCGTATTCCCTTTCATATATACCAACAATCTCACACATGTCTTGATGTTTCCTAATCAACGCTTGAGATCGCATGATTTGAGTCGTTCACTGTCATCAAGTTTTGATCAACATGCTCAACGACATGTTTGTTAGAATGCTCTGTGTAGCGAGTTAACCTCCTCTAATCCCATATTGATACGAAAACGATTGAAGGTAACACGGAAGGCTAATTGCATGGACTGGTCTGTTGAACTTCCGGGTGATTCTGGCAAACCCCCTTCCCCTATTTGTGAACAAAAACCGGCTTGATTTTCGAGCGCTGACGTCTTGGCCTCTTAGAAATATATAAGACTAGTCAGCTTCTAATGTATGCTGGACCATTTTTAAGATGTCGCGGTCTATTGCTAGCGAAGCTGCGAGCAGGCCGATGTCGAGCCAAAGACGTTCTGGTTGCACGGGCAGAAAAGTAAAGATTGTCGTTCTGATAGTCCGGTTTCTGCCATAAAGATCTCGAAGACCCTTCATGAATTTAAAGAATCCGCGTAAATAGTCTTGTTGATGTATTTGAGGCTACGTAGAAAACCTCATTCCTCTGGTATACGGAAGGAAATAACGTCTTTCCAGTGAAGAGTCCGGTCCCTCACTCTCAACGTGTCAATTTCAAAAGACATGATCTTTTTGTATCATTCAGCGACAGTGGTAGACCCTGGACTCACCCCACACAAACAGGTTACGAGCCACGTAGCGTAGTGCTGCTTCCAGTTCATCTCCCTTCTCCATTGACATCTGTTGTTCCCAAAAGAGGTCTTCCTTGCTCCTGTCCAGGATCGTATTCAACGTCCAGATATCAGCTGGATCAGTGGCATTAAAGACCGAAGTGTCGAAATGCTGAAATTCAGATCATATTATTTCGTGGTTTACCCGGGTTTCTGGATGGCTACTATCCCAGAAGATGGACTTCTCGGCGAGAACTCTTAGCTCATTCGTTTTGTCCTTGTTAGAGAGGACTTTTAGTATCGCATCTCGCTTCCGTATCGAGAGTGGCTTCGCTGGTGAGGCTTTAGATGCCATTGTAGATGTAAGGGATCTGGTAGTCGTACTGTATGTAGCTGGTTGTTGAAGGATAGATCAACAGTCCTAGCCAATGGACCAAAATCGGTGGGTCTACAAAAGGCCACAAAGGAACTTTACCGTGGCTAAAATTAGATAATAAATAATATAGAATGAGGGTACGAGAGACGATGAGCCTCGCGAATTTAGAGCCTAATCTCGAGTCGAAAATAAAGCAGATTTATATATATATATATATATATAACTTGTCCCCTTTCAAGTGTAGTGTATATATTGTTGTGTGTGTGTGTGATAACAATTTATCGTCCTTATGTGAGCCTATGCGACTATGAAAGACATCAACCATTAAGTACAAGATTTTCGCTTAACACGTGAGGTGATTTTCTCTCGGTCACATTCATCACGACAGATTGATACTTTCACAGCTGAAATCAAATTCTTAATAACCCTTCTTCTTGATAGCATCGTTGAGAGCGATGAGAATCGAACTCACGATCTTAGCGTTCCTCAACGGGGGCCGCCCTTCCCTAGCGCTTGAGTAATTACTGCAGTCTTTCATGAAGGTCTACTATCACTCGACCAACTCACTCTCGTATACAGAATGTTTGCACTGCGAGTTGAACATTGCATTAGCTCAGCCACATTTACAAGAACCTCTCAGTATCAATTTTCATCAATCATAAGATCATTGATGAAGTTGAATAAGCTTTCATATTAAACAATAACTAACGTTTGATGCAGATTAACTGAAAGATCTGAATCAATCAAATGATCATCTCAAATGATCTTTGAAATGATCTTTCTTCATCAACGCTACTTTTCATCAAAATCTACTTTCTATCTCATTGATGATCTTTACATAAACACGTTTTCAACAACTAAAAATGTTTATTCTCGCTGTGACTGTGACTGTCGTTGCACTCAATGATGAAGATTAAAGAAGCTTTCAATCTGAAATGATTATTTCAACATTGTTGTAAAATTGCATGCACATTTTCAAGCAGATTAATTGATCAAGAGCAAAGATTAAGATCAAATAATGATGAGAAAGTTGAGAAAGATCTCAACTACATATAAATTCTCTTTGATAAATAAATAGAATGCATACACATTTACAGTATCATTCTACTAATATGATCATTGCATGTGTTCATTATTTGCTCATGAAAGATGTTTAATAAAGAATCATGAAGAATGTTTGATAAAAAGTTATAAAGAAAGTCATGAAAAAAATCATGAAGAAAATCATAAAAAAAGTCATGAAGAATGTTTGATAAAAAATCATGAAGAATGCTTTTTATTGATTTAATCAACATATGTTATGAAACATGTAACATATTATAAAGTAAATCATGAAGTAAATCATGAAGTGAATGATGTATGTTTAAACATGTTGCATGAAGCATATTTTGAAGTGAGTAAATAAATAAGTAAATGAATGAAAGTTTAAATAATTGAGTTAATAGTTGAAGAAGTAAATAAAGTGATGAGTTGATATTTGAACATGTGAATAAATGAGTAAATAAAATGATGAGTAAAGTAATGACTGAGTTGATTATAGAATGAACACATCAAGTTATGTTTGAAATCATATATACATTTATATTTTTGCTTTCTGTATTGCTTTAAATTCATCTGATTAAATCTAGTTTTTTGATCAGCGATGAAACTCATCTGTACGCGATGCTGATTACGAACTTACTGTCTAACTACAGTAAAGTCTAAAGATTATCAAAAGTTTGAATGACATCGAGACGTTGCGTGATGATGAAGCGCTGTGCGTTGATCGCATGCAGAGTTTTCGCGATCACGCAGACTTTGATAATCTCAATGCGCATGCTACAAAAGCAATCTGCGCGCAAATGAGAAAGTCAAATAAAATGCAGAACTATGAGAAAAATCACTTATGAGAATCATTCGATTCAGTATCTTGTTGTCGTGATAACAAGAACTAAGACAGAACATTCTTGTGTTTGATTTGTTGAAAATGATTAGCAGAAAGAACTTGAATCACGAACATTCTTTAAACTTATGTGCTAACTACGTATAAATCTTGTTAAGACTGCGTGTCTGTTACTACGACACAAGCAACTCATAAGACTCATTAAGTTTGACATGAGCAAACTCAAGAATTTCATTAATATCGTTTAACAAACGTTCAGACACAGACATTTTATACATGAGCAATACATTGATGAAAAGACTTCGTTAAAAGAAGAAAGACACAAGCAAGTTAGTAAAGAATGATTGAACTACGCTGTCTGATTAAAAGTGTAGCATATGAACATTTTTGCAAAACATAATTGATCTGCATGAGAAAAATCTCTACAGATAACATGAAATAAATGAGTTGCACGCTTTCAAGCGAAGCGAGCATCTGCAAGATGTAATATACAATGACAACAACTGTTGATCTTAAGAATCTCACTTCTTCACTAAACTTTGACTCTTGAATGTCTTGATGATAAAGTCAATCTCTAGTCAAAAACATCATTTGTATAACTCAAAAGAACAGTAGCACATGTTAATGTGATTAAAGAAGAAATCAACTGTGATATGCATGCATATCACAGACGAAACGTTTGCAACTTATGCTTAAGAAGTCAATTGTTGAAATCTGAGCAGTGAAAGATCTCGTTCATCTTAAACTGTGAATCTGTCAGAGAGAAATCAGCATAGAGATTGTGCTTTATGTATGTTGCATGCAACGTATACAACATATTTTCGATAGACAGAAAGAACTTGAATCACGAACATTCTTTAGATTTACATGCTAACTACATATAGATCTTGTTAAGACTGCGTGTCTGTTACTACGACATGAGCAACTCATGAGTCTCATTAAGTTCAACATGAATAAACTTAAAAGTCTCGTTAATATCGTTTAACAGACATTCAGAGACAGACATTTTATATGTAAATGATACGCTGACGAGAAGACTTCATTAAAAGAAGAAAAACATAAGCAAGTTAGTAAAGAATGATTGAACTACACTGTTTAATTAAAAGTGTAACATATAAACATTTCTGCAAGACATGATTGATTTGCATAAGAAAGATTTCTACAGATAACATAAAACAGATTAGTTGCACGTCTTACAAGTGAAGCAAGCGTCTGCAAGATGTGATATACAATGACGATGACTGTTGATCTTAAGAATCTTATTTCTTCACTGAGTTTTGACTCTTGAATGTCTTGATAATAAAATCAATCTTTAGTCAAAAACATCATCTGTATAACTTGAAAGAACAGTAGCATGTGTGAATGTGATTAAAGAAGAAATCGACTGCAATACACATGCATATTGCTGATAAAACATTTACGACTCATGCTTAAGAAGTAAACTGTTGAAATTTAAGTAGTGAGAGATTTTGCTCATCTTGAACTGTGAATCTGCTGCGAAAGATTACTTCTCGCTAAGAAGAAAATCAGCATAGAGATCATGTCTTATGTATGTTGCATGCAACGTATGCAACATATTTTCAATAAATGATAAGAAAAACAAGATTATCAGAAAACAGAAGCGTAATGAATATCGAGAGATCATGCAGAATGTTGAGCAATTCTCAAGAGAACTGTTTTGAATTGCAAAATAAGCAAGAAATGCAATCGCAGACACACTCACTCAAGCAACAATTCTTTCACTGACGAAGTCAAAGTGCTCTGACATTATCACAACAGCACAGAATAAAGCGAAAATGATGTTTCAGACTCACTTTTCATCATCTTCAAAGATTCTCATGCTGAATACAATAAACTTCAAGTATTCATTCTTGATTGAAGATGATGTCTTGCTGATGCATTATAAGATTAAAAGAGTCATCTACAAAGCGACATCTGACAAGATGTTGAGACACATGAAATACATAAATAGAATAATGCGCAGACTCGTTGATGACACGTCAAAATAAATACACTCTTTCTTTGAAAGATGTTTACAAAAGAAAATACAGTCAACTCAGTTCAAGAGCGCAGTCACAATAGTGATGCAAAAGTCAGACAAGAAAAACTACTTCAATGCAAAAATATATAAATCAATTGTGTTATTCAACACACTGAGTAAAATACTGAAGTTCATCGTATTCAAACATTTGTAAAATATCATAAAAGCTTACGACTCAATATTGAACATTCAGATGAAAGTTTGCAAGCACAGATCAATAGATATGATTTTGCAACTAATTACAGAAAAGATACATATTATGTGAAGTGACATAAGAAGAAAAGTAGTCTCATTATTGAGTCTGAATGAAAAGAGTGCATTTGACAATGTGATGCACAGCAAACTCTTACATGACATGAAGAAGAGAAAAGTTTCTAGATTGCTTCTTAAGTTTGTGAAGAACTTGTTGAAAGATCAACGCATCATGATCACAATTGATGATTAAATAATGATGAAATGCAGCGTGAATGTTGACATATTACAAGACTCTTTGCTATCATTGATATTATATTTGTTCTACAATGTGAACTTGTTAAAAGCATGTGATGACATCAAGCTGAGAATTAACTTCACAAACTTCGTGAATGATATCAATATCTTGACATACAAAGAGTTTATAAAACGCAATTGCAGAGTTCTTAATGAGATTTATGATAGATGTAAACAGTGATCAAAAATGCATGACATCAAATTCTCAATGACAAAGCATGAGTTGATTCACTTTACAAGAACTTTTAAATAATTCAATATGAAAGTTGATGTAAAGTTGATGAAACATCAGATTGACTTGAAATCAGATATCAGAGTCTTGAGAGTTCAACTGAACTTCAAGCTGATATGAGTAATTCACATGCATCATGTTGAAGCAAAACTAGTGATTAAACAAAAAATCATGCAGACAATCATTAAGTCTACTTGAGACTCATCAATGACGATGAATAAGCAAATATACTTCGTGATGATGCGCTCTCTGCTTAGTCACGAAGTCATCATATGATATACATCACAGAGAGTGAAAGATCATCAAAAGAGTCTGAACATTAAGCTGAGATCAGTGTAAGAAAGAGCATTGTGATAGATTATTGACGTTTATCATGTAATATCAACAGAGACTTTACAGATGAAAACAAACATGACGTTGATAAATATTCACTTATGAAAGCTGATATAAAGATCGATAATAAACATGAACTTTTGAAAATCAGACGAAGTTATCAAGATGACAGTGCATTGAATTCACAACGACTTGATACTCAAAAGAGATTGAAAATCAAAACTGCGTAAAACATCTTTACAACTGAAGCGAAAGTGAATAAAAGAAACACTCAAGCAGATGAAGATGAATCGAAGTCATTTTTACACAACGACTTTCTGATCAAAATCATTGAAGATAGTTATAGTTGCAAACAAGAAAATGTCAATAAGACAACATAATCTCAACACATTTGCATTGAAGCAAAAAGTTTACTCAAATGATAATGACAGCAGAAACAATGTTACAGTGATCATAATGAGAATGAACTGAAAGTTAAATAAAAGATTGAAAAGATCAACTTTAGTCATCACTCATTCTGATGAGCTGAAAGAGTTAGTCACGAAGATGAAATATCTTGCAGACGTAGTGACAATGAATCAAGAATGTCATGAAAAGATATACAAAATATACAATGACAGTCAGATCTCTCTGAAAGCAGTGAAAGTCATGACATCAACAAAAGATCAGACACGTCTGTGATAAGTTCAGACTGCACATGAGAACATTTGATTTCAAGAAGTTACGCTGAAGTTACATTGAATGACAGAACATGCAAAAGTGCTTAAAAATGAAGCAGCAAACAAGATGATTGATGATACACATGAGTTGTCTCTATTGCTGATCAAGCATTAATGCACTGAAATGATGATGTGATTGACACTCATACAGAAACAGATCAGATAGACATGAAGAGTAGTCTGAAGAAAGAGATTTAATGCAGCTCATTTTAAATATTTGACATCAAAGATGATTCATCAGCATCTGCATCTATACAAAAATCATGCAAAGTCTTACAACACATTGCTAACGCAATTATGCATGAGAAAAATTGACTTCAATCAATTTCTACATGAGAGATGAGTACTTGATGTCATTATAATGATGTGCAAGTGTGACAGAGATTAAATGTTGATTAAGCATGTTTTATTAACATGTTCTAAATGAAAGATAGAATGAAAGATGATGTAACATGAAGAGAACATCACGAACTTGAGAAAGCTTCTAGAAATCATGAGCGTGATAACAACGATCATTCAAATAATACTCTTGACAAGCATACTGAATCAATCTCAAACTGTGACATCATTAAAGAGTCAGATGAAAGAGAGAGAAAGTAAAAAAGAAACAAGTTTATAAAGTTCTTGCATTGAGAACAGTTACAGTATAAAATGCAGAGAAAAGTGATAATAGATACAAAAAGAGTGTTATGCTAGTGCAACGCTCGCTGCATTATATAGAATCTTGCATAGATTCATAATGAGTGTTGAATCGAGTAAGAATCAAAAAAAAAATCTAGTTTTATATGATATTTTTATATGTTAAGCAAATTGATATTCTTGTGTATTATCAGAACTCAGATCTATGAAAGTCAGAACTTTTCAAAGAATAAAGAATAAACATGAGAATTATTCTTTAACACTATCATTGATTTTTCAGATGAAAATCTCTATCATTGATTCTCAAAGACATTGAGTTTATAAAAATCTTTATCATTGATTCTCAGAGTCTCTGAGTCGATCAAGAGTTCAAGTCACATACAATCTTCAAGAAATCTTGCATGAATTGCATGTAATCTTGCTTTTCTCATCAATGATACTTGAGCTTAGTCTTCTGAATATATAAAGAAGAATTCACTTCTGTATTTCATAATCTAGTGTTAACTTTCTATATGAATAAATATTACTAAGCTACTATCAAATTTGATTATATTATCTATGTGCATATTCTTTAGTGTGACTGCACGTTTCTTGAACTACTCACATGTATTTACTGTTTTCAATTATTGTTGATGTAAAACTATTACAATGTTCAATTCATAATGCAAACACTTTGTACTTTCATATTGTTGTATAATAATCTTTGATTCTTGATCTTGATAAGTAATATTAATTACTTTAATTCTTTTTGAATAAAGCATTATAAAACATGCATTTTGTGTTAACTCTCAGCTTTAGAATCACAAGTACAGAGTGTTTACATTATAAGTTAAACATTGCATTAATTTTACATCAATGATAATTGAAAACAGTAAATATGCAAGAATATTAATTTGCTTAACGTATAAAAATATCATATAAAACTAGATTTAATTAAATGAATTTGAAGCAATATAGAATGTAAGTAACTTGAGAAACGCGCAATCACAATAAAGAATATGCATGTAGATAATATAATCAAATTTGATAGTAGCTTAGTAATATTTATTCATATAGAAAGTTAACATTAAACTATGAGATACAAAAGTAAACTCTTCTTTATATATTCAAAAGATTAAGCTCAAGCATCATCAATGACACAAGCAAAATTACATGCAATTCATGTAAAGTCTTTTAAAGATTGTATGTGACTTGAACTCTTGATAAACTCAGAAACTTTGAGAATCAATAATAAAGATTTTCATAAACTCAGTATCTTTGAGAATTGATGATAGAAATTCTCATTTGAGAAATCAATGATAATGTTGAAGAATAGTTTTTGTATTTGCTCTTTATTCTTTAAAGAATTCTGACTTTCATAGATTTGAGTTCTAACAATTATTTTTTCTCTTAATAATAACATTCTCGTTGTTGAACTGTGAATGATCGCAAGCAAAGAAGCGATGACGTCATGCAACGTATGACATCAGAGTTCGCTGTATATCATTGTGTTTTCAAGATTTTCTTTTGATAACGTGTGTACATTGTTTTATTCTTCAGATTGCAAGCATCAAATTTCTAAAAAAATCAACAGTAATATTCATGTTTATTCTCTTGATTCTCAGACTAACAACGAGATTCATCTGTACATGATGTTGACTACGAATCTTTTGATTCTATTCTGTGTTTTGTTATGAGTCTGCATAGAGCGAATCATATGAGTGTATTCTAACTAGAAGTTCAAAGCTGAAGTAGAAAGAAGATGCAACACGACGTGAGTTTTACTCACGAAGGCACGCTAGATCGCTAGCGTGTCAACAACAGTTATACTCACAGCTCTATACTAGTCTATGTTAGGCTAATCAGGCTAATCAGAGGTAACAGAGATGCATGCTTGCAACATTCATCACTTCTAGATTCAAGAAGTTTCTTGATATATTTGAATATGAGAAGAACAAAGATTGATTGAATGCATGAAAGCAGAGTCTGATACAACGCATAAATGTGAACGATGATCATTACTTCTTTCATCAAGTCAAGATCATTTATGTTGAGTCACGACTCATCATAGATAAGAAGACTCACAATTTAATGAGTCAATATCGAGTCAATGATCTTTATATTATTTTCATCTTTGCAGATTGATAACACAAGTTACATCATTGCTGCAACAATTCTTTCAAGACAGAAGATGTTCATTTATATCTTCGTGAAATTCTGAAGCAAGACATGAATAGCTTTGTCAACTACTACAATCTTTTCTATCAAAAGAAAGAATGTTCTTTGATGAAAGATTTCTCATTGATTGACTGTTTGAAGCGTAATGTCAATTATTTCACTTAAGTCATCATTTTCTTCTGATAAAACTTCAATGAAATTCAATCATTCATCTTTCATCAATGAGTTCAAGCATTTTCTGACATCAACGAAGAGCTTTAACAGCTTAAGCATCATCAATCTCACTTCGTCTTCATTATTGTCTCATTTGTCAAAGTCAAGAGCATCTTTGCATTGACTAGTAATTCTTTGAGTTCAAAGATCATCATCTCTGTGACTGTTGTTTTGACAGTATCTTCATCTCTTTCTTTCTCGTTTTTCAATGAGTCAATGAATCTAAGCTTCGTCACTGTCATCATTCAAGATAAGATTCTGATCGTTTCTGAAATCAAGAAAATCTGCAACAAGTGAAAGTTGTGTTACTACTGCAAATTGCAACATTCGAGCAAAATCATTAAATGTCAGAAACTGAGCTAAACTAAAGATACTATCAATATAAAAGACTGATATTATTATTATTACTTTGATAAAATCTAGATACAAGACAATACATCAAATAATGTATAAGATGAAAGACAAAAAGTGAAAGAAAAGAACGAAAGCTCGACTTTTATATACATGAATTGAGCAAAATCAAGACTAAACAATAGTTTTATGACTTAAGATTGCAAATATTTGCACACATGACTAAGATGATTGAAAAAGAATTGCTGAAACTAATTTAAAATGATGATGACTAAATTGATGACTTGATTCATTGAACTGCAAAACAGATTCAATCAATCGAGATTATTTAAGACATTGACGATTTATGTTTTAAATTAAGTTGATGATCTGACATCATGACAGTAACTTTTCTCTTCAAGACTGAGCTTCTGCAAGATAATGAGAAGAAACAAGATGAAATGAGAAAGAATCAAAGACAAAGATTGAAATGAAATGAGAATTGATGTAAATGCATTTTAATGTGATGAAGCACAAATAAAACTAGAATAAATCTGAGTCACATCTGAGTCAGATTTAAGCAAGATTTCTGTAAAATGAAATAAGATGAGATGCATTTTAATATGATGATGCATAGAAAATTGAAATACATCTGAGTCACATTTGAGTCAAATTTAAACAAGATGTCTGAGTCAGATTTAAACAAGATCTGAGTCAAATCTGAGTAAGAAAGAGATGAAATGCAGTTTAATATGATGATGCACAAAGAATTGAAACACATTTAAATCACATCTGAATCAGATTTAAACAAGATGTCTGAGTCAAATTTAGACAAGATCTGAGTCAAATCTGAGTAAAAGAAAGACGAAATGCAATTTAATGTGATGATGTACAGATGAGATTAAAATACATCTGAGTCACATTTGAGTCAGATTTAAACAAGATGTCTGAGACAGATTTAAACAAAATTTGAGTCAGATCTGAGCTGAGTTGAAACAATGAAGATTGAATTTAAAGTTCTTGACATTGACATTGAAATATCACACATGACAGTACATGTGATTCTTCGACGACAGAATTGACGAGATGATATTCATTAAGCATTTGCTCACAATTATTCAGAAGATGAAAAGACTCTCAAGTAAAAAAGTGATTTTCTCAATTGATGTAATACTTGAGCAGAGATGAATTATAACATCTATCACGCTTAAAGTTTAATATGCTGTTTACATATTAGAATCTTTCATCATTTTCAATGATAATAAGTTCTTAAGATTTCTGATGTTAATTCAAAAGAAAGTCACTTGCAATATAATTCAAAAGAGTGACATGAAAGATTGAATGAATTTTCATGAATGCTGAAAGATTTAACTCAATGATCAAAGAATTGTTTTTGAAAACACGCTTGATCTTGAAGAAATCAACGTTATGATCATTTAACTTGACAGCAAAGTGAGTGATGTTGAAATTGCAAGCATTCAGTCAGACTTCATCTTCAATGAAGTATTTAGAACAAAAACGATGAAAAAGATTGACATTAAATTTGTAAATGATTTGAGCTATAAGCATCTCATCACGTAAATGCTCAGTTAGTTTCTTCATCTTCTTGATGAACTCTTCAACATTGATTAACTTATTTCAAGCTTGAAACGTAAAATTCTCAAGCAGAAACTCAAAAGACTTGAAGTCTAAACGTGAGTTCTGACTTGAATTGATCAAGAAGAGTGATGTTAGAGTGATTGATGATGATGCATTACTGATAATGAATTCAACTTTAGAAAGTCACTTAGCTCAGTCATTCTGCATGTAGTTGACGAAGACTTGAAGATAATGCTTTATGATAGCATTGATTCTCTCGATTTGATCATCAATCTCAAAGTGATACGTTGTTGATAACTTAGCATCTATTCTCAGCATTTTACACATATGCTTTCAGACATTGAAAATGTCACGATCCTAGCCTTGCCAGGCTCAGCCTTCTAGCCTTGCCAGGCCTATCCTCGCTCCGTCACCTTGACTAGTCCCTATTGGGCCTAGCGTCGGCTGAGAAACACACATATGTAGCCAGCTTCTTTTCTGTAGCTACCTTTCTTCCTTAGCATTTATCTTCTAGTTAAATGACACCCCTATCTGACCCGCTCTAGGCAGGCCTCTAACAGAAAATGAATTGTGTATCTTGATCAGACATGAAGAACTCGAGTAAATCATGATGTTTTCAAACATGAGCATAAAAGCAGTTGATAACTTCTTCAACTTTCATAGAAGTGATGAGAATTAAATGTCTCATTTTGATAAGATAATCAACAAAGACTAAAACATATTTATATGTGATACTCATGAAGATATTGAGTGATAAAGAATCTACATAGTTCATGAAGACATCACGTCAACGACGTTCAAAAACTGAAAGAAAACACAATCATTCTTGAGTTCATTGTTTAAAAAGCTTGAAACGTGTGCACATGTGACAGTTTTGTACGAAGCATTGAACATACTTATAAATGTTTGATCGTCAGTAGACTCAACTGATCAGTTCATAACTTTTTGCTCTTTCTGAATAATCATCAACGACACTATCATAAGTGAGCTGAATGATACAAAGATGTAGTTTATTTAAGTTGAGCACGTACTTTCTTTCTTGAAAGTACAGATGATTTTCATGTTCTTCACACTTAACTAGAAGAATCTTGTTGTGATGTCATGTTTCATTGCAAAGCACTTTAATTATTTGAGCTGTGAATTTATCATTAATTTCAACTTGCTTTCACAATGTCTGAGTGAGAATGTCAGCAGAATCTTCATCAAGATTCAGAGTGTCTTGATTTAGCTGAGACTTGACATTTTCAACGTTGAATTCTTCGATTTCTAGATTCATGAAGACTAGAATTTACAAAAGTGCTGAGATAATTAAGAACAAATGTAACTGAACTAAATCTAGAGTGATGATTTGTAACTGAAGCTTCATGACTTTGATGTTGAAGATGTCAAAGATGAGATTCTCAACAATATTGAGATTTAAAACATGAGTTTTCAAAATTGTCTGATGTTGATATTGATGTCAAGAATTGAATGTATCTTTCTCTTTAAAAAGATCTTCTGAGCGACGTGTCAAAGCATTCAACTTATCATTGATCTTGTCAAGATGATAAGTGATGCAATAGTTGAATCTAGACAGAAACTCACTTTAATGAGCTTGATAATGATTCAACTGCTTAGTTGACATGAAATACTCAAGATTTTTATGATTCATGATCATCTCAACAGAATAGATAAAGTCTTCAAGCTCTGATCATCATTTCTTGAAAGCGCAAACAATGATCATGAATTCTTTATTGTAGATCTTGTAGTTACACTTGACTGAATTATGCTTCTTTGAAAAGTAAGCGACTGAATGAAGAATCTCGTTCTCATTATACTGAGAGAAAATATCTTCAAACACATAGTTCGAAGCATTGATTTCTATCACAATCTTATGATCTGAATTATAGTGACGAAGAATAATCTCAGAAGTGAAGACTTTCTTAAGAATGTTGAATGCAATCTGACATTTCTGAGATCAAACAAAGAGTACATCTTTTCTGATAAGATGAGTGAGCGAGATAGTTATTTTACTATAGTCATAAATGAATCTTTTATAGAAGTTCGCGAAATCTAGAAAGCTTTGAACATCTTTAACGTTGATCAAGATGAGTCAGTTGACAATGATGTTTATCTTAGAAGAATTCATCTTGACTTCTTTGATGATGATTATCAATTCTAGATACAAGACTTGAGTGACGTGAAACTTGCATTTAATTATATTTATCTGAAGATCTGCTTCTTGCAGCTTTCGCAGAATGAGCTTGACATGAATCTTGTGCTTAAGTTCATTGTCAAAATAAATCAAGATGTCATTTAAATAAGTTGTATAAAACTTATTTAAATGTTTGCAAAGAGTATTGTTGATGTACTTCTGAAATGAGACAGATTCATTACATAGATCAAAGAGCATGATTAAATACTTGAATAATTTAAATCGAGTGCAAAAGACGATGAAAGCTTTATTTTCTTCTTTGATTCAAAGTCAATTGAATGCAAAGATGATATTCAGCTTGATAAAGATTTTAGCTTAACTTAGACAATTCAGCGTTTCTGAGATCAGAGACAGAGAATATTGATTCTTGACTGTGATAGTGTTCAGATCTTGATAGTTCACGCAGAAGCAAAGTTCTTCTTCAAGTTTCTTGATAAAGAGAACAGAAGTGATCATCTGAGAATGACTGACTTGAATGAAATCTTTGCTCAGATTCTTATTCAGATAACGATGAAGTTCTAGAATTTCATCACGACTCATGTTGTACAAAGCGAAGACTGAGAATTGAGCATCTTCTTTAAGATGTATGACATGATCATGAGCTTGATGCAAAAACAAGATATTGATGTTCTTTTTGAAGAAGACATCTAGAAACTCAAAATATCCGAATGATAGAATTGTGACTGAATCAACGTTCTTACTTTGTTAATAAACTTCAAGATCTTCTTGTGTCGTGAATGCAGTCAAATGAAATTTCTTTTTCATTTGATGAAGATTCAAACGATGATTCTTATCATATGTACTGTCTTGAGAACGAGATGAGAACTGAGCAAGAGTTGAACTGTTCTTTAAATAAACAGTTAAAGTTGTGTGACGTGATTTTGACTCATCAAAGTTTAAACTAGAAGACGAGATTGACTCAAGATTCAAGAAGACATCAATTTTCTTTAGAATGATGCTAAACACTTCAATGTCTTTGACACAAGCAGCATGATCAAAGCTTTGAACTTTTAACTTAACTATGTCAAGTTATATAGAAGATTGATTGAATTGATCTGCTTGAAAGACAACAGAAGTTCTAAAGAAAGAAGAATTTTGATACTTGATTTTTGATGAGTATTCTTTTTGAATGACTTAAAGAATACAATTAAAAGCTTCTTGTTTCAGACAAGAGACAAGATTGAATGAGATTTATTTCTTATGAACGAGCTGAGTATTAATTGACTTTTCATGAGCAAACAAGAGATTATATTGCTTCTTGTGAGCAGATGAAAAACTGAGTTACTTCTTGTGAGTGAATTGAGAATTGAATTGCTTCTTGTGAGTAAACTGAAAACTGAGTTACTTCTTTCAAGTAAATAAGAGACTAGATTGCTTCTTGCAAGTGAACTGAAAACTGAGTTGCTTCTTTCAAGTGAATGAAAGACTAGATTGCTTCTTGCAAGCAAACTAAATGCTGAATTACTTCTTGTGAACAATCTGTAGATTGAATTGCTTCTTGTGAGCAATCTGTAGACTGAATTGCTTCTTGTGAGCAATTCATGAACTGAGTTACTTCTTGTGAGTGAATTGAGAGCGAGACTGAGAGAAAGTTACTTTGTTAACTTTAAATGAGAAATTTTCTTCTTGTTGATTAAGATCATAGATCTTGACAAGAAATGAGCAATAATAATTAAGATAAAAGAAGAAAGACAAAATGAGAATATTGTGCTCAAAATTGACATCAATGACGTGATGATGAAGTCATGATAAACTCATGATGATGAGATATTGACTTAATTTAATGACATAGAAGAATAGTTTTTCAATGTGTTCATTGAAAATCATTGTGATTTCGATGACATGAGTAATGTCATCGATTAAAGCGATTTGATCATCAAATTCTTGAAGTTTGCGAGAGTGAGTTAATTGATGCAAGAAAAAATAATGTTGTTGCGCGAAGAATTTATTCATAAAGATATAAGCAAAGACTTCACTATTATTCAGAGCGAGAGTGAAAACTCTAGATTGAGCTTAACGTAGAATACAGAATACTATCATGTGATTGTCTTTGAATGTCAAATCAAATTCAAAGAGTTTCAAGATAAATTTAGCAGAAAACTTTCTATATGATTGAAGTGAGAGTGAAAAGATTGAAACTAGTAAACAAGATGATATGTATACAAATCTTTGAGCGTAACTTAGCTCAGAAACTAAACTTTTCTTGCAAACAGCGAGACTTCTTCATTTATATTGATGATGTCACTGTCGTAGACATTCATGATATGCAGAGTGAAAAACTTCTTATTTAAGCATTTTTTAGCAATTTTACTTGAATGTTGCAACTTGCAGTAGTAGCACAGCTTTCACTTATTGCAGATTTTCTTAATTTCAAAAATGATCAAAGTCTTATCTTGAACGATGATAATGACAAAGCTTAAATTCATTAACTCATTGAGAAATGAGAAAGAGAAAGATGAAGATATTGTTGAAACAACAGTCACAGAGATGATGATCTTTGAATTCAAAAAGTTACTAGTCAATGCAGAGATGCTCTTGACTTTGATGAATGAAATGATGATGAAGACGAAGCAAGATTAATGATGCTTAAGCTGCTGAAGCTCTTCATCAATGTCAGAGAATGTTTGAATTCATTGATGAAAGATGAATGATTAAGTTTCATCAAGATTTCATCAGAAGAAGACGATGACTTGAATGAAATAATTTGTCAGAATCGTGCCTAGATGATACAATCAATGAAGATCAGAGTTGATGATGCTTGATCTTTAGAGATAGCTATAACTGAATATTAAGAATACAGAAAAAGATTGATACAAAAGCTTCTATTTATGTAATGCTCAGAGACTGCACTAGACTCGAAAGAAATGTGTTTGTGACATGAAAAGAATGTGATGTAGATGAACAATATGTTGATGAAAGAAAAGAATGTTGAGAAAGAAAAAGAGTGTTGAGTCATATCTGAGTCATATCTGAGTCAAACCTGACTAGCTCGCTGATTAGTTCTAATCATTACACAGAGAACTCGCTAGCGTTCACTGCGAATTGATTAGAGCTTCAGTCTTGTTCAGTCTTGATACGCTCGTAACATTACTCTCTTCTTCGAAAATTCATGTTCGCATGAATGTAGTTCATTTGCTCGCTTTTGTTGATAGTTATTCCGATATTTAACGCGATTTGTTTGAATATAGCTTATGAAATTCGTTCAAAACTTTCTCTGAGTCATCGAATTTCTCTTTATCGACATAGTATCATTCGTCGTCTCTATCTAGATCTATTCATTTGACTTTGTACTGTATTCGATCTCGATAGCGTCTGAAGTTCAATATATCGTCTATCTCTCAGTGTTCATCATCTTTAATAGTGATGAGTCTGAGTGATTCTGAATGCTGTTCTGATAGAAAGTCTTCTGAATACAATCGCAGTAGCTTCGAGCTGAACATCGAATGCAGATGCTTCATGCTGACTGATAGATAAAGATGATAGAAGATACTCACTTTGACAGTGATTTGATAGAGATCTAGCTGTTTGTCTTTCAAATCTTTGCAGAGTCTCGTTGTCTTGACGTTTCTGAAAGATAGTCAAATTCAGTCATCTACTTCATAGATGACGTCTCGTTTATGTTTATTGATCTGAACTTCGATGATCAGCTTCGTCTTTTTCAATTGTTGATGATCGAAGTTCAGTAGCTCTTTCATTTGAATGACAATATCATCTGCTTTTCTAGCTTCAAGTCGTTCACAAGTTGTTTCGTAGTCAGTCGTATCTGAATCGAAACTCATTCGAGAGTGAAATTCTTTATTGAAGTAGAAGAAAATCATTGAAGTGATCGAGAAGATATTGAAATTGTCACTGAATTTCATCATAGATATTCATTTGATTCAGTCATTCTGCATGTAATTGCAGTAGATTCTAAGTTCTCATTCGACGTCTTGATTGACTCGTTTCGATTGATCGTCGATCTCGAGATGATAGACTGTGAATAGACTAGCTGTAATTCTCAGTCGCTTGCAAAGACTTTTTCACATAGTCGATATGAATTGAGAGTTTCTGTTCGAAACAATAGAACTGAGTAGATCATGCAGTCGATAGCCGTTTCATAGCATGATTCAAATCGTTTCTTCAACTGAGATGTTATCGTCTTCTCAATGACAGAAAACATAGTGACGTTCTTTGATGAGATGACATATGATTGTGCAAATGACGTTATAGTCTTCTGACAGAGATAGTTCAGTGATGAAGTTCATAGCTATATCTTTTCAGCGTTTCTGTGAAATCGAAAGAGAATGATGAAGTTCATTGATGCTATTTCTAGAGACTTTGCTTCGCTGACAAGCATGACAGTTTCGAATGTATCATCGAATAGTAGCTCGATGATCTGATCAATAGTAGAAACGCTGAACTAGATCGATGATTCGTTTATTGTTGAAATGAGAGATTGAAGATTGATCATGCACTTCTTGTAGTAATTTCGTGTGCATGTTCTCAAAGACTCACAGTAGATCTTTTCTAAATAGAACGTCGTCAATGATTTCACAGTTCTTCAGTTTAGTGATATGAAATTTGAGCTTGTTTTCGTTCATAGCTTGTCTATATTCGCTGCAGAGCTCATCTGTTTGATTGATCATTCATACTCGTTGATAGAGATTTGCTTTCGATTCAATAAATAGAACATCAACTTTATCAAAAGTCAGAATAGTCTGAAAACGATCTTCAAGACGCTGAGCTGATTCAGAGACATTCACTAGAGGCATTCTGATTAGAGCATCAACTTTAGTGTTCATTTTGCCTGATCTAAAGATGATTTGAAAGTTGAACTTCAATAGAATGTTCAGATAGTTGACTTGTCGTCGACTCAACTGTTTGTTTTTCATGAAGATCTTCAAAGTCTGATGATCGATGAACATCTGAATGAATAGTTCAGTGCATTTCAGCTCGAATCGTCAGTGTTCGAAGCATCGAATAATGACTAGCAATTTCTTGTCATAGATGTGGTAATTGATTTCAGCGGGGATCATGCTTTTACTGTAGAAGATCATCGAATGAAGAACTTTCTTGTTAGGGGCCAGCATAGAGCGAGTCATATGGGTGTAATGTAACGAGTATATAAATGCTAAGGAAGGAAAGTATCTAGAAGGGAAGAGCCGGCTATCTATATGACTCAGGAGAACATAAGCTAACCCTGAATAGGGTTGGCCTCGGAACAACCCTATAGCCTAGCGGCGAGCGGCCGGCGATAGTCATCAACATAGCCACCAACATAGCTACCAACATAGGTGCGTAGCTAGGATCGTAACAGAAACGACGGTAGAAGTTAACAAATCTCACGAAGCTCTGAATTTCTTTTAGATTGGTCGAAGTGATTCAGCTGACTATGACTGTCACTTTGCTGAGATTCATACGAAGGTCTAGTTCTGATACGATGACTTCTAGAAAGACAGTCTCTTCTACATCGAATTCGCACTTTCGAATATCTATCTGCAGTTCAGCTTCGCGTAGTCGACTCAATACTAGTTTGACGTGATCTCTATGTTTCTTTCTCGTTTTGCTATAGATGAGAATGTCATCTAGATAGGCTTGGCAAAAGTCGTTCAGAAAGTCTCATAGAATGTCATTCATATATTGCTGAAAGAAGATCGATTCGTTAGTCAGTTCGAATGATAGCATCTTGTATTTATATGCTTCTAAAGCAGTGATAAAAGTGATGTAATTCTCGCTATCGAGATGCATTCGAAGTTTGTTGAACGCTGATATGATGTTCAATCTAGTCAGATGCTTGCAACTCACTATTTTATCAATGATCTCGTCTATCAGCGATAGAGAATATCTATTTCTTTTGAAAATGACATTTAGCTTTCGATAGTTCACGCAGAATCGAAGATCTTCATTTGCTTTGAGAGCGAATAGAACGAGAAAGAAATAGAGATTCTGACTAAAAGTGATGAATCTCTTCGACAGATTCTCGTTTAAGTACTTCTTTACTTTCAGAAGTTTGACAGAGAACATTTGATAGACTCGACAGCGAGAGAGCGTTGAATCACTGATGAGCTCGATTTTATGATCGTAGAAGCGATGAGAAGATAGTTTATTCAATTGAGCTCGATCAAAAACATCTAGAAACTCATGATATTTCGATGACAGCTTTGCTTTAATATCTTTCAAATTCTGAGTCGTTTCATCGATTGAAGAGATGTTTAGAGCGTTCAAATCGCACTGAGTATTGTACGCGATTTCTCTATTGATGTTCGTCATGAATAAAGCAAAGACTTCGATCTTGTCTCTCTTTGAATGATTCAACAGTGTTTTGAACGAAGCTGCGTCTATGCTTCGAATCGAGAATGACTCTTCTCGAACGAGTCATTTGAGCATCATAGAGATCTTAGTTTGAATGATTGAAGAAAGCGAAGATGATCGCGATCAACTTGAGTGCTTTGAATTGAGAAGAATCGAAAAAACCGAAATAGAAGTATTCAATTGATTCGAAAAAACAATGACGTCGTTTTGCATATTCAATAATATTTCGTTTTTGTTCATTCAGAGCTTACTCAATATGACTTCATGATGATCAATATCAGCTATCAGCATTGATACAGTCAATTTCTTATGACTTTCGATAATGAGATTGAATAGAATTTTATGAGTGATGATTTTCTTAAATATCTTCTCATCATAACCTCTTATTAGCTTCTCTTTTGCCAGTGATATAGATTGAATTTCCAGTTTCTCGCATACTTTATCGACTAGATTAGAATGTATGATCGTGTAGACGACTGAATCACTGTCTATTAGAGAACGAAGACTGAAAGATCGATTCTGAGAGATGAGATGAGCGTCAATTAGAAACGACTTTTCAAAGTAATTTTCTTTCGATAGAATTTCGTCTAGTTTGCACAAAGATATAATCTCTATTTCTTCGATGACTTTTGAAGAGATGACTAGTTTTTTGAATCGAAATTCGAATCGAAATCGAAGCAATCATATTCATTGTTCACTGCATTGATTCTAGTAGATCGATCGAGACACTCTTTAGAGCTATGACCTGATTTATGACATATAAAACAGCTTTCGACTAGAATGTCTGCTTCTGTTACGAGTCTAGTCTTCGTCTATTCTTTCTAGTCTTCGCCTTGATTTCATTCTAATCGAGTCTAGTGAGCATTCGAGCTAGAAGTGATGTCATTGAAACTCTGCATCATATGTGTAAGACGTCAACTCAATCGAGTCTAGCACAGAGCTGAGAAACACACATATAAGAATCGAGTTCTTTTCTGTAGATACTTTTCTTTCTTAGCATTTATCTATTAGTTATATTACACTCATATGACTCGCTCTATGCCGATCTCTAACATTAGATAAATGCTCATCAACTACTCTGCTATCAACGTGTAGACGATACGAAATAATCTACTTCGTTTATTCAGAAAATTCGCAAGAAATTCTTCGAATTACTTTCATCAAAACACACATTCAAATTTACTCAAATTTATCAAATCAATCACTCAATCTTATCACAATCAAATCTATCTATCTATCTTTATCTCTCTCACAATGACACGCGACTCTGAATCAGTCGAGTCACGAACAGCTCGTCTGCTTAGAAGCATTGCTAGTAGACGAGTTTCTCTTATTTCTTTCGATGCTTCAGCGAGATCTCAGAATGCCGCTATCTCATGAGACATCAACACGAGTCAACAACTTCGTCAATGAGCTATCAATCAGTCAAACGAGATCATCAAGATGCTGATCGAGCTAAGAGATCAACGAGACATGACTTTGAAACTCAACAAGCAATGAATCAATCTACAAGCCGATCACATCAAGAGACTTGATGAGCTAGAGATCAATCAAACGACAATAGACACTCAAGAAGAGACTATCGTCGATCTATGAGAGAAAGTACTGAGTCTCAAAAAGAGACAGCGTTCAGCGAATCATCTTCGATCTCGACAGTCTACGAAGTCTCGAGCTTCTATCAAGAATCATACTTGACGAGAGTCGTTCACTCTATTCGACAACGATTATCACAAGTTCTTCAAGTTTTCGAATTCATTTATATTCACTGATGAAGATGAATCGACATGAAACAGCTGAAGAGTCAAGATAGACGACAAGCTTCAGACAAATGTCGATCACTTCGATAATGAGAATATCTGTATTGTCTATGTGATATCTAGACTAGAAGATGATGCTGCTGAGCACATCTTCGCTCAACGTCGACATGACGCTTCGCATTCATACATCTCGATCGACGAGCTATTTGAGCATCTGAAAGAAATATACGATGAACTGAATAAGAATTGAAAGTGTCGTCGCGAGTACAACGCTCTGAGGCAAGCAGACAAGTCTTTTAATGTCTTCTACTTCGACTTTATGAAGCTATTCAGCTATCTCGAATACGATAATTGCATTCTGATGAATGATCTTCAGAATAAAATCAATAATCGCTTGCAAAACGCTCTATCAGTCTGTTCAGAGAACTTTACTTCGCTCACTCGCTTAAGAATCTTTCTTCAAGATGTGAATAGTAAACAACGAGTCAATTATCAGCTTCGCAGCGAACGTCGCACTGTCATCGTCAAAGTCACTGTCGTACCTGATAAACGCGCTACTTCTCTGTCAGTAACAACTTCGATAATCAGTTATGTTAAGTCGACTATCTCTTCTACTTCTGAGTCAGCGAGATCGTCAATTATCTGCTACATCTGCAAGACTCTCGATCATTTGTTCAAGAATTGCTCTCAGCTGAACAAGATCAACACTTCTGCATCTCATGCATTCATTCTTCGTCTACATGAGATCATCATTTCGAAGAATAAAGAGAATGAGAAAATGTCTTTCGAGAATAGTGAGGCAAAAAACTAGAGACTTTCATCAAAGACGCGATGAAAGATGTGTTAATTTCTTCAACGACGAGCAGATCAGATAATTCTTTTGCTTCTGAATCTTTGACTACTGAATGTGTACTTTCTAGCAATGAAATTAGTTACTCATTGAAGTCATTGATTGACATCGAAGCTGCTGACTATTCGTTCATTGATGAAGTGATCGCGCAGATTGTTTGTGATCAGTTGCAAATCGAGTCTCTGACTTTGATCAAAGCGAAGTCAATTCGAGAATTCGACGATCATTATGCTAAGAAACTCATTACTTATGTCATTTATTCGAATCTGACTGTTCAAGATCATACGATTGACACAGCTTCTATGTTGATCACTTGATTAGATCAACATCAAATGATTCTTGAAAAAACATGAATGAACAAAATCGACCTAGTAATTGATATGCGAATCGATTCTCTTCGATTTTCGAATTTCAACTCTACTAGTCAGAAATCGATTGCTCTATTCTCAAGCAATAAATTAATCACGAAACGAAAGAGCTTGACTTCTACTCATATACTGAAGAGATCTTTCACTTTCGTTACATCTCAAACCAGTCAAAACAAAAAGTTCATTGAACAGTTAAAACAGCACGACGCGACTTTGACTAACGTCAATTCTAAATCAACGTTCATTCTGAAATCATTCTCTTTCAGTTCAACAAACATAGCAATGATAGAGACAGCAACATATAGAATGTTAGTCAAACGTTCAGATGTCAAGATCTTTGCTGTTATTGTCTCGAAAATCGATCGACTCATAACTACAGCTGAAAACAAGCCTGAAGAAGTGAATCTGCATGAGCTTTCCCACGCTGAAGCTCTCAAGCAAGTCAAGATCAAGCTTCTCTCTGAATATCACGACTATCTAGATGTCTTCGATCGAGCAATGATCGATCAGCTATCATCGCATCGTTTCTACGATCACAAAATTGAGTTGACTGATGAAGAAACATCTTCTCGAAGCAGACTATATCAGATGTTCGATCACAAGCTTCAGAAGGTAAAGAAGTATCTGATCGATCATTTAAACAAAGAGTTCATTTTCTTCAGCTTCGCATCATACGTCTCGCTCATCTTGTTCGTCGAAAAAAAAGACGATAGTCTGCGTTTCTACATCGATTACAGAAAGCTCAATGCTTTGATCAAACGAGATCGCTATTCTTTGTCATTGATAGACGAGACTCTCGCTCGTATACAAGAAAGCAAGTATCTGACTCAATTGAACATCATTGTCGCGTTCAATAAACTTCGTATGCACTCAGATAGCGAAGATTTGACTATCTTTATTATCTTCTTCGACTCATACAAATATCATGTAATGCTCTTTGAATTAACAAACGAATCAACGTTCTATCAGCACTATATAAACGACGTGTTGTTCGAATATCTACATCAGTTTTGTCAGATCTATCTAGATGACATTATCATCTACAGCAAGACTCTAAAGAAACACAAACGACATGTACGATTGATCTTGAATAAACTATGAGAAGCTGATCTACAGATAGACATCAACAAGTGCGAGTTTCATGTTCAGAAAACTATCTTTCTAGAACTCTTGATATCAATCGAAGAATTGAAGATGAACTCGCGAAAGATGCAAGCAGTCGTTGATTGATCTACACTCAATAATCTCACTCAGATACAGTTCTTCATTGACTTCTGCAATTTCTATCGACGCTTCATCAAGAACTTTTCGAAGATTGTTCGTTCAATGATTCAACTCACTCAAAAGAAGATCATATTTGAATGAAATGAAGTCTGCCAGACCGTCTTCGATCATATGAAGAGATGTATGATCGAGACTTCTATACTACGTCACTTCGATCAAACTCGTGAGACTATTCTCGAAATCGACTCATTCAACTACGTCAACGATGAAGTTCTCTCTCAATATGATGACGAAGAAGTACTACATTCAATTGTCTTCTATAGCAAGAACATGTCTTCTGCTGAATGCAATTACGAGATATATGATAAAGAACTTCTGATCATCATTCGAGCATTTGAACACTGACGACTCGAACTGAAGCTAACTGACATTTCTATCAAGATGTTCATCGATCATCAAGCGCTCATTTCGTTGATGAAAGATAAAGAGCTGAGTAGACGTCAGATGCGCTGAGTTCAGAAACTCGCTGACTTCAACTTCAGAATAATGTATCGATCTGACAAACAGAACATCAAGATCGATGCATTAACTCGTTGAGCTGACGTCGTGCTCAGAGATTCAGAAGATGAGCATGTTCGCTATCAATGAATCACTATTCTGACTTCGAATCGAATGAAAATTGCTGATCTAAAAGAGAACATCAGTGAATCAATCTATAAACAGGTTCTTGAGACTAATAGAATCGACGAGAATTGTACGCTACTTCGCGAAGCAATAGCAAGAGACGAGACACAATATGAAGATATCAAATTGAAGAATTGTCGAACTCAGAATGAAATCTTGTATCATGATAGTCAGCTATGAGTTTCGTTCAACGAGCTTCTACAAATGAACCTGATTCGTGAGATGCACGATCAATCATCAGTTGATCATTCTGATATTCTTAGAACTGTGAAAGTCATAAAGCGAAACTACTATTGATCATTCATGCGAAAAACGATAGATCGATATATTCGAAACTGCTATATCTGTCAACGTTCAAAGACATCTAGAGATAAATCAAACGACTTGCTTCAATCTCTATCGATATCTGAACAGCGATGACAAGACATAGCAATGAACTTTATTATCAATCTATCTGATTCGAGCGAATACAACGCTATTTTGACAATCATCTGCAGATTGTCAAAAGAAAGGCATTATATTTCTTGCATCACTGATGATGAAGATATCACTGTCGAAAAGACAGCTGAAATGCTGATTCAATGAGTATATTGAACTCATGATCTATCAAGCTTCATAGTATCTGATCGAAGTTCGCAATTCATCTCTATACTATGAAAGTTTCTTTGCAAACGACTGAGCATTTTTCTTCGATTGTTCATCGTCTATCATCTTCAGATCGACGATCAAAGCGAACGAGTCAATCAGAACATCGAGCGATATCTTCGATTCTTCTGTTCGTATATGCAGAACGACTGATTTAAGTGACTACTCATGATCGAGTTTGTCGACAATAACGTCTTGTTCTCAGTCATCTTCTTAATTCTCTTCTTCATGAACAAGAGCTTTCATTCTCATATGAGCTTCGACTCTGACATCATCGAGTATGAAAGCACTCGCGAACGCTTGCAGATTGATCGAGTCAAGAATATATCTGAACAAATGAACAAGACATTGATCTTCGCTCATGAAGCTCTGATCAAAACACGAAAACAAATGATGAATCAAGCTAACAAGCATAGAAAGAAGATCAATTACAAGATCAAATCAAAGATGTTTCTGAACGAAAGAAACATCGTTATCGCGAGACTCTTCAAAAAGCTAGATGACAAGATGCTCGATTCATTCAAGATCACAGACTCTGTTGACTTCTTCTATAAATTGAAACTATCAGACACTATGCGTATACATGATGTATTTCATTCAGAGCTTCTTCGTTCTGTCGTCAATGATTCTCTGCCTGATCAGAAGAATGAACTCTCGAAATCAATAGTGATAAACGATGAAGATGAATGAGAAATCGACGATATATTGAACTCTCGATGATATCAAAGACGACTTCAATATCGAGTTAAATGAAAGAGCTATGACAACGATCTCAACTGATATAACGCTGACGACGACGAATTTATGAACGCTCAAGAGATGATTGACGACTTTCATATCAAATATTCAACAAAAGCGCACTAAGAAATAACATTCATGCGAACATGAATAGTCAAGAGAAGAAAGTAATGTTACGAGTCTAGTCTTTGTCTATTCTTTCTAGTCTTCGCCTTGATTTCATTCTAATCGAGCCTAGTGAGCATTCGAGCTAGAAGTGATGTCATTGAGACTCTGCATCATATGTGTAAGGCGTCAACCCAATCGAGCCTAGCACAGGGCTGAGAAACACACATATAAGAATCGAGTTCTTTTCTGTAGATACTTTTCTTTCTTAGCATTTATCTATTAGTTATATTACACTCATATGACTCGCTCTATGCCGGCTTCTAACAGTTTCTTTGACGTTAGTTAAAATCGCGTCGCGCGACTTTAGCTAGTCAGACTTCAAGTGATCGACTGACTGAGTGACAACAGTCGCTCTATGAAAGATAGTCTTAGAAAGATCATTGACGCGTTTGATTTTGTCTTTGATCTCTCGAATGACTCGCTGATCATTATTCAAACGAATCAGATAGAAACGAATTTCTTTTAGAGAATCAGATTGAACTAGTTGATCTATTCAAACGAATTGAAGACGAAGATGTATTTTATCTTTCAGATCAGCGATCAGTTGCTTCTTGTGATAGTCTAGATAGAAAGATAGACGTTGAAACTGAGTATAGAATTCACTGAATTTCTTGAATTCTTGAACCAAGTTGTAGTATTCTCTATGCAAGTTGACTTTCTTATTCGAGTCATCGAACAACTGAGCTAGCTCTTTCAAAAGATCGTCGACGATTCTATAGAGATTGACACAGTCACGTTCGCGTCTAGCTTGAGTGATCTCAGCTGCGTCATCGAATAATCTAGAATGTACATAGCTCAATTTGACTCGTTCATTAGAAAAGAGATCGACGTTGATCTCTAGTTTATTCTGAATTTTTCCGTATCAGTTCTTTCAAGTAGAGTTCTTTTCATCAGTAAACAGCGAAGAATCAGGTATTTTTTGAGATCTAGAACGCTCAGAGTAGATGAAATCAGAAGAAGTGTTTTCTTTAGCTTGAAGTCTAGTCTTCAACTCTTTGATTTCGTCTTCTTGTTGTTTATCTAACTCGTAGAGTCGATCTGTTTCTTCATCAAGAACTAGGCTTCGAGCCTTTCAGATTTCGTAGAACACGAAGAATATTATCGTTTCAGCGAATGATTCGTCATCTTCATGAATGAATGATGCAGCACTTGATAATTTCGTTCGTGATTTCGATGAATCAGCATCAGAGATTTGAGAGAAACGATTTCGAAATTCTTCGAAACGCTCTTCAATGAGTGAATGACTAGACATGATGAGATTTGTTTTGAAAGAAGATCGAACGAATGATGATGCTTGATGATTGAAGAAGAAAAACGTATAGAATAATGTTTAATCTTCAACAAAGAAGATGAGATTTATTTGTTGATTGATTTGATTGATTCTCTAGCAAACAACGAAGATTCTTTATTGTTGAATCTATCGATCGATTTGATTCTTGAGCAATTCACGAAGATTCTTTATCGTGATTCTCATAATTGAATGAACTTTGCGTACTTAATGAGCGATAAGTAGTCTAGCAATTCAAACAGTCTCATCGTTGATTCTATTCAATCTTCTAGTGTTGTTCTATCTTTCGATTATCATCAATCATCAGATAAACGAATTTCTTTAAACTCGTTCTGTCTAGACTGTTACGATCCTAGCTACGCACCTATGTTGGTAGCTATGTTGGTGGCTATGTTGATGACTATCGCCGGCCGCTCGCCGCTAGGCTATAGGGTTGTTCCGAGGCCAACCCTATTCAGGGTTAGCTTATGTTCTCCTGAGTCATATAGATAGCCGGCTCTTCCCTTCTAGATACTTTCCTTCCTTAGCATTTATATACTCGTTACATTACACCCATATGACTCGCTCTATGCTGGCCCCTAACAAATAACGTTCTTCTGAGTCTTCTTTAATTTCAATTTCATTCGAGAATGCTGTTCAAAGTTAGCTAGAAACGACGTGCACTGAGTACTTTCAAAGAAGTGATTGTTGATGACAAATTCAGCTGATGACAGTCATGCAGCTCAGTCGTTCTGCATAAAGAACACGAAGACTCGAAGATATTGTTTCAAAACGTTGTTGATGTTCTCGATTTGATCATTCGTTTCTGAGTGAAACGCAGTTGACAATCGAGCTTGAATCTTCAATCGAATACAAAGTTCGTTCCAAAAGTGACTGACAAACTGAGTTTCACGATTCGAGATGATTGAATCAGATAATTCATGATGTTTTCATATTGCACGATAAAAAACTCGAGCTGTATCTAGAGCTGTAATTTCACTCATAGACTCGTAATGCACTTGTTTAGATAGTCTGTTCACGACTATCAGAATATTGATTGTCGAATTTTCGTTCAGATTCTTACTTTCAGATACTGTCATGATGAAATTCATGACTATGTCTTTTCAGCGACGATTGAGTACATCAAGAGACTTCAAAGCTTTCTGATATTTTTCTCTAGAGATCTTCACTCGAGAGCATAGATGACAATTGCATACGAAGCGAGCTACTGTCTTGATCATTTCGAGTCAGTAATAATGACGACTGAGTATTTCGTAGATCTTGACTCTTTCTGAATGATTCGCAATAGACGTGTCATGACTTAACTGAAGCAGATGTAGTCGCAGTTTCTCATCTTCGAATATCAATAGTCTATCTCTATAGTAGACTCGATCACTTCGCAGCGTACATTTCGCTAACGAAAATTCTTTAAGCTTTCGTTGATCGTCTCTTAACGCAGTTATCACGATCTGTACTCATTCATCATTGAAATAGACTGCGAAGAGTTGTTCTTCTAGCTCATTCATAGACATTTTCTCTGATGATTCAGACTGCTCAGAAATCACTGATTCGCTCTTCGAGTCACTTGATTTGAGTGCTTCAGAGTCACTATCGTCGAGAACATTGATTAAGACTTGAATTTTCAGGTTTTTTGATTTTAGCACGATCTGTCACTGATGTTCTCAACGACTATTTCTCTCGTTCAAGAAAAGATCTTCTGATTGACGCGTAAGTGCATCGACTCGAGTGTTCAATTCACTTGAACGATACACGATTTTGAAGTTAAATCGAGAGAGAAATTCTGATCATCTGACTGATCTTCGACTAAACAGCTTGATTGACATGAAATATTCTAGATTCTTGTGATCGAAAATGATCTCAACGAAATCTAAGATGTCTTTCAATTCGAGTCTTCATTTCTCAAAAGCTCTGATTATAGCTAGAAGTTTCTTGTCATAAATCTCGTAGTTGCATTCTGCAAATAGCATTTTGAAAGAGAAATAGATCACAGATCTTAACTGCTCGTTATCATCTCGCTGAGACATGACTTTGATCACAACATAGTCGAAGACATTGATTTTCACAGTCACGAATAGGTTTGAATTATAGTGCATTAAGATAGAGACAGTGATGAATGTCTGCTTGAGTCAATCGAAGACGAATTGACACTTCTGAGTTCAATTAAATGACTGATCTTTTCTGATTAAGACAGTCAACGAGTCGATCAGCTTGAAAAACTTCTTAATAAATCGTCTATAGAAGTTGACAAAGCTCAGAAAGCTCTGAACATCTTTGACGTCTCAAGATGCAGCTCAATTCATGATGACATTGATCTTCTCAGAATTCATTTTGATTTCGTGAGTGATGATTATTAGACTCAAATACTTGATCTCGATAACTGAAAATTCGCATTTCTCAATATCTATCTGTAGTTCAACGACTCTAAGTTGCTTCAGTATCTGATGAACATGCTGAGTATGCTTCTTTTTGCTGTTGCTATAGATCAAGATATCATTCATGTACGTGATGCAGAAAACGTTCAAGAAGTCATGCAGAGTGTCATTAATGAAGTTCTGAAATGATAACGATTCATTTGTGAGTTCGAAGAGCAAAACGTTGTACTCGTATAAGTCATAACGTGTTCGAAAAGCGATCTTTCACTCATCTTCATAAGTCATTCGCAGTTTATTAAAGACTGCAATGATATCTAACTTGATGTAGTACTTGATCTTAGTCAGTCGATCTAGAATTTCTCGAATGAGAGATAATGAGTATCGATTCTTAACTGTCATGACGTTCAGATCTCAATAATTCACGCAAAATCTGAGTTCTTCGCTTGATTTTTTAACAAAGAGTATCAAAGAGATCGCAAGAAAAGAGCTGACTTGAATAAAGTCTTTGATCAAATTATTCTTCAGATATTTCTTTAGTATTCGAAGCTCATCTTGAGACACGTCATATAAAGACTTAAAGATAGAAGTTTTGCTCTTCTGCAGCTGAATTTTATGATCATAGAGATGTCGTTCAAATAGAGTGTTTGTCAATTCGCAAGAGAAAACATCTAGAAAGTCGTGATATTCGAAAGACAATAGCGTGACAGAGTCAACGAAAGACGTGATTTTCAGAGCTTTGTCGATATTTCTCATGAATATGACAAACAGATCATGATTTTTTTTCCTAGCGAGTCGCAGAAACGAAGCACTATCTATAGCGTAGATCTTCAGATGTTTCGAAAACGAAGACGTTGAGAAAACTGATACTGACACAGTTGAGATCGAGATGCTCGAGAGAGTTTCGAATACGAGTTCTGAGTTGACTTGAGGTTCAAAGATGAGCTGATTATGACGCAGATCTATAATTGCTTTATGACTTTTTAATCAGAGCAGATCTAGAACAACTGAGAATTGCGAAAGTTGAGTGACATAGAAGAGAGTTTCTTCAAGCTTCTCGCTTGAGACTCGAAGTTTGACAAGAGCGTAATGAGTGATTGAATCGAATACAACTGATTGATCGTCAAACTTCTGAAGAATACAGATTTCAGACAAAGAAAAACAGAGCAGAAAGTGTTAGGGGCCAGCATAGAGCGAGTCATATGGGTGTAATGTAACGAGTATATAAATGCTAAGGAAGGAAAGTATCTAGAAGGGAAGAGCCGGCTATCTATATGACTCAGGAGAACATAAGC